>Ga0210394_10000111_pt1 | contig 198068 bp, 197 predicted proteins | sample IncBWC12MmetaG_FD_160121 | JGI IMG/M metagenome (GOLD analysis project Ga0210394, IMG submission 160121) | Forest soil microbial communities from Barre Woods Harvard Forest LTER site, Petersham, Massachusetts, United States - Inc-BW-C-12-M | ecosystem: Environmental > Terrestrial > Soil >...
GTCCTTCCAAATACACGCATAGCGAACCTCTTGACGGTTCGCGCGGCCGCAAATTGTCTGCGACTAGTACGTCGCAACGGGGGACAAACATTGAGCAACCACCAACCACCGACAACGCGCGCCAGCGCAGACAACGCGCCGCAGGCGCAATTAAAGCCCCGCCGGCGGAGGTTGGGCAGAAACGCCGATGGCTGACGTTCTCGATCCGCCTCCGATCCCGGCCGCGTTGCGCTCTCCGCTGCGCGCGCTACTGCGCGGCGAGCCGGCGCCGTGGCCGGCTGAAGCGGGGAGTGATGATGCAGCGCGATTGATCGAGTCGATCGAGGAGCACGGCGTCGGCCCTCTCGTTTACTCGCGGCTCTCCGGCAACTCATGGCCGATTCATGCCGCGCTGCGCGATGTGGCCATTCGTGCTGCTGCCGCCGAGGTGCTGCGGCTGGAGGATCTCCGCGCGATGCTGGCCGCGTTCGATGGACGCGGCATTCGCGTCGTCATCATCAAGGGAACGGGTTTGGCCTACGACCTCTACGGTTCGCCGGAGCTTCGGCCGCGCGGCGACACCGATCTGCTGATTGCCGAGAAGGACGGCGATGCCGTGCGCCGTCTGATGCTGGACCTCGGCTACGAGTCCCGGCTCACCAGCGGCGACACGCTTGCCGTCCGGCAGCAGTCGTTCAGCCGGGCCGGTCACGTCTATGACGTCCATTGGGATGTGGCCAACTCGCCGGTCGTTCGCGACGCGCTGCCATTCGCAGAGCTCATCGGCAGAGCCATCGCCGTGCCGCGCATCGCACCGGCCGCTCTGGCGCCGTCGCACGTCGACGCGCTTCTGCTGGCCTGCATCCATCGCGTCGCTCACCATCACGACAACGAGCGGCTGATCTGGCTTTACGACATCCATCTGCTGCGGGAGGCGATGACCGCGGACGAGCATGCGCGCTTCTGGCACCTGGCCGCGGAGCGCCGCGTGGTGACGATTTGCGAGCGCTCGATCGAGCTCACGGATGCATGGTTCGCAACCGAGTCTCATGACCGCGCGCGCGACTGGCTGGCCGAGGCCGAGCGGATGCGCGACGAGCCATCAGCGGCATTTCTCGATCGCGGCCGCCTTCGCGCTTCGGTTCTCGGCGGTGATCTCAAGGCACTCAACTGGCGCGGCCGCATTCGCAGGCTCCGCGAGTTGGCGCTTCCTCCCGTTGCTTTCGTGCGCCAGAGCTTTCCCTCGGCTCCGACCGTGGCTTTGCCCGCGCTTTACCTCTGGCGCGGCGCTCGCGGGTTGCTGCGGCTGTTTCGGAAGGTGTGACTCTCCGTGCTCTCTGTGTCTCCGTGGTAAAATCAAACCACGGAGACACAAAGAGCACGGAGAATCACTGAAACCATGAACCGCCATTGATATCGATGGTTACCCCGTTAAGATAGTCGGCCATTGGCGATGCCAGAAAAAGAATAACGCCGGCTACGTCGTCGACGCTGCCGACCCGGCCGAGGGGAATCTGGTTGATGATCTCCTGGCGATGCGCCTCCAGCTCCGGCTTGGCCATCTCCGTTTCGATGAAGCCGGGGGCGACGCAACTGGCCACGATGTTGTCCTTCGCGCAGCCACGGGCAATGGAGCGGGTGAGATTGACGAGGGCCGCTTTCGAGGAGCCGTAGTCGGCGAACTCGGTCTCGCCGCGGAAGGCCGCGCGCGAGGCGACGTTGATGATCTTTCCGCCGCCGGAGCGGCGCATGGCGCGCATGGCCAGCCAGGCGGCATTGGCGGCGGCGAAGACGTTCAGCTCGAACGTGCGGCGCCAGCCGTGTTGCCACGCGTCGTAATCGTCGCCGTCGAATGGGTTGTATTCGAAGATGGCGGCGTTGTTGACGAGAACGTCGATCGTTTCGAAGCGCGACACCACGTCGTCGATCATCCGCTTCACCGCTTCCGGGTCGGCCACGTCTGCACGGATGGCGACCGCGCGCTCGCCGATCTCGGCCACGACCGCATCCGCTGCGGCATCGCCGCGGTGGTAGTTGACGACCACACGCGCCCCCGCCGCCGCCATGCGACGCGCGGTCTCCGCGCCGATACCGCGGGAAGCGCCTGTGATCACCACCGTCTTGCCGCTGAGATCCAGCGTTGTCTTCGGATTGACGTCCATCAGGTATCCTCGGCGGCGGAGTTTATGCGATGAATCATGAGGTGACCTTCTACACCCGCCACGACTGCCCACTCTGCGACGCCGCCGAAGCGGCGGTACGCGCGGCCGAGGTGCTGCACCAGTTGCCGCTGACGATCACGATGGTCGACGTCGATGAGGATCCGCTGCTCAAGGCGAAGTTCACCGACGACGTGCCGGTCATCTATGTCGACGGCGAAGAAGCGTTCCGTCATCGTGTGACCGCCGATGAGCTCGTGGCCTGGATTCGCAAGCGTGAGCCGCGGCAGTCGCTCGCCGACGAGAAGTGCGTCCCGTGCCGCGGCGGTGTGCCGGCCTTGAAAGGGAAGGAGCTCGCGGAACTGGCAGGCGCGCTCGGCGGCGGATGGCGCGTGGTCGACCAGCATCATCTGGAGAAGGAGTTCACCTTCCCCGATTTCGCGCAGGCGCTCGCCTTCACCAACCGCGTCGGTGCCATCGCCGAGGCCGAGGGCCACCATCCCGATATTTACCTGGCCTGGGGGAAGGTGCGGGTAACGATCTGGACGCACAAAGTCGACGGCCTGACGAGGGCCGATTTCGTGCTCGCGGCGAAGGTGGATGTCGCGGTTGCGCGGTAGCGCGGTTACGCGGTCTCGCGGTCGGGTTACTGGGTTGCAAGGTTGCTGGGGAGTGCGTGTTTTTCAGCCAGCTAACGATAGTGCGAAGTGGTGCCGATAAGCAGGACCGATGTGGCACAGACACTCTTGTCTGTGCGGGGTCTCGCCCGACTCGAGAGACTGCAAGCGCTCACGGCAAGCGGCTTCGGCCGGAGCACAGACAAGAGTGTCTGTGCCACATCGATCCCTGGCTTGCGGCGGCGGCACGGAAGCTCAATCGAGTCGTGAGAAATGCAGGCTATCTAAGCCAGGAAACGGCAACCAAACAACTCAGCAACCTTGCAACTCTTCGGCCGCGAGACCGCGCAACCGCGAGACCCCGCAACCCCGTCATTCGCCACCCGTCTTCCACTCCTCTTTCTCCACCTTCCAGGCGCCGCCTTCCTTGACCATCGTGATCGTGCCGTTCGAGACCTGGTTGTCGTCCTTCCCTGTCACGATGAGCGTGGCATTGTTGCCGTTGATGGCGCCGCCGGTGACTTTGACGCCTTTCGGCTGCATGGCCTGCAACATGGGGAAGAGCTTCTTGAAGTCGGGGTCGGACGAGGCCTCTTTCGCGCGAGCCGCGGCGACGCTACCGAGGAACGCTTTCATGTCGCCACCAGCCAGAACCTTGAGGTAGGCCAGGTACGCTTTCCCGGGCTCTCCGCCGCCGGCAGATAGCGGTGTTCCTTTGAGCGCGGGCGGCGGGGCGGGGCCGGCCGGCTTGCCGACGGGAAGGTCAAAGGTGGCGTTGTACTGATAGCGCTCATCGAAGAAATCGTCCGGCTTGGACAGCCCAATCGAGCCGGCTACGTGGGTGTCGGTCATCGCCGTCAGGTTGATCTTCTGCATCCCTGTCGCGGAGAACTGCTTCATTTTCTTGAATGCTGGACTGAAGACGGTCCCGCTGATGATCTGCTTGTCGGCATCGATCGTCGCGGTAAAGCCGTTCAACTGCTGCTTGTCCTGCGCCTGCATCAGCTCCATGTCGTCGGAGGCGGCGGCGGGGGAGAGCTCCTGATCGGTGAAGATCAGTTGCAGCACGATCTTCTTCTTGTCGAACGGGTCCTTGCGCATCTGCGCATAGGCGTGTTTGAGGGCGACGGTCTTGCCGTTCGCGGTGAGCGATCCGTCCACCTTGCCGTCGGAGGCCAGGGCGGGGAGGGAGAAGGCGAGGAGGGCGAGAGCCAGTGATGTTCGGAATCGATTCATGATCCATAACCTCCGGTGTGCAGCGGTTGTGAGAGAGAGTACCGGCAAGATACGCCGTGGCACGGTGGTCGGCTGTGACGCCGGTCAACAGCTATGATTCATCGTAGGGTGATAGTGGGGTGATAGTGGGGTGATAGCGGGGTGATAGCGGGGTGGTAGCGCGTATTCGATCCGGCATGCTGCTGGCGGCGCTTCTTCTGATCGCGTCCTGCCGCGGTCTGCCGCGGACCTACCGGGAGCCGCGCACCGGATTGCGCTTCGTTCTCGTGCCGGCCGGTCGATTCCAGATGGGATCCTCGGCCGGTGAACCCGGCCATCGGGCGGACGAGATTTTGCACAGTGTGACCCTGATGCGGCCGTTTTACATCTCCACTACCGAGGTGACGCAGGAGCAGTGGCTGGCGATCATGGGCGATCGACCGAGTCATTTTCGCGGAGCCGGCCTGCCCGTAGAGAGTGTCACGTGGTTCGAGGTGCAGGAGTTTCTGCGCCGGCTCAGCGCCGCCGATGGAGAGCATTTCAGGCTCCCGACCGAAGCCGAGTGGGAGTATGCATGCCGCGCCGGCTCGACCGGCCCATACAGCTTCGGCAAACAGATCTCGACCGGCGATGCGAACTACGACGGCCGGTATCCGATGCCTGGACAGGCGGCCGGCCAATACCGGGGCACGCCGACGCCCGTGGCGTCATTCCCACCGAATGCCTGGGGTCTCTACGACATGCACGGCAACGTCTGGGAATGGTGTGCCGACGAATACTGCCCGTATCCGTCGTCCGCGGTCTTCGATCCATACGAAGCGTGCGGCAGTCCGTACAAGGTGATACGCGGCGGGAGCTGGTATTTCGGTGCCGACAGTGCCCGCAGCGCGCTGCGGTACACGCACGAGCCCCGGCTGCGGGGCTTCAGTATCGGCTTCCGGGTGGTGCGGGAGATGGCCTCAGCTAGACCAGGCCCCGCTCTCGCAGCTCTCGCTTGACGAAGGCGTAGAGGATTGGCGCCATGACCACGCCGCTGATGCCGAAGGCGGTCTCGCCGATCAGGATGGCCATGAGGATCTCCCAGGCCTGGGAGTCGGTCTCGCCGCCGACGATGCGCGAGTTCGTGAGGTATTCGAGCTTGTGGATGATGACGAGAAACACGAGGGCGGCGATCGCTGTCCCGGGCGAGATGCCAAGGGAGAGGATCACGATCACCGTGTTCGAGATCAGATTGCCGAGGATGGGGATCAATCCGCAGACGAACGTCACGAAGACGAGCGTTCTGGCGAAGGGAATGTGCTGGCCGAACAGCGGCAGACCGACCAGCAGAAAGAGGGCCGTTAGCGCCGTGTTCAGCACGGAGATCTTCACCTGCGCGGTGGCGATCTGCGAGAAGGCGCGGGTGAATCGGCTGACCTTCTGCTCCAGCGCCTCGCTCAGCTTGCCGGGGGGGCGAGCGGGGTGATGCGTGACATGCCGGAAGAAGACCAGGATGGCCAGCAACATGCCCATGATCATGTGGACGAGGCCCATGCTGAACGTGCCGCCGGCCAGCTTGAGCGTCTCGGCGTGTCCCTTGAGCCACACGACGAGCGCCGCCTTGATCGTTTCGGCATCCGTCAGGACCCCGGGGATGAGCTGCTCGCCGTAATCGCCCAGCCATGCGCGGGTCGACTGGAGGACGTCGGCCATCTTCGTCATGATGGCCGGGATGTTGTAGACGTAGTGGCGGACGGAGGAGACGAGGAGCGCCACAATGCCGAAGATCACGCCTCCGCCGACGAGAGTCACGAGGATCAGCGCCAGCGGCCGCGCGGCCGTTCGTGGCAGTCGTTTCGAGAAGGTCCGTGAGAGCCGGTCGAGCACGAGATAGAGCACCAGCCCGCTGACCACCGCCGGGACGAGACGCCACACCATCACGTAGAAGAGGAGTCCGCCGAGGATCAGCCAGGCCGCGATCTCCTCGTTGGGAGGGCGTGCTCGCGGGATGTTCGGAGGTTCCGGCGCCTCGACCGGAACGGGGGGCGCCACGGGAAACGGATTCGTGCTCATCAGTTTTGAATTGTAGACTCCGGATCAAATAATATGCATCATGAGCACTTACGGGCCAGATGCTCCGGGGTTGCCGCACGCTCAGGCGCGTGTGACAATGGCCGGTGGGTCTGACGAGCGACAATCGAAGATGGACAGGCGAGTGTTTGCACACCGCGGTGAGTTTGCTCTGCGGCAGGTAGGCGGCGAGAGCATCCTCGTGCCCATCCGCAACCACGTGGGTGACCTCGATTCCGTCTTTGTCTTCACCGACGTGGCGGCGCGGATCTGGACGCTGCTCGACGGCAACCGCGACATCGATTCGGTCGTCGGCTTGATCTGCGACGAGTACGATGTCGATTCGGGCGTTGTTCGGGCCGATCTCGACGAGCTTCTCGGCTCGATGGAGGCGGCGGACCTGATCGGCGCAGTGGCCAGGGTGGGCGAATGACTGCGATCGAAACAGGCACGTACGGCGACTTCAGCCTGATCGTTCACCAGGAAGGAGCGGTCACGCGCGTGCCGCTCAACGGCACGATCGAGGTGACGAACCGCTGCCCGCTGGCGTGCTCGCATTGCTACAACAATCTGCCGATGAACGACATCGCCGCGCGCGTGCGCGAGCTCTCGCTCGCCGAGCACAAGCGCCTGCTGGACGATCTGGCGGAGCAGGGCTGCCTCTGGCTGCTCTTCACCGGCGGCGAGATTTTCGCGCGCCGCGATTTCCTCGAGATCTACACCTACGCCAAGAGCAAGGGCTTCCTCATCACACTCTTCACGAACGGGACGATGATCACCGAGCGGATCGCCGATTTTCTGGCGGAGCATCCCCCTTTCATCATGGAGATCACGCTCTACGGTGCCACGCGCGAGACGTACGAGAAACTGACGCAGATTCCCGGCTCGTACGACCTGTGCATGCGCGGGATCGACCTGCTGCTCGAGCGAAATCTTCCGCTGAAGCTCAAGACGGTCGCGGTCTCGATCAACAAACACGAGATCCCGATGATGCGGCAGATGGCGGAGGACCGCGGCGTTTCGTTCAAGTTCGACGCGATGATCAACCCGCGCATCGACTGCTCGGCCAGTCCGCTGGCCGTGCGGCTCACACCATCGGAGATCGTGGCGCTGGATCTCGATGATCCAGTGCATGTGTCGGAGTGGAAACGGCTGGCGAAGGATCACGCCCAACCGGTCTATGACGATCCGGCCAAGAAGCCGCTCTACGACTGCGGCGGCGGGATCAGCTCGTTTGCGGTGGATCCCTATGGCGAGCTCTCCATCTGCGTGTTGTCGCATCAGGATTCCTACAACGTCCGCGACGGCAATTTCAAGGAAGGCTGGCAGGACTACATCCGCGGCGTCCGCTCGCGCAAGATTACGCGTCCGACGAAGTGCACCGGTTGCGGGCTGAAGTCGATGTGCGGGATGTGCGCGGCAAACGGCGAGCTGGAGAATGGTGACGCCGAATCGCCTGTCGACTTTCTTTGCGAGGTTGCCCATCTGCGGGCAATGACGCTCGACATTCCGGTCCGGCCGCACGGCGAGTGCGAATACTGCCTCGGCGGCATTGGTCACGACCGTGTTCACGAGGCCGCGGAAGCGCTCAAGTCGGGTGAGGCCGATCGCATTGCCGCCATTCCGCCTCCGTCCGAGGACGCGCCGGCCGGCTGTGGCACGGGCGGATGTGGCAGTTGTTCGACCGCTGGCGTATCCGCTTTTTGAATCGAGGAGAACGAAATGGAAAAACAGGAACGCAACGCGAAGAAGCGCTACGAGAAGCCGGAGGCGAAACGCTTTCCTCTCCGTCCGGAAGAGGCAGTGCTCGGCTTCTGCAAGACAAACGCATCGGCCGGGGTCAGCGGTGGCGGCTGCCGCGGCGGCTTCGCCTGCCAGACTCCAGGCTCGTAGGGCTTTGATGCCGTCTCGATCTGAGCTCATCCGCATCGCAGGTCTTACTCTGCGCGTTCGTTATGCGGATGAGTCGCTGCGCCGGCCGCTGTCTCCAACGATGAGCCGTTTCGCGATTGCTCCGGATGGTTTCGCTAATACGGACATCGTCATGGACATCGTCATCGAACCGATGGACGCGCCGCTGCCTGCTCCCGGGAAGTTGCTCTTCGATTCGGGAGCTGTCTGGCACGCCTACGAGACCGACGGCGGCTTCCGCATCGACTGTCACAGCGAGATCTTTGGCTCCGTTCCTTACAAAGCGGCACTCTTCAGCAGCGACCTTTCCCACGCTCGCATTCTCGTCCGCCGCGAGACGTTCAACGAGGAGATGCATCCTCTCGACTATCCGCTCGACGAACTGATGGTCGCCCACCTCCTCGGGCGCGGACGCGGCGTCGAGCTGCATAGCTGCGGCATCATCGACCGCGACGGGCGGGGGCAGCTCTTCGTGGGCCAGTCCGGTGCCGGAAAGTCGACCACCGCGCGCGTCTGGCTGGCCGAAGGCGATTACGAGATCGTCAGCGATGATCGGGTGATCATTCGTTTCATCGACGGCGAATGGCGGATGTTCGGGACGCCATGGCATGGCGAGGCGGAACTTTCGTCAGCTTCATCTGCTCCGCTGGCGGCAATCCATCTGCTCGATCAAGCCAAGCGAACCGAGTTGGTTGCGTTGCCGCCCGCGCAGGCGGCGGCCCGATTGTTCAGTTGTTCCTTTCCGCCGTTTTATGACGCCGAGGCGCTGGCGGCCACGCTCGGGATCCTCGATCGGCTCGTGGCAGAGGTGCCGGTGCGCGCGCTGCGTTTCGTGCCGGACCGAAGCGTCATCGACTGCATCCAGAGCGCAGCGTGAACACCTTCGAGGCGACGCTGCGTCAGCTTCTCCAGGCCGGTCATACCGCGCGCTTCCGCGCATCGGGTGACAGCATGTACCCGACGATCCGGAGCGGGGACTACCTCGATGTCGCTCCGTGCGGGACATCAGAGTTGCGTCGTGGGGACATCGTTCTGGCCGCGACGGAGAGGGGATTGACCGCGCACCGCATCGTGCGCATCGAAGAGAACGATGGTTCTTCGCAGATCACCACGCGCGGCGACAATGCCCTCCGGTCCGATTTCCCGATCGCGGCCACGGACATCCTCGGGCGCGTCGCACAGGCCGGCGAGGCGAAGAATGTTCGCAAATCGATCGCGAAATCGGCGACAATAATACGTTTCGCAGCCGTGCTCGTCCGCCGGCTGCGCGGTCGGTTTCAGCGATAAGTTCCGGTCCTGCAAGGAATTCAAACGAGGGTAGCCGATCTGCCGGCGAGCGACCGGCGGACGAGCTATGACGAAATTTTCACATGTCATCCTACGTATTGGCGACGGTACCACTAATAACCTGCACGAGCCAAAGTCGGTCAACGAGGGAAATGTGTATGGATGACGCTGTCATTACTTTCCTTTCGATCCGTCCCGAAGCCCAGAGCAGAGGAGCCACGCTATGAGTCAGTTCTCCCTTCGTTTCATCCGCTCATTCCTCGTTCCGCTTGCGCTTGCGCTCGTTTGCGCGGCTCCGGCGATGGCGCAGGTGGTCTTCGATGCAGCCTCGACGGCGACCGAAACGGTGTCGACGGCAAACCCGACCACCATCTCCTGGAACCACACGACGAGTCAGAACAAGAAGACCTACATCACCGTCGGCGTGTCGCTGAAGCTCAATGGCGGTACGGCCAGCGTGACGAGTGTTACCTACGGAACCGAGGCAGGAGGACCGAATCTGGCGATGGCCTCTCTCGGCGCCGTGTCGAACGGAACCAACGTGCGAGCCGAGCTGTGGGGCCTTGCCGGAGCGACGTCGGGAACCCACCAGATCACGCTGGTCGTGGGAAACCCGGGCGGACAGCAAATGGTCATCGTGGCGGGCGCGAAGTCGTTCACGAACGTCCTCCAGACCGCGGCCACCGGGACCGCGGTGACCGCGTTCAGCAGCGCCACCAACGCTCCAACTGTGACAACGACGAGCACACCGTTCGACTATGTAGTCGACGCCGTGGCCTATAACGCCAACGTCGCCCTCACGGTCGGCGCGGGACAGACGAACGCTTACAACCAGACAAACGCGGCGCCGGTCTTTTCCGGGGCAGGCAGCATCGAGACGGGGTCGACGAATATGGTCATGTCGTGGTCGGCGACCGGCGCGGCCACACCGTGGGCCACCGTCGCGGCGCCGCTTCACTCCGCGACTCCGCAGATCCACTTCGACGCCGCGAGCAGCCTCGCCGCCGTCTCGAATTCAGCGGCGAACCCAGTCAATGTGTCGTGGAGCCACACGACGACGAACGCGGCGAACCGCTACATCATCGTCGCCGTCACGATGCAATGCGGCAACACGGCCGGCAAAGTGGTCGCCAGCGTCAAATACGGCACCGAGGTCGGCGGTCCGAATACATCCATGGCCATCATCGGGGCGGGCCAGACCAGCGCCAACAATCACGTACGCGTGGAGCTATGGGGGGTCAAAGCCCCCACTAGCGGAACCCATACGATCACGGTCTCGGTCACCAACGCGGGCGGAACCACGATTACGGTGGCCGCGGGGGCACAGTCCTTTAGCAACGTCGATCAGAGCGCACCGCTGGGAACGGCGGTCGTGGCCACCAACACCAGCAACACTCCGGCCGTGACTGTGGCGAACACGGCTTACGACTACGTCGTCGATGGCGTTGCCTACGATGCCAACGTTGGTCTGTCTCAAGGCAACACCCAGGACCAGAGGTATCAGCTCATCAATGCCGGCGGCGGCGGTAGCAACGCCTTCACCGGTGCGAGCAGCGGCTCGCGCGGTTACGTGAACACGAACATGAATTGGGTCGGCGGGAACTCGGTGCGGTGGGCGATGGAAGCCGTGCCTCTCAAGGCGGTTGCCATCTCGCTGACCAAGACAGCGTCCGCGGACGTGATCAAGACCGGCGACACCGTTACCTATACACTCACGGCGACCAATAACAGCGCCGCCTCCCTCGCCGGCGTGACGATCACCGACGCCATCCCTTCCGGTTCGACGTTTGTCTCAACGACCGGCTGCACCGGAACCGGCCCCGTGACCTGCACTGTCGGCACATTGGCCGCCGGCGCGACGTCGTCGGCGTTCACGCTCACCGTCGTGCCGACCACCGCGGGCACTGTCTCGAACGTGGCCACGGTCACGTACACCGGGGCGGCCGCGCCCAACTCCTCCGAGACGGTGAACACGCTCGCGGAAGGAAAGATCTGCGCCACGCCAGGCAAGGATGGAGCGGGCGGTACGCTCGCAGGCATCAAGAACGACTACTGGCCGGGCACGCTCAATCCTCTGGCCGGCGCCACGACGATGGTCGTTGGGGCACGGGCCGCGGGCGGTGCGGGCACAACCACCATCACCTCCGGCGATCTCCTCATCGTCATGCAGATGCAGGATGCCGCCTTCGATACGACCAATGACGAGACGTACGGAGAAGGGACCGGCTCCACGCGAGGAACCGGTACCGGCAGCGGCGCGGCGACGACCCTGAACAACGCCGGCCGGTGGGAGTACGTCGTGGCCTCCAACTCCGTCTCCGCCGCGGGCGGTACGCTGAATTTCGCCGGGGGCGGTAGCGGTGGCGGTCTTCTTTATACCTACACAAGCCAGGCCTTCGGTTCGACGACGACGCAGGGGCAGCGGACCTTCCAGGTGATCCGCGTTCCGCAGTACACCACCGCGACGTTTGGCTCGACGCTCACGGCGATGGCCTGGAATGGCGCGACCGGCGGCGTTCTGGCCATCGACGTCAGCGGCACTCTGACGTTGGGGGGTGCAACGGTCTCCGTGAACGGTCTCGGATTCCGTGGCGGCGGGGGAATCAAGCTGAAAGGCGACACGACGACGAATCCGGCGCCTGTGGCCACCGATTTCGTTACGTTCGCCCCGGACTCGGCGCCGACTCCAACGATCCATATGGCCAACGGCTCAAAGGGCGAAGGGATCGCCGGTACGCCGCGCTACATCTATCAGAACGGGGCCACGATCGGGACTCCGGGCGCCACAAACGCCCTCGACACGACCGTGGAGGGTTATCTTAAAGGCAGCTATGGAAGGGGCGCGCCCGGCAACGCGGGCGGAGGCTCGACAGACGGAAACCCGGCGGTCGACAATGGCGATAACAGCGGTGGGGGCGGCGGCGGCAACGGCGGCAGCGGCGGCGCCGGCGGCAATAGTTGGAACAATGACCTGCCTTCGGGCGGTCAGGGCGGCGGAACCATCTCGCCGAAGCTGACCCGCATCACGATGGGCGGCGGCGGCGGCGCCGGCACAACGAATAACGGATCGGCCGCGGACGCGACGGGGAATGTCCTGGCGGACGATAACAATGGTCCCGGAACGGTAGCAAGTGCGAATGGTTACTACAGCAGCGGCGCGGATGGCGGCGGGATCATCATCATCCGGGCGCTACAGGCCACCGGCACGGCCACACTGACCGCGAACGGTTTTACGGCCGCGAATACCGGCCGCGACGGCGGGGGCGGAGGCGGCGCCGGCGGCTCGGTTCTCTTCACCACCCAGATGGGCGTATTGACGGGACTGACCATTCAGGCCAAAGGTGGCAATGGCGGCAATCCCTGGCTGCTCACGGCTCCCGCCGGCGATCCCGGTGAACGCCACGGCCCTGGGGGCGGTGGTGGCGGTGGATACATCCTTCTCTCTTCGGCGGCGGCATCCACCGACGTAACGGGAGGCGTGAACGGTCTGACCACCACGGCCCTCAGCACCTTCGGCGCCCTGCCGGGGACGGCCGGCATCGTCGATCTGATCACCGGCAACAACGTCCTTCCGGGCGGCGACGGCGCGTCCTGCGCCATCGCCGATCTGGCGGTCACGAATGTGGCCAGCCCTGCGGTGCAGACAACAGGTAATAACGTTACCTTCACGCAAACCGTTACGAACAACGGTCCCAGCCCGGCCGACGGCGTCGTCTACATGATGCCGATTCCTGCCAGCACGACATTCGCCTCCATGAGCATTCCCGCGGGCTGGACGTGCGTTCCTGCATCCCCGGCAGTCGGCTCCACGGGTACGATCATCTGCACAACCCCTACGCTCGCAAACGGCGCCACGGCGAACTTCTCGCTCGTAACCACGATCGACACCAACGTTCCTCCAGGCTATGTGCTCGCGGAAACGAACTCGGTCTCGAGCAACACACCCGATTCAAACCCGTCGAACAATCAAGCCACAGCGAACGCCCTCGTGAAGGCCGGACCTGGCTACTATGCGGATCTGGCGATCACGATCGCACAGAACACGAATTATCCGGTGGCCGGTGGGAACATCGTCTATACCCAGGTCATCACGAACAATGGGTCGGAGAATGCCACCAGCCCAAGCTACACAATCACGACGCCGCCGAACACGACGTTCCAGGGCATCACGCCTCCAGCGGGATGGACGTGCCCGACGCAACCCGCAATCGGTGGAACGGGAACGATCAGTTGCAGTGGACCGACGATGGCGTCCGGGGCCAGTGTAAGTATGCCGCTGACGTTGAAGGTGAATTCGGGCACCGCAGGCGGTACGACGATCACCGCATCGCCGAGCGTCGCTACCACAGCCCCCGATTCCTACCTGGCCAACAACGCTACCAGCATCACCTCCACGGTGGTGAATGGTGGCGACGTAGGCATCACACTCACCGACAGTACTGATCCCGTGCAGCCCGGCCAGAATTACAGCTACACAGCGGTGGCCACAAACAACGGACCGGCCGCCGCCGCGAACATCAGCGTGGCGATTCCGCTGCCGGCCGGGACGAACTTCCAATCGCTCGTCGTGCCGGGGGGCTGGGTCTGCACTCCGCCTGCCGTTGGCTCCGGGGGCACGATCACTTGCACAATTGCCTCTCTGGCCGCCGGCGCAAGCGCAACGTTCAATCCAGTCGTTCAAGTGAACAACGGCACGACTTCGGGCACGACGCTCAGCAGTACGGCGACGATCAGCACGACCTCGACCAATAGCATCACGACCAACGACTCGGCGACGGCGACGACCCTGGTAACGGCGCGCACAAACGCCGATGTTGCCATTGTCAAAACGGATTCCCCTGATCCTGTAGGTGTCGGCCAACTCGTTACCTATCGCCTCACGGTTACCAACAACGGTCCGGCGATCGCGACCAACGTCTCAGTCAGCGACCCGTTGCCGGCCAGCATGACTCTTGTCTCCGTGAACCCGAGTATTGGAACCTGCAGCGGCACGACAACGATCACCTGCTCTCTGGGCACATTGCCGGTCGGCAACTCGCAATTCGTCGACCTCATCGTCCGGTCGTCCGTGACTGGCGTAATCCCGAACACGGCCACCGTGACGGCAACGCAGACCGATCCGATTCCGGGGAACAATTCGTCCACGGCCAACACCACGGTTCTCGCGGTCACGCTCGTTCGTCTCCGCGATTTCTCGGTGACCCAGGACAAGAAAAACGTCCTCATCTCCTGGCAGACGAGTTTCGAGTCGGACAACCTCGGGTTCAACATCTACCGCGACATCGGCGGGCAACGGACGAAGATCAACAAACATCTCATCGCCGGCAGCGCGTTGCAGTCGAAGAAGCATGACGCCGAGGCGGGCCATGTATATCGGTATGGCGACAATCTCGACATCGGAACCTTTGCGCAATACTGGCTCGAGGATGTCGATATCTCCGGTGTACACACGATGCACGGGCCGGTGTCGCCGATTCCGGGCGCTCTCGCGGGCGCGCCGAACACAGTGCCGCTCCCTGGTCTTGGCGATGAGGGCGAGGTGCTTGCGTCGCCGGACGGCTTTGGCGCCACCCATGCCGCGACACAGGACCCTGCTTCGCCGGCGCAGTACCAGCAGCAACTCGATCTTGCAGCCGACAATGGATTGAAGATTTTCGTCAACCAGGAAGGCTGGTACCGGTTGACCCGTGCGGCCATGGCCGCCGCCGGTTTCGATCCGGGCTCGGATCCGAAGGCGATCGCGCTTTACATGCTCGGCACCGAGCAGTCGATCGTCGTCGATGACGGCGGCGACGGCAAGTTCGACGCGAATGACGCCATCGAGTTCTACGGCTATCCGCTCGACTCGATCTCGACCGGCGCGCGAACCTACTGGCTCCGTGCGAGGAAGGGGAGCGAAGGCCGCGTTCCGGTGTCAAACGTGAACGGCGGGGATCCGGTCGCAGGCAGTGTTCCCTTCACTGTCGAACGCGCGGAGCGCAGCCTCTTCTTCGCAGCGCTCACGACCAACGGCGACGACGGCAACTTCTTCGGCGAGGTAATCGGAGACTGGACGACGAATGAGCCGGTGAATGTCGGCAACCTTGATCCGTCGTACGGCGGCAACGCCTCGCTCGAGATCGGAATCCAGGGCGGCTTCAACCTGGAGCATCGCATCGACGTTGCCATCAACGGCAACAGCATCGGTACTGCTGTCGTGGAGCAGTCAGACCAGAAGTTCTTCACGTTCACGTTCCCGCAATCGTTCCTGACCGCCGGCGTGAACAACCTCGCGCTGACTTCATTGAATGGTGATGACGACGTCAGCCTCATCGTGAAGACGCGGCTCACGTATCAGCATCTTCTCCGCGCCGACAATGGCGCGCTCGAGGTGGCCCTGCCGGGCGGCAGGGCCGTGACCATCGGCGGGTTCGGCACCAATGTCGTCCGTGCCCTCGACATCACCGATGCGCAACATCCAATCGAGCTGCAGGCAAGCGTCGCCGCCGATCCGCAAGGTGGCTTCGCTGCGACCTTCACGACACCGGCCGGCGCCGCGCGGACCGTTCTCGCGTTCGACGACACGCGCCGGCTTGCGCCGGGAGAGCTCGCCGCGAATACGCCGTCGTCGTGGAGCAATACCAACGGCAACAGCAACGGCTCCAAGGGAGCAGCAGACTTCTACATCATCAGCAACAAGTCCTTTGCTTCGGCGGCGGCGACACTGAAAGCCGTGCGCGACGCCCAGGGAATTGCCACCGCCATCGTCGACGTGGATGACCTCTACGACGAATTCAATTTTGGCATTCGCTCGACGGAAGCGATCCGATCGTTCTTCCGTCTGGCCTTGAGCTGGAAGCGAGCGCCATCCGCCGCCCTCCTCCTCGGCGACGCCAGCATCGATCCGCGTAATTATTTCGGACTCGGCTCAGTCGATTATGTGCCCACGAAGCTGGTTGCGACGACATACCAGAAGACCGCCTCGGACGACTGGTTTACGGACATGAACGGTGACGGTATCGCCGACATCCCAATTGGCCGTATTCCGGTTGACACTCCCGACGAAGCGTCGCTCGTCATCGGTAAGATCACGTCGCGCGGAACGCCGAGCGGCGCGTGGTCGCACAGCGCGTTGTTCGTGACGGACGTGCCCACGGACTACGACTTTACCGGCGTGGCGACATCCCTCGCCGGGCTGATGCCGTCTTCCATCACGAAGCAATACATCGACTTCTCGACGACGGGCTCGCCGCACTCCGACGTCGTCAATGCAATGAACAACGGCTCATTGATCACCACATATATAGGGCACGCGTCGATCGAGATGTGGGCCGAAAACGTGTTTCTCTCGTCCGATGCCAGCGCATTGACCAATGGCAGCAATCTGCCGGTGGTCATCACATTGAATTGCCTGAACGGTTACTTCCACGATGTCTTCACGGTAAGCCTCGCCGAGGCGCTGTTGAAGGCACCGAATGGTGGAGCGGTGGCAGTGTGGGCGTCATCGACATTAACCCAACCGGATCAGCAGGCTCTGATGGGCCGCGCGTTGTTCCAGCAACTCTTCCGCACGGATATGAATGTCTCACTCGGCGATGCCGTGACGCGCGCCAAGTTCGCCGCCACTGATCCCGACGTTCGCAAGTCCTGGATACTCTTCGGCGACCCAACCATGAAACTCCGTCCATAGAAACGGTGCGGCGAGCAGGCCATTGAATGCCTGCTCGCCGCGCACGGATCGTGAGGGGGCTGTGAGCGAACGCTTCGCGGTGGTGATTCCGGCCCTCAATGCGGAGAAAAGCATCGAGGCCGTCGTCCGCGCCTGCAGGAGCGAGTTGCCGGACGTAGTCGTGGTCGACGACGGATCGAGCGATCGCACGGGCAGTCTGGCCGCGGCGCAGGGCGCCCTGGTGCTGCGCCACCCCCGAAGACGTGGCAAAGGCGGAGCGATGAAGAGCGGATTCTCCTGGGCTCTCGCGCGCGGCTTTGACGGCGTGATCGGGGTCGACGCCGACGGGCAGCATCTTCCCAGCGAGATTCCGAAACTCCTGAGCTGCCGCGAGGAGACCGGAGCCGATCTGGTCGTGGGTGGACGGTCGCATCTTTTCGACCAGATGGTGCCGAGGCGGCGAATGGCGAACACCTTCTCGACCTGGGCTATCGCGAAGTTGTCGCGAACGGGAGTCACGGATTCGCAGTGCGGCTTCCGCCTCTACTCCGCGCGGTTGCTGCGCGCTGTGACCCTACACTCGGATGGGTTCGAGATGGACAGCGAGGTGATCGTCCTGGCGGGCCGGGCGGGGTTCCGGGTGTCGACGACGCCGATCGAGATGGGGTTCGTGGATGGGACGACGACGAGCTACTTTCGGCCGTTTCAGGACTCACTGCGGATCGCCTGGACCGTGTTTCGTGCCCGATTCTTCTAGTCTGGCCAGCCGCCCCCACAAATCAATTGCAATAACCGGCATATTTATGACTGAGGGAGTTGACGAGATGACATATCGGACGTATCTTGAGGGCGGTCCGAGAACTTGGTTAGCACCCAAGTCCCAGTTAACAATAGAAGGAGATTTTTATGTCCAGGTGCAGGAACCGTCTTTTGGTCGGAATGGCGTTGGCCGTTCTCGTTTCCGTGGTCGCAAGTGCACAGCCTCCCGCGGGGCCGGTGGGTGATGTCGGCCGAGCCCATTCCGTTCTCGTGGCCACGCCGATGGACAGCAGCGGCGGCGGTCCGACATGCGGCACATGCCAATGTTTCCCGTGGAAGATCGGCGATCGCGATCAGGCAGGCACCACATGGGTGTCATCGTCTGATTCCTATTTGTATTCGGGCGCTGAGCACTTCCACCCGGCGAATACAGCGCCTGGCGATCTGACGCCCGGTCCCGATCTGGCCGGCATCATCGGTGTCGGCTTTGCCACCCCGAACTTCATCCCGAGACGGATCGATGTCTACTACTCGTTCTTCCCCGTCAATCGCGCGTGGGACGGCGGCAACGAGAACGGACCTGACCCCGGACCGGTGTCCACTCCCGCGCCGGCCCAATTTGGTCTGACCTGGTTCAACGGCTATGGACCCGGCAGCACGCTGCCGAGCGCGGAAGCAACGATTACCACCTATCCGACCTCCGGCGTCATCTCGTACGGACCATTCTTCGTTTCTCTCTTCAATATCAACACGCGTTACAACGTGTATGTGAAGACAGGAAAGTTCGGCAACAATGGCAATGGCAACGGCAACAACGCGGGCCCTGGAGCGAACCAGAACAGCTTCGCACTCGCGGGCGTGATCTGCTTCAGCCGTTAACGGCGCCGGCAACCCTCACGTCGGGATCTCCTGTGAATCAGGAACCTCCCGTACGATGAAGACGACGCGACACGATTTGTTTGCGGCGGCCCTCGGGGCCGCCGCTTTGCTTTTCGCGTACAGCAATTCCCTTCACAACGCCTTTCACTACGACGACCTTCACGTCATCGTCAACAACGTCTACATCCGCAGCCTCCATAACGCTCCGCTGTTCTTCCGGGACGCCGACACCTTCAGCTCGATCCCGGAGCATGCCACCTATCGGCCCCTGGTTACGCTGACCTACGCGATCGATTATGCGATCGCCGGCGGTCTCGATCCGACGCCGTTCCACGCGACGCAGATTTTCCTCCTCCTCGTGACCTGGGGAATGCTGATCGCGTTCTTTCGCAAAGCCATCGACGTTTCCCGTCCGTCGCCGCGCAACTGTTGGATTGCATTGGCCGCGGCAACTCTCTGGGCGATCCACACGGTGAATACAGAGACATTGAACCTGATCTCGGCACGTTCGGAGGAGCTAGCGGCGATCGCGACGTTGGCGGCACTCCTTCTCGTACAGTTCTCTCCCTTCGCGCGCCGGTGGCACCTCTACCTCATTCCGATTGCCGCCGGTGCCCTGGCTAAGGCGCAGATCGTCATTTTCGGCCCTCTGCTCCTGACGTATCTCGTCTTCATCGAAGGGCGTAGTGTCCGGAAGAAAACCACATGGGTTGCGATCTTCCCGGCTGTGTTGGCGGGCATCGTCTTCCTGTTCATGCTGAACCGTCTCAATGCGCCGGAGTTCGTCCCGGGCGGCACGTCCAGGTGGCGCTATTTCCTGACACAGGGACTGGCATGGGCCCACTACACGCGGCTGTTCTTTGTGCCGGTCGGATTGACTGTCGACACGGACTGGAAGGCGCTCGAACATTGGTACGACCCGTGGGCGCTTGGCGGATTCGCCTTTGTGGCCGTTCTGCTGTTTCTAATCCGATACGTGTCGCGGCGTAGCGAGCTGCAGCCGGTGGCCTTCGGTCTCTCCTGGTTCGCGGTCGCGCTCATCCCGACATCGAGTATCTATCCGCTCGCCGAGGTCGTGAACGAACATCGGGTGTTCCTGCCGTACATGGGGCTCGCCCTCGCGACCGTGTTCTGGCTGGATGCCGCTCTTGAACGGCATCGGCGTGTTTTCTCTGTCATCGTGCTCGCCGCCATCATCGCCCTCGGCGCGGGAACGATGGTTCGCAATGAGGTCTGGGTCACCGAAGAGACGCTCTGGAAAGATACGGCCTCAAAGAGCCCGGGCAACGAACGCGCTCTGCTGAACTATGGATCATTGGAATTGGCGAAGGGAAACTACGCCGTCGCAAAGCCGGTCCTCGAGCGGGCGGAGAAGTTGAACGCGAATTACCCGCTGCTCGAGGTTACCCTCGGGATCCTCGAAGGCCAGCTCAAAAACGATGTCGCTGCCGAGCAGCACTTCCAGCGCGCGCGGTTGATGTTGCCCAACAGTGTCGATACCCATTTCTACTATGCCGACTGGCTCGTCCGCGACGGCCGCGCAATGGCGGCAATCCCCGAACTGCGGCTGGCCATCAGGCTCAACCCGGCCAGAACGGAGTCGCGCGGCCTGCTGATGAAGATGTACGCGGCCAATGGCGACACTGGCCCTCTAAAACAGCTTGCCGCCGAGGCAAGGTCATACGAGGTTACGAATCCCGAGGCCGGCGCGGTTCTCTCCGGCTCCGTGCCTGGGAGCAACCCAGGCCGCAACTACGAAGAGTGTTTCCGCACGGGACGGGAGGCGATCGGGAGCGGGCGCTTTCTCGATGCCGCCTTGGCCAACCGCGAGGCAATCCGATTCGAGCCGGCAGTTGCTGACGCATGGATCAATCTCGGCTGGTCGCTGGCGCAACTCGGATTCGATCGCGAAGCGGAGCAAGCGTTCACCCAAGCGCTCGTATTGCGCCCCGGCGACGAGCACGCACTCAGCAATCTGGCCTGGCTGAGAAGCGGCAAGGGCATCGACAGACGGTGATTGTTAGGCGTCAGTGGAAGTCATGGCTGGCGACTTCGCCAACACCTTCGAGAGACCAGAACTTATCGGCGCGTACAGAGCATTGCCCATCCTCGTTCTGCAGGATCCCTTCGACGATCAGACCCGGCGAGCCGACGATCAAGGCGCGATGATCGCGGAAGAGATCTGGCTTCACGATGGCCTGTGAGATGCCGGTTTCATCTTCGAGCGTCAGAAAGACGAATCCCTTGGCGGTCCCGGGCCGTTGGCGCACGATGACCGCACCGGCGGTGGCGACCCGTTTCCCGTTCGGCAGTTTCTTCAATTGTTTCGCCGAGTAGACCCCGTCGCGCTCGAGTTGCGGCCGGAAATGGGTGAGCAGGTGAGGGCCGGCGGTCAGATCGGTCGCCGCGTAATCAGCGAGCGTTTCCTCACCAGGTGACATTTCGGTGAGTGGTGACGTTAACCCCCGCCCATCCGGGTTGCTGGCTGGGGGTCCTTCGCCGTCCTCGCCCCCTCCGGGGTGTGAGCCTGCCCTGAGCGAGCGAAGCGAGTCGAAGGGGCGGCTCAGGATGACAGAGTCTTCGAACAGTTCGCCGGCTGGCTTGGCCGCTTGCGCCGCCTGCCAAAGCGCGGCACGACGCCGTAGACCGAGGGACGACAGCGCGCCAGCGTAGGCGAGCTTCGTGAGCTGATCGCCGCGAAGCATGGCCCGGCGGGCCAGATCGTTAGTATCGCGATATGGCGTCTCAGCCTCGATCGTGCGCGCCGCCGACTCGCGAAGACCCTTCACGAACTTCATGCCGAGGCGGACGGCGCCACGCTCCCAGCGGTTGTGCCACCCGGAGTGATTCACGTCGATTGGCAACACCGTAACCCCGTGACGTTCCGCATCTTTGATCAGAGTGGCCGGGTGATAGAAGCCCATCGGCCACGCGTTCATCAGCGCGATGTAGAACGCCGCGGGATGGTGCGCTTTGAGGTACGCGCTGGCATAGGCGATGAGCGCGAAGCTGGCGGCATGCGATTCGGGGAAGCCGTACAGCGCGAATGAGGTGATCGACTTCACGATCTGATCCTGCGCCGGCCCGTCGATGCCATTCTTCGTCATTCCGGATCGCAGCCGCAGCTCGATCTCCGCCATCCGTTCCATCGACCGCTTGAACCCCATGGCCCGCCGCAGTTCTTCGGCTTCGCCGCCGGTGAAGTCGGCCGCCACCATGGCGATACGCAGCAGTTGCTCCTGAAACAGCGGCACGCCGAGGGTCCGTCTGAGGATCGGCTCGAGACAGGGATGCGGGTATTCGAGCGGTGCTTTTCCCTGGCGGCGGTCGAAGAACGGTTTCACCATGCCGCCGACGATCGGACCGGGGCGGATGATGGCCACCTGCACGACGATGTCGTAAAACTTGGCTGGAGCATTCCTGGGAAGACTTGCCATCTGCGCGCGGCTCTCGACCTGGAACATGCCGACGGTGTCTGCCTCGTTCAGCATCTTGTAGACGCGCTTATCGTCCTGCGGCAGGTGGGCGAGATCGACGTCGACGCCTTCATGCGTCCGGATCAGCGGGATCATCTCCTCGATAGCCGCCAGCATTCCCAGGCCGAGAAGATCGACCTTGATGATGCCGAGGTCCGCGCAGTCGTCCTTGTCCCACTGAATGACCACACGACCCGGCATCGCCGCGGGCTCGAGCGGGACGACTTCGTCGAGGCGCCCCTTCGCCATCACCATGCCGCCTGAATGTTGTCCGAGGTGCCGCGGCAGATTCTGAATCTGCAGTTGAAGTCGCATGAAGTGCTGCACGCGCAGATCGGCGGGGTCGAACCCCGCGGCGGACAGTTCCCGCGGCATGGACTCGACCCGCTCGCGGATCTCGCCGAAGTTCCAGGTCCCGAGCGTCTTGGAGAGTTTGTCGGCCTGCTCCAGCGAGAAGCCGAGCGCTTTGCCAACCTCGCGTGCCGCGGAGCGGTCACGGTAGGTGATGACGTTTGCGGTCATTGCCGATCCGTGTACCCCGTACGTTTTGTAAACGTGCTGGATGACGCGCTCACGCTGATCGCCTGAGGGAAGGTCGAGGTCGATGTCAGGCCACTCGCCGCGCTCCTCGGACAGGAAGCGCTCGAACAGCAATTCCATCGACACGGGATCGACCGCCGTGATGCCGAGCGCGTAACAGACCGCGCTGTTCGCCGCCGAGCCGCGTCCCTGTACGAGGATCTTTTCGCGCTGGCAGAACTGGACGATGTCCCAAACGATGAGGAAGTAGCCGGCCAGGTCGAGCTTTTCGATCGTGGCCAGCTCTTTCTCGATCTGTGCCTGGGCCTTGGCAGTCAGCGGCCGGAAGCGGGTCATGGCGCCGTTCCAGGCGATCTTGCGAAGAAACGACATCGCCGATTCGCCCTCGGGTAATGGGTAGTCTGGAAACCGGTAGCCGAGGTTCGCCAGCGTGAAGTCGAGCGTATTAGCGAGCTGCCATGAATTGTCGAGCGCCTCGGGGAGGTCGGCGAAGAGCGCCATCATTTCGCCGGCGCCTTTGATATGCCGCTCGCGATTCACGGCGAGCAGCCGGCCGGCGTCGTCGACATGGCGGCCCTCACGAATGCAGGTGAGGATGTCGTGCAGATCCTTGTCCTCGGCACGCGCATGGCGGACGCCATTCGTGGCGATGAGAGGCAGGCGGAAACGGCGGGACAGATCGATCAGGGCGATGTTGCGATGTTCTTCGTCGCGGCGGTGATGCCGTTGCAGTTCGACATGCGTGCGCCCGATGAAGATGCCGCCGATCTTGTGCAGCATCGTTTCCGCCTCGGCGATGCCGCCCTTCGTCAGCGCATGGGCGAGCGGCCCTTCGTCACCGCCGGTGATGCAATGCAGCCCACCGGCGTGCTGCGCGATGAGGTCCCACGAGAAACGCGCTTCTCCTTTCGGCCGGCCGAGCGCGCCGGCCGTGAGAAGCTTGCATAGATTGCGATAGCCCTCGTGGTTTTCGACGATGAGCGTGAGACGCATCTCCCGCGCATTCGAGCGCGCTGCATCCATCCGCGTGAGTTTCAGCCCCTTCACCGGCGTGTCGTTGTCGACCACAATCTCCGCGCCGACGATGGCCCGCACTCCCGCCTTCTTCGCCGCTCCATAAAAACGCGGCGCACCGTAGACACCGTTCGTATCGATCAACGCCATCGCCGGAATGTCTTTCTGCGCGGCGTTGTGGATAAGGTCCTCGGGGAGGCTCGCGCCGTCGAGGAAGGAGAAGGCGGATGCGGCACGCAGTTCGGCATACGGCCGAGGGTTTGCCGTCTTGACGACGTGCCATGGGCGTTTGCGTGCGCGTTCCTTCCGGGCGCCTGCGGGAAGGCGGAAATGTTGAATGTTCAATGTTGAATGTTGGATGTTGAATGGCCGCGGTTGGGAGAAGTACCGGCCTTCTTGATGATCGTCGTAAGGATAGCGACGAGTTGACTTGACTCTTCGATGAGTGGAGCGAGGCGCTCGCGACTTACGCCGCGAGCGGCGGTGAGAAGGCGTAGCCAGTAGCGCGTCTCGCGCGCCTCTTTCGCCGCAATACTGCACTTTGAGATGAAATCCGGCTTGCTCTGCGCCGCACTTGCTTCTTCGAGATTGGCTCCCACGGACGTGGCAGATTTGAGTAACTGCCTTGCGATCGTTCTCATTACTAGCGATTTTCGCGCGATGTGATCGACCAGCCGAATCACTCGGCACGCGAACTCATAGGAACGGTCCTGGATCGACTGATCAGCCATGAACTCCTCCATTCAACATCCAACATTGAACATCCAACATTCAACATTTGGCTTTCTTCTACATTACGTAGTCACTTTGGTAAGTTGGCGCTCCTGATGATGGCCGACAGCGATGCCACGATCTCGCGCGCTTCTTTCGTCAGCGGAGCGAGCCGAGGCGATTTGATCGTTCGAGTCGCGTCCAGAAGCCGGAGCCAGTAGAGCGTTTTGCGCGCTTCCCGGAGCGAGGCGCGACAGCGGGCGACGAAGTCGGCTTTGTCGTGGATCGACTCCGCTTCTTCGAGAATCGACCCGATGGAGAGGCCGAAGCGCAACAGCTCGCTCAGCAGCGGCGCGGCCACTTTGGTGGTGATCGTCGTGCGGTGAAGCCGCACCAGACTGCACGCAAAATCGAAGGCACGTCCCTGAATATCTTTCATCGCCATCACCTACATTTCGTATCGGGCATCGACGAACCACTCCTCCCCACCACCTCGAAACACGCGATAGACGCCGCCGCGTTCGAGCTCGACGTCCCAGTACTCCCGGATATCAGGGCGGTCGCTCCACCAGCCCTCCTCGATCCGCCACGGGCCGGAGCAGATGCGCACCGTGCCGGCAATCTCGAGTTTTCCGCCGGCTTCGACACGCGGGCGGGAGTTGCTTGACAGGGGTCGGGTGTCGGAGATGACCTCAGCCAGACTGCGGATCGTGGCGATCTGCACGTCGTCGCCTTCGGCCTGGCACGTCGTTACTTCGATCGGGATCGGCGGGCGGAAGGTCCGGACCGCGAGGAGACCGCGGGCGCGCGCTGGCGTGCGCCGTACATCGGGCGGTGGGGGAGGGGAAAAAACGTTGATCGCATAGCGCTCGGGGAGGTGGCCATCGACCGTCACCGGCATTCCGACACGGCCGTCGCCGAGGATCGAGATCAGCTTGGCGATCGTCGTGGCCAGCTTTTCCGGTGATACGGCACTGGGACCGAAGAGCGAGAGTTGGGCGCGCCGTGGCCGGTCGGGGTGAGCGACGAAGGAAAAGCCGGCGACCGGCGCGCCCGGCGGCGTCTTTTCCAGATCAAGGCGCATCAGCGTCAGCATCGTTTTCACGTCACGCGTCGGTGCGGGCAGATCGATGCCGCGGGCGTCGTAACCATCGGGATCGAGAGTCAACGTCATCTCCAGGCGTTTGCATGCGAAACCCTGGATCTCCATTCGCTTGCTGAGTCGATCGAGCGCCGCGTTGGCGATGAAAAGGAACGGCTCGAGAGCAACGAGCGGCCATTCCAGCTCCATCCCTTCGCGGAACTCCGGCGGCAGCGGTCGCGGCATGAGCGGCCTCGGGTCGATGCCGCGCGCGGCCCAATGCAGTTCGCGCCCGACCTCGCCGAGACGGCTTGCGATCTCGCTTTCAGGAAGCCTGGCCAGATCGCCGATCGACGAAAGGCCGAAGCGCTGCAGCATCGACGCCGCCTCGAGCTCGGGTGAGAGGCGCGTCAGCGGCAGAGGAGCCAGGAATGTCGCTTCATCGCCGGGAGCGACAACTGTCGGTGATTTCGGCAGCTCGGCGGCCACGCGCGCGGCCAGCTTGCTGGCGGCAATGCCGACGCGCGAGGGGAGTGAGATGGCGTCGCAAGCGCGCAAAGCGGCGCGGGCCAGGCGGAGTTCGGGGGAGAGGGAGTGGTGAGTGGGGAGTGGGGTGTGGGAGATCGTGTTGTCCTGAGCAGCGTCACTCCCACTCCCCACTCCCCACTCTCCACTCCCATCATCCGCAAAATGCCTCTCCATCCCCGTCACGTCGAGAAAGACCACTCCTTCGCCGGCATCTTCGACGCGTGGCGAGAAGGTCTCGGCCACTTCGAGCAGCGCTTCCTGCGCCGTGCGCTCGCATTCGGAGTCGCGGCCACGGGCGATGAGTTTCGGCAAAAGTGTGCGCGCCTGTGTCAGTGTCAGGCCGGGATGGATTCCTTTCGTTCGCGCCCGCCGCGTCGCCGCGACGATGTGTGCGTTGTTGCCATTCCCTTCGACGATTCCGACCGCTTCGTTGAACAGATCGGGCTCGCTGCGAAGCCGCGCCGCCAGCGGAAACATCGGAACGTAGAAGCAGGCCAGGCGGGTCATGATGCCTTCCGGGTGTCGCTTGTCGGGAGTCGGGTGTCGGAGAGAACGTGGGGCAGGTCAATGTTCCGACTCCCTACTCCCGACTCCCGACCCCCGAGTACAGCTTCTTCGCACCGAAAAAACACCGTCGTCGTCTGCCCGGGCCGCAGCCTCCGATGCTTCTCGAGTTTCAGCCTTGTCTCGATGCCGGCCAGCACGCGCGGAGCCTTCCCGCGGCCGAGCCAGCGCGCGTGCGGTGTGTGCGCCAGCACCATTGCTTCCGAGGTCGTTCCGGTCAGGGCGTAGGGAGCGGAGACGAGGATCGTCGCGCCGTGTGACTCGGCCACGCGGGCCAGACGGACCCAGGTTGCGTCAGGAGCGCGACGGCCTGGCGGCCGGCGGGACCCCATATCGATGATGACGAGTTGAAAGCCGGTTGCGCCGATCATCTCGGCCGCGGTCACCGTCTCTTTCATCGTATGCGGCCGGACCCAGAGGAGTCGCCGCAGATCGACGCCGGCTGTTTCAGCGAGTTGCGGGTCGAACGAATCGCCGGCGTCGATGAGTGCCGCCGCTTCGCCGATGCTTGTCGCGGCGGCGAGGACAGCGATGACGATCGAGAACCGTGTTCCGCGGCCGGCGATCTCGGTCACCTTGCCGCGGGCCAGCCCTCCGCCGAGGAGCGCATCGAGCGGCTCGATGGTTGTCGGAAGGATCTCCTCGCGGCGCTGGCGGGCAACGGCGCGGATCAGCTCGGAACCGCTCGTCAGCTTCGCGGCGACCGAGGACTCCAGACTCGCGCGCAGATTGCGGATCGCCTCGCCTTTGCCGGACGGAACGGGAACCGGTGATTCCACCACTCGTGGAGCGCTGGCTGTGGTTGGGAGGGGGTGGGCTTCGAGGAGCTGGTACTGCGCGTCGAGACAACGGGCGTGTACGGCCATGGGGAAGTCGCACTGGTAACTTAGGCGGTAACGGAGCGTAAGTCAATGTGCGATTTTCGTGCAAATGGGATGGATGCAGGATGAGTGACGCGGGAGTCGGGGGTCGGGAGTCGGGTGTCGTAGCAGAGACAGCGATCAGCGGAAGAAGGTGCATTCTGGCGATTAGTTCTCCGACCCCGCGACTCCCGACCCGCGACTCCCGTTCTCCTGCTATAATCCCTTCGTTCTTGGTAAATTTTTCCGATGGACGGTGAATACGACTCGACGACAACGGTCGAGATCTTTGGTCAGACGTATAACGTTCGTGGAGAGGGAGACCCGAACTATTTAACGGAGCTTGCGCGGTTCGTCGATTCCAGGATGCGCGAGGTCGCAGCGCAAGTCGCTACGGTCGACCCAATGAAAATCGCCATCCTGGCGGCTCTCAATATCGCCGATGAGTTTTCCCGGTTCAGAAAAGAGCGCGAGAACGCGGTCGGAATCTGGATCGAGAAAACAGAGGAAATGTCGGAGCGGCTCGGGAAGATCATCACCTGAGCATCATGGTTTCAGACAGGCAGTTTTCGGAGTCCCTGCAGAGTTCGTGATGAACGATCTAACGCTTGAACCGATGCTTTTCTTACTTCGGGTGCTCGCGTCTTCGAGCCGCGTGCACACCGTCCTTCTGAACGGCTTGACCGTTCAGGATATGGAGACGGTAGCCTAAACGGCACGAGTAGAGCGCCCACCTGTTTCGGCAGGTTCAAGTAAGAATCCGACACACGGCTCAGGCGGGGTTCTCCGAAATTCCTCGCGATGGCGCGCAAGCCTCCCGACAGGGGAGGTGCAGTGTGAGTGGAACTGGTTATGTGATTGCAGTGCTCATCGGCGTCGCGGGCGCGGTCGTGCTCGCCGCTCTGTGGGCAGCCGTTTCCCGTAAACGTGGCGCCGCGTTGCTCGATGAGGCGCGCCGGAATGCCGACCGCATCCTCGAGGATGCCCGCAAGTCCGCCGAATCGAGAAGCAAGGAAGCCGACCTCGAGGCCAAAGAGAAATTTCTGCAATTGCGGTCGGATTTCGACCGCAAGTCGCAGCAGCGCAATGACGAGCTGAAGACCAGCGAGCGGCGCCTGCAGCAGAAGGAAGAGAACCTCGACAAGAAAACGCAGCAGCTCGACTCCCGCATGGCCGAGGTCGAGAAGCGCGACCGCGCCATCGGCGATCGGGAGAAGACGCTGGAACTGCGCGAGAACGAGCTTGGTGATCTCATCGAGGCGCAGCGCCACAAGCTCGAACAGGTGGCTGGCCTGACTGTCGAAGAGGCAAAGCGCGAGTTGATCCGCGGCATCGAGAACGAGGCCAAGCTCGAAGCGGCGCAGATCATCAAGCGGATCGAGACCGAGGCTAACGAGTTCGGTCATCTCAAGGCCAGAAAGATCCTCGGGATGGCCATTCAGCGGATGGCCTCCGACTACGTCGCCGAGAACACCGTCTCCGTCGTCGACCTCCCGAGCGAAGACATGAAGGGACGCATCATCGGCCGCGAGGGGCGCAACATCCGCGCACTCGAGCTGGCCACCGGCGTCGACCTGATCGTCGACGACACGCCGGAAGCGGTCATCCTCTCCGGCTTCGACCCGATCCGCCGCGAGATCGCCCGCATTTCCCTCGAGCGGCTCATGCAGGACGGGCGCATCCACCCGGCCCGCATCGAGGAGCTTGTCGAGAAAGTCCGGCAGGAGCTCGATCAGAAGCTGTTCGAGGAAGGGGAGGCCGCGGCCTTCTCGCTCGGCATCACCGATATTCATCCCGAGGTCCTCAGGCTCCTCGGCCGGCTGCGCTATCGCACATCGTACGGGCAGAACGTGCTGATGCACTCGCTCGAGGTGGCGCAACTGGCCGCGCTCATGGCCATCGAGCTGGGCGTCAACGACACCATCGCCAAGCGCGGTGGATTGCTGCACGACATTGGCAAGGCCATCGACCGCGAGATGGAAGGAACGCACCTCGAGCTCGGACGCCAGGTGCTGGAGAAGTACGAGGAGAAGCGCGAGATCATCCACGCCATGGAGTGCCACCACGGCGACTACGACCCGACCACGGTCGAGGCCGTGCTGGTGAATGCCGCCGATGCGCTTTCCGCGGCGAGACCTGGTGCGCGGCGCGAGATCCTCGAGAACTACGTCCACCGTCTGGAACGGCTCGAAGGGATTGCCAACGCGATGGACGGCGTTTCGAAGAGCTTCGCCATCCAGGCCGGCCGCGAGCTTCGGATCATCGTCAACGCCGAAAAGATCACGGACGAACAGTCGATCTGGTTGTCGAAAGACGTCGCCCGCAAGATCGAGGCGGAACTGCAGTACCCCGGCCAGATCAAGGTGACGGTGATCCGGGAGATGAGGGCGGTGGATTATGCGAAGTGACGAGGTCGCGAGGTCACGCGGTCTCGCGGCAATCCGCGCCAACCCCGCAACCGCGAGACTGCGAGACCGCGTAACCGCATGATCAACATCCTCTACATCGGTGACGTCGTCGGCCAGCCTGGCCGGAAGGCGCTCCATCAGAAGCTGAATCACGTCGTCGATCGGGAGAAGATCGACTTCACGATCGTCAATATCGAGAATGCCGCCGGTGGATTCGGCGTCACGGAAGCGATCATGGAGGAGCTGTCGGAGCTCCCCATCAACGCCTACACCTCTGGTAATCACATCTGGGACAAGAAAGACTTCGTCGACAACTACGATCATTACGAGCAGGTGATTCGTCCCGCCAACTACCCACAAGCGAACCCAGGCAAGGGACGCGTAATCCGGCAGACGGCGGCCGGTGTGAACGTCGCCGTCGTGCAGCTCATGGGAAATGTGTTCATGCCGCCCTGCGACAACCCGTTCTACGTCATCGAACGGGAGCTGAAGGAGATCGGCGACGCGGCCAAGGTCATCGTCGTCGACATCCACTGCGAGGCCACCTCGGAGAAGCAGGCCATGGGCCGGCATCTCGACGGCCGTGTTTCCGTCGTCGTCGGCACGCATACGCATGTGCCGACCGCTGATGAACGGCTTCTGCCGAACGGTACCGCTTTCCAGACCGATGTCGGGATGACAGGCGCCTACGACTCGATCATCGGATTCCGTCCTGACGAAGTGCTCTACCGCTTCCTGATGAACACCCCGAAGAAGCTGGAAGTGGCCAAGCGCGACATCCGCCTCACCGGTGCCATGATCGAAGTCGATGAGACGACCGGCCGGGCTACGCGTATCGTCCGGATTCAGGAGAGGGTCGAGGAGTAGTGCGCCTCGGTGTGATCACGCTCGGACATGTTCATGCCGAAGAGCTGACCGCGCTCACACCGCACCTCCAGCATCTCGAACAGCTCATTCTCGACGTTCCCTTTGACGATCCGCTGGCGAAGCATCGGGCGGAATTGAACCGCGCCGTCGATGCGGCGTCGGACGACTGGCTTCTGATCGTACGCGAGCGTGAGATTGTCGATGATGCCATCGCGCGCGAGATCGCCGACGCCATGCGCGCGCAGGTCGCCTGGGGGTTTCGCATTCGCTCAGTTCCGATGTACGCGGGCAAGCCGCTGCGCATTGGCGTGAATGACGGCGAGTTGCGGCTCTTTCACCGCCGCCATCTCCTGCGCCGCGGCGAATTGGGAGTGCAGGGGACGGTCGTGCGGCTGAACAACGTGCTTCGCTCGATGAGCTTCGAATCCGTGGCCGCGCATCGCGAATACCTGGAAACGAACGGGGTCCCGCATTCGCTGCCACGCCGTCTGCTGCTCTTCGCGCATCACGTCGTCGTCACCCGCGCGCGCGACGCGAACACGTTGCGATACCTGTGGACCGAGGCGGGGTATGACCACGGTGTTCGGGAGTCGGGGAAAGCCTGACGATCGAAAGTTGCTCGGTTGAGTTATTGGGTCGCTTTTGGAAGCTCAGCAACCGAGCAACTCCGGTAACTCTTCCTCGGACCCCCACTCGACTCGCGCTCACGCCATCTGCGGCTGAAAGGACGGCCTCCCATTCGACAGCGCACGCAGCGTTCCGTTCGCCCGGAACTGACGTGGTGACATGCCGAAGCGCTCGCGGAACTGCTGGCGGAAGTAGTTCTCCGAATCGAACCCGCAGCGGCGTGCGATCTGCGAGATGCGCAAGTTGCCGCTCTTCAGCAGGCGCGCCGCTTTCTCCAGCCGCTTCTCTTTGAGGAAGTGGCTGAGCAGGCGGCCCGTGATTCGGTGGAAGCGCCCGGAGACATACTGTCGTGTATAGCCGAGCTCCTTCGTGACTGCTTCGACCGTCAATTCCTCGTCCGCATGCATCCGGCGGCGCACCGTCTTGATCAATGCCCGTAAGAGGCCATCCATCTCGGATCCTCCTCGTTGAAGCGCCGGGCCAGCCGCTGTACTCTTCCAGTGCAGCGGGCGGGTCCGGCCAATAATCGACTTAAGTGTGGCGCCATCATAGTCCAAAAATCATCAAAGAGGGCAGATTGGAAGACTCCAGCTTCTTGAAGAGCGTCACCCTGTTCGTCGAATTCGATGCCGATGAGCTCAACGAGGTCGGCCGTTCGATGGTGCTGAGCCGCTTCGCGCCAGGGGACACGATTCTCGAAGAAGGCAATGCCAACCGCGCCCTGCACGTCCTCAAGAGCGGCCGGATCCGTGTTTTCCGCCGCGTGAACGACAGCGAGGTGCCGCTCTGCGACCTTGTCGCCGGTCAGACATTCGGTGAGCTGTCCATCATCGAAGACGGCTTCGCTTCGGCGACGCTTCGCGCCGTGGCCGATGCCGAGGTCATGTCGCTCCCGATACAAGCGCTGGCGCTGTTCCTCAACCAGCAGCCGGCCGCGGCCAGCAAGTTCTGGCGTGCCATCGCCGTCGATCTCCGCCGCCGGCTGCTGCAGACCAACGACATCGTGCGCAGTTACTTCGAGATCAACCAGGCGCTGGTCGACAACCCGACATTCCGGGAAGCGTACGCGATGTGCAATCGGTGACGGGGGTCGGGAGTCGGGGGTCGGGTGTCGGAGAGGTGGAGCGAACCAATGCGCATCTCCGACCCCCGACCCCGACCCCGATCCACGCTCCCGACTTCTGTTGCGGGCTACATTACGTGCAATCGGTGATGGGGGTCGGGTGTCGGGTGTCGGAGAGGGGGAGCGAAACCAATGCGCCGCTCTCCGACCCCCGACCCCCGACGCCCGAACCCAGCTACACTCCCTCAAATGAGCTTCGCGCCGATTCAGAAGGAAGTCGACGATTACATCTCCCAGTTCAAGGAAGGCTACTTTCCCCCGCTCTCGATGCTGGCCCGTCTGACGGAGGAGTTGGGGGAGCTGGCGCGCGCCCTCAGCCACGAAGCGGGGTTCAAGAAGCCAAAGAGCGGCGAGGCAAAGGGCGAAGTGGCCGAGGAGCTGTGCGATCTGATCTTTGTCTCGGTCTGCCTGGCCAACTCGCTAGGCATCGACCTCGATCAGGCCTTCGACGCGGCCATGACGAAGTACCGCGTCCGCGATGCCGATCGCTGGACCAGGAAATAGTTACCTGTAGGAATGCCAGGCTGTCTCGCATGTTACGATTTACCCGTGCGTTCCGCCTCCCTTGCCATCGCGCTCGCGCTCCTCGGCGCGTCTCTGCAGGCGCAGGTGCGTCTCATCGTCAAGGATGACGGGACGAAAGTTATCTCGAACTTCGGCTCGGCCTCCTCGGCTCACCGAAGCGACTGGAGCTGGTGGGCCAAACAACGCAACCGGCGCTCCAGTTTCGACGCCTACATCGAACGCTACGCTTCCCAATATCGCGTTGACCCCATCCTCGTTCGTGCCGTCATCCAGGTCGAGTCCGATTTCAATCCCCGCCTGGTTTCCAACAAGGGAGCCAAAGGCTTGATGCAGCTCATGCCCGAGACGGAGCGGCAATACGGCGTGCGCAACGTCTTTGACCCCGAAGACAACATCCGCGCCGGCATCCACAACCTCGCCGATCTGCTGGAACGCCATCGCGGCGATCTCCGTAGCGTGCTGGCCGCGTACAACGCCGGCGAGGGCGCGGTGGCGAAGTATCGCGGCATCCCGCCGTTTGAAGAGACGAAGACGTACGTGAAGCGTGCGCTGACCGTCTACTACGGCTCGCCCTACGGGGAGTCCACCTTCTTCGCCGGATCGCGCGGGGGAACGAAGCTGAAGGGCGGATTCGGTTCGGGCGTGCAACCGATCGTGGCCATGCTCCCCGGCATGCGTTACCTCGGCACCCGGTAGCCGTCAAGAGAATGCTGCGCTGGTCGCCCAGCCCGCGGGAGTCGGGAGTCGGGTGTCGGAGAGGGATACAAGGTCCCGTCGTTCTCCGACCCCCGACTCCCGACCCCCGACTCCCGCACACCAGTGAACCCAGACTTATAGGACGGCACGGGCAGCCATCCCGGCGCTGTACAATCCGCCACGGTTATGCCCGAACGAGACCCCGCTGTCGCCCCGCCGTTCGACCAGGGCGTCTTCCTCCTCCATTACAACCGCGGACGTGAAGCGTTTCAGGAGGCCAGGTACGCTGAGGCCCGGCGCGAGCTGGAGAATGCGCAGAGGCTTCGCCCTGACGATGCCGATGTACTCAATCTCCTCGGCCTCGTCTACTTCAAGACGAACGCCTACCCCGAGGCCGAGGTCATCTATCGACGCCTGGCTTACGAGAATCCCAACGTCTTCATCCTCCACTCGAACCTCGGGTTGATCCTTTTCAAGCAGGGGAAGCTCGACGAGTCGGAGCATTACCTGCTGCGCGCCATCGAACTGCGCCCGAACTACGCCAAGTCCCATCTGTACCTCGGCTTGCTCTATCGCCAGCGCCGCAAGTTCGGTCCCGCTCTCGAACACCTTCGCTTTGCCGGCGCCGACAAGATCGCTCGCGATGTGGAGGCGGAGATGCGTCCGCAGGGCACTGTGCCGCCGCCGCAGACTGCCACGGTGACCCAGCGCCGCGACACCCAGAAAGTCACCACGCAGAAGATCGTCCCCCTCAAGGACGCGCGTCACGCGGAAATGCAGCCGATGATGACCCAGCCGGGCAGGGTGGCCATGCCTGCACCTGCAGCGGCGGCGAAAGTGCCCGACACCGCCCTCACCGCCGCCCGCAAGCTGCAGGACGCGGTCGATGAAACGCAGCTTGCCGAAGAGAAACGGCTCGACCTCGGCCACAAGATCGAGGGGGCCTCGAAGACCTTCACGCTCCACGAGAACGGATTCCTGGAGATCAACTTCGGCCGCAGCGTTCACGTCAAGCGCGGCACCGTGTCGAGCTACTCCGGGAATCTCAAGTTCGTCGCCGAATCCGGTCTCCTCGGCACGACGGCGCAGACGCTCGTCAAAGCCGTCGGGCAGGGAAAGATCTTCGTCTACGAGAAGGGACGCAAGACCTTCCTGCTCGACCTCAACGAAGAGTTCATCTACGTCGAGGGGAGCAACCTCCTGGCCCTCGAAGACACGCTCACCTACCGCGTCGAGCCGATCTACGACAGCACCTACCAGCGCAAGATCGACACCGTGAAGATCTTCGGCAAGGGCTCGCTGGCCATCTCCACGCACATCGAGCCGCTCACGCTCCGGGTCACGCACGAGTACCCGTTGTCGATCTCATCGACCGCCCTCGTGGCCTGGACCGGCAACGTGATCCCGGCCGTGATGGACGACAAGTCGCTCGAGAACGTGATGATCGAGAACGTGGACGAGGCCGGTTTCAAGATCCGCTTCGAGGGCGACGGCGTGGTCGTGAGCGAGCAATAACGGCAAGCGTAACGTTTGTTACTGTTCCCCAAGTACAATTCTGCGCTATGGCGAAAAGCGACAAAACACGGCCTGTCCCTCACCCCGACTCATGGGCCAAGATCACGGTCGTATTGCTCGACCGGCATGTGGCTTACCTGGACCGCATCGCGGTCGACATCCGTCTGGAGCATGGCTTTGCCATCTCCCGCGCGGAGCTGATCCGCTCTCTCATTCAGGCAGCGTTCGGATGCGGATTGATTCTCTCCGACGCCGCTGACATGAAGGAGATGGTGGAGATGCTCCGCGTGGCATGGAGCGGCGGCAAATCGCGACGCAAGCGTTGACCAGGAGCCGGGGCGGCAGATGTTTGTGCGCCTCTGTTGGCGGAGCCTTGGACAACCAACGCTGCTGACGGTCGTGCCGGCTAGCGGCGCCAGAGCTGCTGCGACGGAATCCGCAGCGCGCGATTGAACTTCGACGAGGCGTTCTCCCACGCCACGATCTCCGTCAGCTCCACGACGGCATCGTCGTCGAAGCGTTCCCGCACGCGTGCGAACAGCTCGTCCGTGACTTCCCGTCCCGTGATCGTCATCGCGTCCGCGAGTTCCAGCACCAGCCGCTCGGTGCCGTCGAAGAGCGTTGACGATTCCCACGCCGCCAACGCCAGGAGCTTCTCATCCGCGATGCCCAGAGCGCTGCCGACCGCAGCGTTGATGTCCTGTCAGAACTCGCAGCCGTTCAGGAAGGCCACGCGCCGGTTGATCAGGGCCGCCAGCCGGCCGTCGATCAGGCCCGAGGCGTCGAGGCCGCTCCACATCATGCGGACGCCTTTGAAGATCGACGGCCGCCTCGCGTAGATGAGGTGATTCAGCAGCGGCGCTCCCCACCGTTTCGATTGCGCTTCCAGCACCGCTTTGATGGAACGGTCGAGTTGACTGACATCGGCTTCGGGTATGCGCGCCATTCGCAGAGTTTACTACCGGGTAATTTGTCATCCTGAGCCTGCCGGAGCCGCTGAGCGAGCGGAGCGAGCGAAGAGCGGCGGAGGACGGCGAAGGATCTCCAGTGGCAGCGCCTGGGGCAGGAGCGAAACTGTTGGTTTTTGTGAGGAAGATCAACTACGGACCCCATCTGCGCTTCTGCCACATGCCGTGCGTCTTGAGATCCTTCGCCGTCCTTCGCCGTCCTCCGCCGCACTCGCTCGCTCAGCGGCTGCGGCAGGCTCAGGATGACAAATTGCCCTGTTTGGAGAGGTTTTCTTCACAGCCTCTGAAGCCTGCCGGAGCCGCGTAGCCGCGTAGCCGCGAAGCGGCAGTGCGGCGGAGGACGGCGAAGGATCTGCAGTGGCAGCGCCTGGGGCAGGAGCGAAACTGCAGTCAGGATAGACTTTTTCCTCATGCCCGAACTGCCCGAGGTCGAGTTGTACTGCCGCTACTTCACGCGTCATGCGCTGCACCAGCGTGTTACCCGCGTTCTCGTGCTCGACGAGCGGATCCTTGGCGTCCGTAAGCCTGCGTTGACGCGGGCAATCGTGGGACGCGAATTCACGAGCGTCCGCCGGCACGGCAAGCATCTGTTCGCCGGCGCCGGCTCGTCGTGGCTGCACATCCACTTCGGGATGAGCGGCGACCTGGCCTGGTACCACGACGATGCGGAGAAGCCGCGCTTCGCGCGGGTCATTCTCGAATTCGATGGCGGCCGGCTGGCCTACGACGACATGCGCCTTTTCGGAGTGGTCGACATCACGCCCGACCCTGAAGCGTTCATCGCCGAGCATCGCCTCGGGCCTGATCCGCTCGACGCCTCCTTCCGGCTGCCCGTTTTCCGGCGCATCGTGTCCGGGCGGCGAGGAGCCGTGAAGTCGCTCCTGATGTCGCAGGACATCATCGCCGGGATGGGTAATCTCTACGTCGACGAGACGCTGTATCGCGCCTCGATTCATCCGCGCCGTCCCGTCGATAGACTGTCCGCCGCCGAGGTCAAGGCGATCTTCACCGGCATGCGCAACATCCTGAAAGAGGCGATCGCCTTCAAATCACGCGGCGGCGACTACCCCGGCCGCTACCTCGTGCAGCACCGCGAGGAAGGCGACCGCTGCCCCCTCTGCGGCGGCACGATCCAGAGAAGCATCGTGTTCGGTCGGACGACTTACTTCTGCGGGACGCACCAGCGGTAGACGGGGCCCCACGTAGCGCCGGCCCTTTGCCGTAGCGCCGGCCGCTGGCCGGCCGGACCGCCGCCGGCTCGGCGGCGCGTCAAATAACTGAAGTGATGTCGCGATCGCATTCGTAAGAAGCTGGAAGTAGCAATCTTATCAACCACTTGCGTGTGACAGAAAAACGAAGGCTTGGCACCACCGGCGATGACGGTCACGTAGCGCCGGCCGCTGGCCGGCCGGACCGCCGCCGGCTCGGCGGCGCGTCAAATAACTGAAGTGATGTCGCGATCGCGTTCGTAAGAAGCCGGAAGTAGCAGTCTTATCAACCACTTGCATGCGACAGAAAAACGAAGGCCTGGCACCACCGGGGATGACGGTTCTGCTGGCCTTGAGCCGATTGCGGTGCCCGGCCAGGATATTTACGTGGTCCTCGATGCCGCCTCCAGGCCACGTTGACAAAAACTAGTCGTTGATGAGGTCCGCGACCGCAACGATACGGTCCGGGACCGCAACGATACGGTCCGGGACCGTATCAATTGACAAATTATGTCCACTCATACGGTCTGGGACCGTATCGATTGACAAATTTTGCCCATTTATACGGTCCGGGACCGTATCAATTGACAAGTTTTGTCCATTCATACGGTCCGCGACCGTAGTGATGAGGACAACGTCCCCATCAACGAGGAGAATGTCCCCATCCACCCACTCCATGACCTCATCGTTTGACGGATTCGGCTCATCACTGGGGTCCACGACCGCACCGTTGAGGAAAGGGTCCCCATCACTTCGCGAGCGGTACTTCGAATTCGCCGGAGCGCCACGCCGCATAGGCTAAAGCCTCGGAGACATCTTCCGGCTCCAGGTATGGATATAGCCGAAGGACATCCTCCCGTGTGTGGCCGGAAGCCAGCAACCCGACGACAGTGCCGACGGTCACGCGCATTCCGCGGATGCACGGGCGCCCACCCATCACTTCAGGGTCCGCCGTGATGCGCGCAAGTTCCTTCATCGTGAAGAGAATACGCGCCACCCGGCAGCTGTACGCCACACAGCTAGAGATCCACCAATACCGGCGGCTCGCCGTCCCCCTCCACCACCCCGAACGCCCCCTCCAACACCGCCCGCTGCCGCGCGGAATCGTGCGGGCGATCGAGCGGATAGCCGTGCCGGAACGGCACGAAGAGCGCCCGGGGCGGGCGCACTTTCTCCGCCACTTCGCGAAGCAGGACGATGCAGACCGTCGTGATTCCCTGTCGTTCGATCTCGGCGGCGATCAGACTGACCGCCTGATTGCACATCGGTCAAACGGGGACGAGCAGTACGACGTCGACCGCGTCCTGCACGAGCAACCGGGCGACGGCAGGGGCTGTGTCGCGGATCAGACGGCCGGGGGCCGTGATCGAGCCCATGAAGGAGAGATGCCGCTCGTTGACGCGGCCGATCCGTCCGTCGCGCGCGAGCTCGTGCAGGCGGTCGAGCGGGAAGGCGAGGTTGGGGTCGGACTGGATGCCGGAGTGGTCGAAGGTCTCGCTGCGATGGGTGTCGATCAGCGAGGAGACATCGGCATCGCCCGGTATGACGCGGTAGCTGCTGTCGCCGCCTTTGATCTTGTCGTCGAACGGCGCCTGGTCCGGCATGACCAGTCCGGCGGTGGTAACGAGCGCCACATTGGCCTCGACGAGCGGCTTTCGGAGCGGTGTCCAGGAGACGGGGTCGATGCGCCGCCACGGATACGCTTTCAGGAAGGCGCGCGTGACGAATGAGAACTCGGAGAGGTCGCCCATGGAGAGAGTTTACCGAGAATAGAATGAAACGGTGCAGCAGACGCGCAGGCAGTACACCCTCGACGCCTACCTTTTCTTGCAACGATGGATCGAGGTCAAACTCGAGTACTTCAATGGCGAGATCTACGTCATTGCAGGCGAGTCTGACGGCCACAATCGGATCAGCCGGAATGTTCTGAAGCTTTTCGATGCGGCTCTGGCCGGCTCTTCCTGCGAAGCGTTCGGCAGCGACATGCGCGTCAGCACACCGTCAGGTCTCTACACTTACCCCGACGCATCGATCGTCTGCGGTCCAAAGGTCAGCGATGCCTCGGAAACGATCAGCAACACGATCGTGATTGTGGAGGTTCTCTCGGATTCGACGCGTAACTACGACCGCGGCGAGAAGTTCGAGCTCTATCGTTCGATTCCGGCGCTGCGGCACTACCTGCTGATCGAACAGGCGTTCAGCCAGGTGGAGCACCGGTGGCTCCAAAGTGACGGCTCCTGGTCTCATGAGATCAAGGAGTTACCCGATCAGATCGTTCACCTCTCCGAAACCGGCATTGATCTTCAAGGAGCCCGCATCTACGAAGGCGTCGAAATGGCGTCGCTGCGAAGTCCCAGGTAGCGAGGAAGGGCGCTCCGACCTACGTTTGGCCGCGATAAACTGCCGGTATGCGCATCCGGGTGGGTACCAGCGGCTACAGCTACAAAGAGTGGAAGGGGACCTTCTACCCCGAGGATCTGCCGGCGGCGAAGATGCTGCCGTATTACGCCGAGCGCTTCGACTCGGTCGAGATCAACAACACCTTCTACCGGATGCCCGATTCGAAGATGGTGGCCAAGTGGGGGGAGCAGGTGCCGGACGAATTCACGTTCGTGCTCAAGGCGCCGCAGCGGATCACGCATCAGAAGAAGCTCGCCGGCGCGGGAGCGGACGTCGGCTACCTCTTCGACGCCGCCAGGACGCTGGGGACGAAGATGGGCCCGATCCTTTTTCAGCTTCCACCGTATTTGCGGAAGGACGCGGCTCTTCTCTACGATTTCGTCGCGGAGCTGCCGGAGCAGGGGAGAGTCGCCTTCGAGTTCCGGCACGCCTCGTGGTTCGACGAGGACATCTACACGATCCTGCGGGATCGGGACATCGCCCTCTGCGCGGCCGACACTGACGAGGTGACGGACGTGGACGCGCTCCTCGTCCCGACGGCGTCGTGGGGATACATGCGCCTGCGCCGCACCGAGTACGCGGCTGGGGAGCTGGAGGCGTGGGCGGCGCGCGTGCAGCGGCAGGCCTGGAGCGAGGCCTACGTCTTCTTCAAGCACGAGGACGAAGGGAAGGGGCCGCGTTTCGCGGTCGCGTTCCGCGCGCCACTCCGTTGACGCCGGGACGCCCCCTCGTTAGGCTTCGCGAACCCATGTCTCTAATCCGGAGCCTCATGGTCTTCTCCACATTGATCACTCTCAAGTATGTGAGCAGGATCTTCTATCGCCACGATTTCGAGTGGGTCGGAGACGTGCTCCCGAATCCGTGGCGCCACATCCGGCTGGTGGCCTTCCTCAACCACACCAGCCTCTTCGAGCCCGTCTTTCTCACGGGCGTTCCGAACCACTTCATCTGGCGTTTGGCCGCGCATGGTGTCGTGCCCGCGGCCGAGAAGACCACCGGCCGTCCGCTCGTCGGCATGATCTTCAAGTTCGTCGCCCATCACGTCGTGGCCATCACGCGGGAGCGGGACCACACCTGGTTCCAGTTGCTGAACCGGATCGACCCGCAGTCGATGGTCATCATCCTCCCCGAGGGGCGGATGAAGCGGGCCAACGGACTCGACCTGCAAGGCAATCCCATGAGCGTCCGCGGCGGCATCGCCGACATCCTGCTGGCCATGAACGAGGGGAGGATGCTGATCGCCTACAGCGGCGGACTGCACCACGTCCAGTTCCCCGGCGGCCTGCCGCGCGTCTTCAAGACCGTGCGTCTGCGCCTGGAGATCATCGACATTGCCTCCTACATCGAAGAGATGATGCGCAACGGCGGCGCCGAGCAGTTCAAGAAGAACGTCATGCGCGATCTCGACCGGCGCCGCGACGCGTATTGCCCCGAGGAGAGGCTGCGGAAGACGGCGTGATGCGTTGCGCGGTCTCGCGGGTTGGTTGTCGCGGGTTGGTTGTCGCGGGTTGGTTGTCGGTTGTCGGTTTTCAGTTGTCCGGAGCCAGTTGTCGATTGAACCGATAACCCGATAACCGATAACCGATAACCGACAACCCCGAAGGTCACACGCCCCGCGAGACCGCGAGACCCCGAAACCCCGAGACTGCTACCGGCGGCGCAATAGCTGCCATGCCGCGACCGCGATTCCCACGAACGCCAGCGCGATGATCAGCTTGTTCTCGGCCAGAATCGTCCAGAACGACTTCTGCGGCTTCGGCTTTCCGGCCGGGATGGCGCTCATCTGCATGCGCCTGGCGGTACCGTTCATCGACTCCGATATCGCGTGTTTGAAGGCATCGAGTGTTTGCGGTTGATCGGCGGTGTCCGCCACGACCATGGCCCGCTGCGTATCGAGGTGGATGACGTTGGACGGCATCGGCACGATCAGCTTCTCGCCGTGTGGTCCGGCGGTGACGTTGTACGTCCCCTGATCGAAGTAGAGCGGTGTTAGACCGACGCGGGTGTTGCGGAGGAAGACGAGGTGCTCGTCTCCGCGGTGGAAGACCGGGACGCCGATCGTCTCCTGATGGATCCCGTTCACCGTGCCGCCGGGGGTGACGATCATGACCTGGCCGGTGGTGTTGCCCTTCATCGTCTCTTCGACGTCGAAGGTCGCGTAGGTCACGATCCAGCGGCCTGTCGGGTCGTACCGCGCCTCCGTCCGGGCGCACTTGCCGAGGATGATCGCGGCGGCGTGATCGACCTTCTCGTCAAACGTGGCAGCCTGAGCAATCGCGGCCCGCGCGGCGGGGACAACGAAGGCGATCGCGACGAGCGCCATGAGAGGGATCAAACGGTTATTTGACTTCATGCTGAGATGACAATAAGCAAGTGAGGGGCCACTTTATTGCGTTGTCGTAGCGTAGCGCCGCCGGCTCGGCGGCTGGACCGCCAGCGACTCGCTGGCGCTTCTATATCGCCGCCGAGCCGGCAGCCATCCAGCCGGCGGGCCGCCAGCGCTACGCTCACCAAAACTTAAGCCGCTCGCGGCCTTCTTCGCCGGTCGGCGATCGTTTCCCGCAGAAACTGCAGCAGGGCTCGCTCTTCTTTCGAAAGGCCCACGCGGACGACCGGGGAGCCTTTGGCGTGCTTGCGCAGCATCTCGAACGGTTTGCCTTCCATGTACTCGTCGATGAGGCGCGGGCAGATGTAGGACGAGCGGCAGACGGCCGGGGTGTTGCCGAGCTGTTCGGCAGTGGCCTGAACGGCGCGCCTGATCCTGTGCTTGCGCTCGCTCTTACTGGCTGCCTGACCCTCCATGCCGAGGGCGATCGAACAGAGGAGGGTGCCCGCCCATGTGCGGAAATCCTTCGCCGTGAAGTTTCTGCTGATGATGGACTGGATGTAATCGTTGACCTGGCGGTCGCTCACGTTGCGGACCTTCTCCTGGTCGATGAAGGCGAAGAGACTGGGCGCATCCAGCGTCTTCAACTCCCGCACGACCGCCGCCACTTCCGGATCTTCGACGGCCCGCATCTGCGACTTCCGCCACTTGCCGACGTAGTCGAAGAGCAGCACGGCTCCATCGACGTTCACATGCCTGGTTTCGATCGTCGTCAATCCATAGGTGGCCTCGGATTTCGCACTCCTGTCGTTGCCGACGCGGAAGAACCCCTGATCGATGAGGCGGACGATGGCGGCGAGCACGTGTTCGCGATCGAGGCCGGCTCGCTTGAGGTCCGCGCGCACGCGCCGCCGCAGGGCCGGCAGTGATTCACCGAACTCGACGACGCGCCTGAATTTCTCTTCCTCCCGTTGCGCGCGAAAGCGCGCGTGGTACAGGTACTGCGTGCGGCCTTTGCTGTCGATGCCGACGGCCTGGAGCGGCGATGAGTCGCCGCGGGCGATGCGGACGTCCTGCCAGGCCGGTGGAATGCGCAGCTTGCGGATGCGCGCCAGTGTCCTGTCGTCGCTGATTGGAGAGCCCATGGCATTGCGATAGGTGAAGCCGGTTGCCTTCGTTCCCTTGCGCCGGATGCCGTGATGGTCGAGAGACCAGCGTCGAGGGACCCCCTTTCCCGGCATGATGCGCGCGATTTTGCGAGAATGGTGCCGCTTGACCGAGACCAGCAGCGAGCAGGTGGTTGTGAGCAGCGCGGTCGAGCCGTTGACCTCGCGCCAGCGGACGATTCTGATCGCGCTGACCGTCGCCGTTGCCCTGACGCGGCTCATCGCCATCTCCCACTCCCTCTGGGATTGGGATGAAGCGCTCTTTGTCGCGGCGCTCAATCACTACGACGTCGCCCAGCATCATCCGCACCCGCCCGGCTTTCCCCTTTTCTTCGCGCTGGCGAACCTGGCGCGGACCTTTATCCATGACGACTTCCACGCATTGCGCGCCATCAGCATCGTGGCGTCGCTGTTCATCTTCCCGGCCATGTTCGCGCTGGCCCGGTCGTTGCGCTTTCGCTTCCGCACCTGCGTCGTCGCGGCGCTGCTCTTCTCCTTTCTGCCGAACGTCTGGTACTGGGGCGGTACGGGGTTCACCGACGAGCTGGCGCTCGTGACCGCGCTGGCCGCGGCCGCGCTCCTTCTGCGCGATGACGGCGGGCGCGTGACCTACATCGCCGGCTGCGTTCTCTTCGCCGCGACGATGCTCGTGCGCGCGCAGAACGTGCTGATGGCGTGGCCGTGGATCGTCGCCTCCTGGCGCCGTCTGCGGGCGCGTCGCCGGGCCGAGGTGATCGCCGGCACCGCGCTGATCATCGTTCTCGTGCTCACCGGCTACGGCATCGCCGCGAAACTGACCGGCATCGACGAATACATCTTCGCCACGAAGTGGCATCAGCATTACGTTGCCACCGTCGACGGAGCGCTGAATCCGACTCGGATTCCCATGCGGTATCTCCTGCGCGACTTTCTCTTCGATCCGTTCGAGTCGCGGGCCGCGTCGACGCTGATGTTCTTCTTCACGTTGCTGGCGTTTCTCCGCCCGCGGCGCGCGCACCTCGATGTGGTCCTGACCTTCGAGCCCAACTTCCTGCTGGCGTGGTTTCTACTGAGTCCGACCGGCATCAGCCGCCTCTCGCTCGCCTATCTGGCAGCCAATGTTCTGCTGGCCGCGGATGGAATGGATGTCGCGGCGGCCTTCATCGCCTCGCGCGTCCGCTCGCTCCCGCGCGAGCGGCTCGCGGCCGCGCTGCAGGCGCTCATTGCGGCGCTCATCATCGGACGCTACATCGTCTGGGTCTGGCCGGGTCTGCGTGAGGTTCGAAAAACAGACTCGCCGCCGGTGGAAGCCATGCGCTGGGTCCGGCAGCACGTGCCGCTTGGCGGGAAGGTCTACTGGAGCGGAGGGCTGAACCCGTTCGTTGCGTACTACCTGCCGGACTACAAGAACGTCGAGGTGGCGGAGGACTTCGATCCGTCGACGGCGCCGGCCGAGAGGAACGCGGTCTTCGTCGCGGACCACCCCAGCTCGTGGGCGCAGGCCGTCAATTTCCGCAGACCGCGCCGGCGGCTATGGGCGCTCTTCAACCGGCGTTATTTCGAGGCTTCCGTGATTCCGATCATCGGCTGGATCAAATTCGGCGCCGGCTGGTACGGCGATGAGCAAGGGGACGAGGGAGATCACTGGCGGTGGATGGGGAGAGAGGGCCATCTGCTGCTCGGACCGCTCGGACATCGCGCGCGGCTCGGATTTACCGTCACCTTTCCTCTCGATGCCGAACCTGCGCCCACGGTGACGGTCATGCTCGACGGCAACGTGGTCGATCGCTTCGTGCCGAAGAGCGCGGATGTCGAACGCTCCTATCTCGTTTCGTCGCGGAGCAACGCACCGGACGAATTGGTGCTCTCCGTCGACCACTCTTCACGCGCACATCCCGGCGGCGATCCGCGCGATCTGGGGATGCAATTGCATCGGGTTTTGTGGAAAGTGGATTAGTGGATTAGTAGATTAGTGGATTGGTGGTCGGCACTAATCGACTAACCACTAATCCGCTAATCTACTAATCCACTAATCCACTCAAATCTACTCACTATCTCTTGAACGCGATCGACTGCGGCCGCCAGGTCCTCACGCGCTTCCCGTTCTTGATCGGCGGGGTGAAGTGGACGGAACGGATGGCGCGGATCGCGGCATCGTTGAAGCCGAAGCGTGAATCGCCGCGGAGGATCTTCACATCGACGACCTCGCCGTTTTCCGAGATCAGCGTAGAGAGAATGACGGTGGCCTCGGCACGTTGCTGCGCGGCCAGCGGCGGATAGTAAGGGCGGATCTCCGAGAGCGGCTGCGGGAGCGTGTCGAGCTCCGTCACGTCGACGAGGTCCCCCTCGCGGACTGTCGCAGGCGCCGGTTGGGTCACCGCCGGTGCGGCCACGGCAGGCTGTGGCTGCGGGACCAATGGCGGCGGCTGCTGAGCAACAACGGTCTGTGTCGTCTGCGCCGGCGTCAGAGCCTCCTGCCGCGCCGCCACGCGGCGCTGGTCGAGCGCCGCGGCGGATCCTCCGCGATCGTCGGCCTGCTGCTGCGCTTTCGGCGGTGTGACCAGACTGGCCGTCTGCACCGGCGCGTTCTTGGCCTGATCCTGCTTGAGCTTCTTGTTCATGTCCGCCTGCAGCTTCATCATCTCTTCCTGCATCTTCTGCTGCACGGCGGCCTCGAAGGCCTTCTTCTGCGCGGCCGGATCGACCGGCGCCGCCGCCGTTTGCGGCGACGCGGCGATCACGGGTGAGATGACGACTTTCGGTTTCGGGGGAGGAACGGCCGCGTGCAGAACCGGCGCGGGCGGTTTCGGCTTCAACGCCATGAACGCGCCGATCCCTACCGCCACCAGTACGGCCGCCGCAACGGCTAACAGAGGCAGGCGGCTCTTCGCCGGCGCCTCACCGGATGTCGGCGCTGCCCCGGTGGGAGCGGCCGCGGCCACTTCCGCATACGCGGCCGCGTTGACCTTCGACTCCCGTTCGCGATCCAGCGCTTCGCCTTCCAGCTCCTTCTTCAGCAGATTGCTGAGGTAGAAGGCCAGATTGAACGTCGACGCCGAGTAGTTGCCCCCGTGTACGAGCGATGAAAGCACCTGCTTCATGTCGCCGATGGAGGCGTAGCGCGCATTGGGATCGATCGCCAGCGACTTCTCGATGATGGCGCGGATGTCATCCGGAAGCGGCTGCCCCGAGAAGGTCTTCGCCGCGCCGATCGTCTGCGCAAAAGCGCTGCCGGTGACCGCGTCGGGAGGCTCGTTGCCGGTGACGAGGAGGTAGAGGACCGCGCCGAGCGAATAGACGTCGGTCGTCTTGGAGATATCCCCCGAGGCGCGGTACTCCGCCGCGAAATACCTCCCCAGCTCCCCGGCCACCTTCGCATCCTGCAGCGACGCGATGAGACCCTTCCCGAGCTGCTGGCCGGCCACGCGGATCTCGCCTTCATCCGTGATCCAGATGAACTGCGGGATCAGCGCGCCGTGTGCCAGGCGGTTGCCGAGGTAGCGGAGATCGGCCGTCGTGGCCAGAGAGAGGGCGATCTTTTCCGCGACGACGATGGCTTGATCGAGCGGTATCGGATTCGGCGTCATCCCCGCGCCGCCGCGTGCGCGGTCGACGATGTGCCGCAGCGAGCGCCCGCCCAGGTACTCGTGCGCCACGAACGGAACACCGTTGGCCACGTCGATGGTCTGATCCTTCGCGAAGGTCGTTCCGCTGAGCAGCGGCACGAGCTGATTCGCGTCCGCGGCGCTCTGAACGAGCGCGGCGCGATTGCCACCGAGCAGTCGCCGCACGGCCATGATCGGACCGAGCTGTCCGCCGTCGACGCGGCCCGCGCGCCAGAGATCGCCCAGAGCGTCAGCTTCGAGCTTCTTGAACAGGATGAACGGACCGAACTGCTCGTACGGACGGTTTTTCGCAGACATACTCTGGGACCCCCACGTTGTTTGCGGTGTGGGGGAGGATAGCACGGAAGGTTATTCGCAGTAGTTATTTGGCAATGATGCCGGGGGTCGGGAGTCGGGTGTCGGGGGTCGGAGAGAGGTTCATGAGGTTGCTTGGTTGGTAAGTTGCACGCTGCAACCCAGCAACTCTGCAACCAAGCAACCGGTTCTCCGACCCCCGACCCCCGACCCCCGACCCCCGACCCCCGACTCCCGACCCCCGCGATCACGTCACGGCCGAGCCGCCTGCTGCGCCGCCCGCTGATCGCGATACCACTGAATCTGATAGATCTGCACGTTGTGCTCGTGGTCGGCGAGGTTCGTGGCGAAGACCTGCGTGCCGTCGTGTTTTGCCACGAAGTACAGATAGTCGCTCTTCGCCGGCGCGGCGGCCGCGCGCAGCGAGGCCAGGCCGGGATTGGCGATCGGGCCCGGGGGCAGGCCGTGGAAGCGATAGGTGTTGTAGGGGGAGTCGATCTGCAAGTCGGCTTTGCGAATGTTGCCGTCCCAGCGCCCGGCCAGCTTCAGCGCGTAGATCACGGTGGGATCGGCGTCGAGGAGCATTTTGAGATTGATGCGATTGAGGTAGACAGAGGCCACCAGTGGCCGCTCCTGCGGCAGGCGAGTCTCGGTCTCGATGATCGACGCAAGCGTCACTGTCTGATGGAGGCCAAGGCCCGTCGTGATGTAGGCCATCTCGCCGCCGAAATGCTTGCGGAAGTTCGCCACCATCGCCTGAACGATGGCGCGCGGCGGCGTCCCGGGATTGAACTTGTATGTGTCCGGGAAGAGGTAGCCTTCGAGCGTCTTCGCCTCGGGTGCGATATCGCGGATCAATTCGGGATCGGCGGTCAGCTTGTCCCACTCGCGGTCGCGCCCGAATCCCTCCTGCACAAAGATCTGTGCAGCCGCGAAGCGGTCCAGACCCTCCCTGATTGTCACAATCTTGGCCACGACGTTGCCCCTGATCAGTTTGTCCAGCACTTCCTCGGACGTCATCGGCTTCGAGAACTCGTAGATCCCGGCCTTGATCTTGTCGTTGTGCCGGATGACTTTCATGTAGATCAGCGGGATGTATTCGTCCCGGATGATCCCCTCGGCTTCGAGGTGTTTGAGGATCGCGGCGGTGCGGAGGCCGTGGTGGACTTCGACGTCCTTGAACGGCTCGCTGTAGTTCCTGTACGGCGTGCGCATGGCGCGCAGGAAGAACCAGCCGCCGGCGATGGTGAGGACGACCGCGAAGACGCCGATGGTCACCAGCGAATGCAGGACCTTGCGGCAGCCGCCCGGTTCACGTGCGCGCCGTGCTATGACATCCTCCGAGCCACGTCATCAAGATAGGACTGGAGGATGACCGCGGCGGCATGCATGTCGATCTCACGCTGGGCGTCGCGTCGTTTCGTACCGTTCTCGCGCAGTTGCCGGGAGGCCTCGGCCGTGCTGAGCGCTTCGTCCCAGAGCACGACCGGTTTGCACGTCTTCTGCCGCAGTCGCTCCGCGAAATCGCGGAACTTCTGCTGGCCGGTGTCGCTGTGGGCGCGCCGGGGAATGCCGACGACGATGGTCTCGGCGTCGAGCTCTCGGGCGATGCCGGCCAGTTTCTCCACGATCTCCCCCTCGTTCTTCACTACCGAATGCGGTGTGGCGATGGAGCCCGAGGCGCTCACGGCCACCCCGATGCGCCGGCCGCCGTAATCGATGGCGATGATCGACATTGCAGGGATTGTACTTGGCAGGGTCGGTTGGTGGTTGGTGGTTATCGGTTGGGCTGTCAGTTGGGGCTGTCAGTTGGGGTTGTCGGTTGTCAGTTCTCGGTTGTTTGCCGGGGTTGATCGGCAGTCGGGTTGCGTACAATGTGGGTTACCTGTTCGTAGGTTTGCAAAGTGCCCGGTTTGCATGCAGGGTGCAACCCGGTAATTCGACAACCGACCACCGACAACCGACCACCGACCACCGACAACGCGCGAAGCGCACTTCATGAAGAACTTCAATCTCGACGCCATTCTCGAGGCGATGCTGAAAATGTCGGATCGCGTCTCCGATCTGAACTTCTCCGTGGGGCGTCCGCCGCAGGTGGAGATCGACGGACAGTTGGTCGCGGTCAACTTCCCCGGGCTTCCGCGGTTGACTCCCTACCAGACCGAGATGATCGCCATGCACATGCTGCACGGCGATCGGGAGCTGACGCGGGCGCTGCTGGGCCTGGGATCGGTCGACCTGTCGTACTCGATTCCGCAGAAGACGCGGTTCCGCGTGAACATCTTCTCGCAGCGTGGCACCTACGCCATCGTCCTCCGCGTCATCCCCGAGGGCATTCCGACGCTGGAATCGCTCCACCTGCCCGCGGAGCTGTCGAACATCTGCAAGCTCAAGAACGGAATCGTGCTCGTTACCGGGCCGACCGGTTCAGGCAAATCGACGACGCTGGCGGCGCTGATCAACAAGATCAACAACGACTACGCCTACCACATCATCACCATCGAAGACCCGGTCGAGTACATGCACAAGCACCTCAAGTCGACCGTGAACCAGCGCGAGCTGGGATCGGACACGAAGACGTTCGCGCACGCGTTGCGCGCGGCGCTGCGGCAGGCCCCCAAGGTGATCCTGATCGGCGAGATGCGCGACGTCGAAACGATCGAGATTGCCATGGAGGCGGCCGAGACGGGGCATCTGGTCCTGTCGACCCTGCACACGATCGACGCGGCCAAGACCATCGACCGCATCGTCGGCGTCTTCCCGAAGGATCAGGAGACGCAGGTTCGCACGCGGTTCGCGCAGTCGTTCCGGTACGTCCTGTCGCAGCGTCTCCTGCCGAAGAGCGGCGGCGGGCGGATTGCCGTGCTGGAGATCCTCAAGTCGACCATGCGCACGCGCGACTACGTCCTCAAAGGGGAGATGGAAGGGCGGTCGTTGATCGACGCCATGCACGACGGTTCGGTCGACGGCATGCAGACGTTCGACGACGAGCTCGAGAAACTGTGGAGCCAGCGCGTGGTTACGAGAGAGATCGCGCTCGCCTTCGCCACGAATCCGACGAACCTGGCCCTCCGCCTGGGCGAGGGGGCGGAATCCGTGCCCGGCTCCGCCGGTGACGAATCGATGTTGTCCATGCTGGAGTAAGGCGATGAAGATCACCTGCACCTCCTGCCAGAAGACGCTTTCCCTCGACGAGACGAAGCTTCCCATGAAGCCCGTTCTCGTTCCCTGTCCCGTGTGCCAGACGAAGCTGCCGGTCGACCGCCGCAATCTGGAGATGGCCGGTGCCGCGGCGCAGGCAGCAGCGCCGCAGCATGCGGCCGACGCCCCCGCGGCCGCGCACGAGGAGGATGAAGGCTTCGGCGCGAAGGCGCTGATCGTCGGCAATGACCATCCGGCGCTGCGGCAGGCCGCCAAGCTCATCGGCTACATGCCCATCGTCATCGCCTCACCGAAAGAGGCCCGCGACTACTTCATGCAGGAGTATCCGCCGCTGATCATGCTCAACCCGGTCCAGGTAACCCCGCCTCCTCTCGCCGATTTCGCCCCGATCATCTCTTTGGCTCCCACCGACCGCCGCAAGGCGTTCTTCATCCTCTTCTCCGAAAACCTCCGCACACTCGACGGCAACGCCGCTTTCCTCTACGGCGTCAACCTCGTCGTCGCCCCCAAAGACCTCGGCGCCTTCCAGCAGATCTACCGGGAGGCGTTCGGGTATCACGAGCGGCTCTACGCGCCGGTGACGGCGACGCTGAAAGCGATGGTGGGGTAGGGGAGCGTTGGGGTTCGCTCAGCGCCCCGCCTCCCGTCTGCTCGCCTCGTAGCTTTGCTGATCGACGCGCCACTCGGCCGGGAGCGCTTCCACATTTTTCTGCCAATCGAGCCGTTGCTGCCTGTTGTTGTAGGTGAATTGCATCTCGTTGTCGCCGACGAGCACGCCGTTGGCGAAGAACGTGGTCGCGTCGGGCCGCGACGCCACTTGTTGCCCGTCGCCGACGTTGAGATTCCAGACGTGACCGCCGAACATCTCGCGCCCGAGGGAAACGATCCGGGATGGGCCCTCACGAGTGATCACGCGGTCGCCCGTCTTGAGCAATCGGGCCAGCATGACGCCGCCCGGAGTGACCACGGGATGACCGTCCGTCAGAAGGAGCTCATGTCCGTTCTCGGTCTTGAAACGGATCATCGGAACCTCCTCGGTTCCTTTCAGGGTGCTGTGGACGCGCATCGCCGTGCCCCGGCGATTCGTCAGCACCGTGTCGCCCGCGGCGACGTTCTCGATCTTCTTCATGCGCCCGTCCTTGAGCTCGACTTCCGTTCCGTCGGCCAGACAACTGAAATAGACGCTCAGGCCGGGGATGCTCAGGTAAGAGGGGAGCGGCGGTGTGTTGGGTGCGTTCGTGATCGTCGTGTATACGGGCAGATTCGAAACGGTAACGCCCACCGTGAAGGTATAGATGGCAGGCGCGTTCACGGCAAGGCAGTTGTTGGCCGGCTGGAACTGCGCCGGGTTGAGATTCCACGAGATCGTGTTGCCGTTGATGACCGTGTTCGGGTCGCCGAAGAAATTGCTAGTCGAGGAGATCGTGCAGCCGCCTCCCGATCCGGCGTTCGGATTGGCCATCGTGATCAGGCTGAAGTTGGGCGTGGTGGGGCTCGTACTGATCGGCGAGCCGAAGGTGACGCTGCCGCTCACCGGCATCAGAACGTTCGAGCCTGAACCGCCTGCCGGGGTGTAGGTGCAGTCGGTCCCCGTGCGGCCGAGACACAACTTCGTGATCGTCTGTCCCGCCGCGGGCATCGGCGCCGTGTTCGTGATGTTGGTCGGGTCGAGCGCCGTGGCGGCGGTGATCGTGCCGTGATGGGCGTTCCCGGCGTGGTCCTGCCAGAAGTAGGTCATCACGGCGCTGACGGTGCTGCCGGCTGTCGTCGTCGCGCTCGTCGCTGCCTGCACGTCCGCGCCATTGTTGGATTGCTGGTTGAAACCGGGCGTGCCGATCGGATTCTGATTGGAGTCGAAGAGGCTGATCGTGGCCTGAGAGACGAGAGGTGTGTTCGGTACGGAAGAGAGAACGGTCGCTTGGTACGTCGCACCGTTCGGTCCGAACGATGTCAACGTCTGGATTGGGCTGGGAGCGGAGCTGGCGGCCGCCGTGCTGGCGAGCATGACGGGGCGGTCCACCTTGGTAAGCCCGGAGCGGACGTGTTTCTCCCGGGTTTCATCCAGGACCTTGTACTGCTGCGGATACTTCTCGCGCGTGATTCCGGCGTGGACGAGTTGATTCACGTAGAACCGGTAGTGAACCGGATTCGAGAAATCGAGCTCCGTCGGCTCGCCCTGCTTGCTGCTGGCGAGTATCTCCTTCAGATCGGCGCGGTCCTGATCCGTCATGGCCGCAGAGATGGACGTGGACGTCGATCGGCAACCGAGCCACAGAAGCGCGGTGATGAGAAGCAATGTGTGGAAGAGAGTTTTGGACATATAGACCCAGCCTCCTTTCTGCCACTCTACCATTAGAGAGGGACGGAAACATGACTTTGACGCCCGGAACCGCGGTTGGCGACGCTTCCGGTCCTGTCGTCCCGCGGGTCTCTCTTCCAAGTCGGCACAGACAAGATTGTCTGTGCCCGGCTGTTCCAGACTCGTTCCAGCAGCACGACTCCGACTCCAGCAATACCCGCGGTCGATGTGGCACAGACACTCTTGTCTGTGCTGCTGTACCGGTTATCGAGATTGCATCCCCCCGAACGGACAGCACAAGATGGGAGTTCTGTCTGTGCCGGGCGACGCCCTGAAGACGATTGTGACCATTCCGACGAAACCCTGGTGAACGGCCCACGTTGACCATCCCGAAGGATGGAGCATTCGCATGACCGTGCAACGTTCGTTGAGCCTCAGTGCGGTAACCCTGTTGGCGGCCGGTGGCCTCTTTGCCCAGACACCAGCGCGCGTGCAGACCTTCCCTCTTCGCGATACGGCCGGCCTGACCGCGCCCAAAGTGAAGACGGAAGCGGTCAGCTATCGGGGACGCAAATGCGTCCGGATCACCACGGAAGGGGAGGACAACGGAGGTCTCGTCCTGTTGCCGGGAACCGACTTCCAGGACGGAGTGATCGAGGCGGACATCGCCCTGAAGGCCACAACGCCACCGGGTGTCCGCTATCCGGGCTTCGTCGGGATTGCCTTCCGCGTGGGGCCCGACGCCTCGCGTTTCGAGATGTTCTATCTGCGGCCGGGAAACGCGGATGCCCCGGATCAACTGCAGCGGAACCATGCGGTCCAATACGTCTCGGAGCCGGGCTTCGGCTGGTATCGCCTGCGCCGGGAGTGGCCGGCGCTCTACGAGTCGCACGCCGACCTGGCGATGGAGACCTGGACAAAGGTTCGGATCGAGGTGGCCGGCAGAGCGGCGAAGCTCTATCTGAACGGATCGTCCAAGCCGAGTCTGGTGGTGGATGGTCTGAGAGGGGAGGATCTGCACGGCGCCGTCGGGCTGTGGGGCTACACCAACGAGGAGGCCTATTTCTCCAACGTACGGATCACGCCGTCCGTGCCTCAGAACCTGAAGAACGGGTCCGACATCGCCGGCTCGTGGGAGATGCGCTACTCCAGCGACGCCGGCGGAATGACCGCGTCGATGGACCTGCACCGCGACGGAAACCAGGTAACCGGAACCTGGTCCGGCCCCCTCGGCGCCGGCCGCACCATCACCGGCACCTGGCGCAACGGCTTCGTCGAGCTCTCCTTCTCCGGCGAGTGGCCGAAGGAAAGTCGCCAGGGCACCCCAGGTCCGGTCAACACGTTCCTCTCCGGCTGGATCGACGGCGATTCCGGCAAGGGCCGGATGCGCGTGGAGGGCCGTTCCGACGGAACGTGGGTGGCGAAAAGGAAGGTGTAGGGGCGACTCCCGCTCTTTAGCCTGTAGACATCGACACCAAATTGACGGTAAATTTGGTGTCGATGTTTACACGCGCTCTGCCGACTCCTCGCTCGTCGTTCTTCCTCTTCGGCCCTCGGGGAACGGGCAAGAGTACCTGGATCCATTCCCGTTTCGAAGATGCGTTCGTCGTCAACCTGCTGGCCTCGGACGTCATGCTGCGCTACGAGCGTGATCCGTCGGAGTTCCGTGCCGAGGTCCTCGCACACCCTCGAAGTCGATGGATCGTCATCGACGAAGTGCAGCGCGCGCCAGGCCTTCTGAATGAGGTCCATTTCCTCATGGAAGAGAAGGGCTACAAGAAGTTCGCGCTCACCGGCTCGTCCGCGCGGAAGCTGAAGCGAGGCGCCGCCAACCTGCTCGCCGGCCGGGCCGTCGTGAAGAGTCTCTTTCCGCTCACCACCGCCGAAATGAACTTCTCGGTTGCGTCCGCCCAGCTCCTTCGTTTCGGCGCCATGCCGCTCAGCGTGAACGCGCCGGACGACGAGGCGCGCGAGGAGTTTCTTCGCGCGTATGTCACGACCTATCTCGCCGAAGAGATCAAAGCCGAGGCGCTCGTTCGGGACCTCGGCAGCTTCAGCAGATTTCTTGAGATCGCCTCACTCGCCGCGGGTCAGGCCACGAACATCTCGGGAATCGCGCGCGACGCCGGCGTCTCCCGCGAGACCGTGCGAGGGTACTTCGAAGTCCTCGTCGATACTCTCATCGGAAGCTGGCTGCCCGCCTGGCGGCCGCGCGCGAAGGTGAAAGAGGTTGCCCTCCCGAAGTTCTACTGGTTCGATCCGGGCGTTCTTCACGCCGCTGCCGGCGGTTTCGACCAGCCGCTTCCCGCCGACTGGGATGGAGTCCTCCTGGAGCACCTCGTCCATCACGAGATCCGGAGCCACCTCCACTACGCCGGCGTCAAAGGCTCCCTCGGCTACTGGGCCACCCCGAGCGGCAGCGAAGTCGACTTCGTCTGGTGGCACGGCCGCAACGTCGTGGCCATCGAAGTGAAGAACGGCCGCGAGTTTCGCCGGGCTTGGAAAAAAGGGATCGACGCCCTTTGCGCGGGCGCGACTGTGAAGTCCTACATCGTGTACCGCGGTAACCGCGAGCTCGAGCTCGACGGGACCCGTGTGCTGCCGCTCGACACGTTCCTGCGACGATTGCACGGGGGGGAGATCGTAGGGTGAGGGGGAGAGTGAAGGTGCGACATTGGGCCGAAGTCACTCCGGATCATCATCCCTAAGCGGGGCGCAATCTGCTGGTTAGCCATCGCTATAAAACGAAGGTCTGGCCCTCAACGCCCTTCCTGCACTCAGATTGGCAAAAAGCTTCCCCTTTCAGCTCGTACCTGTTTGGTTCCGGCTTAGCCGGAGTAGCTCCCGATCCATTCGACTCATCATCCGAGAACGGCGGCGTGGAGTCTCTGCACATGCAGCGTTCGCAAACGTGGAATAGAGCTACGAACGAACGACTCAGTGGTCTAGTGGTGTCTTTCGTGTCTTGCGCGGTGGGGCGGGCGGGGGCTGCGTGTCTTGCGCGGTCGTCATCGGTCCGCTGCTAGGACCAACGTCGGTAGGCGTGGGCATCGTGCCGCTTGTTGAAGACGTGTCGGTGGCCGCCGCAGCGGTGTCGGTGTTGTTGGCGGCTGTCTCGCTTTTGCAACTGACGAGCGTGAGGATGAGGAGAACGTAGGTCAGGTGTTTCATTGTTTGTCCTGTGCGAGTGGTGCGTAGTCGGAGAGGTCAATGCGTGTGGCGCCGTCGATCGCGCATCGCGCGCGAAATTGGATGAGATCGCGGGGTCGGCCGTAGACGAGAACGCTGAGTTTGCCTTCGGTGGTTTCTCCGGATTTGACGATGCCGCTCCCGCCGCCGCAGTGCTCTGCATGCGCGGCATCGCCGTCAAGCCGAACAACTGCTTTCGGCTGCCAATCGCGGCAATTAAACCCGCGTCGGAAGAGTGGTTCCCATGTTAGGGGTGACGCGGACGTGACGTCATTCACCGCGATGGCGCGCGCAGGTCGCGGCGGTGGGTGCGCGAGAAAGCCGTCAGCGAGGACGTACGAGACTTCGAGTTGCTTGTTTCCGTTGTTCGTGAACCGATAGACATAGCTCGCGAGATAAAGACGCTGTCCAGCACGCGTAGAGCCCACGGGAGTAACGCGGATCTGGTGGGCTATCGCGAGGGGAGTCTGGATGAGCCGACCGAGTTCGATCGTGGCCTTCTTGAGTTCAAGTTTCGCCTGCTCAAGTTGTGCGGACGCGATCAGGAGCGTTGTCTGATTGCTTGGTCTCTGGAACGTCACGTACAGGTAGTACACCCAAACGCCAGCCACGATGATGGCGACCGCTTGCACGAGCTGGACGACCCGCACGACGTCTTCGGGAATGCGACTCGCTGGAGCAGGCGGTCGGAGACTCGCCAACGCTTTCTCATCGACGGATAAATGCACGTCCATGTGGTCTGTCTCTTCCGCCATACGCTAACTTCACGAGAACAGCAACGATGTCATTTTGCCGATCGAGGGCTCGCCCGCGGCTGCAAGGTGTCGTTCTGTATTAGGAGAGATCGTGCCGATGATTTTCCCTACCCCCAATTATGACAACCATAAGAAACGGAACCTGCCACCCCAGTGAGTCGGGGGGCCAGCTGCATAGTCGAAAGTGGAGCAAGCCATAGGGCCAGACCTTCGTTTTTCGCTTGGTCGTAAGCCTTTGTGTGGTTGGTACTTACCAGCCCCAGATTCCTGCTTCCGCTCAGTCAGATGGTTATTTGATTGGGAGTAACCCTGATGAGACAAAAACAGCCGCGGAGTTCGGTTCGGTGTTTGAAGAAACCGCCGGCGGTCGGACCGGCGATAGGACGCCGGAGGCGTCACGGATGGGTAGCTGGTGGTGCGACCGTCAGCGAGCGACCACCGGTATCCGTTGCTAGCCAGGTTTCGACCCCGGATGGGGTCGCGGAGAGTTCTCGACGATTTCGGTCCTTCGCGCTCGGTTGAATACGGCCCTCCGGAGCGGGTAGCCCGCCGACCAACCGCCCGGTGATAACCCTCATTGCGGATCTCTCCGCGACCCCATCCGGATACCGGTGGTCGCTCGCTGTCGCTCGCACCACCGGCTACCCTCCGTGACGCCTCCGGCGTCGTGCCGGCCTTGATCCTGCTGGCGGTGGATTCCGGCGCCGGACATGGCGGCGCACAACGCCTTGACAGCCTGTCTCGTCTTCGAGGCCGCCCACTCGGTCACTCCACGTCCTGTTTCGTCGAGAGTCGGACCGAGATCGGATAGCTCAACGCCGGCGCGACTCTACCGGCGCCATGGCCTGCTGCCACGACTCCTGGGCAGAAGGGTTCGCTTCCAGATTCGCCATTCGGGACTCCAGAATTGCCCGCTCCTCGTCGCTGATGGGAAGGTCCGAGTTTTCAAGCGTGTCCCACGTGACCCAGAGCTCGGCGATCAGATCGAGGCGATCGCCTGGACTGCATGGAAGCCATGGGGCTAGGCCTTCGTTTTTAGCGTGGTCGTAACCCATTGAGTGGTTGGTACTTACCAGCGCCAGATTCCTGCTCTCGCCAGGTTACATGGTTATTTTGATTCGTGGCGAGTCAACCTTGATGCCCGGAGGCCATGAATTGACTCCCGGAGCCAATCAATTGCCTCCGGAATGCTTTCAATTGCCTCCGGAATGCTTTCAATTGCCTCCGGAATGCTTTCAATTGCCTCCGGGATGCTTTCAATTGCCTCCGGAATGCTTTCAATTGCCTCCGGAATGCTTTCAATTGCATCCAGGATGCTTTCAATTGCATCCGGAATGCTTTCAATTGCATCCGGGATGCTTTCAATTGCCTCCGGGATGCTTTCAATTGCCTCCGGGATGCTTTCAATTGCCTCCGGAATGCTTTCAATTGCATCCAGGATGCTTTCAATTGCATCCAGGATGCTTTCAATTGCCTCCGGGATGCAATCAGTTGCCTCCGGGAGCGAATCAATTATCTTGAGGTAGTCGGCGATGGACTCTCGGAGTCGATGACGAGGTGGATCCTCGATGTAGCCGCTCAGGTGAATCACGTGAAAAATGGGTGGGTGTCGAGCGACATCATCGACGCGCGTCGACGCACCGACGCGGCGTGCCACCGGGCGCCGACGCCACGATAGCCTTCCAGCAAGCGATGGTGCTCGCACGTTGATCCGGCGGTTTCTACACCTCGTAACCCATTGTTTCTGCGGCAGATAGCGGATGATTGCCGGGAAAACAAGGCGAGCGAATCAAGAAACCGTTTGCATTTGATCTAGTGTTGTAGTTAACTACATCACTAGATGACTTGCGAACGCTTCGACGTTGGTACCGCCCGGCAAACGGGGCAGTCGTCGACCAGATCGACTCGCACCTCCCGCGCGACGGGATCGGGGGCACACCATGGATCGTGACTGGAACGACAGCCAGCCGATCTACCGCCAGCTTCGCGACCGCGTCGTGGCCATGATCCTCGACGGGGTGCTCAAGGAAGGCGATCCGCTGCCGTCCGTGCGCAACGTCGCGGCCGAGTATCGGGTCAATCCCATCACGGTTCTGAAGGGTTATCAGGAACTGGTCGACGAGCAGCTCGTCGAGATGAAGCGAGGTCGCGGCATGTTCATCAACACCGGCGCGCGCAGTCTGCTGCTGCAGGCCGAGCGCCAGAAGTTTCTCGCGGAGCAGTGGCCCAGGATCCACGCAACCATTCAGCGGCTGGGCCTGACGCCGGAAGAACTGCTGGAGGCCGCCGCGGCCCCTCAGCCGCCGCATTCAGAGGAGGCGCCCAATCCATGACCGTCATCGAAGCACGCGGCCTCCGCAAGGTTTTCGGCTCAACGATCGCGCTGGACGGCATCGATCTGCGCGTGGGAGAGGGCCGCATCCTCGGGCTGATCGGTCCCAACGGCGCGGGCAAGAGCACCGCCCTCAACGCCATTCTCGGCCTCACTCGCTATCAGGGAGAGTTGCGTGTGCTCGGCCGCGATCCATGGACCGAGCGCGACCGGCTCATGCGCGATGTCTGCTTCATCGCCGACGTGGCCGTGCTGCCGCGCTGGTTGAAGGTCTCGCAGGCGCTCGACTACGTGGCCGGCGTGCATCCCCGTTTCCGCCGTGCCAGGGCGGAGGGGTTCCTTGCGAAGACCGCCATCAAACGCACCAGCAAGGTCAGGGAATTGTCGAAGGGGATGGTGGCCCAACTGCACCTCGCCCTGGTCATGGCCATCGACGCGAAACTGCTGGTGCTCGACGAGCCGACGCTCGGCCTGGACCTCCTCTATCGCAAGCAGTTCTACGACTCGCTGCTGAACGACTACTTCGACTCCAGCCGCACGATCGTCGTGACGACCCATCAGGTGGAGGAGATCCAGGACGTCCTCACCGACCTCATGTTCATCGACCACGGCCGCATCGTGCTCGACTGCAGCATGGAGGAATTTGAGTCGCGCTATCTGGAAGTGATGGTGCTTCCCGAGCATGCCGCCGCGGCGCGCGCTCTCCATCCGATCCACGAGCGGCAGTTGTTCGGCCGCAGCATCCTGCTGTTCGATCACGCCGATCGCCAGCAGCTGGCCGCCCTCGGCGACGTGCGCACGCCCGGCATCGCCGACCTGTTCGTTGCCGTGATGGGCAATCCGGGCGGACAGGCAGAAAGAGCAGTTCGATGAGCACTCGCGGCCTCGATCTGATTCTCATCCCCGACAGGAGAACTGAACAATGATGCCCCTACTACTCCTTCACATCACCACTGCCACCGTGGGCCTGTTCTCCGGCTTCCTGGCCATGGCGCTCCGCAAGGGCTCAGGACTTCATCGAGCTGCCGGAAGCGTGTTCTTCCCGTCGATGCTGATCATGTCCGGATCCGGCGCGTACATGGCGGTATTCGTGAAACCAAACCTCGGCAACGTCCTGGCAGGCGTTCTCACATTCTATCTTGTGGCAACGGGATGGAAGGCCGCCAGGCGCGGCGATCAGAAGGCAGGCATTTTCGATTGGAGCGCGCTCCTCATTGCGTTGACGGTTGTAGCTGCCAGCGTGACCTGGGGCCTCGAAGCGGCGCGCAGCCAGACTGGTTTGAAGGATGGATATCCCCCTGCCATGTACGCCGTCTTTGGTTCGATCGCCCTGTTATTCGCCAGCTCGGACGTTCGCATGATCGTGCGCGGTGGTGTTTCCGGCGGGCAACGCATTGCACGACATCTGTTGCGCATGTGTCTGGCGCTGCTGCTCGCGACAGTCGGCTTCTATCCCAGCAGGGCGCGCCTGTTCCCCATGTGGCTGCGCGAAACGAACCTTCTCTACGTGCCGCATGTTCTTCTCATTGGATCGATGGTCTTCTGGCTGGTTCGCATGTCGGCTCGCAAACGGGTGCAACAGACCAAAGTGGCCGGTGCCAGGAACGGCGAGGCGATCGTTGGCAGGGCGCTTGGCGCCACGGGAGCGGTCTAATGAATCCTCTATCCAGCTCCGCGCCCGAGTTTCCCGCCGGCTCGCAGGGAATTACGTCCGAGGGGGTGTCGGCGACCCGGCCGATGTACTGGTCGTTGCGTCGTGAGGTGTGGGAGAACCGCTCGCTCTACCTCGCGCCGCTGGCCGTCGCCGCCGTCGTGCTGTTCGGCTTCTTCATCCACACGATCACTCTGTCGAAGCGCATGCGCGCTCTGTCGGCTCTCGACCCGGGGAAGCAGCGCGCGGCGGTGGCCATGCCCTACAGCGTCGCCGCGGGCCTGATCATGGCCGCCGCGTTCATCGTCGGGGTGTTCTACTGTCTCGACGCGCTGCACGGAGAACGTCGCGATCGCAGCATCCTGTTCTGGAAGTCGCTGCCGGTGTCCGATCGAACGACCGTGCTCTCCAAGGCCATCATTCCGCTTGCGGTTCTTCCGCTGTTCAGTTTCGCAATCATCCTAATCACGCAGGTGATGATTTTGATGATGAGCACCGCGGCGCTGCTGGGGAACGGTCCAGGTCTGGCGACGCTGTGGACATACGTGAAGTTCTTCCAGTCGACGCTGGCACTGATCTACGGCTTCGTTGCGATTGCGCTCTGGCATGCCCCCCTCTACGGCTGGCTGCTGCTGGTCTCCGGCTGGGCGCGGCGCGCGACATTGCTATGGGCCGTGTTGCCGCCGCTGGCGATCTGCGCTTTCGAGGCGATTGCCTTCCGCACGTCGTATTTCGCCAAGCTGCTGGGCTATCGCATGATCGGCTTTTATGAGCTGGCCTTCGTCCCCCATGCGAAAGGCAGCGTCGCGATGGATCCGCTGACGGCACTCACTCCCGGGAACTATCTGAGCACGCCGGGTCTCTGGATCGGGCTGGCGTTGGCGGCGCTGTTCCTCGCCGCGGCCGTACGGCTGCGCCGCAACCGCGAGCCGATCTGAAGCGCGTGCACACCGGCAAGGAGAGAACATGATGAGCGCAGCTCTGGCGATCGAACCGACAGCAGAAACGTCGCCTCGTACCAAGGCCCGAATTGCCGGTGTCTTTTATCTGCTCACCATCGTGACCGGAGCAGTGGCCGTGAGCGTCGCAAGCGGAAAGGTCGTGGCCAATCTCATCGCCACCTTGTGCTATGTCGCCGTGACGCTGCTCTTCTATGGCCTGTTCAAGCCGGTGAGCGGGAGTATTTCGTCGCTGGCAGCGGCCGTCAGCCTCGTCGGATGCGCCATCAGCGCGCTCAGCGCCTTCCACCTCGTGCCATCCCGAATCAATCCCCTGGTGTTTTTCGGATTCTATTGCCTCCTGATCGGGTACCTCATCGTCAGGTCGACCTTCCTGCCGCGATTGCTTGGCATGCTGATGGCGTTCGGCGGCCTTGGTTGGTTGACCTTTCTGTCGCCTTCGCTCGCGAATTCCCTGTTTCCGTACAACCTTGCTCCGGGCCTTCTGGGCGAGGGATCGCTGACCTTGTGGCTCCTCGTGGCCGGCGTGAACGTTCAACGGTGGAACGCGGCAGCGTTGGTGGTCCGGACGAAGGATGACTAGCAGAACCGAAACAAGAGAGATTCAAAGGAGAAACGAATATGAGCACAGCCCAAGCGATCGAACCAGGCGCGGGAACGTCCGCTGTCAGGAACGCCAGAGTGGCGGGACTCCTGTACATTCTTGCCTCCGCTGTTGGCGTCGTGCGCCTCATGTACATTCCCACAAAGTTGTTCGTGCACGGGAACGCTGCAGCGACGGCCAGCAATATCGCGGCGCACGAGTCGCTCTTCCGCCTGGGCATCGTCAGCGAGCCGCTCGCCGGCGCTCTGTGGTTGTTCGTTCCCCTGGCGCTTTATCGATTGCTCAAGGAAGTCGACCAGTCGCTGGCGGTGCTGATGGTGATTCTCGGCGCACTGATGCAGGTGCCTCTCTTCTTTTTCAACACGATGACCGATGTAGCCGCCTTGCTGTTGGTACGCGGTGCCGATTTCCTTTCAGTCATCGATAGGCCGCAGCGTGAGGCCTTGGCCATGCTGTTCCTCAGGCTGCACCACCACGTTGACCTGGCCAACGCGATGTTTTGGGGCTTGTGGCTCCTTCCATTCGGCCTGCTGGTGTACCGATCGCGCTTCCTGCCCCGCTTCCTCGGCGTCTGGCTGATGATGGCCTGCTTCGCCTGGCTGGCGTTCAGCGTTACCGGCTTGCTGCTCCCGGAGTACGAGGACAAAGTCTTCAGCATCGGCCAACCGTTAGTGTGGGGAGAGATAGCGACCATGCTCTGGCTGGCGATCATGGGCGCAAGGAAGCGGCGTCTGGCCGCGGCAGAATCCTGAAAGCAGAAGCGATGAGGCGCCCGATCCCTGCACAACAAAAAAGGGCGCCCGAAGGCGCCCTTTTAGGTCTCGAGTGAGAGGCGATTACTGCTGCTGCACGCCGTCCGGATACTGAAGGAAGGATCCCTGCGAGTAGATGATGTCGCAGTCGAAGTTCGTGGTCGAGCTGCCGACCGGTGAGGCCTCGAGCTTGCCATCGCGGCCCGTCGAGATGATCGCATACTGCTGTGCTGCCGTGCCGCCGAAGGCCACGTCGGCGAGGTACTTCCACTGGTTCCCCCAGCCATCAAGCGGCGGGAGTTGCTTGATGTACGTCGGGGCGAGAATGGTCGTCAGCGTTGCGTTGGGCAGCGTGACGGTCGGGATCGACACCGCGCCCGCGGCGTTGTACTTGTTGACGTCCGTCGCCCGCGCTTCCCACGCCGTGGCGATCGTACGCATATCCGCCATCGTCCGTTTCTGCTTGGCGCGCTGCATGGCGGTCAGCAGGTTAGGAATTGCGATTGCGGCGAGAATGCCGATGATCGCGACGACGATCAGCAGCTCGATGAGAGTGAAACCCTTCTGAATCTTTTTGGTCATCTGGACCCTCCTAGTAAAGGGGTTCTATCGCAATCGTGATGCCGATCCGGTGATTTACGTAAACCATTGCAAATACGCTTGTTACATCGCTGAATCCGACCTCGGGGCAGACGACAATGACGGTTTTCGGATGGTCGGCCTGACAAATAGTGTCATTCGTTCGCCCCGCTGGGCTGTTCGAAGGCAAACCGGCTCGTGATGCGCCGCAACAGCGCCACGCCGCTGTTGAACCAGTCGACGCGAACCCGTTCGTCGATCGAGTGAATCCCCTGCGTCTGGTACCAGTCGGTCGGGAAGGGCATGAGGCCGTATGCCTCGATTCCGCGGGCGCGGAGGTGCCGGGAGTCGTTGTACCAGGCAGCCAGAACCTCGCTGCCCACCCGCGCGCCTCCGTATTGCCTGCCGGCCTCGGCGGCGATGATGGCGAACATGGGCGTGTGGCGCGAGCTGAGCGGCGCCGGTCCGCTCTTTTCGACCACGTCCTCGATGACGACGTTATATCGGGCGGTCAGGCCGCGCAGCCACTCGATTCGCGCGTCGGGATTCTCGTCAGGCAGGTCGTAGAGGTTGACGCGCATCGAGGCGCCGCGGGCATCGGACTCGACGTTGGCGGCCCAGATTACGTTCTGAGTCAACTCCCGATAGCCGCTTGACAGGAGCCAGAACTTGCCGGCGGCGATCGTACGCGTGACGTCGTCGAGGTACTGCCCCTGCTGGATGCGCAGCGGCGCAAGGTCGTGCAGAAACTCCCGCACTTCCGGCAGGACGCGGTCCGGATCGACGGGCGAGATAAACGGCTCGAGGGCGATGCGCAGCGCCTGCATCGACTGGCGGTCGGGGGCGCGGAGCTGCACCTTGACCGTCATCTTCGTTCCGATCTCGATGCCGAAATAGCTGATGCGCTCCTGCGTAGTCTCCGTGATGCCGCCCTCGTTGATGGCGTAGCCGATGCCTTCGAAAATGTCCGGGCGATGCGCGAGCAGCCAGACGATCCCTTTTCCGCCGCCGGCCTCTTCATCGGCCACGCCCAGGAATACGATGTCGTGTTCCGGCATGCGATGCGTGCGGGCGACCTCGGCGAAGGCGAGAAGCTCGCAGAGGCCGATGCCCTTCATGTCGAGCGTGCCCCGGCCATAGAGTTGGTTCAGAAAGACCTCGGCCGCGAAGGGCGGCCGCTTCCACCCTTCTTTCGAGGCCGGAACAACGTCGATATGATTAAGGAGCAGGAGGCCGCCGCCGCGCTGTCTGCCGGCGATGCGCGCGTAAACGCTGGCGCGGCCGGGGGCCGACTCGATGATCTCGGCAGCGATACCGTCCTTCGCCAGAAGGCCGGCCAGGAACCTCGCCCCTGGCAGCTCGTTCCCCGGCGGGTTCGAGGTATCGATACGCACGTAACGCTGCAGGAGCGCAACCTCGGGAGTGATGACGGCTGCCTTGGGAATCCAGAGCTGTGCGTTGACCTCGCGGCTGGAGCGTTCGTTGTAGATTTGCAGCCCCGCGATGAAAGCGGCGCCGGCGAGAAGCAGCGCGAGCGGCAGAGCCCATCGTCCCATCGTCGTCACCCCGGGGGGAGCTCGCCATCGGGCGGCCCGATCTGGCCGTTGGTTTTTTCGTTGATTTCGTCGTTGGTTTCGTCCACAGCTTCTATCACGGCCGGCTCGAGGTGCGTTCCGCGCGAGTCGGCCACCACGTGAACCGGCTCCTCGTATGCCGGCATCGCCGCCGTAGCCATGGGCGGCCGCCGGTAGACCAGGACGATTCCGAGCAACACCGCAAAGGTAACGAGCGAGATCAGCATACCGACGCGCACCAGCTCATTGCGGTACTCCATTTCGATGTGATGCTTTCCCGGTGTCACGATGATGCCCTGATAGGCGATGTTGGTGACGATGGCGGGCACCTTCAGGCCGTCCACGTGGATGGTCCAGTATTTATGTGGCGTGACACTCATGACCAGGAAGCCCTGGCCGAAGCTTTCGACGTCGAGCGTGGCGGTATTGGCCGTCTCGACGACGTGTCGGACGAAGCCGGGCGCCGGGACGAAAGTCGGACGCTGCACGAATGCGACGCCGCTCGTGAAGGTCGAAGTGCTCAACTGTTTGACGAAGTCTTCGCGGTCGCGGATCGTGACGACCTGGTCGGCGAAGTAGTAGCGAGGATAGTGCGGCCCCTCCTCGAAGGTAACGGGCAGCGACTCCTTGAAGTTGCCGTGATTCCGCTTCTTCTCGGTTTCGAAGTCACGGTAGACGGCCCGGTACCACGCATTCGACATGGCCATGAACGGCTTCCACCAGCCGGCGCGGCCGGAGCGCTTGACGTCCCATACCGAATCGGTGAGGTCTACGGACGACAGGAGCTCGGTCTTGTCGTAGTCGCGCTCGAGAACAGTCCGCAGACCGGCGCCGGCCGGGGTCATCGGGAAGAGGCCATTCCGGACGACCCAGTAGACGGCGCTGCCGGTCGAGAAGTACTGCTGTGCCGGTTTCTCGGTGCCGTACCAGTCGGCCTCATGGAACACGCTGAAGTCCTGGCGATTGCGCGGCAGAGTTCCTGCGGCGGGCGGCGGATCGAAGAATCTCCTCGGCTCCCGAGGGTTGAGCTCCCACGTCACGTAGACGAGATCGGCGACCACGAATGCCGCCGCGGCAACGAGCCAGACGCGCCGGCGGAGTTTGCGCACGGTGAAGAGCAGGGCGATCAGTAAGGCGCCGCGCACGGCGGCGATGATCCAGTCGGTCCTGGAGAGCAGGACGGCGGCCGTCACGGGCGAACCGGCGGTCATCGCCCAGGCTCTGCGGAGGGTAGCGACGTCCGAGGCCTTGCTGAGGAGGTTGAAGAGCCGGGGATAGAGCGGGGTGAAGCCGCTGATGGCCAAGACGGCGGCTACGAGTACTGTCGCCGTGGCGAAGCCGAGCGCGCCGGCACGAACATCTTCGTCGCCCGCCAGCATCCGGTCGAGCATCTGCGAGGCGAAGACGATCATGGCGAAAACGGCCACCAGGAAAAACTTCTCCGGATAGCGGACGGAGGTGGCCAGGCCGGCGTCGTAAAACCAGCGCAGCAGTGGCGTGTGCCCACCAAGAGCCAGGAGCGATGAGAGAACGAAAAGGATGAGGACGAACCGCCCGCCGCGTGGCCGCGCGAACGCGCCGCCGATTGCCAGCGCGGTGACCGCGATGCCGGCGTAGATGCTGAAAAGAAACGGCGATCCCATCCCCGGATACAGCCCGCCACCCCAGTAGTGCATCACGTTGTCGATGGAGATGTGTCCGAGAATGTTGGGGAAGATGAGCTCCGCGAACTTAGGCCAGGGCATGCTCCAGGCGCTGACAAGGTCGAAGTCGAACGGCCGCGAGCGGGCTGAATCATGGACGTGATCGATCGCCGGCAGGATCTGCGCCGCCCCAAGCAGGAAGCCGCTCGCGGAGATCATGGCGATCCAGAGGACCCGTGTGATCATTTTCGACACGCGCGGCCGGCTGTACCAGCCGCGATACAGGGCGTACATGCCGATCAACAGGCCGGTCTGCATGACGGTCGTCGGCTCGGCCACGAGAATCTGGAGGCCGAGAAACAAGGCCGCCGCGGCGAAGTCCCGGACGCGGTGCCGCAAGAGAAACCGCCGCACGAAGAGACAGGTCAGCGGCAGCCATGCCGCGCAGAAGAGAATCGGCAGGAGATTGACGTACGAGAGGTAGATGCCGCCGAGGCCGAATGAGAGCGCTCCCATCCACGCCGCGGGAGGACGGAGGTTCATCGATCGCAACAGCAGGTACATGCCGAGAAGACCGATGTAGATGTGGATGAGGATGTGAAGCCTGTATCCGAGGTCGTAGCTGGGAAGCAGGATCAGCCAGGTGAGCGGATAGAAGACCTCATGTTCCGGATTGGCGGCGATGGGCTGGCCGGCCGAGAAGTAGCGGTTCCAATACGGAAACTCGCCATGCTGGACGATCTCGCGAAGTACCTGCTTGGTCGGGTAGTAATAGCGCGTCAGGTCGCGCATGTAGAGCTCATTGACGCCGGAGAGGACGTCGGCGAAGCAGACCGTGGCGATCAGAAAAAGAAGGCCGAGCGCAAGCACGTCGGTGCGGCGGCTGACCGGCGGAAACGTCGCGTCATTCACGGCGGGCGATTGTAGTCGACTCGGAAGGGGGGTCATTTACGCTGTGTTATTCTCGCCCGCCGATGCCGCTGCATGAGAAAAAAGTCGTGGCCGTGCTGCCCGCGTACAACGCCGAAAAGACGTTGCAGGCGACGTTTAACGACATCCCGCAGGATTGGGTCGACGAGATTCTGCTCGTCGATGACCGTTCGCGCGACCGGACGGTCGAGCTGGCCCGGCAACTTCCCATGCGCGTCGTCGTCCATCCTCAGAACCGCGGGTACGGCGGCAACCAGAAGACCTGCTACCGGACGGCCATGGACGAGATGGACGGCGAGATCATGGTCATGGTCCATCCCGACCATCAGTATGACCCGAAGATCATTCCGCAGCTCGTCCAGCCTCTGCTGCGCGGCGAGTGCGACGCGGTCTTCGGATCGCGCATGCTCGGCGGGCGGCCCATGGAAGGGGGAATGCCGAAGTGGAAGTACCTGGCCAACCTCTTCCTGACGATGGTGGAGAACGCCACGTTCTATATCTTCCTCTCCGAGTATCACTCCGGGTTCCGTGCCTACTCGAAGAGATATCTCGACGCCATCAACTTCGAGGCGAATTCGGACGACTTCGTCTTCGACACGGAGATCATCGCCCAGGGTGTGGCCAAAGGGATGCGCATCCGCGAGGTGCCGATCTCGACGCGTTATTTCGATGAGGCATCGCAGATCGGATTCTGGCGCTCGGTGCGGTACGGGCTGGAGATCCTGAAGACGATGGCGCTCTACAAGCTGCACAAGAAGCACATCTGGTCACACCGGATCTTCCGCGACCCGGTGACGCGCATCGCCGTCAGAACGGCCACGACGTAGGAGGCAGGGCGGATTCGTTTCGCGCGCGTGCGATCGCCCGAGGTGGCACGGGCAGCCCTCCGACGGCGCGGCTCATCGCGCCCGGCTGTTCGAAGTAGACCTCCTCGATGTAGCCGATCCGCAGCCGGTCCGTGAGCGTCGGCGCCGGGGCCAGCGCGGCGAGCCCGAACAGGAGCACCGCGCCGAGTGCTGCGAAGATTGCCTTCCGTTTCGCCGTGACGATGATCGCCGCCGCGACGATCGCGAACGGCACCGCGATCGCGAGCGGCCCGGCGATGAGGTGGAAGAGGTTCGGTGTCACCAGGCCGTTTCGCAGCAGCGGAAGGGCGAGCGACGAAAAAGGGGCGGCGAAGCTGCGGTCAGGGAAGGGGAAGGTCAGCGCCAGCGGTACCACGGCGGCGGCGGACGCGCCGAAGGCGATCCACTCGATTACCGTCGACACGCCGAAGGCGAGCGGGAAGAGCAGGAACGGGATGGCCGGCACGAGGTAGCGGGGCCCGACGCTCCACCCGCCATGCCAGTTTGGATAGCCCGAGTAGAAAACGATCAGCGCGGCCGGCACGAGCACGAGGGCCAGGAAGGCCTCCCGCGGCAGAACACGCCATGCCCGAGGCAGTGTCGCGATCGCCACGAGCAGGATCGGGGCGAAGACGAACAGTCCTCGCGATGGATCGAACAGCAGTCGAAGCAGCGTCGATGGCTGTGGCAGGCCGATGCCGAATACGCCTTGCTGAGCCAGGGATCGGAACTGGGCATTGCGCTCATTGCCGGACGAGAGCGCGAAGATACTGCCGAAGAGAAGCTTGTCATAGACAGCCAGACCGATAGCGAAAGGAAGCGCGCCGGCGATGATGCGCGGTGCCCGCCGCCAGGCGCAGGCCACGAGTACGACAGCGGCGATCGCGCAGGGGTACTCGGAGACCGTGGCCAGCCCCATCAGCGCGCCGGCCGCGTAGGCGTTGACCGCGCCGTTTGGCTCGGAGAACAAGAGTGCCCACGCCCCGAAGAGCGCAGCCGCGGTCAGAGCGTGAGAGAAGTTGAGCAAGCCGTAAACAAAGAGAGGCGTGGCGAAGAGGAGCGCCAGAACGGTCGCGTCGATCCGCTCCGGCGCGGCGCCACGCCGCCCCGAGGCCCGCACCACCGCCCACGCCAGGAGCAGCAGCGGCACGGTTGCGGCGAGGAAGCGCATGGCATTGGCCGTCATCCGCATCGTTGCCGCCGACGGCGGTCCCGCCACGGCCCGCGCCAGCGCGTATGCCGGCAGACCGGCCAGTGCCGCCCCGGGTGCCTTGTTCGAGTAGATGCGGCCATCGACCTCCGAGGCATCCTCGAATGCGCTTCCGCCGAGTAGCGGGAGGAGGGGAGTGATCTCGAAGGTGTGTCGCTCGACGAGCGAGGCCGCCGTCGCCCAGCGGGTCATCTCGTTCGGGGAGACGAAGTGGGGAAATACGGGAATGACGATGATAGCGAGAAGGGCGTAGAACCAGAGCGTCGACCGCACGGACGCATTGTGCACCGGTGTGCCGTTGGTAGCGCCGCCGGCTCGGCGGCTGGACCGCCAGCGGCTCGCTGGCGGTGTTTGCCGAAGTCGCCGCCGAGCCGGCGGCGGTACAGCCGGCGAGCCGCCGGCGCTACGCTTCGGCCAAGCGTGCGCGCAGCTCGTCACTGACTTCGACGCCGTCCGCCTCGCAGGCGCGGGCGACTGCCTCGAACGCTTCGCGCCGGCGTCCATCGCGCAGCATCTCGAGCACTCCGGCCGCGATGATGCCGTCGAAGAAGCGCTTGCGGTCGATGTCGGTGGGGAGCACGCTCTTGGCGGATTTGCGCAGCGTGCCGAGCAGGTCGTTCACTGCCGCGTACTCCGGCCCGATCATTCGCTGCATGTCCTCTTTCAGCGTCCGGGCGAGAGCCGGCGATTTGCCTCCCGTGGAAATGGCGATCTGGATCGAGCCTTTCTCGATGATGGCCGGGACGATGAATTCGCACAGGTGTGTGACGTCGACGACGTTCACGGGGATCCGCCGCCGGCGGCAGTCGCGGGCCACGCGGGCATTGACGCACTGGTCATCCGTGGAGGCGATCACGATCGATGCGCCCTCGAGGTCGGCCTCGGAGTACAACTTGCGCCGTACCGCGAGAGCGCCATCGCCCTCCCAGGCCGCGATCTCGCCGGTGATCTCCGGGCTGACGATCGTTACGCGCGCTCCATACCGCATCATGGTTTCGGCTTTGCGTGCGCACACGGTTCCACCGCCGACGATCAGCACCGCGCGATCCTCGATGTCGATGTAGATGGGGTAGTAGGGGAAGTGTTTTTTCATGGTGCGTGAGGGGGTGGGGAGTGGGGGGTGGGGTGTGGGAGATCAGATGGCCGGGTTGCGAGATCGCCGGCGGCCCTTTCTCCAACTCCCCACACCCCACTCCCCACCCCCCGTCTCTAATAAATCGGGAACCTGTCGCACAACTCCTTCACGCCCTTCTTCACCTGTGCGATGACGGCGACATCGCCCCTGGCGTCGAGAACGCGGGCGATCAGCTCGGCGATCGTGACCATCTCCGGTTCGCGCAGGCCGCGCGTGGTCACGGCGGGCGTCCCGATGCGGATCCCCGAGGCCACCATCGGCTTCTGCGTGTCGAAGGGAATCGTGTTCTTGTTGACGGTGATATTCGCCGCCTCCAGGAAGTTCTGGCCGTCTTTGCCGGTGATCCCTTTCGAGAAGACATCGGTCATGAAGAGATGGTTGTCGGTGCCGCCGCTGACGATGCGGAAGCCGGCGCTGGCGACGGCCTGGGCCAACGCCCGCGCGTTGCGGATGATCTGGGCCTGATACTCCTTGAACTCGGGCTGCAGCGCTTCGCGAAAGGCCACGGCTTTGGCCGCGATGATGTGGACGAGCGGGCCGCCCTGGATTCCCGGGAAGACCGAGCGGTCGAGGTCTTTCGCGTACTCCGCCTTGCAGAGCACGAGCCCGGCCCGGGGGCCGCGCAGCGTCTTGTGCGTGGTGGTGGTGACGAAGTCGGCGTAGGGGACAGGCGAGGGATGATGCCCGGCGGCGACCAGACCGGCGATGTGGGCGATATCCGCCATCATCAGCGAGCCGGTCCTGTCGCAGATCTCCCGGATCCGTTTGAAGTCGATGACGCGTGAGTAGGCGGAAGCTCCGCAGATGACGAGCCGCGGCTTGTGCTCGTCAGCCAGCCGTTCCATCTCGTCGTAGTCGATCAGCTCATCGCCCTGACGGACGTGGTAGGCGACGACGTTGAAGTCGCGGCCGGAGTACGACAGCGGATGGCCATGCGTGAGATGCCCGCCGTGCGAAAGGTCCATGCCCATGATCGTGTCGCCGGGCTTGAGGACGCTGAAGTAGACGGCCATGTTGGCCTGCGAGCCGGAGTGGGGCTGAACGTTGGCGTGCTCTGCACCGAAGAGTTGCTTGGCGCGATCGATGGCGATGCTCTCGACGATGTCGGTCGGTCCACAGCCTCCGTAGTACCGCTTGCCCGGATACCCCTCGGCGTATTTATTCGTGAAGACCGACCCCATCGCCGTCAGGACAGCCTGGGATACGTGGTTCTCCGAGGCGATCAGTTCGAGGGTGTCGTTCTGCCGTTCGGTCTCCAGACGGATGGCGTCGGCAATCTCGCGGTCGACGTCGGGGAGCGAGCGCTGGAGGAACTCGTGACCCGTGGCGGCGTTCTGCCGCTCGTGAATCGTCGTCGTCATGCGGCGATCTTACCCGATAATCGCAAAGCGATGACTGTGCGTCCGCGGGTTCTCTTTCTGCTTCTGCTCGCTGCTCTCTTCGTCTTCGCGGCGACGCTCGGCTTCTTCTTTTTTCGCGACAATTTCTCGACGCATTATCCGATCAAAGTCCTCTCCGCCGCCGCCTTTCGCGCCGGGGAGATTCCGTGGTGGAACTTCGCGGACGGCGGCGGCCAGCCGCTGGCCGGCAACCCGAACACGCTGACGTTCTATCCGGACAACTTCCTCTACCTCGTGCTGCCGGCGCACGTGGCGCTCAATCTTCACTTCCTGCTCCATCTCGTCCTGGGCTGGCTGGCGATGCGAGCGCTGACGCGCTCGCGGTTCGCGGCGTGGTTATGGGTGTTGTCCGGCATCGCCATCTCAGCCCTTTCGTTCTACAACCTCATCACGGCGGTCGCGCTCGTGCCGTTTGCGTTTCTGGCGGTGGAGCGGCGCAGCGCACCGCAACTTGGTCTGGCATTCGGCCTCATGGCTCTGGCGGGTGAGCCGGTGACGATCATCGCGGCGGCGATCGCCGTGCTGGTTCTGGCTGTGGGGCGCATGCGCATCGCCCCGATCCTCGTCGCGATCGGGATTGCGCTCCTCCTGGCAGCGCCGCAACTCCTCGCTTACGGCGAGATCGCGGCCGAGGTCGAACGCGCGCACGGCTACTCCGCGCAGACCGTGCTCAATGCCTCGTTCGATCCGCGGCGGCTGTTGGAGCTCGTCGCGGGTCCTTTCGTTCGTATCGATGCCCCGCACCTCTTTCCGACGCTGATCCTCGGGGTGATCATCATTCCAGCGCTCTTCCGGCGATCGCGTTACACGGTGGTGGCCGGATTGATGCTGTTCTTCGCGCTCGGTTCGTTCAATCCGCTCGTGCGCGCGGCGGTCGAGTCGATCCGTGCGCTGCGCGTCGGCAGGTTCCCGGAGAAATTCGCGCTGGTGATGTGCGCCGCGCTGGTGGTGCTGGCGGCCGAGTACTTCCGCGAGTCGAAGACAAGGCGGATCTGGACGATCGTCACCTTTGCACCGTTGCTGATCTGGATGGTCTGGACCGTTCCGATCGACTGGTTCAGCCCATACCGTGTGGCGCCGCAATCCCCGCAGCGCGTGTTCGCGATGTCGATGCCCGGCGGACAAGCCATTGACCGCGAAAACTATCGTGACCGTGCGCGACGCCTGGAGCCTCTGTTTGGCGCCATTGCAGGACGCGAGTTCGTGCTGAATCGATCGGGCGATGGGATGCACTCGCTCCTCAGCCGCGTGGCTGCGGAGCGTTTCGTGACCACGGGAAATCGCGCCTGGCTGCGCATCGCCGTGGCGCCCACCGCGATCGTTCCGGAAGCGCTCGCCGCGCCGTCGATAACCGATGCAGTGAACCTGATCGAGAGCGGAGCGCCGGCTGTCGCACCGCGGGCATTCACGTCGGTCCCGGGTGCACGCGTGTCGCGTGTGGCGCGGGAAGGGCAGACGGTCGCTATCGACGTGTTCGCTCCCGGCACGGCGCTCGTCGCCGTCGATCAGTCGTACTTCCGGGCCTGGTCAGCGCGGATGGGCGATCACGAGCTCGAGACGATGCCGATCAATCTCGACCGGCTCGGTATCATCGTTCCAGGGAGCGGAACCGTGACGCTCCGTTTCGGCCGGTACCGCACTGCCGTGCTGGTGGCCTGGGTGATCTCCTCGTTGCTATTCGTGGCGCTGCTTGTCGCGATGCGCATCGAGAAACTCGGTAACGGCGACGAAAACGTCGGTGGGACGGGAGAGTCCGGCCTGCGTCAGGATCCGTTGGTGCAGGGTTAACGAGACTGGGTGGGCGCCGGCTTCCGATCAAAGAACTCGATGGCCGCTCCGGCGAGATAGAGTGAGCCGACGATCACGATTGCCTGCTCACTTGCCGCCAACGCGCGCTCGAATGCTCTCCGCGGTTCCGGCTCGGCGATTCCTTTGACTCCGGCCAGCTTCACCAGCCGCGCTGCCGGCTCCGACCTCGGGGGGTACGGCTCCGTGGCGATGATGGTGTCGAAGAGAGGGAAGAGCGCCGCCGCGACAGCGTCGACGTCTTTGTCGCCCATGATGCCGAAGACGAGGAGGCGGGGAGTGGCCACGTGCCTGGCCAGAAACGGCGCGACGGCGGCGATGGCGTGGGCATTGTGGCCGCCATCGATCCAGATCTCTTTGCCGTCTCGTTCGATCCGCTCCAGGCGGCCGCGCCAGCGGGTCGTCGCGACGCCGTGCTCGATCGACTTCCTTGTCATCTTCGCCAGCACCGGCCGCAGTTCCTCGGCGGCGCGCACCGCCAGTGCGGCGTTGCGCCGCTGGAACGAGCCAGCCAGCGGCGTCGAATGGTTCCCGGTCACGACATGAAATGGACAGCCGAACTTCGCCGCGCGCCGGCGGACTACGGAAAGAACTGCCGGATCGTCGTTCGATGTGAGGACGATCGCGCCGCGGTGGATGACGCCGGCCTTCTCGCTGGCGATCTTATGGATCGTCCCGCCGAGAAACTCCGTGTGATCAAAGCCAACCGGCGTGATGAGAGCGGCCAGCGGGCGGACGACGTTCGTGGCGTCGAGACGCCCGCCCATCCCGACCTCGAGCACGGACACATCGCACCGCGCTTGTGCGAAGGCGATGAAGGCGATGAGCGTCAACGCCTCGAAGTAGGTCGGGACGATTTCCACCCGTTCGGCGGCAAGGCGGAGCCGGCCGATCGCGCCGGTAAGACCCGCATCGTCGATCATCGTCCCGCCGATCATCCATCGTTCGCGCAACTCGACGAGATGCGGCGAGGTGTAGAGGCCGGCGCGATATCCCGAGGCGTTCAGGATCGAAGCGAGCGTCGCCGAGGTCGAGCCTTTGCCGTTCGTTCCGGCGACGATGATCGACGGACAGGCTTTTTCCGGATGACCGAGCGCCGTCAACAGCGATCTCATTCTGCTCAGGCCGGGGCGGATTCCGGTGCCCTGAAGCGAATCGAGCCAGAGCAGGGCCGCGGTCGTCACGAGATCAGGACGCCGCTTCGCGTCGCTTGCCCGTGAACATGCGCAGGAACCGGGCCAGAGCCGGCTTCATCTCCGCGCGCGGCGTGATGAGGTCGACCATTCCGTGCTCGACGAGGAACTCGGCGCGCTGGAAGCCCTCGGGAAGCGTCTGCCGGATGGTCTGCTCGATCACGCGCGGGCCGGCGAAGCCGATCAGCGCCTTCGGCTCGGCGATGTTGAGATCGCCCAGCATCGCGTACGAGGCCGTCACGCCGCCCGTGGTCGGGTCGGTGAGGATGGAGACGAATGGAAGGCGGGCGTCGGCCAGACGGGCCAGCGCGGCGGAGATCTTCGCCATCTGCATGAGGGAGAGGATGCCTTCCTGCATCCGTGCGCCGCCGGAGGTCGAGACGATGAGCAGGGGCTCCTTCTTCTCCAGCGCGCGCTCGGCGGCGATGGTGATCTTCTCGCCGACCACGGATCCCATCGACCCACCCATGAACGCGTACTCCATGGCGCAGATGACCACGCTGAGGCCATCAAGCTTCCCCTCGGCGCAAAGGACGGCGTCTCCCTTGCCGACCCGCGCTTCGTAGACCTTCAGCCGGTCGCGGTAGCGCTTCGTGTCGCGGAACTCGAGCGGGTCGGCTGACCGGATCTCGGCGGCGAACTCCTTGTACTTGCCGTCGTCGAACAGGATCTCGAAACGCTCCCGGGCGCTGAGGCGGAAGTGGTGGTTGCACTTGGGGCAGACGTTGAAGTTCTGCTCGACTTCCTTCCGGTAAACGATCTCCTTGCAATCATCGCATTTGACCCAGAGCCCCTCCGGGATCGCGACCTGCTTTTCAACCGCTTCCTTCGGCTTTTTCTCTTTGCGGAACCACGCCATGGCCGGGACTCTAGCTCAAATCGCCGGCGGAGCGCCACGCCGCAAGGAGCGTGCTTAGATCTCCCGGAAGATGTATGGGCGCAGCACGTCGAGATTCTCTTCGAGCTTGGTCACGTCGAGGAATCGCAGCGTCGCGGCGATCGAGGAGAGCAGGGAGTTACCGTCCTGCGGCGTGTAGCAGAAGCCGACGACTTTCCTCGGGCTCGGGACGGTCAGCGTCGACATCGGCATGACGGTCTGGGAGAGGATGCGGCCGAAGTAGCCGTGGTCGCGGCCGAACGAGAAGATCTGGTTCACGGAACGCTTGTTCGTGCAGGCCACGCGTGTATTCGAGCGGAGCAGTGACTTGACCTCCTCGAGCGTCGTATCGTGGCGGAGGTCGAGGTCGAACCAGAGCGTGTGCATGTACTGCGTGTTGATCTTGATGGCTGAGGAGAATAGGTTGAGCTTCTCGCCGATGGTCTGGAAGAGGTGGTAGGCGTCACGGGCGTGATGCGTACCGAACTCGGGGTCGTCGTGCTTGCCGGCCTCGGGGGCGGCGATGAAGCCTTTGGCGTCGGAGACATCGTTCGCCCGGCGCATGCAGACGAAGCGGCCCGCGGCCAGGCTGATCTTGCCGGCGTGCGTGGCGATCGTCTTGAGGAGCACGGAGATGTTGTGGGTGTTGCAGGAGACGACTTGCACGAAGCGCTGGTCCGGGGACTGCACTTCCTCGTTGATGCCGCGCGCGTAGGGTTTGCCGAAGCCGAACTCCGATCCCTGCGCCAGAAACCCCTTCGGGCCGCTGCAGCGGTTGTAATACTTGGCCTTGTTGTCGTTGCCGGCCGGGGTGCAGTCGACGACGACGGTGGCGCGATCGAGCGCTTCCTCGGTCGTGAAGGAGACGCGATGGCCGAGCCGTGTGAACTCGTCGCGTGCATCCTCATCGACAACCAGTCTCCCGCCGTGGTTGATCAGGTGCTCCACCATGGCGCGGTCATCGGCCTTGGGGGTGCGCTTGTGGAACGTAACCTCGTCGATGCCCCACTTCTCCTTGAAATTGGTGAACAGCCCGATCAGAGGCTCCCCGATCGTACCGGTCCCCACGACATGAACGATGTTTTTGTTCGACATTGCTGAGCTCCCCGGAAAAGCGCGCGGATTGTAACAGGGTCGGTTGACAGGGATCCCGTAAGGACGCATCGTTCAGTCATGGCAACCGTAATTCTCGAGATCCCTATAGGACCGTCACGAACAGTTGAAAAGGCGCGCGGCAGCGGAGGGTCTGAGCGTGCCCGACTACTTGTTGCGAGAGACTGAGCCGGTTACGCCCCGTTTGTCGCAAAAGGAATTGTTCGAGCGGTTGAAGAGGCGGTCGCGTATCGACATCGGCATGTCGGGCGCAGACCTTGTTCACGCCGCGCGAGAAGCGCGCATGCAGCATCTCGACGAGCTGTTTGATGACCTCCGAAATCGTCGATGACGCCTCGGTGGTCGTCGACTTGGTCGTGGCGCGCGGACGGGCACCATTGCGGAGCGAATTCTTGACATCGGGCAGCTCGGGATGCATCCTGAAAATGCGATGGCAACCGTGATTCTTGAGATCCCCGAGGATCGTCACGAGCAGTTGAAAATACGCGCCGCAGCGGAGGGTCTGAGTGTATCCGAGCTCTTGCTGAGAGAGTCGGAACGCATTGCGCCGCGGACCTCTCAGAAAGAGTTGTTTGAGAGGCTGAAGAGGCTGCCGCGCATCGACTTCGGCATGTCCGGTGCTGATCTGGTTCGCGAGTCACGTGAGGAGCATGATCGGGAAGTCGATGAATGGCTCAGTCATCGTTGACACGTCGATCGTCGTTGACATCCTTGCGAACGTTCCGAATATAGCTGCGGCTGTGGAGGAGCACGGGGCGATCCTCCACGCGCCGTACGCGCTTGATGTCGAGTTCATGAACGTGCTCCGGAATCAGTGGCTACATCGTCGTATCACTCCTCAGGAAGGAACGCGTCTCATCGGCGAACTCGAGAGGATGATCGCCGTCCGTCACCCGCACGAGGGACTGCTCGATCGTGCGTGGGCGCTGCGTAATAACGTGTCCGCTTACGATTCGCTGTTCGTGGCTCTCGCCGAGCATCTCGACATTCCCCTCCTTACCCGCGATCGCCGCCTGGCCCGCTCCTCCGGCCACACCGCCCGCATCGAGTTCATCGAATAGAATCCGCGGCCCATGGCCACTAAGCCCGATCCCGGCGAGAAGTTGATCGCCTCGAACAAGAAGGCCTTTCACGACTACTTCGTCCTGCAGAAGGCGGAGGCGGGGGTGTCGCTGACCGGTACCGAGGTCAAATCGCTCCGGGACGGAAAGGCGAACATCAAGGACTCCTACGTCATCTTCAAAGGGGGCGAGGCGTTTCTCTTCAACGCCCACATCTCGCCCTACTCCCATGGCAACCTTCAGAACCATGAGCCGGAGAGGAACCGGAAGCTCCTCCTGCACCGTCGCGAAATCGAGAAACTGCGGGAGCAGGTTGTCGAAAAGGGCCTCACGGTCGTCCCGCTGCGCCTCTATTTTAAAGGCGGCAAGGTCAAGGTCGAGATCGCTGTCGTACGCGGAAAGAAGCTCTACGACAAGCGTGAGACCGAGAAACGACGTGAGCTCGATCGCGAAGCGGCAGTGGCAATGAAGCAGCGCTGACGGGTCCGGTGTGGTCTGAGAGCCACAGTCGTGACCCACCCGCACCACAGAATCGAAGAGCCGCACGAATCGCGTAAAACACGCAAGTCGCTTTCAACAAAGGTGTTAGCAACGGTTTGAGGCGACTGACCGTGCGTGGCACTTCCCCTGCTCTTAAGCGAACCGGACATGTACGTAAAGCGCAAGACGATCAACACCAAAGTCAGCATCTCCGGCATCGGCCTCCATTCCGGCATCTACACCAAAGTCGAGCTTCACCCGGCACACGCGGGCAGCGGCATCGCCTTCGTCCGCGCGGACCTCGGCCTGCGCATTCCCGCGCTGCAGGCTTCGACCACGGCACTCGACCACGCCACGACTGTGGGCCGCGATGACGTATCGGTGGGAACGGTCGAGCATCTTCTCTCTGCCCTGATGGCCTACGGCATCACGGACCTCGACATCCACATCAATGGCCCCGAGGTTCCGATCATCGACGGAAGCGCGTTGCCGTTCATGCACCTCATCGATGCCGCCGGCGTTCGCGAGCTCGGCGCAGACATCCGCGTGCTTCGCATCACGGAACCGATCGAAGTCGTCGACGGCAACAAGAGCATTCGCATCACCCCGTCGAACAGGCTCGTGGTCAAGTACAAGATCGACTTTGCCCATCCCACGATCGGCAGGCAGGCCTTGCAGTTCGACTCTCACCACGACAACTTCCTGAAGAAGATCGCGCCCGCGCGGACATTCGGCTTCAAGCACGAGGTCGAGAAGTTGCGCGCCGCCGGTCTCGCGCGCGGCGGCTCGGTCGAGAATTGCATCGTCCTCGACGAGGGTGGCGTGATGAACGGTCCGCTCCGGTTCCGTGACGAGTTCGTCCGGCACAAGATCCTCGATCTGGTCGGCGATCTGGCCCTGGTCGGTCGTCCCGTCTTCGGCGAGATCACCGCATACCGGGCCGGCCATGCGCTGCACTCGCGGTTTGTCGAGCAGATTCTTCGCACCGTCGAAGCCGAGGAAGGCGCTCCCGCGGTCGCCGCCAGAGGAATCGAGAGCTTCGCTTAGGCGCGACTCAGGTACGGCGGTGAAGCGGAAACCTGACGGAGTGTGGTAAAACAACCACACCGTGCGTTCGCTCGTCCTGGCATCTGTTCTTCTGCTGCTTGCCGGGCCGGCGTCCGCGGACGATCCGACGATCGAGACGCTGACCGCGAAGGCGATGAACCGGCAGATCAGCGTCCATTTCACGATGACGCATGCCTTCGATCGTGATCAGACGCTTCAGGGTTTGAAGAGCGGTGTCCCGACGACGCTTACCTACGTCGTTGAGATCTTCCGCGACCGGCCTCACTGGTTCGACGAGGGGATCAGTCGTTCGCGGATCGAAGTAGTGGCCACGTTCAACTCGCTCACCCGCGAGTACCTCCTCAATTACCGACGGGACCACAAGCTCGTCCGCTCGGAGACGTTCAACGACCTTGCCGCTTTGCAGCGGGCAATGACCACCATCGACGAGCCGAATCTCTTCGACATCGGCAAGCGGCCGCCATACAAGCTCAAGGTGCGCGCCAAGGCCGATCTGATGCGCGGCTGGCTGCTCTACTTTATCCCCTGGGAGTTCTCGACCCGCTGGAAGGTCGTGCGTGTGGTGGCCCCTCCGGAGACGGGGCGATGACGCTGCCGGCGCTGCTCCTCCGCTACCGGAAAGATCCTCGCGTCATCGTCACGGTGCCGCTGCTGATCCTGGCGGCGACGAGCCTGATCTACTACGCCGTCCAGAAAGCGAAAGAGCTCTCTCCCGAGGCGCTCAGCAGCCAGGTGCTGCTGTTCGTCCTCTGGAACATCAACATCCTCCTGATCTTCGGGATCCTCTTCGTACTCCTGCGCGGGGTGGTGAAGCTCGTCCTGGAGCGGCAACGCGGCATCATCGGATCGCGGTTCCGGACGAAGCTGGCCGTTGCCTGGGTGGCCACTTCGCTCATCCCGGTTCTCATCCTCTTTTTCTTCGCCACGGACCTTCTTCGGACGTCGATCGACCGCTGGTTCAACGCGCCTGTGAGCCGCATCCTGAAGAACGGGGAAGCGATCGCGCAGATGGCCGAGGATCAGTCCGCGACGATGGCGGCGGCTGCGGCGCGAGAGATCGCCGCCAGCGCCTCGACGGACGATCCTGCGCAGCTCGATGCCGTTCTCAATCACGTCCAGCAGTTTCACAGCGTGGACATGGTCGCCCTTTACCGCAACGGCGCACTGGTCAGAGTCGTTGCCGATCCGCGCGCGCCAATCCATGAGATCTCCGAGCCGCCGAAGAATTTCTTCGACGACGTGGCCGCCTCCGGCCACGCCACGAAGATCGATGTCGGCGCGAGCGGGAAGTGGATCCGTTCCGCGACGCGCGTCGGCGCGACGCCGTACGTGGCCATCGCCGGGGTCTTCATCCCCGGATCGATGAGCCGGCTCATGGATGACTCCATCATCCAGCACAAGAACTTCCAGCAGCTCAACGCGCAGCGGCCAACGCTGAAGGCCTCGCAGACGTCGTTGTTCCTGGCCGTGACGCTGGCGATTCTCTTCGGGACGCTGTGGACGTCGATCTACGCCTCGCGGCGTATCACGGTCCCGATCAAGGCGCTGGCCGAGGCGACGGGCAGGCTGGCTGAAGGCGGGTATGGACATCGCGTGGCCGTGGCGGCCACCGACGAGGTGGGCCGGCTCATCGAATCGTTCAACGACATGTCGACGCAGCTCGACGAGCAGCGGCAGGCGCTGACGCAGACGAATCAGTACCTGTCGACAGTGCTCGACAGCGTTTCGGCCGGCATCCTCGCCTTCACCGACTCGTTCGAACTGCTCAGCATCAACCACGCCGCGCTGCAGATGCTGCAGATCGAAGAGCCGCGCTCGGCGGCGAATCTGTCCGAGGTGCTGACAGGCGATCTCACGCCGCTATTCGACACGCTGCGCGAGTTGACGGTGCGCGGTGGCCGGGCGCGCGAGGTGACGCTCATCCGGGGTGGCGAGCTGCGGTACCTGGAGGTCTCCGTGGCCCGCCTGTCCGGCCGCGGCGATGAAGGTTGGGTCGTGGCGATCGAGGATTCGACCTCACTCGTCCAGGCCCAGAAGCTCGCGGCATGGAATGAGGCGGCCCGGCGAATCGCCCACGAGATCAAGAACCCGCTCACGCCGATTCAGCTCTCGGCGGAACGGATTGCCCGCAAGTACCGCAACAACGATCCCGATACGGCATGCGCAATCGAGGAGGGAACGAAGACCATCGTCTCCGAGGTGGGACACCTGAAGCGGATGGTCGACGAGTTTGCCCGTTTCGCCCGCATGCCCGCGGTCCACCTGCGCCATGCCCAGCTCGCCGAGATCCTGCAGCAGGCGGCAGGGTTGTATCGCGATGTGAAGCCGGGCGTATCGGTCAGCGTTTCCGTTGAAGACGACATCGAGTTGCTTGTCGATCCGGAGCAGATCCGCCGCGCCGTCGGCAACCTCCTGAAAAATGCGGTGGAGGCGACGGAATCCGGTGAAGTACGCGTCTCCGCCCGCCGCGCCCCGCATCGCGTCGTCATCGAAGTCGCCGATCCCGGCCGCGGCGTCCCCGACGCCGACAAGGAGAAGCTGTTCCTCCCATACTTTTCCACCAAAGGCCGCGGCACCGGCCTCGGCCTGGCGATTGTCCACCGCATCGTGAACGACCACGACGGCCGCATCTCCGTCCACGACAACCACCCAAAAGGAACCAGATTTGAGATCGAGCTCCCCGCATAACGGAACTGGGATCGAAGCCCTCCCTGGGACCGCGGGCGTCCCGCCCGCAGACTCGCGCGATCCTAAGAGACAGGCCGGGAGGGAGGAGGTCCCCCCGCTCGCATCAAGTGACCATAGTCCCGAGCTCGGCGGACGGGACGTCCGCGCTCCCAGGGAGGCCGCCCTCCCATCCGCCCCACCGAGGAACACCCGCGCGCCGAGGGGCTGGTACTCCCGCGGTTATCTCCCTCACTTCGACTACCCAGGCCTCGTTCAATCCATCACCTTTCGCCTTGCGGACGCGCTGCCGCTAAAGCTCATCGCTGAGTGGAAGAGCGAGCTGGAGATCGATCGTCACACTCCCGCCGACGACCCACGGATGAAGGATCTCCGACGCAGGATCGATCGCTACGAGGATGCGGGACACGGTTCCTGTGTCCTTCGTGATCCTCGCGCGGCGAGCCTCGTCGAGAATGCTCTTCTGCATTTCGACTGGGAGCGCTACCGCCTCATTGCGTGGTGCGTGATGCCGAATCACGTACACACCTTGATCGAGATGCGCGACGGATTCGTGTTGTCAGGGATTCTCCACTCTTGGAAGTCATATACGTCAAAGGAGATTAATAAGCTCTTCGGCACCAAAGGACAGTGCTGGTTCGAGGACTATCGCGATCGATTCATTCGCGATGAGAGGCATTTTCATATCGCAGTTGCCTATATCGAGAACAATTCAGTCAAGGCAGGGTTGTGTCGAGTGGCTCAGGAGTGGCTGTTTTCCAGTGCAAAGTATCGCGAGCTCGGCGGGCGGGACGCCCGCGGTCCCAGGTAGGTGATGGCTAAGATACTTATTATCGACGACGAGGCTTCCATTCGGGGGACGCTCGCGAACATCCTCCGCGACGAGGGGCATCAGCCCACCCTCTGCGATTCCGGCGAGGCTGCCATCGCTCAGTTCGCGCGCGAGGAGTACGACCTCGTCTTTCTCGATCTCTGGTTGCCGGGCATCGACGGTATGGCTGTGCTGGAGCGGCTCAAGACCGCGGGCGCGCCGCCGGTGATCGTCATCTCCGGTCACGGCAATATCGACTCCGCCGTCCGCGCCACGCGGCTCGGCGCCTACGACTTTCTCGAGAAGCCACTCTCGCTGGAGCGTGTCCTGCTCACCGTGAACCATGCGCTGGCGGACCGCAAGCTGCGCGAGCAGGTGCGCGATCTCCACCGCCATTTCACTCTCGAAGAGCTGCTGATCGGCGAGAGCGACGCCATGAAGAAGCTCGACGAGCAGATCCGCTCCGCCGCGCCGACGAACAGCCGCGTCCTCATCACGGGCGAGAACGGCAGCGGGAAGGAGATCGTGGCTCGTACGCTGCACCGCCTCTCCCAGCGCGCCGAGCACCCGTTCATCGACGTCAACTGCGCCGCCATCCCCGAGGAACTGATCGAGTCGGAGCTGTTCGGACATCGCAAGGGGGCGTTCACCGGGGCCATCGACGACCGCAAGGGCAAGTTCGAATTGGCCGACAGCGGCACACTCTTCCTCGACGAGATCGGCGACATGAGCCTGAAGACGCAGGCCAAGGTGCTGCGCGTACTGCAGGAGCAGACGTTCCAGAAAGTCGGTGGACAGCAGACGATCAGCGTCGACGTGCGCGTCATCGCGGCGACGAACAAGAGTCTGGAGACGGAGATCGCCTCGGGGAGTTTTCGCAGCGATCTCTACTACCGGCTGAACGTCGTCCCGATCGAGGTGCCACCTTTGCGCGCGCGCGGCAACGACGTCACGCTCCTGGCCGAGCATTTTCTACGTCGCTTCGCGGCGGAGACCGGGACGCCGAAGAAGCGTCTTTCGTCCGGCGCGGCCTCGAAGCTTCGCGCCTATCACTGGCCCGGGAACGTGCGCGAGCTGCGCAACGTGATCGAGAGGATGGCCATCCTGATGAAGGGCGAGGTCATCGAGCCGGAGGAGGTGCAGCTCGGCGGCGCCGCCGCTCCACCGGCGCAGATCGATACCCATCTGTCGCTTCGTGAAGCACGCGACGAGTTCGAGAAGCAGTACATCCTCTCGCGTCTCCGCGAGCTGGCCGGCAACGTGAGCCGCACCGCCGAGGCCCTCGGCGTGGAGCGTTCCAACCTCTACCGGAAGCTGCACGCCTACGGCATCCGCGTGGAGCGTCCGTAGGAATAGCTCCGAGGGGCAGGCCGTTAGCGGGCGAGACAACGGCGCGAGCTTGACAGCACCCGAAACGCTGACTACCCTTCGCCGTTCGTTCGCGGGCATAACTCAGTTGGTAGAGTGCAACCTTGCCAAGGTTGATGTCGCCGGTTCGAGTCCGGTTGCCCGCTCCATCCTAACTTCAATGGTTCCTATGATTTAGGAACTGGAGCATCAGCACTGTACCCCGTACGTACCTCCGCCGCGCAAACTGGAGGCACGTATGGGGCTTTCTGTTTATCGGCGACACACGCCGGAGTGCGGGAAAAAGTCCCGCGCCTACCGCCGCTGTTCCTGCCCCGTGTGGGTGCAGGGTTCCCTCGGAGGGGAGAAGGTCAGGAAGTCTCTTGATCTGACCTCCCTAGACGCGGCCCAGGAGCTCATCCAGCAATGGAAAGAAGCCGGAAGGATAGGCGCTGAGGCTAAGAAGCGGAAGACGCCAGGAGAAGCCGTAGAAGCGTTTCTACTCGATGCGGAGGCCCGCAATCTGGCCGAGGCGACCGTTACCCTCTACCGCCGCTTCCTCAAAGGCCACTTCGTGAAATGGTGCGAGGCGCAACGCATTACGGACCTTCGGAGACTGGATGTTCCGGTGGTCCGTCGTTACCGCGAAAGCTGGACCTGGGCGCCTGTCACGGCAGCTCGGCGGCTCGAACGCCTCCGAACCTTCTTCACCTTCTGCGTGGATTCGAGCTGGATGGAGAAGAACCCCGCGAAGGTTCTGAAACCGCCGAAGGTCAAAGGCACCTCGAAGATGCCGTTCACGGATGAAGAGGTCCGGCGCATCATCGCAGCATGCGACAAGCTCGTGACCAGAGGCAGGTACGGTACGGAGGAGAACAGCATCCGGGTCAAAGCCTTCATCCTGATTCTCCGGTACACAGGTCTCCGCATCTCTGACGCTGCGAAGCTCGACACGTCACGGGTGCAGAACGGCCGCGTGTTCCTCCGAACCGAGAAAACCGGAACGCTCGTGTGGGTTCCGATTCCGGAGTTCGTCTCGGACATTCTCTCCAAGGTTCCCCGTCACGGACAGTTCTACTTCCAGACGGGACAGGCTGCGGAGAAGACGGTGCGGGGCAGTTGGGACCGGACGCTCCGCTTGGTTCTGAAGCTCGCGGAAGTGAACCACGGCTCGGCCCATGTCTTCCGGCACACGCTGGCGACGGACCTACTCGCAAAAGGAGTGCCGGTGGAGAGCGTGGCGGCCATCCTGGGGCATTCACCTGCGATCTGCTTGAAGCATTACGCCCCGTGGGTGAAGAGCAGGCAGGAAGCCTTGGAGACAGCTATCCGGGCAGTGTGGGACGAAGAACCGAAGCTCAAAGTGATTCAAGGAGGCGGCGCTGCATAGGCGCCGCTTTTTACTTTCGGCCGCTCTGGGAGGTCTGCCCGGACGCGAAGCTCGTCAAGCGCGGAGCGCATGACAGCAATTGCGCGCGGTCGGCCGAGCACGCCGACGACGAACTCCCCTACCTCGTCGCGGTCCTCCATCTTCAAGTACTCGACGGCCTTTCCGTACGGCGTGAGCGCCTTCACCATGAACTCTGACAGGATAAGTTCGTAGAGCTGGTTCGTGAGGCAGAGGGCTTCGAGCGCATCCTGCGGATTGTGAATCTCGCCTGCCTCTAACTGTTCCTTGGCGATGTAATAGCCGGGAGAATCGAGCGAGAAATACTGCTCGAACTGCGCGGCAGTGATGCGGCGGAACTTCAAGGTCTTTCTCATGGCTCCTCCAGGTCGAATAGCTCGCTTGCCGTAACGTGCTCGCGGGCAAGCCGCCGGCAAGCGGACACGACGGCCTTGATGCACTTCCGGGAGGGTTCCATGCGCCCCATACGGATGCGGAGAAGGTGCTGGCGGGAGTATTCGCTTGCGACGGCAAGATGAGCGGGTTTGATGCCCTTGGCCTTCAGATACGCCTCTAGCTTTGTCATATTGGCCTCACGATCACTGTCACGGCGCCGGCGATCGTCAGCTCGCCGGTGAGGGTTTCGTTCTCGATGCGAAGCTCGCGGAGACCGTGCTTCGCCCACCAGTGGCCGAGGAAAAGGTTGGAACCGCGGAAAGCGAGGACGAGCTCCCCGGTGAAAGCGGAGTTGCGGGGCTCGATGATGAGGAGGTCGCCCTTCTCCATCTCGGGGGCGCGGCGGACCCGGTAAACGATCTCGTGCTCGTCTATCGCCTCTGGTGGGATGCGAGCGACGGCACCGGAGAGCCGGAGCGGTCGTCCGTGCTCAAACTCCCCGGCAAGTTCAATCTCGATGGTGTCCATAAGAAAAGCGGACGGCCCCAGTCGGGTTACAAGAGCAACCGAGGGTGTGTGAGCCCAGGCTTGAAACATCCGAGCGGGACCGGCCGGAACGAACGTAGCTCGGAACGGAAGAGCGTCAAAGTCGAGTGCACATGAGGTTGTGCAGTTTCGGGAACTTTCTTTCAAACAGACTCGGAAGGGTTCCGGTCCCGCCCCACGTCAGACTGTTTTTCTCCGCAACCGTCAAAAAACGCGCTGTAAGGCGGTCGAAAAAGGGAGCAAGCCGAAATACTGGGTGAGGAGTGCCCGGCAACGCCTGGCTAAGCTCAGCGCAGCCGCCGAAGGATTAGGAAGTCAGTTCGTGCGGCGGGAGGCCCAAACCCTTCGTGATAACCGAGGTAAACCAATTACGCCACCCTTCGCGCTCATTGGCAAGGATGGCGCGTGCAAGGTGTCGCTGGGTGGCGCAGTCGAGGATGTCCCCTTCAACATGATATTTCGCCGCGGATCGCCTGAAGGTGGCCTCCTGAAACTGAAGACAGCCATAGCTCTTCTTCCCATTGGTATCGATGATCACGATGTCGTCGTGCCCGGAGCTCTCCGCAAAGCGAAGCTGCTCGATGTAGAGGTCGAGAGCGTCGGGCTGGGTAACTGTGAGCGTTGATTCATTTGAAGTCTTCGCGGTCGTTGCGTTCATCCCGAGGGAGGCGATTACTAGCGCGCTCACGAAGAGGATTTTGATGCAGGGGTGCATCGGGTGCCGGTTCTCCCCGGCTCGGCAGAGGCGTCTCGGAAGGAGCCTCGTAAGTATGAAACGGGTGCGGGAGAGGTCAAGCCGGGGTTCTGCACAAGACAGAGACCCGCCGAAAGCGAGGTCTGGAATGAACTGTCAGCCTTTGAGGGGCTCAGGGAACTTCCGCGCGGTCGGTTCTCCTTTCTGGGCTAATAGCCCGGTGAGTGGACGGCGGAGTATCTGGTGGTAAGCATAACAAGTTATCCAGAGGTGCGCACTTGTGTGCGTTGGTGTGTGGTTCATAATGGAAACATGAAGTACATCACACTAACGAGGGGAGCGCGGGCGATAGTGGACAGTAGCGATTATGCGATGGTGAACGCATATAAATGGACATATAAGCCGGGTCGGGATGAGCGCGATAGCGGCTATGCACGACACAACTTCGTATTGCAGTGCGGTGGCATACATTCAGTGACGATGGGCCAGTTTTTGATGCAGGCGCCGATGGGCATGGTGGTGGACCATATTAACGGCAACGGCCTGGACAATCGGAGAATGAATCTGCGAGTTTGTACGCACCAAGAGAACATGTTGAACAGACGTGTAAACAAGAATAGTCGGAGCGGATACAAGGGCGTGCAGTGGTCCGAGCAGAAGCAGTCTTGGCAGGTGGCCGTGGCAAAGGGTGAAGGTGGGAAGAGAAAGGTTTACTACGGTGGAGCATTCAAGAATCCAGTGGAGGCTGCGAAAGCATACGACAAGTTGGCGGTCAAAATTCAAGGCGAGTTCGCGCGGCTTAACTTTCCGGGCGAAATGAAAGCCGCGTAAAGAATTACTCCGATACGCGGCAATTCGTCAGATGGGGCGAAACGCGGGGCAAAGCCTCCCGCATTCATGGCATGCGCCTTTTCGGTGCGCTTTGAAGCCATGCGAACACTTGCATATGGCTTCGGGCGTGAAGGCGGTGCAGGGGCAGAATCGGCAGGGACCAGCGGGGACAGACTTGGTGTTCAGGTGGTCGCGCTTCTGGTCTCCGCAGGTGCAGATGGTCACCCGGTGGTCGAGCCTCATGGGGCCTTCTTCTTGCGGGTGGAGGTGGCTGCGGGAAGGCGCTGCTGCGTGTCCTCCGGCTTCTTGTCGAGGAAGATGACCTGGGAGGCGTGGATTTCGACGGCCCAGCGCTTCTGACCGGAGGCCTTGTCCTCCCACTCGGAGGTTCGGAGCGAACCCTCGATGAGAACGTGGCTGCCCTTGTGGAGGAACTGGGAAGCGTTCTCGCCGTTGCCGTTCCAGACGACGACATTCAGCCAGTTGGTGCGCTCCTGTCGTTCACCTGCAGAATCCTTCCAGCGGTCGGTGACGGCGATGGAGAACTTAGTAACGGTAGTTGCTCCAGCGGGAGCGGTTTCGGGGTCTTTGCCGAGGTAGCCGGTGACGGTGACGCGGTTGTAGTTGAACAAGTGGGACACTCCTTTCGTTTGCGTAGCGGTTTGAGGTCGAAGGGGCCGGTGAGCGGATCACCAGTGGTGCAGAAGTTGATGATGGCCTGTGCGCCGCGTTTGTAGACACAGACCGCAATCAGCTCCTTACCGGAGTAGACAGCCCAGAAGCGAGAGTGGAGATAGCGTTCAAACCGGAGCATCACGGTCCTCCTGGGTTTTGAGCACGCCGTCTTCGAGGTAGAGAGTGATGACGGGTTCAGTGACGGCGGAGTAGATGCCTTGCGGAAAGACGAGCGGGTCGTCGTCAGAATCGCCCGCGTAGCAGTAGATCGTTGCTCGCCGGAACTGGACCTTATGGACCCAACGCTGGACCTTGAAGCGCGATTTCTTTTTGATGCGCTTCTGTTGGGCCGCGATGAAGTCGAGGAGCCAGTAGAGGCCGTGGGTCTGGGTGAGGCCGTTCACGCTTCGGGTGAAAGAGAGGCCGGACGAGTGCTTGAAGAGCATCATCCGCCTCCAATCGCGGCGGCGAGGTAGAGAAGGGCGAGGATGAGAAACGCGGCGCGGAACTCGTCGAAATGGATTCGCACGAGCGGAGTCCTCCTTTCGTATTCGGTTTTGGGGGTGCCCAGCGAGGGAGTTCGCTGACCGCTGCGCCTACCGGCGAGGTCGGCGGCGCAGACCGTCAGGGAGCTAGGCGAGCGGCTGGGAGGGGTCGGCGGAAGGCGTGACGTGAATAGCGTCGACCTGCTTCATGACGAGCTGGAAGAAGGCTTGGGACGCGATCCAGACGGCTCCGGCGATGACAAGAATGTCGTGGACGCTATGAGGCGTGCTTACGCCGGTGACAGCGATTTGGATGGTCGCCATCAGAAACGCGGCCGCGAATGAGAAAAGGAACGGTGCGGCGCCGTCGAGGGGCGTGCCCGCGAGCTTCTTATTCAGCCAGGAGAGAGCCTCGGTGATGAACGCGGTGCCCACGCCAGAGCCGAGGAACGCGAGGATGGTTGCAATCATGGGTTGGATGGAGTTGCGACCTTTGCGGCGAGCGCGGAGTGGAGGGAGGCGAGTGTCAGGGTAATCCAGCGCACGACCGCGGATTGCGAGGTGAGGCCACGGAGTTTCCAGTTCGGAACATCTACGGCGGTTGCGGCCTGACGGACGAAGCCTTGATCGAATGCGGAACGGGGAATGGACTTGCGTGCGAACGCGGAGGTAGGTTCGGTCGAATCAATGATGGTGATCGCGTTGTCGTCGTAGTTGGGGATGGCAACGACGAAGTGTCCGTACTTCTTGGTCGTGAAAGTAGGCGTGTTCGTCCCGAAAAAACCGTCGTCGCAGTAGATGAGGAGGATGACGGCCTGGTTCTGCCAGGCGGCGCGGCGTACTCCATCGAATGACAAGTCGGAGAGAAAGGCCCACGGGCCGGTCTTGTTTAAAGCGGCGTCAGCGAAAGCGTTCGCGGGGATTTGTGACGCGTCACGATAGACGGGCTTCGCGAGATGGATGTCGTTCGGATACAGCGCGAGTTGTGGAGCGCCCTGGTCGCGGAGACACTTGAAGATGGCGTTGAGGGTCGTGCCGTCGTCGTTCGGTACGCCATCGTCGCGCTTGCAGATGTCGTAGATGAAACGGGGCGAACGCGCGATGGCAAGCTGCAGGTTCAGGAAGTCAAGGTAGGACTTGAACCACGCTCCTGCATGGCCGCCGCACGCAGGCTGGCCGTTTTGGTAGTAGGTGGGTACGGCGGAGACATCGAGGCGGGAAGTAGCAGGAAAGGGCACAGGAGGCTGAACAGCACCGAGCGGGATATTCCGGGGATCAGTGGATTCGAGGGCTCCTAGGTTGAGATCGAGGTCTACAGCGGGCATGTATTAAGAATGGATGATGTGGCGGGGTTGACAAGTGCATAAGTTGGCGTACGGTGAGGACATGACGCTATTCATTGTCGTGGTGTTGGTCGTGGGTGTCCCGGTAGCGCTTCTCATGAATCAGAACGGCTAGCGAAGCTGGCTGGCGAATTTCGGTAGGGCTCGGTAAAGCACGGTCTTGATGGCCGGATTTTGCTGGAGGACCTTTGTGACAACGCTGGGCGATTCGCTGCCGAGCCATGCCGCGACTCTCGACTTGACCGCGGTTGTTTCCATGGCTTGTTCTAGAGCTGCGGCCGTGACGCCAGCAAGTGCGGCGGGGATCGTAGCTGCTCCTCCGAGAATGGCTGCTCCGGTGGCTATTGCTCCTGCTCCGCCGGATTTGAGGCTGACCATATTGGAGCGTTGAACGATGGCGTCGCGATTTTTCGTAGCAAGTGCCGCGGAGGTGAGGTCAGCGTAGCGCTGGTTAAGAGTGGTTATTTCAGGATTGTTTGTTGAAACCGAGGCGTTGAGCTTTCCCTTCAAGTCGCCGTACATGCTCTTCAGGACTGCGTTGACGGTTTTGTCGTCAGAGGGGCGACCTGTGAACTGCGTTTTGTCGGAGATGGCCTGTTTGAGATCGAAGGCTTGTTGGGGCGTAAGGTTTGAGAGGTCTTTCGGGGTAGTACCAGCTTTGACGATGTTGCCTTCGCCGTCCACCGTGTGATCGTAGAGGAGCGCGTCCTTGACGTTCTGAAGGGCGGTTACGATGCCCTGGTTGTTCTTGCCGCCTTTCGCGGCGGCGCCGATGGCAGAATCGAGCTTTTCGAGGGTGGGGGTCGCGTTGATACGCGCGTCGGCGTTAGCGGGGTTCGAGTAGATGTCGCCGATTTTGCTTCCGACGTCGTCCTTCGCTTTCGAGATGTTGTTGGCAAAATCGGCGAGATTGTTCCCGGTGATGCCCATGGTCGCGACGGTGCGACCGGGATCCTTGCCGTAGGAAAAGCTGGCGGCGTTCGGTTTGATGAGGCTGTTTATGAATCGGGGGGCGATGTCTCTGGTGACAGCGGCACCGGCCTCGAGCGCACCGATACCGAGAGGAACGCTTCCACCGAGGACCGTGCCCATGCCGGGTTTTAAGGCGGCAGGGCCGTTAGCACCGGCTTGGAGATTCTGGGAGACATCGTATCCGTACCCGGTAGCAGCGCCGACGGCGGTTCGCGCGGCGGTCTTCGTCCCGATGTCTTTGAGGGCTTGCCCGAGAGCGGGGCGCGCGGCCGTTTCGGCTAGGGGTGCAACCGCCTTTTCGGTCGTAGGGATGCCAACCTTCCCGGCGAGGTCTTCGACCGCACCACCTCCCTTGACGAGGAGTTTCCCGGTTTCAGCTCCTTCGGCGGCTTTGCCGTAGCTTCCTGCAGAGAGTGTGTCGAGCGCGGTGCCTGCCGCAGCGCCCGCGACCTCCCTTGGTGTCAGGTTGAACCCGGGATTGATGTCGCCTGCTGAGACTGGCCCGACATTGCCCCATATCTTCTGGTAGGCGTCGAGCATGTGCTGGGCTTTGACAGGGTCTGTCTGAGCGTGTATCGCCTGAAGGAGGAGACCTTTGCTCGCGTCAGCGGATGAATTGATCTCGGCTGCGGTGTCGGGGGCGTTCTTGCCGGTGATTGGATTCGACGGAATGGCAGTGGACAAGGCTTTGCCGAAGGTCTGCTCGCTCCCGGTAACGAGGTTGGCGACCTTGCCGGCCGGGGTGTTACCGAAAAGGTTGTTCTCGCCGGCGGGGGGCGGCGTTGCCTGGGACGGCGTGGGTGCAGGCGCCGACTTCTGTGGAACATCGCCGAAGAGCACCGCTTTCGGTTGAGCGCCAGGGCTGAGCTGGGGCGAGAAGGTGGATGGGCGTCCGGCTCCGGTAGCGGGTTGTGGAAGGTCGCCGAAGAGCATTACTTCTGGTCAGGGAATTGGCTGTAGACGGCCTTTTGAATGTCGGCGAGCGCCATTCTGGGATAGGTCTTCTGAAGCGAGGCGATGAGCTGCTCGCGAGTCGAGATGTCGGGGTGGTTCGGAATCTGGAACTTCCCGCCCCTGTAGTAGGACTGGATCGCGGAGAACTCGGGCGCGAGTCCGGATGCTTGGTTGGACTGCTGCTGCGCGTAGGTGGCTCTCGCGGGGTTGTTCGCGTCCTGAAGGAGCGGGTCGGTCTGGCTGTATTGGCTGGCGTTCGCGTTCGCCAGGGAATCGCTGAAGATGCTGGCTTCCTGGATGAGCGCCTGGACCTTCTGTTGGATGACGGCGGGTGAATCGCCAGAGCTGATGATGCCGGCCGAGGAGAGTTTGTCGAAGACGGTCGTGCCTCCGGCGTTCTTCACGGCAAGGAGAGAACCGAGCTCGTTCTGTATCGTGGTGTTCTGGGCCAGGAGTTGTCCGACATTCGGGTCTTGGAACGCGGCCCGCACGTTGTTGATCAGGTCATCCAGCGGTTTGAAGCCGGAAGAGTTCAAACCGTTCCTAGTCATGTTGGAGAGCGAGAGGTCTACATTTCCCTTCACGGTGTCAACCTGGTACTGGAGGTTGTTGCCGAGGGTGTTGTTTTTGACGATGTTCTGCTGGTAGCCCTTGATTACTTGTGGAGTGGGCAGCGGGTTCCCGGTCGCCTGGTAGTACAGGGAGGCCGCGCGAGTGGTTACTTGAGCGAAACCGCTGGGTGAGATGCCACGGCCTAAGGATGTGTAGGTCGGGACCGTGCCGTCCTTGAGGTAGGTGTCGAGATACTTTTGGGCAAGCATGTCGAGAGATGATTTCGGATTGAGGTCGGTGTTCGCCAGGAGCCCGTACTGGTTGAAGTCGAGCTTGTTCGGGCCAGTTCCTACAGAAGGCGTACCGCCTGCGGCACTGGAAGGTGCGCGATTGCCCCCGGTTAGTCCGCCGCCTCCGCCGGCGCTCGATGAGACGCCACCGCCACCGGTAACGAACTTGCCGGTCGTGGGATCGAAAATTCTGTCGGGCGTGGTCGTAGTGTTGCCGAATGCGTCCGTGACGTTGTTGCCTTTGACAACCTGATAAGTGGTCTTAGGCCCGATGACCGAGTCAAAGGTTTGCGTGGTGGGATTCCATGCATAGACTTCGCCGTTGCCTCCCGTGACGGTCTTCGGACCGGCGGCAAGCGCATCAGCGTTAGCCTTCGCCTGGGTTTCGAGATACGAGAGCCGGGCCTTGTTCGCGGCGTCGGTCATCGAAGAGTCGCTGGTGTGCTGGGTTACGAGGTCGTGGACGCTGGCGAGACGGGTGTTGTAGTTGGTTTGCAAATTGTTGATGTCGGCATCCGCGAGGGTCTGAAGTCTCCCAGCCTCGCCTTTCCGAAAGGCTTCGTCGTACCAGGGATTGTCGTTCACGACTCCGAGCGCGGAGTTCAGAGCGTCCTTCTTGCTGGCAATTTGGTTCAAGATGTCGGGCAATCCGGCGGATGCGTACGCGGTGTTGTAGAAATCGGTCGCGGACGGCGGGGGCGCGGTGAGCTGCGTGATCGCGTCGGTGTAGTCCTTATAGCCGAGCTGTTGGGCTAGAAGGTCGTTCTGAGAAGCATCGGGGACTGCGCTTGGAGGAGAGTTGGTGCTGGTTGAACCGGTGCCCGCTGGTTGAGTAGTCGGCGCAGTAGACATTGTCGGGGGCGTCATCGGCGTAGCGGCTGGAGTGGTGCCGGTGGGCGATGTGGTTTTCGCTCCTGGGATAGTGAGGGACTGTCCCGCGTAAATCTTGTTGGGGTCGGTGATGTGCGGGTTCGCGGCAAGGAGGTCGTTCATGCCGACGCCGGTTTTTGCCGAGATTGCGGAGAAGGTGTCGCCAGGAGCGATTGTGTAAGTGGAGTCCATGGTTTAAGGGAAGTTGCCTATCGTGGTGGGACCGATACCACTACGGTTTCCAGGTGAGAAGAAATCAGGCGTGTCAAAGAAGGGACGGTTTAGGCTCTGCTCCTTGGCTCGACGCTCGGCGATCGGAGCCCAAAGGTTGTCGAGCCAGGAATAGGCGCGTTTGCGTGCGGCCTCCGCTCCTGGCTGGTCGTTCTTCTTCTTGCTGTCGAGAATGGAGGCATAGGCCAGTTCAACGACGGCGCGGTTGCCGCTGGTTTCGTTGTTGTCCATGTCGGGCGAGAACGGGAGAAGGTCGCCGGACGCGGCGAGGGTCGGTGCGCGGAGCTTGCCGAAGACCGCGAGCTCGTCGCCGTTCGTGAGAGCGTTCTTGTTTGCGAACCACTTGCGCTGAAAGTGCGTCCAGAACTTGTCGGTGGCGTTGGGGTTGTCGCCGAAGTACTTTTGATAGTCCTCAAAGTTCCGCTTGCCTTCTGTCCATGGAATGTCGTTCACGAGAAGCAAAGAGATGCTCTCGTCCTCGAAGGTGTTCGGGTAATCGACATAAAACCCGCCGGATGCTGGAGGCGAGTAGGTCATCTTGAGCGCGTCGGTCGTGAAGTCCCAGCCGCGGTAGTCCCAGGAGAGATTCACGCCCTCTTGCACGGCGTCGGTGAGGTCTGCGTCGGCGAAGAGAGCGTCGCTTCCGGCTTGGACGTTCGAGAGGTTGATATTGAGCTTGTTACAGAGTGCGGTCTTCGCTTCGATGAGAGTCATTGAAGAGGTGTTGGTTTAATCGTAGACGATGGTGCGGGAGGGTCAACCGTGGGAAGGTGGATTAGCCCCACGTTTCCCAGAGGAGTTGGATGAGGTTCGCGCCGAGCGAACCAGAGGCGGTCCAGGCCAGGTTGATGTTGGTCGCGTCCATCGTGACGGTGGCAATCTGAGTATTTCCGGAGTGGTCTGATATGAAGACGATGTTCGTGGTGTCGTGGTCCGCGCCGCCGCCGGTTCCTACCATGGTCCAGGAGAAGGCTGTATTCGTGAGAGTGCCGTTGTAGGTGCCGAAGGATTGCAGCAGTACTGGCGTCCCGGAAGCCCATAGGGCAGCGATCTTGAGAAGCGAGGGGGTTTTGCCGAGGCCGTGGGGGATGGTCTGGTTCCCGGAGGAGGCGTTTCCGGCGCGGGTAGCGAGGCCCGTGGTTACTTGGAAGGTGGGAGGGTAGAGAGCGTTCACGGTTACGATACCTGTACCTCCGATGGGGGAAAGAGTGATGTTGGAGCCTGCGAGAAGTTGCTCGACACCGCCGTTCCCGACAGTCACGGCACCGATGCCGCTGCCCGGAGCTACGGTGATGCCGGGTCCGGCGATGATCTGGGTTACAGGGCTTGAGTTCGTGAATTGACGCCAGTCGCCGTTGATGAAGAGGTAGAGGCTGTAGGTGGTCCCGTCGAAAACGAACTGGATGGAATCGACGAGTGTCTTCGGCGTGAATGTGGGAGCTGCGGCGAGAAAGTTTCTGGGGACGAGAAGGTTCGTGAGGATGGGCAGGAAATCGTCGAGGGTGAACGAGTCGGTTGGGCCGCTCGATGAGGGAGAGGAGCCGGATGAGGTATCGGATTGTGCGGCTGCCGCTTCCGTAGCGGCTTGCGCCGTCCTCGCGCTTTGAATGTCGTCGGAACTGATCATGTGGTGAGGCCGAGGTCGTCGTAGAAGAACTCGGAGCGGTGAATTTCGAGCTGGGTGCTCGCGGAATCAATGACGACCTTTGCGAGGAACTTCTTGCCTTTGTAACTGTTCTTGACGTTGAAGAACATCTCAGGGAGATTCGCTGCGGACGTGATGAGCTTTCGTTCGACGAGCACGAAAGGCTGGATGCTCAAGTGAACGGAAGTTTCCGTGACATTCGGTAGCGCAGAGTCGAGCGTCCATGTCTCGTTCAACGCTCCCTGGAAAGCGATGGCGGTTACATGTCGGGAGAGGCCGGCATTTAGTCCTTCGAGGATAGTGACTTCGTCGCCTATCTGGGGACGGGTCAGGCTGGCGTTCGTTCCGTCAACGCGGAGCGTGGTCACGAGGTCGGTGGCGTTCGTGACATTCACTCCCCAAAGAGGTCGCTTGAAGTTGTAGAGCTTCACGGCGATGTTGAAGCTGAGGTTCTGGACCGAAGAGAGTACGGTTCCGAGGCCGAGGTTCAGGATGACGGCGCTCGCAACCTTCTCTTCGGGCGTGTCGGCGAGAATCTCCGGGTAATACTGCGCGATCGTTCCGCCGGAGACAACGAGGCTGCCGATGTAGTTCTTGGAAAAGAAGCTGTCCCGATAGCCGAGGAATATCTCTTGCGTGGTTGTCTTCGCGGCGTAGATCGCGTTCGGTATGACGGTGGTGACATTCTGCGTCGAGACGGGCACGAACTCGTTCAAGGTGGTCGAGAGGTCGAAGATGTAGAGGCCGGAACGCAGGCGGGTGTAGCCGTTCGACTGGTTCAGGATGAAAAGCTTGTTGTTGACGACAAGGGTTCCCTGGGGAGCGACGACATAGTTCGAGTAGCCCATCGGGTCGTCGAGGATGGGGAAGAGCTCGCGGGTCGCGTAGCCGGTCGTGAGAAGTATCTGCTTCTGCGTGACGACGATCCAGCCGTTGTCTACGCGCTCGATGGATTGGATTTTGCCGCTGGCCCAATACCAGGGCGCGAGTGAGCGGTCGGTTTGCGTGTTCCAGAGCATGAGCACGCCGCGGTTGCCAAGATTTGCTCCGATGAGGATTCCGGTCTTTCCGGCCTTGAGGCAATCGACGGTCATGCCTATGGGAAGGTTCAGGCCGACGAGGTTCATGTTGTCGGCGTTGTCGATGAGTCCCACCGCGTCCTTGTTGCCAAAGATGACCATGTCCTCGTAGGTGTCGGCAGGGTGCTCGTAGTTCGTGAGGCCGGTCTTCCAGGAGTCCGACCAAGTGCCGTCGTACTTGGAGATGGTTGTCGTCGCAAAAGCGAGGATGCGGCCCTGTTGGTCGCCGATAAGACCCTGGCCGGAGGAGGTGGAACCGGAGACGGTGTGCTCGGCCGCAAAATCCCCTACGCCGGGGGTCTGTTCTTTCCAGACTTTGCCGACGTCGTCGATGGCGTAGACATGCCCGCTCGCATCGGCGAACCATTTGATGTTTCCCATTCCCGAGAGGTCGACGGAGTCCTTGAGCTTGATGACGTTCATTCCGGTCATGAGGCCCCACATGCCTTTTTGCATGCCTTGGGAGAAGTAGTACTCGATGGGGTAGCGACCGCGTGAATGACGCCCGTCTCCGAAGCCGTACGTCCGTGGGAAGCCGAAGGGAGCGCTCTTGATCATTTGATGAAAAATTTGAAGGCTATTTCGAGTATCCCGAGGCCGCCGATTCCTATCCATACGGCCCGCTCGACGAAAGACAGACGGTCATCGAACGCCTTGTGCATCGCAACGTGCTCGTTTTGCGCAGCGGTGAAATCGGCTCTGGACAGCTTCTCGCTTTCGAGGGTGGCCACGCGGTTTGCAAGGTCGCTCTTTACATCGGCGATGTCGGCGCGAACATCCTTCACGTCAGAGATGAGGCGTTCCACTTGGGTGGCGATGGTTACGAGGACGTCGTGGTCTTTAGGCTCCATTTGAGGGGTATTTTTCGGAGTAGGTACCTTCGACCTTGGGGTATTTGTCGGCGTAGGTGCCCGGGGCGTCTGCGTACTTCGTAGCGTAGGAGCCAGGAGCGCTCGGGTACTTCTTGCGGTAGCGCGAGAAGAAATCGGTGACGTGGGAAAGAAGCCGGTCCCATCCGGACATGACGCGGTTCACGTCTCGGAAGTAGTAGGCGAACTCCGGCTTGTTCGGCGGGAAGATATAGGTCTGTTGGTTGACGGGTCCGGTCGTCTGCGGGGCGGGTCCGAGACCACCCTGAATGGCGTTCGGGTTTCGCTGCGCGGCCTGCCAGTAGGGAAGCACGGGATTGGAGACCGGCGGCACTGGATCGGTTCGCATCACGGTCGAGCCCTCGAATTGCTCCTTCGGACCTTGACGCATGTAACGGTTCTCGTCAGGGAGGTAATAACGATATTCGGGTCGCGTAGTGACAGGCGGGACAGGCACGGTGTCCATGACGGGTGCCCCGGTAAGCTGCGGTTGCGGGCCTTGAGGTATGTACCTGTTTTCATCCGGCAAGTAGTACCGAAGCTCGGGCCGGGTCGTGACAGGCGGGATAGGGTCGGTACGTAGCTTCGTGGGTCCGTCGAGCTGGGGTTCTGGCCCTTCAGAGATGTATTTGTTGATGTCTGGGACGTAGTAGCGAAATTCGGGACGAGTGGTGACGGGTGGTGTGGGATGCGTCTGCATCGAGGTTGGCCCGTCGTACTGCTTCGTCGGTCCCGCGCCCGCGAGGATGCGGTCCACATCCCGGAAGTAGTAGGCCATCTCCGGTTTGGAGACAGGAGGAATCGGGTCGGTCCGCATCTTGGTCGGCCCGTCCAGTTGTGGTTCAGGGCCTTCGGAGATGTAGCGGTTGATGTCGGGAAGGTAATACCGCAGCTCTGGACGGGTGGTGACCGGGGGAATTGGAACGGTCGCCGAGACGGTAGGCCCGTCGAAGAACTGTTCGGGGCCTTCCCAGATATATCGGTTCGCGTCGGGCAAGTAGTAGCGCATCTCCGGGCGGGCGGTGACAGGGGGGATTGGGTCGGTTCTTTGGGAGGTTGGTCCGTCAAGCTGCTGCTCGGGGCCTTCCCACATCCATGCGCGGTTCAGGTCGGGGATGTTGTAACGGAGTTCCGGCCTGGTTGTGACGGGAGGGATGGGGTCCGTGCGCAGGGACGCGGCGGCTTGGTGGACCTGGGGCGTGGCCGCGACGATGTAGCGGAATGCGGAGCGGAGAAGGTCGTAGCGGGCCTGGTCGGGCTGGTTCGTGGGGTAGACGAACCACGGCTGGATGGTCGGACCTTGGATGAATCCGGGTACTTGGCTTGGGGAGGGAATGGCGGTCCGCATTTACATGGAAAGTTGGGGGATCCAGTGGGAGGTGGGCTGGGAGACGGGCGGCATGGATTCGAGAGCCGGGTCGGCGGCGGCTGGGGAGAAGGATGCGACGATGGTGTAGATGGTGCTTGAAAAGGTGAGCGTCATGCCCCAGCCCCCGGCAGGCGTAAGCGCGGCGTTCGTGTCGTAGAGCGATGTGCCGTCACTCGTCGTGATGAGGAAGACGGAGCCGGTGCTCGCGGTGGGAGCGGTACCGCTCGTGGTGTCAGCTCCGTAGAGAATGGCCCAGGAGTTGTCCTTGATCGTAGTGAAGTTCGAGGTGTAGGGACTGCCGCCGCTACCGACGACATTGACATCGGTCGGGCTGCCTCCGCCGTAGGTCATGGACTGGTTCACGCCCGCGTAGCTCGCGACCATGATGTCGATGTAGGACTGCGAGCCGGAGAAGCTGGCTTTGCAGTTCGCGTTGGACGTTGTGTTGGGATTCAGGAGATACCAGAGTGACCAGTGATGGCCGCCCTGGACCTGGACGTTAATCTGGGTCATCGACACGGTGTCGTAGGTGACGCCGGTGGGCTGGGCACCTCCGGCCTCAACGGCGGCGAAAACGATCCGGTTGGAACCGGAGCAGGTGTGTTGGACGGTGCCGGATGTGCCAGTCAATCCGTTGGCCTGATGGGGGGTGTCGGGGCGGGAGATGGGCATTTAATCGGGTCGTAGAAGGATGCCGTTATCGTTCAAGACAAAGTCCTGGCCGTATTTCGCTCCGGTGGATTGCTTTACTTTTTCGGCTTTCATGCGGAGGTGATAGTTCCATTCATCGAAAGGTACGCAGTCGTAGGTCTTGCCGTCTTCGAGTTCGAGCAATTTGATCTTGCGGAGCTGATCGGTGCGGCAGGCTTCCTGCGTGCACATGAGGCCGTTACAGGAACCGCAAAGCCCGACGCGCCGGCCGCTACCGGCCTTATATTGCCAGGTGAACTGACAGTGCGAACACTGTCGCGTCTCACCTTCAACTTTAAGGCCGGAGCGAACGTCGATCGTCGAGAAGTATCCGGATGCCTTCTCGCCTTTGATCATGGCTAGGAAGCGTCTTTGATCTTGGCGACGAGGGTCGGACAGTCGAAGCAGCAGTAGGCAGCCTTGCCGGTCGCGGGACTGACGGTTCCGCATTCCGGCGCGGCGTACTGTTCGGTCTGCTGGACGAGGTCGAGGCGGTCGTGGGCTGGAACGCCCTGCTTGGTCTCACAGCATGGTGTGGTTTCGTTCATGGCGGTGTTATTCGTCGAAGAAGATGTTCCAGTTCATGACGTCTGACCCCTGGGCGAAGGTGGTGTCCCAGGTGATGCCGTGGCTGAAGACCAGGTCGATGACCAGCTCGCCGCCTGGAATCGCCACCCAGCGGTAGCCGCCGCGCATGTGGAAACCCCAGCGTCCGAGCTCCGTTGCTACGGTGGCCGCGGCGGACGAGGTGTTCTTACAGAGCGCGACGCAAGCGCTTGCCTTGGCGTCGAGCGGCGAAGGCGTGATGGAGTTCGTGAACGTGCCGGTGGTGCTGGACCGGATGGCGCGGACGACATAGGTGTTGTCGGCGCTGTTGCCGGCCGGACCTATCGAGAACTCGTAGACCTTCGGAGCGGACATCGTGGCTGAAGCGGGGTTGTACAGGATGACGTTCTGCGTGGTCGCGGCGGTGATGTTCATGCCGGGACCGATGGTTGATGCTACGTATTTCATTTCGTTGTGGTTGGTTGGTTTGGTTCGACTTTAGATGGTTGCGAATTGCGCTTGCAGACCTTCGCCGGAGTTCACGTAGACGACGTTCGGCACGACGGTGGCGTCATCAAGGGCGGTCGTGCCGCCGACGAAGTCGCCGGTGCCGGTCGGGTTCACGATGATGAAGCCGAGGGACGCTTCGCCGTCTGCGACGGTGGGGAAGACGACGCCGCCGAGGGTGGTGGCCTGGGTGCCGGCGTAGGTCTTCAGCGTACCGGCTGCGTTCACGGTGAAGACGAAGACGTTGAAGTCCGCGTTTGTGACGGTGCCGACGAGAGCTGGCATGTCAGCCGCTGCTTTGGAGTAGAGCTTGCCGTCGATCAGGACGTAGGCCGTTGCGGCGGTCTTAGCAAGGGCCGAGGCGGAGCCGTGGATCGCGAGCGCTCCAGAGACGAGGAGCTTGTTCGTCACGGCCCGTTGCAGCTTGTCGAAGAGAGCGGATAGCTCACCTTCGGTGTTCGGGAAAACGATTGATTTGTTTCGAGACATGAGTTTGAGATTGGGTGAATGTTGTTCGCCCTTTTACTGCGCGGGTTCGGGAGCGGGTTCGGGGACTGGAGCCGGAGCCGGAGCGGGAGCGGCTTGCTCCGGCTGCGGGGTTGGTTGAGTTTCTTGCATGGATGTGATGTTGGTTGATTGGGACGACCTTTCTCGTGTGCCTTCCCCGGCCCCGAAAGGCCGAGGAGACACGCGAGTAAGGTCTAGACGTAGACGAACAATTCAGCGCCGAATTTGCGCCGGTTGTCCTTGACCTTGGAGCCGTAGACGTAAAGGTCCTTGAACGCGGAACCGAAGTTCCCGATCAGGTCCTCTTCCATCTGAGCTTTGATCACCTTGTCGGCGAAGGTCTGCCATCCCCTCTGGTTGCCGATGGAGTGGTATCCATTGGTGTTGTCGCCAGAGAGACGGGCGCTCATGTAGATGCGGAAGCCGGCCAGGTCGGTCAGCCATCCGGTCTTGATGAGTTGGTCGTACACGGCGGGGACCGCCATGTTGATGTTCGTGCCGCGAGGGAGAACGGTGCCTACCTCCGTAGGGAGGACAAGCACGCGATCCGCCGTCGGAACTTCGGCCGCGTCGAGCTTCTGCTTCAACTGAAGCAAGAGCTGCAGCGCGTTCGAGGTTGTCATCTGGATAGGCGTATTGGCCTCGATGACGTACGCGGTGCCTCCAGAGATGGAGCCGCCGTCGTAGGTCGAAGCTACGTCATCCAGGTCGTTCTCGATGGTGATATGGGTCGTGTCCGTGAAGGTCGCGACGCGATACCACTTCGTGTGGCCGGTGGCCTTGAAGCCACGACCGACCATACCTGCGGTGAACGTGGTGCCGGAACCCACGACTGCGCCCGTGCCCGTGGTGACGGTGACGGTGCCGGTCGTGTAGTCCGTGCCGATGCGCTGGCCTGCTGCGGTCTTGCCGTACTTGCCAAAGACGTAGATGTCGATGTTCTTCCGGCGTTCCTCGGCGGTCTGCTGCACGAGCGTGGACTGCGGGTTCTTGATGTAGGACTTGAACTGGTCGATGCTCTTGATGCGGTAGTAGAACGATTTCTGCTTATCGATCGAGAGCTGGCCGTTGTTCTCGTTCAGGTCGTCAACCGAGAGGTTGGAACCCGAGTAGTCCTTCTCAGAGAGCCGCGCGAAATCGAGAATGTTCAGCAAAGAGCCGACATTCAGGATCTCCCCTTCGTAGTCCCGGTTGACCGCCTGGTCGAAAAGGGCGTTCGCGTACAGTTCCTTTGATAGCTTCGCCGAAAAACCTTCGGCGAGCTTTGTTGCGTATGCACTCATTTGAGGTTGGAATGTGTGTTACCAGGCCCCAAGGGGGTTGCTGGCTCCAACCGTCGAAGATGAAAGCCTTAGAGTGCGTCCGGGTCGATCTCGTGCGTAGAGACGTATTCTCTCCACGCTCGCTCGTCGCTTTCGCGAAGGGCTTTGAGTTCGTCGCCGGACAAGGTCTTCGGCTTCTCGGGTTCTCGTGGGCCGCCGTTCCCGCCTAGGAGGCCGGGAGCTGGCGTTTCGGGTTGTGGTGTGGTCATGGTGGTTGAGTCGTTTTTGAATGCGCTGATGAGGACTTCGATAGGTGCGCCGCGATGCGAGGGCTTGGAGGCGTAGTCTTTGAACTCGCGAGCCTTCTCCCCTAGTTCGGGGTGGGCGGCGACCGCAATCTCGAGGTCGTTCTGCCAGGAGCGCTCGGCCTTTTCGGCTTCGCGTTCCGCGGCAACGGCTGCGGAGCGCCTATCTGCTTTGAAGGCTAGAGTGGCGCTGCGCTTCGCGACATCGTCCATGTACTCCCACTCCGGGAATGCTGCCCGGAGATCCGAGTCGGTTGGTTCAGTTGTCAATTCCTGGCGAGACTTCTTTTCCGCTTCGGCGAGCCGGGCGGCAAGAACCTGATTTTCCCTGGTCGATTCCGCGAACTTCGTCCGGTAGTCGACGGGGTCGGCTATGGGCGCTGCTGGCGGGGTCGAGGGGACAGTCGGCTCGCTTGCCGGCTGTGGAGTTTGAACAGTCTCCGGCTGCACTTCCGTCTCCGTGGGGAGGTTTGGAATGTCTGACATTGGTTTGGCCCGTCCCATTTAAGGGGTTTGGGCGATTGGTTTACGACGTGTGAAGGTTCTACTTCGCTTTCTTCTTCGGGGAGTCTGCGGTCTGGTCTGCGGTGTCTTCGAGCGCCGGTTCAGGCGCGGGGGCCGGGGCTGCATCGAGGGCGGCCGCGTAGGTGATCTGCTGGTCGGCGGTCAGGTAGTCTCGGCGCGCCCGCAGGAACGCCGCATCCGCTTCGGTTAGGCCTGTGGGTCCCTTTGCGAGGATGGCCGAGAGTTGTGATTCTGTGGTTTGGTCCATGGGATGAAGTGTTGGGCGACCTTTAGAGACTGAATTTCTTCGCAAGCTGCTCTTTAAGCGCCTCGCGCTCCTGGCCGGGTGTCGTGATGATGGAGGTGAGCATGGAAAGGATGCGGACATACGCCTTCCAGAAAAGCTCCGCCTTCTCGCTGTTCTCGTACTTCTCGTGCTCGGCGCGGGCCTTCGCGAGTTCGGCGGGGAGGATTCGCTTCAGGTCTTCGATCGTGACATCAGGCTTCTGGAGGACAGCGGACCATGCGTCGTAGACCTTCTTCTCTTCGGGTTTGAGGTCTTCGTATTTGAGTCCCAGCTTTTGGAGGATTTCGGAGATCATTGCGCGTAAGCGGGTTGAGGCTGGGCGACTGGTGCGGGAAGAGCCATCTGGGGAGCTCCGGCGCCGGGAGGCATCGGACCGGGTTGACCGGCGGGACCGCCCTGACCGGGCATGCCGGGCATCTGGGGAAGCATGGACTGCGGGTTCTGCTGCTGGAAGTCCTGCACTTCCTTCTTCTCCTCGGGCGTGAGGTCGAGCCAGGACAGCATGCGGTCGGAGAGGATTTTCTGAAGCGGCACGTTCATCGGGAACTGCTGTGCGCCTATCTTCAGCTTCTGAATCTCCTTCAGCGAGTCGGACTCCTGCTGGCTCTTCTGGGTTGCTTTGCACTTGTAGCCTTTCTTCGAGGCGAAGGCGGAGGGCTTCAGGGTTTTCTCGTAGTAGGTTCCGGACGCACCTTTCTTGTACAGGGTGACGGGCTTCAGGAGCTTCGCGGCGAGGGGCGACGTGACGATCTTCGAGAACTTGTCGCCCATCTCGCTCGAGTGGATGCGGGCGTACTTCGGCAGGTCTTTGATTCGCTCTTCGGCCTTCTCCGTCATGAGCTCCAAGGCTCCGAGAGTTTTCACATCGGGCTGGTTGCCGCCGGATTCGGTGGGAGTGGCGGCCGTAGCGGTGCCGACCATGGTCCGCATCATCTGCATCTCGTCCATGTGGCTCGTGAGTTCGGGTATCTGGATGGTCTGCAGAATCTTGTCAGGGGGTCCGGGCAGGCCGTAGAAGCCGAAGGGCGACGGCGTGTAGCCGACCGGGCTCCAGCCTTCATGACCTGGTACGGTCGCGTCGTAAAAGTGCATGCCGTAGCCCCGGAGGATGCCGTTCTCGATGAGCTGCGAGAAGTACACGTTCAGAATCTGGTTCGGGACGCGCACGATGTCAGCGATGCCATCGGACCAGAAATCGGTGCGCTCGATGTCATCCGCCCAGGTCGTCCAGGTGAAGAAGTTGACGCCGAGGATGTCCCGCAAGGGCTTGTCCATGAGGATCTCGGTGCCGTTCGCGGTTACGACCACATGCACGACGAGCTTCATCTCGTCCGGGTGCCAGACCTTGATCTGGGTTTCGTTCAGCTCGACGTAGGTCTCGCCGACGATAGGGTTCTCGACGTCCGGTACGCCCATGTCCTGCATGCGCTGATTGCGGTCGGCGACGATGAGCGAGTTCTCGCCCGCCTTCACGAGCCCCTGCTGCGTGGCGAAGAACTCTTTGAGGCGCATGAGGGCAGCGCCGTCGTACATCGGGTTCATGGAGACCTGGGCGAGCGTGCGGTAGATGCCTACGTGCGTGATGTGGTTCGCGGATTCAAGGTCCCAAGGGTTCACGTAGCGGTCCACGAGCACGTCCTGCGGGTCAATGACTTCGATCCGGAACTCGCCGTCGAGGATGTTCAGCTTCCGGAAGGTCCGGCCGTAGAGGAAGACCTGCTTCGCGTCAACGGTGTCTTGGAGTTCCAGATGGTTCTTCTGGGTCACGTCGTCCCAAAAGGCGTTGATGTAAAGTTCTTTCGCGCCGTCGTTGTCGAGCTCCTCGAAGTCGAGGTCCATGGGCTCGTCCACGCGGGAGAGCATCGTTTTGATGGTCTCCTTCATGAGCGGGACGTTCACGCTCTGGCGCTGGGTGAGGCGGTTCACGATGACCGTGTCCCGGTAGAGGCAGTAGTTGTCGGTCCACTGCGGATGCCGGCGCTCGCGGAAGTACCTGTCGGAGAGAAGGTTCTTCTGGAGGGTTTCGATGGAGACGGTGGGTGCGGGCACGTGAAGGGCTTTGCCTTCATCGTAACGCGCGTGCGTCTAGGGGATAGAGCGGGGCTGGGGATAACTCAGTGATTTAGTAGGTGGAGCGGGCGCCAGTGAAAAAGTCTGGTGGTAATGCAGCGGGCGGCGCTGCGCGTTGGCCGTCAAAGAATCTTTCAAAGGAGGTTCGCAGAGAGGCGTTTGCCGGGTCGCGGAGCTCTTTCAAGAACGTGACGAAATGGTTGCCAACCGCTTCGAGAAAGGACCAAGGGTCAAGGACAATGGCTGAAAGAGTGAAGTTGTTAAGAGCGAATGTTACGGGTATGCGGTTTCTAGTAATTAGCACTCGCGTCTTGGTCGCCATTCCGTGATAGAGACCGCAACGAACCTCAGTGTAAAGCTCGTCGACAAGCTTGTTTACCTCATCGGACAGGTTGCCTTTAATGATCGGTTGAGCCTTGCTGGGCAGGTCGGGAAAGACCCTTAGAAAGCCCGCGCGGAAAAAGGCCTTGGATTTGCCCTTACTTGACGTTCCGCGATAGCAGCTCTCGATGGTCTCGAAGTAAGCGCCAACAAGCATGAGGATGGCAAAGCCGGCGTTGTGAGCGCCGGAGGGGTTCTCCTTCGTGGTTAGATAGTAGGCGTGTTGAAGCGTCCAGCCTTTCACTTGGTCTTCGAAGACATCAATCTTGTCTTCCAGCGAGCCTGAATCGAGCTTGTCCCCGTTGAAGCTAGGACTAATGAATTGGTCGTTCTTAGTCACGCGAACATTCTACACCCCCAACCCCGGGTAGAACGGCTTCACGAGTCCCGTGGTCGGCGGGGGGATGAAGCCGGAGCCGAGCGGCTTGTGCACCTTCGCGAGGAGGTAGGTCAACGTGTCGATCGCGTGGTTCGGCTGCTTCCCCCACGTTGGCTTCTGCTCGATTCCGAGGTCGGTCTTCGTCTCCTCCCATCGGAGGTTCTCGGCCTCCTTCACGAAGAAGTTGAACTCGTTGCCGTCCTCGTCGAGATCGACAAGCTTCGATGAGACGAAAATTTTCGGTTTGCCGGTTCCCTCCTGGATACGGCCCTGCTCTTCCATGAGCCGCGCACGCCATTCGTCCCAGTTCTCAGCGTTAGTTCCGGGTTCCTTTTTCACGCCCTCAATGGCAATCCCGGCGTCGTTCAACTGCTTGATGTCGCTCGCCTGCGCGGAGTCGCCAATGCGGATGACCCGGCCGAGGCCCTGTTCCTTGAGCCTGATGATGGCCTGGATGTCGGGGTTTGTGAGCTCACGGCGGTAGAAGCCGTCGAACAGCCACCAGTTGAACTCGCGATCGATGCGAACCCAGATGCCGCACGATGGATTCGAGAATCCGAAATCGAGGCCGAAGAGCGTGTCGCCGGGCGGAAGAGTGTCGATATTGACCACGTGGACGGCCCGCTCGAACCACGAGCACACGAGGCCGGTCTGTTTCGTGAACTTGCCTTTCTCGCGGACGAGGAGAGCCTTAGTGGTGAGTAGGCGGCGCATCTGGGCTTGTTGCTCCTGGAGCAACCACGGGTTGTCCTCCCACGAGGCCTCGGAAACGAAGATGTCGGGGTTCGAGGTGTTGAGGTAGATGTCGTTGTAGACCCACGTCATGCCTTTGACCGGCGTCATGGTCAGGATCATGTAAAGCTCGATGCCCGCTTCCTGACGTACGGAGCACTCGTCAAAGATGTCCTTCGGGGGTTCCTCGTCGAACCAGATGAGGACCTTTCCGGCACCCTGGGCTTTCTCCCGGCCCTGTTCATAACTCTTGAAGGCGATCTTGGAGACGCGGCCATTGCCAGCGTCGATGACGAGCTCCTTGAGGATTCCCTTCCGAATCCAGGTACGGTCTTTGATGCGATGCTCCGGGATGTACGAGAGGAGCTTCTTCTGGGTGGTGTCCTTCTGCTCGTCGAAGGACGGGGAGAAGGACCAGATCTCGCCCGGCTGAATCCATCCGTGCTCCCCGAGGGCCACCTTCGCTACTTCCTGTGCGCCCCATTCCGTTTTTCCAACGCGGTTGCCCCAGAAGAGCGCGCGGATCAGGGCACGAGAGGCGCTGGCTGCGAGCTGCTTAGAATGCTGCGCGGCGTAGGCGAGCGGGTTAAGCGCCTGACGCCTGTTCTTCTCGAGGAGCGCGGTTGCTAACTCGATTTTGGAGTCCCTTGATGAGTTCATCGAGTTGTTCTTCGCTCAGGCCTCCGAGGCCCGTCACGTCGAACGTCTTGGTGGATTCGACCTCCTGCTTGTCGCGCATGTCCGTCACGTTCTTCGCGACGAAGATGAAGCTTGCGGGAGGAGAGGCGCCGGCGAGACCGAGAGTGATGAGGAACTGCTTCTGCGATTCCTTCGCCTCGTTATAGGCGGCGGAAAACTCTGGGAACTTCTTCGCCCACTCGACGACCGTATCGCCATTCACGCCGATCTTCTTTGCGAAACGGGCGAACGTCGGCAACTGATTCGGAACAAAGCGGTACTTCTCGGCAGTCTTCTTGACCTTGCCGTCGGCGAAGAACTCCTTCGATTTCTCGGAGACCTCCTTGCGGTAGGCCTCGATCTCGAAGAAAGCCACGATCTCGGCGCAGTACTTCGGGTCGTACTTGGTCGGTCGGCCGCCGGGGTGCTTAGGCATCGGACAGTTTCTTGGTTTTCCGCCCGACCTGGAACCCCATCACCTTACCCGTGGAGGCATCAAGGTTGGCTTTCCGCCATTCTTCGTCGAGGAAACACTCATCGGGAGCGATACCTCTTTCCATGCGGATGGCTTCGGCTGCGGAGTTTGCTTTCACGTACTTCCTGACGACGAAGATTTTGCGGGGTTGGTTCATTTGAAAACGATTCGGCTGGCCAGCCAGTAGATAGGGTTCCAGAGGAATCGAGGGATCCAGCGAGGCTTCCGGCGGATGGAGCCCTTCAGGACTTGGAGAGTGGCTTCGTGAACTTGCCGGGCGCGGTCGAACTTTCTGCTCAAAGTGTAAGAAGATTCGACCCTACCAGCCTGGATAGAACTGGTATCAGCCTTTGTTCATCCTCACGCCGTCGCGGATGATGACCCTGGCACAATGCAATGCCGTTGTTTATGTCGTACCTTTTGTCGGGGTAGTCAGCCCATCGATAGATGTGGTGCGCCTCCAGGCGGCCTGAACAATGTTTGTCCTGCAAACGACAGGTTCTTCCGTCTCTCCTCTTCACGTTCTGCGCCCAAAGGATGTATGCAGGGTCATTCCGCTCGTTACTCACCTTGCGGACACCACCCTTCCAGAATCTGTGAATGCCAAGCACAACGAGTCGCTTTTGCCCTTCGCTCATGTTAGCTCTACCCTGAGCACTGACTTTCCAGTGCTTACCAAGCGCGCTCTTGTTGCCGAGGTGAGAGTTCACAAGTTTCTGTCTCGTTTTAGCCGAAATCGTCGTTCCGATCTGGCCAGCGAACTTACAAGCTCGATCACAGAACCGCGTTTTGTAGTCTTGGCGTGGATACTCGAGAAAGACTTTGCCGCACGCACCGCATGTAATCTGAATTCTACTCATAGCTTCAGCGTAGAAGGTCTGGAGGAATCGTCAAGGTAGGGTTAAGGGGAATGTCGGCTAACTTTGACCGTCAAAGGAAAGTGTAGTATAATAACTATATTCTGATAATAGGAGGGTGACAAAAAAACATGTTCTATGGTGATCAGTTGGACAACTTCGGGGAAGAAGTGAAAGAGAGAGTGTTGGCCGAGCTAATGCGCCGTGGCGAGAGCGCCGACGATTTCTATTCAATCGGGCATGATACAAAGCGTATTGGCCAGCCTGTTAGGGTAGTGATCAAGCCGCGTGGCGGGGAGAAGCGTGAATATCTGTTCTTACGAGAGGAGCGGATGATGTTGGGAGATCGAGTGCAAGAGGCTTTGGCACAAGCTTATTTGTAGTTTCGGGGATTGCGAGGAGGCTCAGGCAGCCGCCGAACAGTTCCACTCCTCGCACTTCGACGCGAAGCCCGGACAGTCTCGGTAGTGCTTCGCGTACTCTGCCTCCTGGATGTCCCGGTGGCATCGTTTGCAGTGGGTGAAGGGAGGGTCTTCCGGGCCGTCCGGGAACTCGAGTCCTTCCGCCGCGAGCTTCTGTTGATGCTCCTTCTGCCAGTTGGAGAGTTGGGATTCCGGGCGTTCGATCATGGGCGGATTAGGCGTGTAAGTGCTTGCCGACTGTTTCAAGGTGAGGACATTCGGTATCGTGGCAAGGATAGGGTTTTCGGCCTTCCTTTTTCCCGGCCTCCCATGCTTCGGTGAGGACTTGGCGGAGGGTAGCGACGCTCATCCCGCAGAGGGCGCAGATGTCTCCGGCGCGGCCCGGTGTGTGAACCGTCATGCACTTCTTGAGCGCGACGGCATAGGGTTCGATGAGCTTGTTGATGAATTGGTCTTTGGTCATGGGATGGTATTGATTGCTTGTTCGACCTCCTCGAGCGACCGCGCGAGCACATACACGCCGCCTGCCATTCGGAGCATCGCTTCGAAGTCGCGCTGGGACGACGTCTGATGCCCGCGCGGGGCCTTGACCTCGATGCCAACGTACGTGCCTTTCACGACGGCCACGATGTCCGGCGCGCCCACCGCTCCGAACCTCACGAAGCGGGTGCCTTCCTTGAACGCGCCGGAGTTCTGCCGGTAGTGGAAGATACGCTTGGCGTCGAGCCAATCGAGGATGAGGCGCTGGATCTCCGATTCCTTTTGCGGTAGTTGCGATGACATTTCGCCGAATTGATTGGTTGGCTTTACTGCTCCTCCTTTACCCAGTACTCGTTGACTTTGCTAAGCGGTACGTGGAGCTTCACGGCCACGGCCATGGACCCCATCCCTTCGTCTTTCAGCTCCTGGATGCGCTCGGCAAGTTCGGCGGCTGTGTCAGGGTCGTCGGGGTCATCCGAAGTATCGGGTTCGGTGCGCGGCTTCTTCGCAGGAGCCTTGGCGTGATTCGGATGGCGGGTTGTGGGACAGGTAACGACGGTGTGGCCCGGTTGCCCACATCCGCTGCACTTGCGAGTAGAAGAGCTGGGCCTAGTCTTCGTCGCCGGCGAGACGTGAGTGTCTCTCAGGGTCGGAGAGTTGTCGGACGAATAGGCGGCGAGGAGAGCGTCTATCGCGTCGATCTTCTGCTGCAGGAGGTCCTTCTCCTCTTCAACAGTTTCGAGCAAATCGGATGTTTTGATTCTCATGGTGGGAAGAGGCCGGCCGAATACCGGCCCCGGTGAATGTTGCTGACCTAGTTCGGCTCGCCGAAGTCGTCGGAGCCTGCCGGAGCGCCGGGGGCGCGGAGGCGGACCGCATCGACCTCGCGGCCGGTCTGCGGGTTCTCGACCTGGCGGATGACGACCATCATCTCCTTGCCTACCCACGCATCGCTGTTCGTGCCGTAAGCATCGGAGATCGCCGTGAAGTTCTTCTTGTTCAGCGAGAACTTCTTCTCGGCCACGACCTTTATCGTTCCCTTCGGGATGATGCCGACCGTGAACACCCAGTTCTTTTCCTTGTCCTGTTCACCTGCATCAAGGAAACGGATGTTGTCGCCCTCGTGGACGTTGTTGTTCGCCTTCAGCCAATCGCTGTCGAACTTAATATCGGGCATGTGTTTCTATGCTGATTGTTGGTTTGTTTGGACGACCTTTGGGATGGATGTCATGTGGTGAAGATGGGGAGCTTCTCGGTTCGGTCCACGGGTTTCGTCGGGCGCGGCGGCACATAGTCGTAGTACGTCTCGAACTCGGGGAGCTCACGCTTGTACTCAAGGATGTGGACGCGCTTCTCACCAGGCAGGTCAGCATGCAGCGGGTGGCCCCGGAAGGTGTAGACCATCTTCGGGATGGCGATCGTCCCGTTCAGGAAGTCGTTGCCTCTCGCCGTGAGGAGCCATAGGCCGGAGCGGGAGTTTTCCTTGTTCGCATGGACGGCGAGGCCGAACATGCGGAGCTTGGCGAAGTTTGTCACTTGGTCGAAGGAGAGCGGAAAGGGGCTCTCACGGTTCAGGTCCTTTCGAAGATGGATGCTGTTCCGGCCGTAGTGCCGGACGGCAGCGCGGAACTTCAAGAGTGCGTCCACATACAGCGCGGTCATCGAGTGGGCCGAGATGGTCTTCAGGTACGGCTGGAGCACGCGGATGAGCTGCCAGGCATTTGCGTCCTTCGTCGTGCCGGTGAGACGCGCGGTCATCATGACCTGGTGGATTTCCTCGCCTACCTGTTTTCGGAAGGGCTCGGGGATCATGGGAGCGAGGTCCAGAATTGGTTTAGATCGCCGCCACTCAGCTTCACCTCGAAGTAGCGGAGGGCCAACGTGAGCCATCCTGGGTGTACGCCAAGCCGCTCAAAGTTGATGTCGCCGAACTTACTGATGTCGCTCCACCTCCGCGCCTTACCGAGCGCCTGCCAGAAGGCGGGGTCGGTGAAAAGACAATCAAGCGACCAAAAGGGATGCTCATGTTCTCTAAGGTCGCCCGTCACATCTTCTGTGAACCTGTAATACATCTTCACATCGTATGGGCGATACCCCGCCTCTACCGCCTGCTTGATGGCGTCTTGTTCGTTCGAGATTTTGGTCATCCGGCTTTCTTGGTAGATTTCGCTGCGGCCTTTTGAGGGATGAGTCTAAGCACTCGTATGGTCTTTGGAAGCGGCGGAAGAACCATTGGGTCCGGAACTTCCTCGTACTTGGCGACGAGGTTCAGGTGTTGGACAACCGCGTTAAGCTTGTCGCTCATCTCTTTCGCGTACCACGTGGGGATTGATGTCTCGGCTAGATTGCCCAGGCGGCGCACGATGTCGTCCATATATTCGCGGTGCGTCGTGAAAGGAAAAGGTGCAGACCCGCACGAACACGGGGCCGGCACATCAAGCCACTTGCGACAGCGTTCTCTTAATCCCGCAGTAAGTTTCATGCCGCTTTGCGTGATGGTTTCGCGGCCTTCGGAGCCGTTTCGGCGTCTTCATCTATCTGAATCGGCGTGGTACCGGATGCCCTGTCGCCCGGCTGGGGCAAGTCTAGCTTCACGGAGAACGGCAGGTCCTTCTGTGATGGCTTCTGCCCGGCGGTTTCGTGCGTCCAGATTTGCTTCGCGGCCAGGAAGAGCGGGTACACATCCTCGATTTCGGTGAACTTGAACTTCTGAATCTTGTTGCGTGCGTAGCCCACTTGAAGAATGGCGAGGCGCTGTACGTCCTCCTGGCCTTCGGAGTGCTTGTAGGCCGACACCTGCAGCTCGTGCTCGGGCCAGACATCCTTCGATGACTTCACATCGATGAGCCAGACCTCGCCGTCGATGCGGCACTTCAGGTCCACGGTCCCTGCGTAGCCTTCAGCGGTGTTCCAGACGGTGTACTCGAAGCCCAGGATTTCCGGCTTCACCTTCTCGAACCATTCGGCGTAGGAGAGGACGGCTTCGTACTCCTCGGCGGTGAGTTCCTCGGCCTGGCCGGATTCGCCAACCGGATACTTCGAGTCGATCTCGACGGCGTTTCCGGCGTGAAGGTCGGCGATGGCAAGGTGAATCTTCGAGCCCTTGTCGCCGGCGGCGTTCTTCAGCGCTTGGGATTCATCCCAGCCGGTGTTCGCGAGCCACTTGTAGAACCCGATGGACTTCGGGTAGTGGCCGCATATCCAGGTCACGGACGGGACGAATGAATAGGTCGGGAGCTTGGTAACAGGGTCGTCTTCGGGTCGCGCGTACCAGCGCTCGTCGTAGGTCGTAATCTGGACGATGCCTTTCGCGTCGTCCACTTTTCGGATTTGTTTGTTCATGTGAGCGGAACTTAGAAAGGGACTTCCTCTCTGGTTGATGTGGTGGCGGCTTTTACGATGCCAGCGACGATTGTCTGAAACTGCTCCTCGGTGAGGCCGACTTGCAACTCAAACTTCTTGCGGTCGCAATACTCTCCTTGGGTCTCGGACACCTCGATTTTGAAGATGTGCATGTGGGTGATTTTGTAATTCGCCGGAGGGGAAGAAACTTCGCAGAAACTTCCGTCATCGGGGTACACGATTCCGATGTCCAGCCCCCGGCGAATGCGAACTTTTTTCGACTGGTTAATTTGACTGATGCGGGAAAGAGCTAATCGTCAGGTCCGTCGCCGTCGTGCTCTTTGGTGCAGTGGCAGGGGACAATTTTGTCTACGTCTTCTTCGTATATTACAGTTTTGTAGACTAGTCCTGTTCCGGCGCAATCGGGGCAATTCTCGGAGGGGCTCATCGGACGAAGAGAAGTGCCGCGATGACACCGATGAGAGCACAGAAGCCGATGAAGGCGAGGATGGTCTCTAGGGGCGATTCGCGTTAGTCCCAGCAGATCTCGTCGAAGATAAACTCCATCTCCTTGTCCGTGTTCTTGCCGATGTGGTTGATGTTCATGTGCAGGGCTTGGTTGATTTGCGACCTTTAGTCTTCCGGGATGGCTTGGGAGGGAGAGGAGAGAATTCGAGGTTGTTTGAGCCGATTCGTTCCGTCATTTTTCGGGAAAACAGCTTGAGTTCGCCTGTTCTCTGGTTCATGAAAACGACAGCAGGTATTTGCCTCGCGCCTTCGGCCAGCATGTCTTCCTCATGGATAGCGAAGTTGCGCCGGAAAACTTGCCAATTATCTTTCGGTCTGTTCATTGGGAGAGGGTTGGTTTGGTGGCTTAGGAAGGGAGGGGGTTAGGATTCGTCCTCGGAAGGGATGAGGAAGTGTCGGGGGATTTCCTGGAATACTTGGAAGTAATTGGCTCCGAGTTTCTTTCCTTTCTTCCGCGCGGCTTCGAGCAATCTGCCGTCAGTAACATTCGCGGCGCGGTAGGTCATTTGTTCGCGGAGAGCCCACCCGGCGGCGGTGTAAAACGAGATGTACCAAGTTTTCTTTGCTTCGGTCATTTCAGTAGTGATGCGAGGAACTCAATGGTCTCCGGGGATTGCTTGGAGGGAAGCGAGGTCTTTCCGCGCGGTTTCAAGCTGTTCGCGGAAGTAGAGCGCGTCACCTTCGTTTGGCGGGTCTAGGAGGGCTTCTTCCAAGCCTTCAATCTTGTCCTGTAGTCTCTGCCGGATGAGGTCTAGGGGGGGCATGGGAGTTCAATGAGCTTGTTCTCGATGATGTCGACGAGCATCTTCGCGCGAGCGTCCGCTTCGGTCCATGCAGAGAATCGAATCGAGTAGTCGTAGACACTTTCCTCGCAGACCCATGTGGTTGTGGCTTGCCCATCTTGGAGTGCGTGCCAGTGGGAGGAGTAGTGTTGCGGCAGCATCTCCCCGAGTTCCGCGACGGTGAGGGCGGAAAAGATAGGATTCTCGGAGTTTTCGAGTTGGTGTTTGCAGCGGACTTCGGAGATGGTGCCAGTGCGGTAGGTCCACCAGTAGAACTCGCTCTCCTGCTTCACGCCCAGCTCCTTCAACCTCTTGGCGAGATCGAGAGAGCAGACTTGTTTTTCGAGGGGTAGAGACATTGAGGTAGGTTCTTCGATGGTGGCGCGGGAGGGAGCGGACCGCTGGCCCTGGGGAGATGCGCTGGTGCCGCCGAACCTTCCTTCTGTTCTACCCGCGCCATCAAATGGGCGTGGGGTGGGAGTCGAACCCACAAGGCGGAGGAATTGGCCATTTCCTGACCCGCGCGGCGTCATCAGCGCACCTTCGCGGCGAGCGAGAGCATGTCCCTCGTGCGGGCGTTCTCCCTATTCCCCTGGGGGAAGCTGGAGAAAATTGCCGGGGCCGGACAGCCTATTCGGACCCCACCCGCATACCGCGCCACCGATCCAATGAACTCCTTAACAATAGCGCCGTGGTGGATTAAGTCAAACGGCAAACTGTGGATAAATCAGGCGGCTCGTTTAGGGCCGGTTTTCAAGGCTTCCTGGCGTTTCTTGCGCCGGAAAGCACGCATCCAAAGGCGGTTGTAGACCCGGATTTCGCCGCGCTTCTTGGCGCGGTACTTCCGGTGATAAGCGTTGATCTGCGCGGCGGTCGCGCCGGTGCCGGTGAAGGGTCGTACTTTGTCCATCTTCTGGAAGCGTACCTAATCCACATCGGCGGTCAAGGGGACAAACTGATGCGGAGAGAATCAGGCAATTGCCGGACCCGCGTTTGCCGGATTGCCGAATGGTTCCCCTTCAAAGGCCGGTTCCTGATCGGGTTTCATCTGCCGTCCGCGAGGGCGCTTGCCTCATCCGGCGTGCTGAGACATGGACCCGCGTGCAGCGAAGCCCTAAAAGCGGAGCGGAGCGCGGGAGCACTCTCCTAGGGTGGCAAGTGGGTGGGCGACATCTGTGCCGGTGCATCCGATAGGCACTCAGAGTGGTAACGAGCCAAGCCAGACAAAGAGATTGGCCAAGATTATCGCTATAACGACGATGACGAGATTGACCCAGAACGGTAAATCACCTCGCTGATTACGCATAGTGTCAGCCTACCGCGTCCAGCGGTCCCGTCAATCCCGTCCGCCACCCGGTGCCTGGAGCGGTGAGCGGAACGCTGGGACTTGTCCCGGCGTCGCAGAGCGTCGGGTATCTGCCGTCCGGTGAGCCGATAGGTCTGCCGGTGCGAAGCGATAGCAAGCGGTAGGCAGAGACGGGAGATACCCGACGATAGGAGAGGCACCGGGTTGCGCTTCAGTCCTCGGACGCTAGTCCTTCCAGGTCAAAGCGATAGCGGAAAGTCGGCGGCGAAATTTTTCGGCGCAATAGTGGTCGTCCTAACGGTTACTACAACGCCCACTTAGTAATGAGAGCATTCGGGGCTTTACGAACATCCCAGCCCTTCTCTTTTCCGGTGGCCGCTTCATAGTGAAGTCAGGTCTTTGGAAAGGAGGAAGTCATGTCAGAGGTGGTCCGGCCGAACTTTCGGCTCATCAAGTCTCAAGTGTCTCTCTTGGATGTGCTCGCCCGGTACAAGGTCGAGCTCAAGGGGACCAATCAGTCCCGGAAGGAGGGGCACTGTCCGCTCCCCTGCCATTCCTCGGAAGGTGACAGGTCGTTCCACGCGTCCCTACTGAAGGGTCAGTGGGTCTGGTCGTGTCATTCCGCGTCGTGTGTCGGAGCGAGAGGCGGAAAGAAAAAGGGGGGTGATCTCATTGAGTTCGTCGGCTTCATGGAAAAGTGCGGTCTTCGGCAGGCCGGGGAACTTCTGGACTCCTGGTTTGGTCCGTTCTCCGAAGGGTCTGCCGCGCCGGTTAAAGAAGTTCCTCCGCGCGAAGTGGTCCCGGCGAATGAAGTGAATTCGCCGTTGAAGTTCCAGTTGAAGGACATCCGGCACACGCACCCTTACCTGACCGTTCGCGGCTTTGACGAGGAGGAGTGTGAGTACCTGGGTGTGGGATTCTTCCCGGGCCGCGGGATGATGCAGAACCGCATCGTCTTTCCGCTTCATGACGCTGAAGGGGTGCTCATCGGGTACGCCGGGCGACGGGTCGAATACTCGCTCCACGACGAGGATGAGACCCATGTGGCGCCGGTCACTTCCCGCTCTCGGTGGTAGCTCGCACGAGCGCACCGGGGTGTGTTCATCTCGCCGGGAAGGGACGGGATGGGTGACTCTTGGGTTCTGCGTCTGTTGGGACTCTCGATTGCTGTCGAGAGCGCATCGGATTACCAAGTCCTACCATTCAACGGCATCCAGCGGGGGCTGAGTAGGTTCGCCGCACCCGATCCGCCAGTGTGAGACAGCGATTCAATTCGCTGAGTGATGGATGTTCTATCTACTGTGCCGAGGGCCGGAGTCGTTCACCGGCCGGGTTGAAACTGTGCAGCTAGGGTGCGGCCGCAGAGCCTAGACTGGTGACCAACATGTGAAGTGTTGCCCTAGCACTTCCTTTCGGAAGCCGCCCGCATCCAACATCCATCACTCAAGGAACGAATCTCGGTCATGCGCTGGGGTCTGGGAGGTGGGATTCGAACCCACAGTGGAGTTATTCCCTGATATTACCTCCGCCCCGTGGAAAACCGACTAGAGGAATCAGCTTTCCGGGGAGCGGTTACCAATTTCGCCACTCCCAAATCTCAACGCACAACCATTCAGAGCTTTGCGCCCTGAGTGATGGGGGTAGGGGTTGCACCTACGTTCTCCCCGTGGCCGGCAAGGGCTTAGGGGGAGGTCCTATCTAGGTAGACGACATCCCATCACTCAAGAAACAAAACTGCCCGCGGTGTGGCGCAGGCAGTTTTGTGTTCCATCCCCCACACGGGATGAAACTTCCTCGAAGCTGTATCGAGGCTCTTGGTCAAACGAGCTTCATCTTCATGATACAAACAGAAAAGCCCGGCACAAGGGCCGGGCTGGGGATAACTGAAGGCTCTCTGATTTGGCCTTATTTTCCGGGCTCTTTCGGGGGTCGTCCGCGCTTTCCGTGGCCCAGATCCTTCAGCTTCTCGTCGATAGCGTCCCGTTGCTTCAGAAGGGCATCTACCGCCCTTTGGGTCGCGTCGGCGAGGGTCTTCCGGGCATCGAATACGGGTTGCATCACATCGCTCATTTTTCGCTTCTCCTGTCTGCCGCGTACGCGGCTTCTAAACGGGTTGAGATAAGCCGCTCCACGGCTTCCCGTGGCCGGCCGTAGTGGTCCTTGCTGTACTTGTGGCAGGCGCCTGCCGTGGCTTCAGTGCCGAGTTTCGGCGGAAGGAACTGCGGGAACTTCCGCTTGCGGTCGCCGGAGCGGTACCACTTCGGGACCTGGATGAACTGGTTCGTGAGCACGATCTCTGGCCGCTTAATCTTTGCGTAGAGGTCGCCCGTCTTCAGGTCCACCAAGCTCGCGGGTTCCGGCACGCGGAGCTCGGGAGCAAGAAGAGTTGCGTCCTTAGCGGATACCTGCATGGAAACGAGGGTGGAGACATTGGCGAAGATGGAGTCCTCCGCGCCCTTCGGGAGCTGGGCGATGGACTGCGACGCGAGCGTGAACGCCACGCCGTACTTTCTGGTCTCCGCGAGGAACTGTTCCGGACCGTTCCCGCCTTTCGTGAAGTTGTGGAACTCGTCCACGATGACGGCGCAAAGGTCGTTCTTTTCGAGCGGGTCACGCTTCAAGGCTGCGGTGAGGACCATCCGAAGAATGACGGAACCGAGGAGGTTCGCGGCTTCCTCGCCGATCTGACCCTTTCGGAGGTTGAAAAAGACGAGCTTCTTCGTCTGCATGCACTCGAAGAAATCCAGCCCGTCCGGTTGCGCGAAGATGTGCCGGAGGGACTGCATGGCTACCAGGGCATCCGCTTTGTTCATCGGGGCGGCGGATGCTTCCTCGCGCTGCTTCGCGGTCTTGCCAAAGTAGTCCTCAGCCCAGAGCTGGAGGGTTGGAGAGTCCGAGCGTTCGAAAATCCACCTTGAGTAGGCCTCGAACATGAACATGAGCCAGAGGTCGAAAGGTGTGGGGTCCGGCAGGGCTTCGACCGCGGCGAAGAGGAAGTTCCGAGCGATCATGTGCGACCGGCCCATGAACGAGTTCTCGCCGAACTGGTCTCCGAGAATCTTGATGAAATGCCCGGCCGAAACCTCGTCTTTGGCTTTGAGTGGATTGAGGCCGATTGGCTTCGGCGAAAGCGGGTCGAACACGATGACATCCCGCAAGCGGTCCTTCGGAACATACGGGAGCGCGGCTTCGATGTAGGTGCCGTGGGGGTCGAGGAAGAATCCGGGTCTACCGGAACGGATGTGCTCCACGGTCTGCCGGGTGAGAAGCGTTGACTTCCCGGACCCGGACGCGCCGAACACCGCTGCGTGGCGGGTGTCGTCGTACTCGATTTTTCCGGCCGGGAAAAGGCTCGGCCGGTGTCCCAGGAGAAACACGGAATAGAAAGAAAATAGAAAGCGCCCTCTGGCCCCGCCGCCTGGCCCGGCGAAAGCCGCTCTCCGCGACGGCGAGGCGGGAGGATCAACCCCGTTCGCTGACGGGATAAAGGGCTGTCTCAATCGTAGCAATTCGTCGTCCTTTCGCTAGGCGAAGAGCAGGGAGTAACTGGCGGTCTCGAAGTCTTTCGGGGTTTTGAAGACGCGCTCGGAGGGTTTGAGAGCTGAGTCGTAGTCGGTCAGCCAGAAGCGCCGGGTGTTCACCGCCTTGTCTTCCCGCGCGGCACTCAAGACATGCGAGGTCATCGCCGGCGTCGGCTTCAGGATGATGACGCGGAAATCGGAGTGGTTGAACATCTCCTGGTAGTGGCCGTCTGCAAACTCGGCATAGGCCCTCATCTTTCGGAGAGGCTCTTCGACGCCCTTCTGGTTCTCGATCTCGACGAAGAAGGCGGAGTATTCGCCATCCTTCTCGATGAAGAAAAAAGCATCCGCGTTCACGTACTCGTCCCGGCCCTTCCCCCAACGCTTGTACCGGGCTGCGTAGAGCTGGGACCAGTTCAGGTTCGCTCCGAAGGTCCGGTGAAGGGCTTTGTGGAAGTCGGTGAGAACGAGATCGTGCTCGAGCTGGCCCTCGGACTTCTCCCGGTTCGCGTTCACTTCCTTGTCGAGGAGGTTGCGGCGCAGAGCTTCGTCCCATCCCTTCTGGGTGAGCCGATGCACTTTCTCAAACGGATTTGCGGGGTTCCGCAGGTCGTCGTAGAAAAGTCCAAGTCCGCCGTTCTCATCGAGCCTGAGCTTTCGCATCCGTCGTTGGATCCGACGCAGCGAGCGGCCGGTGAGGTCGCAGATGTCGGAGGTCCGGAGGTTCACGAACGACGCGGCAAACTTCAGGATGTCATTGTCGGATTTCGATACGCGCTGCGGCATGGATTAACCATAGCGCGTCAAAATGAGCGTGCAAGGGGGCGTTGGGGATTCAGAGTTTTGGTCGATTCGTGGCGGGAGGTTTCGGGCGAGATTTGCCTTTCCCGGTCTGCAGAAAGGCTTCGCGTGAGCGTTGGACGGTGAGCTGAGCCTCTTCCCGCGGGAGTGCGTTCAAATGAGTGTAGATAGCTTCTTCGAAGGTCGCCACACGTCCAAGCATGTCGAAGTCGCGGAGGGTGGGAACATCGAAGAAGGCGGTCTCCTGTTGGGGAAGTTTCAGGGTGACTCTTTGGCGCGGCTGGTCACGCAATAGCTGCGCGAGGCGGGAAACCTTCTCATCCCTCGACCACTCTGCCCGGGCGCTCACCCGTTCGCGGTAGATCGGAGTCTGCACCCTCTGCTTGCCAGCCGTGACCGAGAGCCGTTCGGGGTCCATGTCCTCACCATAAAAGCTCTCGGTCTTCGTTTCGGTATCAAGCTCTTCGACGTTATAGCCGTCCACTTGCTGCCCGTAGTAGGTCTCTTTCACGTCTCTCTGGTTGATGCGATCAAGGTACATATCGTTCGCCATCATCGCGGCGGATTCGTAGGGTAGTCCGCCGAAGACGGCTTTGACCTGGCAGTTTGTGAACACGGCATCCCGTAGTTCGTGGTCGCGTTCGAGGTGGCCAAGGCGTTGATGGGCGAGGATGAGGTGCAATCCGCCCTTCCGGGTCTCGTCGAGCATGGAGGCGACATCAAAGGTGATGTACTCCTGGAATTCGTCGAGGGCCAGGAGGTAGTGCTTGCTGGTCCCGGCCCGGCGCATGGCTGCTTCTCTGAATTCGTTGATGAGAAGTGACGCGAAAACCTTTGCTGGTTCGGAGTCGAGGTAACCGGATCGCGCAAGGTTCACGAGGATGATGGCGTTCCGGTCGACGAGCTCGCGGATGTTGATGTTCCCCGTCTTCAGTCCGAGAAAGCACTGAAGTCCCGAGTGTCCCGTGAACCGGGCGAAGCGGTTCTTCGTGGAGAGAACTGCGTTGGACCATTCCCTCGGAGTCTTGCAGAGCTTCAGTTCGCCTATCTCCTCCCTCACTTCATCGTCCTCTGGTTCCGTGAGAATCGAGAGGGCATAGTCCAGGAGATAGCGATGATTGAAGCGGAGAAGCTGTGAGGTGTTCGGAAGCGTCTCCTTCGCTCTGACGGCGAAGTGGTAGGCGGTGCGGGCGTTTCGTTCAAGGGTTGGGGTTTTGTCAGTGTTCTGCGCTCCCCAGGGTTTTACGGTGGCGTCGATTCGTCGTGCTACGGTGGTCGTGATGTCTTCCCCTGGGTCGAGGAATGGATTGAACCCGACGACGAAATCCGGCTGGGAGGGGTTCAGGAGAATGATGGGTTTCTTCGGTCGGAAGTAGGTCAGGTAGTGGAGGAGCCTTCGGTAGGTGGTCCCGTGCCAGTCGAGGAAACAAAATCCCCGGTTCGTCATGACCGCTTCACGCATGAGCCATTCGAGGAAGTAGGACTTCCCGAGGCCCGACGATCCGAGGACGTGCATGTGAGTGCCGGAACGGGAGCGGTCGCCTTCCAAGGCGCGGAAGATGTCGTCCGGCTTCACTCTTCCTCGGGGTCCGGGTTCCTGAGACGAACGGCGTAGTCCGTGAAGATGACATTCACCTCGTCCGCGAGCGGAGTGCCGTCCTCGATGCCGTTCTCCTTCAGGAACTCTACGCGGGCCTTCTCCACTTCGAGGACGGACTTTGCCAGAGCGAGACGCTTTTGGAGTGGGGTCCGGCCGCGCAGCTCTTCGTCTCTGTCCAGGTAACCTTCTAGGACAGCGTTGGCACTCTTGATGAGCGAGCTGAAGAAGTCGTCGGCCATGTCTCTCTCCAAAGGTCCGCGCCGAGTGGCCGGCGCGGGGCGCTAATCGTTGCCGGGGCTTCCAACCGTGTAGCGTCTGGTCACACGGATGGCCACAGCGCCCGGGATGGTCGTGAGGTTGTAAGGCCTCTTGGTTGAACCGTCGTTCGGGAAGCGCATGACGCCCGGCTCCTTCATGAGCCTTCGCCTAGCGGTTTCAGCCGAGACCCCCCAGATGTGAGCAATCTCTTTCACGCTGTAGACTCCATCTGCTTCGAGTGTTTTCTCCATCATCCCTCCAGAGAGGGAATCGAAGTTCCCCGCCACCCTCGAAGCGCGGGTATCCGGGGCATCACTCCCGGCGCGGAAGATGATAACCTTGCTGTACCTGGAATGTACCTTCGGACCGTGCATCTGGAGCTTCGGCAGGTTCGAGAGTATCGTAGAATCAGTAACTTACAGAAACTGCGTGAGTTGGAGAAGTACGAGTCCGGTTGCCCGCTCCAAATGAAGATGAATGAAGGGCCGCGGAGACGCGGCCCTTTTTTGTTTTCAACGGATGCGGAGACGGTCGGAACGCCCGCATTGTGCGACACACGACCACATTCCGACTTCACTGTTATCCTATGTGTATGGCTAGAACGATTGAAGCGGAGTATCTCGCCGAGCAGAACGTGCTCAAACTCAGCGAGCCTCTCACGGATCACGCCAAGTTGGCCGTCGAGATCAAGGACTCCTCGCGGCCTGAATCCCAGGCATGGATGGCGCTAGCCGGTTCTCTCGACGGACGTTCCCGGCGCGAAGTCGCCCGTGCGGTGAATGAGGCGTTCGGGAGAGAGATCGAAGTTTGATCGGCTCGCGTTTGACTCAAACGCCGACATCGACCTACTCCTCCAGGATCGGCCCTCGCCGCCGCCGTTCGCCGAGACATCCGCCCGCGTAAGCGGTGCTTCCACCGACCTGACCATCTTGGTCGGTCTACATGCCGTCTTTTCTGACCTCAATGTCGCCGCGTGGTTATTTTAATGTGCCCCGACATGAAGTTGACGTCCTCGGACATGAAGATTTATGTCGCCGGACATAGAGTTGATGTCGCCGGACATGAAGTTGATGTCGCCGGACGTGAAGTTGACGTCCCCGGACGTGAAGTTGACGTCCCCGGACGTGAAGTTGACGTCCCCGGACGTGAAGTTGACGTCCCCGGACGTGAAGTTGACGTCTCCGGACGTGAAGTTGACGTCCTCGGACGTGAAGCTGACGTCCCCGGACGTGAAGTTGACGTCCCCGGACGCAAGGTGATCGCCCGCGATTACTGGAAGCTGACTGCCAGCTTTGATCCCTCTTCGCGGTGGATCGTGTCGACGAAACGGATCGTGTTCGATTTCAGCGACATGAAAAGCGACGACGTGCGCACGCCGCCGCCGAAGAAGCGCACGCCGCGCAGGAGGTCGCCGTCGGTCACGCCCGTGGCGCAGAAGATGATGTCGCTGCCCGACGCCAGCTCCGCCGTGTCGTAGACCCTCTCGCCGTCCGTGTAGCCCATCGACTTCAGGCGCTCCTCCTGCCACTTCTCCAGTGGCTTGAGGCGTCCCTGCATGCGGCCGTTGAGGCAGCGCATGGCCGCCGCGGTCAGAACGCCCTCAGGGGCGCCGCCGATGCCCATGGCCGAGTGAATGCCGGTGCCGCGAACGGCGGCGGCGATGCCGGCGGAGAGGTCACCGTCGGTGATCAGCTTGATGCGCGCTCCGGCCTCGCGGATATGCGCGATGAGGTCGTGATGCCGTTCGCGCTCGAGGACGACGATGGTCAGCTCGTCGACGTCGCGCTGAAAGGCCTCGGCGATCTGGTTGAGGTTCTCGTGCACGGAGTTGGTCAGACTCACGTAGTCGGCCGCCGTCGGGCCGACGACGATCTTGTCCATGTAGACGTCGGGCGCGTTGAGAAGGCCGCCCCTCTCCGAGGCCGCGAGGACGGCGATGGAGTTCGCCGAACCGGTGGCGCAGAGATTCGTTCCCTCCAGGGGATCGACGGCGATGTCGATCTCCGGGTAGATCTCGCCCTCCGTCCAGCCGCGACCCAACGGCTCGCCGACGTAGAGCATCGGAGCCTTGTCGCGCTCTCCCTCCCCGATGACGACGGTCCCGCGCATCTTGAGCCGGTTCAGCTCTTCGCGCATCGATTCGACCGCCACCTGGTCGGAGTACTTCCGTTTGCCGTAGCCCATCGTCCGGGCCGCGGCGATGGCTGCTTTTTCTGAAACGCGCAAAAAGCCGATTTCGAGACTGGATTCCATGGCGCTCCGTTCGTGCGAATTTGGCGGCGCAGACTCTAGCAGAATCCGCCGAACGGAGCTGTGCGGAAGATCAGCAATGGCCAACTCGAGCGCTCGTGACGCTCGCGGCCGGAGCGCTGGCGCCTGCCCTGAGCGAGGCCGAAGGGTCCCGGCGGCTGGCTCGGTGGCGTCCTCGCCGCCGGTTACCAGCAAATGCTGGGGTCTGCCGGGTCGGCGGCGGAGGAAGCCGCCGAGCCAGCCGCCGAGACGGCAGCGCTCCTTTCGTGCCGGCTACTCCACGACGATGGTCATCTTCATATTGCCGTGCCCGGAGCCGCAATAGTGGTCGCAGATGGCCGGGAACGTGCCCACAGCGTCGGGTGTGATGGTGATCTCGCCCGGTTTTCCATCATCTGCATCGAGGTCGACACCGAGCGGTTTGATGAGCAGGCCGTGGGCGCGGTCGGTGCTGACCAGGCGGATGGTGACCTTCTCACCACGTTTGAGCGTGACCTGCTTCGGGTTGAACTCGAATCGTTTGGCGGAGATCTCGACGACGCGGGGCGGCTCCTGCGCCGAGCCGAACTGCGCCGCGGCAACGAGGGCGACAAGACTGACGATAATGGCAGTGCGTTTCACAGGCTGTCTCCTTCTCTGAGCATCATCATGACCCCTTCCGATCCGGAGATTTCGCGGATCGAAAGCTCGACATCGTTGATGCCGGCGGCAAGCGCACGCGTCGCGGAGCTGCCGCTGATGGTGCGAATGCCGAGGTTCTTGAACGGCTGGTCCGGGTTGAACGGCAGGGGCTTTTTCTCGGGTGTTGAAGGATCGGGGAACGCAAAGATCAGCGATCGGGCCGCGTGGTGATGTGCGGTGCCGATGGTGTTGTGCTCGGCGCGATGAATATGACCGTAGAGGACGGTCACGCTCTCGTACGGCGCCAGGACGTTCATCACGGCATCGCCGTCGGCGGTGAACCACTCCCACTCCGGCTTCAGATCGAAGAGCGGCCGGTGCGTGAAGACGACGATGGGCGCCGTCTTCGGAAACCGGGCCAGATCCTTTTTCAGCCAGGCAATCTGTTCCGCTCCGACGATTGGTTTTCCCTGCGAGACGTTGTCGAGGGCGACAAAGTGCACTCCTCGGTGATCGAACGAGTAGTGTGTCTCGCCGAAGTTCTCGCGGAACAGAACGCCGCCATCGAGCGCGGCGTCGTGCTCGCCCGGCACGTGCATGCGCTTCTTCACGCGCAAGCGGTCGCTGATCGAGCGGAACGCTTTGAAACGTTTGGCATGCTCGGCGGGATCGTCGCTGTCGTGCGTCAGATCGCCGGTGAAGAGAATCAGATCCGGCTGCTGATCGAGGGCGTTGACGATGTCGACAGCGTGCTCGAAGGCCTTCGTACCGAGCGGATCGGGCGGCCCCTGGAATCCGACGTGTGTATCGCTGAGCTGCACGATGGAGAAGGGGCCGGTCCCTTCGCCGTTCTGACGGTGGAAAAGGCGCGACAGCGCGGCGCCTTGCGCGGTTGTGGCTAGGGGCGAGAACTGCAGAAGCGCCCCCGCACCTAGCGACATTGCGGAAACGCGCATGAACGCGCGTCGGTCGAATTCTTTCTTCATGGTTTTTGTCCTTTCGAGGGATGTAACTGGCATCGGGCTTTTTTCATCCATTCGGCGGTTACATGAGGTAGAAGTGCTTCGGATGACGCAGGACCTGGCTGACCCGCGGTCAGCGTTCGAGGAGTTGGCCTTGCCACTCTTCGAGCCGCTGTACAACTACGCCCGCTGGCTGACGCGTGATCCGATCGAATCGGAGGACCTCGTGCAGGAGACGTATCTGAAGGGATTGCGCGGTTTTGGCTCGTTCGCGCCGGGGACGAACTTCCGTGCCTGGATGTACCGCATCCTTCGCAATACCTTTCTGACGTCGCGTAGCGGTCTGCGGGCGGTGCCGCCAGTCTCGATCGACGATGATCCCGATCACTTCGAGCAGATCAGCGTGACGGAGACGCCGGAGTCGCTCTTCCTGGCGCGCGCGGATGTCGAGGCGTTGGGTCTGGCGATTGAATCGTTGCCGCTTCCGTTCCGCGAGGTACTGGTCCTGTCCGATGTCGAGAACATGAGCTACCGCGAGATTGCCGAGACGCTCGCGATTCCGGTCGGCACGGTCACGTCGCGGCTCATTCGGGCGCGACAGAAGGTGCGGAACATACTGCGAGGCCAACAATGAATCGCGACCTGACAGCCGAAGAGATCGAACGGTACGCGGACGGCGAGCTCGATGCCGGTGCTGCGGCCGAGGCCGAGACGCATCTATCCGAGTGTGCCCGCTGCGCCACCGCGGTGTTGTCTGTGATGCAGATGAAGCGCGCATTGCGCGCCATGCCGCGCTTCACGCCGCCGGCGGCGTTGCGGGCGCGTGTGCTGGCGCGTCCGGCGCGCCGCCCGCAGGCTGCCTGGTGGCTCGCGGCAGCGGCCGTCGTGGCGCTAGCCGTCGCCGGCGGTGTGTTCCTGCGTGCGCGAGACGCCACGGCCGGTCAGCTTGTCGATCTCCACACCACGATTCTGGCGAGCGCAAATCCGGTCGACGTTCTGTCGACCGATCGCCACACGGTGAAGCCGTGGTTCGAAGGGAAGCTGCCGTTCGCGGTCGACGTCCCCGATCTGCCCGCGCCCCTGCACCTGATCGGCGGGCGCGTCATCTATTGGCATGGTCAGCCGGGTGGATACCTGCTGGTAGGGAAGGGAGCGCATCGCATCTCGCTCTTCGTTTTCGCCGATGATGCGGTGCCGCGCTCGATCGCGTCCCGTGCCGGCATGACGATCGTGATGTGGCGGGCGCGGGGACTGGCGTATGTCGCTGTCGCTGACGTTCCGGCCGAGGATCTGCAGCCATTGCAGCGGGCGTTCGTGAGGGAGTGAGTTTGTCGGCTTGTTGTGAGCATTTCTCTCACGACGAATGGAATTCACCAGCAGCCTTGCTCGCGCGACAGGGCCTGATAGGTCCAATGACCAGGACCGATGTGGCACAGACACTCTTGTCTGTGCGGGTCTCGCCACGACTCGAGATTGCAAGCCCCGACGGCCATGCGGCTTCGGCCGGAGCACAGACAAGAGTGTCTGTGCCACATCGGCCCCTGGTCATCGGCACCAGGCACGTAGGTTCATTAAAGGTTAGGTTCAGGGCGCCGTTCCGCTCGACGCCGGCCTCTCCTCGGGATGGTGAATCCGTCCCCCGAGGAGTGCCGTGCGTCCCGCCGCGGCCAGCGAGATGAGGATCGCGATCACGATCACCACCTCGAGCCAGCGGGGACGCGTGCCGCGGCGGTGGCCGATGAACAGGGCGACGATGGCGAGGCCGCCGGTGATGCACGCGACGGTGAGGAACCAGCCCGCCGCATCGTCGTGCGGTCCGATCGCATTCGTGTCGACGCCCGCGATCGGGGGATTGGCTTTCGTGAGAAAGTCCGCGGCCCCATTGCCGGAGAGGTCGGCGCCGATGGCGCAGAGCGCGGCGATGATGGCGACGACGAGTCCGGCTGTGACGAACTCGCGCCTGGCTTTCAGCAATCCGAAGACGGCCAGGCAGAGCGCGAAGAACTCCGCGAATAGCGGTGAGTGATTGATGGCGAGGTGGATGTGAGTGACGCTTAAGTCCATGATGTTGTCCTTGCTACTTTCTTGCCGCCTCATCCGGCGTAGTTCTGTTGTCTCGCGGTTGCGAGGTCTCGCGGTGTTCCTGCCGTACTAACTGGCAAGGGACCTCGAAAATCCCGAACGTCGTAAGATCCGTTGATGGCTCTCCCGCGTACTAACAGGGGATGAAGCGCTACGGAATCACCCTCGCCGCGTTCACAATCGTCCTGGCCTATCGCGCGGCAGCCCATGACTTCTGGATCGAGCCATCGACGTTCCGGCCGGCCGTGGGTGAACGGGTGACGGCTGCATTGCGAGTGGGTCAGAAGCTCACCGGCGACCCGTTGCCGAGGATTCCGCAGCTCATCGATCGCTTCTTCGTCAAAGGGGAGAGCGGTCTGGAAGGCCCGGTGGTCGGACGGCCGGGATCCGATCCGGCCGGCATCATGCTCGTTGCCGACGCCGGTCTTCACTGGATCGGCTACCAGAGCAATCCGTACCCTGTCGCGCTCGAGGCACCGAAGTTCGAGGATTACCTCAGGGACGAGGGTCTCGAGAGGATCATCGAGGAGCGAAAGAAAAAGGGGCAGTCGTCGGCCCCGGGCCGTGAGCGTTTCTATCGCTGTGCCAAGTCGCTGCTCGATACGCCGGCAGCCGCATCTGCCGGGCCATCGCGGGTGTTCGACACTCCTCTCGGTTTCACACTCGAGCTGGTGCCGCGCAAGGATCCTTACGCGATACGGCCTGGCGGAGAGTTGCCGCTTACCGTTCTGTTCCGTGGCAAGCCGATCGCGAATATCCTCGTCGTGGCCATGAGCAAGGACGATCCCGAGAAAGCCGTGCGCGCCCGGACCGACGCGAAGGGCCGCGTGACGCTCCGGCTCGCCCACGCCGGATTCTGGCTGATCAAGGCTGTCAACATGGAAGCCGCCCCGGCCGATTCAGGCGTCGATTGGGAGAGCTGGTGGGCCTCCATCACCTTCGACCTCTCCGGAAGCGCGAAGTGATTCGGCGACGTTTCCTGGCGACGCTTCTCCTCGCCTCAAGCGTTTGTTTGCCGTTGCTCGCTCACGAGCTGGGGCTGGTCCAGGTCGAGGCGACCTTTCAGAAGGACGGAACCTACAACGTCGACCTGCTTGTCGACCGCGAGCACCTTCCGCTGCAGGTCTCCGGAGCGGCGATGCCGCCGGATGTCTTTCTGCGCGGGATCGAGAGCTCGGCGGTCCTGTCGTTCGACGGTCAGCCGGCCGGACATGGGAACCCCGAGGTGACGAAGGTGGAGGGCAAGCCAAACGTGACCCGGCTGCGCCTGACGGGACGTACTCCCTCCGCGGTCTCGCGCTTCACGTTTGCCGACAACGCCATTCTCGGTTACTTCGTGCTTAAGCTTCGCAGCGAGGGGCGGGAGGGGACCGTCACACAGTGGGTGGACGGAGGCAAGACCTCTCCGCCGTATCCGCTCGATCGGGCGGTCGTGCCGCTGACGCGGTGGGAGATCGTGAAGCTGTATCTCCGCCTCGGCTACACGCACATCCTGCCCCGCGGGCTGGACCACGTGCTCTTCGTGCTCGGGATCTTTCTCCTCGCGGTCGACCTCAAGCCGGTGCTGTGGCAGGTCTCCGCCTTCACGCTGGCTCACACCATCACGCTGGCGCTCACGGTCTACGGGGTCGTATCGCTCTCCCCCCGCGTCGTGGAGCCGCTCATCGCGCTGTCGATCGTCTATGTCGCGGTCGAGAATGTCTTCACCTCGAAGCTGCACGCCTGGCGGCCCGTCGTCGTCTTCTGTTTCGGTCTCCTGCACGGGATGGGTTTCGCCGGGGTGCTGACGGAAATCGGTCTCCCGCGCTCGGAGTTTGTTCCCGCGTTGCTCTCCTTCAACCTGGGAGTGGAGTGCGGCCAGCTCACCGTCATCCTGGCGGCGTTCCTCACATTCGGCCTCGCTTTCCGAAAAAAGCCCTGGTACCGGCAGCGCATCGTCGTGCCGGGCTCTCTCATCATCGCGGCCATCGGCCTGTACTGGTCCATCCAGCGCGTATTCTTCGTCCATTGAATACGACCGTTCTTACGGCTCGAACGTACATGACACTGTACTGAACCCGAGCAGTTTCACGCTGTAAGAACAAAGGAGAAACGATGAGACTCTCTCCCACTCTACGTCTGGCCGGCGCGCTCCTGGTCGCGCTCGTCATTCTCATTCCGCAGGCTCAGGCCTCCAGCCACCGGGAAGCGCTGGCCATCCTCAATGAGCCCTGCGCTGATAACACCGACACCTTCGCCTGGGTGTCGAACGGGACGCACGACAAACTCTACCTGATCATGGATTACAACCCGCTCCACGAGCCGGGGCAGGGAAACCAGGGGTTTCGTGCCTGTAATGGTTACCGCTATGAGTTCCACATCGGAAAGGGAACGAGCCTTCAGGACCAGGCGGTGTACCGGGTCGAGTTCAAGAACACGCTCGCGCAGGCGCCTCCTCCCGGTCCCACCGACGCTCTCGGCGGCGGTAACGAGTTGCTCTGGCAACTCACCGGCGGCACGGAGACCATGACCGTCACGCGGATCATGGCTCCCGGCAGTCCGAACCCTGTTGTGCTGGGCGAGAGCCTCAAGGTTCTCCCGAACAACAACGGCCCGCAGACCGACCGTCTCGTCTATGGACTGGGCGCGTTCAAAGGCTACGATTCCGGCGATCCGACCAGCCGGGATCACGGTCTTTACGACCAGACCTTCATCGACAGCTTCATCCAGACCCTGGCCGGCGGTGCGAGGATCATTGCTGGCGATTTCGACGACCCTTATCAACTCGACGAGAAAGGCATTTTCGACCTGGTCAACCTGGGCAAAGGCGACCTCGGCGGAATTCAGGGAGCGCGGAGCACGCCGATCGAGGACGTTTTCGCGGGCTTCAATGTCTCCTCCATTGCGCTCGAGATCCCGACCTCCGACCTCTTCCCCAATGGAATTCCGCACAATGGCGTGCTCGACGCGACGTCGACCGACAGCCTGCTGCGGATTTGGGTCAGCATCAGCCGCCAGGCCACGCAGACGGTCGATACGACCAATATCATCACCGGCCTTCGCGGCTCCGGCAATTACGTACAAGTCGGCCGCAATGCGCTGCCTCTCTTCAATGCCGGACTCGTGGGTACGCAGCGGCAGACGCTTTATCTGCATACCGACCCGATGAAGGACGTGACCCGCTTCGGCGCGGACATCCTGTATCCGGTTCTGGTACGCGACGCCGAGGCTCTCGGTGTCTACAAAGCGCTGGGCGTGCCTGCCTCGGCTGTCACGACTCTCAAGGGACCGCGGCTGGACATCATCAACGCCATCAATTTGGGGCGCCCGATTCCGGTCGCCGACGGTTCCACCGGTGACGTCATCACGCTCGATGCCGCCATCGATTCATCGTTTCCCAATGGCCGGCGCCTCGGCGGCGGCACGACGCCCAATCGTCATCAGGTCAACGTGAACACGGTCCTGATCAGTCTGATCGTCGCCGGTGATCCGAACGCCGGACTGGCCAAGGGCGTGGAAACGAATGACAAGGACTTCCTCCCGAGGTTCCCGTTCATCGCTCCTCCGCACCAGGGCTTGCTCCAGGGACACGGCGGAATCAACTCGGTGTCTCTGCCGACCATCCCCGACCCGACGATGACGCAGCCTTGCCAGTGACATGCACCGCTTCCAAACAACTGATAGGAGATTGACAGCATGAGAAGAAAGATTGCTCTCATAGCCGCTACCATGGCCGTCGTCCTCACGACGTCCGCCTTTTCTCAGCCCGCACAGCACGCTCGCGCGCTGAGCTTCGCCTCCGATAGCCAGACGGTGCCCGTCATGGCCAATGTTCCCGGGCAGGGAGGCACGTTCCAATCGTATCTGGCGATCTTCAACCCGACCTCGTCCGCGTATTCGGTTACCGCGACGCTTCACGATGCCTCGGGCACGAAGCACACGGCGCTGATTCCGCTGGCCGCTGGTGAGCTGAAGACATACACGAACTTTCTCGACGCGGTCTTCAGCGGGTTCTCGGGCGGCGGGGCCGTGACATTCGTCAGCCCCGACTCGACCGGTGGAACTCGCAACAACCGTTTCATCCTGAGCACGGAGGTTCGGACCGCCGGCACGCGGTTCAGCACCTCGGTTCCGGTACTCGAGTTCGCCGGCACGAATTCCCGTTCCTTCGCCCCCGGGATTACGGTCGACTCCAACACGCGCACGAACGTCGGTTGCTTCGACCAGTCGGGTGCGCCCAACAGCGTGAAGGCCACGATCCTCGACAGCACCGGCAAGCTCACCCTCGGCTCCGTCACTCTGAATCTCGCCGCAAACGGCTGGGGCCAGACGGCGGCGAATACGATCGTGAGCGGTGGAATCGTTCAGTTCGATCCGTCTGATTCGGCGGTCTGCTACGCGGTCGTAGTCGACAACAGCACGAACGACGGACGCTTCATCTCCGCCGCGGAGTACGAGCCGTAGAGTCGCGACACGTAGCGCCGGCCGCTGGCCGCGCTGGATCGCCGGCGGCTCGCCGGCGATCCTCTTTTCTCTTGCCGCCGAGCCGGCGGCGGTACAGCCGGCGGGCCGCCGGCGCTACGCTTGCTGCGGCGTCTTCGTCGCTTCCGCTTCCCGCCGCGCCGTTGCCGCGCGCTCATCCTTCGCCGACATCGGCGGGTTGTAGGCCGGGATGCCGGTCACGGCTTCACCGATGATGAGGTTGTGGATGTCGTGCGTTCCCTCGTACGTCTTCACCGACTCGAGGTTGAGCATGTGGCGGATGATGGGGTACTCATCGCTGATGCCGTTCGCGCCGAGGATGTCGCGGGCCGAGCGAGCCGACTCGAGGGCGATGTTCACGTTGTTCATCTTTCCCATCGAGACGTGATGCGGCTTCAGTTTCCCCTGATCCTTGAGGCGTCCCATCTGCAGCGCCAGGAGCTGTCCCTTCGTGATCTCGGTGATCATCCAGGCCAGCTTGTTCTGCACGAGCTGGTGCGAGGCGATCGGCTGGCCGCCGAACTGGATACGCGACTTCGCGTAGGTGCGCGCGGTCTCGTAGACCGACATGGCCGCGCCGAGCGCGCCCCAGGCGATGCCGTAGCGCGCTTGCGTGAGGCAGCCCAGCGGGTACTTGATTCCATTCGTTTCGGGCAGCAAGTTCTCGGCGGGGATGCGGCAATCCGAGAAGAAGAGCTGCGAGGTGACCGACGCGCGCAGCGAGAACTTGCCCATGTGATAGGCGGTGGAGAAGCCGGGCGTGTCCTTCTCCACGAGAAACCCGCGGATGACGCCGTCGTGCTTCGCCCAGACCACGGCCACGTCGGCGATCGAGCCGTTGGTGATCCAGGCCTTGGCGCCGTTCAGCACCCAGGAGTCGCCGTCCTTTCGCGCGTAGGTGCGCATGCCACCGGGGTTCGAGCCGAAGTCGGGCTCGGTCAGGCCGAAGCAGCCGATCTTCTCGCCGGCGGCCAGCTTGGGGATCCAGTAATCACGCTGTTCTTTCGATCCGTATGTATAGATCGGATACATCACCAGCCCCGATTGCACCGAGGCGAACGAGCGAAGGCCGGAGTCGCCGCGCTCCAGCTCCTGCATGATCAGGCCGTAGGCGACGTTGTTCAGACCGGGGAGGTCGTACTCTTTGATGGTCGGGCCGAAGAGGCCCATCTCCGCCATCTTCGGGATCAGATGCATGGGCATCTTCTCTTCGCGGTTCGCCTCTTCGATGATGGGGATCACCTGGTCGTCGACGAAGTCGCGGACGGTTTGACGCACCATCAGCTCTTCCTCGGAGAAGAGCGAATCGATATCCATATAGTCAACGCCGGGAAAGTTGGGCACGGTAAGCTCCTGCTGGCAAAGGTTGCAAAGTTGGGGCTCGATCATATCAAGTCGCTTCCGTCACAGCGCGGCGCCGCCGTGCAATATAAAATCCTCCCATGTCTGACGGGCTGAGTATCCAGGGAACGCTCGCGGAAACGACGGTTCCCGATCTTTTCCGTTCGCTCATCCGCAGCGGTGAGACCGGCATCGTGTCGCTCGAAGCGATCGGCCGCAACGACACGATCTACTTCAACGAGGGCAGGATCATCTTCGCGTCGAGCTCGGATCCGGACATGGGCCTGGGCGAGGTGCTGCTGCGCGGCGGCGAGCTGACGCTTCACCAGTACAACGTGGCCATGGACCGGCTCGTTGTGGCCCGCCGCATCGGCGCGCTCCTCTGCGAGCTCGGCTACCTGCAATCGGACGAGTTGCTGCGCGCCGCCGAGCGTCAGGCCTGCGCTATCGTCCTCAACGCCATCGGCTACCGCACCGGCAGCTACAGCATCGAGTTCCTCAGCGAGAGCGAGCTCCCCCAGGAGATCATCGCTCTGCCGCTGAACACGGAGCGTCTCATCCTCGACGGTGTGAAGGGCATCGAGTTCTGGTCGCTGATCACGCGCGGGCTGGCGCGGTTCGATCGCCTTCTGAAACAGGTCTCCGGCGCGGATATGCGCACCTATGCGATGGAGCTGACCGATGAGGAGAGCCACGTGCTCAGTCTCGTGTCCGAGCCGGGGACGATCGAGGAGATCTGTTCGCGAAGCTACCTCTCGAACTTCGTCACCTGCCGGACGCTGTGGGCGCTCATGAGCGTGAATCTGATCTCGGAGGCGGAGGGGAGCACGGTCAGCGAGCAGCGCGCCGCCGCGGAGACCGAGTACGAGCTGGAAGGAATCGTCGAGCGCTACAACCGGATTTACGAGACCATCTTCGGCCTCGTCTTCCAGCGCATCGGCGATCACATCTACGACTTCATGGACCGCGTCGTCGTCCACCTCTCCGCGGAGACGACGCCCTACCTGTCGGGCATGAATCTGGTGAATGACGCCCGCATCGATTTCGATCAGCTCCTCAACAACGTGATCGCCTCCGGGGCAAGCGACCATCCCGCCGTCATCAACAAGGTCCTCAACGAGCTTCTCTACGGCTGGATCTGCGAGATTAAGGCCGAGTTCGGCCCGGAGATGGAGGCGGAAGTGCTCAAGCTGACGGTTTGACTCGCGTTGTCGGTTGTCGCTGGTGGTTAACTGAGTCTCGATGCTATGTAACTAAGTCTCGATGCTAGATAACTTAGTCTCGGTGCAGGATAACTTAGTCTCAGTATAAGATAACTCAATCTATGTTCAAGTTAACTTAGTCTCGGTCGTAGTTAACTTAATCTCCGATCGCAGTTAACTAAGCTCTTGCTGTATTTGACTGAGTTCCTGTCGCAGTTAACTAAGTTTCGGTAGCAGTTAACTGAATCTATGTTAAAACTAACTTAATTTCTGTGGCTGTTAACTAAACTCAGAAGGCAGTTGACTGAGTCAAGAGTCGCCGCTCGGAGTCCGTGATGAACCAAACTGGTGGTTTGACGCACTCGAACCGTCGTTCCGACAGACAACCGACAACCGGTATCGCGCCGCCCAGGCGCGTTGTGTAAAATAACACCAATGCGCATCGCCGCCCTCATCCTTGCCGCATCCCACCTCGCTGCTTCTGTCGTCGCCTCCGGACCGCCTGTACAGCCGAACGATCGGGAGTGGGGGCTGATCAGCGCCGACTACGCCTGGATCGAGACGCTGCGGAAGGCTCAGCCATTGCCGGCCGCGAACGCGTCGCGGAAGCAGATGCTGGAGACGGTGCTCGACAATCAGAAGAAGCTCGAGCCGACCTACGTCCCCTTCCTCGACAAGGTGAAGGAGTACTTCGATCGCACCCACGATCAGCGGGCCGGCCAGGTTCTGGCGCGCGAGAAGATCATCATGGGCGACGAGTACATGCAGTACCTCTCGCGTTACGACAAGGCCCTCGAGCTCTACGAGGCGGCCGTGGAGCTCGATCCAACCAGCGTCGATGCCAGGAAGCGTGTCGAGATGGCCCAGCAGCGGCGTTTCGTCTCCATGGCGTCGTTCGCCAACGTGAAGGGCGGCATGAAAGAGGACGACGTCCGCCGGCTCGTCGGGCTTCCGCGCGAGGACTGGATCAAGCAGGTCGTGCAGAACAACCGCGTCTACTCGGTATGGATTTACCCGAAGGAAGACGGAGGCGCCTCGGCCATCTACTTTGACAACGGAGTCGTCTATCACACAAACTGGAACGCTGCGGCGCCCCCGGCGCCCCAGGCTCAGACAAGGTAACGGGAGGGTGTGCAATGGTGTCTGACGAAGTTCTCACCGACGATCAATCCCACTATGAGGTCTCACTCACGGCCGGACAGGCGTTCGTCGCCTTCGTCCTGCTGCTGCTCTCGCTGGCCGCATCCTTCGCCTTCGGCCTGATGATCGGCAAGGGCCAGGCCGATGAACGCCTCGTCGTGCGCAAAGAGCCCGCAGTCATCAACGAGGGAAGCGCCGGCGCTTCGAAAAAGAACGACGGCAAGCTCGTCGACCTCGGGGTCAGCAACGACGACTTCAAGGCTCCTGCCGCGACGACAAGCGCAGCGGCGAGCGCGGTGACCGAAACGGCCCCGCCTGCGTCCACGATCACCGAGGGAACCGTGGCGCCGGCGGCCGCGGTGACTACCACGGCCGTTGCCGAGGTCGTGCAGAAGCCGGTGACGAAACCGGCTCCGCCCCCGCCGTCTGCTCCCGCTGTGAAGCCGCCAGCGCCGGCCGGTCCCGCGTACGCGCAACTCCTGGTCACGAGCGATCAGAAGACCGCTGACGCGCTGGCCGCGAAGGCGATCGACCACGGCTTCATGTCCACCTACGTCGAACGGTCGGGCACGACGTTCAAGGTGCGCGTCAAGTTCTCCTCGGAAGCCGAGGCCCGCGCCAGCGAGGCCAAGCTCAAAGAGCTTTCGAAAGACGTCTGGATCGTCAAGTAGCAGCCGAAAAGCCCAGGAGAAGCCTCACTTCACCGCGGACAGGATGTACTGGGGCAGTAGCTCGTCACGGAAATGGCGCCAGACTCCGTAGTTCTGGTAGTTGCCGCCGCTGAACAGGACCACGAGATCGAGCTCGGGGAGCACCATCAGGAACTGCCCCCCATTGCCGCTGGCCTCGTACTCACGGACCGTCCGATTGCCGTAGTGGATCTCGTTCAGATGCCAGTCGTAACCGTCTGTGCCGTGGGCATTCATCGGATGCGGAGCGGTGCTGATATCCACCCAATGCCTGCTGACGATCCGCTTTCCTCGCCAGACGCCCCCGTCGAGATAGAGCTGGCCGAGTTTGATCTCATCGCGCGGGCGTAGGTGAAGGCCTCCGCCCAGATAGCCTTCATTCGTCGGTGTAAGGTTCATGTGGTACAGACCCATCTGCAGAGGTTGGGCGATCGAGTGGTCGAAGAACGCCGGGATCCATTTCCCCGTCGTGTTGTGCACGATTCCGCCGATGAGATTGACCGCTCCGGAGCAGTAGGCAAACACATCGCCGGGCGCCGCGGCGAGCGGCAGATCGAGCATGAACTTGTCCCAGTCCGGCTGCGCGGTCTGCGATTGCATCTTGTCCTCGTTGCCGGGAGCGTTCTCATTCCCGTTCTCGTCACAAGCGAAGCCGGAGGTCATCGTCATGAGGTGTTCGACGGTCATGCGCGTTTTGCGGGGATCGGGGTTGGCGAAGCTCGCATACCCGGGAAAGAGCGAATAGACCGGCGTTTCCGGTCCGAACTTCGCCCCGTGATCGATGGCGATTCCCGCGAGTACCGACGCCAGCGTCTTGCCGGCGGAACGCATGTCATGCGGCCGGTTCCGATCGAATCCGTAGAAGTACTCCTCGAGGACGAGCTTGCCGTGCCGCGCGATCAGCAGCCCCTGCACCAGAGGAGCCGTCTGCGGACGCGGGTCCGTGTCGATAATCTTCTGCACGAGGGAGGAGATGCGCGCTTCGTCGAGTCCGACGGTGGAGAGCGACGACGTTTGCCAGCCGTCGCTATCCGGTGAGGGCGGCTGGTAAACGTAATGCGGCTCCGCCGGCGTACGCGGGTAGTAGCCGATGGCCTGATCGCGCGAGCGGCGCGTCAACTCGAGTGTCGTTCGAAGCTCAGGAATGGGCAGGCCGTCAGGGACAGGCAGGAGAAGGCGGTCGCGCTTTGTGTCGTAATCGCCCTCGAGGAGTGTCGCGCCGTTGTCGACGCTCCGAAACTTCACGTGCGTTCCCTCGATGGCCAGGGCGAACTTGGCGTTGGCGAAGAACCCGTCGGGGTTCCGGAGCACCGCCCGCATCACGCCGTCCGAATCCTTGCGGATGTCGACGAAGAGGGTGACCGATTCGTCGAGGGGGACGACCGTCCCGCGCCAGACGCCCTTCGTGACCAGCCGCAGGTCTACGGGTGTCGCCCACGCCACGCTCGTGACGATTCCCGCGGGCTGGACCCAAATGCCTCGTATCCGGGAGCCTGATGCGGAGAGTTGTCCCCAGAAGCTCCCCTGATTCGCGGCGAGAGCGAACGACACTTCGCCGTGGCGGAGCTCGGAGTGAGCCGATGTCCCTGCGATCGACGCACGCAATCCGTCCCCCGCTCGGGCCAGCGTCAGTTCGCCGCGAATCTCCGGACCGAATGATCGCGTCGTACCCCACAGGCCGATGAGGCGGGTCTCGTCACTGGATGTAGTGGGACTCTGCGCCGGCGCGGCCGCGGCCAGAACGGTCATCACCCCAGCGGCGATGAATGGAACGAGATTCTTACTGCTTCTGGTCATTCGTTTTCCTTCCCGCCGCTCTTCTTGCCTCTCGCTCGCGAAGCCATTCGAGTACCGGCTCAATCCCCGCCTGGAGGTTCTGGCGAAGGGCCTCGCAGGCACCGTCTAGATTGCGTTTGCGCAGCGCTGCCAGGATCGCCTTGTGGCCGTCCGTTGCCTGCCGGACATGACGAACCTCTTTCATGAATGCGAGCTCGTAGCGGCGTGTGCGTCCGAGGAACTGTTCGATCAATTCGATCAGGATCTTGTTGGGGCAACCGGAGACGAGGTCGAGGTGCCAGGCGTCGTCGAGCGCGATCACCCTTTCCGCACCACGGGCCTCGAGAATCTTGTCGTTGAGCGATGCCAGCCGCGTGATTTGAGAGGGAGGTGGGATGCCCGCCAGCCGCAACGCCTCCGGATCGAGGATGGCCCGGATCGGGTAGATCTGCTCGAACTCCTCCACGGTCAGACGTCGAACGAAGTACCCGATGCGCGGCGAGCTTGTCAGCGCACCTTCGGCGGCCAGTCGTCCCAGCGCCTCACGCAGTGGAGTGCGGCTGACGCCGAGACTGGCCGCGAGGTGGACCTCATTCAACCGTTCTCCATCCGGGAGGCGGCCGTCGACGATCCGTTTCCGCAATTCCTCGGCGATCGCTTCGCTGATGTTGGGCCGATCAGGGAGGGTCTGTCTCTGCATACTGCATATTGTATACATTTCGCGGCTCGATACCTGGCTGACGATGCAGGGATCTGGGGTCGGAGCATGCGAAATCTCCGAACCCTTGGTCGCAACCGCAGCGTGTCCGTGCTCCGCGCCTCCGCATGACTATTCACCTTCGGATAGCATGGGAGGAACGCTTTGTTCAGGAGAAAACGGAATGCCAACGAAGGAACAGATTCTCGACGCGCTCAAGGGCGTCAAATTTCCAGGACTGTCGCGCGACATCGTGTCGTTCGGGTTCGTCCATGACGTCAGCGTCGAGGGAGGCAACGTCTCGTTCACGGTGCGCTTCCAGACCGAGAACCAGAACGCCGCCGCGCAGATCAGCCGCGACGCCGAGGCTGCCGTCCGCGCGGTGCCCGGGGTGGAGAGCGTGCGCATGCACGCCGACGTCGGATCGCGTCAGGCCGGACCATCGGGAGGACCGGCGACCGAGCAGATCCTCACTGGGGTGAAGTACAAGATCGCCGTGGCCTCGGGGAAAGGGGGCGTCGGCAAGTCGACGGTCTCGACGAACCTGGCCCTCGCACTGCACGCCCTCGGTTATTCGGTGGGCATGCTCGACGCCGACATCTACGGCCCCTCGCAACAGATGATGCTCGGAATCCACGGACGCCCTCAGATCGATGAGAGCGACGAGAAGATCATTCCGATGGAGAACCACGGCGTGAAGACGATGTCGCTCGGCCTCATCACCGACCCCGACACGCCGGTGATCTGGCGCGGACCGATGGTGATGAAGGCGCTCGATCAGTTCCTGTCTGACGTGAAGTGGGGGACGCTCGATTTCATGATCATCGACCTGCCACCCGGCACCGGCGACGCGCAGCTCACGCTGACGCAGAAGGTGCCGCTGTCCGGCGCCGTCGTGGTCACGACGCCGCAGGATGTGGCGCTGATTGACGCGCGCAAGGGGCTGGCGATGTTCCGCAAAGTGAACGTGCCGGTCCTGGGCATCATCGAGAACATGAGCTACTTCATCTGCCGCCACTGCGGCGAGCGCGAAGAGATCTTCGGCCACGGCGGCGGCCGCCGGACCGCCGAGCTCCTCGGCGTCCCTTTCCTTGGCGAGATTCCGATCGATCCGAAGGTCGTCGTCGGCGGCGACAGCGGCGAGCCGATCGTCGTTCTCGATCCGTCGTCCGCCGCGGCGCAGGCGTTCCGGCAGTTGGCCGCGACGGTGGCGCAGCAGGTGGAGTCAGGGTTGCCGGGGCATACGCACGGACCTGGGGAGCCGGCGCACGTGCATTGATTGCGCTTCGCGCGTTGTCGGTTATCGGGTTGTCGGTTGTCAAGGGCGTTCGCGCCGTTTGGCTGCGAGCGCGCGGCAACACAGCCTGATAACCGACAACCGACAACGCGCCCACGGCGCATCAAAACAGCGACCGCCCCTTCGCCTGCTCCTCGGCCAGCATGTCCAGAAACCGCGCGCGAGGGATCTCGCGGGCGCCGAGGGCGGCCATGTGCGGCGTCGTCACCTGGCAGTCGAGCCAGGTCGCACCGCGAGTGCGGAGATGTTCGATGAGAAAGAGCAGGGCCAGCTTCGAGGCGTCGGCGACGCGGTGAAACATCGACTCGCCAGTGAAGGCGCCGCCTGCGTCGATGCCATACAGCCCGCCGATCAAGACTTCCTCCTGCCAGACCTCGACGCTATGGGCGTCGCCGGAGCGGTGAAAGCGGGTGTACGCGGCGATGATCTCCGGATTGATCCACGTGCCCATCTCCTCACCGCGCGGCGTCCCCGCGCAGGAGGCGATGACCTCGTCGAAGGCGCGATCGATCGAATAGGTGAAGCCGCACCGCCGCTGTGCTTTCCGCAGCGAGCGGCCGACATGCAGTTCATCGAAGACGATCACCGTCCGTCGCCGCGGCGAGAACCATGGCATCGGCAGATTCTCGTGCGGCCATGGAAAGATGCCGTGCCGGTACGCATCGCGCAGCGTCTCCGCGCGGAGATCGTCGCCGATGGCGACGACGTCGCCGCGAGCGTAGCGAGGATCGGGGAAATGCGACATGCGGTGGGGAGGGTAACGCGGTCGCGGGTCTCGCGACTACGCGGTCTCGCAGGGGAGGAAATGGATACAGGTTCCGTCGTCGCGATCTTAGACAGCACAGACAGGAGTGTCTGTGCCACATAAGCTACCGGTGCTTGCAGAAGTCTGGAATCAGGCCGAAGCGATGTGGCACAGACACTCTTGTCTGTGCAGCCGCAAAAACATCATGATCGGGCACTCGAAGAAACGTAACCGCGAGATCCCGCGCTGAAACTGCCGCGAGACCGCGCAACCGCAAAGGAACCCTAATACCTCAATACCAACCCATCGCCCTCGGCATCGACGACCACATTCCCTCCATCCTGCAACTTCCCAAACAGGATCGCGTCGACCAGCGGTTCCTTGATCTTCGAATGGATCAGACGCGCCATCGGGCGGGCGCCGAAGGCACGGTCGTAGCCGTTCCGGGCCAGCCAGGCGCGTGCCGGCTCGGTCAGTTCCAGCGTCACGTTCTTGGCGCGCAACTGCACGCGCAGCTCGTCGATGAACTTGTCCACCACGCGCTCGGTCGTCTCGAACGATAGAGGCTCGAAGGCGATCCAGGCATCCATGCGGTTGCGGAACTCTGGGGTGAACGCCCGCTCGATCGCCCCTCGGCCCTTGCCCTTCGCGCCGCTGGTATTGCCGAAGCCCATCGAGGAATCGCTCATCTCCCGCGCCCCGGCGTTCGTGGTCATGATCAGGATCACGTTGCGGAAGTCGGCCTTCTTGCCGTTGTTGTCCGTCAGTGTGGCGTGATCCATGACTTGTAAGAGTATGGAAAAGAGATTCGGATGCGCTTTCTCGATCTCATCGAGCACCAGCACAGCGTACGGCGTCCTGGTGATCGCGTCGGTGAGCAGTCCCCCCTGATCGAAGCCGACGTAGCCGGGCGGTGCGCCGATCAGGCGTGAAACGGTGTGCGGCTCCATGTACTCCGACATGTCGAAGCGGATGAACTCGATGCCGAGCGACAGCGCCAACTGCCGGGCCAGCTCCGTCTTGCCCACGCCGGTCGGTCCGGAGAAGAGGAACGATCCGACAGGTTTTTCGGGGTGACCCAGTCCGGAGCGCGAGATCTTGATGGCGTTGACGACCTGGTCGACAGCGTGGTCCTGTCCATAGATGACGCGCTTCAGGTCTGCGTCGAGGCCTTGTAGCCGCTCTTTCTCCGACACGGCCACGGTGCGCGGAGGAATCTTGGCCATGCGGGCCACGACGTATTCGATCTCGTCGATGCCGATCGAGACAGCGGTCGAAGATGTGGTGGACGCCGTCCCCGCGGCGATGATCCGCGCCCGCGATCCCGCCTCATCGAGCACGTCGATGGCCTTGTCCGGCAGGTGACGGTCGTGCATGTATTTGGCTGAGAGCTCGGCGGCGAGCTTGAGCGCATCGTCGGTGAAGGCGACGTTGTGGTGCTTCTCGTAGTACGACTTCAGCCCCTTGAGGATCTCGATCGTCTCCTCGACCGTTGGCTCGCCGATCTCGACCTTCTGGAAGCGGCGGGCCAAGGCACGGTCGCGCTCGAAGGACGACTTGTACTCGGCGTAGGTCGTCGAGCCGATGCAGCGCAGCTTCCCCGAGGCGATGGCGGGCTTGAGAATGTTCGACGCGTCCATCGTCCCGCCGCTCACGGCGCCGGCGCCAACGATCGTGTGGATCTCGTCGATGAAGAGGATCGCATCCGGCTTCGCCAGGAGGGCGGTCACGACCGCTTTCAGGCGCTGTTCGAATTCGCCTCGATACTTCGTCCCGGCCAGCACCGCGCCCATGTCGAGCGACCAGATGACCGCATCCTTCAGCACGGCCGGCGCTTCCTTTTTCGTGATCTTGAGCGCGAGCCCCTCGGCGATGGCGGTCTTTCCCACGCCCGGCTCGCCGACGAAGAGGGGATTGTTCTTCCGCCGCCGGCAGAGGATCTGGACCGTCCGCTCCAGCTCAGGCCCGCGGCCGATGAGCGGATCGATTTCCCCCTTCTCGGCGCGCTCGTTGAGGTTGACGGCGAAAAGCTTCAGAGGATCGCCGGTCTGGTCCGCGGCCCGCTCCTCATCACCGACGAAGGCCGGCTTCGGCGCCGGCGTGTCTTTGCTGATCCCGTGCGAGAGGTACTGAAGCACGTCGAGCTTGTTCACTCCCTGGCTGCGGAGAAGATAGACGGCCTGTGATCGTTCCGCCTGGTAGATCGCCGCCAGCATCTGGCCGGTGTCGACCTCCTTCTGTCCCGACGACTGGGCGTGAAGCTGCGCGTACTGCACGATGCGCTGGAGCATGGCCGTCAGCACCGGCTGAACCTCGGCGTCGTCCGGAAGTTGCTCGAGGGTCTTGGTCATGAAGTCGTCGAGCTGCTTGCGAAGGATGTCGACGTCGCCGCCGCACGCCCCGATGACGTCGAGGACCTCGCGGTCGTGCAGCAAGGCGTAGAGGAGATGCTCGATCGTCACGTATTCGTGGCGCCGCTTCAACGCCTCATGGAGAGCGAATTCAAACGATTTCTGCAGTTGACGGGCGATCATGTGACCTTTACGGAACGTACAGCGCTCGGGCGGTCTCGCGGTTTCGCGGTCTCGAAGCAAACGTTACCTCGCGACCTCAAAGCCGCGAGACCTCGCGACCGTGACCTCACTCCGCGCCGAACAGAACCGGCGCGGGGCCGGCGGGATTTCTGCGCGGCCCAGGCTGGCCGAGCCAATCGCTCACTACAGATAACCTGTTTCTTTGCTGGCGCTTTCAAGTATCATGCAAACGAGGTCGTCGCGTGGGAAGCACAACGAAAGACGCCGTTTGTCGGCGTTTCGTGCTGTTTGGACTACCTCAATGGGAGACCGGGAACGATGCCACTGGCCCGCATGGCGCTGATCGGAGTAGCATCCCTCGCCCTCGGGGTGGTGGCAGAAGCACGAACCCCCTCCGGCGCGATGGACGTCGTCCTTCCAGCCCCTCACCAGCGCCCGGCAGCGGTTGGCGCCGAGGCGTTGCGCCCTGCCCCTCAGTTCGACGGTTGCGGCTCCACCCCGATCTCATGCGACACCGAAGTGCGCGCGCAACTGGCCCCCGGCGACTGCCTGTCGTCGAACGGCGCGCTCTTCGATGAGTATGTCTTTTCCGGCAACGCCCAGGATTTAGTGACGGCGACGGTACGTCCCCTGGTCGCGAGCTATACCAATGCCTGGGCCGGCTTTGTCGTACCGCCGTCGAGCACCGCGCTGGCACCGCTGATCTCGGGAGGCCCAGCCGCCACCGTCCGCTACGCGCTTTCGGTGACGGGAACGTGGAGACTGCAGGTGGGAACGAACGATCGCATCGCCGTGGGCGACTACCTTCTCGACATGGCCTGCGACTTTTCGGCGCCGCCCTCGCCGCAGACCGCCTGCATCGAACAGGAGCTTCTGTGCGGGCAACAGGCGACGTGGGAGCTCTCGTCGGTGAGTTGCATCGCCAGTTCCGACCCGAATCGCTTCTACTCGATGTATCGCGTCTATGGCGTGGGCGGTGACACGCTGATGATCCGGCTCACCTCCAGCGCGTTCGATCCGCAGTTCGCTGTCTACGAATTGGCGCAGTCGTCGACGCCGCTGGCGCAGTCGTCGGCCTTGAACGCCACGACCGATACGCTCAACTTCCCTGTGCCGCACAACGGCTTCTACGACATCGCGGTTACGACGGGCAATGCGCACGGAATCGGGCAGTACGTGCTCGCCCTCGACTGCAACAGCTCCGGTTGCCTCACGCCGATCATTACCAAACAGCCCGAGGACGTCACGGTACCGCCCCTTTCCAGCGCGTTGCTGTCCGTCGAAGTTACAGCCCTCGGGGATGTGGACTACGAATGGTTCAGCGCGACCGGCGCGCAGACAAACGTGGGAGGCGGTTCGAGATTCGGGACTCCGCCCGTAACCGGGCCGCTCGACTACTACGTCACCGCCACGACGCCCTGCGGCACGGTGCAGTCCCGCATCGTCCATGTGCAGCCGGCGGTCGTCCAGCCTCCGCCTCCGCCACCGCGCCATCGCGCCGTGCGGCACTGATAGAGTCGATTACGCCGGCTCCAGCGTGGCCAGCAGCGGAAACTCCTGCTCGCGCGCCAGGGCGATGGTCTTTTCGACCTTCATCTCCGCCACCTCGTATGTGTAAATGCCGGCGATGCCCACTCCCTGGATGTGGACGTTGAGCATCACCTGGAGGGCCTGCTCTTCCGGCATGTTGAACACCGACTCCAGAACCCAGACGACGAACTCCATGGTCGTGTAGTCGTCGTTGTGCAGGAGGACCTTGAACAGCGAAGGCTCTTTAGTTTTCTCCTCGCTCTCCGCGACCGGCGCTTCGTCGAGCTCTGCGAGGGGCAGCATCTATTGACCGACGCCGTACCGCTCGTAGAGCACGTTCAGATGGCGTTGCACGTGCCCCGCCGTGATGTAGGCGATGCCGCGAACAGTCAGGGGCGTGCCGGTGACCGATCCCTGGCGCGACCACGCTTCCGCCGGCAGGCTCGAAAAGAGGGCGATCGTGGACTCGCGAACGGCCAGTTGCTCCTCGACGAGGTTCCGGATGCTGCGCTCGTTGAAGTTGGAGGCGGCGGCGTAGCCGTCCGGGTCCCATTTAGGCAGGTCGATCCCGTCACTGCGCGCGAAGGTCATCGCCCGAAACGTATGAATCCGTTCCGCGTCCGACATGTGGCCGATGCACTCCCGGATCGTCCACTTCCCCTCCTTGTATCGGAAATCCCCGCGCTCCTCGGGCACCTGATCGATCAGCCGCCGGATGCTGTCACGTGCCGCCATCAGTTCGTCGACGATCGGCCCCTTGATCAGGGAGACGTACTTCTCGTGGTGGGGTGAGTATTCGCCCGGTTGGGGTCGCTGGTTTGGCATCCGGGAAGTGTAATGCAGGGTCGCCGACACGGCGCACTCCGGAAGCGAGGCCAGATACTACGCACTCGGTCAGACGAACCGCGGGCGCTGGCTGTTCGTCGGATTTACTGTGCGCGGTAACTTCGTCCGTCCGATAACGGCGCACGACATGAACGCGCGGGAGCGGAGATCCTATGAAACCTCGAAAGAAGATTCCAACGTTCAAGGATGAAGACGCCGAGCGGGAGTTCTGGGCGAAGGCGGATTCGACGGAGTACATCGACTGGTCGCAGGCGAAGCGAATCATGCTGCCGAACTTCCGGCCTACGCTCAGGACCATTTCCCTTCGTCTTCCGGAATCGATGATCGCCGAGCTGAACCTGCTCGCCAATCAGAGGGGGGTGCCGTACCAATCGCTGCTGAGAGTGTTCCTTGCGGAGCGGATCGGCGAAGAGCGCGCGCGACAGAGTGCACCGAAGAAGCCGGCTTCAGGAAAGCGGGCGGGCTGACAAGCGTAGATGCGCCGGTGACTGACTCAGGACTCCGGGCTCCGCTTCGAACGGCTCCTGTCCTCGGCGGAAGATCCGAGCGGTCTTGCTGCCGAGGAGCGCCGTTGTGCCGCCATCGACGCGGAGGATTGAGCCTTCGCGGAGACCGACGACCGGCACGTCGTTCTCTTCGAGGAACTCGCGGATGCGCTCCTCGCGCGTTTCGCCTTTGTGCGTGGATTGGGGATCGGGATCGAGGTAGTGCGGGTTGATCTGGAAGTTGATCAGACCGAGTGCGTCGAACGACGGCGGCTCGACGATCGGCATGTCGTTCGTCGTCCTCATCGTCGGCGAGGCGATGACGGTGCCGGCGCTGGAGCCGAGGTAGGGGAGGCCGGCGCGGACGCGATCGCGGATCGGCGAGAGCAGCTCGCGCTCGTACAAGGTCTTCAGCAGGCGGAAGGTGTTGCCGCCGCCGACGAAGATGGCGTCGGCTGCTCTTAAATCGTCGATTGGGATCACGTCGAGATCCATCCGCCCGAGGCGTTCGCGAATCTTCGCGGTGTACGCGGCGTGGTCATGGGAGGCGAACGGCACGAAGGCAACGCGCCGGCCGGCGCCGAGGAACGCACGCATCTCCGCCTCGGGATGGTCGAGGTACCCGTAACCGTGGACGTTGGAGGAAGAGATGAGAAGAAGGCGCATGTTGTGCGAAGTCTAATGATGCTCGCTCTCATTTTCGCAGCCGTTGTCACGCTCACGAAACCCGCTCCGCCCGCCGACCTCAAGACGCCGCCTGCGGACGCGCAGAAGAGTGCTGACGGCCTGGTCTCGAAACAGCTCGAGGCCGGGTCGTCGGGGGAGCATCCGGGCCAGGGCGACTTCATCCATCTGCGGTATGCCGTGTGGAAGGCCTCCGATGGATCGGTGGTCGACTACACCCGCGGCGAAACGCAATTGTTCATCGAGATGGCCAAGCTGTTGCCGGGGATGCGGGAGATGTTCGCGCTGATGACGCCGGGGGAGAAGCGCCGCGCCTGGATTCCCTCGACGCTCGGCGCCGGAAAGATCGCGGAGGGTGAAACGTTCGTCGTGGAGGGGCAGCTCATCGACGTCGTCCATCCGCCGACGACTCCTGCCGACGTGGCCTCACCGCCTGCAGGCGCCACGAAGACTTCCTCGGGGCTCGTCTACAACGTTCTCCAGCCCGGAACCGGAACGGTGCACCCGAGGAGCCGGGACAAAGTGCTCGTCCACTACAGCGGATGGACGACGGACGGGCGGATGTTCGACAGCTCCGTGCTTCGCGGCGAGCCGATCGAATTCGCGCTCGACGCGGTGATTTCCGGCTGGACCGAGGGATTGCAGCTCATGACCGAGGGAGAGAAAGTTCGTCTCTGGATTCCAGAGAAGCTGGCCTACAAAGGCAAGCCGGGGATGCCGGCAGGCATGCTGGTGTTCGATGTGGAGCTGATCAAGATCCGGTAGGGATTTTCTTAGTCCCCGACGCCCCACACCTGCTCTTGGTGTTGCCACTTCTAAGCAAATCTCCACCCAACCCGTATGAAGCGCGATGCTTCACGAGGACGTCGTCCACCTCTGCCGCGGAGTCAACCGGCGCAGCTCATTCCGGGAAGCGAGGAATATCGTCGGTCTCAGCCCGGAGGAATGACGACCTTCGCGTCATCGAGCACGTGGATGACGGCGGTTATCACCCTCGTGAAGAACTCGAACGGCGTGTCGCCATTCTTCGGAGCCGCTGAAGCAGTCGTTGCCAGAGCTGCAATCAAGGAAAAAGCAAAAGCATAGGTTCGAATCGTGTTTCGCATAAACCCTCCTCGTGCCGGTCAAAACCGGGAATGTGGAGGGCGCCCTTGTCTATGGAGTGACGCGAGACGGAGATTCCTGAGTCTTTTTTATTGGAGGCGCTGAAATTCTTCCCGCGGGTGGACCGCAAGGCGGGCGAGATACGCGCGGACGTGTCGAACGGCCTCCGGGGCAGCGTTGCCTGAACCGACCGTTTCACTGAGGTAAGCCAGGGCTTTCTTCGCGTTCCGGGACAAACCTTCTGCCGCGAACGTTGCCGCCACCGAACGGCAAAGCTCCGGCACGCGGGCGGTGTCGCCGATCGCAATCAACCCGGCGATCAGGTCGAGGGTGGCCAACGCGGCATCATTCATCAGTCCGAAGCTGGCGAGCTGGGCTTGAGCGCGCTCGAGCTCCGGCATCCCCTCCTCGTACTGTCCGCTCTCGACCTTGAGAGCGGCGAGTGCCCAGAGAATGCGGGCGCGGTCGGCCGGAACGTCGAGATCCGTGGCGACCGCGAGCGCTTCCTCGTAATAGGCGAACGCCTTTTCGAAGCCGCCGAGACGCGTGTAGCACGACGCCGCGTTTGCAAGGGCCAGGGCGAGCATCCACATCTCTTTTGCCGCGCGTGCGTCGCGAGCGACTGACTCGTAGATCGGGAGCGCCTCGGCGTAACGGTCCACGCAATAGAAGCTGCTTGCCTCCGCCACGCGCGCCGAGAGGTAGCGCTGCCTGTCGCCGTACACCTGAAAGACCACCGCGGCCTCGCGGGCCAGGTGTGAAGCTTGTTCGAAGCGCTCCGTCTCGCAATAGACCGTGGCCCTCACGTACGCCACGATGGCCAGATCGAAGGCCTCGACGCGATCGTCACTCCCGAACATGGCCTCAGCGTTGTCGAGCGCCTCCTCGGCTTCCTTGAACCGGCCGAGATAGCGAAGGGCGTTGGCGCGCTCCTTCCAGGCCGTGCCGGCGTACCACGCGGATTTTATCTTCAGCATCTCCGGGAGCTTCTCCACGATGCTCAGGGCCGTGTCGGCAAGGATCAAGCCGAACTGGGGCTGGCGCTCGTGCATGCGGTTAGCGACTTTGGAGAGCTGACGGATCACGGCCAGGGTGAAGAATCGGGGATCATCGTCGATGCGCGCTTCGCGGAAGCGGATCGCGGAGTCGACGAGGGGCAGGACGAGCTCGCGGGCGTGCGCGTCGGCGGCGGCCAGCATGCGGGCCTGATCGAGCAGGGCACGCGGTGCTTCGCGGCGGACCGGTATCGACTCGGCAACTGCCCACGGCAGGGGATCGTGAAGGGCGGTGTCAAAGGCTTCGATGACGTCGAGGGCGGTCCGGCACTCGCTGCAGACAGCCACGTGCTGCTCGACCGATTCCCGGTCGTGGATGGCATCGGGGCGCAAGGCGTAGGCGGACAGCTCGTCTTCTGAATAGTGACTCATGATCCTGAACGGGTGATTGCGCAATAGATCTGTCGCGCGCGCTTGCGGCACGACGACAACAGTTGCCAGACGTAGGCAGGAGAGGTGTCGAGCTCCTCTGCAATCAGTTCCGCGCTTTCGTCGCGGAGGTAATAGCGGCGTAGCGTCTCGCTGCACTTGCCGCCGAGCCGGGCCAGCGTGGCGCCGAGGCTGAGCCGGAGCGCCCATCGCTCCAGCTTCGCCGCCTCGTCATCGCTGGGCGTCAATTCATGGTGAGGTAGCAGCGGCTCCTCGTACTTCCGCTTCCGCCAGTAGTGTTTGCAGGCATTGTTGATGGAGCCGACGAGGAAGGCCTTGATGTCGTACGCTTCAGGCTGGCGTTCCAGAAACGATGCAAAGATGTCGTGGACGAGCGCTTCCGCGTCGCAGGGGGGGACCCGGTACCGGAATTGGGCGATCGAGCGCAGCAATCCCTCGTGCTCGCGGTAGAGCACTTCGAGAGGTTGCGCGGGTGAAAACTCCGACTGATCGTTTGTCACGGTCGCCCACCACAAGCGCGCGCGCTTCGCGGATCTTCCAGAAAAATAAACCACCTGCGGCCACGCCGCGGTCCTGCGACGACGCCGATTCCTGCACGGTTCGGTCGCCGCGGCCGGCGTCCAACCAACCATCCGGACGCGTTCAACTGCACCGTTCGCGGCAGGCTTGCCCATCACTTAATCAACGTCTCCTGTAAGAGGAGTGACGGAAAGGCGGCGTTCCCTACCCTCCGAGGCAAAAAAAGTTAACGGTAGGAGCCTTTGGGGGTCTGAACGGGTGGTCGCGGAGGGCGCGGTTTTGGGGTCTCGCGGTCTCGAAGTCGTGCTGTCTCGCGGCTCGTTACCTCGCTACCGTCAGAACGCGTCAACGTTCCATCGATGACGATTCGCTGCGCCAGCCTGGCCATGCCCGGTCCTACCTCGGCGGAGGCGACGTGCTGGTGTTGGTCGGCGGCACGGTAGTGGTCGTGGCCGGTGGCGGCCCCGAGGTGCCGGTCTTAAAGACTCCGCCTGTCAACGTGGTCGCGCTGGGCTCTGGAGTGATCGGCGCCAGCTGCTGTGTCCCCGTCACGGCCTCGGGGGTGACAGGCATGCCTGCCGTATCCAGGGCGATCGGATTGCCGAACTGGTCGACTGCCGGCGTCGTTACCGGCTGTGGGCTGTGGATCGGGCAGGGATTCGTCGGCTGCGTCCCGGCCTTGAAGGCCTCGGTGACAACCACGGGAGGCGGGCAGGTCGGCACTGCCTGCCCCCCGCTGGTCTCGTCGATCTGTGCCATGGTGATGCCTTCGGGCAGCGCGAAGTCGGCGTTCGGCTGCCCAACCGTCACGGCCTGCATGAAACGCGTCCAGATCGGCACCGCTCCGGTACCGCCGGAGAGACCGGTTGGTGCGTTGTCGTCGAAGCCGAGCCAGGTCAGCGTCAGTGCCCTGGGGGTGAAACCGATGAACCAGGCGTCGCGCTTGTCGTTGGTCGTGCCGGTCTTGCCGGCGGCGATGAGGTGGAAGCCCATCGAGCGCGCGGCGCCGCCGGTGCCGCGGTCGACGACGCCCTTCATCAGGGTCAGGAGGATGTACATGTCGCGTGCCGGAAACACCTGCACCGGTTTAACCTCGTCACCCGCGGAGAGGATGCGATTGCGGTCGTCGGTCACGAACTTGACCGCGTGCAGCGGCACGCGCGAGCCGACCCGGGCAATCGTGGCGTAGGCATCCGCCATCTCGATCGGAGCCAGATCGATCGCGCCGAGGAGCATGGACGGATTCTTGTTGTCGATGTCGGAGACGACGCCGAGCGTGTGGGCGGTACGAACGATCGGGTCGAGCCCGCAAGCCAGACCGATACGCACCGACGCGGAATTGAGCGACTGCTCGAGCGCCTCGGCGACTGTGACGGTCTGGTGATAGACGTCCTCGTAGTTGCGCGGCGACCAGTCTTCCGAAAGGTGGCGCTTGAGGATGAACCGCGTGTCGCTGACCAGCGTGGCCGGCGTGATGTTCTGATTCGAGAGGCTCGGTTCGAATGCCGTCGCGTAGACGAATGGTTTGACGAGCGAGCCGATCTGCCGTTTGGCGTTGAGGGCGCGGTTGAACTGGTTGACGTCGTAGTTCCGGCCGCCGATCAACGCGCGGATCTCGCCGGTGGCGACATCGACGTTGATGATCGCCCCCTGTAGCGGATTGTCCGGACGTCGCAGCCGCCTGCTTCCCTTCTCCAGAGCCGACAAGCCGGCCTCCATCGTCCGTGCCGCGGTGTCCTGGGCGCTGAGATCGATCGCGGTGTAGATCTGCAGTCCGCGGCCCTTGACGTCTTTGATGCCGTAATCGCGGCCCATCTCCTGAAGCACCCGGTCGACGTAGTAGGGGATCGAGGTGAGGCCGCTGCGCTGCCGGAACGGACCCGACGGCAGCTTCGTGGCCATGGCCGCGTCGTACTCCGCGCGCGTGATCTTCTTCTGATTGAGCATCAGGCCCAGAACGGTCCCGCGGCGCCGCAGGGCGAGGTCAGGATGCGCGAACGGCGAGAAGTTGTTGGGGCTCGCAATCATGCTGGCCAGGAGCGCGGCCTCGGGAAGCGTGATCTCGGAGACCGGTTTGCCGAAGTAGAAGCGCGAAGCCTCGCCGACGCCGAGGATCGAGATCGAACGATTGCGGCCGAGGTAGATGTCGTTGAGATATGCCTCGAGGATCTCGCGCTTCGAATACTTCGCGTCGAGGACTACGGCCATGAAGGCTTCGGTCGCTTTTCGCTTGAAGGTCCTCTCGCTCGTCAGGTAGTAGTTCTTCACGAGTTGCTGTGTCAGCGTAGAGCCACCCTCGGCGGCTTTGCGCTTTCGGATGTCGCGGAAGAGCGCACGAAGCATCCCGATCGGATCGACGCCCGGGTGGTACCAGAAGTGCACGTCCTCGGTGGCGATGACGGCGTCCTGCAGAACCTTCGGCACCTGATCCAGCGTGACGGGGCGCCGGTTTTCGAGCTGGTCGCTGAGGATCGAGGCCAGCAGCTCGGGCTCGAGCGCCGCGTTGCTGACCGGCGCGGCCTGACGCAACGAAACGACCGAGTCGATCGCGCCGTTGCGAAATGCGATGCGCACCGGTTGGGCCTGGTATTGCCCGGTCGGATGGGTGAAGGAGCGGGTGTAGATGTCGAACTGTCCGCGGCCGGGAACGTAATCGCCGGACTGCGAAAGCGCGGTGACCTGGCGGTAGCCGAGGCGGCTGAGCTTCTCGACGAGATCGTCGGGTCCGAGGATGACGCCGCCGCGAAGCGGCGTGTAATCGGTGTAGATGCGCGTCGGCAGCGACAGGCGTCGTATCTCGAATTTCCCGACCGACTGTTTGTAGACGTACAGCGTCAGGATGGCGATCGCCACGAGGACGACCACGGTCGAGATCGACAGCACCTGGAAAACAGTGCGCCGGCTGGGGAGACGTGCGTTGAAGGTAGCCATGTCGAGTGGATCAGTGGATTAGTAGATCAGTGATCGTGCGATCAGCGACATCGTTAAATGAGGTCACAATCTACTAATCGACTAATCACCGCCTTGTCACCGGGCGACAATTGCAAGGTTGCGTCCACCCCGTTTTGCGTCGCGGCGGTAGGAGTGGAAGATCGAGCCCTCGCAACGCGTGCAGAGGCCGGAGTCGTGAATCGCGTCCGGCGCGAAGCCACGTTCGATCAGAAGGGCCGTCGTCAGCGCGGCAAGGTCGATGTGCGGCTTGGCCATGCTGCGATCGACGAAGGCCTCGGTATCGCCATACGACGCCCAGAGGTCGTCGACGACTTCTTCCCCAACCTCGAAGCAGCAGACGCGGATCGACGGCCCGAGCCATGCCTGGGCCGCGGCCGGTTCGAACGGTGTCTCCCTGCTGAGGATGTCCAGAGTCTCGGCGGTGATCCTCTGCACCGCGCCGCGCCACCCGGAGTGGATGTTGGCGATGACGCCGTGGTCCATGTCGGCGATCGTGACCGGGAGACAGTCCGCGACCTTGATGCCGAGGGCCGTGCCGGGAGTGGACGACCAGAGCGCGTCGCACGAGTCGCACTCGCGCCAGCGCTCATCGTTCACCGCGCGCACGGCGCGCTTGCCGTGAACTTGCGTGCAGGTCGTGAGTGTGGCGCCGACGCCGAAGCGATCGCGCACGATGTCCATCAGCCGCGCCGCGGCGTCCTGATCGAGGCGTCCCTCGCTATCGGTCGTCGTGTAGAAGAGCGCGAGCCCATCCGGCAGCGACGGCGGAACGACGATGCGCCCGAAGCCGGTCTGTTCGTTCGCCCACGCCACGGTCCGCGGATTGTACGCAAGCGGGTTGCGGGCGATTGTCACTTGTTCATGAACCGTTCGATGTCGTCGGCTCGCCGCGGCGAGTTGGTGGACAGCAATCGCGCGCCGCTCTCGGTGATGGCGACGTTGTCTTCGATGCGGACGCCGATGCCGTCGTAGCGGTCCAGTGCTTTGGCGATGGTGGCCTGCTCTTCCTTCGGCAGCTTGGCGTAGACGGGACTGGCCAGCACGTCGTTCTTGCGGACGTAGATCCCCGGTTCGACGGCGAAGACCATGTTCGGCTCGATCTTGCGGTCGCGGTCGGTGACGTCGTGTGTGTCGAGCCCGAGGTGATGACCGGGCGCATGGCGGAAGTACAGGAAGACCTGGCGTGGGTCCTCTTTCGTGATCAGGCCCAGGCGCAACAGCTCGCGCCCGATCACGGCGATGGCGGCGTGATCGGCGTCGCGGAAGTGTCCCCCAGGTTTCAGGGCGGCGATGGCCGCTTCCTGCGCGGCGAAGACCGCCTCGTGAATGGCGCGCTGGTCAGCCGAAAACTCTCCGCTGGCCGGATAGGTGCGCGTGACGTCGGCCGAGTAGCCGAGGTACTCCGCGCCGAGGTCGGTGAGAAAAAGCCCCTTGCGATCGACGGGCGCGTTGTTGGCCATGTAGTGCAATGTCGTCGCGTTCACTCCCGAGGCCGCGATCGAGGGAAAGGCCCAGCAGCACGTGCCCTGATCTTTGTAGGTGAAGTCGATCACGGCATCGACCTGGTTCTCGCTGGTGGCCGTCAACACCCGTTTCATGGCCGCCTTCTGGGCGAGCTCCGTGATGTCGATGGCGTGCTGGATCATGGCGATTTCCGCCGGGCTCTTGACTTCGCGCATATGGATCAGCATTGGATGAGCGTCGCGGAACCGGAGCGAGGCATACCGGTCGCGCAGGTCCTTGACGAACAGTTGCTCCTCGGTCAGCGGCGGATTGGGCCCGAAAGGGAGCTGTTCGTTAAACGTCCAGAGCTCGGCGTTTCCGGCCGCTACGGCGCGATAGAAGTTGGGGAGAGCCCGCGGCTGGATGCGCTCAGTCGAATCAGGCGATGGCCATGCACCGCCGAACATCGCCGAGGTGATCAGCGCTCTCCAGCGCCCCGCCGACTCGACCCGCTTGATGCCGCTGATCTTCGTGATCTCCTCGTGCGTAGGGATCCGCCCGGTCCACCCCTCCTGCAGCGGGTTGCGGTCGCGGACGAAGAGGACCTCGGCGAATTCGGGATCGCCCGGAACCATCACCAGCGTCGTCTCTTCCTCGGCGATGCCAGTGAGATAGAGCAGGTCGTTGCTCTGCCGGAAGGGCCACTCCTGATCGCCGCTGCGGATCTGCAGCTTCGCCGAGAAGAGAACGAGTATGGCGTTCGGCCCGATCTCTTTCGCCAGGCGCGCGCGCCGCGCCGCATACTCGGAGGCGTCGATCGAAGGCTTCGTGCTGGTCTGTGCGAACAGCGGGGCGGCGGAAACCAGAGCAATCAGGAGCATGATCAATCTGCGCATGCCTATATCGTAGACCGGTGAACTATCTGGCGCACCTGTTCCTGGCTGGGGGTACCGCCGAGTCGCTGATCGGCAACCTTGCCGGCGACTTCGTCAAAGGGCGGATCGGCGACGATGTGCCGCCGGACATCGCCGAGGGGATCCGTCATCATCGCCGTGTCGACGCCTTCACTGACTCCCATCCCTCCGTGGCGGCCTTCCGCCGTGTGCTCATCCCCGAGCACGGTCACTACGCGCGCGTCATCGCGGACGTCTTCTTCGATCACTTCCTGGCCGGCGACTTCACCCGCTATTCGGCCGAGCCTCTCGATCGCTTCCTGTCGCGCGTGTACGCCACCATGGATCCGCACATCGATCAAATGCCCGGCCATCTCCGCGCCGTCTATCCACGGATGCGCGACGAGGGATGGCTGGAGTCCTATCAGTCAATCGACGGGATTCGCATGGCCCTGTTTGGAATCTCGCGCCGGTTGTCGAGGCGTCCGAACCTTGCTCCGGCAGTGCATTTCCTCGCGGATGCGTCGCGCGGAGAGCTCGAGCGGCTCTTCCATGAGTTCTTTCCCGACGTGATTACGCTGGCGTAGACAGGATCTCGGTCAGCGCTCCTCACGCGACCGGAAACATCTGGTTGGGGACCAGAAACTTCTGTTCGGCGACCAGAAACTTCTGTCTGGTGGACAGAAACTTCTGTCGGATGGACAGAACCTTGTGTCGGCCGGACTGAACCTTGTGTCGGCCAGACTGAAACTTGTGTCGGGCGGACTGAAACTTGTGTCGGCCGGACTGAACCTTGTGTCGGGCGGACTGAAACCTGTGTCGGGCGGACTGAAACTTGAGTCGGGCGGACTGAAACTTGTGTCGGGCGGACTGAAACTTCTGTCGGGCGGACAGAACCTTCTGTCGGGTGGACAGAAACCGGCCAGCGCTACGCACTACAATCTCCTCGTGAACGACAAAAGCATCCAGGAAACATGGGCTCCCCAGAACCGCTGCTTCGGCTGCGGCCCCTCGAACGACAAGGGACTGCGCATCCGGAGCTTCCGTGATGGCGACGAGTTCGTCTGCGATTGGACGCCTGAGCCGCATCACGCCGCGTTCGACAACGTCCTCAACGGCGGCATCACCGGCGCGCTGCTGGACTGCCACAGCAATTGGGCGGCGACGATCGTGCTGATGGAGCGCAACGGCAGCGACAGCCCTCCCTGTACGGTCACGTCCGATTTCCATGTCGTCCTGAAACGCCCCACGCCGATGTCGACGAGCCTTCACATCCGCGCACACGTCGTCGAGGCCACGGACGATCGCGCCACGGTGGAGGCATCGATCGAAGCCAACGGGAAGGTAACGGCGACTTGCAGAGGTACCTTCGTCGCGGTGAAGGAAGGGCATCCGGCGTATCACCGGTGGTGATTTCTTCGGGGGTCGGGAGTCGGGGGTCGGGGGTCGGAGAGGAGGCGATGGGGAGCGCTGTTTAGTAGATTAGTGGATTGGTAGATTAGTAGATTCGTAATTGGGAACTCTGCCAATCACCAATCTACTAATCTACTCGTCTACTAATCTACTAATCCACTCGTTGACGCGACAACAACGCCGGGCTCCGACCCCCGACCCCCGACTCCCGACTCCCGACCCCCGAACACTCGACATTGAACACACCAAACCCAGCACCAACGACCGCCGAGCGCGCCCGCATGACTGGCGAGGCACACGACATCGCCCGCTGGCGCAAGTGGGGACCCTATCTCGCCGACCGCGCCTGGGGAACGGTGCGCGAGGACTACAGCGCGAACGGCGATGCCTGGTCGTATTTCCCTCACGACCTGGCACGGTCGAAGGCCTTTCGATGGGGTGAGGACGGCATCGCCGGCTTCTGCGACCGCTACCAGATCCTGTGCTGGTCGCTGGCGCTCTGGAACGAGCAGGATCCCATCCTCAAGGAGCGCTACTTCGGCCTCGTCCCGTCGGAGGCGAACCACGGCGAGGACGTCAAGGAGTGCTACTTCCATCTCGACTCGCTGCCAAGCCATGCCTACCAGCGGCTGCTCTACAAGTACCCGCAGCGGGCCTTTCCCTATGGTCAACTACTTGACGAAAATCGCCGCCGCGGCGCGCGCGATCCCGAGTTCGAGCTGATCGACACCGGGATCTTCGACGAGGGCCGCTACTTCGACGTCGTCATCGAGATGGCCAAAGAGGATGCCGAGTCGCTCGTCTTCCGCATCACCGCGCACAACCGCGGTCCCGACCGCGCGCCGCTGCACCTGATCCCGCAACTCTGGTTCCGCAACACCTGGAGCTGGAGCGGGGAGCCGGTGCCACGGCCGTCGATTCGTGCCATCGATGTCCACGGACGCCCCGCCCTGCTCGCTGACGACACGAGCACACCCGCTCTTGCCGGGCTGCTTCACAACGCGAACCTCGGGCCGCAGATCCTGGAGTTTCCGGCCGGGACGGAGTTGCTCTTCACCGACAACGAGACCAATGGTCCCCGTGTCTGGGGCGCACCGTCGCGGAGCCGTTATGTGAAGGACGGCTTCCATCGCCGTGTCGTCAACGGCGAGCACGAGGCCGTGAACCCGGAGCTGACGGGCACCAAGGCCTGCGGCTGGATGCGCGTGGTGATCGACCCCGGCGCGTCGTATTCGATGTCGATGCGCCTCAGCCCGTCGAGTGGTGCGCCCACGGCGTCGCCGGCGGGCGGTCCGGAGCTCGAACGGATCGTCGCGGACGTCATTGACCTGCGCCGCGCCGAGGCGGATGAGTTCTACGCCGCCATCCATCCGCCGCGGGCATCCGCCGAGGAGCGCAATGTCCAGCGGCAGGCCTTCGCCGGCCTGCTCTGGTCGAAGCAGAGCTACCTGCTGGACGTCGATATCTGGCTCGACGGTGACGATCCCAACCTGTCGCCGCCTCCCGAGCGTCAGCACGGGCGCAACGCGCGATGGCGGCATCTCAACTCGATGCGCATCCTGTCGATGCCGGACAAGTGGGAGTACCCGTGGTTCGCGGCGTGGGATCTGGCCTTCCATACCGTCGTCCACGCCCTCATCGACGCCCACTTCGCCAAAGAGCAGCTCTGGCTGATGCTGTTCGAGCAGTTCCAGCATCCCAACGGGCAGATCCCGGCATACGAGTGGGAGTTCTCGGACTTGAATCCGCCGGTACACGCCTGGGCGGTCTGGCGCGTGTACAACATGGACCGCATCCGCAACGGCGCCGACCGGCCCTTCCTCGAGAAGTGCTTTCACAAGCTGATGCTGAATTTCACCTGGTGGGTGAACAAGGTCGACCGCGAGGGGAACAACGTCTTCGAGGGCGGGTTCCTCGGGCTGGACAACATCACGGTCATGGACCGCAGCGAGCGGCTGCCGGGCGGCGCGTCGATCGATCAGAGCGACGCCACGGGATGGATGGGGATGTTCTGTCTGGTCATGATGCGCATGGCCCTGGAGCTGGCCGAGGAGAACGCGGCCTACGAGGGGCTGGCCACGAAGTTCTTCGAACACTACGTCTACATCGGCGCGGCCATGAAGATGATGCGCGGCGACCGGACGCTGTGGGACGACGCGGACGGCTTCTTCTACGACCTGCTTCGCTTCCCCGACGGCAGGAACGTCCCTTTCCGCGTCCGTTCGCTGGTGGGGCTGATTCCGCTGTACGCCATCGAGCGGCTGGAGCGGAAGTGGATCGAGCCGTTCGAGGTGTTCCGCGAGAACTTCGACTGGTTCATGAAGCACCGGCGCGACATCGTCGAGCACTGCGTCACGACGGTCCACCATGACGGCGAGACGACGCACGTGCTGGCCGTAGTCGATCAGAACCAGCTCCAGCACCTTCTGGCTCGCGTCGCTGATCCCGAGGAGTTCCTCTCGACGTACGGCTTGCGCAGCCTGAGCAAGGCCCACCAGCAGCAGCCGTTCGTCTTCGGCAGCGCCTCCGTCACGTACGAGCCGGCCGAGGCGGTGACGAAGCTGAAGGGAGGCAACAGCAACTGGCGCGGTCCGGTCTGGTTCCCGACGACGTTCCTGATGATCGAGACGCTACGCAAGCTGGAAAAGGCGTACAGCGGAAACGTGCGCGTGGCGCTGCGCGACGGCCACGATTTCCAACCGCGCAACGACCCCGACGCGCGGTTCGTCGATACCCGCGTCGACGATGGTGTCGGCGCAGGCACGTCCCTTCCCCGGCGCCGAGGAATGACGCTGACCAACGTCCCCGTCCCTCCGCCGGAGAACACGACCACTCTCACCGGTCTGGCCGCCGATCTCGCCAGACGAATGACCAGCATCTTCCTCCCGGACGCCGACGGTTATCGCCCCTGCCACGGCCCTCGCGGCAAGCGCCAGGCCGAGCTCTTCGCCCACGACCCGCACTGGAAGGATCTGATCTGGTTCTTCGAGTACTTCAACGGCGACACCGGCGAAGGCCTCGGCGCATCCCATCAGACAGGGTGGACCGCGCTGGTGGCGAGTCTGATCGATGAGTGGAGCGTGTGATTGGCGGGTTCGCAAGATGGCAAGCCTGTCGAGTACGGGCCGTTTCACCGGTTTCAGGATGCCTCCGCAAACGAGCTGATGTGCAGCACAGGTCTGGTCGGAGGCCGGCCGGACAGAAATATTGCCGCGGGATTGTTTCCTAGAGTGAAGGCGCGTCTCGGATCTCTGCCGCCCGGTCGCTGTGGAATTGAATTCTTCACGACCGTCGCGGCGGACGACGACGTACCTCGATCGCCTACGTGGACGATCGGAAGACTTGGTGTCATTCAGTCCGAGGATGACGCAGATGTCGTCCTGATCACTGCTAGAATTATGAGGCGAGTTGACGAATGCGACGAGCAGGCCCCGAAGAGCTGAGTGAAGACGCGAGCGCCATCGCGCTTCTTCACCTATCGAGAGAGCGCCTCGAAGAGTTGTTTCCCGTCGAATTCTCCGAAGTCGATCCTCTTGCGGCCGCCGAACCGTCGATTGGAGCGCTGATTCAACTCGAGAGCGGACCATACGCCGTCGTCATGCACGGCAAGACCACTGGCGACACCGAGGTCTCCCTCCCGGTCAACGCACCGATGAGGCGCCATTGGGCAGCATTCCTGCGAGAAGTTCCGTTGGCCGCGAACGAGATCGTCTGGACGTCCGATGAAATCGCACGGAGTCCTCAGTCGAGCTTGCAGTCAAGCACGCATATCGGACAGACCGGCGAGACCATCGAGGAGCGTGAGCCGGCTCATGCATTGAGCTCAGACAAGTCTCGTCGATGAGTGGTACTCAAACGAGATGAAAAAAAGCAGCTGCAAGAGCAAGGGAAGAGAAACAGCGACTGCCTGTCATTCACCCTCATTCCCTTGTCATTCTGAGCGACGCTCAGAATGACAGCGGCTTCAAAACAGCCGCGCTGCCAGAAACGCCACCGCTGTCTCCACCCTCAGGATCCTCTCGCCGATCGAAACGCTCGTAAATCCCGCCCTCTCGAGCGACGCGATCTCGATATCGATGAATCCACCCTCGGGGCCGATGACGAGCGTAACGGGTTCGCGCAGGTGGCGTGGGCAGGTCTGATGGGCGTGCGGATGGGCGACGAGGGCGCCTGTGCCTCGGGCGATGGACGGCAGTTCGTCTTCGACGAACGGGCGGAAGAGGCGGCGGGTTTCGATCGACGGCAGGACGGTGTCGCGGGCCTGTTCCAGGCCGAGGATCGATTGCATGCGGAGGTTCGCGTCGGAGAGGCGCGGCGAGCTCCAGTAGCTCTTCTCCACACGCCAGGCGTTGATCAGTACGATGCGTTTGATGCCGAGCGATGAAGCGGCGGCGATGGCGCGGTTCAGCACTTTCGGACGCGGCAGGGCCAGGATTAGCGTGAGCGGTAATGGCGGCGGCGGGTCGCGATCGAGAGTCACGTCCATCTCGAGCGCGTCATCGTCGAGGCGCATGATCGTGCCGCGTCCGATGCGGCCGTTCGCAACGCCGACGACAAGTTCCGTTCCCGGCGCGGCGCGGTGGACATCCGTTACGTGATGCAGGCGACGGCCGGTCAGCCGCACGCGTGACGCGTCGAGAAAGTCGTCGTCGAAGAGAAGGATCAGGTTCAAGGGCGTTGCTACGATAATCCCGTCCGCATGAACGTGCAGCACGACAGGCGATGGGAGGCGTTCGCGGAGCGCGAGCCGTACTTCGCCGTTTTCACTGATCCGAAGTTCCTCAGCGCAAACCGAACGCCGAACCAGGAGCGCGAGTTCTTCGACAGCGGCGAGGTGCTCGTCGACGCCATCTTCCACACGATCAAACGGCGGCTGGAGCCCGATTTCACACCCGAGTCGATCCTCGAATTCGGCTGCGGCCCGGGGCGGCTGGCAATCCCATTCGCGCGTCGGGCCGGTTCCGTCACGGCAGTTGATCGCTCGCCGGCAATGCTCGATGCCGCGCGCCGCGAAGCGGCGAAACAGTCGATCGCCAACGTCTACTTCAAGACCACCGCCGAGTTTGCGGCGACGCAGCGCACGTTCGATCTAGTCAACGCGTACCTCCTCTTTCAGCGCTTGCCGCCGACGCAGGGGCTCTCCCTCTTACGCGAGCTCCTCGGGCGCATCGGTTCCGGCGGCATCGGCGCGTTTCATTTCTTGCACCGAACATCCGCGTCTCCGTTCGTGGCATGGACGCGGGCGGCGCGCGAGCGAGTCCCTGCGCTCAACGGAGTTGCCAACCTGATGCGCGGCAAAGAGTTCGATGAGCCGTTCATCCCCAGCCATGCCTACGATCTCGACGACGTCTTCCGGATCCTCATCGACGCAGGGTTCGAGACCAGTCACGTGGTCTTCGAACACAACGAAGACATGAGCAGCGCCATCGTCTTCGTTCAGGCGCCGCTGTCGTTCTCAACGATTGTTGACCACGAAAGTGATCCGGCAGCGAGCGAAACGCCGGCGGGTGCGCTGATCGATGTGCGCGAGCTCATCGCACGCACATCGATCGACGACCTCAATCGAACCGCCGAGGAGTACTTCGCGTCGCTCAAGGAATGGGAGCACCACCTCGCCAAGCCATTCAGCAAGGCCGACGAAACGCCGCCGATCCTGATGAATGTGGCCACGCTGCTGCAGGGGCTGCGCCTGACGCCGGGCATGACCGTGCTCGAATTCGGCGCCGGCACTGGCTGGCTGTCCCGGTACCTGACGCAGCTCGGCTGCCGCATGATCCTGCTCGACGTCTCACCGACCGCGTTGCGCATCGCGGCTGAGCTCTTCGACCGCCAGCCGCCGGTGGGGGAGCGGCCCGCGCCGCAATTCCTTCCCTTCGACGGACGCCGCATCGACCTGCCGGATGGCAGTGTCGAGCGGATCGTCAGTTTCGACGCCTTTCACCATGCCCCGAATCCCGATGACGTGCTGCGCGAATTCGGCCGTGTTTTGAAGCCGGGCGGCATTGCCGCGTTCGCCGAGCCGGGTCCACGGCACTCGCGCACGCCGCTCTCGCAATTCGAGATGCGGACCTATGGCGTCGTCGAGAACGACGTCGATATTCACGCCATCTGGCGCACGGCGCAGACGTGCGGCTTCCGCGACCTGAAGCTGGTCGTGTTTCACGGCCCGGCGTTTCACGTTTCCCTCGACGACTATGAGGACCTCCTGGCCGGCGGTGCTACGAGCGTGAAATGGGCGGCTTCGACCAGGGTCTTCCTCCGCGACGTCCGCAGTTTCTTTCTCTTCAAGGAAGGCTCGGAGCGGGTCGACAGCCGAAGCGGGGCCGGGCTGGCATGCGACATCGCCGCGACCCTGGTCTCCTCGCCGGCGATCGAAGCACAGCCGATCGTGGTCGACGCAACCGTTACGAATCGCGGCGCGGCCATCTGGTTGCCCGCGGATGCCCCGTTCGGAGGCGTGGCCCTCGGCGCGCATCTCTACGAGGAGGGTGGGAAACTGATTACCTTCGATCTCCACTGGGAGCGGCTGACGAACCCGCTGCGCGAGATCTCCTCGGGCGAAACGGTGCGCGTCCGCATGACTCTGCCGTCTCAGGTCGCGGGGCGATATCTGATCGAGGTCGACTGCGTCTCGTCCGGCGTGTCCTGGTTCGCGCAGCTCGGGTCCCAGCCCGCGCGGCTTGCGGTGGAGGTCATTCCCGGCGATGTATGATGCGCGCGCATGAACATCGAGACCCGCAAGAAGGGTGACGTCGTCATCGTCGATTTTCAAGGGCGCCTGGCGGTCGGCGTCGGCGACGACCTGCTGCCGCGCCTGATCGAACAGCTCCTCGACGAGGGGAACCGCAAGATCCTCCTCAATCTCTCCGACATGGACTACATCGACAGCAACGGCCTCGGCGAGCTGGTGCAGAGCCTCAAAGTCTCCGGCCGCCACGGCGCATCGCTTCGCCTCCTCAAGCCCCAGGACCGCGTCAAGAAGACGCTGAAGCTGACCAACCTCCTGCCGATGTTCAGCGTCTACGACACCGAGGCCGAAGCCATCAAAGCTTTCGACGCCTAGGCCGTCACGCCAGCGGTGTTGGTTGCCCCAGGCTCTGCCACCAAGGGTGCAGTAACCTTCTGCCGCTCAGGCTGCCTGGAAGTTCTGATTTACAGAAGGAATTGCATAGAATAGACTCTCCGCACCAAAAGGAGAGTCATGCATCCCTTCATCACCGTCATTCGCGCGGGCTGCGTCACGAGGAAACACGATTCGGTTCCGGTTGGATCATCCGTTTGAGCCGAAGGCGCTCATCAATCCGAGAAAGGCCAGCCGCTGACGGTATCGGAGCCCGGCGGCCGCGGGGCTGAACCCCGAGCGGATGGTGTCGCGGGCGCGGTCGCCGACCTGCCTCCGGTAGCCCGGGTCCTCGAATACCCGGCGCATCAAGTGGGCGGCATGGTCGATATCCGGCTCGGCCCAATGCTGACCGGCTGGATAGCTTCGATAGGTCCGATCGAGCGTGACGATCTCGTAGCCGACCGGGCATGAGTTCCTGTCGTTCATGAAGTCCATGTTGCCGGACCACCCCGTGGCGATGACCGGCTTGCCGAGGTACATGGCCTCGGCGAGGATGAGTCCGAAGCCCTCCGAGTGATGGAGCGAGACGAAGCTGTCGCACGCGGCGAGCAGTCCGTTGACCCGCGCACGCGAGAGCATCCGATCGGTCAGATAGACGTTCGGCGTTCCTCGGAGGCTCTGCTGCAACTTCGCAAACTCGTCGGGATGTTTGTCCGCGTGGGCTGCTTTGATCAGCACCGCCGCCGACGACTGGCTGGGGAAGGCGCGTCGGAACGCTTCGACCGCGCCGAGGGGATTCTTTCGATCGATGACGCTGTCGAAGTCGAACATGCAGAGAAACGTGAATCGGCCCGCGGGAACGCCGAGCTCTTCCGGCGAGCACGCCTCGATCGTCGTGACCTCGATTCCATGAGGCATGTGGACGACCGGAATCGTCATCTTCCTGCTGATGGCGCTTTGGATGAAGGCGCTCGGAGCCCAGATTTCGTCCAGCGGTTCCGCCGAAGGGACCATCGCGTCCGGCAACTCCGGCAGTTCCCAATGCCAGCAGCCGATGTTGTACGAGCTCGCGTCGAAAATGTGCGAAATCCCGCCGTACACATCGGGGATCTGGTCGGCGTTCAGGTGATAGACGCTCGCGCGATAGAGCGGCTGCCGCGCCAGCCCGTCGTCACTGGCGACATCGATGAGATGGCTGGAGAGTCCCGCGGCCTCACAGGCCTTCTGGCACAGTCGCGCGGATTCACCGACGCCGGTTTCATGGCTGACGTTGCCGATGATGTTGAGCCCCGGCGGGAGAGAGATTTCGGCCGGCGCTTTGCTCGACATCTTCTCCTTTCGCCCAAGGAGGAACTCCCGCATCGCCGTGCGGAGTGTCTTTGGAATCAACCGGACGAGTGGTCTGGCACGCGAGAGCGTTCTGTAGGCGTGCACTGCCACTCTCGCCGCCCGTGGGCTGCGCGATGGATCGCGTAGTCCTCGAAAGGCCGCGGGATGGTCGAAGGGATCGGCTCCGCACCGGGATTGGAGAGCGTGCGAATTGCGATACGCCATTCTGGCGGCGTCGGGCACCTGCGACCCGTCTGCGAAGGCTCCGTACGCGTAGGCGGCATGCCTGAACGCCTCATACCCAGCGGCGCGAAGGGCGACGTCGTAGTCTTCGAAGAGCCACCTGATGCCGCCCGCATCGCTGCGCCTGCCGTTAAAGTCGTGCTTCGACACCACGTCAGGGGAGGCCGGATCGTATCCGCTGAAGTGAAAGAACCGGAGCGGCTGGCTGTTGACTGTGATGCTGCCGCCGTGTCCGATGATGTTGCGTTGTCCGAGGTTCCAGTAGGCCACGTTGTATCCGTCGTGACGGAGAATCCGGACGCCGGGGAAGAGTCCCGGCGCGAGGTCGATCCATTTCTGATCGACGAAGAGTCCCCGCACGGGATCGACGACGCATTGAAACTCGAGCTTCTCCTGCCACCACGCGAGAAATCGGGGAAGCGGCGGTCGCCGCGTTATGGCCAGGAAGCCGAGGTTGTAGGTGCCGGCCTGCAGGATCGTCCGTTCACACGGGTGCTCGTCCCCTTCGATGGACCCCGTCAGGTGCGGTGTTAGCGTCAGGAATGTCTCCGTGGGAGCGTCATCGAGCTCGGCGAGAGGGCTGTAGATGACGATGTCGGGGTCGATGTAGATGACGCGATCGTAGCCATGCTCGAAGAGGTGCTCGATCATCCACGGCTTCACGGCCGTGTTCAGTTCCAGGATGGAGTAGCGAAAACAGAACTGACGGCGATTCGGCAGCGGCAAGGCCTCGAGCCGTACCGAGGTGAACGTTTCCTCGTGGGGATCAGCAGTCGACGGGTCGCCGACGAGCAGCACAAACCGGTCCCAGTCGGGATGATGCTTCTCCGCCGAGGCCATTAGGACCCTCGCGAAGTGCCGGTAGTTTGGAGAGATGATCGAGAAGACCGCGGTGTGCATGGAGAAGAGCCGTGGAAGAGGACGCGCTGCCCGGAATGGGAGCGTATCTCAATGTCTGCCGGGCGGGGAAGGCAGGCTCTCCTCAGAAGTACGGCAGCCGTCTCGCGAACTGGACGCTGGGGTCGTTGGTCTTGTTGTCCGTGGCGGCGCCGTAGATGATGGCGTTGCCGGACTCGACGTGGATGACGATGGTCTCGCCCCCGGAGAGCGTTAGACCGCCGAGGAAGTCGGAGGCACTCGTCTGTTGGAACCATGTGGCCGGAAAGCTCTTGATGAAATCCGCCTTCGTAGTGAAAGCGGTAGCGTTCCACACTGCCAGCGTCAGCACCGCGCCGCGCGTCAGGGTACGAATGCCGATGTTCAGCCGCTGCTGGGTCAGATCGGGTGGCACCAGTAGGATCGCGTAATCGCCAGCCTGCAGTCCGCCGGCGAAATCGACCGCTTCCTCGGCCAGACCAGAGGTTCCTTGCGCGCCGGCGTCGTTGTACACCCGCGAGACGACGAGAGGAGGCGCGCCGGATGTGGAAACGACGTCGAGACTGCCCAGGCCGTTCTGCCCCATGGTCGTCGGGAGATCGGCGTACGACTTCGTCTCACCCGGCTGAAGCGAGTAGGCCAATGACGGATCTCCGGCGCTTCCCGATACACCCGCGCGATGGAAGATGAAGTTGCCGCTGATCGGAGAGGCGCCGGGATTGTGGATCTGCACCGCCGTCTTGAAGAAGGCCCCCTGACCGCCTTGGGTGGAGCCGACGACAGTCACGTAGATGGTGTCTCCGGTCGCGCCGCCCGCCAGGGCCGTGCTCCGGGCGATTTGAACGCTGGGATCGTTCGTAATGTTGTCCGTCAGGGCACCGTAGACGATGACCGAGCCCGCGGTGATCACGAACTCGATGCTCTCATTGCCCACCAGTGAACCCCCCGGCAGAAAATCGGCGGAGCCTCTCTGCTCGAAGTAGTTCGCCGGATACGTTTTCGTCAGAGTCTGGATGACGGAGCCCGCGCTGTTGCGCACGTTCACGTTGAGCGCGGCACCCTGCGAAAGGGTTCGGACCCCGATATTGAAGCGTTGCGTGACGAAGCTCGGCGGTGTGAGCAGCATCGCATGATCGCCTGTCGCGAGCGCGGCCGCCGGCTTGATCACTTCCTCGGTGAACCCCGAGGTCCCCGCCGCGCCGGCGTCGTTGAACACGCGCGTCGAAAACTGCGGTGTCTCGCCGGTCGCCGGGATGACGTCGAGACTGCGCAGCCCGGACTGGCTGAATACCGGGAGGAGATCGGCGTATGACTTCGAGTTTCTGGATGGGAGTGCGTAGCTGATGGAGGGATCAGAGGCGGAACCGGATACTCCCTGAGGATGGAAGATGATCTTGCCCGAAATCGCGGAGTTGGTCCGATTGTGAATCTGCAGGGCCGTCTTGAAGCTGGAGCTCGAGGCACCCTGGACCGAGCCGACGACGGGGATGACTTGAGCCGGGTCGGTTGATGGGCTCGTAGTCGACCCGAAGAAGCCAATCGTCCCCAGGCTGCTGACAGGCACGCTGACCGTCTGCTGCGTGACGTCGACGCGGCTCCCGGGCACGAGTTGCCAGACACCACCCACGATCTGGTAGGCCTTCAGCGTACCCTCGAAGACGCCGGAAGGGAGCTCCGACGGATCGTACTTGATGGTTAGCTGCACCGGATGTTGGAGCACGATCGGCCCGGGCGTGAAGTTGTAGATGGTGGCGAAGTCAAGATTCGCGAAATTGGGGGCGGAGTAGACCTGGTCAACGTGAAACCCTGCGTTGGCCGCTACTGCACCGGGAGGGACCTGTAGCGACATCCATCCGCCCATCAGGGAGAGCCGCCCGCCGCCCGAGGGCAGGCTGGCGTCGTCGGCGACCTGGTTCGGGTAGAGCTTCGCGGTCAGGAAAGCGTCCGAGGTATCGCTTCCGAGGACGTTGCTGAGGATCTTGCGGAACGAGTAGATCGTGGTCGCATTCGATCCGAGGCCGATCGTATTCTGTCCGGCCAGTGAGGCCGCGGCCATCTGCTGCATTGCGGCGGGGAGATTGGCGTAGGTGAACCCGTTCAATTGGCAAAGAGCCCAGAGAAGCTTGCCCCCGTTCACCAGATCGAGGCTCATCGTGCATGCGTCGGTGATGGGCGGCGTGCCGCCTTCGCCGCTGACATAGAACGATGCTGCTTTCGCCATGTCCTCATACGACGCGTAATGTCGGCCGAAAAAGATCGTGTGTGTGTATTCGTGAACTGTCAGCAGATGGTAGGCGACCGTGCTCACGAACTGCGGCTGGAAGGGCTCAAAGAAGTTGTCGCGGTTCGCATACCAGAAACAGCCGAATGAGCCCGTCCGTCCGCTGTAGGTTGGATACTGACCGGCGTCACCGGTGAGACCGGCCGCATAGTTTCCGCACCAGGTGTCATTGGCGATGTGCGCGTCGAACGGCTGAAGGCTGGGGAGGGAGTCCACTCCCATGAGCTGGACGAGCTGATTCTTTGCCTGTCTGAAGCCGGAGCAAAAAGCGTAGATCGTGTTCGGATCGACCGGGCAGGGCTCGGGACAGACGACGCGGAACGTATCCCCGGGATTCTGATAGGCCCGATACTGGGCGGCCGGCGCGCTGTGTCCGGACTGATCGCCAGAGATCGAGAAGACCGTCGACGGGACGGAGGGGAAGGTGGTCGTCTCGGGGCGCACGATCGGAAGTCTCTGCGCCAGCGCCCCGGCAGCAAGAAAGGCAAAGACGATTCCGCCGCCCCAGATTCTTCTCATGATTGCTCCTTGCGGCCGTCGACCATCCGCTCGATACGGAGTGGATTGGATTCCTTCAGCTCGTCGGGAAGGACAGCCTCGGGGGCGCTCTGCCAGGCCACCGGACGCGTGAAGCGCTCGATGGCGCGGGTGCCCACCGAGGTCGAGCGGCCGTCGGATGTGGCGGGATAGGGGCCGCCGTGAACCATCGCCGGCACGACTTCAACGCCGGTTGGATAGCCGTTGAAGACGATGCGGCCCGCCTTCGTCTCCACGATCTCGAGCAGATCGCGGTACTCGTCGATCTCGCCGGCGGCGGCGTGGATGGTCACCGTCAACTGACCTTCGAGCGCGTGGGCGACCTCGAGCAGGTGCTCGCGTGAGTCGCACTCGACCACCAGCGTCGAGGGGCCGAAGAGCTCGTCGCGCAATTCACGATGCGCCAGAAAGTTTTCGGCGTCGGTAGTGAAGAGGGCCGCTCCACCGTCAGCGTCGACGAATGCACGCCTGCTGGCGATCGATGCAAAGGAGGCCACGCCGGCACGATAGGCGTCGCGGATTGCGGGGGTCAGCATCGTCGCCCCGGGCGTGGCGGCGATCCGCGCCTCCAGGTCGCCTACGAATTTCTCGTCATGGCTCGTCACGACCAGCCCCGGGTTCGTGCAGAACTGTCCGACACCGAGCGTCACCGACGCGTGCAGGCCGGCGGCGATCTCCGCGCCGCGCTCCTGCAGTGCGCGCGGGAGGATGAAGACCGGATTGATGCTTCCCATCTCCGCGAACACCGGAATCGGTTCCGGGCGTGACGCCGCGATATCCATCAGCGCTCGTCCTCCGCGCAGCGAGCCGGTGAAGCCAGCCGCTTTGATCAGCGGATGCTTCACCAGAGCGATGCCGGCTTCGTAGCCCTCATCGAACATCAACGCGAACACTCCCTCCGGCACGACCGCGGCGATGGCCTCGCCAGCCAGCGCGGACGTCCGCGGATGCGCCGGATGCGCCTTCACGATCACCGGGCATCCCGCCGCCAGCGCCGAGGCGGTATCACCGCCGGCGACGGAAAAGGCAAGTGGAAAGTTGCTCGCACCGAAGACGGCCACTGGGCCGAGCGGGCGCAGCATCGAGCGGATGTCGACGTTGCCGTGATCGATCCGCGCGCCGACCCACGATCCTTCCTCGACCAGCGCGGCGAACATCCTCAGTTGATTGCACGTGCGCGCCAGCTCCCCCTGCAGTCGCGGCAGTCCGAGCGCGGTCTCCGAACGGGCACACGTCACAATCGCTTCGCCGTTCGCCTCGAGATTCGCGGCGATGGCGCGCAGCATTTCCCCTTTTCGGCTACCGCTCAGCCGCCCATAGCTCGCAAACGCAGCGGCAGCCGCGCGCGCGGCGCGATCGACGTCGTTCATGCGCGCGCCTTCGCGGCCAGTGCCGCGCGAATGACGCGCAGCGCCTCGTCGCGCTCCGGGCCGGCCAGCGTCAGCCGCGGCGGGCGGACGCGCTCGCTCCCCATTCCGACTTCCTGCTGCACCAGCTTGATGAGCTGCACGAATTTCGGGACCGTGTCGAGCCGTAGCAGCGGAAGGAACCAGTGATAGAGATCGGAGACGTCGTCACCGCGCAGCGCGCCATCGAAGACTTCGACCGATTCGCGCGGCAAGGCGTTGACGAGTCCGGCGATCCACCCGGTGGCCCCAGCGGCGATTCCTTCGACGATCAGATCATCGACGCCGACCAGGATGGCCAGCCGGTCGCCGATCAACGATCGGATCGCCGTCACTCGACGGATGTCGGCAGATGACTCCTTGACCGCGTGCAGATTCTCGTGCTCGCCAGCCAGCTCCGCCACTTGCTCCGGCAGAAAATCGGTGCGGTAGGCGATCGGATTGTTGTAGAGCATGCACGAGAGGTGAGTGGCGCGAAGGATCGCCGCCATGTGCGCCTTCATCTCGCGCCAGTCGCTGGAGTAGACGTATGGCGGCAGCACCATCAGGCCGCTGCAGCCGGCCTGCTGCGCGTCTTTCGCCAGCCGTACTGCCGCGTCGGTGCTCAGCGCGGAAATCGCCGCGACGACAGGCACGCGCAGCGTCCGCACGCACGTCTTCAGGATGGCGATCTTCTCGTCGGGCTCGAGCGTCGCTCCTTCGCCGAGAGACCCGAGAGCCACGATGCCGGTGCAGCCGGCATCGGCCATCCACAGCGCGTGCCGCGCCAGGAAGTCGTGATCGACGCTGAGGTCTTCGCGGAATGGGGTGGTGATTGCGGGAAGGATGCCTTGCCAGTTCATGCGTACCGATCCGGTGAAAGTCCTTTCATGGAGATGGAAGGGGCCACGCCGGAGAGCAACTCGCTCATCAATTTGCCGGTGATGGGCCCGAGACTGAGGCCCATCATGGCATGTCCGGCGGCCACCGAGAGATTGGCGAACGAGGCGAAGCGGCCGATGTACGGCAGCCCGTCGGGGGAACAGGGACGCAGGCCCGCCCACGGCTGCACGTCTTGAAAATCGTCGGCCGTGAAATCGGGCAGATACTTCACGACCGATTTGATGATCCCACGGACGCGGGCGGTGTTGATGGACAGGTCCGTCCCGGTGATTTCCATGGTTCCTCCGAATCGAAGCGCCGATCCCATTGGGGTCGCCACTACGCGTGCCTCGGAAAACATCATCGCGTGCGCGGGCTGTTTCCTTGGCCGTGGCAGTGTGAGGGTGTATCCCTTTCCCGCCTGCATCGGCAGGCGCAGGTTCAACTGCCTGGCGATTGCGGCGGTCCACGCGCCGCCGCAGATCACGAATTCATCCGCGTCCACCGCGCCGCGCCCGGTCGTCACGGCCTCGATGCGGCCGTCGCCGGCGCGCCAGCCGGTCACGGCGGTGTTCCAGGCCAGCTCGACGCCGCGTTCGCGAAGGTGTTCGATCAGCGCGCGCATGAATCGCTCCGGCGTCAGGTATGCGTCCATCGGGAAGTAGATTCCGCCCGCCGCCCGTATCGACAGGTCCGGCTCCATCGCGGCCAGTTGTTTGGCGTCGAGTGTTTCGACCGGAAGACCGAGGGCCCGGCCCATCGCGGCGGTTGCCGTCTCGTGCTCCAGCCCCTCCTCTGTGTTGCAGATCATGATGATGCCCTTCGGCGTCAGGCCGAAGGTGTCACCCCACTCGCGTGCGAGCTGCTCGAAACAGGCCCGGCCGGCCAGATTCAGTTGCAGCAGCCGCGGCGCGGACGCGTTCACGTGCCTGACAGTGGCCGCCTGCCGGAATCTCCAGGCCCACTCCATCAGCCGCCGGTCGAGGCGCGGTTTCATGTAGAACGGACTCTCGGGATTCCACATCCATTTCAACGCCAGACGAATCGCTCCCGGCGCGGCAAACGGAACGAAGTGGCTCGGGACAATCATCCCCGCGTTTCCATACGAGCATCCGCGTTCCTCCTCGGAGGCGCGATCGAATACGGTGACGCGATGGCCGCGCTCCGCGGCGTAATACGCCGTGCAAAGCCCGATCACGCCGCCGCCGGCGATGACGATGCGTTTTCCGCTCAACGGATTCCCCAGCAGTACGGATCGCGCTCATCGAGAATCAGCGTCGCCTCGGCGTTGACGTACGCCGAGCCGCGAATGACGGGCTGAATGGCCCCATCCACGATGTTCACGTGTCCCTCGAACCGGCTGCCGATGATGCTCTCCTGCCGCCACGGCTTTCCTGCGGGGAGTTTGCCGTCTTCGTAGAGACAGGCCATCTTTGCGCTGGTCCCGGTACCGCACGGCGAACGGTCGTATGCCTTCCCCGGACAGAGCACGAAGTTCCTGCTGTCGGCATCCGCGCGGCCCGGCGGTCCGAAGAGTTCGACGTGATCGATCACCGCGCCTTCGCGCCCCGTAATTCCCCTCGCTTCAAGGCTCTGTCGGATGGCCCACGTCAGCTCAGTCAGGCGCTCGACGTTTTTCAGCTCGATCGTTTCCTGATGCTCATTGACGAGGAAGAACCAGTTCCCGCCCCAGGCCACATCGCCGCGGAAATGGCCGTAGCCATCGACATCCACCACGATGTCCTTTGCCAGCCGGTACGACGGAACGTTGCGCACCGACACGTCGCCCGCCTCGTGCAGCTCCGCGGTGACGACGCCGGCCGGCGTATCGATCCGGTGCTGGCCGGGAGTCAATCGCCCGAGGTGCGCGAGCGTGACCACCACACCGATCGTTCCATGTCCGCACATGCCGAGAGTGCCGACATTGTTGAAGAAGATGACCCCGGCCGCGCACGACGGATCATCCGGCGGAACGAGGAGCGCACCGACGAAAACGTCCGATCCCCGCGGCTCATTGACTACCGCGGAACGGTACCGGTCGAACGCCTGCTCCTGGAATCGCGCACGCCGCTCAGCCAGCGTCCCCCCGCCGAGGTCCGGCCCGCCCTCGATGACGACCCGAGTCGGCTCACCCTCGGTGTGGGAGTCGATCACACGGATCCGGTGCATGGGGCGGAGTATATGTTCAGGGAAAGGAGGCGGAATCCACGACCGTAGCAGTGCCGAGCCCTCGGGATGCTAGCATTCTGAAATGTTGCCGTGCCGCGACTGTTCATCCCTGCGACGGAAGAACCTGAAATAATGTCGTACGACCACCAGATCGAGTTCGTAAAATCGGCTGCAAGCGCCGATTGCGTAAAACGGCCACTCTGAGTTGCAGAGATGTCCTGGCCGGCCACTGTGATCGTCGCGTTGCGCTCTGTCAGAGACGGATTCGCAGCAGCGGCATACGTTATCGCCGCTGGGCCAATCCCGCTACTACTCGTCAGTGTGAGCCACCCCGGATCGCTCGCGACTGCCTTCCACGCGTAGGTCGTCGGAAGATCGACACTCAGGGTTCCTGAATCTGAATCTGAATCGGCAGAGAGGGTCGTCGTGGCTGCGACGTGAAATGCCACGCCTGGGTCTCGGAAACAGTTCGCTACATCGTCAGCATGACCGACGCGAGACACAAGCGCCGTTGAATCGGCAGTGCGGCCGAAGCGACTGTAGTGATTTCCAGGGCACCGAGCGGCTTGCACCCCGGCGACCTGACGTCCGAAGATCCAGGTCGTAGCCCCAAATCGGTCCCGGACCAATTGACAGGCTCGCTATTCGGGCCGTACTGTGCAACCAGAGGATTCGAAGACCGGTGCGCATCATCGGAGACCGGTGCACATCATAAGGAGACTGACCATGCGCCTTTCTGTCGGCGTGTTTTGCGCGATTCTGGTCTTGGCTGCATGTGCGACCAACGACCATCGCCCCTCTGGCGCGGACCCAACGAACTCGACCTCGGCTGCATCGCCCCTCCAAACCAGCGCGGACTCAAGCCGCCCTACCGAGGATGGGGGCGGACTATTCACCTTCCGACGTACGTATCCTCTTGGCTCAATCCCACCCGATGCGCGTCACAAGGCATGGGACTCTCGGCCGAAGGATTGGATTCTGAAGAGCAACGCGGGCGCGGCATCGGGATCAGCGGCCTGGCGTTCGATTGGACCCACTCCAACTGCCTACCCGGCCGCCTTCGGCAACCTAGTGAATGTCGCCGGGCGCATCGAGGCAGTTGCCATTTCCCCGGCAGATCCTCAACTGATTCTCATCGGTGGCTCTGTTGGCGGGATCTGGCGCTCCACTGACGGAGGTGCCACCTTCACTCCGGTGAGCGACGATCAGGTTGACATAGCAGTCGGAGGAATTGCGTTCGCCAACAGTGACCCCTCAGTTGTGTATGCAGGGATGGGAAACCAGTATGAGCGTTACCTCGGAGGAGTCCTGAAATCCACGGACGCTGGAATGACGTGGAGGCCAATTAATAACAATACCCTTCCCCTTGGCCAAACCGCAAAGATAGCAGTTGACCCGACGGACGCGATGCACGTTTACCTGGCCCAAGGCGGCCTGCTAGCCGCGAATGGATTTCTGACGGGGAGTGGGTTCTATGTTTCGACCGACGGCGGCATTAACTGGCTCAAGACCATATCCGGGGATGCCCGCTCGCTTTTTCTCCATCCGACCAGGCCGCACGAATTGTATCTTGGATTGCCATACGCCTACGACCCCGGACGCGACCCTGGTCTCTACAAGTCTACGGACGGTGGCAGCACCTGGTCGCTGATTCTTGCGTCGCCGTATCCGCCGAACATATTGAGAACCATTCAGCCCGCTGTATCAGCAGCCAGCCCAGATCATCTTTATGCGCTTGTCAACGGGTACTCCGCAGGTTCGTTCGACATCCGCACAATGGTTAGCACGAATGCCGGACAGACCTGGACCAACCTCGGAGCCGCCGGTCTAATTTATGGTGTTGAGACGCTCATGCTGGCTGTTGACCCCACCGATTCCAATATCGTCTACGCCGGCGGAGCCGAACTGTACAAGAGTACAAACGGCGGTGTGACCTTTACAACACTTACGCCAGGTCTCTACACACCTGGAACGTATGCCGTGCACGTGGACATGCATTCCTTCGCTTTCTCGCCGACTGACCACAACGCGTTTTATGTTGCAACTGATGGTGGGTTGTGGAAGGGGAGCAGCGGTGGCGCTTCGTTTCAACAATTAAATAATACGCTCTCGTTGACCATGTTCTACGGAATCGCCGTGCACCCAACTGACCCATTCTTGGTGTTTGGTGGAACGCAAGACAACGGTTTTCAACAGCGGAGCGGCACTACCTGGACGCAGCTACGCGGCGGCGATTTCGGTCAAACAGTAGTCAATCCTTTGAATCCGAGTATGGTATTCAATGTGGAAGGCTCATACATCGATAGATGGGTCAACAACGGTGACGTCCTAGACAAAGTGGTCCGGCCCGCCATACCAGATCAGCGCGGGGAGAGTATTTATTCGCCGTTCGTCGGCAACGGTACAGACGCTACCCTTTACCTAGGCACTTGGCGACTATGGGTCAGCATTGATCTCGGAGACACGTGGTTCACGCCGGCAGCAGGGCTCGATCTGACCAAAGGAAACGACGACGTCCTAAGCGCTATCGGCGTATCCCGGTCTAATCACAGCGTCGTTTACACGGGATCCGCTCAGGGCAGGGCCATGGTTAGCACGAATGGGGGTACGAGCTGGGCAGACATTACCGCTGGTCTGCCCGATCGCTATATCAGCAGCATCACGGTCGATCCTACGAATTCGACAGTGGCTTTTGTGACGGTTTCAGGTTACGAGTCTGGTCACATTTTCAAGACTGCCAACACCGGAGCTGTGTGGGTGGATATCAGCGGCAATCTACCTGACATTCCTACCAGCGCCTTTCTGATGGACCCTCTGAATCGTAACTATATCTACGCCGGGACAGATATAGGTGTTTTCGTCTCACCTTCCGGAGGCACCACTTGGTTTACATTCAATGACGGCATGCCGCCTGCCGTCGTGACTGGCTTTGCCGCCCAGTCCAGCGGGCTGATTCGATTGGCGACGTATGGGCGCGGAGTGTGGGAGCTGAGGCGGCCGCCATCACGCCGACGCGCGGTACGTTGAGGACTGAATTGGGTCACACCATCTACCACGTATTGGTGACCGCGACCGCGAATGCTCGACGACTGACGACTGGGGTCCGGGGGCGGAAGGAAGGGGCCGGAAGCTGGGGTCAGACCCTCGATCCTCCGTTGCCGGGAGGCTGAGAGTACCAACGTTGTTGAAGAAGATGACCCCAACAGCCCACGACGGGTCGTCCGCCGGAACGAGGAGTGTCGTGGCAAGTTGGGGTCACGCCTTCGATTTTCGAATTCAAGCGTTTGCCCGGCGCGCTATGAGCCTCATCTCGGAACACTCGATGCTCCTCCAAGCGGGGGGTGCATCGCGAAACCGGCCGAACTGATCGTTCGGGAAAGGCGAGATGGGGGTCGGAAGCCTTGATATCTACGCGCAGTCCCCCCAGCCGGACGCACCTCTTCCCCTCGCCGCCTACGGCGCGGACGCTCGTAGCGTCAGTTCGCTGCGGAATCAGGCTCGCAGCGTTGCCATCGAGGCATCGAGCCAGCCCAGCAGCACTCGATTCTCGCGAGGGAGCGGTAGGAGGAGGGTCACGCCTTCGGGGGAGAAATGGGGCCGGGGAGAAATGGGGCCACACCCTCGATTTTCGCATTCAAGCGTTTGCACGGCGCGCTCATGAGGCCTCATATCGGGACAGTTGATGTTCCTCAAAGCGGGGATGCATCGCGAAACGGCCGAAATGATCGCTCTGAACGGTGAGATGGGGCTGAAGCCTTGAGTTATCCAAGCGCTCCCCCGCCGCCGGGCGCACCTCTTCCCGTCGCCGCCCACGGCGCCGACACTCGTAAGGTCAGTTCGCTCCGGAATCAGGCTCGCAGCGTTGCCATCGAGGCATCGAGCCAGCCCAGCAGCACTCGATTCTCGCCAAACTCCCGGTCGCATCGTTTGATGAGATTCGAGATGTGTCCTTCGCTTCGGAGCCGGAGGGACGCTGCGATCGAGCGAAGCGTGACCAGACCTTCGAGGGAAGTGGGGTCAGGGTCACACCCTCGATTTTCGCATTCAAGCGGTTGCACGGCGTGCTCATGAGGCCTCATATCGCGAGACTCGATGCTCTCCGAGCCGGGGTGCATCGCGAAACCGGCCGAACTGATCGGTCTTGAAGGTGAGATGGAGGTCGGAAGCCTTGATATCTACGCGCTGTCCCCCAGCCGGACGCGCCTCTTCCCATCGCCGCCCACGGCGCGGACACCCTTAAGGTCAGTTCGTGGCGGAATCAGGCTCGCAGCGTTGCCATCGAGGCATCGAGCCAGCCCAGCAGCACTCGATTCTCGCCAAACTCCCGGTCGCATCGCTTGATGAGATTCGAGATGTGCCCCTCGCTTCGGAGCCGGAGGGAGGCGGCGATCGAGCGCAACGTGACCAGACCTTCGTGCCATCCGATCCAGGCGGCAAGACGGCGCAGTATCCCGCCACGCGTTTCCCGAATCGAAGCGGCGGTCTCGCCCGCGGCTTTCGACACGGCGCCGAGGATCATGTGCATCTTCGGCCGTCCCACCGCCCGCTGCACTCTCGGATGATCCGTCGAGCGCGGCTTCGATTCCACCTGCCTCCGCATTGTCTTGGTCCAATCCTCGGTTCCGAGGTAGAGCTGGTTTGTCAGCTTGTCCCACAGCCGGTCCTCGCAGCCGATCTTCGCGAGAACGAACTCACGATAGGCCGCCTGTGCCGGCTCTCGTTCGCCACCAAACAGAGGAAGGACGGTGTCGAGGTCGAGCCACTGCGTCGCACTCTCCAATCCTGCCGACGCACGATAGCTGGACCACCTATAATCCTCCGGTGTGTCGACCATCTTCGCGCGCACCGGGTTGAGGACGACGTAGCGCAAGACTTCGGCGAAGTAGGCCTCCTCGTCGATCAGGAAGGCCTTGAAGCGACCCTGGAACAGATGGCCGGATCGTTTGTGGACGCGGTTGAACCATCCGGCGTAAACGCTGTTAAGCCAGTGCATACCGCGCGAGAGATTCGGCTCCGGAGTCTGGACGACGAGGTGGTAGTGATTCGTCATCAGGACCCACGCCGTGAGCGACCATCCAAACCGTCGAACCGCCTGGCCGAGGAAGACCAGGAAAGCCTTGCGATCGCGATCGGAGCGGAAAATGGGACGTTGCTCATTGCCGCGTGAGGTGAGGTGGTAGAGAGCGCCTGCGAATTCAAGTCGTAACGGTCGTGCCATAACGCGACCGAGGATCCCTCGGGTCGTCGTTATCGCCGAGGAATCCGCATCGAGTAGAGAAAACGGTTGGAAAACCTCCTCGGAATGGAGGATGACGCTACCAAGCGTAGAGTGCACCCGATCAATGCGAAGATCGAAGGCCTGACACCTCGGAGGCCCTCGAAGGCCCGAAAATCGAAGGCCTGACACCTCGGAAGCCGACACCTCGGGGGCCGTGACACCTCGGAAGCCGCGCGGCTAGCGCCGTCGGCTCGTACGGCAACCCGCAAGCGGCGCCTACGCCTTTGGCTTCCGCCGCGCCTCCGCCACCTCGCCGACCATTGCCCCTGCATCTGCGCCGAGGACCTCGCATACCTCGAGGATCAAGGAAAGGCTGGGAACGTTCCGGCCTGCCTCGACCATGCCGAGGTACTGGGCGTTCATACCCGCGCGTTGAGCGAGTTTGCGAATCGTCCAACCGCGAGCGAGCCGTTCGCGCCGGAGGATCACGCCGAAGAGTACGGCATCAGGATCGATTCGTTGGGAAAGGGTCATCCATCCTATAGTAGAGCCATGGGCAGAGGCCGGGAAGCATTTTTTGTTCTGAGGTAGGGCCATGGCCTTCTGTGGAAGCGATTCTCCCTTCTAAGAACAACTTGCGTTCCATTAAACTCGATCCATGGATGCACTTAAAGACAATCTGAGCACGATATCAATGGCCATGGATCTATTCAAGAGGACATCTTCTCATCATGGAGAAGGCCATAGCCATATCGAGAAGCAGAATCTCTTGTTCATGGACGCGGCGTTGAATTAAGAATATGGCCATGGACGTGTTTTTGATGGATGCCGTCCTCCATATGAAGGCCATGGCAGTATGTGACATGGGATGTTTCCGGAAGGAGATGGCCATGGCCATCTTCGAAAGCGTAGGAACGCTCTCGAAGAGCGTCTCCTTGTTACGTTCGCCGCTGATCGCGAGGAAAAGAACGCACTCCTCCACTGAGGACTGGGGCATGCCTTCGATTTTCGCGAGCGGGAGGAGCCCGTCCCAGGTCGCAGCCTGAGCCGCTAATTCACATTCCGAACTCTTAATCGAGCCAACTGATCGGCTTGTCCTTCGGAACCTTTACCCGGTAGTCCTTTCCTTCGAGTTTGAAGTGGACGATTGCCGTCGGAAGCTCCACTCCCTGCACGACCTCAGAATCGAGCATCTCGAAGTCACCGACTTGGCGGAAGAGGTCTTTGGTCCGGCACCATTGGTCGAAGCCGGCCGATGCCGTCGACAATTCCAGTTGGTCAGTAATGTTCTTCTTGTTTTTGAACCAGAGCGAGACGGCTACCGGAGAGTCCTTCGTCTCGTGCATCTCGGTGAGGATCATTTTGACGCGGTTCACCGCGATCTTCTGGTAGTTCGGCCCTGTCGCATAGTACAGCCCGCCGGCGACCAGAGCGACGATGACAACCCATCCGAGAATGGGGAATCGCTTGGAAGACGAACTGCGCGACATCGAGACGGGCGCATTGCTGCCGGCGATGATCCCCAAAGCCGCGTCGTCCCTTTCCCGAGTGGACCTGACCGGGGCCTCCCCGGCCTCGAGGTCGAACTTGTCGGCGCCCTGCCGGCGCAGGATGTACGGCCAGCCGCCGACGTTGATCGAGCGCTCGTCTTCTTCCGGCCCGATCGGCTTCGCCGCGGTGCGGCCGTTGATTCGAACGACGTCCTTGCCGTTCTCGGCGCGTTCGATGCTGACCGCATAGTCCTGTCCGTTGACCTCGACATCCCAGGCGCAGAGCTGCATTGACGATATCCTCGCTTCGGTGGTTTCAGGCAAGTGTAAACGGATTGCCGATCTTGCGTGTGGTTTGCCCGAACGTCTCGAAGCCCGTGATGCCGCTTGAGAGGGCCGACGGTCACGATTATCATCGCCTCCGATGCATCGCGCCGTCGCAATCGTCGCGCTGTGGCTTGCCGCCGCCGGGCACGCGCAAACGATCGTCTGGGATAAATACGACCCGATGGCCGTGCGGACCGGTCGCACCGCTGACGTCGCCATCGAGGTCCTGACCAGCGGCACGGTCTCGGGCATGCGGCTCGACTACGCGAATGGCGGCTCGCTCTCCCTCACGCAATCGGTGCCCGGTTTCTGGATCGCTTCCGTTCCCGCGGCCAAGGTGCTCGACGGCTACACGGCCGACGACGTCAACCACAACTTCGTCGGCTTCATCCGCCTGCTGGCATCGGATGGAACGACGCTGGCTACCTACAACAGTTTCATCCAGGTTCTGGACGACGGCGTCCCCTCCGTCACGATTCGCAACCTCGGCGGCAACGCCCGAGCCACGACGCGCATCCTCAATCTCTACCGCCCCGGTCTCGACCCCAACCAGGTGGATGCGGCGGCGCGGGAGTTCTATGGCTACTTCCACGACGACTACGACTTTCTGCAGGTCGTCTTCGTCGAACCGTCCTACCCGGCCAACCGCTACCACTTCGGCGTGCGCAACGACGTCGATGGCATCGGGGAGACGAAGTTCAATCAGGCTGTCCAGTACGGTAGCGCCGGGAAGCTGCAGGGGATCACGGTCTACCCGGTCGATTTCTTTTTCGACCCTGGCGAGACGTCGTTCTCGCACGAGCTGGGACATCAATGGGTGCTCTTCCTGAAGAATAGCGTGCTGCAGCCGGGGCCGCACTGGCCGCTGTCGACCATGGCCCACGGGGTCATGGGATTCAATATCCCGGGAAGCTCGGTCGGAGGGGACTTCCCTTACGACGTGACCGCGGTGACGGCGACGACCGCCCGGCTCACCGACGCGCCGGTGACGAAAGAGTTCAGCGACTTCGACCTCTACCTCATGGGGCTGCTCCCTCCCTCCGCCGTCGCGCCCGGGATCGTGGTTCAGGGAAACCCGTGCAGCGGGTGCATCCTGCCGAGCAGCACGATCACGATCAACGACGTCATCGCCGTCAATGGACCGCGCGTGCCCGATGCCGCCGCCGCGAAGAAGTTGTTCGACGTGGCCGTGCTGGTGATCTCGCGCGATCGTCTGCTGACCGACGACGAGATGGCCGTGCTGGAGTACTTCGCCGCGCGCGGCGAAGCCACAACCTCTCTCTCCTACACCTCAGGCTTCTCGCGCGGGACCACAAAGCCGTTTTACGTCGCCACGCGGGGACTGGCACGCGTCGACTTGCGGCTCGATCATCCGCCGCGCCGGCGCGCGGCGCGGCACTGAGCTGTGTGACGCCAGCCGATCGTCCTACCGCCTCACCAATAAACGCCCAGCGCTCTCGGGGAGTACTTCTATACGACCTGCCGACTGCCGCCGAGGAGCGAATGCGCAAACTGCTGCTGAACCTGCACCTGTACGGGACGCTCATCGCCGGGATCTTTGTCGTGATCCTGGGCCTGACCGGTTCGATCATCGCCTTCGAGTCGCAGCTCGACCGGCTCTTCAATGCGTCGCTGTTCGATATCGCACCACAACCGGCAACTCCGCTCTCGCTGGCGAGGCTCGCGGCCGCCGTGCAGCACCGATTCCCTGGGAGCATCGTCGGAGGCTTCAGCCTGCCGCAGCGACCCGATACCGCCCACATCGCCTGGCTCGATTCGGGCACGGCGGTCTTCGTGAACGGCTACACCGGCGCGATCCTCGGCACGCGGCGCGGCCCGTCGCTGCTGACGCGAATCCATCAGATCCACACCCACCTTCTCGCCGGCAAAGTGGGGGAGATGATCATGGCGGTCGCGGCCATCGTCATGCTCTTTCTGGTCGTCTCGGGCGTGATTCTCTGGTGGAAGTACCGGAAGGTCACGATCAAGTGGAACGCCTCTCTGTTTCGCGTGATGTTCGACGTCCACAACGCCGCGGGGATTCTCAGCGCGCTTTTCCTGCTGCTCCTCTCGCTGACGGCGATCGTCATCGCATTCGAGGACCCGATCGGTAGCTGGACGTACAAGGTCACCGAGACGAAACCGATCGCGCGCTCGCTGCCGTCGATCCCGCGCCCGGGCGCGGCACCGATCGATCCGGATGCGGTGCTCCGGATCGCGAGAACGGCCGAACCGGGAGCGACGCCTCTGGCTGTCGACTTTCCCGAGGACGCCAAAGCCTCGTACAACGTGCGCATGCGATTCCCTGAGGATCGGACACCGGGTGGGCGGTCGTGGGTGTGCGTCGACCAGTACAGCGGACAGGTGCTGGTCGCGCAGAATTCGCGCACGGCGCCGCTGGCGGCCCGCGCTTCGCTCATGAACCGCCAGATCCACACCGGCGACGTGTTCGGGACCCCATCGCGGATCGTGATGTCCGCCTCCAGTCTGCTCGTCGTCCTACAGGCCTTCAGCGGGGTGATGATGTGGTGGAAAAGGAGGAGGTAGGAGAGGATCTTCACCAACTCTTGCTGCAGGCGCGCATGGGTGCAATCTGAGATCGCCGTTGTAGACTCGAAGTGACCAAAGCGGGTGACGGAGTGATCGAGATGCGCCGTGGACCGGAACCGAAAAAATGACGTTGTCCAACGAACAGATCGCGGAGATTGAATCCGCCTGTCAGGTCTCCGGGGGATACCTCCCGGCGGCGGTCGTGTCTCAAATCGTAGCCTCGGGTGTGCCGCTCGAGCAGCTCATGATCGATCTGATTCCGCTGGCTAAGACGTTCGCCATCCCCACCATCTCCAACTTCTTCGTCGGAGCGATCGCGCACGGCCTGAGCGGGAATCTCTACTTCGGGGCCAACTATGAGTTCCCCGGCCAGGCACTGAGCTTCACGGTCCACGCCGAACAGGCCGCCACCGCCCACGCCATCTCGTTCGGCGAGACCGGCATCGACATGTTGGCCGTCTCCGCCGCTCCCTGCGGCTATTGCCGCCAGTTCCTCTACGAGTTGACGACGGCGCCGACGCTCCAGATCATCCTGCCGGACGCTTCCACCAGGCTCCTGACCTCACTCCTCCCCGATGCCTTCGGCCCTCCCGACCTCGGCGTCACCGCGGCGCTCATGTCGCCGCAGGCGCACGGCATGACGCTGGCCTCTCCCACAGATGACGTGACGAAAGCCGCGCTGCAGGCCGCGAACACCTCGTACGCCCCCTATAGCCACAGCTACGCCGGCGTTGCCTTGAAAACCAGCGACGGAAGCATCTACACCGGCTCCGTCGCCGAGAACGCCGCCTTCAATCCGGGCATGTCTCCCCTCGAAGCCGCCGTCGTAACGCTCGTCATCAACGGCCGCAAGAAGTTCAGCGACATCACGGATGCGGTGCTCGTGGAAGCGACAGCCTCACAAGCCAGCCAGATCGGCGCCACGCGCGACGTGCTCGGCGCAATCACAAGGGTGCCTTTGCGGGTGTATCAGGCCGTAAAGTAGGTTCCGAAGGCCAATCACCACGGAGACACAGAGAACACGGAGAGCTCTCCGTGCCCTCAGTGTCTCTGTGGTTCTCTTTTTTCCCAATCCCGCATCTAATCAGCCATGTTGAGCTCATTCCTTCTCTCGCTGATTCTCACGGTGCTCTCGTTCTTTCCGAGCACCGCGGACTACGAAACGCTCAAGCGGCAGGCGGAGGTGGTCTTCGCCGAGGGCTCCTTCGCGCGTGCGCACGAGATCTACGCCGGCGTGAAGAGGGAGGGCTTGCCGTTGCCCGAGCAGCGGTGGGTGCGGTTTCGCGTGGCGGACACGATGTGGCGCGCGGAGGCGAGCGATCCGAAGCGTGATGACACCGAGGTCTCCAAAGCGCGCGAGGAGCTGCAGGCGCTCCTTCGCGAGATCGGCGACGATCACGACAGGCTCTGGGCCGAGATCAACGAGTCGCTGGGTGATCTTGCGATCTCGCGGCTGAGCACGGCCGGCCCTCAATCCGCGTCGCCGTACTACGAAGCGGCGCTCGACTGGTGGGCCGGCAGCGATGCCATCGCGCTCGCCCGTACGCGCTATCTCAGCATCGTGCGCAGAATCGCGTCCGGTGATGACTACTATCTCAGCCAGTTGACCCGGCAGATCCCGAGCAGCGTCTTCGAGAACGCCGCGAAGATCGCCACGACGCCGGCCGATCGGCAGATGTTCCGCTACGTCCTGGCCATGCACCTCGCCGCATCGGGCGACCAGGATCGCGTCGGCGAGGAGCTCCAGGCAGCCATCCGCGAAGGAAAGGCCGGCGGTCGCTATGACGACTGCCTGATCGCCTACGCCCGATGGCTCGAGCAACAGGGCCGCGTGGTCATCCTCGACGACGGACGCGCCCAGCGCAGAGCGGATTATGCGAATGCGCTCGTGTACTACCGGCGCGTTCTCAGCGAGTTTGCCAAGGGCGAGTCGCGATTCTACGAAGAGGCGAAGGGCGCTGTCGGCAGGATCACCAGCCCGTCCGCCTCGGTACAGGTCTCGAACGTCTTTCTTCCAGACTCCGAGGTCGAGTTCAACCTGACTTGGAGAAACGTCAAGTCAATCGAGCTCTCGCTCTCGGCAATCGACGTCACCCGCGACCCGCACCTCGACACGTCGTCGAACTGGCTTGCATCGATCGCCGCCACGCCCTCCGCCCGCATTCGCACCTGGACGAAGGAGACCGAGGATAAGGGTGATCACGAGCCTGGCTCCGCGCGCGTGCGCATCGATCCCAAACTGGCGCCCGGTGCCTATCTTCTGCAGGCCAATGGTGGCGGCGCCACCGAACGGGCGCTCGTGCTGATCACCGACGCAACGGTGGTCGTCCGAAACGACGAATCGAAATCCGTCGTGTTCGCGTGCAGCGCGCTGACCGGCGCGCCAATCCCGAATGCACGCGTGAGGCTCTGGGAGCGGCACGGCGAAAACGGACACGAGGTGGCCAGGTCATTCGACGCCACGACCAACGCGGACGGCCTCGCCGAGGTTGGACTGGATCGAACGCAGTACATGAACCTGTTCGTCACGATTGCCCAGGGGAGCGCTCGTCAGGCATTCGTGGAGATGTGGAAAGGGGCGCAGTACGGTTCGCATGGGCAATGGCGCATCTATGCATCCACCGATCGCCCGGCCTACCGTCCTGAGGAGACCGTGCGGTGGAAGTTCACGGCGCGGCGTTTCGAAGGACAGACTCCGACGAACCCGGCCGGCGCCTCCATTCAGTACACGATCGTCGATCCCCGGGGCAGCAAGGTGTCGGACAGTTCTGTGAAGTTGAACGCATTCGGCAGTGCCTGGGGCTCGCTCGATCTCACCTCGGCCATGCCGCTCGGCACATACCGCATCGACTTCCGCGACGGCAGCGACGCCATCGGAAGCGCGGAGCTCTTCCGTCTCGAGGAGTACAAGCTTCCCGAATTCAAGGTTGAGGTTCACACACCCGAGGAGAACGGACCGAAGAAGCTCTTCCGCCTCGGCGACACGATCGAAGCAACCGTGGATGCCAGCTACTACTACGGCGGCCCCGTTGCCAACGCCAAGGTCGAGGCTGTCGTCTATTCACACCCGTACACGCACTGGTGGTGGAGGCCGCGCGACTACAGTTGGTACTACGCCGACTCCGTCGAGCCGAACTACTACGGCGACGGCCAAGTCATCAAGAGCGAGGTGCTCACCACCGACGCCAACGGGCACGCCGTCATTCACCTGCCCACGCGCCGCGACGGTCAGGAGGTTCAGTATCGGATCGAGGCGCGGGTCACCGACGCCTCGCGGCGAGAGATCACCGGCAGCGGCAGTATCCGCGTGATGGCCCAGCGCTACTCCGTCTACGCCGAGCCGCAGCACTACGTCTACCGGCCGAATCAGAAGGCCACGATCGCCTTCAAGGCCATAGACGGGAATGACAATCCCGTGAAAGCGAACGGCACAGTGACGATCACACGCGATTGGTGGGACGAGGCGTGGATCGACCCGCAGGGACGCGAGGTCCGCGGTGTCGAGCTCGATCGCCTGCGCGGCGGAATGCGCGTCTTTCCGCCGAAGCCGCTGGATCCGTGCGGCTGGCACCTGAAGTCGCGCGGATATCAGCATGAAGATGTCATGACGGCGAAGCTCGACACCGATTCAAACGGCGATGCCGAGCTCACGTTCACGCCGAACCGGGACGGCTACTACCGCGTGCGCTGGGCGAGCCCCGATCGCGATCCGTCCAGGCCCAACGCACCGCTGGCGCAGCGCGACGTCGTGACGGCCGAGACGACGATCTGGGCGGCGTCGCACGACGTCCAGGACATTGGCTATCAACACGACGGCGTCGAGATCATCGTCGACAAGTCGGCATTCCGTGTCGGCCAGACGGCGCCGGTGATGATCGTGACCCCGGCCAGCAACCGCTGGGTGCTGTTCAGCATCGATACCGATTCGATCCTGGACTACCGCGTCGTACATGTAGACGGAACGGTCAAGCTGATCGAGATCCCGATCGAAGAGAAGCATGTGCCGAACACGTTCCTGAACGCGGCCAGCGTGGACGATCTGCAGTTCTCGGCCGACCAGAAGGAGATCATCGTTCCGCCGCTGAAGAACGCCGTCGATGTCTCAGTCAAGTCTGACCGCGAGGAATACCAGCCTCGGGAGGAAGGGACGCTCACCGTCACCACGCGCGACGCGGACGGCAAGCCGCTGTCCGCCGAGGTCGGGCTCGGGCTGGTCGATGATTCCGTCTACGCCATTCAGAGCGACTTCGCCGGCGACCCGCGGCAGTTCTTCTTCGGGACGAAGCGCTACGCGAACGTCCAGACGACGGCCGGCGTGCAGCAACGACCGTATGCGAAGTTCATCATCGAGGACGGCAAGGTCGTCAACGAACGGACGCTGGGACAGAACGCGAATGAGGAAAGGGAGAAGAAGGAGCTTGATAAGGACGCGGTGCTCGGCCAGGGCTGGATGATGGGCGGACGGACTGGTGCGGTTGCCGAGGCAATCACCGTATCGGCGCCCGCGCCAATGCTCGCCAAGTCGGCGGCGATGGTTCCACCGCCACCTCCACAATCTCCGAAACCGTCTCCGGCAGGCGTGGCGGGAGGCGTTGCCGCCGAATCGCCGGTCCAGGTGCGCAGCGACTTCCGCTCCACGATCTTCTGGCAGCCCGATGTGAAGACGGACGCGAACGGGCTGGCCACGATCAAGGTCACCTATCCCGATTCGCTGACCACCTGGCGGGCAACGGCGCGCGCGGTGACGGCCGCGAATCAGTTCGGCATGGACACCACGTCGACGCGGACGAAGAAGCAACTCATCGTCCGCCTGGAAGGGCCGCGCTTCTTCGTCGTCGGCGACCGCGTCACGATCTCCGCCGTCATCGACAACAACACCGGCGCCGTGATGCACGTCCGTCCGTCGCTGACCGCCGGCGGGCTCGATCTCGAGGAACCGTCGAAAGAGAATCCCGCGCCGGTCGATGTGCCGGCGAACGGGGAGACGCGCGTCGACTGGCGGGTTGTGGTCTCGCACGCCGGCACGGCGAAGCTGAACGTCACCGGACGCGGCGAGCAGTACTCCGATGCCATGGAGAAGAGTTTCCTGATCTACGAGCACGGCATCGACAAGCTCATCGCGAAGTCGGGACGGATGCGCGGAGACGAGGCGCTGATCAAGCTCGACCTGCCGGCCGAGCGCCGCGCCGGATCGACGGACGTCACCATCCAGGTCACCCCGAGTCTGGCCGTGACGATGCTCGACGCGCTGCCGTACCTGATCGACTATCCCTACGGCTGCACCGAGCAGACCATGAGCCGCTTCCTCCCGGCCGCGATCGTGGCGCGCACGTTGCGCGGCATCGGCGCCGATCCGGCCGATATCGCCGGCCGCATGTTCGGCGGCATCGAAGCATCCACGGCGGACCAGACCCACCCACACGGCAAGCACACCCTGGGCGAGCTCGATGCCATCACCGCGGCCGGCATGAAGCGCCTCTACGACTTCCAGCACTCGGACGGAGGCTGGGGCTGGTGGAAGGAAGGGGACAGCGATCCGTACATGACCGCGTACGTCATCTGGGGCTTTGCCGTCGCCCGCGACGGCGGTCTCCCCATCCACACGCAGGCCGTCGATCGCGCCGCCGATTGGCTCGACGTCAAACTCGTGGACTACAAGACGAGCTACGAAGAACAGGCCTGGATGCTCCACGCCCTGGCCGCGTGGCGTCACACGCCGAAAGCCGCCGCGGCGCCGAACGCGCTGGAAACGAAGGCGCTCGACAACGTCTGGGAGCATCGCGAGAAGCTGACCGGCTACGGCCGGGCCCTGCTCGCGCTGGCCGCGCACGACTTCGGAAACGCGGAGCGTGCCGGCGTGCTCGTGCGCAATCTCGAGAACGGCGTCCGCGTCGATCGTGCTCCCGACGCCTCCGTGCTCATTCACGGCGCCAATGGCCGCACGGCCACGAGCGCCGAGACGATGGCCACAGCCCACTGGGGACAGGACGCCTCGTGGTGGCGCTGGTCCGACGGCCCGGTGGAGTCGACATCGTTCGCCTTGATGGCGTTGGTGGAGATCGATCCGAAGAACGCCCTCATCGAGCCGGTGACGAACTGGCTGATCAAGAACCGCCGCGGCGCGCAATGGAACAACACCCGCGACACCGCCATCACGATCCTTGCCCTCGACGAATACCTCCACGCCAGCGGCGAGCTGACGAGCGAGGCGACGTACGAGATCTCGGCCAACGGAGTCCCGATCGCCACGCAGACAGTGAAGCCCGCCGGCATCCTGCGCGCCCCAAGCCGCTGGACCGTCCCCGCGAGCGCGATCCCCGAGGCGAACGACCCCAAAAACTCCACCACGACGTCCGATCGCGAAGCGCAGTCCCATCCAGGAACACACACGCCCGACTACCATGTACGAAGACCCCAAACCCCACAACCCCCACTCCCACCAATCCACGATCGCGATCAGCATCCATCGCACCCACGGCACCGGCTCGCTCTACTTCGCCGCCGAGGCGCGCTTCTTCTCGCTCGAAGAACCGATCAAAGCCGCCGGCAACGAGATCTTCGTCCGCCGCGACTACTTCCACATGGTCGGCCATCCCACGCTCCTCAAAGGCCAGGTGTACGACCGCGCTCCATTACGCGATGGCGACAGCATCGCCAGCGGCGAGCGCGTCGAGGTGGTGGTCACCGTCGAGACGAAGAACGACTACGAGTACCTGCTGTTCGAGGATCTCAAGCCCGCAGGGCTCGAAGCAGTGGAGATCCGAAGCGGTGAGGGCCTCTTCGCCCGCGAGCTCAAGTCAGCCGCCGTAACCCGGAAGTTCGTCGACACGAAGCATCCCGTGACGGAGAAGCCCTCGGTCATCCAACGCAACGCGAACGTCGACTCCACCGGCCGCACGGAATGGCTCTACCAGGAGCTGCGCGACCGTAAGGTGGCCATCTTCGCCTCTCGGCTGCCGCAGGGAGTGTGGGAGATCCGCTACACGCTGCGTGCCGAGGTTCCCGGCTTCTTCCACGCGCTGCCGCTGATGGGTTCTGCCATGTACGTACCGGAGATTCGGGCGAATAGCGATGAGGTGAGGATTGAGGTGAAGTGAGGGGGGTGCACTCTTCTCTCCTTCGCGTTCTTCGCGGCTTCGCGTGAGATCGATGTTCACGCGAAGACGCGAAGACGCGAAGTTGGAATGCCGATACGAAACCGTAGTTCCAAGGTCCCAAAAACAATGGCGTGGCCCAGACGTTCAACACCTCAGGCGGCCGTGCCATCGACATAGCCCCTGGACATCAATTCTTTCACCACGGAGGCACAGAGGACACAGAGAACTCCGTGCCCTCAGTGCCTCTGTGGTTGAAAAAATGGAGCCGAACAGCTGGTCAAAGCCGCTGGCAGCGGAATCGTCGTCCGCCGCAACGACTGCAACATGGCCGGCCAACCCGCACGCGGGTAGAATGGAGTTGATTCTGGCAGGCGAATGTCGTTTACCGAATGCGATTGACCGTCAATGACTCTCCTTGAACTATTCAACAGCTTGTCGCTCGCCTCGATCGATGAGTTCATCAACGAACGGCAAGAGGAACATCTATCGCTCGAATTCAAGACTGCCAGCTCGGACCTCACGTCAGGCGATAAAAAGAACGTGGCTGAGCTGTTGTCTGGATTTTCCAACTCGGCTGGAGGAATCACCGTTTGGGGTGTCGGTACTCGAAAAGACCAGGGCGGGCGGGATGTCGCGGCGGACCGTAAGCCCATTTCTAACATCGAACGATTCGTCACGCGTCTCCGCGAACTTACCCCGCTGCTCCTCGCGCCGGCAAATGCTGGCGTACTCCACCGGTCGTTTGCGGAGGCTGACGGCAGCGGTTACGCGGCTACGTTCGTTCCGGAGAGCGAGATCGGTCCGCACATGGCGCTCGCCGGCCATCATCGTTATTTCAAACGTGCTGGAGAGCGGTTCTATCGCTTGGAGCATTTCGACATCGCCGATATGTTCGGTCGGCGGCAGCGTGCCGTGCTGACGCTAGTCTATTCAATGACCGGTGGCCCATCGCAATATGGACCGGAAGGTACCAAACGAGCCTTTCACCTTCGGGTTAGCCTGAGAAATGAAGGGCGCGCTTCTGTTGCCGCACCATTTGCGCACTTACACGCTGCCGTTCCGTTTGAAGTCCGGCGATACGGCGCGAGTTCGAAAGCGCACGGCGAGGCCCAGTTTGAAGTGTTGCCTGACGGCGGCCGTACAATGTCATTCGTGGCGTCCACGAGTGTCCTATTACACCCTAAGATGGAGCTTCCTATTGCGGAAGTACACGCCGACTTTTGGGATTATGAGCCGCTTCCATCTTGTACCGTCGCTTATTCTCACGCCGCGATGGATGTGGCATTGTCCGGAGGCACTATAGTTGCGGATGCCGAAGACATTGCACGTCAACTCGGTAGGCCAGTTGACGCAGAACCACGACCGTCATGAGCTGGGACTAGGGGACGAGAAGCCGCGAAGGCTCGAACGAGTCAGGAGGGTCATGCGTTCTTCACGAGCGCTGCCAGAGAGTGGATGGATCGCGCGAAGGGCGAGCCACTCCGGCGGCGAAGAATTCCGTGCATGAGAGAGTCTCGCCTCGTACGCGGGTGATTCCTCGCCCACCCGCCGCCCCGCCCTCTCGCAATGACAGACGACGGACGGGCGCCTGGCTCGAAGGGAATGCGCTATTTCGCGACCAGCTCGTGCAGGAGTTGTTCGACGTTTTCCGGTACGACCACGCCGACGAACCAGGACGCCGGGTAGAGGTAGTCCTCTCCGGATTCGTCGATCACGCGCACGTAGTTTCGTGTTTCGGCCGCTGGGTCTTCGAGTACTTCGTAGACCTTGCGAAGATCGAGCGTGCCGGCGTATTCGCCGTTATGAATGCAGATTGCGAAGCGTTTTCCTTCGTTCATTCCGGTCAGTCGAGATACCGTTTGATCTTCATCCAGCGTTTTCCGATGCCGTGAGCCTCGTACCAATCTCCGCATCCGCAAATCGTACACCGTCGAGTCGGACAGTTGCGACCCTCAGTTTCCGCCGGTCAGCCCGTATTCCGCGACTCTACGAGACAGCGCGAGCACCTCGGCTCCTTCGGGAGAGGCGTTCGGCGCAGCCAAGCCGCCGGAGGCGGCTCGTACGGTAGCCGGTGGTGTGAGCGTCAGCGAGCGACCACCGGTTTCCGTGCCACGCCACAATGCACCGACCCCGGCAGGGGTCGCGGAGAGCGGTACGCGACCCCCTGCCGGGGTCGGATTCCAACCTTCACACGTATACCGGTGGTCGCTCGCTAGCGCTCGCACCACCGGCTACCGTACGAGCCGCCTCCGGCGGCTCCTGGAGTTCTGGACGTTCGGGAAGCCGCCGGAAGGGGCTCGAAGGGCAGACCTCTACCTCTGATCCGGGGCCAAATCTCTGGCAAGGCAGTGCTAGTCTCCTCCGATCAACTCAACGGTGGGTACCTCAAATGTCACTTTCCGATCTTGCGTCATTGGGAAGCTTCGTTAGCGGCTTTGCTGTACTGATTTCGCTCATCTACCTCGCGCTTCAAGTCAGGCAGGCAAAGCGCAATCAGCAAATCGCGATCAGGCACAGCCGCGTCTCGCGCATCGTTGAGCTGCATCTGGAACTCGCGGACCCTGCCGTTGCGGATGCGTGGCTTCACGGCTCGGGGAGTCCTCAGGAGATCACGCAAACTGAGCTAAGCCAGTTCATCAACCTCTGCCGCGCGCTCTTCTTCCATTTCGAAGACTCGTTCTATCAACGTGAAGAAGGACTGCTGAACGACGACGCGTTCGAAACCGTCATCGCCGGCGTTCGGCTCTCAGCGAGAAGCCCCGGCTTTCGAGCCGCCTGGAGAATGGCGCGGCCTAACTTTGCCGGACGGTTCCTGGACTTTATGGACGGAGTCGTCGCCGGATCCGCGGCGGAGCCCCCCGTGGACCTGTCGCTGGAGTCGTGGAAGGCCGCTTTCGCGTCCGAAGCATCGCGGACTTCGTAGACGGCAAGCAGGCACTGTTAAACCGCTGAGGTCGGGCAACATAGGTCGTGTATCGGTATACCATTGACTCCCAAGGAGAGCCCCCCGTGAAGCAGAACGATCTCTTGAGTGTGACCTCGATACTCTCCGTGCTTCTGCTTGCCCTGCATATCTCGCAGGACATCGTCTTCGGGTTCGACCGCGCGGGGCTCAATCATCTTGCCGGCGTCGCGATCCTGCTCGTCGTTGTCTGCGGCGCCGTGCTGCTGCGAGAACGGACATTGGGCAAGGTGATCATGCTGCTTGGCGGCGTGATTGCCGCCGGGATGCTGCCTCTGCACATGCGGAATGGACTGCGCCCGGAGTTTCTCGAGAAGAGCGGCGCCCTACTCTTCATCTGGACTCTCTATGTCCTCGGAGTGACCGGTTTATTCTCGGTTATCCTCGCGGTCCGGGCGTTGCTCGCTCGGCGGAACGGTCCGTGAAGTAACGGCTTGGCGGCGTGAGCTACCTCCTTTCGCCGTGCTGGTGCTCATGGGGTCACACCTTCGTTTTTCACAGGCCTCCTCAGATGCGGACATAACCCGCGCAGATTCATGGACTTGCGTCAACGGCGCCCGGAATGCAGTTCAGCGCGCTGAGGCTCCAATCCACGCGTAAGTTGCTGCAAACGCACAGCTTCTCGCTCGCGTGACACGTCGCTGGGGTGGTGCTGTGAATTGTGTGCATGACGTAAGTCATTGTGATACTGAAACTTACGAGAGGATGAGCCGGAAGCCGAAAACTCAAAGGTCTGCCCCTTCACAACCCGGCGCGTCGTCGTCCGGTGAAGGATCACGCAAGCGGAGAAGCGACGCGTTTGCAACAACTTAGCTGCGGATTCGAGCGTGGGCGCGCCGACGTCTTCACAGCGTGATTGACGCAAGTCGATGAACCGGCGCGAGTTATGTCACGCTCGACGAGCTGGCCGGAACCGAACGTGCGACCCCAGGATCACTCCCTCGGTCGTCGGACTTCAACCTTCCATTCCTCGCATCGCAGCGTGAGAAGGGCGCAACCCAATTTGAGACCGGCTCATCTCACCGTGAGACCGGCTCATCTCACCGTGAGATCGGCTTATCTCACCGTGAGATCGGCTCTTCTCACCGTGAGATCGGCCCATCTCACCGTGAGACCGGCTCATCTCACCGTGAGATCGGTTCATCTCACCGTGAGACCGGCTCATCTCACCGTGAGATCGGCTCATCTCACCGTGAGATCGGTTTATCTCACCGTGAGACCGGCCCATCTCACCGTGAGATCGGCCTATCTCAATTTGAGTTCAGCTCAACCCAATTTGAGTTTAGCTCAACCCAATTTGAGTTTAGCTCAACCCAATTTGAGTTCGACACAACCCAACGTGAGATCGGCTCATCTCAGCGTGAGATCGGCCCATCGCAACGTGAGATCGGCGTATCCCGACGTGAGATCTGACCATTCCAGATACGACCCCAACTGGCCGACACTATGCGCAGCTCGTTGACTCGGCCCCTCCGGAACGTTACCTTGGCGCCGCACGGATGATCACACAGAACGCGACACGCTCCTTCCCCAGTGCCCAGGCCGCGACGGTCACCATTTTCGTCCCAGGACTGCTTCGCGACCGCTGTTATGGGGCGTCGGAGCTGACCATGTCCGCCGCGAGCGTGCGCGCTGCCTTCGAGGAACTGGAACGCCGCTATCCGTCGCTCTACGGCTGCGTCTGCGATGAGACCGGCGCGGTGCGCCGGCACGTGAACATCTTCGTGAACGAATTCAATACGCGAGACGGGGATGGACTCGATACCGCGCTCCTCGCAGGAGATGTGATCACGATTCTGCCCGCGGTCTCAGGAGGTTGACATGTTCGAGCGCGTAATTCTCACCATCGGAACCCGCAAGGGTCTCTTCATCGCCGAATCGTCGAAGAGCCGGCGCAAATTCGAGCTGCGCGGGCCGTTCGGGTCCGGGGTCGCTGTCTACTCGGCCCTGATCGATCTCCGCGGCAAGCCGCGCATCTATGCATCGAGTTGCAACCCCTTCTTCGGGATGAAGGTCCTCGTCTCCACCGATCTCGGGAAGACGTTCAAGGAGACCAAATCCGCTCCCGCCTTCCCGAAGGACGATGGCCGGGCGCTGGCAAACATCTGGTCGCTCGCTCCCGGCGAGGGGAAGAAGGAGCTCCTTTGCGGTGTCGAGCCGGCGGCGCTGTTTCGAAGCCGCGATGGCGGCGACAGTTGGGAGATGGTGCCGGGCATCAGCAACCACGAGCACGCGCGGAAGTGGCATCCGGGAGCGGGCGGTCTCTGCATGCACACCATCCTCCGCGACGGCAAGCGCATCCACCTCGGCATCTCCACCGGCGGGCATTACCTGAGCGAGGATGGAGGCAGCACCTTCACGGCGTCCAACAACGGCATCGGCGCCGGTTTCACGCCCGATCCGTACCCCGAGTTCGGCCAGTGCGTGCACAAGATCGCCCGTCACGACGACGCACCGGGCCGGCTCTACCTGCAGAACCACGGCGGCTGGGGTCAGTGGGAAGGGCCGGGCGGCCCGCGTCCGGACATCGGCGTGCTGCGCAGCGACGATTACGGACACACGTGGTACTCGATCGCCAAAGGACTGCCCTCCGACTTCGGCTTTCCGATCGTCGTGCATCCCCACGACGCCGACACCGTCTATGTGATGCCGCTCGAGCCGGCGACGCGGACCGGTCCGGGCGGCGCGCCCGCGGTCTGGCGCAGCGAGGATGGCGGCGGCTCGTGGAAGCGGCTGGCCCGCGGATTCCCGAAGAAGGAGAGCTTCTTCACCGTGCAGCGCGACGCCATGGACATCGACGAGCTGAAGTCGCCCGCGCTCTATCTCGGGACCACGACGGGCCAGCTCTGGATCGGTCGTGAAGGTGGCGAAGAGTGGAGTTGCCTGTTCGACTCACTTCCGCCGATCCATTGCGTCAAAGCGGCCGCGGTCTGACAGGAAGATGCCCGAGGAGAGCAGGCGTCCCCGCCTGCTCCCGCCGGGCGTCCTCGCCCGGCGGTGAGTCGTGGCGAACGAACGAATCAAACCTGAAAACGCGAATGTGCCGGGCGCGAATCCGGCTCCGTATCAGGCTCGGTCGCACCGCCGGGCGAGGACGCCTGCTCTACGAATGTGGGGTCACACCTTCGGGTTTCGCCAGCCTCCTCGGACGCGGATGTAACCCGCGCAGCTTCATTGACTTGCGTTAACGGCGCAGGGAACGCATCAGGGCGCGCTCAGGTTCGAATTCACGTGTAAGTTATTGCAACGCATCGCTTTTCCGCTCAGGAACACTGTGCAGGCGTGGTGCCGTGAATGTGTCCTATGCCGTAAGTTACTCTGATGCTGAAACTTACGAGAGGATGATCCTGATGGACAAAATACGAAGGTGTGACCCCACCACGATCCCCCCTGATGGACAAAATACGAAGGTGTGACCCCACCACGATCCTTGACCCCACCATGATCCCGCCCTCGGACGCGCCACACATGCGCCCCTTGAATCGGGTGGTCATTCCAGAGAAGCAATGCGGACGATCCCGGGAAGAGATCCGGACCGATTGGAAACGGCGGCCATGTAATCGCCATCGGCAATGACCTCGACCGGCAGCCCGGCCCCGAAAGGCGGGATGATCGTCCCGCATCCATCAGGGCAATAGAAACCTGGGCCGAGGGT
>Ga0210394_10000112_pt1 | contig 196539 bp, 163 predicted proteins | sample IncBWC12MmetaG_FD_160121 | JGI IMG/M metagenome (GOLD analysis project Ga0210394, IMG submission 160121) | Forest soil microbial communities from Barre Woods Harvard Forest LTER site, Petersham, Massachusetts, United States - Inc-BW-C-12-M | ecosystem: Environmental > Terrestrial > Soil >...
CGATGGGCAACGCAGCCACCCATTCCACAAATTCATGGTCCAGCATCGGCACTCTTACTTCGAGCGATGTCGCCATACTCATTCGATCAACCTTGGTCAGAATATCGCCCACCAAATAAGTCTTGGTGTCCAGATAGAGAAGGCGGCTCAGATCATCTTGCGCGCCCGGCGCCTGATCAAAGTAGTTCTGAAACTGCCGCAGCGGGTCGGTCAGACGGTCGGCAACAGCAAGAAAATCTTTGCTGAACAGCGATCTTTCGCGGTGCAGCGCAGGCAGGAAAGTCACACTATCCAGGTACCGGTCGCGCCAGCTTAGTGAAGCATTCCACGCCAGGTTTCGACCGTAGAATCCCGCCGGCAAGTTGGGATGCAGGGTTTGCCGGTAAAGTCTTCCTGCCCATTGCGGAATATTATCGAAACGCTTGCTCTGCATGGCTACGGCGTAGCGGTCATAGCCCGCAAACATTTCGTCTCCACCGTCGCCGGTCAGTGCCACCGTGACGTGCTGCCGCGCCATCCGACAGACAAAATATGTCGGCAACATGGAGGAGTCCCCGAACGGCTCCTCGAGCATGCTCGAAAGATACGCAATGGTCTCTTCGATGTTCAGGTTCACCACCATCTCGTGGTGTTCGGTTCCGAAATGTTCTGCCACCACTCGCGCATACGGCGCTTCGTTGAAGGCATCCTCGGCGAATCCAATCGAGAAGGTTTTGACTGGAGTCGAACTCGCTCGCGCCATCAGCGCCACCACAATTGAGGAGTCCACACCTCCACTCAGCAAAGCCCCGAGAGGAACCTCACTCATTAGGCGAATGCGCACAGCTTCGGCCAGCTTCGATTCCAGCATCTCCAAACATTCGTCTTCGGATTTCGGAGTCGAGCTACCGTAGGAGGGAATATCCCAGTAGGAACGAACTTTTAAATTCTCTCCCGAACACTCCAGAATGTGCCCTGGCGGCAGCTTCTGAATCGCCTTAAACGCGGTCAGCGGGTCGGGAACGTAGCCAAAATAGAAATACTGGAGTAGCGCCTCGGGGTTCGGAACTGCCAACTCCGGGGCTGCGGCCAGAATCGCTTTGATCTCCGAACCAAACAGCAATCCGCCATTGTGAAGTGCATAATGAACCGGCTTCTTCCCCAGCCGGTCACGCGCCAGCAGAAAAGATTTCTTGCCCTCATCCCACAGCGCAATCGCAAACATTCCTCGTAATTTGCGGACGCAATCGGCGCCAAGTTCTTCGTAGAGGTGAACGATTACCTCAGTATCGCTATGGGTGTAGAAGTGGTGCCCGCGACCTTCCAGTTCAGCGCGCAGTTCGAGATAGTTATAGATTTCTCCATTGAAGACCGCCCACACCGTGTCGTCTTCATTGTGGATGGGCTGCTGGCCACCAGCAACGTCAATGATGCTCAGTCGGCACATGCCCAAACCAACCGCGCCCCGAACATACAGACCTTCGTCATCGGGGCCGCGGTGCACAATCGCCTGGCACATGCGGCGTAGGTCCGCGGCCTCAACCGATTTCACGTTTCGGCCCACGATGCCCGCTATCCCGCACACGATTCGGCCTCCGCGGCGGGCTGCAGGGAATCGCTTTCCTGCGACGCGGCGAGCTTGCGCCCTCGCACTGCGACTGGCACGTCGCCTACCGTCAAATCTTGCAGCCCACAACTCTCAAACCAGCGGAACACTTGCTCATACGTGTGCTTCGATTGATACCACGGAGAATACCAGTCGAAAGTATCCAGCACCCGCCACTGCGGGTCGGCATTGAACGACATGGGAATCATGTAGCGCAGCGCTCCGCTCAGGGGCCGCCCAGCCAGCGGAATTTTGCGCAACACTTGGTGCACGCCATAGAGAGGAATAGCCGCTTGACAGAGCTTATGCAGCAGCCCCGGAGACATGCGGCGCGTCACCGTACGATATACATCGCTCATGCGATACCAGGGGTTATACGCGCTATAAAGCCAGACCACGAGCGTACCCTCCGGCTTTAGAAAACGCGCCAAACCTTTCACCGCTCTCTCGCAATCCGGAGTGTGATGGAGGACGCCAAGGCTGTAGATGTAATCGAAACTCTCCAACGCAAAAGGGAGGGAAAAAGCATCTGCTTGCAGTGTGGCAGCTTCGCGATCAGCAAGGTTGCTCGCGGCAGCTTCAACGGCCTGGCTCAGGTCGATGCCCACCACACGCGCGCCCCAGCGAGTGACCACTTCCGCATAGCGGCCCATGCCGCAGCCCACATCGAGGACCAACTTTCCGGTCAAATCCTCCGGCGTTAATCGCGTCTTCAGGATGAAATCTTTCTCCGAACGCTTGCTATTTTCGTCGTCGAGTTGAGTCGTGTTGTGCTTCAGCCACTGGAATCCGAAACTTCCCGTGTAGAACTGCTGGTCGACAAATCGAGGCACGCCCTTGACGATCAGATAGCGCTCCGAACAGCTCAGGCACACCAGCGCGTCTTTCTGCCGTCGCAATTCTGACTGACACTTCAAGCAGCGGAGAATTGCAAGAATCTCTCTCGCGAATTCGCCGCCGGTCTGGTCTGGAATCTGCCCCATGCTTTAGGTTCCTGCGTCTGTGACAAAAAACTTGCGAAGAAACGTTGCTCTACTGCAATTCCGGCACTAGCCCGGCGACTGTTCACCCGCAGCGCTGAATGTGATTTTCTTGTGGTATTCTCGACCTCGATCCGGACTGCGGTTCATCGTCTGTTCATGGTCTTAGGATATCGTCCTTGCATGAAAGACCCCCTTAATCTTAAATCAGGTGCGGCCTTCTCTCCGCTGCGCTTGTTTCTCATTCTTGTGGTCCTGGGTTTTGGATTAAGAATGGCCTTCGGCATCGTCCGCTATCGTGGCGAGCTTCTTCGCCTCACAGGACCAGCCTTCATTACCAGTTGGAGCCACGATGGCCTGGAACATGTGCTCATTGCGAAAGCTATTCTCTCAGGCGAAGGTTACATTATGGAGAATTTCCCGCTGCCCGCGGGAAAACACGTCCGCTACGCCGGACAAGATGCCCTGTTCAAAGCGCCGCTTTATCAGTATTTTCTTGCCGGGGTTTTTGCGATTTCCGGCTTTTCTTTCAAGCTTTTTTTTCCGTTGCAGGCGCTGTTTGGGGGGCTTACTTGCAGTCTTCTCGGACTCATTGCCTGGGAAACGTTCAAGAGTCCAGGTGCGGCCTTACTCGCGGGAATCGCGGGCGCGATTCACCCTGTGCTGGTTAACGCGGCCTCCCAACCCTACAACGAGGATGTTTTCTTCTTTTTTTTTATCGCTGCAATCTGGGTCTTTCTTGTATGGTTTCGCACGCGGGAAATCAAATGGGCCATAGCCTGTGGAATTATGGTCGGCCTATGCACCTTGACGAGGGAGAGCGGCATTCCTCTGCTGGCTGCAATGGGAGCGATCAGTATTCTTTCAACTCCGCGTGATTTCAAAGCGTGGGTGGCGTGCGGCGTCATCGCACTCAGCGCCTTCGCTGTTGTTGCACCCTGGACGCTCCGCAACTACATTCGCTTTCATGCTTTCATTCCAGTCGCGGCCATCGTGGGGGAAGACCTGGCAACCGGAAACAACGACTGCGTCGCCATGGAAGGCTTGTTCACTTCCTACTGGTCGGAGGGTCCCTGCGTTGACTTAAACAGGCAAATTATTGCGGCCCGCGCATTAACCCCCATGTTGAATCTTCCCGCCGGCGTCCAATACGACCGGCTCTCACGGCACGTAGCAGTCCAGTTCATCACCGAACATCCCCTAGCCTACGTGAAACTGGCAATTCGGCGGCTGTGGACCAGTCTACTGCCGTTTGCTCCCCGAGGAAATCAGCGGGGGTACGAACGGATCGTTCTCACGCTCTACTGGCTTTTGATATTTCCCGCAGGAATCATCGGACTATTCTTGCGACTAAGACGGCCCGAACCTCGGACTCTTTTCCTCGCGCTGGTAATTGCCCTTAGTTTCTTATCGATCATGGCCGTTCTCTATTGGTCCGATCTTCGTTTTCGAATTGGCATTGATCTTCTCCTGGGATGCTTCGCAGCATGGAGCTACGACCGCGTTTGGAGCGCGCGAACGAACTCGAGCGATTTGACCGTTGCTGTGTGAGCTGCTTTGAACCGCGATTTTTCATCGAAAATTAATATACGGTCGGCAGTGTTTCCCAAGAAATCGATATAGAAAAACACCCATGTTCGTCTAAGATAGACGGGCAATTTGGAGGCGGGGTACGCATAATGCCGAGGCCTTTATGGGACGAATGGATGGGTCGCAAGGCTACTCGGCGATTAGCGCGCAAGATTTTGCCTGATCTGCGCTGGAATCAGGAAATCTGGGGTGAAACGGTACGAGAGCAGCTAACCAGCCCCGTCCGCTGGCTGGATGCGGGCTGTGGCCGGCGTCTCCTGGACAAGGATCTCGATCCACTGGAAGATGACTTGGTCCGCCGCGCCGGCACGGTAGTCGGCGTCGATCTCGACCTTCCCCACTTAGGCAAACACGTCAACTTCTCGCTGCGCGCTTGTGCATCGCTCGCTGCGCTTCCCTTTGCTGACGCCAGCTTCGACCTGATTACTTGCAACATGGTGGCCGAGCATCTTCCCGATCCCTCGGCGATTTTTCAGGAAATATCGCGAGTTCTCGCCACTGGCGGCGTTTTCATGGTACACACTCCCAACACTCGGAATTACCTGGTTTTCGCGAATATCCTCGCGAAGAAGCTCCTGCCACGCGATCTCGTTCTGAAGTTGGTGCACGATGGACGGGAAGAAGAGGATATTTATCCCACTTACTACCGGGCCAACAGTGAGCGTGCACTCCGCCGCCTTGGCGATTCCGTGAAGCTCCAGCCCCATTTTGTCCGCTTCCTCACTCAACCCCAGCCCTACAGCCGCTTCTTTGCGCCAGCTGCCTTCTTTGAACTTCTCTTTATGCGAGCGACCATGACGCGTCCGCTGAATCGCTTTGCTGCGACGATCATGATGGGGTTCCGAAAACCCTATACAAAACCGGCCGACTGCACTGCTTGCGCGGCCTAAAAGCCTACGATGGAGGCTAAAGTACATAGCGAATACGCCAGCTTTCGTCTAAGATAAACGGCATTCAGTCAGCGAGGAGAGTTCGATATGTCGCGTAGTGGAAACAATCGTGGGAAGGGCACTTTGTTGGAAAGCACCCTCGCGTTGGCCTTGATGGGAATCGTCGCCGGAGCCGTGGGAGGCCTTGCCATCGGCATTGTCACCGGTTCTCATTCCTCCAGCGCCGCGCCCAGCACCGCCAGTCCTCTGAAGTAAACACTCGCTAGAAACGCTGCCTCAAACTTAACGGCGCCGCCTGAACCGTTCCCACGGCGGGTGCTGTCTCGGGAAGTTTTGGGCCTGTCAGCCAGCTTCTTATCGGCTTGCGTTCTTCCTTCACGCTCACACCAGTTTCACTGCACAGACGGAGCAAAGCCGTCGTATAGCCGACCATAAAATACGGGAAAAGTTGATACGCCGTACTGGCGAATGCGGCGCCCACAAGATAGCTGGCAAACCCCGCCCAGAGGGCGCTGGTATACATTCGCACGTCTGAGTCCGCAGCGTAAAGTGCCGTGCTGCGGATCTTAATTAGATTCCTGAAGCATTCGCGCATCACCAGAAGAAACAATATAAGCACAGGGATTCCGCACTCCGAGCTTAGTTCCGTATACGTGTTGTGCGTAACGTGCCACAGATCCGTGTAGCTTGCGAACTGACCAGGCCCTACTCCGAAGATCGGGCGTTTCGCTGTGGTTTCGAGACTCAGGATCAGAATTTCTAGCCGGGCTTCCTTGGCGTCGCCATAAACTTCCACGTCGTTGGAGAAAATGCTCTTGATGCGATCGCCGTAACTCTGAGGCCCCACGACCGCCAACGCCAAAATGCAAAAAGCAGCGCCCACCAGCAAGTAATAGCGTTTGTTTCGTATCCCAAATTCCCACAAGCTGAAGATGATCGCCACGCCTAACGCGAGAAATCCGGAGCGCGAATAAGTCAGCATCAACCCGCGCCCCATGACGAGAAGGCCGAAAAACCACAGAGCTTTCTTCAGCGGATTCTTCTCCAACATTAAGAACATCAAACACAGCGGAAAATTCAACGCGATGTTCATGGCGAGGTCGTTGGGATTATCGAACACACCTCCCAGCACACCACCCATTCTTCCACCCTTGTAGATCAGCACCGAGACAAGGGTCATTACCGCGACCGAGGCCGCCTGGATGAAAATCAACCGCTTAAGTTGGCTTAGGGAATCGACGACGAGACCCACTAGTAGCGCAACGATCAAGGCCTTCGAACACTTATCCAACACGACCGAAAGCGCTCCGCTAATGTAAAAGGAGAACGGAACGCAGAGAGTCTGCCAGGCGAGCATCGCCGCCAGAAGCTTCAACTCGCGGGGCCATTTTGCAAACCTTGCTCGTCCACGAATGCCAAATAGCAAAGCAAGAAGAGCGACGCCACCGAGAATTTTTTCGATCGGAATAAAACCGAGCGCATGCACAAAATCTTCCGGCCGGGCAAAATACAGGAATGAAAACGCCACCAGCGCTCCATACGCGAGCGCGTTAGAGTTCTTTGCTTTCGGTTTTTGAAAACCTAGGGCAAGCGTGGCCATTAAATACTCCGGACCCCCATAGAGAATGCCGGACCGTGCGATCGACAAGCTACGAATTCCATACTGCCTTCCTTCCAGTTACAAAATGGGTGAAGGCGACTGCCGCTGCGGCATTCAAAACCACAAAAGTGAGTGCGGCATCCGCCACGCGAGCAACTACGCCTGGCTTCAGTTTCAACATGCCAAGCACCGCCAATGAATAAAACGCCAATTGCACTCCCAGGGCAACGCGGTAGAACGGACGCGCCAGCGCAATCGAAGACAGCAGCGCCGCAACCAAAGCGAACGGCACCAGCAGGCGCATGATTTTGTGACTAATAAATTCGAAGAGAATAGGGTTGGCTCCGTTCAAAAGCCACGGCGCCAGTTGTAACAGCTGATAGTTACCGCTCAGCGTCCGCACCTTGCGTCTGAATTCTCGCGGCGCTCCCAGACTTGGAACGTCCCAAGCTCTGGCGCGCATATCGAAAATCACTCGCGAGCCCCGCCGCACCACATGCATGGGCAAATACACATCGTCGAGAATCGTCCGCTCAGGAAGCGAAACCAATAGAGTCCGCCGCACTGCATACAAGGCCCCGGTGGCGCCTACCACAGATCCCGAAGCCGACTCCAATTCGCGGATCGCTTTTTCAATTTTCCAGTACAGGCCCATCCCCCGCACCACTTCTCCCGAATCGAAATCCCCTAACATCAACTCACCGCTCACCGAACCCACGTTCGGATCGGCAAAATTCTCCAGCAATCTGCGGATCGCGCCGGATTCGATTTGCTGCCGCGCATCCGTAAAAACCACGACTTCCCCTTCTGCCCATGCAATCGCATCGTTCAGCCCACAGGCCTTCCCGCTCGAGAGTTGATTCATCACCAGCCGTACCCGTGGATGATTCGCGTAACCTCGAAGAATCTTCTCCGTCAGGTCCGTAGAACCGTCGGAGACCACGACAACTTGCCAGTGCTCGCCGGGATAGTCCAGTTCCAGCAGGTTGCGCAGCTTATTCTCGAGAACCTGCTGCTCGTTGCGTACCACCATCACCACTGACACTGACGCCTCAAAAGCACCGCGTAGCGACGGCCAGGGGCTTATCCGCGCCCGCATCCATAACCAGACCAGGTATCCCACGTACGTATAAGCAATCAACGCCACCGACGACCAGAACACCCACGTCATTGCCCGCCCCGGCCGAGCAGCACAATCTTGATGGTCTGGAACATGATCAGGAAATCCAACCCGAGCGATGCGTTCTTAATGTAGAAAAGGTCGTACTGCAGCTTCTCCCGCGCGTCTTCCAGCGTATTGCCATATTTGTATTGTGTCTGTGCCCAGCCGGTAATTCCCGGACGCACCACATGCCGCACGCCGTAATAAGGAATTTCTTTGCTGAGCCAGTCGACGAATTCCGGCCGCTCCGGTCGCGGACCTACAAAATGCATGTCACCCTTGAGCACGCACCACAACTGCGGAATCTCATCAAGGCGCGACGAGCGCAGAAATTTGCCAACTTTCGTGATGCGCGGATCGTCATCCGCGGCCCAAGTCGCGCCGGTATCCGCTTCCGCGCCGTCACGCATGGTGCGAAACTTGTAACAGTAAAACGGCTCGCCACGCCGCCCCACCCGCTCCTGCCGGTACAACGCTGGACCGGGAGAACTCAGTTTTACCGCCAACACAATGAAAGGAACGAAAGGCAGCGAGAACAACAGACCTACGAGGGCCACCGAAAAGTTCAGCACCCGCCGCACCAGCCGGAAAAAATTGCTGAAGCGAAACCCATCGGCAAAAATCAACCAACTCGGGTATAACTGCTCCACTTCAATTCTTCCTGAAATCCTCTCCAGCCACGAGGTGGCTTCTTCTACCTTCACTCCAGTTAGCCGCAGGTCCAGCAATTCCTCCACCGGCAAAGTGCCGCGGCGGTCCGGCATCGCGACGATGACTCGATGCACGCCTTCGGCGCGGACTAGGCCTAGAAGGTGCGAGGCTACACTGTCGCGGGTCAATTCACCGTCGACGTTTCCCGTCCAGCCCACCACTTCAATCCCAAGAGCCGAACGCTCCCGCAAACCACGGACTAGCCGCTCTGCGCGCTCTCCTGTACCCAAAACGTACACGCGCTCTCGCAGGAACGGCTGCTTCACCATCCAGGAATAAGCCGTCCGCCAGCAAAACAGCGTAATGGTGAGAATCAGAAGCCCCGCAAGAGCCGAGCCGTTCCCCGGCATGAGAGTGGGAAAGGCAAATCCCACCGCGGAAAGAGCCAGCGCCACTACGCCCAGCACCAGCAGTATTCGGAAAACTTGGTCCCACTTCTCGCCCAAGTTGGTGGAATCATAGAGGTCGAGCCAGTGAGAGAGCAGCAGCACAACTCCGGTCACTCCAAGAATCTTGAGGTATCCACCTTCGACATTCAGGAGCAGCCAACTGTCCTGGTTCTGCCACATCGTACCCAGCACAAACGAAAACCAAACGATCAGCGCCTCACCTGCAAGAAGAACCAGTGTTCGCAGCGGGTAATACACTTTGAAAAGCCGGATCACGTTTCCTTGCCCCTAAGACTCGTTGCCCCTAAGACCGGTCTTAAACACTGAAAATGGTTTTTAAGATTTGGACCCGCTCGCGTTCTTTCCATCGCCATCGTAGTAATACCGCGTGTATGGGATGGCCGCACCGTCCGTGCCATTCAGCACCACTCCCACCAGGGCTTGATCTGGAAATTCCATTCGCGCACGGCGCGCCATATCGACTGGCGTGGCGTTGGAGCGCACAACCATGAGCACACCGTCGCAGGCTTTGGCCAACACGCCGGCGTCGGAAACCGGCACTGCCGGCGGCGAATCGATGATGATCCAATCGAAGAGAGCATCAATTCGCTGCAGCAGTATCTTGAGCCGTCCGTTTGAGATCAACTCCGCAGGATCTGTGATCTCCTTGCCGCTCGGAATTAGAAATAGACCTTCCATCGGTCCGTGCTGCATGATCGAAAACTCGTCGCCGCTTCCCATCAGATAATCGGACAGACCCGGAGACGAGGTTGTGCCGAGCATCATGTGCAGCCGCGGGCCCCGCAGATCGGCGTCAACGAGCAGCACACGACGTCCATGCTGCCTCACCAGCACCTGCGCCAGATTGGCTGCCGTGAAAGACTTGCCCTCTTTCGGCAGCGCGCTGGTTACCAGAATCTTTTTGAGGGGCATCTTCTCGCGCGTGGAATAAAGCCGCGAACGCAGGGTGCGAAATTCCTCGGTGCCCCGGGCCGCGTCGTTGCCATTGAAAAACAGCATGGTTTTCGCATCAGGCTTCCACTGCAGTTGAGGGCAGCGCGATAACAGATTCTCCAGGCTGAACGGGCTGGCGAATGAAGGCATCGCAGAAGTCAAAGGAACGACATCGGCGTACCCATCCCCAGGACGCTCTTCCCCCTGAGCCATCGGTGGCCCCGCTGCGAAGCTCGATTCGGCGGGAGCCTGCAATTCCGCCCGCTCCTGTTCCGCCTTCTTCAGCGCTTCGTGAATTCTGCTCATATCTTCCTTTCCTTGGAGACATCCTTGTCGTCTTTGCGCAAGCGGTCCGCTAAATTAGCCAGCGATCGCAAGGTGTCCACCAGGTCGAACTTTTCCTGCCCCGCTGCTGCAGGCGGCATCATGACCCGCACAGCCATGTTGTCCGCCAGATCGAGATCCCGCGCCACATTGTCCACGACTCCCGGCATGATTACCGGCTGCTGGTCCACGAATGCGCTCACCAGGCAGTGCTCACACAGCAGGTTGATAACCCTTGGGATGCCATTGGCGTAGCGGTGGATCGCGATCACCGCCTCGGGATCGAAAATCTCCTGGCCATTCGAACCAGCGATGCGCAATCGCTGCTGCACATAGGCTTTGGTCTCCGTGAGGGTAAGCTCGTGCGTCTTGGCGCGCAGGCTCAGCCTTTGCCGCAGCTGCCGCAGTTGCGGTTGCCTTAGCTTCTCTTCGAGCTCAGGCTGACCCACTAGGACGATCTGGAGCAACTTTTCCGTGAACGTTTCCAGGTTGGTGAGCATTCGGATCTCTTCCAATACTTCTTCGGTCAGGTTCTGCGCCTCATCGACAATGAGCACCGCAGTTTCACCTGCCCGGTAGCGATCCAGCAGCCAGTTGTAAAGCCGCAGCAAAATCTGGCTCTTGTCTTTCGAGTCGCAGGGGATGCCGAAGTCGGCCATCATGTAATCGAGAAACTGCGCCGTATTCAGCCGCGAGTTGAAGATGAACGCGGTGGCCACCTGCTGCAGACGAAGCCACTCAAGCAGCTTGTTGATGAGGGTTGTTTTTCCTGTTCCAACTTCCCCGCTCAGCAGCACAAATCCCTTACGGCTCTGGATTCCGTAAGTCAGGCACGCGAGCGCCTCCTCCGTGTGCCGCGTTAGAAACAGATAACGCGGATCAGGATTCACATTGAACGGATTCGCCCTCAAACCGAAAAAATCTTTGTACATGCCCTTGCTTAAAACATTCTTCCCCGAAACTTCACTGCTTCAAAACCCTACGGCTTCCTTTCCCTGCTCCCTCTCGCGCTTCTTCCTGCTCCAGAAGCTTCCATTGCCGTTGCCGTTCTCTTGCGCGGTTTCCGCCACCCATGGAACCGCGACCAGCATGGGAAGCTCGAGAGCGGCTTCGGCATCCGCCTGAGTGCGAATGGAGGTGTCACGAAACTCCAGCCACAGTGCAAGAGTGCAACCCAGCGCCAAACCGGCGCCCAGTCCCGCTCCAGCAAACAGCAGGCGGTTTGGGAAACTCGGCAGATCCGGAAGGTTGGCGGGATTGAGCATGCGCATCTGCTCGCCTTCCTGCTGCTGCTCCATCTTGAGAGCGATATCGGACTTGCTCTTGTCGGCCAGCAAATCTTGATACACCTTCTGAGTATTTTCGTAATTGCGAGCCATCTGCTTGTACTGTTCCTCGATCGCAGGACTCAGCGACACCCGCCCCTGGTACACCGCGATTTCGTCGGTCAATCTTTTTTGGTCGCGCGTACCCTGCACAATCAAGTCTTCATACTGGTGAACTTGAAGGCGCAACTGGCGGAGTTCGGGCGGCTCCGATCCTGGCCCCTTGTCGGCCGCGTTTTCCGTGTCCTTGCTGGGAGCGGCAGCTTCCGCCAGCCTTTTCTTGACCTGCGCGATGTCCGCCTTGGTCTTGATCACGTCGGGATGATCGTCGGTGTAACGCGCTTGCAGGTCAACCAACTGGGTTTGCAATTGCGAAAGCTGCTGTTGCAAGGTCTGCGGGTTGTTGGACGACAGCGAATTCTTCCACGCCGTCAACTGCTGCGCCAGCTGCGCCTCGGTATAGGCCTTGTCCTGCTGGGCACGGCCCAAGGTCTGGGTGTTGGCTTCGAGTTGCGAATTCAGCCCCATCAGGATTTTTAAGTTATTGTCCTCATCGCCCGGAAGCTGGCCCATGTACTGCTTCTTGAAGTCCGCCAGCTTGCTATCCAGTTCGTCCAGATTCCGTTTGGTGTCCTCTACTTGCTTGCTGAGAAAATCGGTCGTGCCCCGAGCTACGTCTTCGCGCGACCTTAGGTTCTCCGTCAGCAGAAGTGAAGTCAGCTCGTTGCAGATCAACTGCGCCCGGCGGGCCGACCGAGCGGTATAACCTACCGTGAACCCCGGAACCGGACTGCTCTGACCGGGCTTTTTCTTGCCGCTGCTGCCAATCTGCGAAAGATCGGTGATAACGGGTTCGACCGTCATGTTGTTGCGGATGATTTCGATTGCTTCATCGGCGTCCTCGCCCGGCTTCGCCAACCCCAGGCGTTCCACCATCGGCTGCAGTCGTTCATGGCTGAGCACCTGTTGCTGCAGGGTCGCAATGCGCTGCGCCAAATCCTCAGTAACGACGGACTGCACGATTCCTTCGGGAACTTTCTGGCCCACCACCAGCACCAGAGAATTCGAGGTGTATTTGGCGGCAAAGAAATACGAAATTAGAAATCCGGCGAGCGGCGCCACCAGCGCCGGGATCAGAATCACCTTGATCCGGCGGCGCAACATCGCCAGATAATCGTCCATCGTAAATTCGCGGTTTTCCATCGTTTCACTCGTTTCGCTGGCCTGCAACGCCAGCCGTAAGACTAGTCAAGCCGGATTGGCCGGGGGGTCCAATCCACTCCAATCGTCCCCACACTTCGTTGTGCAATCCGGTTGCACGGACCATTGAATGTCTGGCAGTACGAATCGTCGAAGGACAAATAATTAAACTGATAGCTGGCGAAAGCGTGCACAGTTCGCCCGAACTTCCGGTGAAAACTTACCCCAGCAAAACCATACTCGTAGATATTTGCGCTCACTCCCGGGCAAGTCGCCGTGGTAGCCGGGCACGTGATCGGCAGCACGCGGCTGTTGCGGGAGAACCCGATGTCCGAGCCCAGGCTCCAAACTCGGGTCAATGGCCGGCTGGCACTGAGCTGTGCGATATCGCTCTCGGCTCCGGCGAAGAATCCAGACCCGCTGGTGATGTAATGCGCGTAAGTAAGATCCAGACTGGTCTTCGGAAAGCGGTAGCGCAGCACCGCCCGGCCCGCAGCAGAGATGCGAAGGTCATTCTGCGGGCATACCAGCTCTGGAGTACCTTGCGATGTAGCCCCAAATACACACGGCGGGATGGTGGGATTCTGAGACGCCGTCGCTGGAAGAAGCAGGTGGTTAATCTGTGTGAACTGCGGCCCCGCCCCAATCAGGAAATCCATACGCCCGCTGATTCGATGTCCCCACATCAGCTGGATGATATGGCTGTAAAAATTCGTTCCGGTGGAGAACTGGAATCCCTGGTAGGCATACACAATGGCTCCCTGGTTGTGCCGCCCAAGTATGCGGTTATAGCCAGCTTCGCCTGAAACCTCGTTGCTTCCAATGAATGAATTACGGGTGCCGGGTTGATTATCCAGAAAGTGCACAAGACCGTATCCGCCTGTGATGGTTATGGAAGACTTTGGGGTCAGGTTCTCCACTGCATCGACAACGGAGAGGTTCATGATGCGGGGTACCTGTCCCAGCGCCCCAAAAACGGTCCCACCGTTAAAGCCGAGGAGTCCGGTCGAACTCAGACCCGCGCCAGTCAAACCCACGGCGCCGTACGCACTGCCGAAAGTACCCTCGGGCTGATAGCTAAAGGCGTCTCGAATCCCCAGCTTCCCCCGCTTCCAGGTGATTTGCTGGTCCAAACCGAGCTCCTCGATTTGTTTCAGGCCGATACCGCGAGCATTGTAGTAACCCACCCCTCCGAGGTAATCGAGCGCCAGATCGTAATTCCTCCAAAGGTGTTGCAAGTCCACGCTACCCAGAGCGAATGAGACTGAATGGGTGCCCGATCCGCCGAGGCTGTCCTGGACGTTCGAATCCACGGACTCGCTCGCATGCGCCCCAAGTTGCAAATAACTCAACGGAGCGGCGTGCGGTTCGAGGTTGGGCAGATCCAGTCCTGAGATTGGAGGATTTTCTACGATCGGGGGCACGGGGTTATCCGGCCCATTGGCCGGAACCGGTTGCTGAGGCTGGCTGCTGTCCGGAGCAGGGGCAGGCTCTTGTTGACTGGAGCCGTCCTGGCCCCAAGCTGCGCTCAGCGCCAAGGCAAGCACCATCACAAACCCCATGGAATGACGTCTACACATTTTTGCTAAGGGACCACCACGGTATCGCCCCGTTGCAGCAGAACGTTCTGCTCGGGATGCCGCCCCTTCACCACTTCCTTGTAGTTGAAAGGCATCTTCACCTGCCTGCCGTTCTCCATGCGCAACAGGTAAATACCTTTCAGGTTGGCAAACTGAGTAAAGCCCGCACTAGAAAGCGCCTGCAGAATGGTCATTCCTGGCAAGAGGGCAATCGCTCCTGAGTGCGTGACTTCGCCGGTCACGAAAATTCTTCGGCTGTTCATTGCGGTCACGACAACGGTAACGCGGGGATCCGCAATATACTTCTTCAGTTTCTCGGTAATCGAATCCGCTAGTTGCATGGGCGTGAAACCCGCCGCAGAAACGTCATTGAGCAACGGCAGGGAAATTTTTCCATCCGGCCGTACCGGCAATGTCGCGGTAAGATCCGGTTCTTTCCAAACCGAGATGTGCAGCGTATCGTCAGCGCCAATCACATAATCGGGGGGCGCATTATCCGCGGGTGCATTCGCAGTGGGCGCCGGAACCGGCGCCGGCAACGCAGGCTTGGAAGTGTTGGCGGGTTTGGGAACCGGCTTCACATACACTTCGTCCTGGGCCCACAAGCTCTGGGTTGTTAGACCCAGCAGCAATACTACGCAGGCAAGCTTTATTGCGTCTTTCATCCATTCTCCTGCAGAGCTTTAGGAATCCGGCGCGTCGGAATCCCATCTACTCAACCCCATACAGCCAAGACTGTTGGCTGATCCGCAATCGTACCTCGACCCGGCGCCGACTCTATTGGCAAGGCGTTCGCGTCGGCACATCAGTTCTTCTCCAGGCGAGAAGCTCCGCGCTGCCTGCCTTACAAACGAAACGTGGCCGGGAACACCGCATTCCGAGCCAGAATCTCCATCCCTAACAACGCGACCACCCGCAGAAAGTCACACCCGTATTCTCGCAGAAAAGTGTCCCATTGAAGCCGGAATATCTTCACATGAACGGGCGAATCACGCCACGAGTTTTAACTCTATGCTTTCAAAAGTTTATAGGCCAAACCCGCACCGGGGAGGGATAAAATACCGGCCAATCCTAGACCCATGATGTTAATAGAAGATGAATTCGCCTGCCGGGTAGTGCCTGAAATGAGCGGGTACTCCATTTTCGCTTTGTATCGGGTAACGCTTAGGGCTATAAGCGTAAGCGGGTCGCGTCCGTGTTTCCGCACGGACGCAGACCCTAACCAAAATCACCTGTTGAGAGGCGACTATGGCTGCTCCCGATGTTACCCAAAAGACCGAAGTTTACGAAACTCTGTCCGGCATCAATCTTGCTTTTGGCGCTGTCGTAGATCACCTCACCACGATGCGCCAGAGCGGTATTTTGCGCTCCCACTATGCCCGAGTGCTCCAAGGCTTGACAAACGAGCTACGAGCAGAAATCAATGTCGAACTGCTGGACAAAATGAACCATATCGAAATGCAGGACTGGACCCGGTACGGCAAAGTCCGAATCAAGTGGGAAAAGTACCTGCGAGGGCCGGAGCCCAAACGGCGGAAGAGGTAAGTCAGCACGGATTCAGCGCGGGTAATGCTCTACCGACTATAATTCCCCGGTTATGGCTAAGTACTGGGCGGCGTTCGTCTCGGCGGTGGCTGTGACAGCTCTGACGATCCTGCCTATTCTAGTTCCCCCTGAGCAAATCACTTGGTTACGATGGCGCGTTGGAGCGGTTTCCGGTGGCCTTATTGCGATAGTTGCTATAGGAATTCAGTTTTATATGCAATATCGGGAAGAAAAGAGAATGCGAGCGGAGGACGAAAAGCGCAACCGACAGCGGGATAAAAAGATTGACGAACTGCTCCGGCGAGTTCCAAAACGGAGGCTCACGCAAGATGCCGCTTTTGGTTCTGGTTTTAGTTCTATCGACATGCGTAAGGAAACCCTCGCAGAGCGGGTGGAGCAACTAGCCCACGAATACTATGATTGTTTGCAAGAAGGCATCACACGCAGTACCTATGAATCAAGGCTCAAACCGAAACTTCTCGAATTGTTGCCAGAACTGGAAAAATCGCAATTCAAGGTCAATATTTCTAAGGCTGATATCGAAGCGAAGCAGTTGTACGTAGGAATGCGCGAAACGGCGGATACATTAGCGTTAACGGCTGTAAAGATGGAAAATCCGAAAATGAGACTAGAGGGCCGATACTTAGTTGTAGATGAAGATGAAAGCCATTAAGGACGCTAGGTGTCTTTAAGACAAAAGTTCCGCAATCGACCAAACGTGGTCAGTAATCCCCGCTTCCATTGCGGGTGTAACGCGGATCGTTCTGTGTGTGCGGCAGAAATTGTAGTAAGCGAAATGCAGCGCAACGGCGGCCCTCAGATGCTTTAGGCTTTTGCTGAAAGCATTCGTCAGGCGCGTTAGTCTCCGCATCTGCATCCGCATCGTGAGATTCTGACGCTCTACAAACGAAGTCGAAATATGGTCAGGGTCGGGTCTTCCGTCGATGACCTTGGATATAACCTCCGTGAGTCCCGATGGGGAGTACCTCGCTTCGGGGCCGCGCTCTTGGCCGAAATCCCCGAATAATTTCACAAGCTGCGCGAAGTCTACGCGGCCAGCAAATACGGTCTGAATCGCTCTGTAGAAGTGGTAGCCATCCGTTGTGATCTGGAGATGATCTTCGCTCAACGTCCAGCGCAACCCATTTAAGAATTGCAGCGTCGTCTCTTTCGTGCGTTTGCCAATCTCGAAATAAGGTACGAGTTTCGTTTTCTCATCAAGGGCAACGAAAATCCATTGACTACCTAATTCCGGCGAATCATCTTTGCGTACCCGCCGATCTTTCTTGCCGACGAATCCCCAAATCTCGTCACATTGCAGGTAGGGCAAGCGAAGATTCCGCATCCTGTCATACATAAGCTGACGGCTGCGCTCCCCAGCCTTGAGAAGCAAACTCATAATCGTATTTTGGTCCAGCCCCGTAATCCGCTGAGTGCTGCGAATTGAGTTTCCTTCCAAGAGCAATTGCAGCGCGAGAGTAGCTTTCTCGCCGGAGATGTACATCGTGTCTAGCGTGCGGCGTTGCGGCTCTGTGTAGGACTTGCGGCATTTCGGGCAACGAAAACGGCGCAATCCGTTTCGATGTTTTCCGATGCTCTGGCACTTGAGGTCGCAATCCTCGCAAGTGACTGAAATACCGTCTTTTGTCTCGTTCATCATGGGGTAAATATACAGCGAGCGGTCGCAGTTTGTCAAGGGTAAAATGAAGAAACATCTAGGAAAAATGCGGCCCGTATGCGAGGATTAGGGCAGCTTCCCGGCTGCCCTTGTTTCCTCGCTACTTCGTTATGGCGGTTTCATCTACGCTGTACCTCCCTTCATCCATCCCCACCTGTATATCCCAATGCCGAACAATGCGTAAGTTGGAGATTGTCGTGGTGTGCTTTAATTCCACGGAGGACAGGGCGGCTTGAATAAATTCCGGGCGGAGGAAAGCTGCTACTTCATTAAATTCCGGGGGGGGGAGAAAAGTCAGTCTCTGCTTTTCTCCGGGTAGGTAATATCGTATCGTTTCAAAAATGCTTTGAGTTCTTTTAGGCGCTTACGTATGCGTTCGCTGCAAAGCTCATTGTGTTTAGTCTCCCCGCAATCGCACATCTTCCTAGCAAGAGTTTGATAAGACCAATGATTCTTAATCCTGGCATCCATCATTTGTAGCGTGCGGGGGCGTTTGTTCGGAGCGCCTTTGGGGAAAAATAAATTCGGTATTTCCTCTATCGCGTTGCGTGCTTGAGAATACGAAAATCCTCGACTGACTAAAATATCGCCCATAGCATCTTTGACTTCGTTCGTTATTTCGGGTTTCCTCTTTTCGATAAACCAGCTCTCAATTTCCAGCATCTCCCTGACTATAGCTCCGGGGCGGTCGCCTAGATCGGCCTTTATAGCCTCTACCCCATTTCCAATCGCCACGAGGTGTCGCATGATGCGGTTTAAGGCCGCGTTTGCCAAGGCATGACTGACTGGATGATGTTCTGCGTCTGGCTTATTTTCTAGAAGGTAACTGGCTTTTGTTATAAACAGCGGGGTTACGAAGAGTGCGGCAACTTGCAGTTGTCTCCAGCGTTCATCTGTCTTCATCGCACACTTGTACCGTGCGCGATGCGGAGTTAGGATAGGAGTGCCTAGTTCTTATCGAAACGCCCCGGCCATCGCGCCGGGCTTTTCGTTTTAAGAGACCAATTGTACAGTGTGGGATTTATTCGGACTGTTTACGCGGTCTGCCCCCGCCATGCGTCTTGCGCTTCGCTGCTAGACGGCGGAAGTATTCGCTGCCCTTCTGGGCGCTAACCTGCCCACCCTTGCGTCCTAGGGCTACGGCTGAGGGAGTTTTGGCTTGTTTGAGCAGATCGCTGGTCAGGGCTAGAGCGGACGCTAGAAGTTCTCTACAGCGGGCGGTGCGGTTTTCAGGCAGATTATCAGGGAGAGTGTCTAAGGCTTGATCGAGGATATTTTTCAGGGCAGCGAGTTCCTGTTTCATGCGCTCATCATAACAGCGAACGCTCGCAGGACTGCGAACTCGGCCATATCCCTACCCGCACATTTCAGGCACTACCGCCTGCCGGGTAGTGCCTGAAACGACTCGCACATTTCAGGCACTACCGCCTGCCGCCTGCGCGACGAAACTTTCGTCTCCGCTCATTCTACCTGTGTGCCGCCTTCGCGCCCAGGCTTGAAGGGGCGCAAGATTCGGAGCATATCCGTTCTTATCCGCTCATGCCTGCCCGCCGAGCCGACTCCTTCGCGTAGATAGCGATTTCGTTGCGGGATTCTCGTTACTTCGCTATGCTGAGGTCGCCTCCAGCAAGAGAGAACCGTTCCAGTGAGCCAAGTGCTGCTAGCTGAACCACCTGCGCAGTCGCTCGCCGCCAAACCGGCACGGCCACCGGCGTGGCAAGTCGCCGTGCTCAGTGGACTATTACTCTGGCTTTATGCCTCCACGATTTACCACCTGGTGGGGCAGTGGTGGCATGACCCTAATTTTTCGCACGGCTTTTTCGTTCCTTTGTTTTCTGCTTTCATTGTCTGGCAAGAGCGCCCCAGACTAGCCCGGTTACAAACCCAGCCTTCGTGGTGGGGCCTGCTGCTGCTTGCGTTTGGCATGGTGGTATTGCTGGTTGGCCGCATGGGTGCCGAGCTTTTCCTGTCGCGCTCATCTCTGCTTTTAGTGCTGGCGGGCATCATCGTATTGTTCTTAGGTTGGAACTTCTTCCGTATCCTGCTGTTTCCCTGGGCTTTCCTGGTGCTGATGATTCCGATTCCAGCCATCGTCTTCAACCAAGTCACCTTCCCGCTGCAACTGCTGGCTTCGCAAGTCGCCAGCACAACCTTGCCGTGGATGGGCGTTCCCGTCTTGCGCGAAGGCAATGTAATCGTCCTTCCGGCGATGGCTCTGCAAGTGGCCGAGGCCTGCAGCGGAATTCGTTCTCTGATGTCGTTGGCCACGCTCGCGATCATTTATGGGTATCTGATGGAAAGCAGAGTTTCAGTTCGTGTTTTCCTGGCGCTAGCTTCTCTTCCCGTTGCCGTCGCTGCGAACAGCCTTCGGGTTGTGGGTACGGGTCTGCTCGTCCAGTATTGGGATCCGGATAAAGCGCAAGGCTTCTTTCACGAATTCCAGGGCTGGCTTATGTTTGTTGCGTCGCTGCTCATGATCTATCTTCTTCATCGCGTCGTCTGTGTTTTTTGGCCTGAGAGAGGCGTGGAATCATGAGGCCATCCAGCATGCCGCGTTTCTTTCTCGCGGCCGCGCTGATCGCCGTGACCGCGATTGTGCTGCAGGCGCGTGGACGCAACGAAATCATCCCTCATGGCTTTCCACTGTCGTCCTTTCCCGCACAACTCGCGAACTGGACGAGTAACGACGTTGTGCTCGATCAGGCGACGCTCGACGTATTGGGGGCCGGCGATTTCCTCGAACGCGTTTATGAGGACCCAGCCGGAAAGCTACCCTATGTCGACTTGTTCCTCGCATACTTTCCCAGCCAACGGGCAGGCGATACGATTCACTCGCCGCAACACTGCCTGCCCGGCTCCGGATGGAATCCCGACGAAAATGTCAGAGTGACAATTTCTGTTTTGGGTCACGCCTCTTTTCCGGCCAATCGCTATCTCATCTCCAAAGCTGGCGCGCGCCGGCTGGTGTTGTACTGGTACTGGGCGCACGATCGCGGTGTGGCCAGCGAATACTGGGCGAAGTATTATCTGGTGAGAGACTCGATTGTCATGAACCGCAGCGACGGCGCCCTGGTTCGCCTGGTCACCGACATGTTCCCCGGTGAAACCCCTGACGCTGCCCAACAGCGTCTGCTTCCCTTTACCACCGCCATCGTCCCGCTCCTCGACGACTACATTCCGCGCTAGTGACGAGAGAATGCAGTCACCACCGGTCGTCATCCCGAGATAAGTGGTTGTCATCCCGAGCGCAGCGAGGGACCTTGGTTTTTGCATATGGCTATACTCGCTCAACTCCCAACTTTCGCCTTGCCCAGAATCACCGCCGATGTTATTCCTGACTGTCCTCACTGCTCCTCAACTTGACTCTTCCCTCCATCGCCGAAGCTAGCAGCAAATATCCTAACCGTCCGAAACGCGTCCTCGGCTTTCGCGACCTCGTTTTGTTCTATGTGGTCACCGGCATCAGCCTTCGCTGGATAGCCACCGCCGCCGCCGCCGGTCCGAGTTCCATCGTCATTTGGATCGGCGCCTGGTTCTGCTTCTACACTCCTCTCGCACTTTCCGTGCTCGAGCTTTCTTCCCGCTATCCCAGTGAAGGCGGCCTCTATGTCTGGAGCAAGCGTGCCTTCGGAGATTTCTCCGGCTTCATGTCCGCCTGGACTTACTGGACCAGCAACCTCCCATACTTCCCCGCTGTACTTTATTTCGCCGCCAGTAACATTCTCTTCATGCGCCAGACCGCATGGTCGCATCTCTCGAACAACGCCACGTTCTACATCGTCTTCTCTCTGCTCACCCTAGGCGCGGCCACGCTGATGAACATTGTCGGCCTCGATGTCGGCAAGTGGCTGCACAACATTGGCGCGCTCGCCATGTGGATTCCCGTCGGCATCATCATCGTGATGGGACTCATCGCATGGCACCGCTACGGCTCGGCTACTTCGTTCACGTTGCACTCGATGACGCCGAGTACGCATTTGAACGACCTCATCTTCTGGTCGGTGCTCACGTTCGCATTCGGTGGATGCGAAACCGCCTCTTTCATGGGAGAAGAGATCAAGAATCCGCGGCGATCGATCCCTTTCGCATTGCTTTTCGGAGGCGTCACCGTAACCCTGTGCTACATCCTGGGAACCGCTTGCATACTCCTCGCATTGCCTTCCGCCGAAGTCAGCAATCTGCAGGGTCTGGTGCAAGCTATCGCGAAAACCGCATCCCGCGTGAGCTTCCCCGGAGTCTTGCCCGTCGCCGCGTTCCTGATCGCGCTCAGCAACATCGGAGCCGCCGGCGCCTACCTCGCAGCCGTAGCTCGATTGCCGTTCGTCGCGGGCCTCGATCATTTTCTGCCGCCAGCCTTTGGCGCACTCCACCCGCGCTGGAAAACGCCGTGGGTCGCGCTGCTCACTCAATTCGTTCTCGGAGCGGTTTTTATTTTTCTGGGGCAGGCCGGAACCAGCGTGAAAGGCGCTTACGACGTGCTGGTCAGCATGGGAGTGATCGTCTACTTCATTCCCTACTTATATCTGTTCGCCGCCATGATCAAACTCCAGCGCGAGCCCGCCGGACCGGAAGTGATCCGCGTGCCGGGAGGAAGCACCGTGGCGAAGCTCGTCGCCACGCTCGGTTTCCTCACCACTGTGCTTACCATCGCCCTGTCGTTGATTCCCCAGCCGGATGAACCGCACCAACTATTGGCACTGCTGAAGATCGTTGGAGGAACGGGAGTTTTGCTGCTGGTAGGCGTCGGAATTTATCTAACGGGAAGAAAAAAAAACATGTGGCGACAGCCGCCATCGGCTGTCGACCGGGCGAAGCCCGGTTAGCCGGCAACCCCGTTCCTCTACCTTGCCACTTCCGAAGCTAACTTGGCCTTGTTCCATTCGTTGATCTGCTCGACCGCTTCGGCCAGAGTAGCCACGACTCGGTCAGGCTGTGCGCTTCCGAAACGTTCTTTGGCTTTGTCGAGGTCGCCGGTGTATCCCCAAATGCCGGCAACAATCTTGGTCTGAGGCAACTGCATGCGAACCCGCTGGCACAACGCATGCGATTGCGCAAAAGCAAAAGGTGGAAGCGCCGAAATGCACACCACATCGTCAGGCTCGGGCGGAAGGTGGGTCAAAATTTCTTCGAATGGAGAGCCAACTGGCAAAGACAGCACGCCATGACCGGCGCGCTCCAGCAACTGCGCCAGCATCGAGGACGTAATTTCATCGGCCTGATCGCTCGCGGGAAAACAGAATATCCGAATCCCAGAAGCAGCAGGTTCCGTATGGCTCGATGGCAGTTCGCGCGCTCCGCTTGACGTCCAGAGCGACCTGAGCTTTTTCCGTTTCGCCACGGCGTCTTCCGTTCCGTAAACCGTCAACTCTGAGATAATCTCGCTTACGCTGAGAAACAAAAACGACTCCCGCATCTCGTCGAGCGCTCCTTTGTGGCGATCTTGTTCCGCCAAAGTGAGCGCCGGAACCAGCACCGTGTCATACAAACTAACCAGGGGATGAGTTTTCAGAAAAGTGGTTGCGATCAGCCTCGCATCCTCCTGATCGAGCGCAAGCAACCGCTGATAAAACTGAATCTCGACCGACAATGCGCTCTCGTCGCCCAGCAGAACATGAAGGAACGACATCCGCGGCACGTAGCGCCCCAGCACGATCACGCACACAGTAAGCGGAATCGCCAAAACCAGTCCGGCCCACCCCCAAAGCGTCGTCCAGAACACGGTTGTAACCAGCAGCGCGAGCGAAGAAATTCCCGTGTGTGCTCCGTACAACAACGGCTCAACAACATTTGACGTGATCAATTCGAGAAATGCGAACAACAGAAAAATCAAGACTGGCGGTCCCCAGCCATTGAATACCGCGAGAGCGAGCGCTAAGGGAAAAGCGGTTGCGGTCAGCGCCCCCACATAGGGTACGATGCGCAACAGGCCGGCAATCACTCCCCACAAAGTGGCATTCGGAACTCCAATCAAAAACAGACCTGTGCCGAAGCAAATGCCATAGCCTGCATTCACCAGAAACTGCATCACCAGATAGCGACTTATGCGGCGGCCCGCATCATCCAGAGCCAGTGTCATGGCATGCAACTGGGCCACTCCCGCAAGGCGCAGAAAGCGATCGCGCAGGTCTTCTTGCTTAATCAGAATGAACACGGTGAATATGAGAACCATGAACGCCGTCGCCAGCGGAACCAGCACCGGCGCCAGCACTTCCCGCAGGTAAGGCAAGCCGCCAGCCGGGGTTGTCACTACCTGCACTGGCACAGGCACAGCTGGATGCGCAGCGGTTTTGCCGGAGGAAAGATTAACACCGTTCCCTGAGTCCGCCAGCTCACTGCCAATTTCCTTCACACTCTCCGTTGCCCGTCCCAACGCGCCTTCCGGCGCATAATGAAGAGCTTCGATCTTGTTGTGAATGTTCAGACGGTACTTCGGCAGATCGTTCGCAACTTGCAGCAGTTGCCTCGCGACGACCCACCCAACCCCTGCAAGCGCTCCCACTGAAATCAGAACCGCCAGAGCGACCGCCGGCACTCGACGCATGTGGAGCCTCTGGAAAAACATCACCATCGGCGTTAACAGGAAGTTGAGCGTTAGGGCGAGCGCGAGAGGAATTAAAATCGCGCGCGCGAAATACAGAATCAAAACCACCACGGTCAGGATAACCAGTGGGGTTAGCGATGGCCAATCCTGTCGTGAACGGCTCATATGCTTTGGAAGATACACCAACTTGGGAGGGAAGAATCGAGAAGATTCTTGCTTCTAAGGTGAGAAAGTTGGGCTGATGGAAAAACCCGCACGACACCGAACGATGCCCGATGTTCCCAGGCACAGCCGCTAGACCGGGGTCGCGGTCTTCCTCGCCGGATTGTAAAACGGCAGTGCAGTTACCTTCACATTCGTCTTCAGCCGGATCGCCTCGATCGTAATCTCCATCTGCAATTGTGTTCCCAGCTTCGAATGCTCAATCTCCACGCTGGCCAGCGCAATCATCTTCTTCAGGATCGGCGACCAACTCGTAGTCGTCGCCTTCCCAACCTGTTTCTCTCCTGAATACAAAGGCACAGCCACACGCGACGCCTGGCTCGGCGCAGCCGGGGTCAGCCCATAACGCTCGTAGAGCGCCTCAACATCGGTCCAATCGACTTCGACTCCGACCAACTGCCGCGCGACACCGTTCTTCGCATCCTGCTCCAACGCCCGCTTGCCGATGAAATTCTCTTTCTCCAGATGCACCATCTTGCCAAAGCCGAGCTCATACGGCGAATACTTCTGCGTCGGAATCAGCGCCTTCTTCGAACTCGAATAATCCACTTCGATGAGCAGAAGCCCAGCTTCTACACGCGCTACATCCAAGGCCAACATTCCAGCAGCGTGTAAATCGAACTGCTTACCTTTTTCCCACAGCGCATCCCATACTTTCGCGGCATCACTCCACGGAACCCAGATTTCATAACCGAGGTCACCTGTATATCCAGTCCGCGAAATGTCCACCGGCACGCCAGCGATCTTACCGCGCGTGACTCGAAAATATTTGAGGTTTGCAATATCGGCCTCAGCCACACTTTTCAGCAGTTTCGCCGAAGTTGGCCCCTGTAATGCCAGCGCCGCAACTTTCTCGGAAATATCCTCGACCTGCACATCCATGTTCAGGCCATTCTGCCGGAACCAGCGCAGGCTCGGATCAGCCGCCGTCCACCGATAAACATTTTCTTCCAGCCTCGAAATCGTCCCATCGTCGATGACCTTCCCCTCTTCATCGCACCAGCAGCAATAAATCACCTGCCCCACTTTCACTTTGTTGATGTCTCGCGTAATCACGCGGTTCACCAGCCGCGTTGCGTCTTTGCCGGTGATCAAATATTTGTAGAGCGGCGAAATATCGATCAGCGCCGCCGCATTGCGAATGGCGTTGTACTCGTGCTCGTGATGCACCTCATAGACGCTGACCGTGTAATATCCCGACCACTCGCGGTAATTCAGACTGTGGCAAAGCGGAAAAGTTCTCTCGTGAAACGCGGTTCCAATGGGCAAAGGGATGGCCTCGAAAAGAATTTACTGCGAAGCCGGATTATATGCCAGAACCCTCCCGATGGCGTCCTCCCGAGCGCAGTGCGCTTTTCAGCCGGAACGAAGTACCCCCCACTCATTCGCTCCTAATGAGAACAGCCTGTTCCCGCGCTTATCTTGCAGACAAAATTTCGCGTTCCGGGTAGAATCACTCTTCGATGCGTTCCCTTATCCCAATCCTATCGAACGTCCTTCGCAACTGGAGCGTCCTTCCCAGCGGCCTCTAATACGCGCGTCTCTAAACTGCGCTAATATTCCTCGTTCCCATTCTCAAGAGCAAGCGAACAGCTAAAGGCTAACTGCTTATGGCTTCATACGACGTAATCGTAATCGGCGGAGGCCACAACGGACTCGTCAACGCCGCCTATCTCGCCCGCGCCGGAAAGAAAGTTCTGGTGCTAGAACGCCGCCACATTCTCGGCGGCGCCGCCTGCACTGAGGAAGTTTTCCCCGGATTCAAGTTTTCCGTCTGCTCCTATGTGGTCTCGCTGCTGCGGCCGGAGATCATCCGCGATCTCGATCTCCCTCGCCACGGCCTCGAAATTCTCCCCCTCGATGGCACGTTCACGCCCATGCCTAGCGGCGATTATCTATGGCGCGTGAACGACCACGGCAAGACTCACCGTGAGATCGCACGCCACTCCCGTGTCGACGCCGAGGCCTACGACGAATTCGGAAAAGCCATGCAGGCGATGTGTCGCTTCGTGAAGCCGATTCTCAGCATGGTTCCGCCCGACCCTAGCACGCTCGACCCGCGCGAACTAATGAAGCTGCTCTTCATCGGCAAGCGCTTCCAGGGCATGTCGAGCTACGACAAATACAACCAGGTGCAACTGATGACCATGAGCGCCATCGATTTTCTCGATCAATGGTTTGAGACCGACGTGCTCAAGGCAACGATGTCAGCCTCCGGCATCATCGGCACATTCCTCGGCGTGCGCTCGCCCGGCACTGCCTACGTTCTTCTGCATCACTACATGGGAGAGATCGACGGCGCGTTCCGCGCCTGGGGATTCGCACGCGGTGGCACGGGCGCGATTTCAAATGCTATCGGCGACGCAGCTCGCGAGGCCGGCGTCGAAATCCGCACCCTGGCAGCAATCGCGAAAATCATCGTCAAAGACGGCAAAGCCAAGGGCGTCGTCCTCGCCAATGGCGACGAAATTTATGCGGAAACAATTTCGTCCAGTGTCGATCCCCGCCTCACCTTCAACAAATTCATCGAAGCCGAGCATCTTCCCGCCGACTTTCTCGAAGACATCAACCGCTTCAAATATCGCGGTTCGTCCGGCAAAGTAAACATGGCGCTCGATGCGTTGCCGAACTTCAAAGCGATCCCCGGTCCCGGCGCACACCTTCGCGGCGCGATTTCGATTTCGCCGTCAGTCGAGTACATGGAGCGCGCATACGACGATGCCAAGTACGGAAATTTCTCGCGCAAACCATATATCGACATGGTCATTCCCTCGCTTACCGATCCTTCGATCGCGCCGCCGGGCAAGCATGTGCTCTCCTGCTTCGTGCAATACGCGCCCTACAAGCTGCGCCCCGGCCTCAACTGGGACGACCAGAAAGAAGCCTTCGGCGACACCGTCGTCAACACCATCGCCGAGTACGCGCCCAATATTAGAGACATCATCCTTCATCGCCAGGTCGTCACCCCGCTCGATCTCGAACGCGAGTGGGGATTGAGCGAAGGCAACATCTTCCAGGGCGAACTTTCGCTCGAACAGCTTTTTTTCCTGCGTCCAGCCCCGGGTTACGCGCGCTTCCGCACTCCAATCAAGAATCTCTACATGTGTGGTTCGGCCACGCACCCCGGCGGCGGTATCATGGGCGCGCCCGGACGTCTCGCGGCTCTCGAAATTTTGAAAGACAAGGGAGCGGCCTAACATGATTTCCCCCTGTCATCCTGAGCGAGGATTGTTCTTCGCGCCCCAAGCGCGAACAACAACCGCAGTCGAAGGACCCCTTTCCCCTTTAACACGCTCGATCGTCGCAAGGCGTTCTCACCGCACCTTCAAGAGAGTCACCCAATGAACCTTAACGCCACCTGCGACATCCTCATCATCGGCGGCGGCCACAACGGCCTCGTCACCGCCTTCTACCTGGCCAAGGCCGGATTCAAGCCACTCGTCCTCGAGCGCCGTGCGCAGGTCGGCGGCGCGGCGATCACCGATGAATTTCATCCCGGCTTTCGCTGCTCAACGCTGGCACACAGCGCTGGCCCAATTCACCCCAACATCGTCCGCGACATGCAATTGGAGAAGCACGGCCTGAAGTTGATCACGCCGGAGGCATGCGTAACCACGTTATCGCCCGACGGTCGAGCGCTTTCGCTCTATCGGGACGAAAACAAATCCGCGCAGTCGATTGCCGCCTTCTCACAAAAAGACGCAGCCAAATATCCCGAGTTCGAGAAGTCGCTCGGCAAGATCAGCAAAGTGATTGCCGAAGCCCTCGCCACTACTCCACCCGACATCGACCACCCCAGCCGCGGCGATCTGTGGAGCATGCTCAAGACAGGGCGCGCCCTCCGCAACCTCGGCAAGCGCGATATGTACCGCGTTCTGCGTTGGGGGCCGATGGCGGTTGCCGATCTGGTGGCTGAATATTTCGAGACCGAATTGCTTCGCGCCGTCATCGCCGCCCGCGGAATCTTTGGAACATTTCTTGGACCGTGGTCGGCGGGAAGCGCCTTGCAGTTGCTCATCCGCGCCGCCGGTGATCCTCATCCCGCCGGCTCCGCATTCTTCGCCGCGGGCGGCATGGGCGCCCTCACCCAAGCCATGGCTTCAGCCGCGAAGGCCGCAGGCGTTGAGATTCGTACCTCAGCGGAGGTCATCGAAGTTCGAGTGAAAGATGGCTCGGCGACCGGCGTCCTGCTCAGCACCGGAGAAGAAATCAGCGCTAAGGCTGTGATTTCGAATGCCGATCCCAAGCGCACCCTGCTCAAGCTCACCGATCCCACGCATCTTTCGCCGGACTTTGTGCAGAAGCTGCAACACTACAGAGGCAATGGCATGGTTGCGAAGGTCAACCTTGCACTCTCGGGCCTGCCGAATTTCACCGCGTTGAAAAACGGCGACGGTGCCGCACTCCAGGGCCGCATTCACATCGGCCCTGAGATCGACTATCTGGAGCGCGCCTTCGACGAATCGAAGTACGGCAACTTCTCGCGCCAGCCCTATCTCGAAGTCGCGATTCCGTCGCTGACCGATCCCACGCTCGCGCCCGACGGCAAGCATGTGATGTCGATCTATATGCAGTACGCGCCGTACAAACTGAAAGGTGATTGGGAAAGCCAGCGCAAAGCTCTCGGGCAAACGGTTGTTCAGACGCTCGCGCAGTACGCACCGAATTTGCCGGAACTGATCCTCACGCACCAGATCATCACCCCGCAGGATCTCGAAGACATTTACGGATTGACGGGTGGCCAAATTTTCCACGGAGACCTCGCGCTCGACCAGTTCTTCACCATGCGCCCACTGCTAGACTGGGCCCGTTACCGCACGCCGATCGAAAATTTATACTTGTGCGGCAGTGGGACGCATCCCGGCGCAGGATTGACGGGAGGGTCGGGAGCAAATGCGGCGAGAGAGATTTTGAAACAATTGAAAAAATAATAGAGGTCAGTCGTGTGAAGAAAACGAAAACCGGTAAAACACGAAAGATTCCCGAAACGGTAGACGAATATCTGAATTGCGTCCCCGAACCCGCCCGCACCACTCTGAACAGAGTTCGCGCCGTCATTCGCTCGATTGCCCCACGTGAGACGACCGAGGTCATCAGCTACGGCATACCCACCTTCAAATACAAAGGAATGCTCGCGTCCTTCGCCGCATTCTCGGATCACTGCAGCCTTTTCCCCGGTGCGGGGCCAACCATAGAGTTCAAGAACGAACTCAAGAACTTCCAAACATCGAAAGGCACGATCCGATTTGCGCCAGATAAGCCGCTTTCGGCCGCTCTGGTAAAGAAGTTATTGAAGGCGCGCATCGCAGAGAATGAACGCAAGAAAGGTTGTTGACCCCGCGCTACCTTCCACATCATGAAGAACTCCGCCATCCTCCTCGTCTCCTGCCCCGACGCCAAAGGCGAAGTCGCCACCATCGCCGACTTTGTCTATCGTCACGGCGGCAACATCTTGCACGCCGACGAACACGCCGACGAAGAATCCGGCCTCTTCCTGATGCGCGTCGAGTTCGATCCCAAAGACCTCGACATCGACCTCACGGATAAAGACCTCGCCGAATTCACCAAATATTTCTCTCCCATCGCTAAGAAATTTCGCATGAACTGGCGTCTTGCGCAGTCCTCGCATTGGCCGCGCATGATCATTCTGGTCTCGAAATACGATCACTGCCTCGTCGATCTCCTCTACCGTCATCGCAGCGGCGAACTCGCCTGCGAGCTTCCGCTGATCATCTCGAACCATCCCGATAACCAGGCGATCGCCGACTTCTACAAGATTCCCTACACCGTCATCTCAATCACCAAAGACAACAAGCCACGAGCGGAAGAGAATATCCACTCGCTGATCGAGGCGCACGAAGCCGACTTCCTGGTGCTCGCACGCTATATGCAGATTCTCTCCAACGAGTTCGTCAACCGCTATCCGCAGCGTATCATCAACATTCACCATTCATTTCTGCCCGCGTTCATTGGCGCCCGCCCATACCATCAAGCCTTCGAGCGTGGCGTAAAGCTGATCGGCGCAACCAGCCACTACGTTACCGAAGTGCTCGACGACGGACCCATCATCGAGCAAGACGTCGTCCGCGTCTCTCACCGCGACACCGTCGATGACCTGATCCGCAAAGGCCGCGACCTCGAAAAAGTCGTACTCTCCCGCGCCGTCCGCTGGCACGTGGAGAACCGCGTCCTTCTTTACGGCAATAAGACCGTGGTTTTCTAGATTCATCCCGGTCCTGGATAGGGCATGGGACCAGCCGCTACAGGGCCATCGAACCTCGCTCGGAAGGCCATGTACTTCCGAAAAAATTGAATCCAAACGCTTAATAGTGCCGCCCCGCTGGTAACTTGCGGCAGTGGTGACCTTCGTCTTTACTTAGACGGTAGTAGAGAATTCCCTCGACCAACGAGGAAAATCTCGCTCGCAGGAGCACGCGTGTCCGAAGACCTTAAATTTGAATTGGCGATTCTGGCGACCGTCCAGGGTTTTTATCAGAAGTTGCTCAAGGACATGCTCGGCGGCGAGGTGCCGGTTCCCGACGGCCTCGGCGAGCTCGCGCTTCGCCACAGTGAAGGCGATCTCCCGGAAACTCTCTCTCGCATGTATCGCTGGCTGCACGTGCTCGACATGGCCATCACGCCGGCCATGCTGCGGCAGGCGCTCACTCCTGATACAGACTCGGAGGTTGCCGAGGCCCTGCTGCGCTATTTCGTCCGCCGGCGCGAGCCCAGCGAAATCAATCGCGATAAGACCGATCTTATTTCCACTTTCCTGTACCGCCATCCCCGCGTTGCGGGGCAGTGGCAACAGCACGGCTATGGTCTTGACGGTTCGCTGCCGCTCTCGCCATTCGAAATCGCGCTGATTGAAATTCTCGCCGACACTGACGTTCCCTCCCTGCCGGACGAGCATGTGCAGTTGCTCCGAAACTTCGATCCGTTGCGCGAAGAGATTGCCCGCTATCGCGATTTCAACGCGCTCATGGATTCCGGTATGGTTTCGCGCGTTCGCGAACTCAAGCGCTGGCTGGATTCTTCGTTCTATCATCCTGGAGTGCTGGCCACGGTCGCCGCTCACAACGCAGCGTTCGGCGCGCGCTTTGACCAGCTCTTCACCAAGGCTTTGGGAGAGATCAAATTGTTTGCCCAGGCGCTCGACGAAATGGGTGGTAGTATTCTCAGCACAGTTGACGGTGTGGAAGTGACAGTCGAGCACGTAGCCGCGATCGAGCAAAAAGAAATGCTTCAGGCAGATTACGGTAGCGCGCTCGAGAAATTCCGGCGCGTCTCCCGTTTAAAGAAGGAGCTGGACCGGCGCCCTCCCATCCGCAAGTCGCTGCTCACGCCCGCCAGTAGCGGTCGACGCAGCTCCGGGGCAGCGGCCGCCGCTGCCAAACCTGCACGAACCGCCGCGGCAAAGGCGCCCGTGGCTGCGATTACATTTCAGCCGCCAGCTGTCACGGCACAGCAAATCTCTGCCGAAGAGGGCAAACTGCGCCGCGTAGAAGAATCAATCCGCGTCTTCGTCAGAGTTGCCGATCCCAAGTTTCGCCAAATTGTTCCGATGCGCTTCTTCAATCTGACGCTCAGCGCCGCCGAAGCCGACGCCTACAATGCCGGCTTCCTCGAGGAAAAAAGCCTCCGCGCCGATGTCGCACGAGTTCTGATTCGTCTGGTTTCCTGTCTGGCGCGCATCAGCACAGAACTTGAAGAACTCAAGCGCAGCCAGAGCATGTCTTCTCTGTGGAAGCTCCACGCCGATGCACTGGTTGTCCTACTCGACATGGCGAGCACCACCGCAGAGGATGCAGCAAGCGTCGCAAAGAGCGCTGAAAGTGGCGACGCTGACTCAGCCAAAGCCATCCGTGAGACCGCGCAAAAACTGCACCAGCGCTCGGACCTTGCCGTGAAAGCTCTGGCGCATCCGGGGAACTAGAGCAGATCGCAGTTCGGTTACGGCAGATGGAGAGGAACCTTCGCGCTGGGCCAAAATAGCGCTTGCTTTTTCAAATTCACGAGAGTAGGAGCATAGCGCGCCCACATGCTCATAAGTTGAGGCAGAATCCTTCGCCTGCCCCCTCAGGTAACGAACGAGCGTGCTAATGCCTATACCCCGACTGCGACAAAACTCGCTCCGCCCCATCCCGCTGCCTGTAAATTCCGCTACTAGCTGCTGCACTTCCGCGTGTGTACGTCGTTTAGGCGCTGCCGACTTTTTGTCTACGGCCATCCAGTGACTTACGTAGAGAGGCTGCTTCTCGAACAGTTGTGTCGCCCCAACGTTTACTATTTGTTGATGAAAATAATGAACTTCGGAGTAACGGTCTCCAAGTCTAGCGACCAAACGCCATTCACCGTTTTCCTCAATAAGGCTAATTGTTGCTGATTGATGATTGTGTCGTGTGCTTTCCATTTCCTTATCCTCTTAACGTTATGCTCGACTATCAAGCAAACGAAAAATGCCCGTCTGTTCACAATTGCACACCGGAAGGATGTTTCTTTCCAAGCCCGCGGGGTTTCTTCCGGCGGGCATCATGGAAGCTCTTCAAAAGAAATTCGCCCTGGTCTACCCAGGCGATTGATAGTTTCTGCGTTTTGCAGCGCTAGGTGCATCGTTCCCTCCTGGCACGATCGCGTTCATCCCGTTTGAGTGGCCCGAGAAGGCGGAAGCAACTCCGCCTCCTCGTGCCCAACAAACTCAGCGTCTCCTACGCTGCTACGAGTTCGCGCTCTTGGAAGGTCGAGGTAACAACGTCGAAGGTGTGAACCTCGGGTGTTCCCTCGATGAATCTTGCCAGCGTCTTCAACACTTGCGGATAGGTATTGGTGTTGTATGCGTCGGCATCGTTCTTGTTTTCCCACATGCTGATTGCGGTCACATCAACTCCGCCGGGACCGGCGAGAGTTATTTCGTCCTTAAAGCCATTCTGTTTACGAAGTAAAGGCAGGACGTCTTTTTCGAACGCTCGCGTGTAATCGGAGAGCATATTCGATTTCAAATGGATAGAGACATTGCGTGCAAACATAGGCAACCTCCTTAGGGTTGGGAGTTGCTAAGAGAGACAACTTCAGATGGGCTGACTTAGTTCAGGGAACCTGAAATGAGGAGAAGGTGATGACCACCTCAACTACAATCCTAGGCTTCTGCGCCGGAACTGTCAACCAGGCTTCCGCAACACGGCATCAGTCAGCGCCGAGCTAGTTATTTGGAATCGACTGAGAACGCCAACAAAACATTTCCGGCCATCGCGTTGGTATAACCGGTATTCACATAGACAAGTGAAGGCCTGGTGTTGAGTGGGCGGATCGCACCGCAAGTTCGGACTGGGTCTATTACATCCGCAAATTGAAAAGACAGGCGAAGTCGCCCGTCTTCCCAAAGCTAATGAACCATGAGCTAGTCTCAGATAGAAATACCCAGGTCTCGAATAGCGCGAGACCTGGGTACCCGTCGACATGCAAGCACGGGCCCGAATCATACTCAGCGCCGTCTCGCACTCTTCATTGAATAGTCAGAGTGACCGTGGTGGTATGCATGACGCCGCCACCCGTACCGGTCACGGTAATCGTCCTTGTCCCTCTCGTAGCATTTCTCCCGACCGCTATCGTCATGACCGACGATCCGGTGCCGGGCGCGGGAATGGGGTTCGGGCTGAAACTAACCGTGACACGGCTGCCTTGCCCGGAGGCTGACAACGAGATCGCCGAGTTGAAACCGTTCAACGCCGTTGTACTGATCGTTGAGTGGCCGGAACTGCCTCGCGTAACGGTGACTGAAGCGGGCGAGGCACTGATGCTGAAGTCCGGCGTAACACCAGTCACAGTCAGGGAGACCGTGGTGGTGTGCGTAATGCCGCCACCCACCCCCGTAACGGTGATGGTGTACGTCCCGGGCGTAACGCTGCCGCCCACGGCCATTGTCATTAACGAAGTGCCCGTGCCGGGTGCAGGAATTGGGTTGGTGCCAAACGTGACGGTCACCCCGCTGGGCTGCCCGCTAGCCGACAATGTAATGGCATTGTTGAAACCATTCAAAGCCGTGGTATTGATGGTCGACGTCCCGTTATGGCCTTGCTGCACCGTGACCGAGGACGGAGACGCGCTGATGGTGAAGTCGGGGGTGGTGCTCCCGCAATTTGCGAACTTGAAATTCGCAATCCGGGTGGCCCAGTTGAATGAGCCGGTGGTCTTTATGTACTCCTGCGTGTACCAGAACGTACAATCGTCCACCGGGTCCACCTGCATGCCGCTGTAATCACCCCAGCGATCGGACGTGGCCTCCTGTACGCCGGTGCCGGTGACGATGTTGATTTCCGTTTCCATCGTGCCTGCCGGGTCGCTCGGGGTGCGGCCGGTGAGGCGGACCGTCGGATCCAGCCCTGCAGAAGAGCTCACGACGCTGTAGCCAATCGCCTGGTCGCCCGCCGAATCCATGGCTGTGCTTCCCATCCAGCGATCGCTGGAATCAGGCGAGAAGGTTCCCTGCTGCGCGACTGTGGGGGTGCCGTTGGGATTCTGGATTTCATACCAGCGTATCCCGGAGGGACTTCCCACCGAGTGGTTAAACCCGACCGATTCATGCGTGCCGAAGTTGCGGTAAAAAGCCCGGTACATCGGCCGGTCGGAGAGCGAATCCAGGCCTTCGCCGGGGCTGGGTTGGGAGAGCAGAGAGGCCGCCGGCGTAAACGCAGCTACCGAGATGTTGCTGGGCCCGGTGAAGGTGGAGTTCGTTGGCGTGGTGAAATCTACGTGATATTTGAACAGATCCAGAACGCCGCTGGAACCGTAGGTCATGAAGAAGTTCGGCTCGCCCGAGGGTGGCGCGGCGGTTCCGTCCAAGTCCGAAGGCAGAAGTGGATTGAGCGAACTGGATTGCTGGAAGCACTGTATGGGGCGGGCGGTACCTCCGGTCAGCATGTTGGTGCGATCAACAGCGCACGCGTCCGGCCCAATAAATGTGGCGCCGTTCAGGAAAATGTTGAACGACTCGTAATAGGCATCCGGCCAGACCCCAAGTTTTGGGTAATCGGGGAAATCCGAGGTGCCGAAGCTGAAGGCATAACGATTGTACGCACCCGTCGCATCGGCAGTTTGCGAAACCGCGATGCAGTCCATATACGGAGTGCTGGATACGACAAATTGCTGGAAGACCCAGCGGTCGGCCAGCTTGTCAAAGGCCACGGTGCCATCACCGTCGTCGGTGGTTGAGCAGGTTCCGCCGAAGCCGCTCCACAAAGTACTTGTGGCGGTTGGTCCGGCGATCACCGCCCCTGTGGATTTGTTGTAGACCGTAAAAACGGTGTTGACGAGCTGCACGTACTGTGTAGTCCCAACCGCACCGTTCGTGTCCGGCGGGGCACAATCGCAGACCGTGTCGAAGTCATTGCCTTCGAAGTTGAGACCTACAGTTGCAGCCAGAGGCCCGGATGTGCTGGTTTGCAGCACCGGGTCCGTCACTCCCACAGGATATTCGCGAGGTGGAAGCGGGAAGTCCGGCCGTACCCAGTGTTCCGCCCGCGGGTTAGGTTGAGGATAGAGTCGGATCATGTCCTGCAGGGACATGGAAGTGTCATGATGGTCTTCCCGGTACTCTCTGGGGCCGGTTTGTACGTGCATCGAGTCTTGCGCCGACAACGCAAGTGGAGAGAAAACACACATCGAGACTGCAACGCAAAGCAACAACGCTGTGACTGTACTTCGCTTCATAAGCACCTCCTTATATCTCGATTCAGTTGGTCCTGGTTAATTGGAGAAACCCCCAAGGTTCTTTACATACACACATCGTGCAGCGATGCTCCGGAGCACAAGCTATTCAACCGACGAAGGGCGCGACGAAGCTGGCGACTAACTCCTGCGGTGGCGGCAGGTGAAAACCCGGGCATTGTAACCCTGAACTCTGATTCATTGAGCGTCTAGTTAGTTTTGTTACGAAAAACAAAAAATCCTAGATCTCGATGGCGGAGCGGCCAAAGCTCGCCCCGGCGGACCCTGCTTTTCCCAGGGCTGCCCCTAGCGCGTGCGTTGGAATTGAGCGGTCTGGATTCCGCGTCGCGGGTGCGTTGAGTTAGCGCAGAGCCTTTCCAGTTGTTTGCTTAGACGCTTAGGGTGGCGCAAGATCGCCGTTACGCTCACAAGGCTAGGCTGGCCCTAGAATGTCCCTCAGGCTGAAGCCCTCGTCTGTAAAGGTCTGGGCGGCATGGCTGAAGAGGCTGCGGAGAAAATCCATAAACGTACCTCAGAGGCTAAAGCCGGCCCTGAAAACAAAGCCTTTAATGCAGCGCTGGAAGCGCTGCTCCACCCAAAACCAGAGTTTTTCCGCAGCCTCTGCCGCGCCCTCCCGAACCATTTCGGATTCAGCGCGCGGCTGGAAGCCGCGCCCTTTCAAAGCTCGTCTTGGGCAATGCGATCGAATTGTGCGCAGAAAACTGCCGGCTTCGCCCGGCGGACAGCCGAGGGCGGCTGTCCCCACATGGGCACTACCAGCTAACTGCAGAGGGCCAACAGCTCAGTTGATATCGAACTGCTCCTGATGCAGCGCCGGATCGCTCTTCACGATGATCGTCCGCTTGGTCAGCTCTTCCATCTCGTTTAGCAGGCGGCCGTTGTTGGTCTTCAACTCCTTGGCCACATCCGGATTCACGCGCAACATTACGTCTTCGTGCTCCATATGTTTGGCCATCTTGCGCATCTCCACGTAAATCTCGTTCACGACGGTCGTGAGCGACTTCACGTAGCCGGTGGACTGGCAATAAGGACAAGGCGCACCGATGGTTCGTTCCAGCGATTGCTTCACCCGTTTGCGGGTAATGGCAACCAAGCCGAAATCGTTGAACTGGAGAACTTTTGATGGCGCGCGGTCGTGGCGAAGTTCTTCTTCGAGAGCCTGCATTACCCGCTGGCGGTTGCGACGCTCATCCATGTCGATGAAGTCGATGATGATGATGCCGCCCAGATCGCGCAGCCGAATCTGCCGCACGATTTCTTTGATCGCGTCGACGTTGGTCTTGACGATCGTGTCTTCGAGGCGCGTGGTCTTGCCCACGTATTTGCCGGTGTTGATATCGATCGCAACCAACGCTTCAGTCTGGTTGATCACGATGTAACCGCCGCTCTTCAGCCAGACTTTTGACTTGAGCGCCTTATTCATTTCCTCGGCCAGGCCGAATTGCTCGAACAGCGGCGTCTCTTTTGTGTAGAGCTTCACGCGTTTGACCAGCGCGGGTTGAAAGCGATTGAAGAAGCGCAGCACGCGCTCGTATTCCGGTTCGGTGTCAACCCAGATCACGGAGAAGTCTGAGGTGACCTGATCGCGCAGCACACGCTCCACCACGTTCAGGTCGTGGTAGATCAGCGCAGGGGGCTTCGAGGCCTCGGAACGAGTTTTGATGTCGTTCCACAAGCCTTTTAGGAATCGGATGTCTGCCCGCAACTCTTCTTCGCTCGCACTCTGCGCCGCGGTGCGAACGATAAAGCCTCCGTGGCCGTTGTCGCGCTCGCTCATCACGATGCGCTTCAGGCGCTGGCGTTCCTCGTCCGATGCGATTTTGCGCGAAACTCCGGTATGGTTCACCGTCGGCATGTAAACCAGAAAGCGCCCCGGCAGCGCGATGTGGCTGGTGATGCGCGCACCTTTCTTGCCGATCGGCTCCTTGGCAATCTGTACCAGGATTTCCTGACCTTCTTTGAGCAGATCGCTGATCTTCGGGACCTCGTGCTGCTCGCGGCGCGGGAAGCGGCGTCCACCGCGGCGTCCACGTTGCCCGCCCTGGCGATCGAAACCGGGACGCGGACGCGGCGCGCGCTGGGTGTAACCGGCGGTACCTGACGGCGCACGAACCTCGGCTCGCGCATCGACAGTACCTGTGCCGCCCGCTTCAGCATCGAGCAGAGCCTCGGCTTCGGCTTGCGCCTCTTCGAGTTCCAACTCTTCGGAGTCATCTTCGCCTTCGGTGGGAGCTTGCGGCGCGACACCGGATTCGGCCAGAGATGACATGTGTATCTCTTCCACAGTCGCGCGCACTTCGGCGAGTTCTCGCTGCGCCTCGACGTTCGGCTGACCGGCGGCTCGCGTCTCTTCTTCGAACTCGTCATAGCCTTCGTCGGACGACTGCTCGTACCGAACGGTGTCCGCCTCTTCCTCGTCGATGGTTTCTTCTTCGAGCGTGCCTGCGGGAGCGAATGCGGGTTGAATCTCCATAGCTGGAGCGGCGGCCGGAGCTAAATCTGAATGTTCATGCGAGGCGCTCACTGGATTCTCTTCAACTTCTTCGACAAATTCTTCTTCGGTTGTACGTGCCGCGGCAGCAGCAGCGGAAGCACCTGCGCTTGCAGTATCCCGGCGATGAAATTCACGGTTCCAGTCAACTGAGGTTGATGCGGATGTCGGAGCAGCCTCGGCAGAATCTTCGTGAACTGGCTGTGCATCTTCATTCAGCCGAGCATCTTCAACCGATCCTTCCTCGATGTCCGTGGTCTTGGCAAAAATTGGTTCGTCTTCTGGAAATCTAGCAGCGATGGGCTCAGAGGTTTCGGCGCGAGATTCGGCCTCGCGCGACTCAGCTAGTGGCTCCGCTGCCCGAAACTCCTGCGAACGCGGTCCCAGACTGGGCGGCTGCTGCGTCAAGCCGCGGTATTTGGAAATCGATTCTCCTGGAAGCAGTATCGGCTGATATCCCGCTGGAGGCCCAAACTGCTGAGTTCTTGCCGACTCCTGCGGACGAGGAGCGACCGGCGTCGGAACGATCTCGGCTGCGGGTTTAGCGAGGCGCGGCTCAGAACTCCGATCCCGCCCGTCGCCTCTTCCATCCCGGCGTCCACCGCGGCGGCGACGGCGTCCCCGCCAGCCTCCACGTTCACGGTCTTGAGACTCCCCACCGTTGGACGGCTCGACTGCACCGGCGGCTGCGGGGGCCTGAGCTCCTGCATGTTCTTCGGTTTCGTCAAAGCCTTGGTCAAAACTGCCTGCCAACGGTTCGGCAGCAGATCCTTCAGCGGATTCCATTCCCGCTGCGAACGCCTCCGCCCGAGGCGGTTGCGGTCGCAGATCAGGAACTGTGCGGCCTGCTGGAATCGAGTCGGTCAGATCTTCGTCGTGCTCTTCCAGTTCCATAAAGTCGGAAACATAAAGGAAGGCATCGCGCTCCAGGCCGATGTCGACAAAGGCGGATTGCATCCCGGGAAGCACCCGGGTGACACGGCCCTTATAGATGGACCCGGCTAATGTGTATTCATTTTCGCGCTCGAGGTAGATTTCCGCGAGCAGATCGTCTTCCACCAGCCCCACCTTGGTTTCGTGAGGCGTGGAAGAGACAAATAACTCCTTGTTCATGGACACTCCGGTCCCGCCGTCAGGCGGGTTTCACCGGGGCAGAGCGAGGAAGAAAACGGGAGGATCGAGCGTCGCGATGCTGGCCCCGAATTGGGGACGGCTGGGGACTGGGAGGTTTCTTCCGGTCCGAATCCGCTGCACAAGCTTGGGAATCTTTTGCACTGTTCGCTTTTTGTCTGCTGGGATTTGTGACCGCACTCTCAGACCGTTTCCGGTCGGGGGGCCGTTTCCCTGCCCAGCAGCTCTATTTGCCTTCAATCCTGCCCGGCCTTCGACTGCTCGCTGGCCGGTGAAATGCCCCCTTTACGCGAGGGCGATCGATATTTTTGGGGCTGCGCCAACCGGCGCAGCAAATTGCTCCCTGCCGTCTTCCCCAGTTCCAGATCACGTTCCTGACCGGCTTGAGCCTCTATTGCCCTTATCGCCCAAGCTGGCACATCAAAGCCAATTCACTCAACCGGCGCGGGCCGGTTAGTTTACAAAGCGGCGCATACGAACATTCATTACCATCCCCAGCGCCAGGAACATGAACAACACGGAAGACCCACCGTAACTCATCAGCGGCAAAGGTATTCCAGTGACCGGCATAAAACCGACCACCATGCCGACGTTGACCAGGATGTGGAAGCTAAGCACAGCCACCACCCCCATTACGACGAACGTGCCAGCGCGGTCAGGCGCTGTTTGCGCGTTCTGCGTCAAACGCATCAGCACTACGAAGTATAGCAGCAGAACCCCGAGCGCGCCCACGAAACCGTGTTCCTCGGCAAAGGCCGCAAAAATAAAGTCCGTTTGCGGGACGGGAAGGAAAGCGCCGTGTGTTTGCGAGCCTTTCCCACCCCACAGCCCCCCTGAACCCACTGCAATCTTGGATTGCTCAACTTGGTACCCCGAGCCCTGGGGATCGTTCTCCGGGTCCATAAAGCTGGTCAGCCGCTGCTTCTGGTAGGTCTTGAGAACGTGCACCCGCGGTGTAAAGAAGACCGCTCCGATCCCGACCGCAGCCAGCAGCACGACTACCAATCCCTGTTTCCACTGCATCCCGCCAAGAAAAACTCCCATCACTGCAATAGGCACGTAGGTAAGAGCCGTTCCTAGATCGGGTTGAGCCAGCACCATCAGCATGGGGAAGCCGACAATCGCGGCCGCTTTCATGAAGTCCGGCCAAGACAGATCGCGATGCCGCAAGTCGGCAAAGTACTTGGCGACCGCCAGAATCAGGATCAGCTTCACCCATTCCGACGGCTGAAAGTGGTTGCCTCCAGGCATTTTGACCCATCGCTTCGCTCCCAGATACCGCTGGCCAAATACCAACACCGCCATCAAGGAGGCAACCGCCGCGATGTAAAACCAATGCACGCGGTCGAGCAGCGCCTGGTAGTTGATCGCACTGATGACGAACATCGACGCCACGCCGCCCGCAATCCAATACAACTGCCGGATATGAGATCCCGCAAACTTCGTGTGCATGGTCGCGCTGCGGATCTCCATCACTCCAAGCCCGCAGATCATGAGCACGAAGATCAGCAGTCCCCAGTCAAAATCGCGGAATGAAACGTAACGTGCCATAAAAGCTGCTTCTAGCTTTTAGCTCCTAGCCAAAAATTAGTACCCGATACTCAGTACTCAGTAAAAGCCTCCATCTGTAAATCTCTCTTGCCTTCGCTTTCATCTCAACTTCGCCGCACTGGGTACCAGGTACTGGGTACTCGAAATTCCCGGCGCAGCCGTCGCCATCGCCAGCGGCCTCTTCGCGACGTCGACGAAGAAGTATCCGGCTTGGAGTTTCTCTTTATCTCCACCCTGGTCGTCGCCGTGATCGTTATCCGGAATCGTCCACACAGCACCAACTTCAACCCTGGCGGTCTTCCGCATGCCAGCCATCTTCGCGGGAGCGCGCTGTTCTTTCTCGACGAATGCCTTGATCACTTTCGCGGCCGTGCGTGCCGCAAGGTATCCATGCTCGCCTTCTTCGAGCAGCGTGCAAACCACGATCTCCGGATTCCGCCGCGGCTCAACTCCTACAAACCATCCATTGTCCTTGAAGTTCGCCTTGCCCGCCGCTCCAAGCTTCGCTTTCAGCGCATTGCTGATGGTCTGCGCGCTCCCGGTCTTGCCGGCAAAGTCGATATTCTGCAGGTGCGATAACGCCGCCGTGCCTCCGGGATTCACCACGTCTGCCATACCATCCGTGATGGTCTCCCAGTTCTTAGGATCGATCGGCACCGTGGTTTCGTCGGGCACGCTGCCCGCCTGAACTATGCCAGGCGGCAGATCGACGGGATTGGCCACATGCGGGCGCACCAACCGTCCTCCGCTGGCAATCGCGCCGATCGCTCGCGCCATCTGAATCGGCGTAGCTGCGACCGCGCCCTGACCGATGCCTACCGAAATCGTTTCGCCCGCGTACCACTTCTGCTTGAAGTTGCGGATCTTCCACTCCTCCGACGGCATCACGCCACTGACTTCCTGCGGCAAATCGATTCCGGTTTTCTGTCCCAAGCCAAAGGCCGTTGCATATTTGGCGATCCTCTGGATACCAAGCTTCTCGGCGAGCGTATAGAAGAACACGTCGCAGGATTGATAAATCGCTTTGGTCAAGTCGGTAATTCCGTGCGTGCGGTGTTCGGCCACGACCCAGCACTTAAAGTAGCGGCCATAAAATTCCGCGCCACCCGTGCAATTCACCTTCATGTCTTGCGCAATACCTTCCTGCAGGCCAGCCGTTGCCATGATGATCTTGAAGGTCGAGCCGGGAGCAAGTTGCGCTTGAATCGCCTTATTCAACAATGGATGGTCGTCATCGGTTACGAGCTTGGTCCACTCATCGCGCGAGATTCGCACCGAAAAATCATTGGGATTGAAGGTGGGGCGGCTCACCATCGCGAGAATTTCTCCCGTCCGCGGGTCCATCGCCACGATTGCGCCATTCCGGCCTTCAAGAGCTTCTTCGGCCGCGATCTGCAAATCGATGTCTACCGTAAGCTTGAGCTGCTTTCCAGGAACCGCAGCAGTTTCGCCGAGCAGCCCCACTTCGCGTCCATGGCTGTTTACCACCGCGCGGCGCGCGCCATTCGTACCCATCAGAGCGTTGTTGTACTGCCTCTCAACCCCCGAGACTCCCACCACATCACCCGGGTTGTAGAGTTCGAACTGCGGCTGGTTCAACATGTCTTCCGTGACTTCACCCACATAGCCGATCAAATGCGCCATGAATCCGTTGCGCGGATACAGCCGTCGGTGCGCAACAATCGTATCTAATTCCGGCAATTCATTGCGGTGCGCGTCGATGAACGCCAGTTCATCGGGCGTGATGTCTTCTTTAAGAAAAATCGGTTGATACTGCGGCATCGAGGCGAAGTGGCGGATGCGCGTCCGCACTTCAACCGGGTCGAGATGCAGGCCCTGCGCGATCAAGTCTGCATCTGCATTGAGGTCGCGAGTGGAATCGCGCAGGAGAAGCGCCGAGAACGACGGATAATTATCGACAATGATGCGCCCTTCGCGGTCCAGAATCTTGCCTCGGGGCGCAAGAATCGGCACGTTGCGAATGCGGTTTTTCTCCGCCGCCGAAGCGTAGTAGCCGCTTTGCATTACCTGCAGCCGCCACAATCCGTAGGCCAGCACCAGAAAAATCGCGAGGATCGCGTACTGCGCCGCCGTCAGGCGAATTTCCGATACTCTGTCGTCACGTCCGAACATAGATCAGTCGTTGGTCGCTCGTCGTTGGTCGTTCGCTTGCCGGATAGTCTTAATTGTAATCCGAGAGAAAGTGAACGCTGCGGCACTACGTACTCCAGGGGTAACGGAAGTGCTGACGTTCTGCAATCTGCGGAGGCTAACGACTGACGACTAACGACGACTTCACGTTCTCTGTTTGAACTTGTCCAGCAAGAAGTACAGCCCCACTCCCAGAAACCCATTGGCCAGGCCAGCCACAATTCCACGAACCCAACTCCAATCCAGCGTAAGGCTCACCATGCCTCGCGCCACGGTGAAATAGACCGCGGCGTGAACCAGATAAAACCCCAGCGTCACCAGTAGCCGCGCGCCGGCGTTTTCGACGTCCAGCTTCGCGCCCAACGACGAAGCCAAATAGCCCACGATGGTCTTCGCAATGCCGTAGATTCCGATGGGATAAGCGCCAAGCATGTCCTGCATCAGGCCGATGGCCGCGCCGGTAAACAACCCGGAAATCGGATTGCGCCGCGCCATCGCAAAAAAAATCGTCACTAACAAGGGTAGGTCGAAGATGGAAAAAAACGGAAATCGCCGGGGCACGAACGCCTGCAAAAACAGCGCCAGCAACGGCACACCCACCGTCACCGGAATGCTGAACCGGTAAACCTCAATTTGCTCCCCGGAGGTATAAGTGATGGGCACGCTAGTGGGGATTATCGTCCGCTGCAGGTGGTTGTGAAAGAGGCTGGGTTACGGGTTTAGACTGTGGCGCTGACGACTTCCCCGTAGACGCCACAGAACTCGATGCGGCGCCTACAGGCTTCGTATCAGAACTTGGCGCGCCCGGTAGGATATTTGTCTGGACCGCACCTCTCGAGTTTCCGCTCGTGGTCGAATCGCTGGGTGTCTTTGCCAAGATCTTTTTTGAGGTTTCCCCAGCCGCGAGCGGCGCGACGCCAGTTGACTTGTGCGCTGTATCGACTGCTCCCGCATTGCTTGCCACCGGAGTACTCGGCGACAACTTCGCCGCAGCCCCACTCGCACTTTCGGTCTGCGGTTTGGGCACAGCGCCGGTCTGAGGCTTAGCTCCGCCGTTCGATCCCTGCACCGTAGTGCTGGCCGCACCGTTCGCCGGCTTAACCGTTCCCGTGTCCGCAGGTTTGTCCGGTACCGAAGGCAGACGCTGCGCAAGAATGTCGGCCGCCCGCACCTTGACTGGGTTTTCCGCAACCGCCTGCCGCTCCCGCTTTTGCGTAACCACCAAAACTTCTTCCAGTCGGCTTAGATCTGCCGACGGCTTCACCTGAATATTCAGAAACAGTTCTCTGCCAGGGCTCACATTGCTTACCGTGCCCACCGGAAGTCCTTTGGGAAATATCTGGTCGCCGCCGCTGCTCAACACGGTTTCCCCCGGGACAACCTGCTCGTCGCTCATCACCCGCTCGAGAACAACTTCCCCGTTCGCCGTTCCGTGTAGCACGCCTTGCAAACGAGACTTCTCCAGCATCGCTCCCACGCCGCTGCTCTGATCGTTGATCATCAGCACCAGCGACGTTGACGGATACACGCGCAGCACTTTCCCCACGATGCCGCCGGCAGTAATCACCGCCATGTCCGCCGCAATACCGTCATTCGAACCTTTGTCGATGTAAATGGACCGGGAAAGATCGCTGCCACTCGAGCCAATCACCTGTGCTGCGACGGTCTTGGCAATATACTGCTCCTTGAACGCCAGCAACTGCTGCAGCCGATGCGCCTGGGCCGCGTCTTCGCTCAGCCGCACCTGTTCTAAATGCATCTGCTCGATTTGCACTTTGAGCTCGCGGTTTTCCGCCCTCACGCCGCGCAGAAAAAAATAGTTGTGCCAGAGATTGCGGCTGCCATTGTGCGCCCAGACCAGCCCACGCTCGAAAGGAGTGATCGTACCCACCGCCCAGATTCGGATCAGGCGAGTGTTCTCAGCGTCTCCGCTCCGCTTCACCTGCACCGCCAAACCCAGAATCTGGAGAAACAACACTCCCACCAGAATGGTCAGGTTGCGGTAACGGCCAAGAACAGATTCCATAAAAACAGTTGACAGTTCCGAGTACCCAGCAAAGGCGTGCGGTTTTGCTTTCTAGGTACTAGGTACTGTTTCTACTCGATCGAGATTTTCCTCAGCAGCTTGAAGTCGCTGAGCATCTTGCCCGTGCCCAGCACCACGCTGCACAGCGGATCGTCGGCAATCGAAACCGGCAGCCCGGTTTCTTCGCGGATGCGCTTATCCAAATTCTTGAGCAGCGCCCCACCGCCGGTCAACACGATGCCGCGGTCGCTGATGTCCGCCGAAAGCTCCGGCGGTGTGCGCTCGAGGGCCACACGGATCGCATTCATGATCGTCGAAACACACTCACTCAACGATTCTCGCACTTCGCCATCATCCACCGTGATTGTCTTCGGGACGCCTTCAATCAGGTTACGCCCTTTGATCTCCATCGTCATCGGCTTGTCGAGCTGATGCGCGGACCCAATCTCCATCTTAATTTGTTCGGCGGTGCGCTCGCCGATCAGCAGATTATATTTCCGCTTCAGATAATTCATGATGGCTTCGTCCATTTGATTACCGGCCATCCGTACCGAACGTGAGTAGACGATGCCGCTCAGCGAAATCACCGCAATGTCCGTCGTACCGCCGCCGATGTCTACCACCATGTTGCCGCTTGGTTCCGTAATCGGCAGCCCGGCTCCAATGGCCGCCACCATCGCCTGCTCCACTAGATGCACTTCGCTTGCCTTGGCGCGATACGCAGAATCCATGACCGCGCGTTTTTCCACCTGCGTGATCTCCGAGGGCACGCCGATCACAATCCGCGGATGCACCAGCATCTTGCGGTTGTGGGCCTTCTGAATGAAATAGTTGAGCATCTTCTCGGTGACCTTGAAGTCGGCGATCACGCCGTCCTTCATGGGCTTGATAGCGACGATGTTGCCCGGCGTCCGCCCGAGCATTTCTTTCGCTTCTTTGCCCACGGCTTCCACCTCGCCGGTGTTCTTATTGATGGCGACGATCGAGGGCTCATTGACCACAATGCCCTTGCCGCGCGCATACACCAGCGTGTTGGCCGTTCCCAAGTCGATTGCCAGGTCGCTCGAGAACAGGCTGAACAGTGACCTGAGGTTGTGTGAACGTGATGAATGAAATCCGTTGCTTGACATGACGAAACTCTCTCTATCTACCTGATCTACCTGCTGATCAATTTGCCCAACCCGTGCTGTTCCCCGGCCGAAAACTCTGACTACACTGTCCGGTGCGGCCTGCTCTCCCTAGCCCCAGCTATCTCTAGTCTATGAGTTGCTCGCTGCCTTGCCGGGACCGAAGGTTCCTCGTACTCCTGACCGCACTACCTGACAAATCACTGGATCACAACCTTCTTCTGCTGCGTGTTCACACCGCCCTCGGCTGTCTGCGCCGTCACCGTGATCACCGATTCCCCGGTCATCAGCGGCGGCGTGAAGTAATGGAACGTGCCATCGCTCCCTATCATCGGGACCTCCCGCCCATTCACCATCACACGCGCTCCAACCTGCGTCTTGCCCGTGACCTCAATCACGTGTCCATGCTGAATGAAGGGATCCAAATCCAGATCGATCGCTGCCGTCTGCTTTCCCTTGGGAATGATGGTAAAGCGATTCTTCTCGCTCTCCATCGATTCCTTCCCTGACGCTTCATACGACTGTACCACCCAGTAGTAGGCTCCTTCGCCGAGACTGGTAACAGTTACATCGGCAGTTGTGACTCTTTTGTCTACAAGGGTGGACGAAAAATACGGATTCCTCGAAATCCTCAGCCGGTAGGCCACCGCGTTCGCCATCGCAGTCCAGGAAAACTCCACATCCTTGGTTGCCTCTCCGGAGGTAAAGATCGGCGCCATGTTTGCCGGAGAAATCGGCGTCGGCGGGCCGGTTCCCCTCGCCTTTTCCATGTGCGGCTCCTGGGACTTGAAGCTGACTTTCTCCCAGTTTGCCAACTCGACGGTCTCTCCGTTGCGCGTCACTTCACCCGCGCCCTTCTTCATCAAAATCTCGTGCTGATCGGTCTTGGGATCGTTATGAACCTGCGCCGCCGATTCCGGAGACAGCGATGCCGTGGCACCCGCCACGATCACCTGCGATTTCGATCCTTGGGAGTACGTCGCAGTCGAAAGATCCACGGTTCCAGTGCTCACCGCTACGGCCACGTTCGTCTGCTGCTGATCGTTCGCCGAGTTTTCTTCAATCACGATCAGCGAATCCTGCTTCACGGTATAGCTGGTGCCGTCGTTGAACACCACCTTCGCCATGCCTTCCGAACCGGTCTGCACCACGTCGCCCTTTTCCAACGGGACGTTGTAATCCGCCGTCATCCAGCTATCGCCGCTGCCCTTCTTCACCCGCACCGTGCCATCGAGCGCCGTAAAGTGCGCCTGCTGCGCAATGGACTTGCCGCCGCTTGCCGGCGGCGCCATCCCCGCCACTCGCTCCAAAACCTTGTTGGCCACGCCATCGGCCGCCTTGATGCTGCTCTGCGTGAATTGCGGAAATGCCAGCCGCATCCCGCCCAAAAACAACGCGACCCCGGCCAAAATCAGCAGCGCCACGCTGCGATACGTGATCGTGGTCCATGCAATCTGGATGCTCGGTTTGCGAGTCTCTAAAGACACGGGTCCCAACAAAACCTTATTCAAGCCTTCTGAATATGCGGTAATTTCAACGTTACCACAAGCCTATCGGCACCAAATATAGGTAATCAACAGGGAACGTTACCTTCGTTTGTTGGATTTGGATTTTGCTCATATTGATACCCGAGGAGAATCAGGAAACCATTTCTTCGCTGAGCTGGGAATGATCGCTGAGCTTCGGACCCGCCCGCGCTGAGCGAAGCCGAAGGGACGGGCGCCCAAATTTCTGCTCCCAGGCGACGAAGTGTGGACTGGAAGGATGCAGCCACCCGCCGGAAAAGCAGATCTCAGGTGGATGTACCAGCAGAATCCCGCTTTTTCTAAGAATGTTTCGCATTGCTGTCTTAATCCTCCAGCTATACGGTAGTCCTACTTTTTATTTATTGACGGACTTTTCATAACATATCATACTTACTTGTATGAGTATGACCGAGAAAACCGAAACCGTAAGGTTCACGACGAAGGGGCAGGTCGTCATCCCGCTTCGCCTCCGCAAACAATTCGACATTGAAGACGGGACAAAGGCCGTGGTCCAAGCCACACCGGACGGAATCCTTCTCAAACCCATGACCGCGGCCCTGATCAGACGCGGGCGCGGCATCCTAAAGCGCGCGCCGGGGGGCAAACCGCTGACTGAGGACTGGGCCGAGCACAAGAAGCAGGAGCGGGCACTTGAGGGGCGCCATGCCGGCTAAGGTGCTCGACAGCTTCGCACTGATCGCCTACTTCCGCGACGAGCTGGGTGCAGGGACGATGGAAGACATGCTCGTCTCCGCCGGCAAGAAGGACAGCCCGCTCCTCATGACCGATGTGAACTACGCCGAGGTGAAGTACTCCATTGTGAAGAAAGACGGCGCGGAGGCGTGGGCGGAAGCCGCGAAGGTCCTTCAGGGCCTGCCGATTGATTTTCATTCCACAACCCGGGCGCTGGCCGACACCGCGGCCGATTTCAAGGCGCGCTTCAAATTGAGCCTGGCGGACGCCTTTGCCGCCGCGCTGGCAAAGGAAAGAAAGACTGAACTCGTCACCGGCGACCCGGAATTCAGGCCGCTCGAAAGGGAAATCAAAATTCACTGGCTGAAATGATTACGGGCCCAGAAAAACTATTGCCTACGATGGTGATCAACAGGGAACGTTACCTTCGTAGTGCTGGAATCAAAGGCACTGGAGCGCATGCATGCGCGAGAAGAGCGCTTGGGATCAGTTAGGGAACAGCCACCTGGGAAGGCGTCAATAGCCAAGGTCCCATGCCCGCGTCTAGCGCCCATATTTCTTGCCATACCAACGCGCGGTCGCGATCATTCATACTCTTGGCGTACCACGCCCGATAGTGGGCCGCAGCTTTCTTCTGCCACTCGGTCCTCTTTTCCGGCGGGGTCGGTGAGATTTCCTCCTCGGGGTTCGAGGCCACTAGCGCGTACGCCTCCGCCAGGATGAGATGCACGCTCGGCGTCCACTCGTCTTCGGGAAACCGAGTCAAGAAAGCTTCGCCCTCTGTGATGATTTTGTCGCAGTCCGCAGAGTCCGAGTTGAAGTCCCAATGGCATCGATCGTCGAGAAGTGCCATTCGAGCAAGCTCATTCGCAACCCCTTCCGGTGCTAGCTGTAGAGCCTTCTGCACCAGGTTTCCAGAGTAATATTCGAAACCCAATCGGCCGCTTGCCGTCCCAATGCGCAGCTCTTTTAGGTCCTGCTCCAAGGCACCATGGTCCTTGTCCGCAGCCGCCTCTTCTTCCGGGGAGGCATAAGGTTCGGTGCGTAAGAATTCTTCACAGTACCCAAGGCGGCCGAGCACTCGATCCGCGACCAGGATTGCGGAGGAATGGCGCTCCGGTTCGATTTTGTCCGCCAGATCCAGCCACTTGCGCAGGACGGGAATCAATTGCCTCTCGCAACGGAACGGGCGCTGCTCGTAGGTGTCACCAACTTGAGGAGCCAGGAAAGAGAGCATGTCGAGCGTGTCCGAAGTCGGGAGGCCCGCGAGCTTAGCTGCGCGCAAGGCGAGCCAAGGCTGCGCCGCCTCGGGATCGATTTTCTTCGAGGAGGGCTGGCCATACTCTAGAGTTCCCCGTTGCCACTCCAGAAGCACCGCTGGCTGATCGTCGGCACTGGCCAGTTTCGGATCGCGAACCAATAGATAATTGTAGGAAATCGGATGACCAAATTTCTCAAAGGAGCACGCTGGTTTTCAGTAGCCATCTCTGGCGAACTCGATAAATCCTCCGGGCTTCTCCGCACGCTTACCAGGCATTTGTCTACACATGCTCTCCACAAAGGTCTGCGGGTCGGGAACTCCTCGGAATTCGTGAAAGATCTTTACCAGTCTGCAACCGTGGTTACGAAGCACGTCGCCGGCCTCCTCAGGTAGCGGCGGCAGCGGCTTGCCATAGACGTCTTCGACCAGTGGCTGATAAAAAAGCGCGACGCGCTGAACATGGATTCCGCCCTCGAGATCAATCTCAGCAGTCGACCGCAGACACCAACGTCCTTCCAACTTCACATCCTCCTGTTGTCGCGGATTCAGCTTCCAAGCATTTGCGGGGTCGTCGTCGCTGCCCTTGCTCGGCGGCCCTTGAACAACTTCGCCCGGATGCCGAGCACTCCACTCTTTAATAGTCGGGATATCCAAGCTGTCGGCCTCTGCGACATTCTTGGAGACGTAAATATCCAGAGTGTCCTTCGACGTCTGTGCACCACACAACAACGGAAATCCGAGAAATATCAGCGCCGCGATCGCCCTCCGTATCTTCGCGTTCGTCGCCATTGATTGGGCACTCCTTGGCAGAGATTTCCCCGACATGTCTAGCGGCACCGCCGCTAGACTCAACATCCTCAATTTAATGAAGATGTGCGGTCGGGAAGCAACGGTCATTGTTACAAAAACCGAACGCCCTCAAACTTAATTCGACCTGCCATCCCCAGATGTGCTAATAACTCTTAGCCGCTTCTTCCAATCAGCAGTGGCCTGCTCGGGGGCCATGTCTCCGGGAGGTATCCCATGAAGTCGCGCAACTTCTGCTTTGCCCTCGTATTTGCCGCCATCACTCTCCTCAGCCTCGTCAATCCCTCCACCGCGCAGGATTTCAAGAAGCAAGTCATCTACCAGATCGTGACCGACCGCTTCTACGACGGCGACACCACCAATGACAATCCTGCGGAGAGCCCTGGCCTGTTCGATTCCACGCACACCAACTGGTTTGCCTATTGGGGCGGCGATCTCTCCGGAATCCAGCAGCAGATGTCCTACCTCAAGGGCATGGGGGTAACGGCGATCTGGATTTCGCCAACCGTGAACAACGAGAACCTGAACCTGAACAGCGGCACGCCGATTTCAGCTCCATATCACGGATACGACGGGCGCGACTTCATGCAGGTCGAGGAGCACTCGGGCGACAACAGCAATTCATGGACGGCATTCAGTAACCTGACCGCGGCGGCGCACGCGAACGGCATCAAGGTCATCGTCGACTGGGCCGAAAACGATACCAACTACAACCAGGGCGGCGAGTTTGGTTCGCTCTACAATAATGGCGTCTTCATGGCCAACGACGCCAACGATCCCAACGGGTATTTCCATCACAATCCGGCAATCGGCGACTTCAACGACCGCTATCAACTTCAGTACTACACACTGGAGAATCTCGAGGACCTGAATCAGGAAAATCCCACCATCGACAGCTATCTGAAGACGGCGATCCATCAGTTCCAGTCGCACGGCGCCGATGGATTTCGGCTCGATGCCATCAAGCACGTAACCTGGGGATGGGAATATTCTCTGGCCAACTCGGTCTTCAACCAGGCTCCCAGCTTTCTCTATGGCGAGTGGTACAACAACGACGAGTACGATCCCATGTATCACGATGCCTATAAATTCGCCAACAAGAGCGGCATCAGCGAACTGGATTTCGGCATCAACAGCGCCGTACGCGACGTCTTCGCCAGCAACAATAATTTCTCCGAACTCGACGGCATGATCTCGACCGAGAACTCGAATTTTGCTTGGAACAATGACCTGGTCACGTTCTTCGACAGCCACGACGAAGCTCGCCTGCTCACTTTGAATAACAACAACAACCGATTGCAGGAGGCAATGGCTTTCTTGCTTACGTGCCGCGGCATTCCCGTGATTTTGTATGGCGACGAGCAATACCTGCACAACGATACCGGCGGCGGCAACGATCCCTACAATCGCGTGTGGATGAGTTCTTTCAATACCAGCACAACTGCGTATCAGCTCATCAACAAGCTGGCGACTTTGCGCCAGAGCAGCAACGACGCACTCGCCTACGGTGGCTCTCAACAGCGCTGGATCAATAACGATGTTTACATCTTCGAGCGCCATTTTTTCAACGATGTGGTTCTTGTAGCCATCAACAAGAACGATACGACGGCATATCCCATCTCAGGGCTGCTTACCGCATTGCCGGCCAGCACTTACAGCGACTACCTGGGCGGACTGCTTGGAGGCTCGAGCCTGACGGTGGGCGCAGGCAGTGGAGGAAACAATCCGGCAAACAACTTCACTTTGCCCGCACATACAGTCGCGGTATGGCAGTCGGTGGGAACGCCCACTGCGCCAGAGGTTGGCTCCATTGGGCCGACGGTCGGCCAGCCCGGAATGAAAGTGACCATCGCAGGCAAAGGCTTTGGCATCGCGACGGGTCAGGTTTTGTTTGCCGCGACCGCAGCTTCGATTCAAACCTGGTCGGATTCCTCCGTGACCTTCACCGTTCCCAACGTGAGCAATGGAATCTACCAGGCGCAGCTTAAAAATAGTTCGGGAACCGCCGCCAACACGATTCAATTCACCGTGCTGGCAGGGAAGCTTATTCCCGTCACTTTCACTGTCAACAATGCCACTCCGACAAACACAGGGGATTTTATTTTCTTAACCGGAAGCACCATCGAACTAGGAAGTTGGGGCACGACTTTTGATACGGCCGTCGGCCCCATGCTTGATCCGAATTATCCGAATTGGTTTCTAAATGTCTCGCTGCCCGCGGGAGCCACCGTGCAATTCAAATTCATCAAGATCGCCGCCAATGGTACCGTGACGTGGGAAAACGGATCGAACCATCAATACACGGTGCCAACCAGCGGGACCGCATCGGTGAACCTGAACTGGCAATACTAGGCACAGCACAACTGACTCGCTCTGATCTCATGGCCCCGAACTATTAGCGAACCCTACCTTACTTTATTCTCATCTGGATTTTTCATCTCCTTCCTGTATCCTTATTTCCCCATGGCCGCCACCACTTCACTCTCCGCGCCTCGCGATCGCGGCGCATTCTTCGCATCCGGCATGGCCATTATCTGGTCCATCGCCCTCGCCAAATTGATCTTCCATATCTACTTCAACAACCGCTACGGCTACTTTCGCGATGAGTTCGATTACATCGCGTGCGGCGATCACCTGGCCTGGGGATATGTCGATCAGCCGCCGCTCATTCCGTTTCTCATTCACATTTGCCGCGCGGTCCTCGGAGACTCGCTCCGCAGCATCCGCTTCATTCCCGCGCTGGCTTCGTCTTTGCTCGTCGTGCAAATCGCCGTCCTCGCGCGCGAATTCGGCGGACGCCGCTTCGCCGTGCTTCTGAGCGCCATCACCGTCGTCATCGCGCCACAATACCTCTCCAACGGCAGCCTGCTCGGCACCAACTGCCTCGAGCCCAACCTCTGGATGGGCTGTGCCTACTTTGCCATCCTCGCCATAAAACGCAACGATCCTCGCTACTGGCTCTGGTTCGGCGGCGTCGCTGGCATCGGCTTGCAGGAAAAGTACTCCATCGCACTCTTCGGCTTTGGCATCGTCGTCGGACTTTTGCTAACGGCTCAACGACGCGTCTTCCTTAATCGCTGGATCTGGCTCGGCGGAATCACGGCTTTCGTGATCTTCCTTCCCAACCTGCTCTGGAATATTCATTATCACTGGCCTTTCCTCGAACTGATGCACAACATCCGCGCCGAAGGCCGCGACGTCGTCCTTCCCTTTCCGCAATATTTCTTCCAGCAAACGGTGTTGGTCGATCCCATCACCGCTCCCATCTGGCTCATTGGCCTATGCGCACTGCTTTCCTCGGCGCGACTTAAGCCGTATCGCTTTCTCGGCTGGTGCTACCTGGTTTGTTTCAGCGTCTTCTTTATTCTTCACGGGAAAAATTACTATCTTGCGCCTGTGTACCCCATGCTCTTCGCTGCCGGAGCATTCGTGATTGAATCGGCCATCGAAGGAAAGCGAGAAGAAGGCGCAAGAAAATCTTCGCGGTGGGGATGGCTGAAACCCGTCATCGCGATCATTCTCCTCGCTAGTGGCGCTCACCTTGCTCCCGTCACCATCCCCATTTTCTCGCCGGAAAATTTCATTGCTTACTCGCACACGCTCCCGTTCAAGCTTCCCGTCATGGAGCATGGCCATGAGCGATCGCCTCTGCCTCAGTGGTATTCCGATCAGTTCGGCTGGCAGGAAATCGTCGCCGAAACCGCCGTCGCATGGAATCGAATTCCAGAAGCCGACCGCGCCGACTGCGGCATCTTCGCTCAGGACTACGGTCAAGCCGGCGCCATCGACTTTCTCGGACGCCACTACGGCCTTCCCCGCTCCCTCAGCGGCCATCAGACATGGTTCATCTGGGGACCACGCAGCTATTCCGGCAACTGCATGATCGTCCTAGATGACAGACGCGAAAGCCTCGAACAACTCTGGAATCACGTCGAATACGTCGGCGCATCCGCCGATAACCCTTACGCGCTTGAAAAACGAATCGACGTCTTCCTCTGTCGTGGCGCAAAGTTCGGAACCTTCGCGCAACTTTGGCCAGAATTAAAACGCTGGCGCTGACGCATTCTTGAACAGAACATTTCATCTTCGTCTTGTTGAAAACACACGATTTTTCGCGGGTTTTGCTTGACATCGCAAGATGCAGTCATCAACAATCGAGCCGACCTTCAATGCGGGTTCTGAACATCGTTTTCACGATCGGAGTCGAATCGCTCGATCGTTCGGAAACTTACTCAAGAGGATTATTTCATGTTGCTTAACGCGCGCCGTGCGCTGTTTCTCTGCCTGCCCGTTTTTCTTGCTACCGCTCTTCTCGCCCAGAAAATCACCGTGCCGCAACCCACGATCTGGGCCTCCAAGCCAGACGTCGCCGCCTTCGAAAAAATCGAGAACGACCGCCTCGCCGCCGTACAAAGTTCGATCGATAAGCTGCTCGCCGTCAAAGGCAAACGCACGATTGAAAATACTCTCGTGCCCTACGACGAGGCCGTCCGCGAAAATAATTCGGCCGCATACCTCGCCGGACTCATGGCGCAGGTCCATCCTGATGCCACTTTCCGCGATCATGCTACGGCCATGGTCACCAAGGCCAGCGCCGTTCAGACCGCCATCTCACTCAATCACGACGTGTATAACGCGCTCGCCGCGCTCGATCTCTCGACGGCCGACGCTGCCACTCGTTATTACGTGCAACGCCAGCTCCTCGAGTTTCGCCTCGCCGGTGTCGATAAAGACGAAGCCACGCGCGCTCGCCTAAAAAAATTAAACGACGATGCGACCGAACAGAATTCCATGTTCGATCGCAATATTTCCGACGGGCAGAAAATGGTCGAGGCGGATCCCTCCGAACTCGACGGCATGCCCCAGGATTACATCGATCGCCACAAGCCTGGCGCGGACGGCAAGGTTCACATCACCACCGATTATCCGGACGCACTTCCGGTCTTCAAGTTTGCCAAAAGCGATTCACTGCGGCGCCGCGTCGCTCATGCTTTCGACACTCGCGCCTATCCTAAGAACCAGGAAGTTCTTACCAGCCTGATGAAGACGCGCTACGAGATCGCTACACTTCTCGGCTATTCCTCGTGGGCCGACTATAATGCCGCCGACAAGATGATCGCGAAAGGCCACAACATTGCCGACTTCATTCAGCAAGTCGACGACGCCTCCCGCCCACTCGCGCAAAAAGAATTTGAGATGCTGCTCGCCGAAAAACGAAAAACCGATCCGGGAGCGACGAAAGTCTACGATCACGAATCCGGTTATCTCTCGGAATTAGTTCGCCGCACCAAGTACGACTTTGACTCTCAATCCACGCGTCCATACTTCCCCTTCGACGAGGTAAAACAGGGCATTCTCGACACTGCCGCTGATCTCTTCCACGTCACCTTTCAGCAGGAGCCGGATGTCCCCGCCTGGGATCCCGCCGTCGAATCCTGGATCGTGATCGATGGCGGAAAGGCCATCGGGCGCTTCTATCTCGACATGCATCCCCGCCCCGGCAAGTTCAGCCATGCCGAGATGGCCCAGGTCCTGGACGGTGTTCGCGGCAAGCAACTGCCCGAAGCGATTCTCGTTTGCAACTTCCCGGTGCCCACCGCCTCCGATCCCGGCCTCATGGAGTACGGTGATGTGAAAACTTTCTTCCATGAATTCGGCCATCTCATGCACCACATTCTCGGGGGCCAGCAGCAGTGGGCCGGCATCACCGGCATTTCCATGGAATCCGACTTCGGCGAAGCACCGTCGCAAATGCTCGAAGAATGGATCGCCAGCCCACAAGTCCTGGCCAAGTTCGCCCGCCACTACAAAACCGGCGAGCCCATTCCCGCAGAGCTCGTCGCCCGCATGAACCGCGCGTCCGCCTTCGGACGCGGCGGCTGGGTCGGATCGCAGGACAGCTATAGCGCCATCTCCTACGACATCTACAAAACCAAGCCCGAGAACGTGAACCTCGACACCGTTACGCTCGATGACACGCTGCGTTACACCCTTATCACCCCGCTGCCCGACGGACACTCGTGGGCTTCGTTCGGACATCTCGGCGGTTATTCCTCCGCTTATTACACGTATCTCTGGGATAAAGTGATCGCCGAAGATTTCTTCCTGCAATTCGATCATCAGAATCTCCTGGCCGGCGACGCACCCATGAAGTATCGCCGCGTAGTCCTCGAACCCGGAGGGTCGATGTCAGCCAACGATTTGGTCAAGAATTTTCTCGGCCGACCGCAGAACATGGTAGCCCTGCAGAAGTGGATGGCAGAGGAGTTCGAAGGGACACCAAGCGCGAAAGCGGGAGGCAAGTAATTACCCTGAGCTAGGGTGTTGTTAAGGCATTGTCATTCCGAACCGGGCGAAAGCCCGGTGAGAGCCTGCCCTGAGCTTGTCGAAGGGAATCCGCTGCTATTCGCGCCCGCAGAACTACGCTACCTAGAAGATCACGGTTCAGTAGCGAATGACCTGCTACTCATCCGCTTGTTCGAAGAACTATTCCCCGCAGAGTGAGAGCCCGACGAAAAAGAGAATAGCTAGAAGCCAGTAGCTAGAAGCTAGAAGCTCTTAATACGTAAACGACTGAATCTCCGTGACGCCAGAGTCCGGGCCATCCACGTACCCGCTGCGGTTACTCGGATTCAACGCGATGTGCGTGAACACAACGTTAGAGGCATTTGAGAAGTTGAATCCGTTCAGCGACTCCACCAGCCTTCCCTTCGGCGTATAAACCTGAATGCTGCTTCCCGGTCCCGTACTTGACACCGACTGCGCCACGAAAAACAGCTTGTGCACCGGATCGAACTCCACGTCCGAACCACTTTGCAGCTGACCGGACGCTCCCGGCAAAACCACGGCAAACCCCGTTTTCTTTTTCAAATCGTAAAACTCAACTCTGAAATCGACCTCCGTAGTCGTACACGCGATCCCGTCCTCCGAGTCCACGGCAAGCCCGTTGATCGAACCCTGCCGGAACGGCGGCGGGCCCGGGATCCCATTGAACTCGTTCACCGTCCCAGCCGTTAGGTCTACGAGCGCAAGCACTGGCGGCGGGCCACCGACGGTTCCATCCGACGATGCAATAACTGCCAGGTTCGTCGTACTGTCATATGCCACCTGCGGTTCTTCACTGAAGCTGAAGACCGGATCGGTGAGCGTAATAAGAGGCTCGAAAGTATTCGCCCCCACATCGGAACCGAAGACGAAAGACGAAAAATTATTGCCGTCATTATGAAATGCAAGCACGGCCGTGGTGGCAGAACCCTGGTTTCGACTGACTCCGATGATAATGTCGTCACTCGCGAGTGGCGGAGTCCACGTGCCCGTGAACTCGTTCATGGAAAGAGGATTCAACTCTTCATAAATCCGCTTCGTGACGAAAATTCCCGTAACGTGCTCGCGCTCCACCAGACCCACGCTGGTGCCAACGATGCCCAGCGTCAGAAAGTCGTCCTTGCTCTGGATCTTCGAAACCACGTTGAGAATTTTGCCGCTCTTCTGATCGAAGGTCTCCACCGCAGCCAGTACCTTCCCGCCGCCAATATCCTGAGCCTCGCTCAGCACGCCTTCGGTGCCGTTCTGGTCGATGTCGAAGCCAAAAATCTGTCCGCCAAACTTACTGTGCACAATCGTGCTTCCCGGACCCACCGGCGTACGCTGCTCCTGCTGCCCAGACGACTGAGCCTCGCCCCGTATAGCGACGCCTAACGAAAACAAGAACATCACCGCAACTGCTCCCGCTCGACATGCCCCATGAACATTCCGGCGTTCCATGACTTGATCCCCTAGTGAAGTGTCTGCCCCAAACCGCGCGCGCGAAAAGCCTACAGGGGCGCGCCGTCGCTGATGTCAGAAGTTTGTAAAATATCTGCCTCAATGTGGAGCGGGCACTCCTGCCCGCTGCCTTTGACTTTGAAGCTGGCTCGATTCCGCTTGCCGCGGAGAGGTGAATTCGTTACCCTAAAAGCCGATGGAACTCCATTTCACCCCCGAGCAGGAAGCGCATCTGTCGCAGATCGCAAGCCGGGAAGGCACCGATGCCGAACGACTGGTGAGGGAAGCCGCCTTGCGTTTGCTTCAAGAAGATGCCCGTTTTCGTGCCGCTGTGCGAGAAGGCATTGCGCAAGCCGACCGCGGCGAGTTCATTGAACAAAAGGAAATGGACGCCCGCCTGGAACAGATGTTGCGCTCATAATAATAATGCGTATCCGCTGGACCCCAGCCGCAGCCGCGGACCTGCAGCGCATCAGCGATTACCTCAGAGACCACCATCCGCACTACCAGTTGGCAACGATTCGCAAGGTATATGCCGCTATCCAGTCGTTAAAAGAGTGGCCACATCTTGGCCGTGCCGGACGCGAGGAAGGAACCCGAGAGCTTTTGTTCCCGCCCCTGCCCTACGTCGCGGTCTATCGCGTGAAGGAACAGAGCATCGAGGTCGTGCGGATTTATCACGGCGCTCAGGATCGCGGCTGATGATACCGTGCCCCGCGCTGCAAAATTAGCCGGGAAAAGGCACGAAAGATGGAGCAGCACGCAACCGGATCAACCGGGATGGTGCCCAAAGCTTTTCCCTAGCACTTCGGCTATTTTGATCACCATTTCTGGTTTTAGGAAACCCCCGATCCAATCGGCTACTGCGGCCCTGTAGGTCTTGGTCTTGACTTGAATACCCCGTCTAGATGCAAGACGACGAAACGCCTCTTGCAATCTGGGAATCTCGCATTGCTTCAGCTCTTCCAGCAATTGTGCTTGTTCGTGATCTTTTTCCTGCACTTCCACTTCTCGCAGGTTTGCTTCTGCCTCCCAGCGCGTCGCCTGTTCATCTATTGACTCCACAAAATCACTAAATTCTTTCGAAATATCTGGAAGCTCAGCAAGATACCGAGCCTGTAGGTTTTGCTGCGCCTCCGCGAGCTGAGCCACTGTTGCTTCAACCTCTTCAACGCACCGGGTGTTGATTCCCGTTGCGCTAACATAGGCAGAAGCATGATTGCATAGTATGTTCCTAAGACGTGCGTGTTCATCTTCACTAAGCGGCCAGCGTCGGCAGTAGTACTGCAAGGTTCCAATAGTCTTCGCGAGCCCGGCCAGATTGCGGCCATCCGCTTTCAGGTTGCTGAGCATTCGAGTCCTGAGTTCAGCTGGTGCAGCCTGTAGCGCAGAGCGAAAATCTCGCAGGTTATCCGCAATCAGCGCAGCTTTTGCTTTGGGAGGCCATGACAATCGCTCTGGCACGGATGTACCACGAGTCGCAGCACAGTTCTTGCGGGCGGTCGCTGCCTTGACATTCAGATCCTTGATCTCTTCATCTGTATCGTGGATACGCTCAAGTAACTCAAAAAAGCGCCGATAGCGATCCTTGCTTCTAAATTCACTCACAAGATCTCGAAGAATTGCGATGATTGTTGTTGTGGGATCATTAGCACCCAGCCGCAGGACCTCAATCTCTCCGCTGGGAATCGCATCTAGGATGACGATGCAGGGTAGGTCTGATGTCAAGTTCATTACTCGTGCAACTTCATCAGCTGCATAGGTAACTGCTGTGACTTCCGCTTCACCGCTAAATGAACTTTTCCCGTCGTCGGACACCAGTCGCTCATAGCGATAGTCTGCCTGATAACCCGATTGAATCTCATCGATCGGTACCTCTTCAGTATTCAGGGGATGGTGTCGTCCTTGTTCCACAGCGACTCGAATTCTGACCCGATCGGCGAAAACAACCCCCGCTATCGTACTGCCAGTCAGTGAATCGAGCGCAACGAGGTTGCGTGAAAACCAAGTCGCTATCGCCTCATCACTTTGCCCAAAGAGAAAAAGTAGATATCCCGCATATGGTCGATCAAATGTGAGGGCAGGGCGTTCTCGGAGGAGTCGCAGGATCGGATCCACACTATGATAACGAACGCGCATTTGGAGAAGGAGCACGTTTGAGAGTCTACTCCTGTACCCAGGGGTGTGTTAAGGCTTACAGTCAACCCCGGGGTGCCCGCCCTTGGTTCTTGGAAGGATGGGGTCCCACCGCCGCGTCCAGCTGTTTTTTTCACATCCGAGATCAGAAGCCCGCTCCCTTGCCGCACCTTCCCCACCCGCTGTAGCATCAATATCGGTTATTCATAAGGAGCAATCATGGCCACCGACACTCTCGCCGCCCCAGCCGCCCTCAGCCACACCCCGACCCGGATTCTCAAGAATTTTATCGACGGCGAGTGGGTCGAATCCTCCACCGGAGAGACTTTCGAAGATCGTAACCCCGCCGACACGCGCGACGTGGTCGGTATCTTCCAGAAATCCGCGAAAGCCGATGTCGACGCTGCCGTGGACGCCGCCAAGCGCGCTTTTGCCAAGTGGCGTGTAGTCCCCGCGCCGCGCCGCGCTGAGATCGTCTTCCGCGCCGCCGAAATCCTCATCGCCCGCAAAGAAGAGTACGCCCGCGAGATGACCCGCGAAATGGGCAAAGTGCTCGCCGAAACTCGTGGCGACGTACAAGAGGCCATCGATGCCGCCTACTACAATGCCGGCGAAGGCCGCCGGCTCTTCGGTCCGACCGTGCCGTCCGAGATGCCCAACAAGTTCGCCATGGCTGTGCGCCAGCCCATCGGCGTCTGCGGCATGATCACGCCCTGGAATTTCCCCATGGCGATTTCCTCCTGGAAGCTGCTGCCCGCCATCGTTTGCGGCAACACCTGCGTCATCAAGCCCGCGCAGGATACTCCACTCTCCACCTTCAACCTGGTTCGTGCCCTCACCGACGCCGGCCTGCCCAAAGGCGTCATCAACATCGTCGCCGGATACGGCCCTGAAGTTGGCACGCCGCTCGCGGAGCACGCCGACGTGCGCGCCATCTCGCTCACCGGATCTTCCGCTGTGGGGCGCATCATCGGCGGCATTGCCGCCAAAAGTTTCAAACATTGTTCGCTCGAGCTCGGCGGCAAGAACCCCATGATCGTTCTCGATGACGCCAACCTCGACCTCGCCATCGAAGGCGGCCTCTGGGGAGGCTTCGGCACCACCGGCCAGCGCTGCACCGCGACCAGCCGCATCATCGTGCAGAAGGGCGTTTACCGCGAGTTCATCGATCGCTACGTCGCCCGCGCGAAAAAACTGAGAGTCGGCAACGGACTCGATGAAACCGTCGAGATGGGTCCGGCCATTAACGAGAAACAACTGCAAACCGACCTCAACTACGTCGAGATCGGCCGTAACGAAGGCGCAAAACTCGTCTGCGGCGGCAACCGCCTCGAGAAAGGCGACTACCAGCACGGCTGGTTCATGGAGCCGACCGTCTTCACCGACGTCGACCCCAAAATGCGCATCGCTCAGGAAGAAATCTTCGGCCCTGTCGTCTCGATCATCCCCTGCGACGACCTCGAAGACGCCATCGAAATCGCCAACGGCATCGAGTACGGACTCTCCTCCGCGCTCTACACCAAAGATGTGAACAAGGCGTTTTCCGCCATCCGCGACCTCTATGCCGGTATCACCTACATCAACGCGCCAACCATCGGAGCCGAGGTTCACCTGCCCTTCGGCGGCACCAAAGCCACCGGCAACGGTCACCGCGAAGGCGGCATCGGCGCAATTGATTTCTATACCGAATGGAAGTCCGTGTACGTCGATTATTCGGACAAGCTGCAGAAGGCACAGATCGACAGGGAGGATTAATTTCCCACCACAGGCACGATGCCAACCGATCCTCGCTGGTTCTAATTAGGCCCGCATTCTCTTTTTAAGAGGTCTGCTTTCAGGCAAGCCGGCTCATTGTGTGCGACACCGTTGAGGCTGGAGCTCCGGGCAGGATCTCGCGCATGCTAGCAATCGGACTGGTAAGCCTTCGTCTCCACTCTGTGGGGTAGCCCAGCGAGACTTCCTCGAAGCGAGTGCCGTCCCGATGCATCGTGGAACGGACGTGAAGATGGCCGGACACCACCACGGTCGCGTTAAAGCGCAGATGCCAATCTTCACTAAGGCGGGTTCCGCACCAGATAGAAAACCGCGGTATTGCGACCCGAACCAGATCCTCCCGCAAGGGAAAGTGGTTTACTAAAACAAGCGGCAGGCCATCATTGCAGCTTTTGAGTCGCTCCTCGGTCAAAGCACACCGGGCATGGCACCACTCGGCAATTCCACGGTAGGGTTCGGGATGCAGCAATTCCTCATCGGTACAATAAGTGCCCGCCTCTAACGCCCAACCCACCGCTTTTTCAGGGGGAATATTGCTAGGGCAAAAGCTGTAGTCGTACAACAGAAATAAAGGGGCGATCCGCACTTTTTGCTCGGCAACTGTAACAACGGGGTAAGGATCCTCCGGCGTTAATACATTGTAAGAGCGGCACAACGCTACCAGCAGCTCATACTTGTATTGCCCTCGGGGTTCATCGCGACTCGAGGGGATCGTCCACAGCTCATGATTGCCTGGAACCCACACTAAGCGCCGGAAACGAGGAGCTAAGACGCTAAACGCGAATTCAAGATGAAATGCGCTTTCCCCAACATCCCCGGCCAGGATCAACCAGTCGTCGGGATGTGGCGCGATCTCCGCTATGACCCGCCGGTTATCTTCATAACCTAAGTGCAGATCGCTTAGCGCAAATAGCTTCATCTAAATTACCCACAAACAAAGTAGTTTCAGTGTAACGCAATGCAGTATGTGACAAGGCACTCTCCAGCTACACAATAAGCGATTTTGCAGGCACCTTGGGTCTTCTTGTTACAGCAACGACACTTGGGGTCCTGACCAGATCGGCTGGAATCTTGCATCGATTCAGCGCTACTACCCGCAGAGCCTTCCCGACTTTGGCAGCAGAGTGGAGACTATCCTCTTCTTGTTCCCTCACCCCATCGCGTTGTAAAGTAACCCAGTAGGGAGACGACCAAAAATGCAAAAGATCTCAGGAGTGGCCTTACCGCGGCTTGCCGCCGTGTTGTGCGCGTTCATTCTTTTTTTCGCAGCCATGGCCCAAGCTCAGCAGCGCATTAAGACCACCCATGTTCCCGAAGCCGTTTCCACCGGCGTCGCGCCGCTGGTCGGCCATCTTCCGAGCGAGCAGCGTCTCAGCCTGGCGATCTCCCTGCCCCTGCGTAATGAAGGCGAACTCGACAGCCTGCTCGACGAACTCTACGATCCGCAAAGCCCCAACTTCCACCACTACCTTAGCGTGCAAGAGTTCACCAGCAGATTCGGCCCGTCCGAGTCTGACTTCGCAGCGGTTCTTCAATTCGCGCGGGCAAACGGTCTGGCTGTGATCGATACGCCCGCCAATCGCTTAGTCCTGGATGTCGAAGGCCTTGCGGAGAACATCGAGAAGGCTTTCAACATCAGCTTTGGCCTCTATCAGCATCCCACCGAGAGTCGCACGTTCTACGCTCCAGACCGCGAACCCTCGCTCGATCTCGATGTGCCGTTGCTGCACATCTCTGGTCTCGACAACTTCACGCTGCCACATGCGAAGAACATCCGTGCTTCGCAGGCCAACACTCAAGCGCAAGTCGGCAAGACCACCGGCTCCGGCCCCGGCGGCCAGTTCATCGGCAGCGATATGCGAGCGGCCTACTATGGCTCCGGCTCGCTTAACGGCACGGGTCAATCGGTCGGCCTCTTCGAATTCGCAGGATATGAAATCAGCGACGTCCAAAATTTCTTCAAGAAAGTGAAGCAGCCGCTCAACGTCCCGATCAAGGGCGTGTCGGTGAATGGCGCGAGGCTGAGTTGCCCTCCGGCTACTTGTGACGATAGCGAGCAGGTATTGGATATCGAAATGGCAATCTCCATGGCTCCGGCCTTAAGCCAGGTTGTGGTCTACGTCGGAAACAAGGATGTTTCTATCTTCAACCAGATGGCAGTGGACAATACTTCCAAGCAGGTCAGCTGCTCCTGGGGATGGAGCGACGATGAGACCAGCCTCGACCCCATCTTCAAGCAAATGGCAGCTCAGGGCCAGAGCGTATTCGTCGCGACCGGCGACAGCGGATCGAGTACTCCCGGCGATGTGGTCTGGCCGGCGGACGATCCCTACATCACCGCCGTCGGTGGCACGGACTTGACCACCACCGGCCCCGGTGGCACGTGGAAATCGGAAACCGGCTGGAACGGCAGCGCCGGCATGCCTTCCAAAAACGGCATCCCGATCCCCGGCTACCAGAAACAGAAAGGTGTCATCACTACCCTTAATAAAGGATCGAGGACGCTGCGCAATATCCCCGACGTCGCCGCAGAAGCGAATACCAACCAATATAGTTGTTACGATGGCTCCTGCAGCGGCGGCAACGGAGGCACTAGCTACGCCGCTCCGCAATGGGCCGGCTATATCGCGATGGCAAACCAACAATCCCTCGCTGGCGGAGGATCGACACTCGGCTTCCTCAACCCAGCCATTTATAAGATCGGCCTGGGATCGGGTTACGACTCCGACTTCCATGACATCATCAGCGGCAGCAACGGCAAATACACAGCCGTAACCGCTTTCGACTTGGTAACCGGCTGGGGTAGCCCGAATGGCGCGAATCTTATTGACGCACTAACTCAATAACAGCAACTTAGACTTTAGTTATAGAGGTTATTAGTCACTAAGATAAAGCTAAGAATGCCTTAATAAGTGCTCAAAGGTGTCCACTTTCGTGTTCATTGGCGGCTGCGCTTCCTTTCCGACAGCCGATTTGCGAGTGATTTTTCCCTGCAAACCTTAGTAATCTTGCTGCGAAATGTTCGGGACCGTACCTTCTAATGATCTGGGGTTCAATCTGGCTTAGCAATTATGGGTGCTACGTTGCCCGACTTTTTCTCTTGCACGCGATTCAAAAGGAATATTACCGAAAAAAACTTAGCTGCAACCCTGGCGCTTCTGCTCGGCATAATTTTTAGTCTCGCCCCTTCTGTGTTGGCGCAAAACTCCGACAAGCCCGGGCGCAAAGTCATTTCCACCGTGAAACCCCGCTACCCGCAAACCCTGAAGGACCTGCACATTGAAGGACTGGTTCGCCTCAAGGCCACAGTGCTCCCCAACGGATCGGTTGCTAATATTCAAGTGATCGGCGGCAACCCCATTTTGGTAGAAAACGCCGTTAAGGCCGTGAAGAGCTGGAAATATGCACCGGCCCCCTCGCAGACCGAAGAACCGGTCGTCCTCAACTTCTTCGACCACTAGACTCGTCTTCCCGATTTGTTCCCTTCTACTCGAGATTCGGATCTAGTCGAGATTCGGAACCAACCGTGCCTCTTGTACAATCGGTGGAAATGCCACCCCTCGTGCCCGCAACCCAAGCCCGCGAAATCACCGCTGCCAAACGACTCGAGAACGTTCGCTATGCCATTCGCGACCTGGCATGCGTAGCAGACGAAGTAATCCAGCAGGGACACAAGATTCTGCCGCTGAACATCGGCGATCCACTCAACTTCGATTTCCAAACGCCATCGCACATCATCGAAGCCGTTTACAAAGCCATGCGCGACGGCAAGAACGGCTACGCGCCATCTCCCGGCATTCCCGCGGCGCTCGAAGCAATTCGCGGCGAGGCCGTGCGCAAAGGCATCACCACAGTGCGGGATGTTTTCGTTACGTCCGGCGCAAGCGAGGCGGTTGATGTCTGCATCAGCGCGCTGGTAAATCACGGCGAGGACATTCTCACACCCAAGCCCGACTACCCACTCTACTCAGCCGTTCTCTGCAAGCTTGGTATCGCGCTGAATGCTTATGATTTGAACGAAGACGACGCCTGGCAACCTGAACTCGCCGATATAGAACGCAAGCTCACATCGCGCACCCGCGGCATCGTATTAATTAACCCCAACAACCCTACCGGATCGTTGTGCTCGCAGCAGATGCTGGAGCAAATTGCAGAAATCGCACGCCGTTACAATCTCGTGGTTTTCTCCGACGAAATCTACGACAAGCTGATTTTGCTTGACTCGAACGAAGCCGCCACGCCGCACCTGGCTTTCGCCACCGTCGCCCCCGATGTTCCCTGCATCACCTTCGGCGGCATGTCAAAAAATTATCTCGTCCCCGGATGGCGCATCGGATGGGGCATCGTCTCCGGTGACGCTGCCGCCGTTAAGCCATACGTCGAAGGCATTCACCGTTTGTTGCGCGCGCGTCTCTGCGCCAACCATCCCGAGCAATACGCCATCAAGCCAGCGCTCGAAGGCCCGCAGGATCATCTGATCGAAGTGAGGCGCAAATTGCGCTCCCGCCGCGATCTCACGCAGAACTGGTGCGAGTCCACGCCACGCGTAAGCTGCGTCGCCCCCCGCAGCGCCTTCTACGCCTTCCCGCGCATCGACATTCCCGAGAGCGACGAAGTCTTCGTCAAAGAACTCATCCGCCAAAAGCACGTCATGGTCGTCCACGGCTCCGGCTTCGGGCAAAAACCCGGCACGCAGCATTTCCGGATCGTGTTTTTGCCGGATGAGAAGACATTGACGAAGGCCTATGCAGGAATCGCGGACTTCATTCGCGAACGATACGGAAACTCCTAGGGCGAGTATCATGCGATGGAGAAAGGGGCTTCCGGGTACTTGCGGAGTTTTTTCGTTTCAGACCGGCGTTGCTTGGTTGCAGTTGCTCCGCAACTGAACGCGCTAATTCGTTTGCTCGCCGGAAGAAAGACAAACCGCTGAAATCAGGTTGTCAAGTGTATGCCTAATGCTAAATTGGGAAAAGCGGGCGGAAATCGTGCGAGTAACTCCATCATTCAACGTAAAATGAGGCGTGCCAATCGCACGTCTAAATCGAAAAATACTGCAGATGCTTGCGGAGAGCAGGATCGAGGAAGGAAGGATTCTGCTTGCAAACAATCAGTGGACGGGAGCTTATTACTTGACTGGGCTCGCCGTCGAATGCGCTTTGAAGGCATGCCTGGCACGGGCTGTAAAGGAGCACGACTATCCCGACAAGAAATTCGTCAACGGAATGTACCAACACAATTTGCAGAGCCTCATAGGATTAGACGCTGCGCTCTTGGCGGCTTTGCAAGTGGACATGGGGCTTGATTCTAGGCTAGAGGCAAATTGGAATACCGTTAAGGACTGGGATGATGAAAAGCGGTACGATGTTGTTAACGAGCAGGAAGCCAGAGGCCTGTACGACGCGACTGCGGAGGCGGGCTCGGGCGTGATGATGTGGATTAGAGGAAAATGGTAATGCCGTACGTGGATGCACTAACAAGTTGGGACATCGATTTCGGTCGAAAACTCTGGCAGGCGTTACGTCAGAATAAGGTTTTTCCAGCCCAAGGTGTGTTCTGGTTGTTGGACTCTGAGAATGGCTGGCGTCTATCAGTCGCCACATCTCGAGTTGACGAAGTTGGCCGCAGGCAAGCTTATGAAGAGCTAGGAAACCTTACTCGTGGAATTGTTCCCGGGTCAAGCCACCCGTTGCTTGTTGAACTTGTCAGTCCAAGAACACCGCTCTATCAGGCTTTGCGCTTGGTGTTTGCAAAGACGGCATCTGTAGAGGGAGCTCGGCTAGGAAACACGCAGGTCGGTGGAATGTTCATCGATGACGCATATCTGTACGAGATACGCTGATTGGCTACCCGAACTCTGCCCGAGCCAAACGTATATGCGGAGACGGCTGCATGCCTGGAACTCCCACGTAAAATTTCTTGCTCGGCATCTTCGCCTCCACAGGTCTTCGACCAAAGTTGTGACCATGGTATAATGACCATGATCGAAAGGATGTTCGTCTATGAAAACAATGGCGGCGGGAGCGTTCAAGGTTCATTGCCTCAAGGTCATGGATGAAGTTCAATCCAAGCGCCAAGCTGTCCTGATCACCAAGCGCGGCAAGCCGGTGGCTAAGCTTGTCCCCGTTGAGAAAGAAAAGGACGATATCTTCGGCTTCCTCAAGGGCAAAGGCAAAATCGAAATCAATGGCGACATTGTTTCCCCGGCAATCAGCCCTGAGGAATGGGGCGATCTTTATTGATCCTGCTCGACACGCACGTGGTGATCTGGCTTGCCCAAGATTACCAGCGGATATCAAAAGCAGCTCAGGCTGCCATCGGTGATACGCGCAATAAAGACCGCGGATTGGCAGTTGCCGACATTACACTTGTTGAAATCGTCCGGCTCGCCAGTCACGGACGAATCAACTTGCTTCCGGATATAGAAACGGTTCTATCGGAAGTGGAACGCCGCTTTGTTATTCTGCCGATTACCTCGAAGATTGCAATGCAGGCATTCGCCCTACCAGCGAATTATCCCAAAGATCCCGCGGACCGCGTGATTGGCGCAACCGCGCTCATCGAAGATCTTCCCCTGATTACGGCTGATCGGGAGATCCTTAAGTCAAAGGCCGTGCCAACAATCTGGTGAACGCCCAGGAACCTGTTTTTACCTTCGACGACAGGGCGCTTCGACCCTTTCTCTTTCCCCGCGAATCTGCTTAAATCAATCCAAGGCGCAACCCGGGTCGCGTCTTTAGTGTTTTATAAATTGTGGTCGACATTCATTCGCACATTCTTCCGGAAGTAGATGACGGCTCCAAGTCCTGGGACATCTCCGTCGCGATGTGCCGCATGGCCGCCACCGACGGCATCACGCATCAGGTCGCGACTCCACACGCCAACGATCGCTACCACTACGACCGCGACTATCTTAAGGGACTCATCGCCCACTTGCAGGGACTCGTCGGCAATGGGCTCACTCTTAGCCTGGGCTGCGACTTCCATCTCTCGTACGATAATTTGCAGGATGTGCTGGCCAATCCCGCGCGCTACGCGATCGAAGGATCGCACTACATGCTGGTCGAGCTGAGCAACTACAGCGTCCCGCAGCAAACCACAGATTGCTTCACGCAACTCGGCGACCGCGGGATCACCGCCGTTATCACCCATCCCGAACGAAATCCGATTCTGCGCGAGAACTTGCAGCGCGTGGTGGAGTGGGCCGAGCAGGGTTGTGTGATTCAGGTGACCGGGTCAGCGCTCACTGGCTTCTGGGGCGACCGCACCCGCCGCGCCGCGCACTGGTTGCTCGAGCATGATGCCGTCCATGTACTGGCGACCGATGCGCATGATACCGAGAAGCGAATTCCCGTGCTCTCGACTGCCCGCGATGCCGCCGCCGAACTTTGCGGTGCTGACGTCGCGGAAGCTCTGGTCGAATCGAACCCCGCCGCAATCATCCACTCGCAGCCACTGCCGTATTTTCCGCGGCCTGTGATCGGGAGTTATCGCAAGGCTCCTGGAGCTTAGCAGAGAGCAATTAGCCATTAGCCATTTAGCACTCAGCCAATCGGAATTCTTCTAACTAAGGAGAATCGCAAAAGTGCGGGGAAAATCATCTGCCTGGGTGGAATGGGCTAAATGCTAATTGCTAAGTGCTGGTTTATCGCTGCGGGTCTGTCGCGCCGTGATCGGAAGTTCCCACCGATGGTGCAGGAGGCTGGGAAAGGGTCGGTGAAGCTTGATTCGCATTCATCGGCGCGCCTGGATCGGCGCTATGCAAAACTGGGTTTGCCGTGGAGCTTACGGAGGCCGCATGCAACGCCTCCGGCCCAGTGGTCATTGCACTCTCCGGATTCAGCAGATGGTCGTGATTTGGCCCCAGGCCTAGACTGATGAGAGCGCGAGCATCCGGAACCGTCTTCGATTGCCAGCCATGGTCCGCCTGATATTTCCGCATTGCGTCTTCGCTGGCTTGATTCCAGGTTCCGACCGCTTCGCCGCTCAAATAGTGCTCGCGAATCAAAGCTTCCTGGATCGCCTGCGCCCGCTCAGGTTCAATCTTCTGCTGACCCCGTGCCTTCGCCGACTTCTTACCAGCCTTGCGTGAACTCATGCGCGTGGTCTTGCTGCGTGCCGCAACGGTAGCGTTCGATTTCGGATGCTGACCTGTCGCGGGATGCGACGCAGGATGAGGCTTGTGAGAACTTGTGGTCTTAGCCGCCAAACCGTTTGCGCCCGAGGCCTTTGTGTGTGGCTTAGTACCGGCAGCCTTTGTGCCGCCAGTTTTCTGTTGCGAAGAAGCGGTGGGAGAAGCTGTTTCCTGCGCTTTCGCCGACCCGGACAACATGCCGGCGCACAGCAGCGCCGCAGCGCAACTGGCCGTCAAACTCACGCTTCGAGTTCCTACCCAACGCTTTTGTTCCAACCTCAAGACCCTCTAAAGCTAGCAATCGACAGCGCCCACAAAAAACAAACCCAACTGAAACTCGCATTGTAATCATCCCTTACTCAGAGGGGCAATGCCAGTTCCCGTTGGGTTCAGGCCAGGTTACGGAAGTGTTCCGGCCACGAAGATGGTGCCATCCTGCCGCGTCGAACCGCGCGGGCGCACCAGGAAAACCACATCCTGACCGCTCTTCAGGCTCGATTCCACTTTGGCAAAATCCTCTTCGCTGTTTACCGGCTGTTTGTTCACTTCCAGGATCACGTCGCCGCGGTTCAAATTGATGTCTTCGGCAAACGATCCCGTCTTCACATCCTGCACGATCACGCCTTTGCCCGCAGGCATGTCCAGCCGGTCGGCCATCTCCGGCGTCAGCTTGCGAACCGTTAAGCCGAACTTGTTCTGCTTCGGCGTGCTCTCGTCGTTACCACCTTCGTCATCGTTCAAGCGCGCCGCAAACAGCTTGGCGCGATCCGCAATGGTCACGGTCGTATCCTGCTGCTTGCCGTTGCGCAGGAAGCCTACGGCCACCTTCGCTCCCGGTTTGCGCGAAGCGATATCCGCCACCAACTCCGCTCCCTTGGTTACTTTGTGGCCGTCGATAGTGGTAATCGTGTCGCCGACTTTCAGTCCAGCCTGGTCGGCGGGACTGCCGGCCACCACGCTCGAAACGGTTACCCCCGAGCCTGCGCCGTAGACTCGAGTGATTGCCGGATTCTCGACCGCAACAAACATGATTCCGATGGAGCCGCGCGCCACACGGTGTTCCGGCCCGATCAACTGGTTGTAAACCTGTACGACGGTGTTCGAAGGAAGCGAAAATCCTACTCCGGCGTAAGCATTGGTTTCGCTCAGGATCGCCGTATTGATGCCGATCACTTCTCCATCCATATTCACCAGCGGCCCGCCCGAATTCCCGGGATTGATCGCAGCATCGGTCTGAATGAAGGTTTGAAACTGCCGCCCGGGAACGATATCGCGCCCTTTGGCGGATACGATGCCCGCGGTCACAGTGCCTACCTGGCCAAACGGGCTGCCGATCGCCAGCACCCAATCGCCCACGTCCATGCTGTCAGAGTTCCCCAGCTTCGCGGACGGAACTTGCCGGTCAAGATCGATCTTGATCACCGCTAAATCGGTTTCCTGGTCTTCTCCGACAACCTTGGCGTCATGCTGCACGCCCGGCGGATCGTCCTGCAACCGCACGCGAATCCGGTCTGCCTTCTCCACGACGTGCCGGTTGGTGACGATATAACCCTTCGGGTCGACGATCACTCCCGAACCCAGCGAACGCTCACGGATCGAGCCATCGCCGCCAAGCGGTCCACCCTGGCCGCCCGGTCCTCCGAAGAACCGGTTGAAGAAGTCATCCATGCCGCCGTTGCCGCCGCCATTTTCGTCATCGTCGGGAGCCTGCCCGCCACGCCGCTTATGCGGGCTCTTGATAGTCGATTCCGTGTTGATGTTGACCACGCACGGTCCGAGTTGCTTGGCGATTTGCGAGAATGCGTTGGAAAGTTGCTTGGGCGAGGGAACTGACAGAGGCGTGGCGTCCGAAGCCTTCTGCCCCTCTTTGCCCTTCACTCCAAATGAAACTACCGTGCCGATTAAAATGCCCAGCGCCAGCGTTGCCGCAATGCTGAACGAATAAAGCCACCGACGGGACTTCATCTGCATCCACATCGCCCGCGAATCCATATGCGCACTTCCCTCCAAAAAACTGACGAACGTTCAATTATACCCGTTTGCAAGGTCGTAACTCCCACGCAGGCCCGATGGAACGCGGTATGGTTTTTCAGTGATTACAAACAGAAAACCTTCAGCAGGTTAGACGCGCTTGGCCGGTGTTTCGTTTTCCCCGATTCACGGCTCACTTTGCTTCGTACACCGTTTTCCCACCAACGACGGTACGTAGCACCTTGGTCGCCAGCACTTTCTCAGGAGACGCGGCCGTCACATCACGATCCAGCACCACAAAATCGGCGAGCATCCCCGGCACGAGCTTTCCCTTTTCTTTTTCTTCGAACTCGGCAAACGCCCCGCCCGTGGTGTAAGCGGCAATCGCCTGATCCATCGTCAGCCGTTGCTCGGGGTGATACTCCTGCTTGCCGTCTTCGCTCTTGCGCGTCACCGCCGCATACAGCCCGCGAAATGGCGTCACCAGCTCAACCGGATAATCCGTCCCAAAAGCCAGGGTCACGCCTTTATTCAGCATTGAAGCCCATGCGTAAGAGGTTGCGGCCCGCTTCGGCCCCAGCCGGTCCTGTGCCCAGCGCATGTCCGTAAGCACGTGACTCGGCTGCATCGACGCGATCACCTTCAACTCCTTAAAGCGCGTGATCTGTGCCGGCGTCGTGACTTGCGCATGTTCGATGCGAAAACGAAAATCGTCGCCGCCATTCGCCGCCTTCACTTTTTGCTCGCGCGCCGCATTCTCGGCTTCGGAGAACGCATCCAGAGCCAACTGGACCCCCCGGTCCCCTATGGCATGAAAGCCAAGCTGAAATCCAGCCAGCGCGCGCTCCTTGGCCATTTCGTTGAGCTTAGCCGCATTGTATCGTGGCAAGCCGGAATTCTTCGGATCGTCTGCGTAAGGTTCGAGCAGCGCCGCCGTGTGCCCGCCCAGCGACCCGTCCATGAAGCCCTTCAGCATCCCTGTGTGCAGCATCAAATCCGATTGCGGATGCGATTCTCTTTTCTTCGTCAACTCCTCAACTGGATCATCAAACGGCAGCCACTCCGAAATCCGCGCGGTCAGATTGCCGTTCTTTTCGAGCTCTTCGTAGATCTTAAAATTCTCCCACTCCGGCGAGTAATCCTGAGCAGACGTGACGCCGTGCTCTGCCAAATCCGCCAACGCAACTTCGATTCCCTTCCGCCTCTTTTCGAGCGTGGGATCGGGGACTACGACCCGGACCGCGTGCTGCGCCGTATCCCGCAGAATGCCCGTAGGCTCGCCGCTCTCGTTGCGATCGATGTGTCCCCCCTGCGGATCGCGGCTGGCCAGCGAAATGCTCGCCAACTGCAATGCTCGCGTGTTCGCCACAGCCAAATGCCCATCCACGCGATCGAGAAACACCGGATGATCGCCTGAAACCTCATCCAGATCCCAGCGGCTGGGCATCGCCTTCACCGGCCACATCGTCTCGTCCCAACCGCCGCCCAGAATCCATTCGCCAGGCGCAGCCTTTTCCACGCGAGCCCGCACCCGTTCGCGAAATTCATCCAGCGTCTTCACTCCCACCAAATCCACATTCAACTTCTGCAGCCCCGCATCGGCCAGGTGCATATGAGCGTCGTTGAAGCCCGGCATAACGAAATGCCCACCCAGGTCGACAACCTGCGTCTGCGGACCTTTGAGCTTTTGGATATCGAGATTCTTCCCCACCGCCTGAATGCGGTCCCCACGCACCGCAATCGCCTCTTCACGCAAAATCGAGCTGAACTGCGCATTCGACGGTACGCCGGTATAAACATTTGCGTGAACGTAGATGACATCGGCTTTTGGCCCCGGAGCAGCAGTTGGCGCCGCAGGACCTTGAGATTGTGCGCAACACAAAGCGCTGATCACGACAGTTACGACAAGCCATCCTCTGCTAGCCCCGAGCTCCGAAGGAGCGGCAGAATGCAGCCCACGGCGTAAGCCGTGGGTCGGAACCAGAAATTGCATCAGCCCCGAAGGGGCGAAAGAAACAAACCTGCGCAACAATATCGCCCCACCCCAACTGTGTCTCATGCCGCTGCCACCCATCATTCCCCCGCTCCCGCCAGCGCCAGCATCGTCAACAGAATCCGCTTCAGCCCCAGCTCGCGTCCATTACTATCAAACCATTCCTGCAAGGTATGCGCTCCGCCCCCGGACCCGCCGCCTCCGATCGCAATCGCCTCCTGCCCCAGCGACAACGGAATATTCGCATCCGTCGACGCCCGCTGCACCTGCGCCGCATTATTCAGCTGCGCATCGACCGCCCGGATCACATGCAGAATCCGTGCGCCTACCGCAAGCTCTCCTGCCGGGCGGTTGCCGATCGGCACCACTTCGCAACTCACGCCCGACGGACGCTTCTGCGCCGTCGACCGCATCTCCGCCGCCATCGTCTCATCTTCCACCGCGCGATTCAGCGCCAGCCGCAGCGTCTGCTCCAGCCGCTCCATCTCCGCCATCGAAGTCGACCGGATATCCACTTTCATGCTCGCCGACTCCGGAATCGAATTCACCGAAGTTCCGCCGCGAATCACTCCAATATTGAACGTGGTCTTCGGAGTCGCCGGCACCGGCGCCGCGGTAAAGGTCTCAATCGCCTTCGCCAGAATGACAATCGGATTCGGCGCGCCAAAGTCGCTCCACGAATGTCCTCCCGGCCCGCGAACGATCACTTCAAAACGACGGCTGCCCAGCGCCTCGGCAACAATCGTGTCAGCACCCGCGCCGTCGAGCACCACGCTATAAGCAATCGAATCCTTCCAGCGCGGCGTAGAAAATATGTGCCGCATCCCGCGCAGGTCGCCTTCGCCTTCTTCGCCCACATTCCCAATAAACACAAACGGAAGCGCATGCCGCACCCGCACCGCCCGCAGCAACGCGGCAATCCCCAGCATCGCCGTCACTCCCGCGCCGTTGTCCGAAACTCCCGGACCATACAGCCGGCTCCCCTGCTGCCGGATATTCAACGGCGTGTTCGCCGGAAACACCGTATCGATGTGCGCGCTCAAGGCCACATAACGCTGCCCGAATCCCGGATGAATGCCGAACACGTTGCCCACATCGTCAATGCGAACGTCGTCGAGCCCGGCTTCGCGAAAGCGCTCCGCCAGCCACGCCGCGCGCGCCGACTCGCCAAACGGAGGCGCCGCAATTCGCGCCATCTCCATCTGCCACTGCGCCAGCTGCGGCTCCTGCATGCGCAGCCAATTAAACGCCGACCGCACCTCCGGCGACGCCGCCAGCCGCGCCACATCGTGCTGCACCGTAGGCGCAACATCCGGCAAATCCGCATGCGGAGGCGTGGGACTCATGGAAGGTATTGCGACATATTACAACGCTGGCGAAAGAAAGCGATTGACAAAAGCGGGGACCGCAAGCTGGCACATATGCAATCCGCCAAAACAAACTGTCATCCTGAGCGAAGCCGCTGCTTCGCGAACGCGAAGCAGTGCGTAGTCGAAGGACCCCTTTCCTATTTGCGTCCCCAGCGGCTTCGCAGGGAATTCACGTCAAGATTCGGTACCTTGTCGCACCCGAAAGGGCGCAAAGGCGTGGCGAGCCGGCAGGGTCCGCACTGGCGGGAGTGGGGCTCATGGCAAGTCTCGCGTCGCCTCAAAACGCGCGGGAAGGGATAGGGATTTTTCAAAAGCGGGACTGCAAACTGGCACACATGCAATCCGCAAAAACGAATTGTCATCCTGAGCGAAGTCACTGCTTCGCGAATGCGAAGTAGTGGCGCAGTCGAAGGACCCCGTGACGTTACAGGCACCCTGGACAAACTCGCCTTCCCTTCCGTCCGGGATCGCTTGCATTGGCGAGCACCCGGTGTTAACAACAGGACAGCATGCCCGAATTCGAGGAGAGAGCGGACCAGCCCAAAGAAAGAGCAGATGCGAAAACCGCCCTACCGACTCCGACGAGGGTAACGCTCGAAGAGGCTGCCAAACTCATCAGGTTCGCCCTTTCCGAACTATCCGCCGAAAACGCACACCACGACTTTGAACACCTCTGTCGGCACCTCACCCGGCGCAAAATCTGCCCCAACATAATTCCGGCGACCGGCCCCGTTTCGGGCGGCGGCGACCAGGGAGCCGACTTCGAGACATACCGCGTGGCATCGCGTGGCCAGAGCGGGCCTCCGGCCTCTGACTTCTTCTGCCGAGCAACTAACGAGAAATGGCTGTTCGCCTGTTCGCTAGAGCGGAAATACAAGAAAAAAGTAAAGGAAGATCTCGCCGCTGCCAAGAAATTCGGGGAGCCTGTGGACCGAGTTGTTTTCTTCCATCACCTACCCATCAAGACAGCCGACAGGAACAAACTGAAAAGAGAAGCCAGGGACGAACACCGTTTGGAACTTGAAATTTTCGACGGACCGGCGATAGCGGAGTTACTAGCGGACAGGCAAACCGCGTGGATCGCCGAGCGGTTCCTCAGTCTCCCTAGCGAATTCGTGCTCCCGTCCGAAACACCCTCACCCGGCTGGTTCGAGGAAGTGCTTCAAAGAAGTTACCGCCCCGAACACCTCACGTCCGCCGATTTTTTCGAACTTAAAGACGCAATACGCTTCGCGACGTGGCGCCCCGAGCACCATAGCGACCTAGCCAAGTTGTTGAAGGACATCCAGGTCTTCCGAGAGCATCCTTTCGTTGGCATCCAACGCAGGGCAATCTACGAAATATTCGTGGCGTCCCTGCGGGGCCTCGAAACGACCACCGGATTAGAGGGCTCGTTGCGCGAGTACTTTGCGGGCGTGGACTCCCTGAACGACCCCTCGGAGGTCGAAGACGGTGCCGTGCTGGTGGGCTACGCGTTGGCAGCAAGGGAAAGAGGCGTCCTAGACGTGCCCCTGAGCGAGCTGCGGGACTGGCACGCACGATTATCGAGCCGAGTACTGACTCTCAGGCATGAGAGCCCCACCGTCGGCTGACAGTGCTCTTGGCTATTTGTCGAGGGGTACCTGGCCTTCAACAGATGGCTGACACTTGAGCATGAGGCCGAGGAAGATACGGCGGAGGAGTTGCGGAAGAGCGGGCAAGCGGCGGTAGCCAGCTGGCATGAGCTAACCAAGAAGGCCCAAAACGCACCGATGTTCCCTATTGAAAGACCCGCGAGACTTGTAAATGATTTCCTTGTAAGGCTGGATGGCATCGCCGGTCTCGATCAGCTGATTCGGGAAATAGATGCCCTGGTAGCCAAGCGCTCAGGGCACCAAAAAGTTGCCGAACACCACAGAGAACGAGCTATCTCACTACTCAAAGCCGGCCAGTATCTTCGGGCGCTGGACGAGCTCCACAGTGCACACAGCGGCTCATTTCTCGGCGGAAAAAGTTTACACGCTGCGACCGTGTGTTTACATCTTTCGAAACTATACGCGGAACTCGGGCTATACTTCGCCGCAAAGTACTACGGCCTCGCCGCGGCTTATGCATCTCTAAGCCTCCCGGACGAGCGACTGCCAAAGTTCGCATACGCTGGCTGCGCGGAGGCGGCATGCGCTGACTACGCTTCAGGGGGATCCCTACTCTACTTTCTCACCGCCCGTTTGTTTGCAATGTTGACATCCGAGTATTCAATGGGAGGCAACGAGGACGGCAAGAAAGAGGAATGGGTTCGCATAAATTTCTATGCCATGCTGCTGGCACGGGGCGCTGAACTGGTTTTCGAGAAATTGCAGCGATTGATCGTTGAACAGATGCTGCCGTCCTTAGGCCTAGACGATATGTACGTCGAGGCGAAGCCCATGCTGGACGAATTCTTCTCCAATATTCCAAACTCAGATGCCCTTGCCGCGAAAGCAATAAGCGAGGGCGTCGCACCTCCATTCTCGGACGCCGGAGGCACGCGAAAAGTAGCGTGGCGACAGTTGGCAACGAACTGGCATCTCGAATGGGAAACGGACTATGAGACTGAGCGGCAGGCCGAGGCCCTTGCCGCCTACCTGCAAGTACTACTTGCAGACTTCGCCAGGACCGAACTATCAGTAATCCCGGGTGACGTCTTCGTCAGAGTCGAGGTTCATGAAGGGAAACTTGAGGTCAGAAATGTCGCTGACAACGAGCGAGTCTCGTGCGTCGTGCGTCTTCCCCACGCCGTAAAAAGATCAGAGGGGGCGCTACCGAGCGACGCCGAGCTGGTTGCCGTTGCGCTCCTCAGGACAGTATCGGCACTACCCGACAAAGAACTCCGGGGCGAGTGCGAGGCCAAGTTCGCGGGTGGCCTGCGGAACCGCCTGACTGTATACCGTCCGAGCGAGCTGCTCTTCGAGGAGTTCTATGAGCATGAATCGTACGCGCATTTGTACAACGTCGCCCGATCCAGCTTCATTCGAATGCCGGAATTCGTGGTCAAAACCTGGAAAGGACTGGATGGACCGCAAGGAACACATCCAAAATACAGCAAGGCTGAATCGGAGGCCCTAGTGCGGAATCGGTACAGGAACGTCGGCCCCTTAATCCAGAGGACCCTACCCAGGTTGATCGCAGAGGAGGGCTTTCTGCGCACCGTTCAGGAGTTGAGGGCCGAGGGCTGGAAAGACTGGCACCTGCTAATGGCAATTGCGAGCGTCCGTTTCAACTACCTCCTTAACACCGTTCCCGCGTACAAGGATGCATTTGAAAGAGACGACAAAACGGCACTCGCAAACCTCCACTCGCGGCCCGAGGAGGAAGCGGACCCGGAAACCCCTGTGAGCCGCTTCACGGTAGAAAATCTCAAACTCAGCCTCACGTTCTCACAAATGTCCACATTGAAGGGCCTTGGCCTTGAGTCGCGACAGCTCACGCCAAACCTAAAAGGCATCGGGGAACTCCTGCGGCGGTTCCACTACTGGGACGACGACGTGGCACATCCGGACCCTTTCGTGGGACGCATGGACCAAGGATATAAAAAAACTTAGCCCCAAGGTGCGTGTCACTCGTTTCTTCGACAGCACCGTTGTGACATCTAACCTTGCACCTACCATTCCAATCGCGCGATCATGGTCAAGGCGCAAGCAGTGCGCACGTAGCATTCGTTAGACGACTGATCTCTTTGACAATTGAATATCCATCGGGAACGACGCTAAGTCACTGATTGCAAATATTTTACGAATAAATTCTTTGCAATCAATATTTTAGGCTGGCGCTGCAAGGCGTCGGCCTCGTCAAGTATTTGATTCGAGAGATTTTACTGAGATCGATCTGTAATTTTTTTTGATCTGGATCAGGCTGGCCGACTGTCAACATGTTCCGTGCGCTGTTCCACCGCCGCAACCAGTTTCGTCGTAACCGGAACCGCGATTCCATGCTTCTGCCCTCCGCGCAGGATCGGCCCCGCAATCGCGTCCAACTCAGGAGCATTGTGGCGCTCTACATCCTTCTGCATCGAACTGCGCATATTTGCCGGCATGCCTGCCACTCCAGCCAGCACCTTCTCCGGATCAACCTTGGCTCCCTCGGCGACCCCAACGGCGCATGCCTCTCGAACGCACGCCTCTCCCAAACTGCGCCACTCGGGATCGGAAAGGATTTCACCGACCGTCTTATCCGCAGCCGTTGTGCTCAACGCAAATGGAGCGAGAAATACCAGTTTGCCCCACATCAGTGTTGGCTCATCGTCGATGAAGCTGCACGTAAATCCCATCTGCTGCAGCTGATCGATCGTGCCCCCGAGCAACTCCCGCCCTGCGGACAACACATTGAGCCGCGCAAACGGCGAACGATGCACGATGTGCCCCGGGCTGACCCGCTCAGTCTCACCCGCAATCGTCGCCGGAATCACACGATCGGCACCATAGCGGCCGCGAAGCAAAGCCACATGGTCGATGCCATTCAAGAGAGGAACAATCGCTCTGACAGATTCGGGATTCTTGAACTCGGTCAATGCCGCATCCAACTGCGTAGCTTTCACCGTGATCCAGAGCACATCGACCACAGGCACTTCCGCGGCAATGGCAACATCGACTTCGAAATTTCCAAAAGCGCTCTCCAGCCTAAGTTTCTTCGGATACTGCGCCAAAGCCTCACGCCTTACGACCAGAGTGACAGAATCTCCCGCGTGAGCCAGGCAAGCGCCGATCAGCCCGCCGACGCCGCCCGCGCCGAGAATTGCATGTTTCATTGTTTAGAAATCCCTTGTTTTGAAATTCCTCGGGTCAGAAATTCCTGCTGCATGAAAACTAAGATTCGACTCAACCTAGTTTTGCTTCACGGCCGCAGGCAGGCACTCGACAATTTCGGCGTCACTCAGAGTATGGTCGCTCGCTTTCGCTCGCTGAAAGATGCGATCGACCAGATCGTCGGTCGCTGGAATGCCGCGCCGCTCCAGCCAGAACAGCACATTTGATTTCCCGCTCATCGGACCAATGTCGATGATCTGCTCCAGCCCAAACACATGCGACGGCACGCCGGAATAAACCGTGTTGGCCAGCACGACATCGTTTTTGTGATAGGCCTTGATGATCGCCGCGGCGTGCACGCCCGTAGCCGTGCGAAAAGCGTCGTCGCCTACCACCGGGTAATTCGCAGGAATGGGCACGCCCGTGGCCCGCGAAACGGCCAGGCAGTAGTGCTTGAGCTTGGTAAGATCCTGCTCGTCCCACGGAGCAATGCCCATCAGCTTCAGGTTCACCAGCATCTGATCAATCTGCGTGTTGCCCACACGCTCACCCAATCCGATGGCGCATCCATGAACACAATTTGCGCCCGCGATCAGCGCCGCCATCGAATTGGCGATGGCCAGCCCGCGATCGCTGTGGCCATGCCAGTCCACGCGAATTTTCTCACCGGAAGGTTTCACCACCTCTTCAATCACAAATCGCACCAACGCCAGCGTGCCCATTGGCGTGGCATGTCCCGCCGTGTCACAGATCACAATGGTGCGCGAGCCACAATTAATGGCAGTCGAGTACAGCCGCTTCACCGTTCCCGGATCGCAACGGGTCGTGTCTTCGGTGACATACATCGAGTCGAGGCCCAGCGAAACCGTGTACTTCACGGCCTTCTCGGTGGTCTGCAAAAGAAAATCGTCGGACCATCCTTCAGTAAAGCGGCGGATGGGACTGGAGCCGATGAAGGTCGCAGCCTCGATGCGCAAACCTGTCTTCTGCACGATCTCGGCGATTGGACGAATATCGGTCTCCAACGTGCGCGCCGCGCAGTTGGCGCGAATCTTCATCTTGTGCGCGACGATTTCATGCGCCAGCGCCGTCACGTGTTCGACCGCGCGCGGCCCGGCGCCCGGAAGCCCAAGATTGAGGAAGTTGATCCCGAGCCCTTCCATCAAACGCAGGATTTCGATTTTCTCGGCGATCGAAGGATCGCGCACGGAAGGCGACTGCAGTCCATCGCGCAGACTCTCATCATTCAGCAGCACCGGCCCCGGCGGCTTCAGACCCGGAGGGTGATTATTGTTCCAGTCGTAGATGAGATCGGAAGAGTTCATGAAGGTGCCAGTACCCAGTACCTAGTATCGTATCTGGCGAACCGGAGGTTCTTTTCGACTCGGTACTGGGTACTCGGTACTCGCACTTACTTCTCTTTCGGCGGCAAGGTTAACCCGAACACCGAAATCATTCCCTGGCCGGCTACGTTCACTTTCGCTTCCGCGGGATTCGGCAAATACAGGGTCTGGCAATGTTCGCAGCGGTAAACCTCGGCAGTCGGTCCCCAGGCCTTCGCAACGTCGCCGCAGGCTTGTTCGATCACGTCGGTCCAGTAGGACCAGCGTTTCAAATGGCCGCCGCAGAATTTTCCCTTTTCGTTTTTTTCGTTGCAGGCGCGTTGCCCCGCCTTCTTGATCTTGACTTTATGGTGCGGGAGTTGCACAGGAGTTTGCGTGCCCGAAGTTGCGATCTCACCAGTCGCCAATGACTTACCCTCATTCGCGGCGCTCTCGCCGCGGCATTCAGCCGTGCATTCGGCCGATCCGGCCTTACGTGCGTCATTGTACTCGAAGGGAAACGGCGAACCAAACCCGCGATGTCGTATGCTATGCGTATTCTCGTGACCGGCAATTCAACGCCAGAATGAGCCTCTATGGATCGTATGCCATGCTTTTCGAAAAAGTTGCTTGCCCATCACTGCGTAGTTCTCATCCTGCTCACCACGTCTCTTTCCGGCCCAGTCGGAGCCCAGACGCCACACAAGAAAACCGCCGCTCAGGGCGACGCTGAGAGCGGCGCTCCAACCAACGTGCAGCAGGAACTGGTGCGCATCGAGACCGGATTCTTCGAAGCCTGGAAGACGCAAGACCAATCTTATTTTCGCGAGCACATGCCGGAGAGCGGAGTTTTCTGGGGTGAATCCGGAACACTTTCCCGCGATCAACAACTCGCCGAACAGCTAGATACCGCGAAACTTTGCACGGTGGAAGGTTACGGCCTTTCCGATTTCGGAGTTCTTCCGCTTAGTTCCGGCACTTACCTGCTTACGTACAAGGCCGAGCAATATGTCAACTGTAGCGGAAGTAAAATGCCGGTCCACATGAACGGCAGTTCGGTTTACATTTTGAAATCCGGCCACTGGCAAGCCATCTACCGGGCGGAAGTCCCGTTGAAAAATCAAAGCTAGTGTGACTAATACTCCCGCTTCGGCGGCTTCTGGTCCGCTCCGACGCGCCCGACCGTAATCTCTGCGACAAAATAATTCTCGTTCTTCAACGGCTCTCCCGCCACGCGGCGCAGGATAGCAATCTGCCCGATGTGCGTCAGGGCATCCGCAATCGGTCCCTGGAAAAGCTTTTCCACGGGAGCTTGCAGCGGCTCCGCGGATGCCAGGTAATCATCAAAGCGCTGCAGCGCGGCGAAAAATCGTTCCACTTCCTGCTCCCATGGCAAGGGCTTGGACTCGTGCCATTCGCGCTTTCCATTCGCCATCGAGAGTGCCCAATCGAGCAGGTCGCCGATATGCGCAAGAACCTGCGCCGGAGTGCGCACCCCTTCGTGAGCCTGGAACGCGCCAAACGATGCAGGAGCATTGCGGATCGCCTTTCCTCCGCGATAGGCCACCGTGGCAACGGTGTGACGCAGCAATTTTCGGTCTTGATCGGGAGTCGAATTGTTGTTCATGGATGGCCTTTCAGTTCTTAGCTTTCAGCTTTCAGTTCTCAGCACTCCGCGCCGCGACTCACAGCTGCTTGCGGCTGATGACACCAGCCGCACGTAGAGCTCCGCGCAGGCGATCCCCGAGACCGCGCGCGAATTGGAAATCGATGAATCCTTCCATCTGGCGGGCAAAACTTTCACCATAGCCGTACCACCAGACTTTTTTCATTCCCGGCATGCGATCGCTATCCAGATACTTCAGCCGCACCATTTCTTCGAGCCCATAGCGGCCATGAGCGCGCCCGACGCCGCTCGATTTTACGCCGCCGTGCGGCGCCTCGCTGATGCCGTAACACGAAACCACATCGTTCACCATCACGGTCCCGGCCTGAATGCGCCGGGCCAGCCGCTCTCCACGCTCGCGGTTGCGAGTCCAAACGCTTGCCGACAATCCATATTCCGAGTCGTTCGCCAGCCGCACCGCTTCCTCATCGCTGTCGAATGCCATAACAGGAAGTACCGGACCGAATGTTTCCTCTTGCATGATGCGCATTTCATTCGTCACCTCGGCGAGCACCGTGGGCTTGTAAAAATTCTTGCCCAGCTCCGGCAGACGAGATCCTCCGGCCACAACCCGCGCGCCCCGTGCCACAGCATCTTCCACATGAGTTTCCGCAATCCGCAACTGGCGTTCGTGGATCATGGGGCCCACGTCGGTCTTCGGATCCAGTCCATGACCAACGCACAGCTTCTTCGCTTTCTCGGCACATGCACTCAAGAATGCTTCGTATAAACTGCGATGCGCGTAGCAGCGCTCGACCGACAAACACGTTTGCCCGGCATTCACGAACGCTCCCCAGACCGCCGCGCTCGAGGCCACCTCTATGTCAGCGTCTTCGAGGACGAGCATGGGATCTTTGCCGCCCAACTCCAGCACCACGGGCAGCAATCGTTCGGCTGCGGCAACCGCAATACGCTTCCCCGTAGCCACGCTTCCAGTGAAAACCAGCTTGTCGATCGGAGATTGCATCAGAGCCGCCCCGGTTGCGCTGTCTCCCACCACGACCTGGAAAACGTCCTGCGGCACGCCTGAGTCATGCAGTAACCGCGCCAGCTCCAACGCCACAAGCGGCGTCAATTCCGACGGCTTCAGCACCACTGCGTTCCCGGTGACCAGAGCCGCCAGCGTCTCTGTTGTCGGAATCGAGAACGGGTAGTTCCACGGAGAGATGATCCCGATTACGCCATAAGGTTCGCGCAGAAGGCGTCCGCGCTTTAGCTTTGTGGCCAGGTTGCCGTGCGGCACCGGTTCGTCGCGGAGTAGTCGCCCGGCGTTCTCGATCAGGAAGCGGGCCGCGTCGAGCACAACCAGCACTTCGGTCGTGATTGCTTCTGCCAGGGGCTTGCCCGCTTCGCGCGTGATAGCAGCAGCAATTTCAGATTTCCTGGCGTGCAGTTTGCTCTGAAACTCCCGGATCACGGCAACGCGCCGTCCAACTCCTAACTCTGACCAAGCATTCTGCGCCGCCCGGGCACGCGTGACGGCCTCGCACACTCCCGCCACATTCGCGCATTCCAGCACCCGAAGAACCTCCCCGGTCGCTGGATTCAGCGAAACGATCTCACGCCACGCGAGTTGAAGATCGTTAGCCATATCGTGCCCGCGCGTTCCGCGGGCGAGCGGTGCTTTTCTTGATTGACAGGGTGGGGCTGAAATTCGCGCCCGCCATTCCATGACGGGGCGATTTCGAGCCTTGCGGTGAGTATAGACGCGTCGCTTACTTCTTTGACACAGCCGGCTTGAGCTTCGCGCTCTTGCCTTTGATTTCAAGAGTGCACTTTGACAAGGCTTGGGCAAAATTCCCCGACAAGAACTCCTCGGCTAGCTCAGGCGGCAACGCCAGTTGGTGGACACGATGTCCATCGGGAATCTGGATCTGATCGGTTACCCTAGGACCGGCCGCCGACCGCCCGGTGGCTGGAGAAAAAGACGCTCCGACAATCTTGCCCGCACGATCGCTGATCACTGATATTTTCACGAATCGCCTCCTTGCCGTCTCCCGAAGAAAAAGCGGGATGTTTAGCCGTCGTAGAACTTGTCCAGCCTCAAAGTCACGCCAAATGAATTGTTGTTCGTGACGCTGTAGTGATAAACGCACTGGCTGGTTAGCCCATCCGAGTTTCTGGACAGGAATTCGACTTTTGTCGTGGTGATGTCCACGGACTGATGCAGGTCGTCGGGAACCCCTAACGCCACCAGCGGTCCGACATAATCTCCTCCATTGGTGGTATCCCCATTAATTGCCGAAGTGAATCCCCACGTTTGGCCGGAGGGAATAAAAAAATGCGTGCTCCCGTAAACAAGCGACATAGTTCCTCCTGCTTACCTTGCGAAACGGATTCCCTGAATCACCGCGGTTCGGCCCCACAAGTTGGCGCGCCGCGCAATGTGGCCGAAATTGTGCATCTTCGTCCGTCGGCGAGTCAAGCACTTGACGCTCAACACTAGTAGTGCATTTGGAAGGGAATTCGTATCAGGGCATGCGGTTCAGCAGTTAAATAAATTCCGATGGCGTGTCGTTCCTAATGAGGCTGCGACTTGAAGATTTAATACTCAACTCCTACCAGATACAACCCGCTCGCGGGCGCAGTCGCCCCTGCAGCGGATCGGTTACGCGCTTTCAAAATCCCCGTTACATCCTCCGCCGACAAAGTTCCCTTCCCCACAAGGATGAAAGTTCCGACCAGATTCCTCACCATGTGGTGCAGAAATCCCGATCCCTTCACGGTGTAGACCAACTCATCTCCCTGCCGCTCCCACCTAGAAGAAAAAATGCGCCGGACGTTGGATACCGGCTCGCCTTCACTCCCACGCTCAGGGTCGACCGCGGCAAACGACGTAAAATCGTGCTCGCCCTCAACGAGCCATGCAGCCTGTGCAATCGCCTGCTCGTCCAAAGGAAACGGATAATGCCATACATACCTGCTTAGGAATGGCGGACAGATCGCTTCCCGGTAAATGCGATATCGATAAGTTTTCCCGTGCGCCGACTTGCGCGCATGAAAATCGGCGGCAGCTTCTTCCACTTTCAGCACTCGCACCGTGGGCGGCAGCACCTCGTTCAACGCCTTTACAAAATTCGCGGTCGGAACCGGCGAGTCGATAACAAATGTTGCCACCTGCGCAAGAGCATGCACTCCAGCATCTGTCCTGCCCGAACCCTGCGGCAATACCTTTTCGCCGGTGACTCGTCCAATGGCTGAGGCGAGCGTTCCCTGCACGGTTGGTGCGTCGGGCTGAACCTGCCAGCCGGCGAAGTCCGAGCCATCATAGGAGAGAATCAGTTTGAGATTGCGCATGCGATCTTTCGAGTCCACTTCGAGCACAGACTCATCCAAATCATTTCATGCATCCGGAGCTTCCGAGCGGCATTCCGATTCGCGGGGCAGCACTTGCCCTCGCGAGAACTCTATCAGTTTCAGACGGCACCAGTTTGAGAAGAACGCGTAGCTCGCGAATGCATCCGCCGTGTCAGATATACTGCTATGTTTCGAGACAAATTTCATCAGGGCTGAAGTTTTTGGTCCCACAGCAAGCCAAGGTCGCATTTCTGGAGCTTTGCTGAGCTTTTCCGGAACTCAAGCGCCGCCGGTTGCGTATCAATAACTGAGTAGAACTTCGACTGAGTAGAACTTCCATTTTCGTCTGTCGGTCTCAGATTAATACCAAGTCCTTTTGCTACAACGTCTTAATGAACGGAGATGAGTAGATGCCAGTTCCACGTTTCGCATTCAAGCACCGTCTGATCATTGCCGCGGCCGTCCTCGGAATGCTGACGACCGCCGCGTGGGCTCAGGAACCACCAGCAGCGCCGAATCCGCAAAACTCGCCGGAAACGCGGCCAGTTCCTACCTTGAACTACACCCAGCCGGTTTCACACTTCCCGAACCCGATTGGGCCCTACACGCCTCGGCATGTGAACGCACCGAACCTTGCGAATACGGCGCGTATTGACCAGCTTATGCACGATGGCAAGCTGTATCTTTCGCTCAACGATGCCATTGCGCTCGCGCTGGAGAACAATCTCGACGTCGCCATCGCCCGCTACAACCTCAATATCGCAGATACCGACGTGCTGCGCGCTAAGGCGGGTGCCTCGATTCTCGGTGTTAACGCTGGAGTAGTCCAGAATACTCCCGGCGGAGGACTGGGCGGCATCGGCGCCACCGCAGGAGCTTCCACTGGCGGCACCAGTCTGGGCGCGGGCGGCATCGGCGCCGGCACCAACGGCTTGGTCAGTTCTACTCTAGGTCTGGGGCCACAGATCACCAGCTTCGATCCCGTAGTTACGGCTACGCTGCAAGAAGATCATTTGGATAGCGTCTCGTCGAGTCTGTTCAACGGCGTGCCGGTCCTGGCGCAGAACACAGGCACCGTGAACTTCAATTATCTGCAGGGCTTCAGCTGGGGCACCAACGTGTCGGTTGGATTCAACAACAGCCGGGTCACTTCCAACGTTCCCTTCACGACGTACAGCCCGTTGATTAACTCTTCGTTGCGCCTGCAGTTGACACAGCACCTGCTGCAAGGCTTCGGATTTCCGGCAAACACGCGCTTCATTCACATCGCGAAGAACAACCGCGAATTGTCTGACGTCGCATTCCGCCTTCAGATCATCGATACCGTGGACCAGATCGAGAATATCTATTGGGACCTGGTCTACTCCTACGAGAACGCACGCGTGCAGAACGAGTCGCTCGCCTTCGCGCAGAAAACTCTGTCGGATACGAAAAAACAAGTCGAGATCGGCAGCCTGGCGCCCATCGAAAATGTTCGCGCACGGAGCACGGTGGCGCAGGATCAGCAACTCGTAACCCTGGCTCAGACCAATTTGCAGTTGGAACAACTGCTGATGAAAAACGCTCTCACTCGCTCTTTGAAAGATCCCCGGCTGGCCACCGCTGATGTAATTCCAACTTCCACCGTCGACATTCCAGCGCAAGAGGAAGTGACCCCAACCGAGGATCTGATTAACGATGCCCTGCGCCATCGCGCGGAGTTAGTTGAAACCCGCATTGACTTGAACACCCGCGATTACAGCAATAAGGCCGTGCGCAGCGCTTTGTTGCCCTCGTTGGATGTGTTTGCTTACTACGCCGGGTCGGGCCTAGGCGGATCGCAGAGTTCCGCTAACTTGTGCGCAAACCAGACCCCGGAGCAACTCCTGCTGGGCTTCTGCGCGGGACCGGGCCACGTTCCTCCCGTGGGGGCGACCGGTATCGGCAGCACGTGGGATCAAATGGTGAATTCCACGGCGCCGGACAAAGGCGTGGGCCTGCAGCTCAACATTCCGATTCGCAACCGCGCCGCGCAGGCGGCTCAGATCCGGTCGGAGTTGGAGTACCGGCAGGCGCAGATGCGGCAGCAGCAGATCGAGAACCAGGTTGGCATTGAAGTTCGCAACGCGCAATACGCTGTCCAGCAGAACCGCGCCAGCGTAGAATCCGCGAAAGCCGCAGTGGAGTTAGGCCGCCAGTCGCTCGACGCCGAGCAGAAGAAATATCAGTTCGGCACCTCGACCAACACGCTGGTACTTCAGTATCAGAGCCAGCTGGCGACTGCCGAATCGACTCTGGTGAATGCCACGGTGGCGTATGAAAAGTCCCGCATCGAGTTGGACCGCGCTACCGGGCAACTGCTTGACCACAACGGCATCAGCATTGACGATGCCGCCAGAGGTCAGGTGACGCGCATGCCTAACGTACCCTACATTGCGCCCCGCAAGGACATGCCATCCGTAGCGCAACCGGCCGGCCAGGCTGGCGGTCCACAGCCGCCTCAGTAGTATCTGCAGATAAGAAAGAGGCGCGGTCACAAGCTGCGCCTTATTTTTCTCACAATTCTTTACAATCTCTGACCGTCCCAGTAGCTCCAGCCCGCTAAGATGGAGAGACGCTTAGCATGGCTTCCGCATCCAATTCAAGAAAAATTTATCCTGATCAAGCACGTGATGCGCTCGTTCTAACCGCGCTTTCAAGTCAAGGAGACGAAACATGTCTTTGTGCCTAACCCGGCTGACGGCGTCCATTTGGCGGCACGCCCTAGTACCAACGGTATTTGCCACACTCGCCTGCACGCTGCTGCTCCAGTCTCTATACGCGCAGGAAGACCCGCCGCAGAATGTCCCGGCAGCCCCAGCGCCGCAGACGACACCGGCAACTCCCGCACAGCCGCAGGCTGTTCATCTGCAGGATTACTCCAAGCCGCATTCGTCCTTTCCTCGCATATGGCAGCCCTACACGGCGCAGGAAGTGGCACAACCAAACTTGAGCAACTCGCCGCGCATCGACTCGCTCATGCGCGACGGCAAAATCTTTCTTTCGGTGGATGACGCCGTCGCTCTTGCCCTGGAAAATAATCTCGATATCGATATCGCCCGCTACAACCTGAACATTGCCGACACCGATTACCTGCGCGCAAAATCTGGCGCCAACGTTCTCGGCGTCAATGCCGGCATCGTGCAGAACACTCCCGGAGGTGGCGTGGGCGGCCTCGGTGGGACGGTAGGTTCGGGCACCGGCGGCACTACGGTCGCGGCGAGCGGCGTGGGCACCGGTACCAACGGCCTTGTGAGTTCCACGCTCGGCATCGGCTCAACCATCACCAGCTTCGATCCCCTGGTTACCGGCACTCTTCAATTGGATAAAAACAATACGGAATCCACCAGCGCTCTCAGTCCTGTGCCCGTGCTGGCCCAAAATACTTACACCGCGGACGTGGCTTATACACAGGGATTTCAGTGGGGCACCGCTGTTTCCGTGGGCTTCAATAACACTCACGTCACAACCAACAGTCCGGTCAGTCTACTTACTCCCGATCTGGCTTCGAACTTCCAATTCAAGATCACGCAAAACCTGCTTCAGGGATTTGGTCCCGGACCCAACCTGCGCTTTATTCGCATTGCCAAAAACAACCGCGAAATTTCCGACGTGGCGTTCCGCCTGCAGACCATTACTACAGTCGACCAGATTGAAAACATGTATTGGGACTTGGTGTATGCCTACGAAAATGTGCGCGTTCAGGAGGAAGCGCTAACCTACGCTCAGAAGGCCTTGGAAGATTCGAAACAGCAAGCCAAAGTCGGTACCGTGCCGCCCATCCAGGTAGTGAGCGCGCAGAGCACCGTCTCCACCGACCAGCAAAATCTCATCCTGGCGCAAAACAATTTGCAGCTGCAAGAACTGCTCATGAAAAATGCGCTCAGCCGTAGCATTGAAGACCCGGTACTGGCAGAGGCGAAAGTGATTCCTACCTCCACTATGCAACTTCCTGAGCAGGAGCCAGTCACGCCCACACAAGACCTGATCAATCAGGCTCTCAATCACCGCGCAGAACTGGTGGAGTCGCGCATCGACCTCAATTCGCGCGATCTGAGCGGTAAGGCAGTGCGCAATGCGATGCTGCCCACGCTTGATGCCTTCGCCTACTACGGCGGTTCAGGAGTGGGAGGGACCGTCAACCCTGCGATCCCCAATTGCTCGAGTACATCGAGTGCTTTTTGTTTTAATCCGGCGAAGGCTCCGCCTCCATTTCAAACCAGCAACGCCGTTGGCTACGGGGGAACCCTGAATCAACTGGTCAATTCGACCGCGCCTGACAAAGGGGTTGGCCTGAGCCTCAACATCCCGTTGCGAAATCGAGAAGCGCAGGCGAACCAGGTGCGTGCGGAACTCGAATACCGCCAGGCTCAAGTGCGCCTGCACCAGTTGGAAAATCAGGTGCGCATCGAAGTGCGCAACGCGCAATTTGACGTAAAGCAAAACCGCGCATCGGTGGAGGCAGCCCAGTATGCGGTCGACTTCGCCCGCCAGACGCTGGATGCCGATCAGCAGAAGCTGAAAGTCGGACTCACTACAACGACTGCGATCCTGCAGGATGCGTCTGTGCTGACCACGAACGAATCAAACCTGGTTTCAGCCAAGGCGGCGTATGAGAAGTCGCGCATCGAACTTGATCGAGCCACGGGATTGCTGCTGGATCACTCCCACATCGACGTGTCCGATGCCACGCGCGGCCAGGTCACACATTCTCCAACTGTGCCATATGTTGCGCCGCGGCAAGAGACGAACCCCAACGTGCAACCGGTGCCAGCGCAGCAACCGCCACAGGCGCCGCCGTCTTAGGCCAATCTCCATCGAATTGTCACCCCGACCGAAGGACCCATTTCTGAAAGAAATGGGTCCGCAGTGGAGGGACCTGCTTGTTCGGCTTCCCGGATGACACTTCGCCGACAATTCTCCGGCAGAGCTTCGCCGTTGTATCCTTACCTCCCGTGATCCTGTCAGTCGTCATCATTACGCATAACGAGGAAGCCAACATCGGACGTACGCTCGAAAGCGTGAGACCGCTGGTCAGCGACGGCAAGGGAGAAATCATTGTTGTCGACTCGGGCTCGACCGATCGCACGGTTGAGATTGCGAAGTCGTTCGGCGCGAAGGTCTTTGTCGAGGAATGGAAAGGCTACGCGGCACAGAAGAATTCGGCGATCGATAAAGCAATGGGAGATTGGATTCTGAGTTTGGATGCGGATGAGGAAGTTAGCTCGGATTTGGCTGAGCACATCACTCGGGCCGACTGGGACGACGGTCCCTTTGAATGGGACATCGCAAGGTCAATCGACGTTCCCTTCGAAGACCTCCGATGTGAGGTAGGCCTCTTGCCACTCGCGTTTTACATCGAGCGCAAGAATTTCTTTTTAAACCGCTGGATTAGGCATGGCGGCTTCTCTCCCGATCGTAAGCTCCGATTGTTTGCTCGCGGTGCGGCTCGCTTCGACGAGGGTCGGGCGGTTCACGAAGACGCGCATACGAATCGGAAAACCGCGATCATTAAAATCGGAGCGCTTCTGCATCACTCCTACCCCACCCTATCCGATTACATCGATCACATGAACCGCTACTCGTCGCTGGGCGCGGAGATGGTCGTAGCAAAGGGCAAGGTCCGGTTCAGCGGCATCAACATCGTGCTGCGCCCTCTCGCGACGTTCACATACAACTACTGTTTCCGCCTCGGCTTCCTAGATGGCCGCGAAGGACTGCTGCTACATCTCTACCACGCAGTTTACGTCTCGTGGAAGTACGCGAAGGCCTGGGAACTTTCGCGCAAGCAGCAATGATGCGGCACGCCCGTCAAACTGTCATCCTGAGCGGAGCGACTGCTTCGCGTATGCGAAGCAGTTGCGCAGTCGAAGGATCCCTATTGCTCCGCACATCAATGGCCGAGGAAGTTTCCTAGACTTCGCCATCGCGGACGGTTACAAGCATCCCAAGAGTGCGCTCAACTCCGGAAAGTCCGTAGGGATCCTTCGACTGCGTGCAATGTTCGCATCCGCGAACATCGCACTACGCTCAGGATGACAAGCAGAAAAATGAGCAGACCGACCGGTCGTTTGACCTGTAACGTAGCGCCTTGCCCGCAGGCGCGCGCTTCCCTATTATCAGACCAGCACACTGGGGTTTGTATGGAAAAGAAGCCGGCAAAGCCGCAGGTCGCAGAAAATCCCGTCGCCGACGTTTTCGAAAACCGTCATCCTTCCGACGCCGAGAAAGGCTGGGCAGAGAAAACGCTCGCGCCGACCATCGAGAAAGCTCCCGAGCGGCCGATTGGCGCGGCAACTGGGGTAAACCTCGACGAGCACGGGCACGCCCGCTTCACCACGATTTCGGGCGTCCCCATCCGCCGTCTCTACACGCAAGGGGATCTTCCCGAAGACTGGGGTGAGGAAAAGTATCTCGGCTACCCCGGCCAACCGCCCTACACGCGCGGCATTCACGCTACGGGATATCGCGGCAAGCTGTTTACCATGCGCCAATTTTCCGGCTTCGCCTCGCCCGAGGAAACGAATCAGCGCTATAAGTACTTGCTCGAGCACGGCGGCGGAGGGCTTTCGGTTGCCTTCGATCTGCCTACACTCATGGGCTACGACTCCGACCACCCGGCGAGCGAAGGCGAAGTGGGTAAGTGCGGCGTCGCCATCGATTCGCTCGAAGACATGGAAATTCTTTTCGGCTGCATCGATCTGGAAAAGACTACGGTCTCGATGACCATCAATTCTCCCGCATCGGTGTTGTGGGCGATGTATTTGGTAGTGGCCGAGAAACAGGGCGCAGACTGGAAGAAACTTTCAGGCACGATTCAAAACGACATCCTGAAGGAGTACATCGCGCAGAAAGAATATATCTACCCTCCCGCGCCATCGATGCGGCTGGTAATCGACACCTTTGAATTTGGATCGAAGTTCACGCCCCGCTTCAACACGATCTCGATCAGCGGGTACCACATCCGCGAGGCCGGTTCCACCGCGCTGCAGGAGCTGGCGTTCACGCTTTACGATGGCGTGGAATATGTGGAATGGGCGCAGCGGCGCGGGCTCGATGTGGACGACTTTGGTCCGCGTCTCAGTTTCTTTTTCAACGCGCACAACGACTTTTTTGAGGAGATAGCAAAATACCGAGCGTCCCGAAAAATCTGGGCGCAGGTAATGCGGGACCGCTTTGGCGCGAAGAACCAGCGCACAGGGCTGATGCGATTTCACACTCAGACCGCCGGCGTGTCACTGCCTGCGCAGCAGCCCATGAACAATATTGCTCGCGTGGCGCTCCAAGCCCTGGCTGCGGTCCTCGGCGGAACACAATCGCTGCATTGCGATTCCTACGACGAGGCGCTGGCTCTACCCACGGAAGAGGCGGCGCGCATTGCGCTGCGCACGCAGCAGATCATTGCATACGAATCGGGAGTGACACAGACCGTCGATCCTTTGGGCGGGTCTTACTTCCTTGAAAGCTTAACGCTCGTCATGGAAAAAGGCGCGTTCGACTACTTTGGCAAGCTCGATGCGATGGGTGGCATGGTGAAGGCCATCGAACGAGGCTATCCCCAGAAGGAAATCGCCGAGGCGTCTTATCAGTACCAGCGTGCTGCCGAGGCAAAAGAAAAGGTCATCGTAGGAGTGAACGAGTTTGTCATCGAAGAAGAGTCGCCACATATTCTCTACATCGACGAAAGCGTGGCCAGGCAGCAATCGGCCAAGCTGAAGGCGTTGCGCGCCCAGCGATCGAACGATGCGGTACGACGCTGTCTTGAGGTGCTGAAGAAGGCCGCCAGTCAGGAGCCGAAGGCAGGCGCGGATGGAAATATTTCTCCAGCAAACACCATGCCTTACATCGTAGACGCGGTACGCGCCTATGCCACCGTCGGCGAGATTTGCGAGGCGCTGCGCGAAGTATACGGAACTTACACGGAAGTAAGCATTACCTAGTAGGCAAGAAACGCACGGCGAAGGCGTTCCCGGGGTTCACGCCTGGGCAGTTGCTGCCTGGTTTCCTCTCTGATTAAATCGATTTCATGTTCGCACGCAAGATTCGGGTCGACTACGAAGACCACGGCCAAAGGCTCCCCTGCCCGGTGAAATGGCTGGATAGCTTTTCCATGCGCAACTTTACCAATGCCAGCGTGTTTGACGATACGGTCCCAGTGTCCGACGGGCGCATGGAGATCGGTACGAACGTTCCTCTGAACCAGCTTCGAGAAGCCATGGAGGACTGGTTTCGGCGCAAGAACTACCTGCCTAAAGAATCAAAGCTGGTACTGGAAGAAGTCATGCCAGTTCACTCAGACTAGCGCAATAATTTCATTCCTTTGCGCCACCCGCCGAGCGCAGTTGAAGAAGACGTAGTCGAACTGGCTAATGAGATTCAGTCAATGCGGCTTGATTAGTCTCGTTTTGGGCGGACGGTAAACAGTTTATTTGCAACCTGGCGGGGGTTGGGGGCGTCATATTCTTGTTAGGCTTGACCCTCGTGATAGGATGGCAGCCGATTTGCTTAGTCAAGCTTAGAGGTACGGATTACGAGCAGGAAATCACAGCTCACCCCCGAGTCCGGCACCAGAGAAACGAGGTGGCACTTGCCGATTGAGGGTCCATGGAGATCTTCGCCGGCGAATTTGCGGGAAATGAAGTTTCTTCGTTCCTGGCTGGTCTACGACTCGCAAATCGAGAGCGGATTCGCAAATCGCCGCCTCAACTGGAGGCTCGTTCTTGGCTTGGCGATTATGGTGACGGTAAGCGCAAGCTTTTGGACGGGTATTGGCCTACTCGTTGCACATATTCGGAAGTAGTCCCGCAGGAGTTAAATCCTGATGGAACTCTAATCGGCTCTCAGAATTATTCTTGAGCGCCACTTATATGAGTAGTTTCTTATCGCATAGCTACCCATACTACAAACTACTTATCATAGTGCAGCAGCGACATCACTTCGTAGCTCTTGAGTTTCTGCCGGCCGTTCAGGAAATCTAATTCCACGATAAAGCCGAGCCCCGCAATCTCGGCGCCGAGGGAAGACGCAAGCTTAGCCGTGGCTTCAGCTGTTCCTCCGGTCGCCAACAAGTCATCCACAATCAAAACTCGTTGGCCTTTCTGTATTGCGTCCTTATGAATTTCAAGCGAATTGGTGCCGTATTCGAGCGCGTAGTCGTACTTTACGGTTTCGGCAGGAAGCTTACCCGGCTTGCGCACGGGAACAAATCCGGCGTTCAGGCGATACGCAAGGGCTGGCGCAAAGATAAAACCGCGAGCCTCCATCCCGAGGACAAGGTCAACATTATGACTTATATAGTGCTGGGATAACTTATCGATAAGTGTGGCGAAGCCGATCTTGTCTTTGAGCAGCGTCGTGATGTCGTAGAAAAGGATCCCCGGCTTCGGAAAATCCGGCACTTCGCGGATCATGCGCTTGAGTTGATCTGTGGTCAGCGTCGAGCTTGCGGACATTTACCATGCTCCTTCAATACGAAATGAATTAACTGCTGGGCCCATGCGGGCTTCGGATTCTTCCACCGCATCCACGCGCGCGGCGCGGGGCCCTTCGCGCAGCCGCGAGCGCAATCCGAGAAGCTGATCGCGAGTACCCTGAGCAAGAACTTCCACGCTTCCATCCGAGTTATTCCGCACCCAGCCGGCAATGCCGAGGATGTGCGCCTCCCGCTCCACAAACCAGCGGAAACCAACTCCCTGAACACGGCCGCGCACTACGAAGCGGCGAGCTTCGATAGACGCCCGGTCCGAACTCACGCGCGCCGCTCCTCGAAAATAAATGTCACGCGCTGAATTGCCTCTGAGTAGTTAGATGGGACTAACTTAGATTCAATATAGATTATGCCTAGGAGAATAGCTTCGTGGCAAACAAAAGACACAAACGTGGAGAAAGCGACCCTGGCGGCCGCTCTCCCCACTTTGCGTGAGTCGCGAACAGTGCCTCTTATTTTCTAGGTCAAAGATCCCGATTTCTTTTCCACCTTGCCCTTATTTTGCGTCGGGCGGCAAAACCTAAACTCAGTAACCCCGTCCCGAGCAGCCCTAGCGACCCGGGTTCAGGAACCACAAGAAAGGTGCTGCCATTTGAAAGGGCCAGCGACCCACTGAAAGGCTTTCTGGTCTGAAAAGTAAGCTGAGTTGTTGCTCCGGTCGCGTTCATGCCGCCTTCCCAGGTTCCGGTAAGGTTGCCGCTGAGCGTGTATGTGCAGAGCGGAACACAGGTTGCCTTTCCTTTTACTATCTCGAGCCCTGACACCGTCCAGCTAACCGGGCTTGAGAAAGTGCCTTGGAATAATACCCCCGTAAACCCTCCCGACGTCTCTGTGATTTCAAAACTCCCACCTGGCATAAATGTTCCACCGGTCATCAAACTACCCGTAGCCAAAGCGCCCGTAGTCAACGTGAGACTACCCAGATTGCTCCCCTGAAGATTGCCGATCTGAGTCACAACCGAACCAGTCAACGTTAGCCCAGCTGACGTGCCGGCTATCGTTCCCTGATCATTGGCAACACAGACCTCTCCTGCCAAACAGATCGAAGGCTTGATGCCGTTCGCCAAAGCAGCGACCGGCACAAGTAAAGACATCACCGCCATAACCAGGACTTGCTTAGCGACCGCGGCCCGAACAAAACACATGGTGCAAGCCATAACGCATAGTCCTCCTAGTAGCGTACTTTGCGGGAAGAGGCAATTCCTGTAATCCCCCAAATAGGGTATTTCGGGAAAACGTTATGTTTCTCGATTGGGACGCTGCTGGAGGTTCGCTGGACTTCATTCAAACTCGGACAGGAAGAGGCCTACAACAGTCTTGAGGCACGAAAGCTCGAGGACTGCTTCCGAGCTCTGTATTGTGAGGTTTATTTTGTCCTACGCACGCGACAGGTAGACGCCCTCAGCCGTATCAACTTTGATTTTTTCGCCTTCGTTGATGAACGGCGGCACTTGTACGACGAGACCGGTCTCGGTCTTGGCAGCTTTCGTGACGCTGGAGGCGGTCGCGCTCTTCAGCCCGGGCTCGGTCTCGACCACGGTAAGTTCGACCGTCTGCGGCAACTCGATGCCGACAGCCTTGCCGTCGAAGAATTCGACTTTGATTTCCAGATTCTCGATCAGGTAATCGACGGCGCCGCCCAGAACATCTTTGGTGAGATGAGTCTGCTCGTAGTTCGCCGTATCCATGAAGTAGTAGTTGTCGCCATCGGCATAAAGGAACTGCATATCGACCTCATCGACATTGACCTTCTCGATGGGATCGGGCGAGCGGAAACGGTGCTCGAACATGGCCCCGGTGCGCAGGTTGCGGAGTTTGGCTTGAATGAAGGCACGAAGGTTGCCGGGCGTGCGGTGCTCAACGGCGAATACGGAGTGCAGATCATTGTTGTGCTTGATGATCATGCCGGGGCGCAGTTGCGTGGCAGGGATCGACATTGCTCGAAACAGTCTCCTTCAAAATAAATGCGGTGTTTTGAGCCGGCGGAAGGCGGACACGCCACATTTTCCGCCGCACAAGAGGACCGAAAGGACAATTCTACACTCCCCCTGGCAGAAAGAAAACCTTTCCAAGGCTCACTTCATCCCATGAACCCCGGTTCGGCGATACGATTTCGCGCTGCGCGAACGCAGGACTAGAATCGTTGAGGCGAACCATTGCGCCGTCGGGTATCGAACAGTCGTGGGGTTTTTTCGCTATAAGGAAACGAGGTTAATCATGCGCTTTGGACGTTATGAATCTTCAGAAGGAAACAATGTAGGAACCGCAGTCACTTTCTTTCTCATCGGACTTGGTGCGGGAGCGCTGGTAGCGCTGGCGCTGGCGCCGAAAACCGGCAAACAGTTTCGGCGCGATCTGAAACGCGGCTATGAGGATGCCCGCGAAACCCTGCATGATTGGACCGAAGAGGCCAAAGATCGGGCTCATGACGCTCGAGAACGCGTGCGCGATGTTGCCGAGCGAGGCGCCGATCTGGCAAGCGATTTGGGCAACACGGTGCGCGAGAAAGTGGAACCGCTGCGCCGGGCTGTCAATCGCGGATGAGCGATGGCGGGCCCGATCTATTAAGAACCACAGTCGCCGGGGTTCGTTGTCCAGACCGTCAGTCGAAGAGTGCTGAGAAGATTCTCCTGATTCGCCGCAGGATGTGCGGGCCTTCGTTCTTCTTTTTCTTGCGCGAGTCCGCCGTCGCGCCTGACGGCGGTTGGACTCTTGCTTCAAGATAAGGTGACGCGTTGGACGGTTGCAGCACCGGCAGGGCAGCAACCTCACTTGTAGGGGGCGGCGTAGCTGTGCGGTCTTTGGCGTGGAACACAATCGGCGCTTCGACCTGAATGTGCACGTCGTTCGGCTGCGAGGCCGGCAAAGGCTGGACTTCCGGTCCGTTGGAAAGCGTCTGCGCGCCTTGAGTTTGCAATTTGGCGGCGGGCGGTGATGCGTTAGTTTGGATCGGTCCGGTCTTCGACGGAGCATCCGCCGCGGAGGCCAGCATGACTGGAACCGGCGGCGGACAGCCACACTCGAGCGGGATATTTGAATCGACTTTGTCGATCCTGCCGCCGCGGAACACCGCCTGCTCCGTTGGTTTGACCTGATAGATGCGGTCTCCCATCAACTCGGAAACGATCGCGGAAGAGGTATTGCCCATCAATCCCCGGACGCAGGTATCGCCGTGCGAGTTGCTACTGATGGCGTAATGAAATTCTCCGGGCCCCGCAAATAGAATGCGGAAGTCGGGCGTCAGCACGGTATCGGCCGAGGCGTCGAGCGTGTAATGAGTTTCGAGCGCGCCGGTGCTGATTCCCAGCATCAGGTCGTGGGTGCTGGCCGAAGGCGTTACCGAGATCGTCGTTCCGGGACAGACGCGGACTTCTCCTCCCCGCGACAGCTGCAACACCGCAGTGTCGGAGCCAGCGGTCAGAGACGATCCGGCCGTGACCCGGCTTCCCGCAAACATGACGTCGCTTCCATGTTTGATGACAGGAACAAGCGCAGGCCCAACTGCCCGTGCAACGGTAGGCACGTCCTGCGGCTGAAATGGCGATTGCTTCTTTGCGGCAGTAACATCGCCAGCGGGCTTGAGACGCACCATCAACCGATTGCCGGCCTCGTCCCACGTGTAGCCGTACGGAGCAAGCAGGTCGAGCACGATCCTCGTGACAGGAGGGTCGTTCTGGAATTGCTCCGTGCGAATGGCCAAGATATTTTCTTGCAGCACCGGAATCCGCTTACGCTCCAGCCCCAAGCGAGCCTGAGTTAGATCGATCACCAAGCGTGGAGGCGACTTCAGCAACTGGATCGACGGCACCACGGGACGCGTGGAAAGAACTTCGAGCGCAGGAACACCGCGATCATGCACCACGCGGACACTTGTAACGACTGCGGTCTGCGGCACCGCGGGAACTGAACTGTTCGGACTTCCACCCGACACAGCATCCTGCGACTGAGCGCCCGCAATCAACAACAACAGAACCCCAACAAATTGAATGCCCGCTCGCGGCAAGAAAATCTCCCAGGAAAAGGTCAGCCTCTTAAAATGAACCTTATCATTTGTGAGGAATGCGGAGAAGTGGCGGATAGAGCAGCGCTGAATGGCGCGATGGTCTGACGGAAGATGAGTTGCAATCACTGAAAGCTAAGGGAAAATCTGGAGACACTGCCGAGATGCAAGGAAACCAGGCAGGTTTCCAATCTGCCTGGCTTCAATTCTCGGGAAGAAATTCGTAATCTTCAATGATCGCGGCGACGGCCAACGGGCCGCCATTGTCGCTGCCGTCAACCCGCACGACTCGCCCTTTGCATTGCACGCGGATACTCTCCGTCAGCGTAATTTCCGGTGGGAGGGTCAGCGTGAAGCCGATGGGCGATCCACTCTCGATGGGTGAGTTCATGTAGAAAGAAATACCCCGCGCGCTCACGTCGCGTATCTGGGCTGACTCGCTATATTCCAGGCTCTCCCCGCGAGCCACCGATACGGGAATTCTAAGCGCAAAACGTCGTGCAGCCCTTTTTTCCTGCTGGGCTTCTGCCATGAGTTGCTCCAAGCTATTGAAGTGGCGTTAAAGCTACGCTCAATAATTATGCGCACAAGAATGACGTAAACAGCACGGCCCGTCAATACCACCCTTGGGGATGAGCATGGCCCGTTCCGGTGGGAGTAGAGATGAAAATGGCCTTTATTCATGGGGTTTTTTCGAGTTTCTGCTGCTCGCTCACTTGCGCTCGCGCATCTGGGTGTAAGCTTTAAAACTGGAGCGATGCGATGGTATTCGTTCTCGACAATTACGATTCTTTTACCTACAACCTGGTGCAGTACCTCGGGGAACTCGGCGCGCAGGTGGAGGTTCGCCGCAACGACCAGGTCACAGTGGATGAGATCGATGCGATGCAACCGGAGCGCATCGTTATCTCGCCCGGTCCCTGCACGCCGCAAGATGCCGGAATCAGCATTGATCTGATTCGTCATTTCGCGGGCGAGGTTCCCATTTTGGGCGTGTGCCTGGGTCACCAGGCGATCGGCGCAGCCTTCGGCGGCAAGGTGGTGCGCGCGCCTCACATCATGCACGGCAAAACCAGCGCAGTCACGCACGACAACAAAAGCGTTTTCCGCGGCCTGCCTACGCCCATGACGGCCACACGCTACCACTCGCTGATTGTGGAAGAAAAAGACTTGCCGGCAGAACTAGAAGTAAGCGCGTGGACGACGGAGAAAGACGGAACCCACACCATCATGGGCCTGCGGCACAAAGAGTTCTCCGTCGAGGGAGTGCAGTTTCATCCTGAGAGCGTACTGACCGATGCGGGGAAGAAGCTGGTAGCAAATTTCCTGAGTTTGTGAAAGCTGGGCGCGACAGCGTTGGCGATAAGCTTAAGGTGTTCCGTGGACAACTTACCTCTCCAAAGATGACGTCTCGAGTTTTGCAAAGATTAAGGAGCGCGATTTAAGGCTGATGCTATTGAGAACCGCGGGTAATCGCGCGGTTATGTGATGCCTTCTAGTCGCCTCTCGCCAGCTCCACCGCGCGTAGTAGCGCCTGCGCCTTGTTCATCGATTCTTCGAATTCCCGCGGCGGATCGGAATCTGCCACAATGCCAGCGCCTGCCTGCAAGTACGCATGCTTGCCTTGCATGAGCATGGTGCGAATGCCGATGCACGAATCGAGGTTCCCGGCAAAATCAGCGTAGAGAACAGATCCGCCATAGATGCCGCGGCGCACCGGCTCCAGTTCTTCGATGATCTGCATGGCGCGAACCTTGGGCGCGCCGCTCAGCGTGCCCGCAGGAAAGCATGCGGCGAACGCGTCGAGCGCATCGAGGTCTTTGCGCAGCGTGCCTTCCAGCGCCGAGACCAGGTGCATCACGTGGGAGTAGCGCTCCACGTACATCAGGTCTTTCACCTTGACCGATCCGTATTCGCTGACTCGACCGAGATCGTTGCGGCCAAGGTCCACCAACATTACGTGCTCGGCGCGCTCTTTCTCGTCCGTGCGCATCTGCTCTTCCAGGCGCAGGTCTTCAGCTTCGTCGCGCCCACGCGGATGCGTGCCGGCGATGGGTCGGTACTCCAACTTGCGCCCCGTGACGCGCACCAACATCTCGGGAGACGAACCGAGAATCTGTGTATCTCCCATGCGCAGAAAATAAAGATACGGCGAAGGATTCACCTGCCGCAGTGCGCGGTAAAGATCGAACGGCTCAACTCCCGGGACGAAGTCGAGCCGCTGCGAGAGCACGACTTGAAAGATGTCGCCCGCGGCAATGTATTCCTTGCAGTGCTCCACGCTGCGCAGGAATGTCTTTCGGCTTGTTCCCGCATGGATCTTGAGCTTCCCCGGCTTTGCCTTCGCAGTTTTGCGCCACAATGCAGGGCGCAATCCTTCCGCCAACTTTCTTTCGAGCGCGGCGATATCGCGGACGGCGCGGTCATATGCTCGCCGGGGACTTTCCTTCGAAACGTCGGCTGAGGCGACGATGTGAATCTGATGGCGCAGGTGATCGAAAGCCAGCAGCCGGTCGAAGAACATCAGCTCGGCGTCGGGGAGCGATAAATCGTCCCTCGCATGCTCTCCGATTTTTTCCAACTGGCGAACCGAGTCGTAGGCAAAATAGCCTACGGCTCCGGCGCTGAATGGCGGCAGCCCAGGCACCGCAGCCGGCTGGTGCTCCCGCAGCAACAGCTTCATGAACTCAAAGGCGCTTCCTTCGTGACGTTCGCGATGCCGTCCGCGCTCGATCTCGATGGCACTGCCGCGCGCCCGCACCCGCATGTAAGGCCGCACGCCGAGAAACGTGTAGCGGCCGACCTGCTCGCCGCGCTCCGCCGACTCCAGCAGAAATGCGTGCGGCTCTTTTTCAGCGATGGCAAGAAAGGCCGAGACGGGCGTGAGCAGATCGGCGCTCACCGATTTCACTACCGGAACCAGCGTCGCCGAACCCGCCAGCCGCGAGAACTCTTTGAACTCTGGATGGAGCATGCAAAGGGTGAGGCGCTCTCGGACTGAGAGCTGTCCTGCGGTTCATTATAGGGGACTGCGCTACGGCGAAGGTTCCAGAGCAACGTTCTCGAGCATACTTGTTCTCGAAATCAGGCCAGGCGATCCACGATCTGCTTTTGGCTGGGAAGCAGCTGGGAACGGATTTGGGTCGCCGAAAGCCAACGCGGCGAGCCCTCCCAGGAATCGATGAGCTCGCCAGTAGTCTCCGCTTCAAACACGGTCAGGATGCAAGGAATATCGGAGGTCTCGGCTGCGGTTTGATATTCAAACAGCAGCCGGGATTTCTCAATCCGCAGGCCGGTTTCTTCAAGAACCTCGCGTACCATAGCGTGCTCGGCAGTTTCCCAGGGCATGGTCAAACCGCCGGGAAAAGACAATCCACGGCCATCACTGCGATCGATCACTAAGACCAGCTCTCCATTTCTGATCACGCAAACCGAGGCGCGCAAGTGTCCAAAGATTGGAATGCGTGAATAAATCCCCACGCAGCTTCGCGACAGTGCAAAAAAAAGAGCGCGCTTGATGCGTTGGAATGCGGTCGGTGGCGCGGGCGGCATGCGGGGATTCGAAGGACATGTTAACTGTTGCGGCCGGGAATGCCAATCGTTAGCCGGTCCACTTCTGGGAAGTCAAGCGTTCGGTCGGGCGGTAGGGATCTTTCGACTCCATTTGTCACGCGCTTCGCGCACGACAAATTCCGCTCAAGATGACAGGCTTGAAGAAGCCATTTGAATCTAATGCGGCCGGTGGAAGCACTGGGCGGTTACGCCTGAGGCGCCGGCCATGTCTTGCTCGATGGCGATCTGCCCTAATTGGCCGGTGGGGCCGCCGACGTTTCCGTTTGGTGATCCTTCGGAGCTGTCGCACTGGTCCACCGCAACCACTTTGTAGACTGGCGGCGAGTTCGACTGCGTGATTTGCGAATAGAAGATCTGCGCTTGCGGGGTGGAGTTATTGGGGCAGACTTTGCCGTCATAGTTGGTGGCGCAGTCGACGTTATTAGGGTTTTGCACACTGCGGCAGAGCCATGCTGCCATGGCCGTGTTGGGGTAGTTGTAAGAGGGATTATTGGCGCCGCCGTCGACGATGCTCTGTTGCAGCCAGCGCGTGTTCGAGGCCGAGGAGGTGCTGGTGCTCGGGACCGCGCAGCTAGTGTCGTTGGTCCATGAGCCAACGCTCGTGGCGTTGCCGGCGAGGTAGGTGGGAGCCAAGCTCCACGAGGAGCCCGAGCCGAGCTGGCATCCATACTGCCCGGCAGGGCAAATGGTGACGTCTGCGGGTGGCGGCTCTTCGCAGCCTTGCTCAATGTCGCTCAGCACGGGGCCTGAGATCAGTTCGACATTGTCGAGGAACTTGGCGGCTCCGTAATAAGTCATCGAGTAGAGAATTTGGGTTGAGCCTGCGCTGACGCCGTGAGCGCACATCCCAGCGGTTGGGTTGGCCTGGGAAACGGGCTGGTAGATGTTGTTGTTGACATAGCTGAGAAAGGTCGCAGGGCGGCAAGCGGCGGCCTGTATGTTTCCGAAGGTTCCAGACGGAAACGGGTTATTGCTAGCCTCCCAGGCGGAACTCCAGGCGATCTCCACAATCTCATAACCCTGTTGAAAGTAGTACTGCACCATGGCTGCTGCGTCTGGGGAGCCTTTGGCCACCGGTTGAGTGCCGTCGCCCCCGTCGAAGTAGACAATGACGCCCTTGACCGGCCCGGAAATGATCCCGGAAGGGCTTAGGTAGCCGTAGGTGAAGGCCAAATCGCCGACGTTGGGACAGGAGGCCAGCATGGCCGAAACGCAATTCATCGGATGGTTCGTGCCCGCGGTGTCGGTATATTGAAACCACTCTCCGGCCGGGCAGGCGGACAGCGGCGCCGGGTTTTGGACCGCGCCGAGGTTGGTGGTACCGCCGCCACCGCCACCGGTTTGGATGTTGGAGTTAGTGCTACCACCGCCTCCACAAGCGACCATGACTGTGGCAATCAAGGCAGTCACGATAACGGCCAAGCTGATCGGAAGAAGTGATGATTTCGGGAAGAACATCGGGCACCCAGATTAGTTTAACCCCATGATGCCGCTAAGGTTGCGGGATGTGGGCTGGCTTTTTCTTAGCGTCTCCCGATGTGGCGCAGGACTACGTCGGCATGAGGCATTCCAGGTCGGAAGCCCTGGAATCTCTAACTGGTTACCGGCTGTTGCGTGGCCAGCAGCGGCTGCAATGGCGGCTCAGACGGGACGAAGATCCATGCCAGCAGGTAAGTGATTATGCCGGGGCAACCTCCCGTAGCGATGGTGAGAAAGATACAGAGCAGGCGCACCAGGGATACGTCTTGATTGAAGTGCTCAGCCAGTCCGGCGCAGACTCCGGCGATCTTTCGGTTGGCGCGAGAGCGCATTAGTTTCTGAGGTGGGGGCGCGATGCCCACCGCTTTACCGCAATAGGAGCAGAGGCGGGCGTCATCCGCGATAGCTTTGCCGCAAGCGTTGCAGTACATAATTGCCTCCTGCTATCAATACGCGAGTTGCGGGCAAGATGTTCCCACCTGGCGTTTGTATTCCGTCACCCATTGCGAAAACGTTACTAGGAACCCGGTCTTCCGGGGGCACAACTTCTTTCTTGACATGGTTACTTCGTTTCGATAGCATTATCAAACCGACCGACCGGTCGGTACGCGCTGCCGTTAAAGGTGGTCGAAAGAAATTATAAGATCCTCAGAGCGGCGGGCGAAAGCGCCCGCCCTACATGTAAAAGGAGCACACCGGTGGCTACCATTTTTTATGAACACGATGCGAATCCCGAGGCCCTGAAGGGCAAAACCATCGCCATCCTAGGCTACGGCAGCCAGGGACATGCGCAGGCGCAGAATTTGCGCGACAGCGGGTGCAAGGTGATTGTGGGCCTGGAGCCGACGCGGCCGAGCGCGCAGCAGGCGCGGGCCGATGGCATGGTGGTAGTGGCGCTAGATGAGGCGGCCAAGCGCGCCGACTGGATTCACATGCTCACGCCCGATGAGACGCAGGCAGCAGTGTATGAGCAGTACGTGAAGCCGTATCTGCATCCGGGAAAGATTCTGGGCTTCTCGCACGGGTTCAGCATTCATTTCAAGACGATTGTCCCGCCGAACGACGTGGATGTTGTGATGATTGCGCCGAAATCGCCGGGGCATTTGCTGCGGCGGGTCTATAGCGAAGGCCGCGGTGTGCCGTCGCTGATCGCCATCAGCCAGGATTCGAGCAAGCGGGCTCACGAATACGCGCTGGCTTACGCGCATGGCATTGGCTCGACTCGGGCGGGCGTGCTACAGACCACGTTCAAAGAAGAAACCGAGAGTGATCTGTTCGGCGAGCAGGCGGTACTGTGTGGAGGGTTAACCTCGCTGATTAAGAAGGGCTTCGAGACGCTGGTAGAAGCGGGCTACGCTCCTGAAATTGCTTACTTCGAGTGCCTGCACGAAATGAAGCTGATTGTCGATTTGATCTACGAAGGCGGACTTGGACGGATGCGGTACTCGATTTCGAATACGGCCGAGTATGGCGACCTCACGCGCGGCGAAAAGGTTGTGGGCGATGCAACGCGCGCGGCAATGAAGAAGACCTTGGCCGACATTCAAGATGGTACGTTTGCGCGGGAGTGGATTAAGGAAAACAAAGACGGTGGCTACAACTTTGCTGAGTTGCGGGAGAAAGAGCAGCAGCATCCGATCGAGATTGTGGGCGCGCAGTTGCGCGGCATGATGAGCTGGCTGCCGGGACAGCAGAAGAAAGCTCCAGAAGCGCCGAAGGAAGAGATTAAGCAGGCGGTGAATGCTTAAGGGAGCCGAAATCGTTCTGCGGTGCGTGCGTGCCGAAGGAGTTGACTTGGTGTTCGGATACCCCGGCGGCGCGATCATGCCGCTGTACGACGCGTTGGAGGGAAGCGGCATCCGTCACGTGCTGACGCGGCATGAGCAGGGCGCGGTGTTTGCCGCGGAAGGCGTGGCGCGGGTTACGGGAAAAGTCGGCGTCGCGATCGCGACCAGCGGTCCGGGCGCCACCAACCTGGTGACCGGCATCGCCGACGCCAAGATGGATTCGGTACCTTTGGTGTGCATCACTGGGCAAGTGCGGACGGCGATGATTGGTACCGACGCGTTTCAGGAGACCGACGTTTTCGGCGTGACGCTTTCCCTGACCAAGTGGAGCCGGCTGGTGCGGACGATTGATGAGATTCCGGAAGTGATCGCCGAGGGATTTCACTGGGCGCGTAGCGGCAGGCCGGGGCCGGTGGTCATCGATATTCCTACCGACATTTTGAAGGCTAAGAAGGAATTTTCTGGGCCGGTGAAGTTTACTCCGCATGCCCGGCCGGCGGATGCGAAGGCCGAAGGCGCTTTCAGCGACACGATTGTGGCTTTGCTGCAGCGGGCAGAACGGCCGGTGGCGCTGGTGGGCGCGGGCGCGAAACTCTCGGGTGCGATTCCAGAGTTGCGGCGACTGCTCGACGACTTAAATATTCCGACCTTCGCTACGGTTCATGGATTGGGCGCGGTTCCTCCGCAGGTGCCGTATTACCTGGGCATGGTGGGGATGCACGGAACGCGCGCGGCCAACCATGCGTTGCATGAGACCGATTTGCTCATGGTTTTCGGAGCGCGGCTGGATGACCGCGTGACCGGCGATCCCACGCGCTTTGCCCCGAATGCGAAGATCGTTCACTTTGAAATCGATCCGGCGCAACTGGATCGCGTGCGGCCTTGTGAGTTGTCGGTGATTGGAGATTTGGCCGAGACGATTCCGGCGTTTCAAAAAGAATTACGCAACGCTTCCCTTCCCGACTGGAGCAGCTGGCGCTCGATTGCCTGCGGGGCCGAACGCGCGGAGGCTGATCCGCGTGGTCTGGCGCAGCCAACGATGCGTTTTCTTGATGAGCTCTTCAGCCGGTTGCCACAAGATAACGTGGTGGTTGCCGACGTTGGCCAGCATCAGATGTGGGCGGCGCAGCGCTACCGGTCTTCTTCGCCGCGCGGATTCATTACCTCGGGCGGTCTGGGAGCCATGGGTTTCGCTTTGCCCGCAGCAGTTGGGGTGCAACTGGCCAAGCCCGATACTTGCGTGCTTTGCGTATCCGGCGACGGCGGCTTCCAGATGAACATTCAGGAGCTTGCGACCGTGTACCGCCTTGGCCTTCCAATCAAGATGGTGATCGTCGATAACAAATACCTGGGCATGGTGCGGCAGTGGCAACAGCTTTTCTACGAGCGCAACTATGCCGAGACTGACTTAAGCGACAATCCGGATTTCGTGGAGATTGCGAAGGCCTACAAGATTCACGCATGGCGGCTGCATGAGACCGCGATGGCCCAGTATCCTGTCTCGGCCGAGACAGGCGACCTGTTCGACAACTTTCTACGTTCGCCGGAGCCGGAGTTGCTGGTATTTGATTGTCATCCCGAGGCGAACGTTTATCCCATGGTTCCGGCGGGAGCTGCGCTTTCGGAGATGGTGTTCGGGGACGAGTAAGAAAGAAAAGAATTGAGAAATTGGGAAATTTGGTAATGAGTAGTTTAAGGAAACGTCAGTCGCACGGTTTTCAATTTACTCAATTACTAAATTTCCCAATTACTAAATTTCGTTTGAGGGAAAACAACCATGCAAATCTTTCACATCCGCTACCGCAACGCGCAGGGCGCATTGATGCGAATACTCAATGCGATTTCGAAGCGCGGAATCGACCTTCCTTCGGTACACGCCGAGGCCGCTGGGCAGGACCACGCGGTCACGCTGATGCTGGAAGTTTCACAAAAGCAGATCGGGCAGCTCAGCCGCGAGTGGTACGCGATTGTGGATGTGATCGAGGTTCGTTCCAGTGCATCTTTGCGTGAACACGAAGGGCACGCTGCGCAATGGGCGCCGCATCCCCCGGCTTCCGCAACTGTGGCGGAACAATCGACGCAAGCCGCATTGGCCTAAGTTCAGTTCGACCCGAGTTTTCTCTGGGGGATGGTTCGACGAATGGCAGTATCAGCAGCATGATGTTTCTGGGTACGCGTCATGCTAATTGGGGACCCTGCAGCTGGAATGCGGCCTCCTGGCATCAACCCGGCCGCAGGGTTCCCGTTTTTTTGACATACTGCAGCCGCGGAAAGAACCAGGGGCCTCGCTTCGCCCGGAATGACGATCTCTAAACTGAGACGCTCGTAGCATCTTCGCCTCTGTTGTAATCTTTCATCATGGATCTTAAGCATCGCAGCCGCGGAATTACCGACGGACGCGACCGGGCTCCGGCGCGCTCCATGTTTAAGGCGATTGGTTTCACCGACGCAGACCTGCGCAAACCTCTGATCGGCGTGGCCAACACGTGGATCGAAACCATGCCTTGCAACTTTCACCTGCGGCGGCTCTCGGCGAAAGTTAAAGAAGGAATTCGCACAGCCGGCGGCACTCCCATGGAGTTCAACACCATCGCGATTTCCGATGGCGAAACCATGGGGACCGAAGGCATGCGTGCTTCGCTTGTCAGCCGCGAGCTGATCGCGGATTCAATTGAACTGGTGTGCCGCGGACAATTGTTCGACGCCGTTGTGTGTGTCGTGGGCTGCGATAAGACTATTCCCGCCGCCGCAATGGCTCTGGCGCGGATGGATCTGCCGGGGATGGTATTGTACGGCGGCACGATCGCGCCTGGCAGCTTTCACGGCAAAGACGTCACCATTCAAGATGTTTTCGAAGCGGTGGGCGCGAACGCTGCGGGAAAGATTACCGATCAGGAATTGCACGAACTGGAAAATGTGGCGTGCCCCGGCGCCGGAGCGTGCGGCGGCCAGTACACCGCGAACACCATGTCCACTGTGATGGAGATGATTGGCCTTTCCCCTATGGGCTTCAACAGCGTGCCCGCCATGGACGCGAAAAAAGACCAAGTATGTTTCGATTGCGGCAAAGTTGTAATGAACCTGTTGCACCAGCACATCCGTCCACGCAGTATTTTGACCCGGGACGCATTTGAAAACGCGATTGCATCCGTGGCCGCAAGCGGAGGATCGACTAACGCCGTGCTGCATCTGTTGGCCATCGCACGCGAAGCGGAAGTCGATTTGGAGATTGACGATTTTCAGAAGGTGAGCGAGCGCACGCCGTTGCTGGCTGATCTGAAGCCGTCGGGGCGCTTTGTCGCAGCCGACATGCACCGCGCCGGCGGTGTGCGACTACTGGCGCGGCGACTGCTGCGGGGGAATCATCTTCATCCAGCTGCGAAAACGGTGACTGGACTTTCCATTCAGGCTGAGAGCGAGAGCGCGATTGAAACTCCGGGGCAAGAGGTAATCGCGCCGCTGGAAAAACCTCTAAAGAAAACTGGAGGGTTGGTCATTTTGAAAGGGAATCTTGCGCCCGAGGGATGCGTCGCCAAGATCAGCGGACACGAACGATTGGAGCAGCGAGGTCCGGCACGGGTTTTCGAATCGGAAGAAGACGCCATGGCAGCAGTTACCAGCAAGAAAATTCGTGCTGGCGATGTCGTAGTAATCCGCAATGAAGGTCCCAAGGGCGGGCCGGGGATGCGCGAGATGCTGAGCGTTACCGGCGCCATCGTTGGTGAAGGATTGGGTGCATCGGTCGCGCTGTTGACCGACGGACGCTTCAGCGGTGCGACACACGGACTGATGGCCGGCCACGTTTCGCCCGAAGCCGCGCTGGGCGGCCCGATTGCGGCGGTGCGCGATGGTGACATGATCCGCTTCGACGTCAACCAGCGCATTTTGGAAGTCGAGATCAGCGACGAGGTTCTGCGTGAGCGAATGGCCTCGTGGAGACCTCCTCAGCCACGCTACCCCACCGGCGTGTTTGCCAAGTATGCGGCCCTTGTTTCATCCGCTTCACAGGGCGCGATCACGCGACCGCTGAGTTAGGTTCCAGAAAACCCTAGCGGTCGCGCGTCGAGCCTCTATCTAGTTGGCACTCTCGGTATTTGAACTTACTGCGTGCATCCGGAACTGAAAGCCGTAAGCACATTCGCAACCGCCGACAATTGACAGTTGTAAGAGGCGCCAGTCTGGTCAGAGTAACGATACTGCTGCGAAGCGGATTGGTTTGTATTCCCCAGCAAGTTGAAGGACGAATCGAGTTCCAGCGTGTCGGTATGCTGGGCTGTATTCAGCAATGAGCTGACAAATCCTTTGGGACCCAATAGGTTCGTGCTGACGTTGAGTTGGTAGGTTTGCTTGGCGTTGGTCGTCTGGTCGATGTCGCCGTTTGACAACACAACTTCATTGATATCGACAATCAGCGGGAAATTATAGTTCTGGTAAGTGATGAGGTTGGGCGCGCCAGGCTGGGTCACAGCGGTGCTGGCATTGATGACGTTGCTTTGCGAAATATTCTGCACGTACTGAGTGCCAGTGATGTTGAAGGACTCGTCGCTCGAGAAGTCAACAGTCTGGGCAACCTTGGTGGTCACTTTGCCATGCGAAGTGTTTGCGTAACCCGAAATCACAAAGCTTCGGTTCGAGGTAACGTCCACCGTGCCTTTTATAAAAGTTTGTTGCACGTTGAGATTTTCTTTGGTCACCGGAGACGGCGCTGCGAGCGTGTTCTGCGTGACCGCGCCGGTAATTTGCGAAGTACCCGCATCGAGATAAAGGAGCAGCGACGCGGTCGCGGAAAAATAACTATCGGCATTGAACACGCTGAGCGAGACGGTGTGCGGCTGTCCGTTGCTGAGCAATCCGGCGAATGGAGTGAGGTTGACGCGATAAGGAGTAAAGTTCAGCGTCTGCACGCCGGGGATTGGGAACCACAAGAACGGATCGATGCCACCTGTAAAAATCCATGGAAACACAGGGGCGATGCCGGCAGGTTGGCCATCAATGGTAACCTCGGTTTCGCGGAAGCCCGTGTTGCCGCAACTCTCGAGCTCCGATGCAACATCGTTGGGCACGCAGGTGTACCAGAACTCATCGTTCGATTGGCCTTGCGCATAAACGTCGAGGTAAGCGGTTTCAACGTTGGTGGGCAGAGTGAAGGTGCCGGAGAGCGTGTCCGTGGATGTGTTCAGCGCGACCGTGCCGCCCGAGGGGCTGGCAGAAAGCGCCAGCACCTGGTTGGCCGCGACCGGCGGCGCCTGGCCCTTGGCCAAGGGATAAAACTCCAATGTTGCCGAGGCGTAGATTGTGGAAGTGAGTCCACAACATAGCGTATTACCGATGTCGGCCTGGCCGGCTTGCGCGGCGTAGAAGATTGAACTGTAATCGGTGAGATCGTTCTCGATATGCCACGATGGCCCGAGATTCGGCGAAGGCTCGGCCGTGGTGCCGAAATAAATGTTTACCGGACCCAGCCAGAAATTCGCCGTGCGGTCAAACTGAATTCCGGGGTTGAGGCTGATATCCGCCTCGAGAACTACCTTGGCCCAGGGACCGGGACACGCGGAGGGCGGAGCATACGTAAAATTCTCCACATTGAAATCGAAGAACTGAGCGCCGGTGAAGAGCTGCACTACGCATGGCGTGGTGGCAGGGCGAGTCACGTTGGGATCGGCGGTTACCGTGTTCGCGGATCCGAGCTGGTAGGGCTCGGAAGCGGATGCGAGGCCAACGAAGACCGCGGCAAAAAGTAGAAGGCAAAGAACGTTCCGCGAAGTGGGGGGCATGCGAATCCTCCTAGGAGATGGTGCAAAAGCCGCGCCCGTCTTGGCTTTGGGAGCAAACAGACGATTCGACGGCAGTGCCGAAGTATGGCGCGTCGCGGCTAAGTCTGTCAAGGCAAGATAAGGATTCGGATAATCTGTTTCGAATAGTCTCGAGGAGATTTATATCACGAATGTGTTCAGTTGGAATCGTGAGTCGGGCGCAGTGCAGATCGACAAACTCTTGCTTTCGGTTGGCGGAAGGACCCTTGCGGGCATTGGCGGTTTTCGTGAGTCTCGCTGCCGTGACAGCCGTTTGCGCCGCCCCTCCGCAGTCGGAACAAGAAATCGGAACGGTCCGCCAGATCTACGATGGAACGTTGTATCCCGATATCCAGGTCAACACGTTCCGCAACATCGATCGATTGTTTCCTACACGTACAGTCAAGCACGGCGAGCACATTTATCCGCTTGAGAACAGCGATACTCCATTAAAGGGCGTTGAGTTTATCTCCAAGGGCAAGAAATATGACCTCTATGATTACCTGTCGTTGAATCGTGTCAGTGGTTTGCTGGTGCTAAGAATGGAAAGATCGCCTGCGAGCGATACGAACTCGGTAACAACGAGAGCACCCATTGGATGTCGATGTCAATGGTGAAGTCGATTAGTTCAACTCTGGTTGGAGTCGCGATTCACGATGGCTACATCAAAAGCATCGACGACCCGATAACGAAGTATCTGCCAACTCTCGCTGGCAGCGCCTACGACGGAGTCAGCGTAAGAAATTTGCTGCAGATGGCCTCCGGAGTGAAGTGGGATGAAACTTATACGAATCCCTCATCGGATCGCCGACATATGCTCGAGGCTCAACTGGCTGGCAAACCAGGATCGATCCTGGAATTGATGCGCACGCTTCCACGCGTCGACAAGCCGGGCACGATTTGGAATTACAACACCGGAGAGACTTTTGTTGTCGGAGAATTGATCCACGCGGCAGTGAAACGGCCGGTCGCGCAGTACTTGTCGGAACGCATATGGTCGAGGTTCGGCATGGAGTCTGACGCGACGTGGTGGCTTGAGGCGCCGGATGGTCAAGAGATCGGAGGTAGTGGGCTGAGCGCGACTTTGCGCGACTATGGCCGCTTCGGACTTTTTTTCATGAACGGCGGCATGGTGGGAGAGGAAAAACTTCTTCCGGAGAATTGGATCAGCGAGGCAACAAGCAGCAAAATCATCGGCAGCAAGAAGGTCGACTACGGCTATATGTGGTGGGTTGCGGACGCCGGCGCAAATCCGATCCATCGAGGTGCGTTTTATGCCAGCGGCATTTTCGGACAATCGATCTATATCAATCCTCATGAGAGCGTTGTCGTGGTGGTCTGGAGCGCGCGCCCGAAACCAACAGGAAGCGACACGATCAACGACGAGGATTTCTTTGCCGCGGTGGTAAAAGCACTTCACTGAGCGGCAAAAGGGCTTTCTCTTCCGGCCTGGGACGCATTTATCCCACTGCACAACGCAGGACAGAGCGTTTGGCGCGCAGCCGTCCGAGCCTACCGACGCGCGACTCGCGCCCTTGGCAGCCTCACGCAGAACACGGTGAACAAAGAACCGGAATGGGGTCATTCTCGAGCCAGCTCACCACCGGTCTTACTGAACACTAACCGCGCACACCTTGAAGCCACCATGGTGTGCACACGGTTGCCCGACAGTTGACGATGGCGCATTACTGCGCTAGTAGCAGCGCGTAGCAATGCCTGCGCATCCGGAATGAGTCGCGAATACGCATCCCGCCTTCTACGGGTAACGACCGGAATTGGTGAAGTTACGATTCAGACAGACGGCTCTTCGAAACGGGGAACGATTGAAAAAATGCTGACAATGTTGCGGTCTCTACACAGGGAAACTCCAGAGTCCCGAGTGCCACATGTTCCACGACTCGGTCGATCGGGATTTTGCTGGTGTCAGCAACAGTGCTAAGATTGCCCGCAATCTCGATCAAATCTTGCGTGAAATTATGCTTCATCTCGTACAAAGCCCCAAAGAATTTCTGTTGCGGTTTGTTGAGCGACCGGCTATTCTTCGGTCCCCAGCCGGGATGCGGTAGAAGATCAAGCAGTGTGTGCAAGAGGATTTGGCGTCTCCCGGCACGGTGAGAACACCCGCTGCAACATGACAACTGAGGCAGAAGGTTGATCGACAGACGCAGCTTCATTAAGAATGCAGCCTTGTTCACGGTCGGTTCAGCTTTTGGAAGCTCTCTACTGAGCTGCGGATCGGACTTCATCATACCGTGCCTGGGACCGGCGCCGCCGCCAGTTCCGGTCCCAGGAATGACCTACCTTCGGGCGTCGGAGATCGGCTGCGCTCTCGATTGCGACCTGCGAAATGGGCGCAACAAATATACCGGCGGTAATGCCACTGACGATGGACCCCGTATCAATGCGGCGATGGCAGGCGCGACGGCGAACCATCCAATCACTCTGATCATTGATGGAAGCGCCCTGATCTCAGGCCTGTTCCTTCCCGCCGGCGGGTATTGGAATATTGCGGGACTGGGTTGCGGCACCGGATTCTTCGTAAAGACTGGCACCAACAACGACGCCATCCACAACGGGCCTCCCAATGCGGCTGTGCCATTCGATCCCGGACCGCCAGCTCCTGCGCGGGGGATGAACGTCTCGCTTATCAACTTCACGGTGAACGGTAATCAGGGAACCGGTTTTAACGGAAACTCGACGACGGGATCGCGCTTGGGCAGCAAGCTGGCCTCCTACTGCGGCATCAACCTGATGAACTTAAACAACATTAGCATTGAGAACGTGGTGCTGGTGAGAACCTCCGCGTATCACGTAAGGCTCTCGAATGTCGGGAATGCGCGCGTCTCTGGATGCGTGATGGAGAGCCAATTTCCGGGTAACGACGGAGTCCATATCGATGGCCCCGGGAACGATATTGCGATTTCGGGATGCTACTTCAAGACGGGCGACGACTCGATCGCTCTAAACTGTCCGGAGGGATATTCAGGCAACATTTCGCGGGTCGAAGTAACCAATTGCACAGTTAATAGCTGGACGCTAATGCGCCTGTATACGACCCTCGGAGGGCCCAAGTTCAGCATCGACGAGGTGAGCGTGAGCAACTGCAACGGGACCCTTGCAGAGGCAGCTTTTCTGATGGGAATCACCGGCGGTAGCAGCCCCAACTCCATCGCTTCTTTGACTATCTCAGATTGTAGCCTGGCCGCTCCCACTGTACTCGGAGTCGCAGAAAATTTCGGGACAATCATTCTCCGAAACGTTACTTTTCTCGCGTCAGTATCAAATGTTGTGTGGGCCGCACCCCAATCAAACCTCACCTGCGGCTTTTTGCGGCCGACACCATTGTATGCGGGGGCGCCGTACACTGGATCCAATCTCATTTTGGAAAATTGTAGAATCTTCCGCAATCCAGGCATACAAGTTGCCGGCTTGGTCCTGGAAAACGACTCGACGATCGAAAACCTGACTTTCAACGGGTTTGGTGTGCAAGACGGTGCGGGACCAAACCGCCTAATGCCGAATTTGCTTAACATCGGCAGCGGGTCAATCGGAGAACTCGTTCTCAACTCTTTAAACAGCACGAATATCAACGCCCCGGTTTCGGCGGGTGGATTCGCGAATGTGGGGTCGGTCTCAGGGACCGGCGTGCTGGCAACAGGCTGGGAGTTTCCCGATGCCGTGATGGCAAATGGGGTGCCCTACATCTCGGCGAACTCGGGCCTGCCTTCGATAAAAGTAAACGGGGTGGTCGAGCCCTACGTGCAACCCTGATTTCGGCACCGTATCAGAGTTACGATACTCACGGAGTAGTCGCATGTCTCCCAATGTTCGACTTGACCGGCCAGTCTCTTCTTGTCGAAGTTGCAGGCGATGGGGGCGACGTAGGCTTTGGAATGGCCGTTGTATTATTCCGCGAAATCGGGTCTGGCATGGTAGGCGGAACTTTCAAGCCACACGAGATTCCCTTTGCATCTACATCGCGATCCAGCTTGGCATTCTCCATTGGTCCTCCCGCTAAAGCAATCTGGACCATTTGAGAATCCTTGCATCGGTCAGTTGGTACAATTCAGAGTTTGAGCCTACACTCTTCGGACTACTGGATTTCTGAATTGAACATGCAAAAATTGCCGCTGCTCGCATTGCTCATTGTTTTCGCCGGTGGAATATGTTTTTCGCAGTCCCTTGGGGATCCTTTATCTCAGGGCACATCGTCTCAGGGAACAACCGCGGATTGCTCCGACCCGACCCTCGCCAATACCCCCCAATGCAGTGCTGCGGAGCAGCAAAGATCCAGTGCTTCTCAGGGAACTGGGGGTTCGTCCCTCCCGACGAGTACACCGGTATTGACTCAGCCTTACGGTTTCAGTCTAGATCAATACACGCCCACCAGACCTCCACTCAATCCTTCACAGATCTGGCGTCCGCAAGCGCCCAGTCAGCCCGAAACCGAGTTCGAGCAGATGGTGGCCGACACTGTTGGACGACCATTGCCATTGTTCGGCCAGTCGTTGTTCGTCCAAGCTCCCAGTACGTTTTCTCCTGTTGACTTTATGCAGGTTCCAAGCGACTACATCATCGGCCCGGGAGACGAGTTACAGATCAAGATTTGGGGTCAGGTTGAGGCAGGGTTACGGGCAATCGTCGACCGATCCGGTCAAATCTACATCCCGCAGGTGGGACAAGTACCCGTTGCCGGCATCCACTACGGAGACCTCGAGGCGCACCTGAAAAGCGAAGTCTCGAAAATATTCAAGAACTTCAGTCTCACCGCAAATATTGGACGGCTTCGGTCCATCCAGGTCTTGGTACTCGGGGATGCTCGGTATCCTGGCACTTACACCATCAGTTCTCTGAGCACGCTGGTCAATGCAATTTTTGCCTCGGGCGGTCCCACTCCGCAGGGATCGTTACGTCACATCGAGGTGCGGCGCGACGGCGCCACGATTACTAATTTCGACTTCTACGACCTGCTGATCAAAGGCGACAAATCAAAAGATGTTCGTCTCCAGCCCGGCGACGTTCTCTATATACCTCATGTCGGCCCGCTGGTCGCCATCGCCGGATCAGTGAATTCCTCTGCCATCTATGAAGCAAAGGAAAATTCCACGCTCGATGACATGATCGAAGTTGCCGGCGGACTTAGCACCGTAGCCGACACCAGCAAGATCACCATTGATCGCTTTGTGAATCATGAGGCGCGCAAGACTCTGGAATTTCCCTATGATGCGCCGTCGCGCGCGCTGGTACTCCAGGATGGAGACATTGTCCGCGTTTTTTCCATCGTTCCACGTTTCGAAGATACCGTAACCTTGCGCGGCAATGTTGCCAGCCCGGGACGCTACCCCTGGAAGCCCGGCATGCGCATCAGCGACCTAATTCCTAACGCACAGGCATTGCTCACCCGCCGCTACTGGCGCAATCGCGCCGCCATCGTCAATGGTCGCGCCACTGAATATCCGGTTCAGGCGACGCCGTCGAGCAACCGATCCAGTCCGAGTCAGCAACCGGCTAATGGCGCCGCGCCCACTGGCACTGCAACTCCGAGCGCTCCGGCGTCAACCCAAAATCCCAATTCTCCGGAAGCTTTACCGGACTCCGGTTCCCCAAATCAGGCGGACGCCATCTACGCGCAGAACCAACAGAACCCATCTGGCGGCGATACCTCGAAAGCTGGCAATCCTCCCTCGGGGAGTCAACAGCCCTCTCAGGGCGTAAGCACCAATCCCAACAATCCCAACCCAAACACTGTCCGGGACATTGCCGAAGATGTGCGCCGCTATGCCCCCGAGATCAACTGGGATTACGCCATTATCCAGCGAGTGAATCCTGTCGATCTCACCTCGAAGCTTCTGTGGATGAGTCCGCGCAAAGCAATCCTGGAACATGACGAAGCCAGTAATTTGGAATTGCAGCCCGGCGATATCATCACGATATTCTCTCAGCGCGATATCACCGTCCCGCAAACCGAGCGCTCTCAATATGTGATCGTCGAAGGCGAGGTGCGGCGACCCGGCGTCTATAAACTCGAAACCAATGAGACCCTGCACTCGGTTTTGCAGCGTTCCGGAGGCCTCACTCCCAACGCCTATGTTTACGGATCACAATTAACCCGCGAATCTGCGCGGATCGACCAACAGAAGAGTCTGGATCAATTAGCCACGACCATGGAGGTCCAAATCCGCCAGTCGGCCGTGGCAGTGGCCGCTTCCACGACCCCAGGAGATTTGCCCCAAATGCTGGCGGCACAACAAGCCATCATTGACCAACTGCGTAGTACCCGCGCCAGCGGTCGAGTCGCCCTCCCCGTCAAGCCCAAGGACAAAGATCTCAACGATTTTCCCGACATGGTCATGGAAGACAGCGACCGGCTGACCATTCCTCATACTCCTTCTACGGTGTCGGTCGTTGGGGACGTCTACAATCCCGGATCGTTCATCTATGAGCCCCGTAATACGGCCGGTGCATATCTACAAATCGCCGGCAAAGGCAAGCCTCAGTCTGATATGCACCATGCCTTTGTGTTGCGCGCCAACGGAGTCGTAGTTGCTGCCAACAACGTCAACGGCGTTTTCACTGGGACAAAATTTGATCGCATCCACTTATATCCCGGTGATCAGATCATTGTGCCGTACAAACTCCCCACCGGCGCTTTCGTCCGCTCGCTACGAGACTGGACCCAGATCACTTCGCAGCTGGCCATTACGGCGGCAGCCTTGGCTATCGTCGCTCCATGATCTTTGCCGATCAGCGATGGATTGGAAATCACGGCATTGGACGTTTTGCACGACACGTGCTCGCCGATCTGGATTATCATCCGGTTCCCCTAGCGGGGAATCCCGCCGCCGCCCTGGACGCGTGGCACCTCGCGCACGCGCTCAGCGGGCTGACACGCAACGACTTATTCTTTTCGCCGGGATACAATTCGCCGCTCTTCTGCTCCTTTCAGTTCGTCTTCACCATCCACGACCTCAGTCACATTTATTGTCCAGAGAACAGCAGTCCACTGATTCGGCTTTACTACGCGACGGTGATGAAACGAGCTTTTCAACGAGCTCTCAGCATATTTACTGTCTCGGAGTTTACCCGTTCGCAGATTATCGAGTGGTCGGGAGTGTCGGCAGAAAAGGTGTTCAACGTGGGGTGTGGGGTTGATCCTGCATATCAGCCCGCCGGAAACTCCTACGGCCTACAATTTCCATACCTCCTGTGCGTGAGCAATCGCAAGCGTCACAAGAACGAGTTCCGGGTAGTGGAAGCCTTTGCCGGAGCTGACCTCCCCTCGGACATGCATCTCGTGTTCACGGGCGAACTCACGGCGGAACTTGCCGATTGCATGGAACGCTTACATGTAACCGAACGGGTGTACTTCACCGGCGCGGTTCCAGAACCCAACTTGCCTTCGCTTTATCGCGGCGCGGAAGCGCTGGTGTTCCCGTCCCTTTATGAGGGATTTGGGCTCCCCATCGTGGAAGCAATGGGGTGTGGCACGCCCGTGGTCTCGGCAAACGTCACTGCCATGCCCGAGACTGCTGGAGGCGCTGCCCTACTTGTAGACCCAACCTCGGTGGAGCAGATCGCGAGCGCCATGGAGCAAATTGTGAGCGATGTTTCATTGCGCCAGCAGTTGCGGGGAAAGGGCCTGGCGCGGTCCGCGGAATTCTCCTGGGCGAGCACCGCTGCCAGCGTGCGCGAGTTCCTGGCAGGAGTAATTCCCCACTCGCGTTGAAAATAGCTATCATCGCTGCGCTTCGGTACCTTCGTCCCCGAGCGTGTTGGTCGGGCATTATAATGACGCTTGAGTTCATACAGAAGGAATATTGTGGATAGCTCGGCAAGAGTGAAGCCTTTGTTCGGGAGCTCGGGTGGATCGCACCCACTGGCTAGGTTTACCGACCAGCGCGAAACGTACGGCCCCTTTGTTGTAGAGCAGCTTATTCGCAGCCTCTCAGACCTCCGCGTCGTGGTCGATCTTGGAGCCGGCTCGGGGAGGGATCTCGAGATTGTCAGACGGCTTCATGCCCAGGCTAAGCTTATTGCAGTAGAAGGTGGAGAGGAATACGCCCGCTCCTTGGCTGGAAAAGCCGATGAGATCTACGTGGCCAATATTGAGCGCGATGAACTCCCTCTTGGAGATGGTCAGGCCGATTTGATCATTGCGAACCAGGTCCTTGAGCACACCAAGGAGATTTTTTGGATATTTCACGAGGTGTCGCGTTCGCTCAAGGTAGGCGGCCACTTCTTGTTCGGAGTTCCTAACATTTGCTCGCTGCACAATCGCTTCTTAATGCTTGTCGGCAGACAACCCACACAGCATAAGGTTTGCTCGGCGCATGTGCGGCCATTTTCAAAGGGCGACACGTTAGCGTTCTTGAATGCCTGCTTTCCTGGCGGGTACGAACTCGCAGAGTTTCGCGGGGCCCAGTTTTATCCCTTCCCCGCACGATTATCGCGTTTACTCGCCAACGCCTTCCCGACATTTGCATTCACCATCTTCTTCATGATCCGAAAGATAGCGGACTATCATGACGAATTTGCTACCTACCCGGCGCGGGCTCAATTGGAGACAAATTTCTGGACTGGCCATGTCCCGACAGGCTCTCAGTACTGGTCGTCCCAGCAGCGGAGCCAAGCATTGCACCTCTCGAAACGAAAATTGTAGCCACACGACTTCCGCTAGGGAAAAGCTAGAGCATGGACGTAACTAACGACAAAATAGGCGATCACGTACACGCTGTTGTGAAGGAAGCACGATGCGCCAACAAGAATTACTTGATATTTTTGTTGCTCTTCTTTCTCGTCGCCTTTAAGAAAATTGCGGCTGATGATCGCAAACCGGCTCTATTAAAGGTCACCGGCGAATGAGGACTGCGACAGCCATTCTCAGGCTTTTTGAAGGGAATCCCGGTGGAATTGCGTTGCTGCTAATTTTTGGCCGTCTCTGGAACCGGATGAAAAGCTCAGTTTCAGCCAAAGTTCTTAAAGCCCCTGGCCTGAACCTGGGTCCGGGCTGCCGGGTCATCGGCGGGCGATGTATTTTCTTTGGCAAAAACATGTACGCAGAACGTAATCTTTGGCTCGAAGCCGTTACCTCCTATGGCTCGCAGCGATTCAAACCCCAGATAACTATCGGCGACCATGTTTGTTTTTCCGACGGGGTACACATTTCATCGACAGTAAACATCATCATTGGCAGCCATTGTCTTTTCGGCAGCAGAATATATGTTTCTGACCACAATCACGGGATATACAGGGGAGATGCTCAAAGCAGCCCGGAGGAACCGCCGGCCCATCGATTGTTGGGCGGCGGCGGGCCGGTTGTCATTGGTGAGAACGTGTGGATCGGCGACAATTCCGTGATCGTAGGTCCTGTAACCATTGGACGGGGTGCGATTGTCGGCGCAAATTCCGTAGTTCGAGGCGTGGTGCCGCCTAATACCATCGTTGCAGGAGCACCAGCAAAGCCCATTAAGATTTTCAATCCGAGAACAGCCAGATGGGATAAAGCGTGACCGAAACTCGCAAGCTTTTTTCCGTCTGCATTCCCGCCTACAATCGGGCACGGCATCTGCGACCTCTTCTCGATTCGATCTTTGCTCAGGATTACCACGACTTCGAAGTCGTCCTCTGCGAAGATTTGTCTCCGGAGCGCGAGCAGATTGCCGCCATTGTGCGCGAATACAAGTCGCGCTATCCGGAAACGCTGCGTTATTTTGAGAACGATGCGAACCTCGGATACGATGGAAACATCCGTAATCTGGTGCAAAAAGCTTCGGGCGAGTTCTGCTTTTTCATGGGCAATGACGATCTCATGTGCGAACATGCCCTCGAAAATACGGCTAATGTGATCCGCCGTCATCCAAATGTTGCTCTAGTGTTGAAGGCCTATGCCTGTTTCGACGAATCGCCTGAGAACTGGGTCCAAGAGATTCGCTGGTTCAACGAAGAACAAGAATTCGCCGCTGGTATATCTGCAATTCGATTTGCCTTCCGCCGGTCGGGCGTCATTTCCGGATACATTGTTCACCGCGACTCCGCGCACAGGGCTGCTACCAGCGAATTCGATGGAACTCTTTATTACCAGATGCACCTGACCGCAAGTGTTCTGGTCGATAGGACCGCCGTTTGCACTCCAAAGGTGTTAGTCCTGTGTAGGACTGGCACGCCGGACTTCGGAAACAGCCCCCGGGAAAGAGGGAAATATATTCCCGGAAAATACACACCTCAGGCGCGCCTCAATATGATCCGCGGTGCCTTGTCTATCGTCCGGAGTCTGCGAGAGACTCGAGGAATCGATGTAGTTGAAGGTGTTACTCACGATTACGCTAACTACTTCTATCCATACATCAAAGACCAGCTTAACTTGCCATTGAAAGATTTTTACCAGCTATACCGTGGATACGGACGAATGGGATTTGCAAAATATCCGTTGTTCCACTTCTATTTCCTCCTCGGCTATCTGCTTGGAGAAAAACGGGTCGATGCATTGGCCCATGTCGTCCGAAGGCGTTTGGGGCATACTCCGCAAATCTGAAGCCGATCTAGGAATGATTATTTCGTACGACTTTGTCGCGAACTTTCCGGGATGGGTTATGGCAGAGGACTATTTTCAGTCCTTGATCGCAGAGCATGGTTGCAAACAGATACTGGAAGTCGGCGCCGGCGCAAACCCAACACTCTCTCCGCAATTCGTCCAAGCCAACCATCTTTCTTATATAGCCAGCGATTTGAGCGTCGAAGAATTGCAGAAAAGAGATCTGGCCGTTGAGCGGCTTGTACTCGACTTGTCAGCCGAGTCCGTTGATCCCTCTCTCACCGGGCGGTTTGATTGCGTCCTTTCAAGGATGGTTAGTGAACACGTCAGCAACGGTAGTCGATACCACCGAAATATCTACAAAATATTGCGGCCCGGTGGCATCTCGGCTCACTGTTTCTCGACTCTATGGACCCTCCCATTCATTGCCAATCGCTATCTGCCAGAAAGAGCTGGAAACATCTTGCAGAATATTTTCGCGCCACGGGACGGACATCTCCATGGTAAGTTCAAGGCTCACTACAGCTGGAGCCGTGGGCCGAGCAGTTTGATGATCAAGCGCTTCCAGAAAATAGGTTTTGAAGTGCTCGCCTATACGGGCTACTTTGGTCATTGGTACTATCAAATCAGATTTCCATGGCTCCATAGGCTGGAAATGTCGAAGACGAAGCTGCTCTTGAAACACCCGGTCCCGCAATTATGTAGTTATGCGACGTTTGTCCTTCGCAAGCCAAGGTAGTCAGGGCTGGCTCGCTTCTTCGAGTGTCTCTGAGTCCATCGTAAGGCGCGCCCAAGATATGAAGCACAGCACACAAGCATCCTATGGAGATCGCGCGAACTCTCCGCGAGGGCACGGATTGAGATCGGGCCGGCGAAAATGTCAGGGCGTTAAAACCACAAAGCTTCCACCCGCGGAAGACATATTGCTCCCGCCGATGTTGGTGAACGCATCTCCCGAAACTGTGGTGACTCCAAAGTCGGCCACGATGCCGTTCCCCGCAATCGACCCGAAACCGGTGTCGGAGATATTCCATTGCCCATAGGTTTCGACGCCATTCGTTGCGATATTCGTGAGCACAGAGTTCGATAAGTCGAAATCAGTGAAGGCGCCAGATACTGGCAGATAAGGGGCGATTCCGGCCCACATGTTCGAGCAGCTCAAGTGGTCGATGTTCACGTTGCTGACGTACTGCACGAATTGCATGCAGTACTCGGAGGTGGGACTTCGGCCATCGTATTCAACCGTAATGTTGGAGAAATTAAGAGCCGTTGCGGGCGTCGCCAAGCTCGCGCCTTGAACGAGAATCCCCCATGCAAGTGGACTCCGGATCATCGCTTCAGTAACGCCAATATCGGACACGGGAGCGTCGATGCCCGCAACGACGATGCCCTTTGTATCGCCTGGGGCAACAAGTGGCTCGATTGATATACTCGAAAGTTGGTCATTCGAGGCCGGAGCATAGCTATCCGACTTGACACTGATCGAACTGGTCCCATGACCCCGGGCGTAGACTCCAGTTACGGTCGAGTTCGTTCCTTTAAGGACTAACCCATGTTGGTTCATCACGGTAACGACATTGCCGATATAGGCGTGGTTCACATTCTCGACTAGCATGCAATGGGCGGCAGCGGTGGGGCTGTAGCCGAGGCAAGCGACATTCTCAATCCGCGGAGACTCGACGGGAGGAGCGCCGAGGATTTGGCCGCTGTTGAAGATCGCAAGAGCGTCGGTGGCGACGCCATTGTTGTGGGCGTTTATGTATGCCGGTCCGGCGTCTACGCCGAGATCCTCCACGGTGAAATAATCGGCTCCTGTGGAAGCGGGTAGATTCCCTTGCACGATCGTCCCGCCACTCATCGCCGTGTAAGTCGCGTTGTAGCCTGGAATGCCTGAGCCTTGAATTGTGACGTTTGGCTTTGTTATGAAATCCGTGGTGTAACCGCTGCTCCAAACTCCAACTCCCAAGACTACTGTTCCTCCCGTAGGTGGAAGACTGTCAACCGCCTCCTTGACGGTTTGGCCTAACTGCGCATGAACGACTCCCGTACTACTGATATCCTTGCTACTGGGACTTGCTTCACAAGCCAAACTGACAATAAGCGCTGCTCCAGACAGCAGACTTAGCACCCTTTTACACATAAGGTGGCTTTTGGTCATATTCCAATACTGTCCGTTAACAAAACCTGGCGCTCTTGTATCAGTGACGGTTTCTATCTATGTCTTCTCCGGAGATGCACTGGCTGGGAGGGAACGCGCTCCGCTGCCAGGAGCAAAAATATCAAATACCTGCGGGGGTCTTGTCTATGGGTATAGCAGCCCGTTGAGCAAGTCTCGATTCCCTGACGAAAAAAATTTGTGATCCACAGCGATTCACCGCTCCTCACTGCTGCCACGTCACTCCCGGATAAAGGCTTGGAATGCGAAACCCTCGGTACGAATTCGAACCGTTGATAGTCATTTGCCAGACGGCCTGTGGACTATCTGTCTGGGTAACCTCCATAATCTGGGACGCCAAAGAGAACCCAAACGCCGCGCTACTGTTGAATTCGACGTCGTTGTTACTCAGAACATCAATGCTGCCTCCCCAATAAGAAAAGAAGCCCGGAGAATACTGCCATTGCAGGCTCGCGAGGTTTGTGCTCTCGTCTATTTGGAAGATGGTAGCGCGAGTATAGCAGTTGGTAACGGGCGGTATTGGCGGCTCGCACGGTGCTCCATCAGAGGCGATCCGAAGATCCCCATCATCATAAATAGCAAGAGTCGTCTGGGTACCATTTACGGACAAAATATCCGGATAATGCTGCGCATAGAACCACTGACTCGAATCCTCGCCCAGCAGAGTGAAGTCTCCGCCTTCTCCCAGTCGCCACTTTACATTGCCCGAGCCAGTGCCATTCGCATAATCGATCTTGAGAATCCAGCTTTGGTTCCGCATCGAAAGCAGCAAATCGCCATCTGCCGTGTAAACGAGAGCATTGCTGTGCGTCCAATCCGGCAAACCAAAAAGAGCCCGATTTTCGTCCAAGTGGTCGAAAGCTGACCACGCCCACACGACGTTGCCATTGGGATCGATGTCCAGCAGAATGTCTCCTTGCACGCTGGTGGCGTCCGGGAAAGCCGGCAAACCCGAAACGCTCTTAGTTATATTGGCGAGCGCAATCCAGTGCCCGTTAGGCAGTAACAACATGTCGTGGTGCAAATTGTCGATGGGCGGGTAGCCGTAGCCCTGAGCCTGAAGCGATTGATTCAATTGCGCGACAGTGACAGATCGAATGGTATTGCATGCCAGGTCAACCTCCGTCAATGCGGTGCCCTGGTTCAGAAAGTAGTGGCCGTTTGGAAGAGGTTTGACGGGAGTCGCTGCGCCGGGGCAGTACCAGATAACGTTGCCCAGAAGATCGGTAGCCACGGCGGCCAATGCGTTCGGAGTGGAGTTGTTGACGAGGCTGAGCAATTCCACGCCCGGTGCTGGTGGGCCGGGGGTAGGCGTTTTGTTGACGCTGAACTGGGGGACGAAGCCAGAGGCTGGCATCGCTCCAGTCGTGAAGGTATGATCCTGATCAACCCATGATCCTCCTGGCCAACTTGCGTGAGCACGCATGTGGTAAGTGGTCTGCTGTTTCATACCTGCTACAAGAATAGAGATTATTTGGCGGTCTCCGATAATCGGGCCGGAAGGTGTCGCCGTCGACGTTTGTCTGCCGTAGTTGGTGTCGGGTCCAAACTCTACCCACGCGGTGGTTCCCGCGCCAGCAAGTATGCTGTATTGCGCGACGAGCGGCTGCGAAGTCGGACTGATTGTCGAGTTGGGCGGCGTATAGTTGCCCGAGCCACACCCAATCGATGCAAGAGCCGACATTAGAATTGCACACAGACATACTACCCGCGCTAATTTCACGAACGCCTCCATCTCACGGGGGAACCCGAAAGGTAGGACATTCTTCTAAACTACTGACGTTCTTGTCAAGGTATTTCTGGGTCCATCTCATGGACAACATTAATTGCTGTTGCACTTGTGCTCAACAAGGAGTTCCGTCGTCTGCTGCCTCGGCTGGGCCACCAGTCGGCGGTCTGGGCTGTAGCCTATCGGCTCTGCCGCGTGGTCTGCAAGATCTTGCATGGAGAGGTACGATTTATCGAAGAAGGACAGGAACCGGATCCCTGGCCAAAAAGCAAACGCGCCCAGATGCTGGCGCGAGTGCTTCGCAAGCTCGGCTACGAGGTCACACTCGCACCCATAAACCTGCCACCGCCCAATCGAAATGTGGTGATGATTTTCGACGGAGCGTTATAGCCTGGTGACATCAGTCGTTCATGCGGAGAGTGCCGCCAGCAAGTATCCCATGATACGTTGAGGATCTCAGCGGAGGCGATCTTCCAAACGACCTTAGAGATTTTCGCTCGACCGACCAGTGCCATTGCCGGCAATCCGCCAACGAAGCATAGGAAATCCAGCGAGCTTATCCAGTCGGTTGAGAATACGAACGAAGAGAACCCACGCTGAATCCAGAGGAGAAGGAAGCACAATCGCCGGGTACGCGAAGACCCAATACCTGATGTTGTCCTTAAAAAGCGCGCTCAATACCACATGAGGTTGCACTTCGTCGGCAAAAGCTCTTCTCTTCTTCTTATATTCAAGCAACATCATGGGCCAGAACCTTTGGATCGTTCCGTTCATCACGATTCGGCCCAGATTCGCGGAGCTCAACCAGTTTCTTGTAATCGTCGCCAACGTAGGTCCGAAAACCTGAAATAGCCTGTAGCCTCCGGTATTGTTAACCCGCATCCCAAACAGCTTTTCTCGAATGTAGAGTCCGCGAGTAAACCGGTTCAGCGCTGTATAGGTCCACCCGAGCTGCGCTAAACTGGTTCCGACTAAACCGGAAAACGCCTTTGGCCCCGCTGCCAATACCGTGTCCTTATTGATGACGTTCCCGGATATAAAAGTAAAGAAAACGTGAATGCGTTCGACGTATGCCACCGGATCCGAGATTTCCACCGCGTCGCGTCGCGCTTTGACGGCGAGAGGAATGTGGGACTCCCCAAATGGATAGCTACTCACCCACATGAGGTCGTATTCAGCATCCTCACAATAAGAGAGAATCTTAGCAACTCCACCAGGAACGATAAGATCGTCGTCGCTGAAAATCCAAACGTACTTCCCCCGCGCCCGCTCAAAGCACTGCAGAAAGTTCGCATCGGCTCCGATGTTCTGAACATTGTGGATATAACCGACACGAAGTCCACCAGCTATAAAATCTTGCACCACTGACGGAGTCTCGTCCGGAGAAGCGTTGTCGGAGACAATCAACTCGACGCGAGGCTCATCTTTAAGCTCAGGGGCAAGGACAGCCAGAAGCTCTCTCAGGAACGAGGCTCGGTTGTAGGTCGGAATCGCAATCGTCAGCAACGGCTTTGCGGTTTCTGGGCGCCGTAGTTCCTCGGACATCAACTTCGGAGCTCCCCAATTCGGGCATTCATTTTGATGTGATCGACCTCGTGTCTAATCTCCACATGCTAAACAGCCAACCCACGACTTTACACACTTCATCGCGACGACGGAGCTGATTCCGGATACAAACGTCATTCGTTAAACGCGGTTGAGGATATCGACGGGCGATCATACGAATTTCCATCAAGAACCGTTCCTTGGTTGCCGCTCACCGTGAAGTTGCTGAGCGAGACGATCGTTCCTCTCGGGTGAGTTGGCCGTCCCGGATCGAAGGACATGGCCGCATCGAGAGGTCCGTCGTGGATGTGATCGTTGTTGGTGCGTTCTTTACAAAGAATCCCGCACCGCAACCAAGTCCCGCGATGTTCCAATACTCCGCATTAGAGCCATGAGCGCTCAAAGGCGCTCATACTCCGCGATTTGTTCCAAAGTGTGCTCCGTCATGTCGGCTCCTTGATTCCAAGCGCGATACCATTCCATCGTCCACTCTAGCGCCGCTTCGATTTTGAGCCGCGGTTTCCATCCGAGTTCAACACGAGCTTTGCTGGCATCGAGTCTTAGAACGTGATCCTCGTGCACGCTGGGAACGGAATCGCGAATCCAAGACCCGCCATTACCCCAAATATCCACGAGTCTGTTAGCGATGCGCTCGACCGGCCAGACATCTTCATCGCTGGGTCCGAAGTTGTAGGCGGAAGCAAATCGCGCCGGCTGGGTGAGAAGCTCCTGCGCCAGGATCATATAGCCGTTCAGAGACTCGAGCACGTGTTGCCAGGGGCGGATAGCGTTGGGCCGCCGGATCAGAACCGGTTGTCCGGAGCAAAATCCACGGATGAGATCTGGGATGAGCCGATCCTCGGACCAGTCACCTCCACCAATGACATTTCCGGCGCGCGCTGTAGCCACGCCCACATGGTGTTCGTTTAGCCGCCCGATTGGAAAGAATGAGCTGCGATATGCCGCACTTATAATTTCCGCGCACGCTTTGCTGGAGGCATACGGGTCATGTCCACCTAGCGGATCGCTCTCACGATACGGCCAGATCCACCCCTGATTCTGGTAACACTTGTCAGTGGTAACGCACACCACTGCGCGCACGCTAGGGATTTTGCGGATCGCCTCCAGCAGATGCACTGTCCCCATGACATTGGTGGTGTAGGTGCCCACCGGGTCGGCGTAGGAGCGTCGAACGATTGGTTGTGCCGCAAGATGAAAAACAACTTCCGGCGCAAACTCCGTCATCGCGGTTTCAAGCTTGGCATAATCACGCACATCTCCGCGAACGTCATCAACCACCGCACCCACTGACGCAAGCTTGAACATGTTGGGTTCGGTGCATGGGTCGAGGGCGTACCCTCGAACCTTGGCGCCCCGTCGATTCAGCCATAACGCAAGCCAACTGCCCTTGAACCCGGTGTGACCGGTTAGAAAAACACGACGACCCTGCCAGGCTTTCACTAGCTCTTCCAGACTGCTCTCCCTTCCGCCAGATTTGCTTCAGCCTCGATTCGTTAGGCGGAGTAACAGTGCCGAATCAAGGTCTGAATGCATCATCATAAGCTATCCGAACCGCAATCCAGCATTCCACAGAGGCTTGAATGATATGATTTTGAATACCTCTCTCGCGAACCTATGACGGATAGCGCAGCCCAGCTACGCAGGCAGATTCTAGACTTAACTGCTCAATACTGGTTGGAATCGTCAGCTCCCGGAGATTTTATCCCCGGGGTTTCGCCAGTTCCCCTCTCGGGCAAAGTGATCGACGCGGCCGATATTAGTGCTGTGGTAGATTCGGCTCTCGACAGCTGGTTTACGACGGGCCGCTTCGCAGAAGCCTTCGAACGGAATTTGGCGCGCTTTGTTGGCGTGCGTTCCGCGTCGCTGGTCAACTCGGGCTCTTCGGCTAATCTTCTGGCGCTCAGCGCTCTGACTTCGCCAAAACTCGGCGATCGGAGCCTGAAGCCAGGGGATGAAGTCATTACCGTGGCCGCAGGTTTTCCGACGACGGTGAACCCGATTTTCCAGAATCGCTTGGTGCCAGTTTTCGTAGACGTAACCGTTCCGGAATATGAAATCGATGTGCGTCAACTTGAAGCGGCGCGCAGCGACCGCACGAAGGCAGTGTTCGTCGCCCACACGCTCGGAAACGTTTTTGATCTGGATGCAGTCTGCGCCTTCACGCGTAATCATAATCTCTGGCTCATCGAAGACTGCTGCGATGCGCTCGGTTCCACCTATAAGGGACGGAACGTTGGTACCTTTGGCGATATCGCCACTTTAAGCTTTTATCCTGCACACCACATCACGACCGGAGAAGGCGGAGCCGTCCTCACAGATAAGCCGGCTTTGCAGACGCTTATCGAGTCCTTTCGCGACTGGGGTCGTGACTGTTGGTGCGAACCCGGCAAGGACAACACCTGTGGCAAGCGTTTCGACTGGCAATTAGGGTCGTTGCCGTGCGGCTACGATCACAAGTACACCTATTCGCATATTGGGTACAACCTGAAGGCAACGGATATGCAGGCGGCTCTCGGAGCTTCCCAGCTCACCAAGCTGCCCGAGTTCATCGCGCGCCGCAAAACCAATTTTCATCATCTGAAGACTGCCCTGGCTGGACTCGAGGAACATCTGATACTGCCCGAAGCGACGCTGCACTCCGACCCATCATGGTTTGGCTTTCCCATTGGCGTTCGCGAGGATGCGCCATTCCGGCGGGAGGACCTGATTCGCGCGCTAGATGCGAACAAAATCGCCACGCGCCCTATCTTTGGCGGCAATCTCCTACGCCAGCCTGCTTATCAGGATTGCGAGTATCGCGTGGCCGGAGAATTGCGTAACACCGACTTTGTAATGAACAATGTGTTTTGGGTCGGGGTTTACCCAGGACTTACGCCGCCTATGCTCGACTTCGTCGCTAAGACAATCACCGGATTCATCTCCCAGCCAAAATCGCGACGCGCAGAGACACAGCCTTCCGTTATACAACTCGGGTAAGCATAGAACGGAAATTAGAACCGCTAACCTCATCGACATTCCTCTAGACACCGGTCGCATCCGCAGGAGCGTGCCAAAGTTTTCGATATTTTCGGAATTTGTATGTCGACCACACCAGCCCAAGAATATTGCCGATGCAGCAACTCACTGCGATTCCCCTAGCCCCATAGTATCGTCCAAAGGTTAGCGTGGTTATGGTGACAGTCACCGCTCCGACAACCGAATTGATGAAGAATACCTCCTGTTTGTGTGCGCGAAGGTAAAATGCTTCTGCAAAGACGATGACATTCATAATCATGCAGATGAGCAAAAGCCCCAGCGTAAGGGGATCCAGAAGACGCTGAGCAAACCGAAGATGGTGGAGATTCAGATAAATACACCCGATCCATGCGGTCAGAGCTCCAGCGATCGAAACGGCGAACGTCTGGCGGAGTGCCTGAAAGAATGTGTGGTCCAGGATTCCATAGTCTTTGCGGGCGATGAAGGTTCCAAACGGCGCAGACTTTGTACTCACCCAGGAAACAGCAATGTTCTGAATCGCGTTAACCAGACTGAGCGTCATTCCCATCTGGCCGGCTTCCACGGGGCCGCGATAAGCAAACAGAACGGGATTGAAAAGCCAATATATGAAGTAGCCACAAAACCAACTCACGGCGATTCTCCACTGGAAGGGCCAAACCTCTTCGTTCCAACGAATCCGATCACCGCCGACGTGGTATCTTAGCAATCCGAGCAAAAGTTTGCGCTTGCCCACCAGCCACACTAGTGCGCTGGAAGCCATCCCGAGCAGCATCATAGAAGGCGCGAATAGACCATGGTGGCTTGCCAGAGCACCCCATGCCAACAGGCTTCCGGTGACAGATTGCATAAAGCGAAGACGGGCAACTTCGGGAACATATCCGCAGCCTTCCAGGAATGACAAAAATGGGTCAATCTGAAAATTAAGCGCCGCCATGAGAGCTGCAAAACACCAGGCAAGCCGCCAAGCGACCGATGCTCCCGCATGCTGATGCGTGGAGAAGAAATGAAAGCCTACAGGAACCAAGGTCGCGGCCAGGAGCACGGCTGCCACCGAATACCAACGAACCGATTTCTGGATTACCGATGCCAGCCTGGCATGGGCAGTCGGATCTCCGGTGATTTCGTAATCGGCTGAGATGGAAAGTTGAGCGCGCTCGTGACTCGCCATCTGCAGAATCACGAACGAGAAGCCCAGCTCAAACACCATCTGTATGGCGACGAGACTGCCAAATGTGTAGTAGTATCCCTGCTCGGCGGGACTTAGAAATCGTGCAATCAGGAAAACGGTCAATAGTCCCGCAGCACTACTCCAGAATCTGGCAAGCACGGTAAATCCCACCGCTCGGTCGAGTCCCAGCACCGTTCGCAGCCAGTGACGAAAACGCGCGATGCCAGACGAATCCAACGGGAGGGTGTCGAGCTGAGGAAGACCTTCAGCCATTCAGCGGCCCTCCAGGCCGAGAGGCCAGCGCGGGTGACTGCGGATGTAGTCGGATGGTAGACAATCGATAGAATTAACGCTAAGAGGATTCTTCGCTAGGAACAACGCTGTAATGGACGTCTACTGCGGAATCAAGCCGGCTATGTTCGCCGCCCGCAGTCTTGTTCCAAAGGAGCAATCGCATTGACCCGTCGATTCTCATTTCCAAGGATTATAGCCCGATCCGCTCACCTGACGTTGTTCCGGCAACCGTGCAAGAGGAATGCGCCTTCTGCAATGATTGAAAAACGATGCCAGGATGCGAGGGCAACGAAGTCTGAAGCACGATGAGTGCCTTAGACAACCCGGGCAGTATGATAACTTTGTTGGCACGGCCGTTTCCAAATTAGCCACGCTGCCGATCCTGGTCGCCAAAATCCTGTGCCTGCAATCCCTGTGGAACCGCGGTAAGATTTCATAAAGTTTGAGCAAAGATGAGTTCACGCGCGAGCAATATTCGGGCACTCGACGGAATCCGCGGACTGGCGATCATCTTCGTGCTCTTTCATCACTTCGAGACCCTCATTCCCGGATCCAACGGAGTTCTCTACGCTGCGAAGGCTGTTTTCAGCTTTGGGTGGGCGGGAGTTGACCTGTTTTTTGCACTGTCCGGGTTTCTGATCACGGGTATCCTGCTGGACACTCGTGACGCCAATAACTATTTCTCGGCTTTTTATGCGAGGCGAATCCTTAGGATCTTTCCCCTTTACTATTCGGTCCTGACCGTCGTTCTAATAGCCGCTGCACTCGTGCACCCACGGCCGACGAATATTCCTTTGGTGGCTGACCAAAAACTTTATTACCTTTACTTGACCAATTGGCTTGCTCTTTGGAAAGGACCGTGGAGATCAAATATCCTCGGCCATTTTTGGTCTCTTGCGGTTGAGGAACAGTTCTATCTGGTGTGGCCCCTGTGTGTTTGGCTGATGGTTCGCCGAAACGTTGCAAAGCTCGCAGTTGGCGGCTCCGCAATCGCCCTATTCGTGCGAATATTCTGGGTTGCGCATGGTGGCCCGAGTCAGGCAATTGTCATGGCAACTGTGACCCGCATGGATTCCCTTCTCTGCGGAGCCCTGGGTGCAATTCTATTCCGCGATGATCGGGTACTCAATGCGCTCCGCAAATGGCTACCCTGGGCCGCCTCCCTTGCGCTCTTGTCTTTTGCGGTTCCTGCAGGCTGGTTACGAGTGCTTCATGGATCTAGAGGGGAGCTCTTTTTTGTCGAAACCATCGGATTCTCACTGCTAGCTCTGGGTTTTTCGTGCGTGATTGTCTATGCCGCAGCCTCCGACGGCGCGGCAACGTTTATGCAGCACCTTCTCCGCAGCAGGGTTCTGACTGATTTTGGTAAGTACAGTTATGGAATTTATGTGTACCACGTGCCAATCCTTGGAGCTTTCGCGTTTGTGATTCACAAGGGCCCCTTAAAGTCATTTGTGGGCGAATTTTGGTTTGGTGCGTTGTGTGTCGCGTTGTCGTTCGCGGTTAGCTTCTACGTAGCTAAAATCAGTTATGAGTACTTCGAACGTCGCTTCCTGGCTCTGAAGCAGTACTTCGAAGCTCGACGGTCCGTGCCACCGGCAATGGATGAAGTGCAGATCGGCGCTGAATTCGGAGGTATTGAGCCGAAAACTCATTGTCGATTTCTGTATCGCAAAAGAATCCGAGGTAAGATGAAGATATCTTCTCAAGTTGTCATTTTTGGTGCCGGCAGTCTGGGACGGCGTGTTGCTCAGGCCGTCCACCCGGTTTTGTTCTGCGATAACAACCCGGCCATGTGGAGCACCGTTTGTGAAGGCGTTCCTGTGGAGTCACCAGAGACCGCGATCGAGCGCCATCCGGATGCCACGTTTATCGCGGCAATCTGGCACCCGAGCCGCACCGAGAGAATGATAGACCGTATCAACCAACTCAAGTCCTTGGGAGCGTCGAACGTCATTCCATTCTCAGGACTGTTCGCCGAATATGGCAACTTTTTGTTGCCACACTGGTTTTGGGAGCGGCCCGATTATTACGCTGCGCACGACGATGAGATTCGGCGCGTCCGAACTTTGATGGACCCAGAGGGCAAGCAAGAGTTCGACCGCCAGGTGCAACTCCGACTGGGAAACGTCTCTGACCAAGTGATCGACTCCGGCACCCAGTATTTTCCACATGATGTTTTCAAGCTCAGCCTAAACGAGGTATTCATCGACTGCGGCGCCTACGATGGCGACACCATCACCGAGTTCCGGCGCGCGAGCGGCGATCAATTTGCGCGAATCATCGCATTCGAGCCAGATCCCAAGAATTTCGAAGCGCTGAAGTCCTCTCTCAATGGAGATCCGAGAATTACGCTGCAGCCATATGCGACAGGAATCCGGCGCGAAACGGTTCGGTTCACACTCAGCGGCACCGCGTCGCGGATTTCTTCAAGCGGAGCCTGCGAAGTTCAGGTGACTACTCTTGACGAGGCGCTCGATGGCGTTGCGCCAACCTACATGAAATTCGACATCGAGGGGAGCGAACCCGACGCGCTCGAGGGCGGGCGCAAAACGATCACACAGCATCGCCCTAAGGTGGCGGCTTGTCTCTACCATGCTCCTGACCACTTGTGGACCATTCCCCTGCTCTTGAATGAGCTCTTGCCTGATTCGCGGTTTACGATGCGTACGTATGTAGCAGACGGATGGGAGTGCGTCTGCTACTGCATTCCGAATTAGGCCAGCAACAGACTTATTTCTTCCGAACTCCTTATTCCGGCAGTGGCTCTACGATCATATTTGCCAGGAATTCTTCGCGCGGAAGGAACGGGAACAAATCTTCCAGTGGCTTCGAAACAAACGAGCCATCCGGTTTTTGGTAAGACTGCAGACGTGGCGCGCGCAATTCGTCGGGCAGCACATTGACGTCGCAGACAACAGGGCCCTTCATGTCTAGAACCCGGCGAACGTCATCCCGAAGATTCTTCTGATTCTTGATTACCGTGGTGCCCAAACCAAACGCGGCGGCCACTTGGGTCAGGCAGGGAACAGTCAGACCATTGCTCTTGTCACAGCCCAGGTTCGCCTCTCCAAAATAGGCTCTTTGCGACGCGCGAATCGAAGAATAGCCATCATTGTTCATTACGAAGAATTTGATTGGCAGATTGAGTCGTCGGATAGTTTCCAATTCTTGAATGTTGAACATGAATCCGCCATCGCCGTCCACCGCGACAACTTCGCGGCCCGGATTCGCCACTGCTACACCGATCGCCATCGGAACGCCATAGCCCATGGCTCCGAGCCCTGCCGTGTGAAAAAGGCGCTGGGAATGCAGCGCCGGAAAGGCGAGCAGATAAATCTCAATCGCCGATCCAGAGCTTCCGACCACCAGTCTGTCTTCTGGGCTGACTTCGGTGCCGATCACCTCCGCGAGGTGAAAGACCGAGACTGGTCCCTGTGGCTTGCGGTGTTCTTCTGTGACTACGGGATAGCGAGTCTTCCAATCGGCGCAACGCGCATCCCAGACGGAATGATCCGAGAGTCGAATCGAGTTCCTATGACTCAAAAGCTCTGTTAAGAATTCCTTCGCGTCCGCGTGAATTGGCTGCTGCACGTGCGGATGGAGTTTCTTGAGTTCGGCTTCGTCGATATCCACAACTGCTTTGTATGCGCCTCGTGCCAGGTTCTGAGGTGCGTATCCGGTGATCGCAAAATCGAGCCGCACCCCAATGGCGAGGAGAAAATCCGAGTTCTGAAGGGCGAAGTTCGCCCCGCGAGCCGCCACTGAGCCCGGCCGTCCAACATATAACGGATCACTGCTCGGAACCAGATCGGCGGCGCACCATGTCGCCACCGTGGGAATTCCAAGCAACGTCCGAAGTTGTTCAAACTGCTTCTCCGCGTGCGCCAGGCGTATACCGTTACCCGCGAAGAGCAGGGGCCGTTCCGTGTGGTTCAGCTTCTCGATCAAGTGCTGCACTTCATGTTTCAGGGATTCACCGACGCGAGGCTCGTCGAACTCCGCTGGATCAAAGCCGCGCAAAGCCAACTCATTGATCGGTGAAGCTTGGACGTCGAGTGGAATATCGACCCACACCGGACCCGGACGGCCGTGGAAGGCAAGATAGACGGCCTTCTCCAAATGGTAGCGAATGTCGTTCGGATCGAGAACTGTGACCGCATACTTCGTAATCGGCGTTACGATTGAGACAATGTCAACTTCCTGTACACCAAGTTGACGCATGCCCAGTGGCCGACCTTCCTTATCGAACATGCGATCCGGCCGCTTCACCTGGCCAGAAATAATGAGCATGGGGGTCGAATCCAACCACGCCCCAGCAACACCGGTGATGGCGTTGGTGCCACCGGGTCCGGTTGTGACCATACATACGCCAAGATGGTTGGTGGCTTTGGCGTAAGCTTCGGCACCCATGGCGCTGGCCTGCTCGTGCGAATTGCAAACGGGCACGATCGCGGGTTCACAGGCGAGTGAGTGATTCAGGTGCATTGCGCCGCCGCCGGTCACCAGAAACACATGCTTCACCCCCTGCTCCGCGACAAAGCGGACTACATAGTCGGAAAGTTTCATTGGTCCAATCTTAAATGGGATTCGGGAAAGATCATGAAAGCCGCAAGCTTCAATCTTTAGTGAAGACTTCCTGCGCGGTGAGACCTCGCGCGGCCAGCAGCGCGTCCATCAACTCGCGCACCGCCCCATTACCACCCGGAGCTTTGGCAATAAAGTGCGCGCGCGCTAATACCACCGATGCAGCATTTGCCGGAGCGGCGGACAAACCTGCAATGGCCATCGCCGGCAGATCGTTAACGTCGTCGCCCATGAAGCAGACTTCTGTGAGTCTTATTCCGACCGCAGCGGCGAATTCGCGTAGCGCCCCCGCTTTATCGCGGCATCCCTTGACGACATGACGTATGAGCATCTTCTCGGCGTAGCGATCCACCAAGGGACTGTTTTCGCCTGAGATTAGCGCCAGGATCAGTCCGGCGCGGCGCGCCAGCGAAACCCCCATGATGTCGGAGAAACAAAAGCGCTTCCACTCTTCGCCCCCAGGTCCCCACCAAAGCCCGCCGTCACTGAGTACGCCGTCAACATCGATGGCCACTGCCCGGATCGTCTCCAGGCCGACCGCTGCGGAATTCTCCTGGACCATGCGGTTAGACCATGGCCCCTACGCGGCGGAGTTTCTTGATGATCGGAACCTCGCGCTCATAGACGCGCTTGACTCCGTCGCCCTTCGCCTGCTCCCAAAGCCGGATGTCACGTACCAGACGCGAGATACCGTTTGGCTCAAGGGACGCGGCGTGGTCGGAACCCCACATGGCGCGATCTATAGTGATGTGACGTTCAACAGAGCAAGCTCCGAGTGCAGCCGCGCAGACGCTGGTCGGAATCCCAGTCTCATGTCCGGAGTACCCAATGGGAACGCGATATCGTGCGGCCATTGTCGGTATCGCGCGCAGATTCAATTCGTCGTAAGTTGCCGGGTACGTGCTCGTGGCGTGCATCAGAATGAGATCTTCTTTGCCCAGAACTTCCACCGCATGGTCAATCTCAGTGTAGGTGCTCATCCCGGTGGAGAGGATAACCGGCTTTCCTGTGGCACGGATGTGCCGCAGCAGTCGATCGTCCGTAAGCGATGCGGAAGCGACTTTATAAACTGGAACCTCAAAACGCTCCAGAAAATCTACCGAGGCCTCATCCCATGGAGAGGCAAACCAGAGCATCTTGACCGACTTGCAGAAAGCGCTGATCTCTTCGTACTCTTCCTCCTCGAATTCGAGGCCATACTTGAGATCTCCGTTGGTAGGGCCAAAGGGATTCTCGCGGGGCTTGGCCAACTCCTCCGCTGTATAAACTACCTCGACAGTCCGCTTCTGGAACTTAACCGCGTCGCACCCGGCAGCCAAAGCCACGCTGATGAGACGCTTGGCAAGATCAACATCTCCGTTGTGGTTAATGCCGATTTCCGCGACGATGAAGCACGGTTGATCGTCTCCAATCAGCCGATTGGCAATCCGGGTTGTACTCATGGGAAACTCCTCGGGATATTGCGCCTGACAGGGTGCGCCACTCGACGCCGCGCAGTTGAATATTACATCCGCCGCCGCCTCGATAGCCAGACCTGTGAGGCGTTGACGCATCAAGTTAACACATTCGATTGGCGGACGATACCCTTCGCCAGTTCGGGCTGCTGTTCGCAGACGGATCGTTCCACCCAGTCGCAGAGCATGTGCCCGCACAGGATGTGGCCCTCCTGGATGCGAGCGGTCACTTTCGAAGGAATGCAAAGAGCAACATCAGCGATGGCGGCCATTTCACCGCTCTGTCCGGTGAACGCGACGGTGAATGCACCCATCTGCCGCGCCGTTTGGAGGGCAGCACAGACGTTCTTGCTGGCGCCGGAAGTCGAAATGCCGACCAGCACGTCGCCCTTGTGGCAGAGTGCCTCGACTTGGCGCTGAAAAACTCTTTCGTACCCGTAGTCGTTGCCGATCGCGGTCAAGATTGAGGTATCGGTCGTCAGCGCGATTGAGGGGAAAGCGCATCGCTCCCGCTGAAATCGGCCCATCAATTCCGCAGCAAGGTGCTGAGAGTCCGCGGCGCTACCCCCGTTTCCGCACCAGAGTACCTTTTTTCCGGCGAGGATCGCGCGGGTCATTGCCTCTCCAATCCTCTGCAACAGTGATTGCTGGTCGCGCAGCAAATCGATGACTGCGAGATGTTCTTCAATGGCTTGGCCAAAAACCGAATATGAATCGAAAGCACCCGACATGTCTGCTCCTAATTACGGTTTCGCGGCGGCAATGTTTGTTGACCGGATGAAATCAAAATCTCTGGGGACATCGAATAGATAACACTCCGAACGATTCCAGAATTGGTGGTGAAGCTGTGCCTGAAATATCATCGGGTCGCCAAGTAAGCATACACAATGAGGCCCCGCGCGTGTACTGTATGGACTTGAGGGTGACGTCTTCCACATAACAGGTAAATCGAAACGCTTCCGGCCTGCGAAACGCAGGCTTGGAAGCACTAGAGGACGGGGATGAAAGCAGTCATATTGGCGGGCGGACTCGGGACGCGGCTTAGTGAAGAAACGGTCATGCGCCCAAAGCCGATGGTCGAGGTCGGAGGTCGACCGATCCTGTGGCACATTCTCAAGATGTATTCGCAACACGGAATCAACGACTTCATCGTTTGTTGCGGATACAAAGGCTATCTCATCAAGGAGTACTTCGCGAACTATTTCCTGCACATGTCGGACGTCACCTTCGATATGAAGGATAACCGAATGCAGGTGCATCAAAGTGTCGCCGAGCCGTGGCGCGTAACTCTGGTCGATACCGGAGACAATGCGGGAACCGGAGGACGGCTAAAGAGAGTAGCTCACTATCTCGAGCATGAAGATCCGTTTTGCATGACATACGGAGATGGTGTGAGCGATATCGACATTTCTGCAGCCATCGCCTTCCACAAGAGTCACGACCGTAGTGTGACTGTGACGGCAGTCCAACCACCTGCTCGGTTCGGCGGGTTGGGCGTCGACGGAACCGCGATCTCTGCCTTCCAGGAGAAGCCAAAGGGCGAGGGAGGATGGATCAATGGGGGGTTTTTTGTTCTCTCTCCGGCGGTTTTTAATGAGATTCGCGATGATGCCTCGATGTTCGAAAGCGAACCGATGCAGAACCTGATCTTGAAGCAGCAAGTGCAGGCCTATTTCCACCGCGGCTTCTGGCAGCCGATGGACACATTGCGAGACAAACAAAGGCTGGAAGAACTCTGGGCAACCGGTAAAGCGCCGTGGAAAACGTGGTAAATCCCTGCCGAGGCCGCTGCGTATTCATTCGTATTCCAGTGCGTTTGTCCTCCGTTCTGGACGGCGCCGCGCGTCCTTGGGATATGTTCAGGGTGAAGATAGTCATCTCTCCTTTGGAAGGCTGATGAGCCCAGCAAACCCTCTTCCCCGGCAAGACTTGGAATTGATTCTGGAGCACACTGCTCAACTGTGGGAGGAAGTGCGCGCCTCGCGCATTTTTCTGACCGGCGGCACCGGTTTTTTCGGCTGCTGGCTGGTTGAGAGCTTCTGCTTTGTGAATAATCTACTCGGTCTAGGCGCGGCAATCACCATACTGACTCGCAACCCTGATGCATTCGCAAAGAAATGTCCGCATCTGGCATCTGACCCAGCTGTGATGCTCCACGCTGGCGATGTGCGCAGCTTTGCGCTCCCCGAAGGAGAATATCAATATGTGATTCACGCAGCCACTGAGGCCAGCGCAAAGCAGGCTGTAGAAGCCCCTCTTGAGACGTTCTCGGCCATCATCGCAGGCACGGAGCGCACTCTCGAATTTGCGGCCACGCACGGTGCAAGAAAATTTCTCTTGACGAGTTCGGGAGCGGTGTATGGGAAGCAGCCCGCCGATCTAACGCACGTCCCTGAAAGCTACACTGGAACGCCAGATCCACTGGATCCGGCCAACGTCTACGCAGAAGGCAAACGGGCCGCTGAACTCCTTTGTGCTCTTTACCAGAAAACTGGCGGCATCGAATGCAAAATTGCGCGCTGCTGGGCGTTCTGTGGCCCGCACCTTCCCTTCGACCAGCACTTTGCCATCGGCAACTTCATCGGGGACGTTCTTGCAGGCAGGTCCATTCAGATTAAGGGCGACGGAACTCCGAGACGATCGTATTTGTATGCTGCTGACCTGTGTATATGGCTCTGGACAATATTGTTTGGGGCACCGGCACTCGTGCCTATCAATGTAGGGTCAGCGCATGACGTGAGCATCCTGGAGTTGGCCCGGACGGTGGCTACGACTCTCAACCCGCAAACAGAAATTCGCGTCGCCCAAGAAGTTGTCGCCGGAGCTGCGCCGCTACGCTACGTTCCCTGCGTTGATCGTGCCCGTGAGATCCTCGGGCTATGCCAGACGATCGGACTGGAGGAATGCATCCGCAGGACCGCCAATTGGTATGGGGAGTCAAACAATCTCGCTTAATGAACAACTATTCTTCTGTCAGCGCGCCGGACGCTTCCGTGATCTGTGATTCAAGCTGGGGACTTGGTTGTGACTTCTGAACGCTTCCGGGCAGAAGAGATCACGCCCGCCATAACCCCCAGCACCTGCGCAGAGGCACGTGCCGCAAGCAGAAAAGGGGAAAGCAATCCGACCATTGGATCTTTGCGAACTGCGCGCAGAGTGAACGGTAGCGTACTGATTAGAAAACCAGCAAGTACAAGCAATGATACGGACACTGAGGGCCGTACCGCCAGGTCAAAACACAGGGCCAACGCCAACGCGGGCACTAACAGAAGCTGGAGCTTCATCAATTGTGGAGTATGGCTGTCTTTGATAGCTTTGCTGCGATTCTTGCGCACGGCGAGAACGCGCCAGAAAGCAAATTTATATTTCTTCTTGAGATATTTCGATAGTGTGTCTGGGTGGGTGTGGTAAACAATCGCATTCGGCGCGAACTTCATTTCCCAGCCGCGCGCTGACATCCGGTAGGAAAGTTCGACGTCTTCGGCACAGGCAAGCGGAAACGATGTGTCGTAACCACCCATCTCCAGAAAGCGGTCGCGCCGGAACGCAGCGGAATAGGTGTCGACAAAATCGATGTCGGGCAGACGTGCCATGAGACGGTATTTGTCTTCGTACTCGATCTGAACGAAGCGAGCAACCAGGCTCTTTTGAAGGGTTCGGTAGACCCCTTTGGTTCCGACCACATCCGGATTCTCGAAAGGCTCGAGCATGGCGTCCAGCCAGTTCGGCGTCGGTACGCAATCATCATCGGTGAACAAGAGAATCGTCCCACAAGTTGCGAGCGCACCGCGGTTGCGGGCTGCGGCCGGTCCAGCATTCGCTTGAGTGATGACACGAACGCCAGAATATCGCTGCACAACGTCCGACGTGTTGTCGGCCGAGCCGTCGTTAACAACAACGATCTCTACATTCCTTCCAGCCGTTTGCTGGGCAATAGCGTCCAGGCAATGACCAATGCGGGAGGCACCGTTGAAGGTGGGGATGATAATCGAGACTACTGACTTGTCAGAGACGGACACGTCACCTGCTGCCTTGCATAACTAGATTCACCACCCCGACGGAGTGGAAGGCTGGTCCACTGTTCCCCATCCGTGATCGGTTCTAATCGCCGCCTTGAGGACTCGGAGCTGCAGTAATTGCACGGTGCTCGGGCTGAGAAGCCGACTCGCTCTTCTCGTGCTGGCTGCCGCGCAAGAGATACTTCGACAGTGTGATAAATCCTTTGACATTACGCTGCAATTCGCGGCGATCCTTGAGCGACTGCTTCAGTTTGTAGACAAGGTAAGAAGGACTGAGATAGAAACTGCGCCGAGCACGGTCGCAAAAGCTGACCAATTGCTCGTGCGTGATGTTCGGCAGAGTAACAACGCTGTTGTGCAGGCCGTCCTTTGTGAGCCACGCGCCCCAATCTTCGATCTGAATGTAATTCCGCTTCTTGGCTTCCTCGTATGCAGTTGTGCCGGGATAGACCATGATCGGGAAGAATTGGGCAGTATCAGGCTGGAGCTTCTTGGCAAAATTCAGAGTCTTTTCCATGCTGGCGGGCGTCTCGTTCAAATTCCCCACCATGAAGCAGCCATGCACCATGATGCCCGAATCCTGGCAAATGCGGACGAAACGATGGGCCTCTTCGTGGTATTTCGCATCACGGCGGTCATCGTTGTTCTTTTTCATGCCATTGATGACGTCCACGTCGCCGCTCTCGAAGCCAACGCAGAATAGGCGCGCGCCAGCCTTGTGCAGCGTTGAGAGCAGTTCGCTTTCAGCTCCGATATCTGCACGACAGTTGGCGTCGAAGGGCAGCTTGTTATTGCGTCGAATCAATTCCTTGGCCAGTTCCAAAGTGCGCGTCTTGCTGATGATGAAAGTATCGTCTTCCAGCATGACCGTCTTGATTTCCGGCATCTCGCGGGAAACGAAGTCAAACTCGTCGGCAACGTTTGACACCGAGCGGTAGCGCATTGTATGCCCACTGAACGCCTGCGGATACACGCAGAACGAGCAATGATACGGGCAGCCACGGCTGGTATCGAACACCACCAGAGGCCACAAAGAGTGCCCATAGAAGTAGTCCGGCGTGTGTAGAAATCGCTTATAGACTTCCGAAACGAAAGGCAACTCGTCGAGATTCTTAATGGCTTCGCGGGGTTTGTTGCTGACAATCTCCCCCGTTCCATCTCGCCGCCATACGAGACCATCGACCGCGGAAAGATCGGCACCGCACGCTTTAGCCTCCAGCCAATCGCGCACCGTGTATTCGTATTCACGGATCGCGACGGCCTTCAGGGAGGTCGACATGGCGAGCGTTTCCTTCGGTAAAGACGAGACGTGCCGTCCCACGAGCAAGACATGCAGCGTGGGCCTCGCAGCCACCAGCGCCTCGATCACGCTGACGTCATTTAATATGCTCGGCGTGGAAGTGTCGCAGATAACCGCTTCGATATTCTTGGCTGCAATCCGGTCGATGACCGCCTGCACCGAGTAGCCTGCGGCCGGGGCATCCACCAAGTCGACGTCGTGCCCACTCTTGATCGCAACCCCGGCTGCATGAGCCAGCCACTTTGGGTAATACAGGGTTCCACTCTTGGTAACCGCAGGACTGCGCTGCTCCCTCGAAAAACGGGGATGAAAAGGTGGATTCAAAAATAAGACACGCATCGTCTGGAAGAGTATATCAGAGCTGGTTGCAAATGCCTGAGGATAAAGACCAACTTTGCCAACAGCTGAGACCTACCCGGAGGATTCGTGCAGGTTGCCGGAAAACAAGCATGTCAAGAGAAGAGGCCGTGACGATTGCGCAGCGCCGTCGTGATGCACTACGATTAGGCGAACTTATGGACACACTCGATCAGGTCAAACAAGAAGATGAGACGGTGACGGCCAAACAGGAGGGAGTTGATCTCTTCGATGTTCTGCTCGTTCTCTCGGAGGCGCGGAGAAGCATCGCCATTTGGGTGGTGATATTCATGGCGTTCGGCGGAATATTTTCCCTTCTGGTTGGCCCTACTTTTAGCGCTGGTGCGCTCATATTGCCACCTCAGCAGGGGCAGTCGCTGTCGTCGTCAATGATGGGGCAGTTGGGTTCTCTTATGGCGCTTGCCGGGGGCGGAGCGCTCAAAACTCCGGCAGATATGTACATAGGGATCCTCGAAAGTCGGACGATCGCTGATCACCTGATCGCGAGATTTCACCTCCAAGAGTTGTACAAGACCAAGAAGATGGAAGACGCTCGCACGAGCCTTAGGCGCAATAGCCGCTTCCTTGCAAGCAAAGATGGGTTAATTCACATCACCGTTGACGATCACGATCCCAACCGCGCTTGCGAAATGGCGAATGCCTACGTCGACGAACTCTATTCCATGAACTCGCACCTCGCTATAACTGAGGCGGCTCAGAGGCGACTGTTCTTTGACGAGGAATTGGCGGATGAAAAGAACGCCCTGACGATCGCCGAGAACGATCTAAAGCTGACCGCGGAGAAGACCGGAATTATACAACTTGGCGGCCAGGCTGAGTCAATCATTCGTACCCTTGCCCAATTAAGGGCTGAAATAGCGAGCCGCGAAGTTCAGATCAGCGCAATGCGCACATACGCCACGGATCAGAATCCCAACACAGTACTGGTACAGAAGGAAATCGACTCACTGCGTGATCAGCTTTCGCAGCTTGAAAGAGATCCACGCAATCCGCAACTGAGCACAGTGGGAATTCCGGCGGGACAGGTTCCAGCAATCGCCCTTGAGTACGCGCGCAAGCTGCGTGAGGTTAAGTATCATGAATCTCTCTTCGAACTGCTTTCGAAGCAGTATGAGGCCGCCCGCATCGATGAGGCGAAAGCCGCCCCGGTTATTCAGGTTGTTGATCGTGCCGTTCCTCCCGATAAAAAGTCGGGTCCGTACAGACTATTGATAACGCTGGGCTGCGGTTTCATCGGATTCTGCCTAGGGTGTCTGTTAGCCGCCGTCACTCAGGCTCTCCGCCGCGCCGCAGAGGTTCCGGAGTATACGATTAAGCTCGCTCGCCTCAGAAGCGGCTTCCGTTTCAGCCTATGAGTCGGATGCTCACGCGGGAGTCGTCACATTGCAACTCAGTCTAAAACGACGAATATGAACATACCTCTGCGCCCTAGGGCGATTCTTAGGCCGTCTGTGATTTCAATGCTCGCCGTTTTTGCCAGCTTTACGGCATGGCTATTTCCGAGCTTCGGCGTCCTACGGAAGGGTTTCGATAATCCGTCGCGACTTGATCTAGACACGTTTACAGTACTGGCCTGTTGGTACTTGTTGATATTTGTGAGCTTCACAGCCGGAGAGAAAGTTGGCGGCTTGCTGGTTCTTCGGAGGAGTGCTCCAACCGCACCGTTGTTGAGCTTGAAATCCAACGTCATCTACTATGGCTTCACTCTTCTGAGCGCGACTGGTATCGCCGCCACACTGATCAGAGTGTTTCAACTCTTGTCTCTGCAACAAGCCATTGCCGCTATCGCCTTAGGACAGGCGAACGAGCTAATAGAAGCGCTGTACGAACACTACAGCATAGGCCTCGTTTCTCTGCGCTATTTGGTGCTTTATTCGGCATCAATCGCTCTGTACCGGATCATTCGATCGAGGTCATTTACCCCACTGAATATCTTCAACGTCCTCCTGTTGGCGATCAGTACTCTTCTGTCTTCTCGATTGATTTTTATCGCTACACTTCTGACGGTGGTATTTTTGCTGAGTGTTGACAAGAGATCGATAAGGATCAGTATTCCAAAGTTAGTTACTATAGCTACGCTTCTTTTCCTGGTGCTCGCGGTCTTAAATTATTCCCGCAATAAGGGCTATTACGAAAGGAATAATCTGTCTTTTGGGCTGGCTGGCGCTTCGGAGATCCTAGCCTATTTAGGCTCTCCGTTCCAGGTAGCAATCGGTACAGCGCAAGTCACTGACCACATTATCGGAGGAGATCCTGACTCATACCGTGATTACGTCGATGTCGAGATAAATTTGATGACAAACTCAGCCTTTTTTCACCTACACCAGCAAATGGGGTACTTCAGCTGGGTGTACGTAGCTCTTACATGTTTGTTCATGGGCCTTCTCTTTGAAGCTCTGTGTTCTCTTGGTGAAACGATTTTTCTCTTACCCTGCGGTGCAATTTTGTACGGATCGGCCGAATTGTGGCGCCTTTATCTCTTCCACCAGGGAACTTTTATTGTTTGGTTTGTCATCGGCATTGGACTGCCCGCGCTTTTGATTGGGGGTCAACGGTTGTTCGCCTTCGTCGCCAGCGCCCCCGTAACGACACGGTCCAGCTAGCTCAGATCCCGCTACAAAGCATGTGACAGAAGAGCTTTAACCGCCTAGCTCGGATGGGAAGGGCGTGATGTCAAGACGGTTAAACCTCGGTTGGTATCCGAGACACGCCGAGGTTTTCTTTGGCGCAATCGGGTCGTACCCTCCGACGCAAGCTAGCCTGTAAGGCTGGCCGGTTCATGCTAGCTTTGAACGAACCAGGTTGATCAAAGGGGGAGCATCCATTTGACGGAGCTGTTAGCATTACTGTCTGCATCTTGTCGCCGCAATCACCGAATGCGTTTTGGTTGCAACTCTAGGTTTACTAAAAAACGGTCAAATAAAAAAGTTTAGGCAAGGCGAAACAATTCCCTTTCGCTGGGGTTACGAGGAGTGCGTGAAGTGAAATTGGATGCGCCTTTTATCGGGACGCTGGGTGTTGGCCGCTGCCGTCTCGAAACTCGACTGACTTGGTGGTTGCTATTGCTGGCCCAGGTCGCTGGCTTTGCTGTGATCTCCTGCGCGCAGATGCCTGCTAACGAAAAAAACAGTTCCGTTCCATCTCCCAAACCGAAGGAGCAGTCTGCGGACGTATCGCTACCACCGGTGGACTTGAAGTCGCTTCCGCGCAATCTTTTTTCTGATCAGACAAGGTTCTGGTCAACCCCGTTCCACATGACCCAGTCGGAATGGCAGTGGACGGTTCCGTTAGCCTTTGTTGGCGCAGGATTGCTGGCCAGCGATACTGCCATCGAAAAACACGTTCCCACGAATGCAACCACGGTCTCCCATGCGGTTACAGCCTCCAACGCCGGACTCGGGGCCATGGCGGGAATAGGCGCTGGGATGTTCCTGTGGGGTCACGTCACGAGCAACGACCAAGAGCGCGAAACTGGACTTCTGAGTGGTGAAGCTGGCATCGATGCACTTCTCGACACGGAGGTATTCAAGTATGCATTTGGCCGGGAGCGGCCATTTACCGGAGATGGCCGTGGGCGGTTTTTCCAGGGCGGGACTTCCTTTCCGTCAGAGCATGCAAGCATCAGTTGGGCCATCGCCAGCGTGATCGCTCACGAATATCCCGGACCCATGACCCAGCTCCTCGCATACGGCTTGGCGGGAGCTATAAGCGCTGCGCGCATTGCCGGACACCAGCACTTTGCGACGGACGCGCTCGCTGGCAGCGCCTTGGGGTGGTATATCGGCCGGCAAGTTTTTCGATCTCATTCTCACTACAGCGATGCCGATATCGCGAAGTGGGGAACGTTCCGCAAGAGTGAACAAGAGGATACCGCACATGAACCGCGGAATATGGGGTCGCCGTTCGTACCCGTTGATAGCTGGGTTTATCCCGCGATGGAGCGCCTGATAGCGCTGGGCTACATCAACGCGGCCGACTTGGGAATGCGCCCATGGACGCGCATGGAATGTGCGCGGCTGCTGCTGCAAGAGGCCAACAAACGACTCCAAGGTGACGAGCAACGGGATAGCGATGTACAGAAGATTTATGCCGCCTTAACGGAAGAGTTTAAAGATGAAACCGGCCGCTTCAACGGCGACAGCAATCTTGGAGTCAATCTGGATTCGGTCTACACGCGCCTAATGGGCATCTCGGGGAGGCCGCTGCACGATGGCCTGCACTTCGGACAGACCATCGTGAACGATTACGGCCGGCCCTATGGGGAGGGATTCGACAACGTGACCGGCTTCACCAGTCATGCCGTGGCAGGCCCACTCTCGTTCTATGTCCGCGCCGAGTATCAACACGCGCCGTCCATTCCAGCGCTTTCAACTACTGCAACGCAGGTTATCCAAAACGTGGACGGCGTGCCGTCAGCCCCGCCAAGCAGCCCCACTCCGGCGGTCAATCAAGTCGATCTGCTGGAAGGCTACGTAGGAATGCAGTTCAATAACTGGCAGATCACTGTCGGTAAGCAGTCGTTGTGGTGGGGTGAGGATGCAAGCGGACCGATGTTGTTCAGCAACAATGCCGAACCCATCCTGATGCTTCAGGTCAACCGGGTCACACCCTTCAAATTACCTAGCGTCCTTGGATTCTTCGGGCCTATCCGAGTTGATTACGTTGTGGGACGGCTCAGCGGCTACCACTGGGTGTTCGGCCAGAATACCGGCTTTGTGGGTTCATGGACACAGTCCTTGAGCGACCAGCCGTTCATCGTAGGGGAGAAAGTCAGCTTTAAACCGTCACCCAACTTCGAAGTGGGTTTCAGCGTCACCGCTCTTTTTGGCGGTCCTGGAGTTCCGGCAACGCTTCATAAGCTTCTGCAGGCTGGTTTCTCAAACGGAAATGGAGCCCCGGGCACCTCCGGTGACCCCGGAGATCGACGAGGCGGATTCGACTTCGCTTACCGAGTTCCACAGTTGAATGGTCTGACGTTTTATGCCGATGCTTTCACAGACGATGAGGTAAATCCCTGGGTTGCCTGGAATAAAACGGCCTTGACCTCCGGCCTTTATTTACCGAAAGTCCCCGGAATCTCCAAACTCGGCCTCCGAGTGGAAGGGGTATACACCGATCCGCCAGGGGGCGGGGCAACTGTAGAGCGCGGGTTTTTCTACTTCAACGACCGCTTCAAGAGTGGCTACACCAACGATGGAAACCTGATCGGAAGCTGGATTGGCCGCGAAGGTCAAGGTGCTCAGGCTTGGGCGACCTACTGGCTGAGCCCCAAGAGCAAAGTGCAGTTTGATTTCCGGCACCAGAAAGTTAGCCCGCAATTTATTCCGGACGGCGGAACGCTGACGGACTTCGGGGTGTCGAGTGATTACTGGCTGCGCTCGGACCTGGGACTTTCGGCCTGGGTGCAGCACGAGCGCTGGCTTTTCCCGGTGATTCAGCCAAACGTTTCCAGGAACGTAACGGCGGCGGTGGAAATCTTGTTTCAACCTCGCAACTTGTTCAGGAATTCACGTTCTGGCGCAGGCCAGCCGTGACTGGTCAAAGAAAGTTGGACGTAACACGAGGATTCGAGAAAATGCTGCCGCGCGACGAAAAGCGATTTTACGGGGCAAATGAAAGGAATTAAGGATCGTGAGTTGTGGAGTGTCACCCTGATTTCCTACAGGTTTTACCACTTGACACAAGAGTGCTTCGCAGCTTATGAGTATGGGCAACAATAAAACCATAGAGATGATAGGGATAGCTGAAGTGGTGGTCGAGGGGGTAGAAGTAGGAGCCCTGCACATATGATTCGCAGTCGCCTTAGCTTTGCGCGCTTGTATTTGAGAATCATTACATTGCTGTTGCCCGCCTGCGCCTATTTCATTGCCGTCAAGATTCGGTTTGGTTTCAACTTCCTGCTGTGGCGAATCGCCCCAACAGGCTTGCCGTCCTATTGGGGCATTCTCTTGCTCACCACAATCGTGTGGGCCATTGCTGCGGAGGAGTCGGAGCTCTGGAATGTGGAGCAGCTGTATGCTCCGGGAGGAAAGAGCCGAAGGTTGCTGGAGGCCTTAGCTTTTACCTACGCAATCGTAATGGCGGCTGGTTTTCTGTACCGGCAGGCCAGCTATTCGCGCGTCGTCATCGCTATCAGCGCTGTCGCTCTTTTTGTCCTGGCGACCATCACCCGCGTAGCCTTCAGGGTGGTCCTGGAGCTTATGCGGAAAGATGGCAGAAACGAAGTCAAGATTCTGATTGTTGGCACGGATCGCTTCGCCCGCCGTGTCGGCACATCGTTGCTTCATGGCGAAGTGCTTCCCTGCAGGATCATGGGCTTCGTGCGGCTACCAGATCAGGAAATTGCCGTCGAAGGGCCGGTTTACGAGCTGGACCAGATTCCCAACTTTTCCAATGGAAATTCTATCAATGACATTATTATCGCTTTGCCGGCCGCTCGGCTGAGCGAGGTGCAGAAAATCGCTCCCACGCTGGAGAAGCTTTGTGTCCCCACGCGCGTCGTTATCGACCTGGGCGAAGGCGTCGTACTCCGTGACCGGTTGATTGACCTGGGCGGAATCCATATGTTGGATCTTCGTCCCACGCTGGCGGAGACCGGTCCTTATCTGTTTCAAAAGCGCATCTTCGATGTGGCTTTTTCGGCCCTAATCCTTTTGCTCACATTGCCAATTACGTCGCTCATTGCGCTGGCCATTAAGCTCAGCGGCAGTGGCCCCATCATGTTTACTCAGGATCGCGTGGGCCTCAACGGACGTGTTTTCCGCATGCTCAAGTTCCGCACCATGAGGGTCGGAAGCCGCGAAGAAGGAGACACTCGTTGGACCAGCGACAACGATCCCCGGCGAACTCCAGTGGGAGCCTTTTTGCGCAAAACTAACCTGGATGAACTACCGCAGTTTCTTAACGTGCTCCGTGGTGAAATGAGCATCGTAGGACCGCGTCCCGAGCGTCCATATTTTGTGGAACGATTCCTGGAAGAGTTTGATCGCTATAACGCCCGCCACATGTTCAAAGCGGGCATCACCGGTTGGGCACAGGTGAACGGGTGGAGGGGCGACACATCTATTGCGAAACGTGTCGAGTACGACCTTTATTACCTGCGAAACTGGAGTCTGACTTTCGATCTGCAGATCATTACCATGACGCTGGTGCGCATGTTCAGCAGCAAGAATGCGTACTGATTCAGTTCGCGAATACCATGTGGACAGCTTCTTCATAAACGAGGCCGATTTTCTGGCCGTCCACGCTAAGATTTGCGGTTTTACGTCGTCATGCCTTCCGGTACCGTCTTAATCGTCGCCTTTCTCGTGTCTGTGAGTGCTTTTGGCCAGTCGTCGCCCTTTCGGGGCGGTCGCACAGACGGCCTTCTTGACTCAACCGACGCTCTCATTCAAGATTGCGCTTCTCGATCTGCTTCTTATTCTGATACGGCGGCCGCTCGAGTCCAGGTGAGGCAAGATTTCCTCTCAACGGAAATCTTCGATGGCAATCCAACAATCGCTTCTGCCGAAAAACCTTTCAACGTCACGCCCACACCTGGCTTCCGCCCGACAGCATTCCCCACGGCACCCCGCGACCTTGACGCCCACAGCACTTTGCCGGAGCGCGAGAAACGGGGATTTCACTGGCGCAGTGCGTTGACTGAATCGTTTACCTTTCTTCTCATCGAACAGGCCTACGTTGTGCACACCGACTTCCGATGGGTCGTGTCTGAAAACGGCATACCCTTCAATCACTACTGGCGCGATTACAAGCAGTCCCTCTCAGAATGGACAAAGTCTGGGTGGGACGATGGCGATCCTAACTGGTTCGGCTATATCGGACATCCGATTCAAGGCGCTCTGACCGGATTCATCCAAATACAAAATGATCCACGGTCCGAGAAACTGGAGTTCTCCCAAACGAAAGCTTACTGGTGGAGTCGTCTAAAAGCTGGATTGTGGAATGCCGCGTACAGCACGCAGTGGAATCTGGGCCCCTTAAGTGAGGTCACGGTCGAAAAATATGGCTCGAAGGATCGGCTTCCGTGGAATCAAAATGGAACATTTCCTTGCAATACGAAAAATTGTTTCACTGGGGTCGGCCAAATCGACATCGTGATGACGCCGCTGGGTGGTATGGGTTGGTTAATCGGTGAAGACATCCTGGATCGGAAAGTAGTTCGGCGCGTGGAGGGCGCCACGCAGAATCGTCTTTTGATTGATACGGCCCGCGTCGCACTCAATCCCATTCGCTCCGGCGCGAATATGCTTCATGGCGAGCATCCCTGGTATCGCGCTTCGCGCGATGGACAGGAAGAAACACTTTTCACCGGTCAAGAGAAACTGGTGTCAGCCGGCGAAAGCCCGAAAACGCAAGTTCTCAACCATGGAGATTTCTTTCTCGGTTACTCGCACATCGGCACGACTCATTGCGAGATAGTCTTCTCGGGCGCCGGCACTCCGTGCGACCCGCTCTCTGCGCTGGCCTCAAATCTCAGCGGCTGGAACCTGTCTTTTGAAAAAAAGTATCTGCGTTATTTTGGAGCGATTGCCGATTTCGGCGGCCAATATGGCGGCCTGACTCAGAATGAATTCTTGTTCGGTCTGCGTGGAGGAGCGTCAGCGGGCCCGGTACATCCTTTTGCTCAGGCAATGATCGGAGCGGTACGCGCCAAAGAACTCGACACCGACACTTCATTTGCCGAGGATCTGGGAGTGGGAGTCGATTTCGCGCTAACCCGCCGGCTGGGCTGGCGCAATCAAGTGGACGCAATCAAGACGGGATCGCCCGACTTCGAGCGGCGCAACCTCCGCATCTGTTCTGGACTTGTTGCTCGCTTTTAGCCGTTTGATTTCGCGGTTTCTTTTGGGTCGTTTGACGGTCCGTTTCCCGCATCCAAAGTCCATCGTTTGTTCTCCAATAGATCTATGGAGAACGGGGAAAAACGGTTGTGGCCCATCCGCGTTTCAATGCTGCTTGTGATTTTTCTTTTCAGTTCCTGGCGAGTGTTCGCCCAGGAAGCGCCACCGTCAGCGGAGAAAGGAAGATGGGACTTCAGCATTTGGGCCGCCGGAGAAACTGGGGAAGAAAACACCAATTCGTTCACGGAGTCGCAAATCTGGTCGGCTGGGATCTTTGTCGGCAGGGTTATGACGCGCGAACTCTCAACGGGCTGGACGCGAGGCAGCATCGAGTATGCAGCCGATTTCGCTCCGGTCTTTGAAACTTACGGAAATCAGCGCACGCACGGCATAGGATTTGACCCCGTGATCCTGCGCTGGAACTCTGCTCTGTACACGCCTCGCGCGTCGCCCTACATAGAATTGGCAGGCGGCGCGGTCATCACGCCCACGAACCTGCCTCCGGGAAATACTTCCAGTTTCAATTTCACGGCGAAAGGCGGCGGCGGAATTTATCTATGGACGCGAAAGCGGCAAGCTTTTGATCTAGGCTGCCGATGGTCACACATATCCAACGCGAACCTCGGCGTGCAGAATACGGAATTTAACGGAATACAAGTCACCGTCGCCTATCACTGGTTCAAATAAGGCGATCCGCGGCTCGCATTGCCTGCTTCCCCCCCAACTCACCAGACACGGCAGGCATTCTCGTGCACCATCGCCTGACCTTTGTGGCAACCGTATGCCTTGGCAAACTCCGGCATGTTTCCCAGCACGTTATTGACCCGGTATTTATCCAGCGGATGCGGGTCTGTGAGGATCAGCGTCCGCATCATCTCGGGGCTCACATTACTGCACCACACATTTGCGTACGCCAGGAAGAAGCGTTGCCATCCGGTGAGGCTGTCCGGTCCCTTGGCGTCGAGGCTCGTACCTTTATTTTTGAGGTCGGCCTGCAACGCCGCTAACGCTATGTGAATTCCGCCGTTATCGGCGGTATTTTCGCCTTGCGTGAGGCGCCCGTCTTGTTTCACCCCCGCTTCGGGGATCATTTCCGTGTACTCGTCGGCAATACAATCGCCTCTCTTCTCGTAGGCCTTGCCATCGTCAGCGGTCCACCAATCGCGCAGGTTGCCTTCGGCATCGAACTTGCGCCCCTGGTCGTCGTAGCCGTGGATCGTCTCATGACCGATCACTGCACCGGCAGCAGCATAGTTAACGGTGTCATCCATCGCGGGATCGAAGAACGGTGGTTGCAGAATTCCCGCTGGAAAATTGATGGTGTTGGTCTGCGGATCTTCGTAGGCGTTTACCGTCGGCGGCGTCATTCCCCACTCCGTCCGGTCCACCGGCTTACCAATCTTTTGCAACTCGCGCCGGAACTCGAACTCCGATGACCTCTGCACGTTCGCAAGATGGTTGTCGCTGGTAATCTGCAAGGCTGAATAGTCGCGCCAATGGTCGGGATATCCGATCTTGTCCACCTGAGCGGCAAGCTTGATGTGGGCCTGCTTCTTGGTCTGCGCGTCCATCCAATCCATGGAATCGATGTCCTGGCTGAGCGCCGTCTTGAGATTGTCCACCATCTCCTTCGTCCGCGCTTTGCTTTCCGGCGGGAAGGCTTGAGCCGCATAGGTTTGTCCCACAGCTTCGCCAATGTCACGATTCTCCGATTCGATACACCGTCGCCAGTGGGGTTCGATTTCTTTCGCGCCGAAGAGAGTCTGCGCGTAAAAAGCAAAGTCTTCATTCATGAAGCCGTCGCTCAACGAGGACGCTTCGCCTCCCAGAAGGAACCACTTCAGATAGATCTTCCAGTGATCCAACGGCTCGTTCTTGATTTGCAATTCAATTGCACGAAAGAACTCAGGGGCGGTTACGATGTACTTACCGGAGGCGGGAGCGTGAACCAGTTCGAGATACCGGCTCCAATCGAATGACGGCACAAGCTTCTTCACCGCATCCAAATCCATTTCATTGTCGAGATTCTTGGGATCGCGCCGCTTGACAATCTCCATAGCGGCTTTCGCCATGGTGGTTTCCATCTGCAGCTCGACGTCCGCATCCACCTTTGCTTCGGCCTCCGGCACGCCGCCCAGCTCCAGAATCTTGGCAATGTGGGCCTTATATTTGTTTCGAATCTCCACCGACTTCGCGTCGTCGTTCAAATAAAACTCGCGCCCCGGAAGCCCCATTCCTCCCTGATCAAATTCCGCGATGACATGGGTCGTATCGTGGAAGTCCGGCGCAGAGCCGAAACCAAAAAGCACAGAGTACGTCCAGGCATTTCCGGCGTTCCATGCTCCCGGAATGGTGCGATGAAGCTCCGCCACTATCTCCGCGATCTCCTGTTTGCTGCGCATGGCGTCGATACGCGCCAGCGTCGGTCGCACCGTGTCGAGTGCATGAGCATTTCTTTGCTTTTGGTCCATGCAAGCATTCCAATAGTCGCCGACCTTCTGCTCCACGGGCGTGTGTTCGGCGGCCGGCTTGGCTGCGACCTCAAGCACCGTCTGGTGGACGAACGAAGTGTTCCATAACTGGAGTTTGCCGAAGGCTCCCCAGAAAACTTCATCGGGTGGAACCGGATTATTTGCGATCCAGCGCTTACACGAGTATTGATAAAAGTCCGTGCAGGCATCCACCGAGGGATCTGCGTTCTTGGCATCGAAATGGTCTAGCTGCGGCGCCGGCTTTTCGGCATCGGCCGCGCCCGAAGCGCCAGAGGACGATTGCGCCGGCATGGATTGCGAGAACCCCGCCGGAACAAAACCGGTTAGGAACAGATTGCAGAACAACAAGAAGACCGAGAGAAAGAGTGACCGCATCTCCTGCCGCCTCCGTAAAAAGCTGATTGAAATCGAGAAAGAGATTACCATGCAAGTTTCATTCTGTTGTCAATACAGCCTTGGAATTGACCGGATGCCTGCATACCCCGCATGAATTAAGGAGCGAAGATCGCCAAGTGCGTGCAGGTTTGCAACCACAATTGACGAACGCCAAAGTTTCGTCAGCGTCATCTGTCGGGCCGGCCGATGCGAGGCACAAACCGCCTTGGCTGGGTTGCCGAATCCGTTCGCTTGAGCAATTAATTATGATCGATTAATACCAAGGTATCGCCAATACTATCGTCCAATTGCTTCGCTTTTACGCTTCTGGTCTGATGGCGTTAACGGGTGCCACGCAATCGGACAATGGAAGCCAAAATACTTGAGAGGTCGCTCAACCATCATCGCGGAAATCACTATCGCCTTCTCGGGGTTTTTGGGTAGAGATTTTTTTCCTTCACCTTTGGCTGATACACCGCCTGGTCTCAGCCAATCAAGTTTCAATTTACGTGAACGCATAGGAGGAACGAGTATGGCAAATCTAAAGCACGCACTGAAACGAATCGCGTTCTTGTTGTTTGCAGTGGCAGCGGTGGCCTGCGTTGTCTCCTTTACGGCTCCCGCATCGGGGCATGCCGATGGAGAGGTTGCCCCGATCTTCGGAATCAAGGTCCCTCCCGGATACCGCGACTGGAAGTTGATCTCAGTAGCACACGAAGAAGGCAACCTCAACGATCTTCGCGCGCTTCTCGGCAACGATATAGCCATCAAGGCCTACCGCGAGGGAAAGCTGCCGTTCCCGGACGGCACAATCATTGCCCGGCTGGCATGGAGTTACGTTCCGTCCGAGGAAAACAACAAAGTCTTTGGTCGTGCCCAATCTTTCGTGGCCGGGGATGCCACGAATGTGCAGTTCATGGTTAAGGACTCAAAAAAATACGCGGCGACGGGCGGCTGGGGCTTCGCTCAATTCAAAGATGGCAAACCTGCGGACGAGGCGCTGCTCAAAACCTGCTTCCCCTGCCACGAGCCTATCAAAGCTCGCGACTTTGTCTTCACTCAATATGCACCCTGATACTGGGAGATCGAACCTAGCACGTAGCAGCGATGCATATCAATTTCGAGGCCGCGCGTCTGTGCCGAGGGTATGCAAGAGTATCGCCATACCATCGTCCGATTGCTGCGCTTCCACGCACCTGTGTAATGCGCCCATTGCAGCAGATGCAATCCGAACTGCGCGGCATAAAGCCGAAGGGGGAGGAGTTGAAATCTATCCCTCAAAGCGGACGAAGCTTATGCCCGCATGATGAGAGGCAAGGCGCAGTTCCGCGTCGTTCTGTCCGCGCCGCCGTGATAGCTTTCTGCGATGTTCGCATAATCCGAACTGTTGGCCCAAACCACGGAAAGGAGCGTCTCCATGAAGTACCCACTTGTTATTGCACAACGCCACGCAAGTGACGGCGATGGGGTCGCATGGACTTAAATACCTCAGCACAAAAGACGATCCGCGAAACATAATACTCAGGTGGCATCTGACTGACGAAAGGCCCAGACTGAGCCCTTCGCTATTCCGATGTAACGGCCTTCAGAAATCGGTAATAGAAATCGACTCCTTTGTAGTAGGACTCAATGCCAAGCCTCTCGTCGCGGCCGTGGGCGCGGATGTCGTCGCGGTCAATGGCAATGCCTGAAATCCCGTAGGTGGGCATGCCGACTCTCATGGTGTAGATGCCGTCGGAGGCACCGGTGGACATCTCAGGAACTACCGGCGTACCCGGCCACATTTGGGCGGTGATCTTCTCCAGCGGTGCAAAAACGTCGCGCCGCAGCGGCGGAGGCGGGAAGCTCCTCCGGTCGGAAGCATTGTCAGAAATGCTGCCGGAGTTATCGACGAAACGTACGGTAATCTTCGGATCGGCAATTACCTTAATTAACTCCTGACGGATTTCTTCCGCGGAATGCCCCGGTTCAATCCGGCAATTCATGTTGGCCTCTGCGCGCTGGGGCAAAGCATTGTTGGCGTGGCCGGCATTGAGACGTGTCGCGACGCAGGTAGTGTGGGTAGTTGAATTATCGATTGGGTCCTTTGAAAGCCGCTGCACCGCATCTGTATCGGGCGGATTTTTCAGCATCGCCTTCATGTCGGCGGCGCGCTCCGGAGTTTCCACCGTCGCCATACGCTCGTAGTAAGCGCGCGTCACCTCGTTTAGTTCGAACGGGAACTGGTAATGCTGCAGGCGCGTGAGCCCGTCAGCGAGAGCATAGATGGCGTTGTCCGGTCTTGGCAGCGAACTGTGGCCTCCGGGATTGGTCACGGAGAGCTGAAAATCCGCGTACAACTTTTCGGTGGCGTCCACGGTCATCATCACGGGCTTGCCGTGGTCGCTAAGGATACCGCCGCCGTCGTGGTTGAAAACGATTTCGGCGTCGATGAGGTCCCTGTGATTCTTGACCAGCCAATCGACTCCGTTCGACTTGCCGCCCTCCTCATCTGCAGTGAGCGCCAAGATAATGTCACGGTCGGGAGTGTAACCCTCTTTCTTGAAGCGGATCAGCGTGGTAGCCATGATGGCGTCGCCGCTCTTCATGTCCTGGGTGCCTCGGCCGTAGTAGAAGCCGTCCTTCTCTACAAAACTGAAGGGATCGCTGGTCCAATCCTCGCGGCGAGCCTCGACCACATCCAGATGACCAATCAGCAGGAGGGGCTTGTGCTTTCCGCTCCCGTGCAACCGCACCACAAGATTCTTTTTGCGATCATTGGGGCCGAGGATTTGAATGTCGCTCTCGGAGAATCCCGCATCGCGAAAGCGTTGCGCCATCGCCTCCGAAGCTGCTGTCACGCTGCCGATGGAGTCAGTGGAATCGATCTCGATCAGCTGTTTGAATATGTCGTAAGAGAGCTTTTTGGTTGCGTCGTCGATTTGTGCCTGAGACGCGCCCACGATAAAAAAGAGGCACAGGAATACGTAAGACAACAGTACTAACGATCTGCTGCGGTTCAAGCGGGTCTCCGGAGCGATTGAATTGAATTTCTTTGTCTCGGGAAATGCCACCCATCTTACCGCATCGAAGTTGAATCGGGACTAAGTGTGGCTAAGACCTCGCAACGGACCTAGTTTCGGGCATAGTGAAGCAACCGAAGCGAATCCCGATGAACGCACCGTGTCTGGTAAGAATGAGTCTAAAACTGTTTGGTGCCGGGAGGGGGAATCGAACCCCCAAGGGCCGAAGCCCGGCGGATTTTGAGTCCGCTGCGTCTGCCAGTTCCGCCATCCCGGCTTGGGTGTTTCGTCTTGCGGCAGATGCTGAAGAAACTCAAGCTTAATTGACCACTTGTGGCTTTGCAACTTCGCAGCAGCCTGCCTTCTAGAACAATTTAAGCCGCTTCCCAATCCTTGGGCACGTTCACGTAGGAACGATCGAGGGCTGCGACCGAGGGGCAGCCGAGTAACCTGAGAGTACGATCGAGATCTGTGCGCAGGATTTCGATGGCGCGGTCGACGCCCGCTTCACCGGCGGCGGCGAGGCCGTACGCGTAGGCTCGCCCACAGAGTACGGCGCGCGCTCCAAGGCATAGAGCCTTCACGATGTCGGTGCCGCGACGAATGCCTCCATCCATCAATACGTCGATGCGGCCCTGAACGGCCTCCACCACTTCCGGCAACGCACGCAACGACGATGGCACCCCGTCCAACTGGCGGCCGCCGTGATTCGAAACTGAAATCGCGGCGGCTCCTTCGTCGATGGCGCGCCGCGCATCTTCCGCGGTCAGCACGCCCTTCACAACGATGGGACCTCGCCAGTGTTCCCTAATCCAGCGCAGATCGGCCCATGTGACGGCGGATTCAGCCAGGGCCGTTGCGACGTCAAGCAGCTTCATTGGACCTTTGCCCGGAACCACCACGTTTGGCAGCGCGGGCAGGCCGCCATCCAGCAGAAAACTCATGAGCCAACCGGGGCGCGAAAGTACCTGCGGAAGATAGGGAATTTTTTCGAACGGACCGCCGCTTACCAATTCCTTCATTCCGTTGCGAAAATCGCGTTCGCGAATTCCGGAGACCGGAGTATCGATGGTGACTACCAGGGCGGAGAATCCAGCGTTTCGCGCACGGTCGATCGATGCCTCGGCGGCGCCTCGCCCGCCCATCAGATAGAGCTGATAGAAAACTGGTCCGGACGAGCCTGCCTTCACATCTTCCAGCTTGTGCCCGGAGATCGTCGAAAGAATGTAGCCGATGCCAGCCCGCCCCGCGGCTCGCGCGGCGGCCACTTCTCCTCCCGGATGCATAAGGCGGCTGTACCCCACCGGTGCCAGCATGATGGGAAGCGAAAGATTGAAACCCAGAACGCTGGTGCACATGCTGCAATCGGCGAGTGAGACTGCATGTCGGGGGCGAAAAGTGATGTCGCTAAAGACTCTGCAGTTCTCGCGCAGGGTGACTTCCCCTTCGGCGCCGCCATCCAGGTAATCGAACACCGATTTCGGCACCCTCTGGCGCGCGATCGGACGAAAATCCTCGATGCAAACAACTCGCGGCGAAGCCACGGCACGGGCCGATCTAGTCATTCTTGTATCCCACCGGTTTCTCGAAATTGTCCTCGCACTCTGAAGCAGGCCGATGTTACCACTGGACGAAAGTACCTAAGCCAGGAAATTTTCCGTCGAACCCCGGCCGCGCCGACCCACTGACATTAATTGTACAAACTGATGACAATCCTTTGACAACCGCGCCGGATGGGCGTCCTAGCATGGTGTGGCTCGAATTGCCGTTGTCTGCAAGTCCAGTGGTTCGCGGTTTGCGCTAGAAAGCCGTCCGCGAGCAACCCTAGTTCATGATCTACCCCGCCACTCGCAATACAAAGGAGAAACTGCATGTCTCGTTATCGTTGGCTCAATCGAATTTCGCTTGCGTCCCCCTTGCTCGGGCTGGTGCTGGTGTTCGCTTCCAGCTCGGCTCTCGCTCAATATCAACCCACGTATCTGGTCTCAGATAAGGCAGGCGCCAAACATACCGATCCCTTGCTGAAAAATGCCTGGGGACTTGCGTACGCACCCGGCGCGCCCTTCTGGGTCAGCGACGAAGCCGACGGCTGGTCCACCCTGTATAACGCTCAGGGAGTCCCGCAAAGCTTGCAGGTGATTGTTCCTCCGGCCAGCGGCACCGGCCCCGGAACGCCCACCGGCATCGTCTACAACGGTTCGACGGAGTTCCAGATCGATACCTGGACCTCGGTCTTCCTCTTCGCCACGCTCGATGGAACCATCAGTGGCTGGTCGTCGTTCAACCCGAGCTCCGCTCTGATTGCGGTGACCAGTACGGGTTCGGTATACACCGGACTCGCCATCACCAGCAAGACGTCGGGAAATTTCTTGTTCGCCGCCGACGCTGCCAATAATAGAGTGGACATTTACGATGGCAGCTTCAACTTCGTGAAGTCGTTCACCGATCCCGCCATTCCAACCGGCTTTGCGCCGTTCGGCATTCAGGATATCGGCGGAAAAGTCTACGTATCGTATGCCAGCACGTCCGGCGGATCTGGCGGCTACATTGACATCTTCACAGAAGCCGGCACATTCGTGAAACACTTCGCCCACGGCAAACCGCTGAACCAGCCTTGGGGTTTCGCCGTAGCGCCCGCAAATTTCGGAACGCTCAGCAACACGCTTCTGATTTCGAACAACACCGGCAAGGGCACCATCAACGGCTTCAATCTCTCGACCGGAGCGCTGGTCGGCACCATGATGAATGCCTCCAACAAGCCATTGACGATTAACGGCCTGTGGGGGCTCGAGTTCGGCGGCGGGTCCTCTGCCAACGGAAAAACGAACCAACTCTTCTTCACCGCAGGTCCCAGCGACACCGACGGTTATTTTGGAGTGATCGCTTTCAAGTAAGAGGATTGTCGCAACACAAGCATCGCGACGGGAAACCCAAAGGCCGCTTATATCGAGCGGCCTTTGCGGCGTTTTGAGGGTGAGAGCTCTTTTGCACCGGCAAGTTCGCGGTACCGGAAGCATTCAACCATGTGGTCGTTCACCATTCCCACCGCCTGCATAAAAGCGTAGCAAATGGTTGATCCCACAAAGTTGAAGCCGTGCTCCTTCAGGTCTTTGCTCAAGGCATCGGATTGCTCTGTGCGGGCTGGAAGACGCGCACCCGCCTTCCACGAATTCACTCTCGGCTCACCCTGTACAAATTGCCAGATGTAACGGTCGAAGCTGCCGAATTCCTCCTGTACCTGTATGAGAGAGCGCGCATTCTGCACCGCCGACGCAATCTTCAAGCGGTTGCGCACGATCCCTGGATTCTTCAGCAACTGCGCCGTCTTCCGCCGGTCGTACTTCGCGACCCGCTGCACATCGAAGCCATCAAACGCGGCGCGATAGTTCTCCCGCTTGTTGAGGATCGTCTCCCAACTCAATCCCGCCTGCGCTCCTTCGAGCACCAGGAACTCAAAAAGCGTGCGGTCGTCATGCATCGGCACGCCCCATTCTTCATCGTGATATCGAATCCCCAACTCGCTGCGCGCCCACGCGCAACGAACTGGCGGAGGAGCGTCAGTGGGCTTAGGAGTTTTCATTTATCGATAATAATGCGCGAGAAGCCGCGCCATTCGTCGAGCTTAGTGGTGATGTTTACCGCCGGAATGGCCGCCCCCGCCGGAATGCCCGTGCCCGGAACTCTTGCCACCACCGGAGATCTTGGGCGCGTGTCTGCCGCCGAATAAGTGAAAGCCGCCAGAGTGCGGTGGTTTGAAAGATGACTTGCTGAAGGATGATTTGTCGAAAGACGATTTTCCGGAAGACTTGAAGCCACTGCTCTTGAAGCTATGGGACGACTGCTTGCCGAAATCGCTACGCAGAAAATTTGAACTCGGCGGCCGATATGCTCGAGCCGAATTGTTGTAGCTGGTGCTCGGCCGGCTGCCATAATTTCCTGAAGAATTCCTGGCAAAGTTCTCGGCCATCCGATTGCTGCCAGACTGATTGAACCTGGATTGATCGAAAGTCGATCCATACGTCGAACGGCCATACGGCTCAGACCGGCTATTCGCGGGCCGAGAACTGTTGTAGCTTTCGCGTGAAGTTCGGTTGTAACCTGATCCGGAGTTCTGATATCCGCGACTGTAGCGGTCTCCCGAACGGTTTGTCGCGTATGCATCTCTCTCCGGCGTTCTAGCAAAACCTTGCGAACGCGCTCCGGTGTATCCACTGTAGGGCCGTCCATAGCCGCCCGCCGCTCGATTCGGCGCGTTGAACCGATTCTCAGAAGATGGGCGAGACCACCTATTCCATCCAGCAACCATTCCACCTCGCGAATACGCGCGAACGCCGTAGGGCAGGCCCCAGTGGGCCACGGTTGCGCTGTGCGAATAGTAGTTCCCTCCTTGAAACAGCACGGACTGAGTCAGCCAACTTAATCCCCAACCTAGCCAACCCCAAGGCGTGCGCGCGAACGCGTTCAACGCGACTCCCAGGCCGAACCTTACAACCGATGATTCGAAGAACGAACCCACGGCTCCCAGCACGGAAAATCCTGGATACGGCGACACGGGCTGCCCGTAGACGCCCCACGGATTGTAGATCGGCACATAGACGACCTGCGGATTGGCCGGCGCAACCACAATGTTGCTTTGATCATAGGTGACGGCTTCCTGCGGAGTGCTGTTCAGGTTACCCGCCTGCTGCGCGCGCCGACGCATGACCTGCACAGCTTCGAGCACGTCCTGCGGCTGGTTGAAATAGGCGTTGCCCAGTTCGGAGGTCCAGTGGAGGTTCTGGTCCATTTGCGCCAGCACCTGGGGAAAGGCCGTCAACGCCTTCAGACTCGGATCCCATGACATGGTGTTGGCTCCAGCAGCGATTTGATCGGTCGTCGCGTAGCCTTGGGCTCGGCGCCAGCGGTCGGCATCGGCCACTTGCGCGGGATAAGTCGAAGCCGCCAGAATCTGCGCCACCAGCGTGTCCGGATAAAGAGCGATCGGCGCGACCAACTGCTCGAGATCGGGCGCGGAGAGCGGCTGCCGAGGAGCATAGGCTTGCTGGTCAATCTGTCCGGGAGCTGGATAGGCCTGCTGCGGATAGGGCTGTTGCGGATAATTTTGATCCGGATACGGCTGTTGCGCGTAGGGCTGCGGGTCGGATTGCCCCTGGTATGGCGCCTGTGCCAGCAGCGCGGGCACCAGGAGCAGCGCTGAGGTCAGCACCATTAGAGAGCTCAGCCTTTGCCGACAGGAGCGGTTTCTAGGAAACAAACCACGGCATGAATCAGGTTGCAGAAAGGACGAAGCGCAGGTCGATGCGGGGGAGCACGTCTGGGGTCTCATCATCCCTCTCAGTGGCTTACATAGGCTTGCATACACAACAGCAACCTAATGTTTCTAGCCGCCGTCAGGTGATCGTACGACCCGGCGGGAACTGTTACTGATTCTAAACCCAAATCCGGCAGGTTTGTTTCGCGCGAGCAAAAAAGAACTTTGCGCGGCAAGGGTCTAGGCATTCCTGCTGGGGAGCAACACCACCTAAGTGCCATTCCCGGCGACCTTGTTACATAAGTAAGCTCCTGCTCAGATCAGGTTTCAGGCAAAATGGCTCTACCAGAACAGACAGCAGTAGTCATAGATGGCCGGGTTCACGAAGTGCCTCCATCTCGGCAGGGTATTTATGTCAGTACGCAACACAATCGTTCTGCTGGTCGCGCTCTCTGCATCCGCACTTCTAGCAGGATGCGGTAGCAGTTCTTCCAGTTCGCAAACATCTCCGCCGCCTCCGCCACCACCCAGCGTGATCCCGACAACCTTGAGTGGCACCTACGTCATTTCTTGCTCGGGGCTGGATGTAACCTCCAACGGATCGCAGTCGCCATTCGCCATGTTGGGCACAATTACTGCGGACGGCAAAGGCAATCTCTCAGGACTGATTGACCTCAACGATCTGGACTTGATTGCAACCACCGGCGTAACGACCGGCGTGCAGCTTGGTTTGAAGCCTACGGGAACTTACACGATTGGAAGTGACGGCCGAGGTACGGGCAACCTAGATTTCACCGTCAACAGCAAGTCCGTTTCGTTTGGCCTTGATTTTGTTCTCATCTCGAGTTCTCACGGATTGATCACCCGTTTCGACAGCTCGGGCAGCGGCAGCGGCACAATCGATCTGCAACCGGCGAGCGTTCCGGCGAACTCTTTCCAGTCGGTCTCGTTTGCTCTTTTCGGCGCCGATTCGAACGGCTTTCCTCTTGCCTCGGCGGGAGCGATCGCGGCGAATTCCTCCGGAGTCGTTACTGGCACTCAGGATTTCAACGAGAACGGCACTTCGACGGGACTCGCGGGCCTCACCCTCTCCGCAGCAACCTCCAACCTTACTGAGGTGAACGGCGGCGGCCTCAATGGAACGGCAGAGCTCGACAGCAGCTTTGGCCTGTTGTCATTCGAAGTCTGGGTGGTCGACCAAACTCATCTGAAGTTCATCGAGAGCGATGCATCCGGCACGATGCTCTCCGGCGACGCATTTACGCAGCAGGCTACCTTCCCGGCCGGTCAGTTGGTGTTCACGCTGGGAGGTATTGGCGGTGGCCTTCGGCCATTTGTTGCCGGCGGCCTGCTTACCACGGACGCCAGTGGAAATATGAACGGCTTTGAAGATTTCAATTACTCTGGCAGCTTCACTCACGTGGCAAACGTAGGCGCCAGCTGTACGGAATTTGTCGCGGGAAGATGCCAACTCGCCTTTACCAACTTTACCAACGGCACCCAGAACAACTTCCAGTTTGCCGCTTATCCTACAAGCGGCGGCATTCTGCTGCTGGAGATCGATAGTTTCGGACTTGCACAAGGTGCAGCCTATGCCCAGACCGCTACGTCGTTCGCGGCTTCGCAGAGTTACGGATTAAACCTCTCCGGTTACAACGGAGGAGAAGTCGACGATATCGCCCAGTTCACGGTTGGCACTTCTACCTTCAGCCCGGGCACATTAGACGAAAACGATCAAGGGACAACCTTTGACGCCGAGGGATTGTCGGGCAGCTACGCGCCGTCGACGCAGGCTCCGGGTCGCGGCTCGATCTCCGCTACGGTGAGCGGCGGTAAGTCGCAACAGGCTACTCTAAGCTTCGAATATTATGTGATCGACAGCTCGACCATCGCCGTCATTGAAACCGACGCTGCGCAGGTTGGCGTGGGAACCTTCCAGTTGCAGAATATTTCTGGCGCGACCCCGCTGGCGCAGTCGCATATGTCGATGGTGCGGCCCATCATTCAACCGCGGGCTGCCCATAACAACTGCCCTACCTACGGAACGTGTCCGGCTCCTGGCACGGTTACGTTACAGTGGTGCGCGGGCAACAATACCACCGCCAGTTCGCCCTGCAATTCCCCAGTTGTGGGACTTAATACCGTTGCGCCTGCCGCAGGATCGTGGTCGAATCAGCTCGAGGGACTCGACGCCGCAAGCATCCTGCTTTCTGGCCAGAAACCCGGAGAGGAAGTAAATCCCAATGGCGCGGTCGGTCCGATTGACGGTTCCGGTGTTGGACAGTACCTGGAGTTCGGTGACAATTTTCTGCAGGCTTTCGATAGGGCGACGGGCAGCCCTATATTTTCCACCGGAGGAATAGCGGGCCCGCAGCCTTTGTCGGCACCGTCGTCGACATCGCCGGCAACGATCTTCTCCGGCGCCCCCTCAAATGACTGCAACAATCCTTCGCTCGATGGCATTGCCAGTTATGACCGCATCGATAATGTCTTTGTTCTAACCAATATCTTCAACATTTCAAACAAGTCCACGGGCGTCAATACCTACGACCTTTGTATGGCGGTTAGTGCCTCCACAGGTGGTGTCCCCGCCAGCAATCTGGAAGGGTACAACGGACAAAATTCGTGGAATGTCTACGACTACAGTCTGACTCCCGCAATTCCCGTAAATCCGAACGGGCCGGCTGGCTCGCCTACCACTCTGTACTTTCCCGACTATCTGCGCTTTGGAAACTGGTCTGACGGCTATTACGTTAGCTGGGACCTTGAGGACTCCTTCAATAACTACAACATCGTTGGGTTTGAAGTATGCCAACTCGACAAATCCGACATAATTGCGGGCGTTTTATCTAATTCCCCCAAGTGCTTTACCTATGTTCCCAACTATGCCGCGGGTACGGATCGAAGCTTGATCCACACTCTCTTGCCAGCCGACTTTGAGGGCACAAATCCCATTCCTAGCTCCACTTCAGGAGAGTACTTCCTAGCCCTGGTGAATCCTAGGAATCCGGGAACCAACCAGCAATGCTCGGCATCACCTTGCACCTCAAATCAGTTGGCTTTCTGGACGTGGTCTGGAATAACCAGCGGCGCTCCGCCCACGTTCATTACGATGCCAACACATGCTTTCACACCCGGATGCTATAACGTCAATCAGCCCTACAACACTTTCTGCGTCCCCGAACCTTACGGAGGCGACATCGACGGCCTAGGAGATCGCCTCGCCTATCGCTTGGCTTATCGAAGCATGGGCGGCACAACCAATGCGGAGTATCTCGCCGTAGCCCACACGGTTCAGGAAAATGCCAATCAGCGAACCGGAGTCCGCTATTACAAGATTGCGGCGGGAGCCACACCCCAATTGGTTCTTACGGGAGATATCCAGGACGCGACCAATTTTCTCTCCATGCCCAGCGTCGCAATGGATGCAAACGGCGACCTCGGTATTACTTATACGAAGACCGGGACGAATTTCAACCCTTCACCGTTCTTCGTAACTGTGGACCCCAGCGGCAGCCAGGAAACTCCGGTTCCGGTCCTAAGCTTCCTAAGCAACGGTGAATCGAACGGTCAGGACGAGACCGACCAGGATTGGGGCGAATATGTCAGCGTGACTACGGACCCGCAAGACGATTTGACTTTCTGGGCGGTGGACGAATATATGCTTACGAATCAAACCAGCGAGTGCTCTCTTAAGCATGGGCAATACACCGGTTGTACCTGGGGCACTAGGATCTTCACCTGCCAGAAGGGCACCGGCTGCTGATCTGCACTCAGATCTTATTTAGACATGTTGGGAGACTGAGAGAATATTGCCGTCGGGATCTTTGAACCATGCCACCTTGTCTCCCGTCGGCGCGGTCCATATCCCTAATGCATCCTGCTCGAAGAAGCCGAATCTCTCGAAGACCACGCCTTTGCCCTGAAGTTCCGTAACCATCTTCTCGATATTCGGAACCTGCCATCCTAGAATCGTGTATTGAGCCGGTTTGAACTCCGGTACCTTCGCCACTCGCACCATGATGCCGTTCGCATCCAGCACCATCGCGAAGCCATCGTCCTTCACAAAGCGAAGCCCCAGCACCCCTTCGTAAAACGCACGAGCCTTCTCCGAATCTTTGATCGGAACGAAAACTACGATATCGATGGAACCCAGCATCGCAGTCCTCCTCAGTTGACGGAAACCATTCGGCAGAGTTCGGCTTCAATTTACAAAATCCCCAAATCACCACTTCCCTACTCTTCCGGCGGCACATCGAAACTCACCAAGTCACTCTGGAACCCTTTGGTTTTCCACGCGCCGTATGCGATTCCGACCACCATCCAGATTGCCCCAAGGATCTTCGCCTTTGGGCTCAAGCTGATCCACAGCAGGAAACAGATGACGAACCCCAGAATCGGCGGAATCAATTGTCCTGCGGTACGGTCCGCGCCACGAATGTAGTAATGAGTGAGCGCTGCCAGATTGACGCCCATGAAGGCAATCAGGGCCCCAAAGTTGAGCAGGTTGGCCCCATCGTCATATGTAATAAGAAAAGCCCCCACCAGCGCAATCCCGCCTACGAAAATCACGTTGTTCGCTGGAATGTGCGTCCTGGGATGAATGGCTCCAAAGAATTTCTTGGGAATCGCCCCGCTCCGTCCCATGCCATACAGCAGTCGCGCCGCGCCCAATTGCGATCCCATGCCTGAGCCAACGGTCGCAATCAGAAGCGTCACACTGATCGCCTTAGTCATGAGAATCCCGCCCGCAATGCCGGCAACATGGCTGAACACGTTCTCGTCTCCAAATTCGGAGAAGACACCAAAGTCCTTGCCGAAATGTACGTAGCTCAACAACTGCGCGCCGTAAACCTCGGCGGCCGCCAGGAACCCCGTAATAACGCAAACCAGCACCGTCGCCAGAAAAATGTTGCGCCTGGGATTTTCCACTTCTTCCGACAAGGTGGAGATGCCGTCGAACCCGATGTAAGTGAGCACTGCCACCGAAGTTCCATGAAAGACCCGGCTGAGAGTGAAAGTCTGCGGGTTGTAGAACGGATGCAGAAAATAAGCCTCCGGATACTGCGGCAGGTGGAAGATATAGCGGATGGTGTACCAGAAGAAAGCCAGAATCACGGCACCCATGATCGCGCAGAGCGTCTTATTGATGCGCGCGGAAGTCTGCACTCCGCGCAGATTAAGCGCCGTAAACAACCCGGCAAAAATTAACGGCCACAACAGCCCCGGGTAAGGAATTTGATAGCGCGTTCCACTCAGCAGATCGGCCATCGCCTTGGCGCACCAGATGGTACAGATCAGTGGATTGAGAATGTAATCCATGGTCATGCTCCAGCCGGTGACGTAGCCGAGCGAAGGATGCAACTCGCGCCCCACATACGTATACGCAGAGCCCGCGCTGGGATACACCCGCGCCATGCGACCATAGCTCATGGCGGTGAAGACCATGGCGACCATGGCGATCAGAATAGACGTGACTACGTGCCCCTGCCCGGCGTTGCTGAAGACTCCATAGGCCGGCATGGGCGCCGTGGGCTGAATGACGATGATTCCGTAGAGAATGAGGTCCCAAAGCGTGAGGGTGCGGCGTAGTCGAGGCGCGGACGGAGCAGCAACAGAAGTGGTTTCCATGAGTCCCGCCTATTGGATTATGCGGAAGGCAGAACTGTCAAATATTAAAACGATTCTATAGAGCAGGAACTGTTGTCGCTTTTGCCGAACTATTTCGACGAACCGTAGTCGAACCAGTATCCGCGGTGCTCATTCCCTGACATGTGCCGCGTGTTGTATTCGAGAAGATAGTCGACGTGAGCATCGTCGAGCGGAAACGACTTGCCTGTCCCATATGGATAATCGTCCATCTTGAGAAACGGTAGTGGCGCTACGAAATTGCCTTCCGCGGCGTAGAAATCCATATCTTTCTCGTACCCGTTCGCGGCGAAGAAGTAATCGCGAACCCAGCCCTGAGGCAAGGCAGGCAGGTGCGAAGGATCGAAATCGAGTCGAACCTCATCTCCCGAGCCGAACACGACCGACTTGTCGTCCAGGTCAGCGAGCAGGGGCAAGACATCACCGTATCGCGTGTAGGTTCCTGCGGGACGCGTGTACGGCCCCGTCGCGCTCGTCTTCTCGTAGATATATTGCACGTTGCCCGGAGGCGTGCCTTCGATCTTCAGCGGAAAGCCGTGGTTCGTCAGTTCCGCGCGCACGAGCGGGATCGGCGTCGTCCTCACACCGGCTGCGTCATCCCGAAGCCCCGCATTTGCGCCAGCTGGGCGAGAGCCTGCCCTGAGCTTGTCGAAGGGGACCTCGCGCGAACCATCCTGTGCCGTGCGATTTACCAGAATGCCATCCCAATAAATCTGCAGATTCGTCGTGAGGCGAATCTTCCGCGTCCCCACGGGCAGCTTACCGCTAAGATCGGCGGTCATGGTGCGTGGGCCGCCGGCGGGGAAGCCCATGTCATCCATCACCCGCACCCACTTGCTCTTCGCAGCGTTCTCATCTCCAACCAGCGCTTCGACGTACGGAGAGATCGCATGCACGTCCGCCTGCGATGCGGCATACATGCTGTTTGCCGAGAAGTATTCAACCTCGCCGTGCATCAGCAGCCACAAAGGCTCACCGCGGTAGGCCTCGCCCAGGTCGAGGACCAAACTATGCGGCTTGGTGAAGCCCTGAAACTGCGTCAAGGCGAAATCGCCTACATAACGATGCGCTAGCAGATCAGGCAAGAGGTTGTGGCCGTGCTCATCCCACGCGCCTGCGGGCGGACGCGCGTCTTTGCTGTTGCTCACCACAACTTTGAATTCAGGATACGGCGGGTTCGAGGCGAAATATTCGTTGGGATACACATCGACATCGGCCGGATGGTCAACCGCCAGCAGGCGCGCTTGATCGAGATAAACGGCTTCCTCCAGTGGCTCCATGAAACGGAAACTGAGAACCGTCGTTGGTCGTTGGTCGTTGGTTGTTGGCGAACCCTTTTCCCGAATCATGTTGCGATCGATCTTGATGTATTCGACGGGACGCGGAATATCGCGCTGGCCGGGCCCAACCCAGTGTCCGACGACGCCCGCGCCCAACATGTCAGCAACAAACTCGTAGCGCTCGCCGTTCCAAACAAACAGCGTGGGGCAGGAGCTGCCGCGGCGGTCGATCTCCATAAAATTCTGCTGCTTGTCGCCCGCGACATTAATTTCATCTTGGAGAACGCCCGTGGGCCACAACATGCGCACAATGTCTGCCTCTTTCGCATCGCCGAGGCCAACCACAATGTCAGTGGAATTCTGCCCGAGGTATCCATTGGAACCAGCGATCTCAAACTTCTGCCGATTGCCGCCCGCAAACACTTCCACCTTGGTTCCAATAGCGCTCTTGTTGTCGTTCAGCCCCTTGAGCGAAAGTCGCAGCCAGTGATTCTGATTCCCGCCCTCATTGCGCAGCAGCACCGCGGGCCAATGATTCTGTGTGATGAGCAGATCGGTCGCGCCGTCGCCGTCATAATCGCCGGTAATGATCGCGCGCGGCTCTTTGAGCTGAATCTTGTCGAGGCCGACGTCGGCGGTAACGTCCTTAAAGCCATCTGCCCCCAGATTTCTGAACAGCCGCACTTCACCCTTGCCTTCCTTCGTTTCACCGACTGCGACGAGATCGACCCAGCCGTCGTTGTCGTAATCGATGGCGGCGACTCCCCAAGCGTTACGCCACTCGACCATTGGAAACTCAACCGGATCGAACTTCTTACCCTTATCGTTCCGCCAGAGGCTTACGCTCTTCCCATTCGTCCACCCTGAGTGAGTGAATGCGACATCCATCCAACCGTCGTGATCGAAATCGAGCACAGCGGTACCTGCCATCGGCGCAGGCATGTGGCTAGACCAAGGCCTCCTTACCATGAACTTCCCTTCGCGAGGGTTTTCCAAAACAGCCGGCCCGACGTCCGTAACTTTTCCAAGTCCGGGGACCAGAATATCCACAGCTCGATCGTTGTTGTAATCCGTTCCAATCGCGCCCTCTCCTCCGGATGAGCCCATGTCCCAAAAACCTAGCTGTTCGGACACGTTGGTAAAAGTTCCGTCTCCGTTATTTCGGAACATGTCTCCCCACTCAGCCTTGTCACCGCTGCGGGTGACGAGCAGGTCGAGATCGCCGTCGTGATCGTAGTCAATGAATGTGAGACCGAGGTTGAGGTCGTTCGCGCCGATGTTCGCGTCGCCGGAGCCAGCCTTCTCCTTGAACGCGCCATTCTTTTCGTTATGAAATAGAAGCACGCCGTCATTCGTGCTAACCGCGATGTCGGTCCAGCCATCGTTGTCGTAATCCCCGGCGGTGCAGCCCATTCCATGCAAGCTCGGGTCGATGCCAGCTCTCTTGGTTACGTCCTCAAACTTTCCACTGCCCAAGTTGTGATAAAGCGACATGCCGCCTTGCGCGCCATCGTCTGCGACAAAGATATCGATTTTGCCGTCATTGTCATAGTCGAGAAAGCAAGCCCCAGGACCGAGTTGTTGGTTAAAAGCTGAGTTATCCGATGGCTTCGACACAATCCCCGATTCCTTGGTTACATCCACAAACTGCACCTTGATCTGAGCAGGCGCCTTCAGCACCGCTGACGGCGATTCCACCGCGCGCGAGTACTGTCCTTGCTCACCATAGGCCAGGCTCATGGGCGCGCCGATCTTGTTTTGCGTGATGTACTGGAATTTTTTCAGGTGCTCGCGGGCGTGGTCGATGTCGGTCGATTGTTGGTAAGCGCGAGACAATCCGAACTCGGCCGAGGCGTGCAGCGGATTGAGTTGCAATGCGTGCTGAAACGCATCGATCGCCTGCGGAAACTGCTTATCCTGCACGTAGGCTGATCCAAGAAAATACCACGTGTCGGCGTCGTTGGCGTCGATATCGATTACGTGACGGAAGGCAGCAATCGCGGCCGCAGCATCGCCGGTATTCTTTGCGAGAAGGCCGAGGTTGTACCAGGCGTTGGGAATCTTTGAGTCTTGCTTGAGCGCGTCTTCGAGCGCAGCCTTGGCGGTGTCAATCTTCTGCAGGTTCAACAGAGCGATGCCTTCATTGAGTCGCGCATTTGCCAGCTTTGGATCGAGGGCCGCTGCTTCCTGAAAGGCCTTGAGTCCTTTTTCGAAAAGCTGCTGGTTCATGTAAGCGGCGCCAAGATTATTCAGGCGCGCAGCCTCGGCCGGATTCGGCTTGGATGGAGATTGCGGCGCGGCAGCGAAGATGCCAAACCCAGCCAAAAGCATCCCGGCGAGAACAACTGAAATTCGAGGACTCATTTGATTAACGATTTAAACACACAGGGCTTGAGGAACACAGAGAGAAGAAAAATTCGTTCTTGACTGCCTAATATGAGTTACGAGGTTGATGAGTGCGAGGTTGGCTCTCACGCAATCGGCGGCCGCTTCCACGCACCGCATTGCTTTTCCAGCACGGCGGCGACGGATAACACCTGCTCTTCCTCCCAGGGACGTCCAACGATCTGCACGCCGATGGGGAGACCCTCGACCGAGTGACTCACTGGAACAACCGTGGCCGGATTCCCTAACAGATTGAAAAATTCCGCATAGCTCCAGGCATCGAGATAGTGAACGGTCTTGCCGTCGATCTGCCAGCTGCGTTCCCCATGCTGGAATGCCGGGATAGCGGCAGCCGGACACAACAAAATTGGATAGCGGCGCATCTGTGTGAAGAAATCTGCGCGAGCGGCATCGCGGCGCACCCAGGCGTCGAGCAAAGTGCGTCCACTGTGCGCGGGTTCGGCAGCCGACCAATCGAGAAACTGCTTTAGAATTGGACTGAGGTCAGACTCGCGGCCTGCAAACATCGGCCGCAAAAGCATCCCGCCAGCAACCACGAAGAATTTGTGCCATAAACGGCGCGCTTCCTCGAGTCCTTCGGGCTGAAAGCGTTCCACTTGAAATCCAGCATCGTGCAAAGCTCTCGCAGCAGTGCGAACCGCGGTGCGTGTGCCCGGCGTAACAGGCGTGCGGCCGTCGTCTTCGAACCAACCGATTTTGATCTCCCTCAGTTCATCGTCATCCGGCCAACGTAGCGGCACCGGAGCGGCGAAGGTGTCGCCATCGTCGGGCCCCTGCATCACTTCAAAGAGAATTTTCAGGTCGGCAACGGTGCGTGCCATCGGACCTACGACGCCGAGCAGTGCAAACGGTCCCGCCGAAGTAGGATAGTGACCGGTCGAAGGAATTCGTCCCGGCGTCGGTTTGAGGCCGCAAATGCCGCTGAAGTGAGCGGGCACGCGAATGGAACCACCGCCGTCGCTGCCCACCCCGGCGGCCGACATGCCTGCGGCAATCGCTGCCGCTTCTCCCCCGCTCGAGCCGCCCGGTGTGCAATCGAGATCCCACGGGCTGTTGGTACGGCCGTAGAGACGGTTATCGGTTTCCCACGCCATTAGAAGTTCGGGCGTGTTGGTTGTACCAAGGATAATTGCTCCAGCATGCTTCAGCCGGGTCACGAGCGGGGCATCTTCCGGCACTACAAATCCCGCGCGTAGCCGGGTTCCGGCCTCGCAACGCAGGCCGGCCACGCTGATTGAACTCTTGATGCTGATGGGAACGCCATGCAGAGGGCCAAGTCTCTCTTCTCGCTGAACAGCAGTCTCCGCGACTTGAGCGGTGTGGCGCGCCTGCTCGGCGTCAACCTGAACAAATGCGTTGAGCCTGGGATTCAGTCTTTCGATCTGCGCGAGATGGGCCTCGACGAGTTCGACCGGGGAAATTTTCCTCTCGCGGATTTTCGCAGCCATCTCGATGGCTGAAAGGAAAGTTAAATCTGTCATGAGAGCTGTTCTATAGTTTTTCTTCCGATGGCGCGGTCAAGCATTCACTTCTCTTCTGGGATGAGGAAACGGTACTGCCCTTTCGCAAGGTCTCCCAGCTTTAGCGGTCCAATCGCAACGCGCACCAGTCGTAACACTTCGACATCCATAACTTTCATCATCCGTCGGATTTGCCGGTTCTTGCCCTCATCGAGAACAATTTCGAGCCAACAGTTTTTTCCTCCTTCGCGTAGGCGCTGAACTCGTTTGGCTCGTAGCGTTTCCTCATCGTCGTTCTTGTCTTTTGCTTTCACTCCGCGAATCAGCGTCCGGATAAAATCGTCGTCCGCATCCATCCCAATCTGCACATGGTAAGTCTTGTCTAGATGTGTTTCGGGCGCGGCGACACGCGCGCCCCATTCGGAATCGTTGGCCAGAAGCAACAAGCCTTCGCTGGCTTTGTCCAGGCGTCCGATGGGAGCAACCCAAGGCAACGGCGTTTTGGAGCTGTCTCCGTTCAGCAACGCGTATATCGTTTCGCGGCCTTTTTCATCCGATGCTGTGGTCACAATCCCGCGTGGCTTGTTCAGCATTAGATAGACTTTTTTCTGCGCCTCGACAATTTTCCCATCGACTGCAATTCGGTCGTGTTTGCCCGAGACAGGTGCCTCTGGCACGCGACAGACTCTGCCGTTCAGGCTCACACAACCGTTTTGGACTAATTCTGTGGCTTGTGATCGGGAACAATATCCCAACTTCGACAACGTGCGTGCTAGTCCGACGCGGCGAATGGATTCATCCCTTCTCACACTTTCATGCTAACTGAGAATTCTGCCGCCTCAGTCTCTATATGCGCAATCGATTCGCAGTTGGTAGGATGTTATCGGATTACATCGATGAGTTGCATCAAGAAGGAGCCGTTATGGCCGTGCAACATCCTCCACGCTTTTTGAAGATTGTGAACGATGCCAAGACCCGAGTGCGAGAGACCAATGTCGACGCAATAAAGAGGAAGATCGATGCCAGCGATAAATTCACCTTGATCGATGTGCGCGAGGAGAGCGAATTTGCCAAGGACCATTTGCCAGGCGCGGTTCACCTGGGCAAAGGCATCATCGAGCGCGACATAGAAACGCGCGTGCCCGACCTGGACGCGGAAATTGTTCTTTACTGCGGCGGCGGATTCCGCTCGGCGCTAGCCGCCGATAATCTGCAGAAGATGGGCTATAAAAACGTAATCTCGATGGATGGTGGCATTCGAGACTGGCGTGAAAAGGGTTATCCGCTGACCAAAGAATGATTTAAACGAGGTGTGTTATTCCGCCCAGCTTTTGAGCCTCGACTTTCGCCTCTTCGCGGGCGCGTTCCGTCGTCCGGCGTCTTTACCTATCACCCAACGCAGGCATTTTTCATCGTTTCGCGGCCCAAGCACGTGCAAATTTCTTCACTTTATTTCTTCACTTTCATAATTCCGTAGTGTCCTGGGTTCTGCATCTCACAAAAGCGACTTTATAAACGAACTACTCAGGAACTTAGTATTCTTGACATCACATCCCAAGTATAGGAAACTCCGATGCTCAGGCCTCGTCCGCCACGAGTCCGGCGTAGAGAAACCCCTTCGTCAAGCTATCTTTCGTCCAGCCATTCGGAAGGAGTAACGAGACTATGAATCCAATTATCTCTATTAACAAGCTTATATTCACCGTGGTGTTGGCGCTTGGCCCGTTCGTAACCTCAGGAGTGCAAGCCCAGAGCTTCAGCGTCATTCATAGCTTCGCAGGAAGTGACGGAAGCGGCCCGCTCGCGGGCTTAGCGATCGATTCAAAAGGAAACCTCTACGGCACCACCGATAGTGGCGGAGCGCACAGCGCGGGAGTGGTGTTCCGAGCGAACGGGAGCGGTCAGGAACGTGTACTTTACAGCTTTGGAAGCATAGCGAATGATGGGGCGAATCCCGAGAGCAGTCTGATATTCGACGCGGCCGGCAATCTTTACGGAACTACGTTTTCCGGTGGCGTTTCTGGGAATGGAACCGTTTTCAGGCTTGCCCCAAAGGGCGTGGAAACTGTGCTGTATAGCTTTGCCGGTGGCGCGGATGGGGCTAATCCTGAGGCTCGCCTCGCCATGGATAAATTTGGCAACCTCTACGGAACCACCACGGCTGGAGGCGCTTCCGGCGAAGGTACTGTGTTTGAAATCAGCAAAGCCGGTCAGCACAGCGTGCTGTATAGCTTTGCCGGCGGCAGCGATGGAACTGTCCCCGTGGCTGGCGTCACCCTCGACGCAAAGGGCAACCTTTACGGGACGACTTCTTCAGGCGGATCCTACAGCTACGGTACGGTCTTCGAATTGAAGCGGTTGCAATCAGGATGGGCAGAGCGGATTCTTTACAACTTCCAGATGCAGGCCGATGGCGGCATTCCCTACGCCGGCGTGGTTTTTGACCATGCGGGCAATCTTTATGGTGGAACCACCGACGGGGGAGGCGGCGTGGGCGGGGGCGGCGGCACAATTTTCAAGCTGAGTCCCTCCGCGGGTGGTGCCTGGACGTTCAGCGTGTTGTACAGCCTCTACGGGTGGAATATCTCCGGGCCATTTCGCGATCTGCTGTTCGATGCAGCATCGGGAGTCATTTATGGCACGACCCATTGCGATGGAACTTATGAAGCTGGAACGGTCTATCAACTGACACCGTCAGGCGACACCTGGACCTACACGCTGCTGTACACCTTTACCGGCGGCACCGATGGGCTTTACGTATTCAGCAATCTGGTTATCGACAAGAGCGGCAATCTCTACGGTACGGCCAATACGGGGGGCGCCAGCGGCTACGGAGATATCTTCAAGGTCGTCCCGTAACTAAGTCGCATCGTAGTTCGATCACACCGGCGGACTCACCACCACACGGTGGTGCGCCGGTGGCACAATCGGCGCTGAGATCAAGTTGACCCTTTTCTCGCCGGCGACACTGTACAATCGAGCGCGACTCTCCTATGAACAGTCGCATCTTCTTCTGGTCGCTCACCTCGGCGCTCGCAGGATTTCTCTTCGGTTTCGACACGGTAGTTATTTCTGGCGCAGAGAAAACAATCCAGTCGCTCTGGGGCCTGAGTCCCGGACTGCACGGCATTGCCATGGCTTCGGCCCTCTACGGCACTGTCGTGGGTTCTTTGCTGGGCGGCTGGCCGGCTGACCGCTTCGGACGCAGGGCCACGTTGCTTTGGATTGGCCTTCTTTATTTTCTCGGTGCGGTGGGCTCGGGACTGGCGCCAAACGTCGCTACCTTCATTGCTGCGCGTGTTATCGGCGGTCTGGGGATTGGCATCTCGACTGTCGTTGCCCCAATGTATATCTCCGAAATCGCGCCTCCGAAACATCGGGGGCGACTCGCGGGCATGTTCCAATTCAATATCGTCTTCGGCATACTGATCGCATTTGTCTCGAACGCACTGCTGGCAGGCATCGGCGAAAATGCCTGGCGCTGGATGCTGGGCGTGGCGGCGTTTCCCTCGCTGCTATACGCCTTGTTCTGCATTGCTCTCCCCGAAAGCCCGCGATGGCTGCTCAGCAGAAAAGGCGACCGCAAAACTGCTTTACAGGTTTTGCAGAGGGCTCAGCCTGAGCTTTCTCAAACTGAAATCACTAGTCAGGCGGACACGATTTTAACTGCGTCTGCAGAAGAAGGATCATCGGGACATTTCTGGACAAAGCGTCTTCGCAAACCGATCATGCTGGCGATATTGATCGCTTTCTTCAACCAACTGTCGGGCATCAATGCGATTTTGTATTTTGCTCCACGGATATTTGAGCTTACCGGTCTTGGCGCAAAGGCAGCCCTGCTGCAATCGATTGGAATTGGACTTACCAACCTCGTTTTCACGTTTGTTGGGCTCTGGTTGATCGACCGGCTCGGACGGCGCACGCTTCTCTACATCGGATCTTTTGGCTACATCGGCTCCCTGGGCCTCACTGCATGGGCCTTTTTTACGGGGCATTTCTCCATCGTACCGGCTTGCATTTTCGCTTTCATTGCGGCCCATGCGATCGGTCAGGGCGCTGTGATTTGGGTTTTCATCTCCGAAATCTTTCCCAATCGTCACCGCGCAGAGGGCCAGACGCTGGGCAGTTTCACGCATTGGATCTTCGCCGCTTTGCTTACAACTTTCTTCCCCAAGATGGTTTCCGCGTTCCCGGCCGGTTACGTTTTCTTATTTTTTGCCGGCATGATGGTCCTCCAACTTATTTGGGTAAAGACCATGGTTCCAGAAACGAAGGGGGTCTCGCTGGAGCAAATCCAGAAGCAACTGGGAATCACTTAGATGGGGGAACAAAGGGGCATCCGACCGACTGCCAAGCTGCGTTACAATTCACGCCATGAAAACTCTAGCTGCATCGCTGATAGTGATTTTCTTGTCGCATTCGGCCTTCGGCGAGCAACTAAAACCGGATCGAGTGATCTCCATCATCAGTCTAGAACGTTACGAAAATGACAAGAGCAAGGGCTACAAGGTGGAAGGAAAAACCTCAGGGCCGCCCATCTACTATAAGTTGGAATGTGGCACTAGCGCAGCCGAATTGGAAGTTGGCCGTCTTTATCACGTTGCAGTCGCGATCTCTCCGGATGGGCGGACCAAAATCCTGGTGTTTTTTGAGATTCATCCCGATCCGAAGGCAGTTGGCATGGCGTGTGATATTGAATCCGAAAGGGCCGCTGCACGCGAATAGAGCGGGAAGCTCCGCTTTGCACGACGAGAAAGCCGGGGCAACCGATGTCGTGCCCGGCGGGAGTGGCTAGCCTTACAGTTGACACTCGCTTGATAATCAACTAGAGGAGCAACTGTGCCTAGAAGAAGTCATAATGCGCTTTGTCCTGGGAGCGGGCAAACTAGCCCATACGTTCCGGAGGATATAGACAACGGAGATCTGTGCTGGCCTTGCTCCCGATGCAATGACTCGCCGAGGTTCAGAAAGACAATAACTGGAAAGTGGGTTGCAGAGGCCCATAATGCGTCCCCTCCAAGTGGGCCCACTCCTTCTCGGAAAAGAAAGTCCCCACGCGGGCCTCGAACCTATACGAGAAGGAACCCACGGTAACAACCCAGCAAAAACTCGTGGCGGACGGAGGCCCGAAATCTTTGGCACCAGAAACATCCTGTTTGTCCCTAGTGACAGTTGCCCTCGCAATGGCGTGTTCTAGATGTTTTTCAGCGTTGCTGGACAAGTGGCAAGGCCACCTTCTGCTGAATCCCCAATCCTTCGACCACGGTGTAGATAAAATCTGCCGGCACGTCGCGCAGGATTTCGGTTTCGCCGTTAGGCCACCGAATGGTTACTTCACTCATCTTATTATTTTCAGCCAAACCGAAATGCAGCCGTAAGTCGTTTTGCGATAGATAACTGGCCCCGCCGCGTACCTCGTTGAACTGCACGAGCGAGCCAGCTTTCACCGTAACTCGAGCCCCAATCGCAGCTTTATTGCTTTTCACCCCTACCAATTTGAAGAGTACTCGATGGTTTGTGCTGTCGTTACGATTCATAAGAAGTGACGGTGGCTCCCCCACGTTTAGCAATAGGATATCGATGTTGCCGTCATTGTTGATGTCGCCAAAAGCCGCACCGCGCCTCGCTTGCAGAGGCATGCTGGCCAGCGCGGAAGAGACATCCTCAAAGGTTCCGTCGCGATGATTGCGAAAAAGCAGCATGGGCTGCCGATAGGGCGTACCGCCGGCAATGCTATCGACTTGCGGGTAGACGTGGCCATTGGCGATGAATAAATCGAGCCAGCCGTCGTTATCCATATCGAGAAACGCGGTGCCCCAACTTACTAAAGGATAAGTGGGCTTCATCAACCTGGCGCGCACGCTGACGTCGGTAAAATTATCCTTGCCCAGGTTGTGATACAAGGTCGAACCTTGTTCGACGAAGTTCGTCACAATCATCGACAGGCGGCCTTCGTGAAGGTAATCTCCCCAATCCACCCCCATCGAACCTTGTTCCATGCCATCGCCGCTTAGCGCAACCCCATCCAGTAGTCCGACTTCTTCAAAAGTTCCGTCATGTTTGTTACGATACAGAAAATTCGGCCCGGCGTCGTTGGCGACATAGAGGTCGGGCCAGCCATCGTTGTCATAGTCGCCCCAGGTTGCGCCTAAACCGTAATAATGGTGGGGGTCATCAACGCCGGCTTTCTTCGAAACTTCTTCGAAAGTGCCGTCACCCTTGTTGTGAAACAACAAATCCGATTCACCGGGCATGCCCCACGGTCCACACTGCACGAGCACTCCTTTGAAGCGGCAAAATCTGGGATCGCTGCCCAGCTCCGGAAGGTTGTCGATGTCGATGTGGACGTAACGCGAAACGAAGAGATCCACACGACCGTCGCGATCGTAATCGGCCCAGGCCGCGCCTGTACTGAATCCTCCCGCGCCCACTCCAGCCTTCTCCGTTACGTCTTCGAACTTACAATTTCCCAGGTTGTGATAGAGCGCGTTGCCGCCAAAGCCCGTGACGTAAATGTCCTGCAAGCCGTCGTTGTCGTAATCGGCGACAGCCACGCCCATACCCCATCCCTTACGCGTAAGGCCTGCGGACTTTGTGATGTCGGTGAATTTGAGCTCGCCACTCTTCGGATCGGTTTCCTGATGATAGAGCGTAATGAGCGGGTCGCCGCCCTGCCGGTAGCGTTGCACCGTGGATCCGTTGACCGTGATGATGTCGAGTTTTCCATCGTTATCACAGTCAATGAGTCCAACCCCGCCACTCATGGACTCGACAATATATTTCTTGTCGGGCGAAGAGATATGCGGGACGGTAAGTCCAACCCTTGCGGCGACGTCCTCAAACTCCGGGATGGGCGCGGCTGAGACGGGTTGCTGGCCTTTTGTGGTTGTCGATGTTGCTGAAGGCCCAGAACGAGGAGACTGAGCTTGCATGAGCGATGTCAGCAGCAATCCCATCCATACGGAATGCAAAGCGCGCATAGTAAGACCCTGATTATACCGTGCGGTCTTGACGCTCACGGCGCTGGCACTCAGCGAGAGCAGGCGTAGCACGCACGATCGAATGACATGTGTGTTTTGGGAAAGAAACTTAACAAGAACTTTCAGTCTGGCGTCGTGACTATTGATCTCGGGTAAACTGATCTTACCGCTTCAGCATCTGAGGTAAGGACATGCCGGAAGGATCTCGAGGCCGCAGCTTGTGCGCGCTGTTGTTGGCGGCCTGGAGTTTTTCTGCGACGTGCCAGTCTACGACTCCAAGAACTCACGCTTCGACCGCAGTCGCCAGCGAGCCTCTAACCCTGGAGCAGGTAGTCCGGAAGCTTCAGGAAAATAATGCGGAGCGGGCGGCAGCGCTCAATCAATATGAGGCGACACGCGTCTACCGCATGCAATATCGCGGGTTTCCAAGCAATCGCGATGCGGAGATGGTGGTCCACATGACTTACCACGCTCCGAATTCCAAGCAGTTCAGCATCGTGTCGTCGACCGGGTCTAAGTTCATCATCGACCACATTTTTAACAAATTGATTGAGGGCGAACTGGAAGCGAGCAACGACGAGAATCGCCGTCGCACCGCCCTGAACACGGAAAACTACGACTTCACCTGGAGCGGTTACGAAAATACTCTGAGCGGAGGACAATACGTGCTGAACCTGATCCCCAAATCGAGGAACAAGTTTCTCTATCGGGGAACGATTTGGGTTGATGCAAAGGACTTTGCAGTCGTTCGAATCCAGGGCGAGCCTGCCAAGAATCCATCATTATGGATCAAGAAGACCGACATTGAGCACAGGTATGTGAAAGTGAATGACTTCTGGCTTCCCGCCGAGAATCACACTCAAAGTGTGATACGGCTGGGCGGAGTTGCCACGCTCTCCATCGAATATAAGGATTACAAGGTAATAAAAGCCGTGCCATTGCGGGGCTCAAAAGCGAATGGAGAACAGTTGGGAATGCCTCAGGTCACCGACGGCCACTGAATTACCCTCCACGCCTAACATAATTTGAACAAAATTGAACCACCCGAAATTTTCACATGGCGTTTGCGGTCTTTACTCCTTCGAAGTGCGCTTCGATTTCTTCCAGCGTTTTCCCTTTCGTTTCCGGCAGGAAAAATGCGGCGGTCACGAAGTAAACGATGGTGCATCCGGCAAAACCGAAGAACATAACAGCATAGCCATACTTGCCGACAGTCGGCAAAAAAACGGCGGCAATGCCCGTCGATACCGCCTGATTGATCAACAGTGCAATGCTCATGCCGTTGGAGCGAATCCGGGTCGGCATTAATTCCGATAACGCTAGCCACACGCAAACACCAGGGCCAATGGCGTAGAACGCCATGAAGATGAAGAGTGTGACGGCGGCCAACCAACCGTTGTCCGCACTCGGGACCGGCGTGATGAGCGCGTTGTCGATGGTCAGCGGAGCTTGGCGCGACGCGTCGAGGCTGCCGAGCGGATTGGAAAAAAACGCCACGACCTTATTAGCCGGAAGGCAGCTTTCGCGCGAGACCTCGATCGGCTTCGCGGAAATATCATCGGACCGCACTGCCTTGCTCGAACCCTGGAAGTCTCCGCAGGAATAAATAAGAATCAGCGACGTGGGCCGGCTGCCGATGGAAAGAGCCGATCTATGATTCGCGGCGAGCAATGTATCCACAGCTTTCTGGTCATACAGCAGCGCAATTTTCTGGTCGGCATCAACCATCGACTGAACCGCGGCGCGAGAGTCGACCCGCAATTTCTCGGTGCGGCGGAATAATGCGCCTGTGCAAACGAGCGAGAGGATAATGCCCGCGCTGCCAAGAGAGAGCAGAAACTTGCGTCCCTTGCGATCGACCAACAGCACTCCGGCAATGGTCATCAGGAAATTCACGAGCGTAAAAATAACGTACCCCCAGTGCGCCTGAACATCGGAAAGACCGCTCTGCATCAGGATGTTCGTGTTATATCCAATGATGGAGTTGATGCCGGTGGCCTGGTTGCACGCCAGAATCACGCAGGCGAGCACGAAGGGAATCACGTATTTGCGGCGGAACAGGGACTCGCGAACATTCCCGCCTGAGGTTTTCGCTTGCTCCGAGGCGGCAGCGTCCGCCATCTCCTTGAGTTCGACAGCCGCCTGATCGTTTGTGCGAGAGCGAAGCAGCGAAGCTAGGGCAGCCTCCTTTTTGCCATGGCGAAACAGCCACCGTGGCGACTCTGCCACCATGAGGCTGCCGACCACAAACAGCAGGCCGGGCGGCAGCGAAACCCAAAAGATGCTGCGCCATGCCGTATCCTTGAAGGCAAAGAGTCTGGCGGGATCGCCGAGTCGAGCCACTTCTTCGACGCGAAAACTAAAGAACATTCCAACGACTGCAGCCGTCACAATGCCAAGCGTTAACAACCACTGAAAAATTCCCGTGCCTTTGCCGCGATCCGATGCTGCCAAGCACTCCGCCAGGTAGAGAGGAACCACAACTCCGATTAAGCCAGCACTCACCCCCTGCAGCAACCGGCCCAGAACCAGTGGCTGATAGCCATGCGCCAGAGCGATTACTGGGATGCTGATGACAAACAGCGCTCCGCTAAGCGCCATCAGAAATTTGCGTCCCATCCAATCCGCTAGTGCGCCGGCAAACAGAGTCGAAATCACGCTGCCGAGGAGCACGGCGGCTACCACAATGGAGAGTTGGCCCGCATTCAGACCAGATGTGGCTTCCAGATAAGGCAGCGCCCCGGCAATAATGCCCACGTCCACTCCGTATAGCAAACCGCCGAGACCCGCTACCAGCAGCAGAAAGCGGTTATAGCCAGCTTTTTCATTGCGCATTCGGAAGCAGCCCTTTCACCTGCGATCACAAATCCCAGAATTAAATTCTCACGAGGATACTATTACATGGACAGCAAAGAGGATATTCCTGAGCGTCAAAGAGCGCAGTGCAAGATCATTTCACTGGTTCGCGCCTTCTTGACATATAATGTTGCGATTTCGCGGGCTCGATCCCAGCCGCGAGGAGGCCCGATTGCGTCTATCGCTGGACACTCGTGAGGTGGGACGCGTCACCATCGTGCGCTGCAACGGGCGGATTGTCGCCGGCGGCGAGAGCGAATCTTTGCGCTCCCACGTGAGCTGGCTGTTGCGCGACCGGCGTTCTATTGTGCTGCACTTGGGCGAGGTCGGATTTATCGACAGCAGCGGGCTGGGCACAATCGTCCGCACTTTGACCAGCACCCGCCAGGCACACGGAGACCTGAAACTCTGCAACGTTCCGGAACATGTGCGCAAGGTTCTGGAACTGTCGCATCTTACAAAGCTATTTGACACACACGAATCGGAAGAAACTGCGGTCGCCGCTTTCTACGGCCCTGGAGTTCGTCTCGAAAAAACTGCGCCGACCGGCCACTCGGTTCTGTGTCTTGACCAGAATGCTGACGTGCTTGCCTACCTGCGCGAATTGCTGCGCAACAAGGGATATGACGTTCATACAAGCAGCCACCTAGGAGACGCCCGCATGCTGATGCGCGTTACTCGTTTCGATCTGCTGCTGGCCGGGCCTATTGTGAGCGAATCTCCCGCAGCGTTTCAGGCTGCGTGCGCCAGCTTTCCAACCATCGAATTGGGCAACGACTTTTCCTCTTCCGACGCGGGCGAAGCTGGAGCTGCCTTGCTGCAAAAGATCGAGGCCCAGCTCAACTCGAAGTCCGCATAACAAGCGAGCGACATCACCAGCATTTCCTTCGGGGCCGGCTTGCCAGCGAGGGTGAAAATCGTGGATTGGTGCGCTGGAACTATTTCGAAGCTTCCTTTGGACTATTGACCTCGAGGCGCTGGATCGTCGCCCGGAGCCAGGCACCCAGCACTTCTTCGATCTCCTGTTGCGTCCCGGTGCGGTACAACGACTCGAGCGTTTGCCCGCCTAGTGCCAGCGAATATGTATACAAGGGGTTTGTTCCGTCCGGGCGTTCTCCGGGACGAATTGCATCAAGAGGCATTCGTCACATTGTTCGGGCTGAACCTGGTAAGTGTTTGAAAAGATGGTGAGCGCGGTAGGAATCGAACCTACAACCTACTGATTAAGAGTCAGTTGCTCTGCCAATTGAGCTACGCGCCCGCTGCGGTGGGAATCGAATCGCTGAGGCAATTTTTGATTGTAGCATTTCCCTACTTGTGCGGTCATCGCCAAGGGCAAGCTTTTCGGACGTTGCGGCAAGTGTTACACGAGGCGCCGTCCGCGCTACACTTGCACACAACTTCCTTGCCGCTTGCGGGTTGATATCGATGGAGGGGACTATGCCCAGAAGGATCTCGCTGAAAAATATTTTGCGCTTCGCGACGCTGACTTTTTATTTGGCAGCCTGCGCTCTGGCCGCGAATGCACAAGACAATCCGCCTACAACGCCAGCTCCCCCACCGCCTCCGCGCACTCATCAGGAGCCTTGCTGGCGGCAGGCTGGTATCGACCGGTCGGTGATGGAGCAGCATCGCGCCATTGATCGCGACGCGCATGCGCAGATCAATGCGGTGTGTGAAAACTCTTCGCTGACGCCACAGCAGAAGCAGGAGCAAGCCAGGGCAATAAAGCGGCAAGCCAAGGAGAAAATGGACGCGCTACTCACCCCAGACCAAGCGAAATCGTTACAAGCTTGCCAGGGAGCGAGGGCTGCAGACCGGCCACACGCGGAGCATCGCGGAGGACCGTGCGGCGGTGAGCAATCGCCTCAAGCGCCGGCGAGCGGTCCTACGGGCAAAGCGGAGGGAAGCAATCCGCAGCCTCCGGAGAACAACTCGCCTCCACAGAACTAACGCGCATGGGGTTGGAAATTTTCAGTGTTGGGTTTTTCGCGTCGAGTTTTCACTCAACCCAGTTCAAACACTAGATCAACGCGAAAGAATCTGCAGACTTTTTAAGATCGCTAAGAGCGCTGCCGTATTTCCGCAGCCAAGCTTCCTGCGCTCTCGCTGACCACGGGGCGACGCGGCGGTAGCGACTCGACTCCCATGCGCGGACGTTTCTCAATCGTGCCGATGACGGGAGCATCTTCCATGCCATCGGCGTAAGCCATGGATACGAATCGCTGCTCGGAGCACAAGCGATCGATCATGCGCTGTTGCCCGGCGCTGAGCACGGCGTGCGGAAGAATTGGAAAGTGCCGGAACATCCAAAGAAAATAAACGCGTTGGCGGAAAGACGGCATCAGATACCGCGGTCCGAGGGGTGTCTGCACCTGAACCACGCCGTCCGCTAATTTCTCAATCCACATAACTAGGCCCACCTAATTACCCAAGTTTGGCCAGAGCAATTCCAGGGCCGCAATTATTGCACTTAGGTCAGTGCTATGGGAAGGGCTTTTTCACAAATCTGAAAGATTTTGTCCAATCACGGCTAATTCTTCCCCTCGAGCTGGGCAAGGTTAAACCGTCTTCCCTGGCGGGTTGTGGGAATTTCTGCCCCTTCCCGTGTGCGGTTTGAGTATATTTCTCGGCAGCCCAGCTAGGCGGGAATTTCGGGCAGAAGGTCCATTCGCCTTATCGCGGCCGCGACTCCGAACTGCTTGCCAGGCCCTTGCTCGACGCGCAAAACCTGGGCATGGCAGCACACCCAGCATTTCTCTCCTTGGGTCAACTCCGGCGGCAGGATCAGGATCAGTTCGACGTTCGAGCCCTCAACCATCCGAGACTCGGTGTATAGGAATACACCATTGGTGCTCACGTCGCGGGTCTGAGCTGTCAACTCCGCTTCGCCGGGAGCGCTGCGGACGCGGACCGGCAACTGGGTGACAACTCGCTTGTGCGACCGTCGATCGATCTTATTATTCACGGCTTATTATTCACGGCTTGGAATTCGCACTTTTAGGATTCCCTAACCTCGACGGCAACCGCACGCTAACAATTAGCCGACGCAAAGAAAGACCTCGGGACGGAGAGCCTAGTCTCGGAGATATCCGCCTCGGAATCATTTCAGTTTCGAGTCTGTGAGTATAGCAACTTCGTGTGAATGACGAACAGAGTTGATCAGATTTCCGGTCGCCGCAAGCGTGCAGCTGGGACTACGAGCGCTTGCTCCATCGTGGGGACGTTTGTGCCTCGCAGCAGCGATTCAGCCTCGTGCAGTTTGTCAGATTGATTCGTCTGGTAGTAGGCCTGCACAAGGAGTTCCATGGTGAAGGGATTGTCGCGGTCTTCTTCCAGATAAGTAACAGCTTCATCGTACTTTTTCTGATCCATCAGCAGAGTACCCGCGGCTCCGTTGGAGGAAGCCACAATGACGCGGTTGCGGCTGGAAGCGGCCAGCGATTCGAGTTGCTTGAGAGATTTATCGGCCAGCTCAGGATTTCCAGCGTGCGCAGCGCGCACCGCGCGGTTTCGCAGAATTCGCGAAAGCTCTTCCTCCTTCTCGGATTTCGAAATTGTGCTGCGGTGTCCCAGCGCATCTTCCGCTTCCTGCAGGCGCTTCAAAGCGGCATTGTCATCTGCCTGATATTCAGCGAGGTGGCGATAAGCTTGCGCCTCCTGCAAATCCTGATCTTTGGCGTGAGCGGTCTCCGTGGTCTCCAGGAATGATTTGTCAGCTTCCGCGAAATTGCCCTCGCGTACCCACGTCATCGCCTTCTGCATGGTGTAGTCAAGCCGGTCGGCTTCGGTATGCGCGAAGCGAATCGCCTTATCGTATTCAACCCGTGCCTGCTCCTGGTTGCCCATCAGGGCGTAGGTGTCTCCGAGGCCGACTTGCGAAGTAACGAAGTCAGGGTCAATTTTCAGCGCGGCGCGGTAATGCTGCAGCGATCCCTCAAAGTTCCCCGCCATGCGCAGGAGTTCGCCGTAAGAATCCTGCGGATTCGGTTCTTTGGGAAGCAGAACAACATAGCGATCCATGGCGGCAAAAGCCTTGTCGAACTGCCTGTTGCGGGCGTAGATATAGGCGAGATCGTTCAGCGCCGCGGGAAAATTCTTATCGATGGCCAAAGCTTTCTGCATCAGCCGCTCTGCCTGCTCGTTGCCTTCCTCGAACATCAGCCAGTTGCCGGCGAGATAGAGCAGATGCTTGTCCTTGGGATACATCTCCAGTAGATCGTTCATCAAGGAAATACCTTCGATGAAGTCGCCCTCTTGAACTTTGATGATCCATCCCACCATCAGCTGCTCGCCAGCGGTAAGTTTCGGCACGAGCGCCTTGGCCTTGGCCCGGGCCGCGCCGACTTCCTCGGGGTTGCCGCTGTTAAGTGCTATCAAGGCCCAGGCCACCGCGAAGTTGGGATCTTCTTTTACCGCCGCGCGCCAGTCGTCATTGCAGCGCTCGAGATAGAGATTCTCGTAGTCCGCTACTCCCTTCGCGTACAAAGCGCGAGCCTGCGGAGAGGCGGTGGTGACAGGCAGTGTGGCAGTGGCGCCCTGCTTAAGATGGTGGGCATAAGCCGGCAAGATAAAACACACGCCGAGAATAAGGACGGCGCAAATGGAACGGCGCATCGAGGTCTCCGCAACAGACGCTTTGGGGGGATACTGCAAGCAGGGTAACAGCGCCGTAACCTGGGAACGAGGTGACGAAAGACCTTGAACACTGGATAAGGCGAGAATGCGAAGAGCGAGAAAAAGCCCCCGCCGAAGCAGGGGCCCGCTTAGATGGTTGCTGCTGGAGACTAGAAAAGAATCTTTAATCCCAGCTGCATGTTGAAGGCTTCGCCCGGTCCGATACCAGGGGCACCGTTGAAGTCGCCAATGGTATCGGCGATAACGCCGCTACCGGGGCCCGTAGCACCCACGCCAGAAGCCAGGTTGATTCGGTTGAACGTATTGAACAACTCGACCCGGAACTGGGCTTTGAAGCGTTCCGTGATCGGAATGTTCTTGAAAACCGACAGATCCACATCGGAGAAGCCCGGACCGTAAATCTGGTTACGGCGCAAGCTTCCGCCGAAGACTTCCGGGGCGGATGCGGGGCAGTTTCCCCCCTTCCCGGTGGAATCATCGACGGCCGGCAAACAGAACGCCGCGGGATTGATCCAAGTCACTCCGCTCTTGCTGAACGCATGTGAAACGCCGGAAAATGGATTGCCGATAATGTCATAGCCGGTGCGGAATTCGTCGAGGGGTTGCCCCCCATGGAAGGTCATCAGGCTGTTCACGGCCCAACCGTGGCTCAGCCACTGAGGACCATGCGACGATCCCGGGACGTTCCAGTTTAAGGTCAGCGACAGATTCTGCCGGGTGTCAAAGTCGCCGTTGCCGTATTCTGCCTTCAGATTCGTGCTGTCGTAAGGAATGGCGCCACGGTATGCACTGATCTCATCCAGTTCGTGCGCCCAAGTGTATGCGATTTGCGTGGTAAGACCATGCCACGCCCGCAGGCGCAACGTGGACTGCAAAGCGTTATAGTTCGAGGTACCGATGCTGTTCAGTTGGTTGATCGAGCCAAAGTTCGGATACTGGGGATAGGCTCCGTCGGTAAACGTTCCGCCGACTTGGTTGATGTCAAGCAGGACCGAGAGCTTGCGGCCCTCGCTGCCCACATAGCCTAGCTGGAACACGCCAACTCCGTTCCCAAAACTCTTTTCGATGTTCAGGTTGTAATTGAAGAAGTACGGCGTCCGGAAGTTCTGGTTTACCGAGAACACATTGAAGATTGTCGAAGCACCAGTACTTGGGTCCGTGCAATCCGTCGATCCCGCCGTGAACACTCCCGTTACGCAAGTCGAAACTCCTGGGAAGATGGCCGCGTTCGGCTGCCACGTATAGCCGCCTGCCGCCGGGTTACCACCAGACAGCGCAGTCGACGGCCCCAGGCTATAAACCGAAACCGGCTTTGGTCCAGCCGGATTGTCCTCCAATCCGTCGGCACCGCCGTTGGGCGGGCGGAAGTCGAGGAAGGGATTCATATTGATCTGATCGTAGAACACGCCGAAGCCGCCGCGTACCACGATATCGTCGCGGTTGGTAGGCTTGTAGGCGAAGCCGAAGCGCGGCGCAATGTTGTTCTTGTCCTGGGTGAAGACGTTGCTGATTCCCCCGCCCTGAATTTGCATTGCGCTTCCCGGGACAAAGACCGCGAGATCCTTGCTGCCATTGTGGAGTGGACCGAAATAATCCCAGCGCAATCCCCAGTTGATATTCAGTCGGGAAGTAAGCTGCCAGGAATCCTGGCCAAAGAAGTCGATGCCATTGACCACCACCTTGCGCTCGGCATCGCCGACGGCTATGGAGGCGGAAGAGACGAACCCGCCTAGGAAGTCGGCTAAGGATGCCACGTTCGGATCGCCGCACAGAACAGCCGAGAGAGTGCCACACGCAGCATAATTGCCTTGCGTGCCGTCAAAAATGAAACTACCGAGAGAATGCCGGTAGTAGAACTCGTCCACATGCCCCTGGCGAAATTCGCCGCCAAAGCGGAATTGGTGTTTGCCAACATTGTAAGAAACGATATCGGTCAACATTCCAGTGATGTCATTGCGCCCTTCCGGAGGCGTAATGCCAACCTGCTCAAAGCCCGAGATCTGAAGATTCGGTGCGCCGAGGATGGGTTTTCCGTTAATCAGGGCATCGGGGCTTAGATCCAGACCATAAGCTGGCGTGTTGAAGCTGTGGTTAGCATCGTTGAAGACCTGATTGAAGTAGTTCACGCCAAACAATATCTGGTTGGTAATCTTCGGCGACAGAACCGAGTTCAACGTCGCTGCGTAGTTGTAGACGTGAATTGGGGCCTTTTCAAAGTAGAAGGGATCGTTCGAACTCGCCGTGGCCAGCGCGGCGCTGCCACCTAGAGGCGCGATCTGATCGCCTTGTCCGCCAAACCAACGAATCGAGAAATGATGCCTTTCGGTGAAGTTGTAGTCGATTTTGGCAACGCCATTGTAGCTGTAGCCGATCGACGGATTGGTGGCGAAATAATTACCTGTCTGCGCCGGAAGGTTATTGATCAGGCTCGGCCAGACATTCGCAATCAGGTTCGCCGAGATCGAACTCTCGGTATACCCGTTCGCTGATAGCAGTTCCAGAGCAGCGTTCTGATAAGCCACCGAGGGCTCAGTGTTCAGACCGGAAAGTCCAATGGTATATCTTTGTTTCTCAAAAGAAAGAAACCAGAAAGCCTTGTCTTTGATGATGGGACCACCGAGCGAGAAACCGTAATTCTGATTCCGCAGTGGCGGCTTCTTGTTGGGCAGTCCCTCTGAAGCCAGCAAGCTCGGATTGAAGAAAGGCGAAGCCGCTCCGTAAGCTTCATTGCGGTTGAAGTAATACGCAGAACCGTGGATGTCGTTGCTACCGGACTTGAGCACGACGTTGACGATGCCTCCGGCGTTTCGTCCGCCCTCAGCATTGGAGTTGGTCTGCGCCGCAAACTCGTCGATGGCGTCGAGCGGCATGATGACGCCAGCGATACCCGACACGCCGCCCTGATTGACGGCAGGAATGTTGTGCCAGAAGTCATTATTGTCGACGCCGTCAATCTGCCAGTTCATCTGGTTAGCGCGGGTACCATTCAGCGACCCGAAACCGCCGACCGAGTAGCCGCCGTAGCCGGGCTGCACGGCCGCGAACTGCGTGAAGTCGCGCCCATTCATGGGAACGTTCTGTACCGACTCAGTGGGCAGAATATTGTCTTGCGCGGCGGTGGTGGTATCCAACGTGAGAGCGGCAGCGGAGACCTCCACAGCAGTGGTGCCGGTTCCGCCGACCGTCAGCTTCACCGGCAGGGTATATGCGCTGCCTGCGGTAACCTCGATCTTATCGACCGTGGTAGTGTGAAAACCCGCTGCGGCGACCGTGATCTTATAGGTGCCAAGCGGCAAGTCCTGGAAGGCGAACTGCCCATCGCTGGTGGTCGTCGCATCGATGCTCACGTCGGTACCCACGTTCGTGGCCTTCACCGACGCTCCGGCTACGACTGCCCCGGATGGATCGGTCACGCTTCCGTTGATGGCGCCTCGGAAGGTCTGGCTAAAACTCATCAGAGCAAGACATAAAATCACAACAACGGTAGCGCTAATTCGTCGCATCAAATTGCCTCCGCTAAAAATGGCAAGAAATCCCGAGCAAGCTCAGTGAGTTGTCAATGGCATGTTTCTCGCCAAACGAGTTGTCAGCTATTACCCATATTTTTCAATTAGTTATGTCGGAAGATGCGGGAAAAAATACGTTATGCCGGATAAGCTGATCGGAAGAATATGAAAATATGTATATTCTACTAATGCATTTATATGAGTTTCTGATAACCGATATCGAATTTATTGATCCTAAGCGGGTTACAAGATTATAAGGAATGGATTCTTGCGCGGAATACTTCAGAAGTTAATTGTCACTCCGCCACGCACCGACCGCGCGGATTGCACAAGATAAACCGTCTGACCATCCTGGCCAACGACTGGCACATAGCCTTGTGCCAGAAGGTTGCGCAGGTCGATAACGGCCTCCATGTGGGCTGGCAGGAAGCCGAGGCTGGGAATCGGTTGCCGGATACAAACATTCAGATAAGGATCCGTCCGTCCTGGTGAAGCGTTGAACATATCGACTGGAGTCAGCGCCTGACCATCGACCCAGCGATAAGAAGTAATCCAGCGCGTATGGGTGCGCGGCAAGGTGCCGCCGAACTTCGCAGCTAAAGCATGACGCCGTTGCGTGGTGATCGCCTGCTCAACGTTCTGGATCTCGATGTCAGGCTTGGTCAGGTCGAGAACGCCACCGTAGGCATAGTCAAGCGTCGCGGTGAGATCGGAATTAAATTTCCGTTGGAGCACGACTCGCAAGCCCTGTGTGTCCAGGGTGTCACCGGCATAGGTGAAGGTTCCGGAATACGCGTCCGGCAAAAGGAAGCCGCCGGCCGCGGTCACGTCGCCGGTCCCAAGCAGCGCAGTATTGTTCACCCGATCGCTGAAAACCGCGACCTGCAAACTATTTTTGCCCAGCCGATGAGAGATATTCAGTTCCTGATGGTGAGCGCTTTCAAGTTTCGTGGAGAAGTTCGTCACGCTCAGCCGAGGATCGGAGTCGCTCATATCGGTCGGCGCCGAATCGAAGCTCTTTTCATCGCTTGTGTTGGGTAATGTAGTCGCGTATTCGTAACCAACAACGGTGTTGGGCGAAGAATGGAACTGGAGCGATGCATGAGGCCGGAAGGCGGTGACACGGCCTAGAAACTGGATGGTCTGCAGTTCGCTGCCGAACCTTAGCTCCAAAACGTCGCCGATGGCAAAATCGTCTGCTGCCGATAGCGACACAGCCTGCAGCGAGGCGTTATGCAAATTAGGATCGGAGGGTGCATAACGACGCACCGTAACCGCCATCGAGGGCCCAGAACCGTCGGGCAGGCGATGCGAGTACATGGCGCGCAAAATGGCCGCAGGAAGGCCGTCGCCGTAACCGAGATTTCCGCTGAGACCCACGCGGTCGACGGAGAAAATGGACCGCTCAACGGAAAACCTGGTACTCATGTCTGAGCCGCTGCCATACCCGCCAGCTTCAGAACCAGCGAGGAAGGAAAGGCTCGCCTTCAAGTCGTGATCTTGCTTCTCGGAGCTGGCAACAGGATCGTCGAGGACACGCAGAACCGGCCGATTGGCTACGGAACGCAAAGTCCATTTCCAGTCATCATCGTCCGAGGCGCCACGCAACGGCCCTACTCGCATGGCATTCAGCAAGGTGTTCAAGGTGATATTCAGGTGAACGCTGGTGCCCGGGCGCAAGCCAACTTTGTCGTGCCAGGCAGGCAGGAAGGAGGCTGCTGAAACTCGAACCGAGTAAGAACCCGGCAGCAGATTGGCTGCCGAATAGAATCCCGCGCCATCGGTAAATACTGTAAGCGAACGCGCCGCAGTGCCGGCAATCTCGACGATTGCGCCCATCTGGGGTATTCCCGAGGCGTCGCGCACGTATCCTGAGATCACTCCCGGCTGTTCCGTGGCGTACACAGAGAAAGACAGCGCGACGATCATCGTAGCAACGATCACCACCCAGCAACCGATCTGGGCCCGAGATGCGAGCTGGTGTAGCTTCACTCCAACCCCCGGAGGAACAAGTAGTCCGTCACTCTACAGCAAACGTCGCTGAAGGATCAACGGTCTGCTTGGAGATGTTGTCGTTCACTTTGATGTTGATCTTATACACGCCTGGCTGCAGGTTCGCCGAAGCGATCGACTTCTGCAGTGTCACTTGCTCTCCGATGTTACCCATCTTCTCGGTAGATTCGACTTGCTGCACCACCGATTTATTGGTAGCGACGTTGACGATGTCATATTCAAACGTTGCCGAAGGCTTGTGCGTCTTATCGTCCACGCCCAGATTGTAGACTTGCATCCAGAAGTTTACCTTCTGGTCTTTGTTCCGCTTGAACAAGGCAGGTTTGCCATCCGCCGGAGCCACGCGCGGACGCACCTTATTCAGACCAATCACGAAATTGCCGGTGCTCACATCCTTCGTGGGCACCGCTTCCATCTGGTCGGCAATGATCAGGGATGAGGTTGCGAGTTTGTCGTCGGAATATTCCGGAACCACGACGCCGCGACTCCACAGACCTTTGCGA